>Ga0209130_1000128_pt1 | contig 123595 bp, 110 predicted proteins | sample AraplaMF_Cvi_mLB_FD_184264 | JGI IMG/M metagenome (GOLD analysis project Ga0209130, IMG submission 184264) | Arabidopsis root microbial communities from the University of North Carolina, USA - plate scrape MF_Cvi_mLB (SPAdes) (version 2) | ecosystem: Host-associated > Plants > Roots >... | reverse complement strand
GGTGCGACTTGATGGACGAAGTGGACGAAATCCTGCTGCCGCCCGATGCGCGGCTGAAGCAATCGGGCGTGTACCGGATCGTCGAAACCATACGCACCCTGCAATCGATCTACAAGCAGGCCGGCTCCGTGCATGGCTGCGCCTTGTTCACGCAGGAGGGCGAACTTCTGTATTTTGTTGAAGACGTGGGGCGCCACAATGCAGTTGATTCCATCGCCGGAAAAATGTGGCTGGATAGTGTGGAGGGCGGCGACAAAGTGTTCTACACGACTGGGCGCCTGACATCCGAAATGGTGATCAAAGGTGCGCAAATGTCGATCCCATTCCTGTTGTCGCGCTCAGGTACCACGCAAATGGGCCACAGCGTCGCCACCCGCCTCGGCATGACACTGCTGGCCCGCTGCACCGGCCGGCACTTCCTCCTGCTGACATCACCCCAACGCCTGATCCCCGAGCCCGAGCTCGCCTCGCTACCGCCGAGCCCGTGTCCCACCCTGGGGTCACACCCCAAGAGGGACACGGCCTCGGCCGCGCCCACAGTCGCGCCTGTGTCCCACTTGGGGTGTGACCCCATGGTGGGACACGAGCTGGACCGGGAGGGCTGATGGGGCTGGCGGATGCGGTGCGCGGGGCGTTTGGCTTGCTGGTGAACGGCGATCCTGTGCTGTGGCGGATTGTGTGGGTGTCGGTCAGTACCAGCGTGCTTGGCTTGTTGATTGCCACGCCGTTTGCGGTTGCGGGTGGCTATGCAATTGCGATGACGCAGTTTCCGGGGCGGCGTGTGGTGATCTGGCTGGTGCAGGCGGCCTTGTCGCTGCCGACCGTATTGATCGGGCTGCTGCTGTACATGATGCTGTCGCGGCACGGTCCCATGGGCGGGCTGCAGTGGCTTTTCTCTCAGCCGGGGATCGTGGCGGGGCAGGTGGTGATCGCGTTGCCGGCGCTGCTGGCGTTTACGCTGGCGGCTGTGCAGGCGGCTGATCCGCGCTTTGCGGAAACCGCGATTGCGCATGGCGCTTCGCCCTGGCGCGTGATGTCGACGCTGCTTTACGAGGTGCGTTTTGGTGTGATGGCGGCAATTATCAGCGGCTTTGGGCGCGTGATTTCGGAAGTCGGCTGCGCCATGATGGTGGGCGGGAATATCGCTGGTGAAACGCGTACCATCACCACCGCCATCGCACTCGAAACCAGCAAGGGCGAGTTTGCGCAGGGGATTGCCCTGGGTGTGGTGTTGGTGACGATTGCGCTGGCGATGAACGGGGCCATGATGGTGCTGCAAGGCGATGCCCATGCCGCCAGGGGCCGGGGATGAAGCACATGCTTTCCATTGCCCGCCTGACCAAGCGCTATGGCGAGAACCTGCTGTTCGATCTGCTGGATTTCAAGCTCGATGCTGCAAGTGCCTACGTCCTGACGGGAATGAACGGCGCCGGCAAGAGTACCTTGCTGCGGGTGCTGGCCGGGCTGGCGCCAGCCGATGCGGAGGGCGTGCATTTTGCGGGCGAGGCCGTGGCGCTGGCGCCTTACCCGGCCACCCTGCGCCGGGAAATCGTCTATGTCCACCAGCATCCTGTGATGTTTTCGACCAGCGTGGCCGGAAACATCGGCTACGGCCTGAAAGCACGCGGCATGGCCAGTGCCGCAGCGGCAAGCCTGGTGGAGGAGGCCATGCACTGGGCTGGCGTGCAGCATTTGCGCAGCAGCCAGCCGGCTACGTTGTCCGGTGGTGAAAAGCAGCGCGTGGCGCTGGCGCGCGCCAAGGTGCTGCATCCGCGCCTGCTGCTGCTCGATGAACCTACCGCCAGCCTGGATGGCGAGGCGCGCGAGCAGGTTCTGGCGCTGATTCCGTCGCTGACCCAGTCGGGCAGCACGGTCGTCATGGCCTGCCACGACCGTGACCTGATCAACCTGCCGAACGTGCGGCGCCTGAAGCTGCGCGACGGCCAACTTGAGGAGAAGTGAATGAAACGCAGGCTCGTGCTCACCTTTGCGGCGGCATTTGCGCTGTCCGGCAGCACCTATGCCCAGCAAATCATCCGCCTGTCCACCACGACCAGCACGGAGAATTCCGGCTTGCTGGCCTACCTGCTGCCGGCCTTCGAGGCGAAAACCAACAGCAAGGTGCATGTGATCTCGGTGGGCACGGGCAAGGCGCTGGAGCTGTCGAAAAATGGCGATGTGGATGTGACGCTGGTGCATGCGCGTTCCGCGGAGGACAAGTTTGTCGCCGAGGGGTGGGGCGTCGACCGGCGCGATGTGATGTACAACGACTTCATCGTGGTCGGCCCGTCCAGCGACCCGTCGGGCATCAAGGGGGGCAAGGATGTCCTTGCAGCTTTCCGCAAACTGGCAGGTGGCCCGGCGAAATTCATTTCGCGCGGCGACAATTCGGGCACCGACATCATGGAAAAAGCGTATTGGAAACTGGTGGGCACCCAGCCTGCCGGCGCGCAGTATGTCTCGGCGGGGCTGGGCATGGGCGAGGTGCTGAACATGGCGGCCGAAATGGGCGGCTATACGCTCACCGACCGCGCAACCTATGGCGTCTACCAGGCCAAGACCGGCCTGGCGCTGATGGTGGAGGGCGACCAGCGCATGTTCAACCCTTACGGCATCATCGCCACCAATCCGGCCAAACACCCGGGCGTGAACTACAAGGGTGCGCGCCAATTGATCGACTGGATGACGTCGCCGGAAGGACAGGCAAAGATCGTGCAGTTCCGTCCAGGCGGGCAGCAGCTGTTCTTCCCAAGCGCAAAACCCGATTAACCGCGCTGCAGCCAGGCGAGCAGGGCATCGGCCACGGCGCGGGGATTTTCGCGCTGGGGAAAGTGGCCAACGCCTGCCAGCAGCGCGCGGTGATAGGGGCCGCTGAACAGGTGTTCCTTGTGTTCCGAGCTTTGCGGACTATTGGCCCCGTCCTCCGTGCCGTGCAGGGTGAGCGTCGGCACGCTGATCACGGATTCTCGCCGCAGCCGGTCTTCCTGCAGCGCGTACTGAGGATCGGATTTGGCCAGCCCCCAGCGGTGGCGGTAGGAATGCAGCGTCACGTCGACCCAGTCCGGGTTGTCCCAGGCATGCATGGCGTCGTGGAAAACGCCTTCGCCGAAATGCCATGAGGGCGACCAGGTGCGCCAGAGCAGGAGCGCGAATTCACGCCGTTCCTTGCGCAACGCTTCGGCGCCGCGATCGGTCGATAAATACCAGTGATACCAGTAATTGCGGGCCTGCTGCAGGCTCAGTGCCTGGTTCGGGTCATTGGTGCCCCAGCCAACCGACAATGCCATGCAGCGCATCACGCGTTCCGGCGCGAGCAGCGATGCGTTGTAGGCGGCGCGTGCTCCCCAGTCGTGGCCGACCACATTGAAGCGCTCGATCCCCAGCGCGCTGGCGAAGTCCAGCAAGTCTTGCGCCAAGGCGCTCAGTTGGCCACTGCGCGGCGTGGCGGGATCGAGGAAGCGGGTTTCGCCGAAGCCGCGCAGGCTGGGCACGATCAGGCGATATCCGGAGCCTGTAAGAAAGGGCAGCACGCCGTCCCAGGTGTGCATATCATCCGGCCAGCCGTGCAGGAGAAAGATCGGCTCTCCCTGCAAGTCGCCATGCTGGCGGAAGGCAATGCGCAAGCGGTCGGTGTTCACGTATTCCATGTTGCCTCCTGGCTGGCGAAGCGTGCCCTCCGGATTATAAGCCTGCGCTATACTGGAGCCTATGGAAAACTTGCATATCGTCTGCCCCCATTGCGACGCGGTCAACCGTGTGCCTTCGGTACGCCTGGAAGAAGAGGCTACCTGCGGCAAGTGCCAGCGCCCCTTGTTCACCGGCCATCCGGTGGACCTGTCGACTGAGCGCTTCCTCAAGCATGTTGAGCGCAACGATATTCCCGTACTCGTGGACTTCTGGGCCCCCTGGTGCGGCCCTTGCCGCACTATGGCGCCATTTTATGAGCAGGCGGCCCAGCACCTGGAGCCGTATTTCCGCGTGGTGAAAGTTAATACCGAGGCGGAACAGCAACTGGCGGCCCGTTTTGCGATCCGCAGCATTCCTACGCTGGCGGTATTCAAAGGCGGCCGCGAACTGGCGCGCCAGGCCGGTGCGATGGACAGCAAGAGCATCATCGCCTGGGTGCAGCAGCACTTGCGCTAAACCTGCGCCAGCCAGTTTCGAATTCCATCGATCGAACGAAAATCGGCCACCGAGCGGCATTCGATGCCAGGATGGCGCGTAGACAGCATCTTCGTCAACGCATTTCCCGGGCCCAGTTCGAGGGCGGCCGTGATGCCACGCTCGGCGCAGGCATCCATGCACTCGCTCCACAAAATTGTTTCGGCGAGCTGGCGCGAGAGGTGGCTGATGGCACTTTCCTTGTCTCTGACCAGCGCTGCGTCGACGCCGCCCAGGACCGGTGCCAGCAGCGTGCCAAAATCTTCTTGCGCGAGCTGTTTTGCGAACGGTTCGACGGCGCCTTGCAGGTAGGGGGTGTGCGAGGCGACGGCTACAGGCAGCGGCGCGATGCGTGCGCCAGTGATTGTGATGACAGATGCATTGGCTGCAGGGCCGCCGGCGATGCAGCTATCCTCGCCTGTTTCTATCGCGATGTGGAAGCCGTGGGAAGCTAACTGGGGACCTAGCGCTGCCGTACGCCGACCGCTTATTGCAAGCATGGCGTGGGGGGAACCGGGGGCGACGCAAGCGTCCATCAGTGCGGCGCGCTGTGCCGCGAGGGTGACGGTGCGTTCTGCCGTAAATGCGCCTGCCACGCCGTACGCTGTCAGTTCGCCGACGCTGTATCCGGCGACCAGCGCCGGTGCCGGACAATCGCGGCGCAGGGCTTCCCACATGACGAGGCCGCTGGCGACAATGGCGGGTTGGGCGCTGCGGTTGCTGAACAGACTTTCCGGTTCGGTCAGGCCAGGCAGCAGCGGCGCCAGTTGCGCCAGCAGGGCCGCACCGTGAGGATCGCTGCGCGCCAGGTCGTACATGGCTGCGTGCTGGCCGCCTTGGCCGGGGCAGAGTATCAGCAGGCGGCTTTTCATGGCGGAGGCATGCTGGCAAGGCTGTGCACCAGGCAGGTTGCTGCCAGCAGGTCGGCGGCGCCGCCTGGCGAAAGGCGCTGTGCAACGAAGCGCTGGTGGCATTCCAGCGCATGTACTTGCCACTCAGGGTTGGCGGTGCCACCTAGCGCCATGAACCGGTGTGCCGCGTTGCGTACCGTGCTGGCCCCTTCAGCCCCGCCGCGGTGGTAGATGTTGGTATCGCTGATGTGGGCCATCAGGGCGAAGATCGCGTCGACGCGGGCATGATGGATGGGAGCGCGGCGGGCCAATGTAGCTTGCAGGGCAGGCAGGCCAACATCGAACACGGATGGCAAGCCGAGGGCTCCTTCTTCGCGTGCTCCGCTGGCTGCGTGCCGTGCGGCGGCTTGCAGGCCGTGGGAGTCCCCCATGGCGCGGGTGTGGGCGGTCAGCTCTTCGCCCCAGTGCAGCAGGAGGGCAGTGCGCAGGGCCGCTGGCGTTAACGTCATGCGCAGGGCGCGTACACGGCCCATCGCGGCACAGAGCAGGCCGAGGGCGAAGATGGCGCCACGATGGGTGTTAATGCCTTTGGTGGCGACCATCATGCGTTGTTCTGCGGCGATGCCGAGCTTTTTCAGCTCAGCGAAGGCGGCACCGTCATAGCCGGCCCTGCAGATGCGGGCGAAGTAGTGGCGCAGCGAGAAAAGGCTGCGCATGAAAGTGGTGGCGTCCATGTCGGTATGGCTGCCGTTGTCGATCAAGGAGACCAGGCCGGGCTTGGGGTAGAGTGCCAGCTCGTGATACAGGCTGCGCACCGCGCGCAGGGCGACTTCGCGGGACAGTGCATGCGCGGCGTGGCGATGCGGCTTGCGGCCGGCGGTGAGCCTGGCCGCAGCAGCCAGTGCGCGTGCCTGCGGTGCAGCCAGGATGGCGGATGCGCTCATGCCGGCTCCAGTTCCGCGCGCAGCTCTGCGCGCGCGCAGAGCCTTACACTGGCTTGGGTTTTGACCAGCACACGCTCGGTGTGGGCGCGCGCCGTGAACCACTCCTTCCACGCGACGGCTTGGCCGCTCGGGAAGACGATCTCGCCGTCCAGCGGCAGTTGGGAGAGGTAGCTGGCGAGCAGCAGGGTGCCTTCGTCCAGCTGGGCGCCATCGCGGGGGCGGAACAGCAGGTCGATGTCGGAGGCGTCGCGCAGGTAGGCCTGGCCGGTCAGTGCCTGCAGGGCGAGCGAGCCGAAGACGCGCAGGTCAAGGCCTGCGCTGGCCTTGGCCAGGCTGACGAACGGAGCTTGCCAGTGCGCAGGAAGGGCATGCGTGACGCCATCCAGCGGCAATGGCGCGCAGTGGCGGGCGATGTGCCGCGCTGGAACGCGCAACGGCAGCCGAAGTTTCGCGCCGGTGACGGGATCGGGCGGGGCAGCCAGCCCGAGGCAGGCGTCATCGTGCTCGTTGGCGTCAGTCGCGGGATCGCGGCGCCGCGCCACCAGCGGCCAGCCGGCGCCGGCCCAACGGGTTATCGCTGCGTGGGCCGGCGTGCCAAGCGGCGCTCCGGCCAGCACGTCCTGCCAGCCGTCATGCGTCAACCACACCAGGTCATGCCGCGCGAACATTGCTTCCGCCGATGATCGCTTCAATGACCGGTTGCGCTGCCTTGCGGCCGCCTCGCAGCAGGCCGAGGGCGCTGCGCTGGTCTTCGCGCGGCGCTTCGGCGATGGCGTGTGCCAGTTGCGCTGCGAGGTCGCCTTCCCAGATCGCCTGCAAGCCGCCCATGCGCAGGTAATTCTCCGGCCCGGGCGCGAAGACGGGATTGCTGCGCGCCAGCTCGACCAGCTTTTCTTCAGGCACTTTGGTGATGCGTGCCATGGCCGGCAAGCCCATGACGCGGATCGTGGCGTCGGGCAGGGCGTAGCAGGCGTCCGCCATCAGGCCGCTGGTGATAAAGCCTCCGGACAAGGCCTGGTCGTACACCAGGCCAACCACGCGGTGCCCCAAGTGGCGGGCCAGGTCGATGCACTTGCCCAAGTGAGCCATATAGCTGTTGATGCCCAACATTTCGTCGCGATGGCGCAGGCGCTGTCCTTGCGTGTCGACCAGCAGCACGATCGGGCGGCCAGGATGGTTGCGCACCGTCGCCAGCACGGCCTTGGCCTGCGCCAGCGCGATTTCCACGCCAATCGGTGCGTGGCCGGTGGTACCGATCACGCTGACGGATTGCCCGTCCACGCGTGCAGTGCCGTTCAGGAATTGTTCGCTTTCCACGATGTCATGCCCGCCCGGGAACAGCGCATTGGCTAGTACTTTCCAGTCCATCGTCATGCTCCCAGTCGGTATGGCGCCGCGGCGGTGGTGAAGGCATCGATGTCCAGCATCGGGATATCCTGTGGCGCCGCGATGCCGAGTGCGGCCCAGATGTCAGCTGGCTCGCGCAGGCCGCCAAAGCGTTCGATGCGCTGCTCCAGCATGGCTTGCTCCGCTTCCAGGCCGGCCAGGGTCAGTTCAACCGCGCCGCCGCGCGCTTCGGCGATGGCATCCAGTGCGGCTTGGCGGAAGGAGGGAATGCTGTCTTCCACGATGCGCTGCACGTCGCCTAACAGGTAGCGGTGTTTGCCGCCGGTGGTCCGCCATACGAGCGCGCGGTCGCGCGAATCGAATTCCTCAACACCGTTGGCGGTTTCGATCACCTCGGGGCCCGACATGGCCAGGCGGCCTTCCTCGGATATCACCAGGCAATTGGCACAGCGCGCGACGATGCCCATGCCCCCAAAGGCACCGTTGGAGCCGCCGATCAGCACCACGACCGGGATGCCGGCGGCCCGCACGTCCAGCACGGCGCGCATGACTTCCGAAACCGCGATCAAGCCGGCATTGGCTTCGTGCAGGCGCACGCCACCGGTTTCCAGCAACAGCAGCACGGCGGCAGGACGTTCAAGCAGCGCACGGCGCAGCAGTCCAACCAGCTTGGCGCCATGTACTTCGCCGACGGCGCCGCCCATGAAGCCGCCTTCCTGCGCGGCTGCAAAGACGGTCAGGCCGCCCAGCGTGGCGCGGCCGACAACCACGCCATCGTCGAACGAAACCGGGGCATTCAATTGCGCCAGGTGCGGGCTCACCACGCGCTGCGCAGGGCCGATGAATTCCTCAAAGCTGTCAAACAGTGACAGGCGCTCGCGCGCGTTGGCTTCCAGGTAGCTGCTCATTTGCCTTCTCCCAGCATGGACTCAACTGCCTGGTCGAGGCGCAGGCTGACCACGGCAGGCGTTGCACCCATATCGTTGATGGCGATGCGCGTATCGGCCAGCTGCCAGCGCTCGTGGAAGTCGCTGATCACGGCCTGCCAGATCGGCCCGAAGCCGACAGCGGCGGTCTGGATGCCCACTTCACAGGCGCCGCCCAGCGGCGTGCTTTCGATCAGCACTTCCAGGTTGCCCGAGCTGACCACACCGACAATGCGCGGCTCGGCCGACAGCGAGCGGCGGCCTTGTTCGAATCGGTAATTGAGTGTTTCCATCTTGGCTCCTACCAGTTGCGGAAGCGCTTCGGCGGGTCATACAGGCCCCCGGACGCTCGCACGAGGTCTTTCATGTTCTTTGCCGCGAGCAGGTCGCGCGTGGCCTGGCGCTTGTCGATGCCCAGGTCTTCCGCGCGCGTGACGATGCCTCGGTCGCGCAGGTTTTCCACCACGCGCTTGTCGCGCTGCAGGCCGACGGGCGTGTAGCCTGCCACGCCGCGGATGGCCTGTTCGCGTTCTTCGGCGCTGCGGCACAGCAGCAGGTTGGCAATACCTTCCTCCGTCAGGATGTGGGTCACGTCGTCGCCGTAGATCATCACGGGCGGGATCGCCATCTTAGCCTGTTCGCCCAGTTCCCAGGCGTCCAGGCGCTCAACAAAGGCCGGCTGCATGTGTTCGCGGAAGGTTTCCACCATCTGCACCACCAGTTTCTGGCCGCGCGGGATGGTGCTACTGCCTTGGCGTGCCTGTTGGCCGGCCTTGAGCCACGCAGGGCTGGCGTGGCGTCGGCCGCGTGCATCGGCGCCCATGTTCGGAGCACCGCCAAAGCCTGAGATGCGGCCCAGTGTCGCGGTGGACGAATTGCCGGAGAGGTCGATCTGCAGGGTGGAGCCGATGAACATGTCGCAAGCGTAGTGGCCGGCCGCCTGGCAATAGGCGCGGTTGCTGCGCATCGAGCCGTCCGGGCCGACGGCGAAGACGTCGGGGCGGGCACGGATGTAGTTCTCCATGCCCAGTTCGGAGCCGAAGGAATGGATCGATTCCACGAAACCGGCTTCAATCGCGGGAATCAGCGCAGGGTGCGGGTTCAGAGCCCAGTTGGTGGCGATCTTGCCGCGCAGGCCGAGCGAAGCGCCGTACGTCGGCAACAACAGTTCAATGGCGGCGGTGTCGAAACCGATGCCGTGGTTCAGGCGCTGTACCTGGTACTCGGCGTAGATGCCTTTGATCGCCATCATCGCCATCAGGACCTGGATTTCCGAGATTTGCGCCGGGTCACGTGTGAAAAGGGGCTCGATGTAGTAGGGCGTTGGCGACTGCACGACGAAATCGACCCAGTCGCCCGGCACGTCGATGCGCGGCAGCTGGTCGACGATGCGATTGACCTGCACGATCACGATGCCGTTCTTGAACGCCGTGGCCTCGACGATGGGCGGCGTGTCCTCCGTATTCGGCCCGGTGTACAGGTTGCCGTTGCGGTCTGCTGCTTCCGCCGCGACCAGCGCCACCCGAGGCGGCAGGTCGATGAAGTAGCGGCTGAACAGCTCGAGGTAGGTGTGAATGGCGCCGATATTCAGCTTGCCCGCCGCTGCCAGCTTTGCCACGCGGGCGGCTTGCGGGCCGGAGAAGGAAAAGTCCAGCTTCGAAGCGACCCCGCGCTCGAATACGTCCAGGTGTTCGGGCAGGGCCAGCACCGATTGCAGCATGTGCAAGTCATGCACACGCTGCGGGTCGAGCCCCGCCAGCGCCTGCGCCAGGAAGTCGGCCTGCTTCTGGTTATTGCCTTCGATGCAGACGCGGTCGCCGTTTTCCAGCACGGCATGCAGCAGGTCGGCGATGCGTGCGGCCGGCAATGCCTTGCCTGCCAGCTCGCCACCGAGCACGCTGCGGGCGCGTGCCAGGCGGTCGTTGCGGTTGCGTTGAAGCCTGTCCCACACGCGGGTTGGGGCATTCATTACCTGGCTCCCATGATCATGTCCGGCAGGCCGGTGGCAATGCCGGGGAAGATGCACAGCAGGACCACGGCGCCCACCATCAGCAGCAGGAACGGCATCACGCCCCAGATCACGTCGCGCAGTGGAATATCCGGCGCGATGTTCTTGATGACGAAGATGTTCAGGCCCACCGGCGGGTGGATCAGGCCCATTTCCATGACCACCGTCATCACGATGCCGAACCACACCAGGTCAAAGCCCGCTTCGCGCAGCGGCGGCAGGATGATCGGTGCCGTCATCAGGATGATCGAAACCGGCGGCAGGAAGAAGCCAAGCACCACCACCAGCACGAGGATGGTTGCCAGCAGCACCCACTTCGACAGGTGCATGCCGACCACCCAGCTTGCAGCCGCCTGGCTGATATGCAGGTAGCTCATCACATAGGAATACAGCAGCGACATGCCGATGATCAGCAGCAGCATGGTCGACTCCTTGATGGTGGACGACAGGATCGGCGACATGTCCTTCGGCCGCCAGGCGCCATACACCACGGCGATCAGCACCAGTGCCAGCAGGGCGCCCAGGCCGGCCGTTTCGGACGGCGTGGCGAAGCCGCCATAGAGCGCCACCATTACGCCGATCAGCAGCACGATGAAGGGCAGCACGCGCGGCAGCATTTCGACTTTTTCGCGCAGCGTGAAATGCTCGTCTTCCAGGTAAGCCGACTTCACGCCGCCTTTCTGGTAAGCCTCCAGAGCCATCCGGTATTCAGCGCGGGCGCGATAAACGGCATAACCGGCAAACAGCACTACCAGCAGCACGCCGGGGCCGATGCCAGCCAGGAACAGGCGGCCCAGCGACTGCTCCGCTGCCACCGCATACAGGATCATGGTGATCGAAGGCGGCAGCAGGATGCCCAGCGTGCCGCCAGCGGCGATGATGCCGGCCGCGAAACCGGGCGAGTAGCCGCGCTTGCGCATTTCCGGAATGCCGGCGGAACCGATCGCCGAGCAGGTGGCAGGCGAAGAACCGGCCATGGCGGCAAACAGCGCGCAGGCAAACACGTTGGCGATGCCCAGTCCGCCCGGGACCTTGTGCAGCCAGGTATGGATGGCCGAATACAGGTCTTTACCGGCCGGCGACTTGCCGATGGCCGCACCCTTCAGGATGAACAGCGGAATCGAGAGCAGGGTGATGGAAGCCATTTCCTCGTACACGTTCTGGGTCACCGTGTCGAGCGAACTGGCCGGCATGAAGAAATACATGAAGGAGGTCGCCACGATGCCCAGCGCATAGGCGATCGGCATGCCCGAGAACATGACCACCAGGGTGACGATGCCATACAAGGCGCCCAAAGTCAGCTCGCTCATTTCGCGGCTCCTTTATCAGTCAGTCGTGCCAGCACTTGCAGCAGGATCTGCAGGGTCAGCAAGGTCATGCCGGCCGCCATCATGGCGTAGGGAATCCACAGCGGCGGTGCAAAAGTGGAGGTGGTGGTCTGGCCGTCGGCCCAGGCCTCGTGCCACAGCGTCCATGATTTCCAGGAGAAGAAGGCGCAGAACACGAAGGAAAGGACGTCGACGATGAACAGGCGTACCGCGTTGACTTTCGGCGGCAGGATGGCCGCCAGCGCTTCAATGCCGATATGGCCGCGGAAGCTTTGCACATAGGCGCAGCAAAAGAAGGTGACGCCGACCAGCATGAAGATCGACGCTTCGTCCTGCCAATCCGTCGGCGCATGGAAGAAATAGCGCGACACCACCGAGTAAGTGAGGATCAGCGCAGTGGCCACCATCGCCACCATGGACAGGACCAGCAAGCCCTGGTTCAATTTCGCCAGCAGCGCGCCCACCATCGACAGGCCGGGCGCTTGCGGCAGCGCCGCCTCCTTGGGCGGGTTCATTTCGAAGCCGTGGCTCACAGCGTCTTCTCCGCAAGGGCCAGCAGCTTGGCGCAGTTTTCGTTACGCTCGCCGTAATCCTTCCATGCGGTGGTGCGGGCGATGGCTTGCCATTTCTTGACGGAGGCTGCGCTCAGGTCCACGACCTTGGCGCCGGCCTTCTGGTACACCGCGGCGACTTGCGAGTCGTCGGCCTGGGCGGCGGTCTTGGCGAAGGCTTCCAGCTCGGCGCCGACGGCCATGATGGCGGCTTGCTGGTCCTTTGGCAGGCGCTCGTAGGCGGCGCGCGACATCATCAATGGCTCGAACATGAACCAGTATGCGGTGCCACGCCCGGTAGTCAGGGCTTTCGATACTTCTTCCAGGCGGAACGAAATCAGGGAGGTGGAGGAGGTCAGCGCCGCATCCATGGCGCCGGTCTGCATGGCCGCATAGATTTCATTGGAAGGCAGCGACACCACGGCGGCGCCGGCGGCTTTCAGTATCAGGTCCATCTCGCGCGAGCCGCCGCGGATCTTCATGCCCTTGGCATCTTCCGGGTCGACTACCGGCTTGACGCGGGAGGCGACACCGCCCGCCTGCCAGATCCAGCTCACCAGCACCACGCCTTTTTCCCACAGGAGCTGGGTCAGCGCCTTGCCGATTTCCTGGTTCTTCCAGCCGTAGCCTTGTTCATAGGAGGTGACCAGTCCGGGCATCAGGCCGATATTCACTTCCGGGACTTCGCCGCCGGCGTAAGACAGCGGCACCAGTGACAGGTCCAGTGCACCTTTGCGCATGGCGGAGAACTGCGCATTGGTTTTCATCAGCGAAGAACCGGGATAGATGGCGAATTTCAGTGCGCCCTTGGTGCGCTTTTCCACTTCCGCCGCAAACATGCGGGTCAGCCGGTCGCGGAAGTCGCCCTCGGCCAGGGTACCGCCGGGGAACTGGTGCGAGATCTTCAGGGCCCCGCTCTGGGCCCAGGCGGTTTGCAGCCACAGTGGGCTGGTGGCGAGTGCGGCAAGAACGGACCTGCGGGTCATCTGGGTCATGTCATCCTCCAAGAGTAAAGTATGCAGATTTATTTTTTATGTATACAAGAATATCTTCACCGAATACATTGTCAAGCGAAATATGCGTCTTATAATGGAGTCTCATATACATACTGAACTTGTGGTTCCATGACGAAACATTCTTCCACCCTGCGGGAAACCATCGAGGAAATGATCGCGATGGGTGAGCTGCAGCCGGGGCAGCACCTGGACGAGACCGAACTGGCGACGCGCTTTGGCGTGTCGCGCACGCCGATCCGCGAGACCTTGATCCAGCTCGAGTCGATGGGGCTGGTGGTGATCCGTCCACGGCGCGGCGCGATCGTGGCGGAACTGGGGCCGCAACAGCTGGTCGAAATGTTCGAAGTGATGTCCGAGCTGGAGGCGACCTGCGGCCGCCTGGCTGCGCGCCGCATGACGGAAGAAGAACAGCAGGTGCTGCTGGCTGCCCACGAGGCATGCAAGGCGGCAGTGGAAGCGCAGGAACCGGACGAGTACTACTACCGCAACGAAGCCTTCCACGAGGCGATTTATGCCGGCGCCCATAACAGCTTCCTGTTCGAGCAAACGCGCGGCCTGTATCGCCGACTGCGGCCTTACCGCCGTTTGCAGCTTCGCGTGCGCAACCGCATCGGCCATTCGTATTCAGAGCATGAGGGCGTGGTGCAGGCTATCCTCGCCGGCGACGGCGACAAGGCGGCCGAGCTGCTGCGCAGCCACGTAATGATCCAGGGCCAGCGTTTCTCGGACTTGATGGCGTCCCTGCCGCAACTGACCAAATCCGCCGCCTGATAATAAGTAAGGAATTTCGTTTACTTATTGTTGGGGCCTGCGTATATTGGAGGGCATGAACAATGTCCTCCTCATCGCGGCGACCTGCCTGCTTGGCTTGCTGTCCACTACGGGCGCCTCCCTGCCATACCCGATCCTTCCGCCGCTGTTCGCGGCCGAAGCGCACAACTCCCTGAATAATTTCCTTGGCCTGCCGCCCAAGCTGCTGTTCGGCATTGCACTGACAGTCAATCCGATCGGGCTGGTGATCGGCTCGGCGCTGCTCGGGCCTCTATCGGACCGTTATGGGCGCCGCCCGATCCTGCTGGCGACTGCACTCGGCGCCGCGGCCGGCCACGCGCTGACCGCGCTTGCGCTGGTGATGCAGTCGTATCCGCTGTTTATCCTGGCCCGCTTCGGCACGGGCCTGCTGGAGGGGAACGGCGCGGTGGCGCGTGCACTGGTGGCGGAAAAGCTGGAAGGCCCGCAGCGCCTGCGCGCGCTGTCGCTGGTGAACGGCTCGCTGCACCTTGGCTGGCTGGTGGGGCCGGTGCTGGCTGGCTTCACGCTGGGTTTCGGCATCACGGTTCCATTCTGGGTAGCGGTGGCAGCGCTGGTGCTGGCTGCAGCGCTGGTGGCGCTCACGGTGCCGCGCGCTGCCAAAGCACCGGCCGACGGCGTCTCCTGGTGGCAGGTAGCGCGCTCGCACCATGCGATGAACCTGTTGCGCTTCCCCGAGCTGCGCACCCTGTTCATCGTGCAGTTGGCGCTGACCTGCGGGATCACCGGCTTCTACGAATACTACCCGCTCTGGCTGGTGGAGCAGGGCGGCTACGATGCGCGCGGCATTGCGACCATCAATATGGCGATGTGCGCGATCATGACGCTGGCTGCGATTATCTCGGGCCGGCCAAGCAGCGCAGAACCGCTGCATCGCGCCAGCTGGCTGGCTTTCGGCCTGGCCGTTTCGGTGGCGGGCGTTGCGCTTGGCAACCTGTGGATCGGCATGGTCGCGATCTGCCTGTTTGGCCTTCCCAACGCCTTCTATAACGCGACGGTGCAATCGTGGGCGGCAGACCGCTTCGCGGCACACGGGCAGGGCTCGGTCATGGGCTTGTTGTCGATGACGTTCTGCTTGGCGAACATCGTCATGGCGGCGATCGGCTCGGTGCTGACGCTGGTCGATACGCGCCTGATCCTGTTGCTCGGCGCTGTTCTCGCGGCGTGGGCTGGCTGGCGCCTGCGCGGCTGGCGCGGAGAACTGGCGGCCATACCCGTACCGCGCACGGTCTCCAGTTCGGAAGGAGCCGGCGCATGAATACTGCCGACCAGATCCTGTTCCTGCTGAAGACACGCGGGCCGCGCACGGCGCAGCAATTGGCTGAGTTGCTCGAGCTGACCTCAATGGGCGCGCGGCGCCACCTGGAAGCGGCGGAAGAACGCGGCTTTGTCACCTTTGAAGATGTGGCGGAAAAGGTGGGCCGCCCGTCGCGGCGCTGGCTGTTGACCGATGCCGGCCATGCGCGCTTCCCGGACCGCCATGCCGACCTGACGCTGCAGCTGATCACCCAGGTGCGCGCCCTGTTCGGCGAAGAAGGCATGGACAAGCTGATCACCGCCCGTGAGCAAGCCAGCGAGGCCTTCTACCGTGCGGCCATCGATGACGGCGCTGCGCTGGAAGAGCGCGTGCAGGCCCTGGCCCTGGCGCGCGACGTGGAAGGCTATATGGCCGAAGTCGAGCCGCAAGCCGACGGTACGCTGCTCCTGGTCGAAAACCACTGCCCGATCTGTGCCGCAGCCCGCGAATGCCAGAATTTCTGCCGCTCGGAGCTCGACGTTTTCCGGCGTGTGCTGGGCCCGGGTTGCGCAGTTCAGCGCGAGGAACACATCCTGGCCGGCGAGCGCCGTTGCGTCTACCGCATCAGGCCCGTGTGACAGCTTTCCTGCCGCTGGTGTAGAGTAGGGGAAACCCAACGGAGGCAGCAATGGACGATGAAATCAGGCGGAAATTTGTCACCGAAGTGTGGAAGCGCTACGTCGAAGTGCAGAACTGGGCCATTGCCAACTGGCCCGACCGCGAACATCCACTCGGCACTTCCGATTTTGTCGAAGGCCGGAAGGAAATCCTGGGCCTCGGCTTGCCCCCCAACCTGAAGCTGGGGCATGAGCCGCCGCAGGCCGCCCCCGAACCTGAACAGGGCGGCCCGCAATATCAGGAAGTGACGCCGGCCCCCTGGCCCTGATGCTGGCCGCGGGTGGCGCCGAGATAGGTGGCGTAGCTCACGACCAGGCAGGCCACCAGGCCGAGCGCCAGGTGCAGCGCGCTGTCGAACAGCAGCGGCGCCACCAGGCCCGAGACCAGCGCAAACAGCATCATCTGCAGGAAGGACTGCATCGATGCGGCCAGCCCGCTGTGCTGCGGGAACAGGTTCATGCCGGCCAAGGTCAGTGGCGGCATGGCCAGGGCCAGCGAGAAGGAGAACAGGAACAGCGGCAGCACGGCCCAAGGCACGGTCGCCGCGAACAGCCAGTTGTAGCCGACGTTGAGCGCTGCGGCGATGGCCATCAGGCCGTAGCTCAGGCGAATCAGCTTCGCCGGCGCCATGCGATGCGCCAGCCTGCCGCTCATGGTCGCACCCAGTACATGGCCGCTGATCAGGGGGATGAACAGCCAGGCGAAGGCCGTTTCCGGCAGTTTCAGGATGTGCATGATGAAGTAGGCGGCGGAACCGATATACAGGGCAAATCCGCCGAAAGCGGCGCCCAGCGACACGGACAACAGCAGGAATTGGCGGTGTTTCAGCACCATCCAGTAATTGCGGGCGATGGCGCCCAGGTGCAGCGGGTGGCGTTTTTCCTGCGGCAGGCTTTCCGGCAGCCAGCGCCAGACGGCAATCCACATCAGGATGCCGAAGGTCGTCAGGAACCAGAAAATCGAGCGCCAGCCGAAGGAAACCTGCAGCCAGCCACCCAGCACCGGCGCGATGGCCGGCGCCAGGCCGAATACCATCATGATGTTGCCGAGGATTTTCTGGGCTTCCATGCCCTCGAAGCGGTCTTGCACGATGGCGCGGCCGATCACCGAACCGGCGCCGGAGGCCAGGCCTTGCAGGATGCGGGCGCCGAGCAGGAAACCGAAGGAGCCGGCCAGGGCGCCGCCCAGCGATGCCAGGACATACAGCACCAGGGACCAGAGGATGACCGGGCGGCGGCCAAAGCTGTCCGACAGGGTGCCGTAGAACAGCATCATGAAGGCAAAGGTGAACAGGAACAGGCTCAGGGTCTGCTGGATCGCCATCGGGCTGGCGTTGAACGTCTCCGCAATCGCCGGGAAAGACGGCAGGTAGGTGTCGATTGCCAGCGGGCCGACCATGGTCAGGCCGGCAAGCAGGAGGGTAAGCAGGATGTTCTTCATGTGGTGCCCGAGAGTGAGCGCGCTATTTTAAGGGAATCCCGAATACTCTGCTTATGACTGGAAAGCATAAGCTTGTGCAAACAGTTTCTTTCGCTTTTCGATGTAATCTCGATATTCTTGTGCCTTATGGCTATCGACTCTTACGGCGCCGCGAGCGGCGCAGCGCGCTGGGACCTCGACGAGGTGGTAAACCAGCTGCGCGTGTCGCGCGAAGCGACCCACAATATCCGCCACCAGCGCCGGGTGCGCGAGCTGCCTTCGCGCGCGGAACTGGTGCAAATCCTCGAGGGCTTGTCGGCTTCTTTGTTCCCGACGCATTACGGGCGCCCCAACCTGACCGACGAGAGTATTGACTACTTTGTCGGCGATACCCTGAACACCACGCTGGACCGCCTGTATGAACAGGTGCGGCGCGGCTTGCAGTTCGGCGCCGGGGTGGCGGAAACAGAGGAGGCGCAGAGCGCTACGGCCCAAGGCATCACCCGGGCCTTCGCTGCCTCGCTGCCGCAGATCCGCGCCTTGGTGGTATCGGACGTGCAGGCCGCCTATGCCGGCGACCCGGCGGCGACCTCGATCGCCGAGATCCTGCTCTGCTATCCAGGCATGGTGGCCATCCTGCATTACCGCCTGGCGCATAGCCTGCACAAGCTCGGCGCGCCATTCATCGCACGCATCATCAGCGATATTGCCCATTCGCGCACGGGCATCGACATCCACCCGGCGGCGCAGATCGGCGCCAGTTTCTTCATTGACCATGGCACCGGCGTGGTGATCGGCGAGACCACCATCATCGGCGAGCGCGTGCGCCTCTACCAGCACGTCACGCTGGGGGCCAAGCGCTTCCCGGCCGACGAGTCGGGGCATCTGATCAAAGGGACGCCGCGCCATCCTATCGTGGAAGACGATGTGGTGATTTATGCCGGCGCCACGGTGCTGGGCCGGATCACCATCGGCGCCGGCTCCACTGTCGGCGGCAATGTCTGGCTGACCCAGAGTGTGCCGCCGAACAGCAATGTCTCGCAGGCACAGATGCGCAGCGACTAAGCCGCTTGTTCGGACAGGTGCAGCAGGTCCAGTATCCGGTGCTTCAGCGGCAGCACGCTGGCATCGCTGCGGCTGCGGGGCCGTGCTGCCGGAACGCTGAACTCCCCGCGCAGCGGGCCGCCGCCAGCCGGCAGGACCAGGATACGGTCGCTCAGGTAGAGCGCTTCGTCGATATCGTGCGTGACCTGCAGGATGGTCAATTGGTGGCGGGCTGCAATGCGCAGCAGCAGGTCCTGCAACTTCATCCTCGTGAACGCATCGACGGCCGAAAACGGCTCGTCCAGCAGCAGCACGCGCGGGCTGCGCATCAGGCCGCGTGCGATGGCTGCACGCTGGGCCTGGCCGCCTGACAGCTGCTTGGGCAGGCGCTGGCCCAGGCCTTGCAGGCCGGTTTCCTCCAGCAGCAGCTCAACGTCGCAGCCGCAATCGTCGGAGGATGGCAGTCCGAAGCGCAGGTTCTCTGCGACCGTCAGCCATGGGAACAGGCGCGGCTCCTGGAAGACCAGGCTGACGGCCGGATGCACGCCATGCAATGGGGCGTAGTCCAACTGCAGGGTGCCGCACCAATCGCGGTCCAGCCCTGCGAGGATGGAGAGCAGGGTGCTTTTGCCGCTGCCGCTGGCACCCAGCAGGCTGACGACTTCGCCCTGTTTCAAATGCAGGTGCAAAGGGCCCAGCACTTGCTGCGCGCCGTAGAATTTGCTGTCGATGCGGATATCAAGCATGGTCGGGGATTTCAAAGCTGTCGCGCCAGGCGAGCAGGTGTTGTTCGAGGCGGAGCATCAGGCCGTCGCTGGCTTTTCCCAGCACGGCCAATAGCAGGATCGCGGCCAACACGATGTCGGCGCGGCTGGTTTCGCGGCCATCGCTCAGCAAATAACCCAGGCCCTTGCTGGCAGCGATCAGTTCTGCCGCCACCATGAACATCCAGGCCAGGCCCAGGCCATTGCGCAGCCCGGTCAGGATTGCCGGCAGCGCAGCGGGCAGCAAGACCTGCCTGGCCTGTTGCGACGGCGACAGGCGGTACAGGCGCGCCACCTCCACCAGCTTTCGGTCGACGCCGCGGATGCCTGCGCTGACGCCCATGTAGACAGGGAAGAAGGCGCCGATCGCGATCAGCACCAGTTTTGGCGCTTCGTCGATGCCGAGCCAGAGCAGCAGCAAGGGCACCCAGGCCAGGGAGGGAATAGCGCGCAGCGCCTGCACGGTGGGGTCGAAGATGGCGTGAGTGGGACGATGCAGCGCCGTAGCGGCGCCGAACAGGATTGCCGCCAGCGCGCCAGCCGTGAAGCCGACGGCCACCCTGAGCGTGCTGGCAGCGACATGGCTTGCCAGGCCACGCTGTGCCAGCTCCGTTATCGTTTCCAGGATGGCGCTTGGAGGTGGCAGCAGGTTTGGTGCCAGCACCCCGGCGCGGACCGCCAGTTCGGCGGCTGCGAGCAAGGCCGCCGGCAATAGCAGTCCAAGCAGCCAACGCGGCAACTGGCGGCGGCGTGTCGGCGCGGGCGGGGGCGCTGCCGACTGACCGGCATGCGCCGCTGCCTGGCCGAAATAGATGGCTGCCTGGTCGCTCATGCGCGGGCGATCAATGGTTGGGCGAAGCGGGTATCCACCAGTTCCGTGATCAGGCGCGGCAAATCGCTGCCTGGCTTGACCAGTGCTTCGTCAAGCAGGATGGGCGCAGCTGCCTGCAATGCCTTCACGTGCTCGGTGGATGGTTGCGGATTCGAGAAATCAGTGCGCAGCTTGAGCTGCAGCAGTGCCACCGGCAGCGATACCTTGGCTTCCTCGGACAGGATGCGCGCGGCCTCGCTCGGGTTGGCGCGAATCCAGGCACGGGCTTTTTCGTAACCCTGGATCACGCGGCTGACGGCGGCAGGCTGGCCGGCCAAAAACTCTTCCCGCACATTGAGGAAGCCATACGTATTGAAGGCAACATTGCGATAAATGAGCCGCGAACCGCCTTCCAGCTCGCTGGCCGCCATGTGCGGATCCAGTCCTGCCCATGCATCCACCTTGCCTTGCTCCAGTGCCGCACGTCCATCGGCGTGCTGCAGCGACACGTGCTCGATATCGCTGCGTTGCAGTTTGACCGAATGCAGTGCACGCAGCAGGAAGAGGTAGGGATCGGTCCCCTTGGTTGCGGCAACCTTCCTGCCTTTCAGGTCGGCCAGCGTGCGGATCGGGGAATCCTTGCGCACCACGAGCGCGGTCCACTCCGGGCGCGAGAAGATGTAGGGCGTGCGGATCGGATTGCCGTTGGCCTTGGCCAGCAAGGCGGCCAGCCCGGCGCTGGAGCCGATATCGATGCTGTTGGAATTCAGGTATTCCAGCGCGCGATTGCTGCCGGCGCTGAGCACCCATTTGACTTGCGTGCCGTCCGCTGCGAAGTCCTGCTCGAGCCAGCCGAAGCGCCGCAACACCAGGCTGGCGGGTGAATAGTAGGCGTAATCGAGGCGCAGCTCCTTCAATGGCGTGGCTGCATGGGCAAAGCGCGGCAGGGCGGCCAGGGCGGCGCTGGCGCCAGCGGCTTGCAACAGGGTTCTGCGTTTCATGATACTTCCTCGGGGAGTTTGGAGGGGATGGCAACTTGCGTGCCGGGATGGCTGGCTGCCAGGCGCGGGCCGCGGCCGGCAAGCTTGTGGCGCAGGGTGCCGTTGGTGTAAGAGGTGCGGTAGCGGCCGCGCCGCTGCAATTCAGGCACGATGAAGTCGACCACGTCCCGCATGGATTCATGGGCAACGGCAAAAGCCAGGTTGAAACCATCGATGCCAGTACTGTCGACCCAGTCCTCGAGCTGGTCGGCCACTTCGCTGGCGTCACCGACAAGGACCGGGCCGCGTCCCCCCAAACCGATGAAGCGGGCGGCGTCGCGTACCGTCCATTGACGGTCGGGATCGGCGGTTGTGAACGAGGCGAGCGCGGAGCGGCCGGCATCGGACTCGATGTAGTCGATGGTCGCGTCCAGCGGCAGGCGGCTGAAATCGACGCCGGTCCAGCCGGACAGCAGCGCCAGGGCCGCTTCGATGTCCACATGTTCGAGGTATTCGGCGTGGCGTTCGCGTGCGTGCTGGCTGCTCTCGCCCGTGATGATGAGCGCCTGGCCGTAGACCAGCAGCGCTGCCGGATCGCGCCCGGCGCCCGCTGTTGCGGCGCGCAGCTTGTCGACATAGCCCTTGACCACGCCTTTTCCGGGGCCGCTGACAAAGGCCGCTTCCGCGTGCCGTCCGGCAAAGGCATTGCCACGCGGAGAGCTGCCTGCCTGGTACAGGAAGGGGGTGCGTTGCGGCGAGGGTTCGCTGAGGTGGATGCCAGGGACGCTGTAGTAGTGCCCTTCATGCCCGATCGGATGCACGCGGGCCGGGTCGGTATAGATGCCGCCAGCCTTGTCGCGCAGGACGGCGCCGTCTTCCCAGCTTTTTTCCCACAGCTTGTAGACCACTTCCAGGTATTCGTCGGCCAGGTCGTAGCGCTCGTCGTGCGCCAGCTGCCGTTGCTGGCCGAGGTTGCGTGCCGCACTGTCGAGGTAGCCGGTGACAATATTCCAGCCGATGCGGCCCCTGGTCAGGTGGTCCAGCGTGGAGAGGCGGCGCGCGAACGTGTACGGATGCTCATAGGTGAGGGCGGCGGTGACGCCAAAGCCCAGGTGCTCTGTGACGCCTGCCATGACAGGCACCAGGGCCAGCGGGTCGTTGAGCGGCACCTGTACGCCGCGTGCCAGCGCCGTTTCGTGGCTTTGCTTGTAGACGTCATACACGCCCAAGACGTCGGCCAGGAACACGGCGTCGAACAGGCCGCGTTCCAGCAGCTGCGCCAGCTCAGTCCAGTGCTGCGGATCGGTGTAGCGGTGGCTGTAGTCGCGCGGGTGGCGCCACAGGCCGGGAGACTGGTGCCCGGCCGTGTTCATCTGGAAGGCGTTGAAGCGGATTTGCTTGGCCATCGTGTTACTGCGCCTTTTCCAGGGCGAGCTGGTAGTCGGTCTTGGCGTAATCGCGGAAGTGCTTGTTGGTCACGGCAAGGAATTCCTTCGACTTGTAGGCGGCTTCGATATCGCGTGCAAACTGCTTGTCCTTGTCGGCGGTACGGACCGCAACCAGGTTCACGTAATTGGGCGAGATCTTTTCCGTTATCAGCGCCTCGCTCAGTTTGAGGCCGGAAGCCAGCGCGTAGTTACCGTTGATGAAGGAGTAGTCGGCATCCTGCAGCGAGCGTGGGAGCTGGGCGGCTTCCAGCGGCAGCAGCTTGATCTTCTTCAGGTTTTGCGCCACATCGCGCTCGGAGGCCCGAAGCGGATCGACGCCTGCCTTCAGCTTGATCCAGCCAAGCTGGTCGAGCAGCACCAGGGCGCGTGCCTGGTTGGTCGGATCGTTGGGCAAGGCAACTGTGGTGCCTTCGCGCACTTCGGACAGCGCCTTGTGCTTCTTGCTGTAGATGGCGATCGGTGCGGTCGGGATGGTGACCAGCGGCGACAGGGCCAGTTTATGCTCGGCCGCGAACTTGTTCAGGTAGATGATGTGCTGGAACACATTGGCGTCCAGCGAGCCCTCGGCCAGTGCGATATTCGGTTGCACGTAGTCGTTGAACTCCACCAGCTTGACCTGGTATCCCTGCTTTTCCAGGAGTGGTTTGATGCCCAGCTTGATCTGGTCGGCATAAGGACCGGCGCTGGTGCCAATCACCAGCTGCTTGGGGTCTTTGGCGGCGGCGGAACCGCCTGCCAATGCCATTGCCGCCATCGCGGCCAGCAATACGGTACGTCGTAATACAGTCATAGTCACTCCTGGTTATCGTTTGTCGAGGCTTCGGGCCAGCCGGTTGCCGGTGAGCTGGATCGCCTGCACCAGCAGGACCAGCAGGGCGACGGTGGCGAACATCACGTCGGTCTCAAAGCGGTAATAGCCGTAGCGGATGGCGAGGTCGCCGATGCCACCCCCGCCCACCACGCCGGCAACGGCGGAATAGGACAGGAAGCTGATTGCCAGTACGGTCAGGGCCAGTACCAGCCCGGAGCGCGATTCAACCAGCAGCACCCGCAGCACGATCTGCAATTCGCTGGCGCCCATTGCATGGGCCGCCTCGATCACGCCGCGCGGCACCTCGCGCAGGTTCTGTTCGACCAGGCGCGCGAAGTAGGGGATCGCCGCGACCGACAATGGCACGGCTGCCGCCAGCGGCCCGATCGAAGTACCGGCAATGGCGCGCGTGATGGGCACCATCGATACCAGCAGGATGATGAAGGGGAAGGAGCGCACGGTGTTCACCAGCCAGCCAAGCAGGGCTGCCAGTGGCCGGTTCTGCAGCGACTGGCCATCGCCCACCAGGAACAGCAGGATGCCGAGCGGTCCGCCCAGCAGCACTGCTGCGGACAGGCCGATGCCCAGCATGGTGCCGGTCTGGGCCAGCGCCTCGGCCAATTCAGGCAGCAGCGAGAGGTATTTTTCAAGCATGGGCGAACTCCTTGCGCGGCGCCGGCTGGGCCGCCAGCACGGTCTGCGCCGACAGCGCCGCCAACTCGCGGCCAAGCGCGGTGCGGCGCGGCGTCGACCAGTCGGAGATGCTGAATTGTTCGGCAAGCGCACCGTTCTCGATCACGGCCACACGCTGGCAAATGGCGGCAAGCACGTCCAGTTCATGGCTGACGATCACGATGGTGACGTCCAGGCGCTTGTTGATGTCCTGCAGCGTCGCCAGCAGGGCGCGCGTTGTCTCCGCATCCAGCGCCGAAGTAGGTTCGTCGCACAGCAGCACCGCCGGCCTGCTGGCCAGGGCGCGGGCGATCGCCACGCGCTGCTGCTGGCCGCCCGACAGGCGCGCCGGGTAGCTGCCGGCTTTATCCTGCAGGCCGACCAAGGCCAGGCAATCAGCCACGCGGCGCGCAATCTCCTCTGCGCTATGGCCGCCATGGATGCGCAAAGGGAAGGCAACGTTGTCGGCCACCGTGGCGTTGCGCAGGAGGTTGAACTGCTGGAAAATCATGCCGATGTTCTGCCGCGCGTTGCGCAGTTCACGCTTGCCGAGGGCGGTCAGGTCCTCGCCATCGACCAGCACCTGGCCGCTATCGGGGCGTTCCAGCAGGTTGATCATGCGCAGCAAGGTCGATTTGCCGGCGCCGCTCTTGCCAGCGAGGCCGAAGATTTCACCGCGCTGTATCGAGAGGCTGACATCGCGCACCGCGTGCAGGCGTTCGCCCGGCCCGTGCGCAAAGCTGCGCGAAACGCGCTCCAGCCGGATAAGTGGTTCTGTGCTCATGGATCAGGAATAGGCAGTCGGTTCAGGCAAGGTGCGGTGCAGGGCGTAGCGCCCGAGGTCGCGGTATTTGTAGTCGATGGGATCGTGCAGCGTATGCACGCGCACGTTGCGCCAGAAACGGTCCAGGCCCAGCTTGTTCGACGTGGCGCGCGCGCCGGTCAGCTCGAATAGCTGGTTCGATACTTCAATGCCGGCGCGATGTGCGAGCACCTTGGCTTCGGCCACGGAGATGGCCAGTTCGCCGCGTTCACGCTCGGTGACCAGCGCGCCTTTGCCCAGCGCCGCATCGAGTTCCAGCGCGGCGTGGTCCGCCAGCACGGCGGCTGGCCGCAGCAGCGTCCACAACTCGCCGTAGCGGTGCTGCACGAACGGATCGTCGGTGGCCGCTGCCACATTGGATGCAAACCAGGGGCGCGATTGCTCGCGGGTGAAGTCGCGTGCCGCTTCGAACGCGCCTTCCGCGATGCCGAGGTAAAGATTGGCCATGATCAGCTGCGCGACCTGGGAGCGCAGCGTGGCGCGCGGGCTTGCCTTTTGTCCCGGCGGCAGCAGCACCAGGCTGGCAGGCAGCTTGACTCCGCGGAATTCCACGGTGCCGCTATCGGTCTGTTTCTGGCCAAAGGCGTCCCAATCGGGGCGGATCGAAATGCCTTCGCTGGTGCTTGGCAGCACGCCGATCAGCGCACTTTGCGTGGGGGCGTGCCATGCCGACACGGTAAGCCAGTCCGATCCCACCGAGCCGGAGCTGAAGCTTTTCACGCCGCTCAGCACAAACCCATCGCCTTGCTCGACGGCGACGGTCCGCGTGTCGAGCGGATTCAGGGAATTTCCCCAGAACAGGCTTTGTTCAACGGTGGCCGTGAGCAGTTCGCGCTGCTGGCGCGCATTGCCGTACAGCTGGATGCCTGCAAGCTGCAAATGGTGGAAGCCAAACAGGTGGGCCAGCGCGCTGTCGGCGCGGGCAAGGATGCGAACCACCTGGTTCACGGTGCTCCAGCCGGCGCCTTCGCCGCCGAACTCACGCGGCACGGAAAGTGTAAGCAAGCCGGACTCGCGCAACAGGCGGCGTTCGCGCGCTGCATGTCCGCCCTGGCGGTCGCGTTCTACGGCGCTGGCGGCGAAAGTGCTCGCCAGTTCCTCGGCAATTGCCACGGGATCGAGTGGCTGTGGCTTGAGTAATGCACTGGTCATGGAATGTCTTTCGGGTTGCGATGTTTTTCAGTATTGCCGCCGACGCAAGCCAGCGTCCACGAAGAAAATTGAATAACTAATTGCGAAACAATTCGTTTGCCCTGTGAGCCGTGCGCCTTACGCTAGGCCCATGACTATCCTGCTTATCAGCGGCAGCCCCGCACAGCCATCCAGTTCCAACCGCCTGCTGCAGCACATCGGTGAGCGCCTTGCCGTGCTGGGACACCGGTATAACCGCATCCATGTACGCGACTTGCCGCCGCGCGCCTTGCTGCATGGGTTGACGGAAGACCCGTCCGTGCAGCGCGCCGTGCAGGCCGTGCGCGATGCCGATGCCGTGGTGATTGCAACCCCGGTTTACAAGGCCTCGTTTGCCGGCATATTGAAAGCCTTCCTCGACCTGCTGCCGCAGGACGGACTGGCGGGCAAGGTGGTGCTGCCCATCGCGACGGGCGGCAGCCAATCCCATTTGCTGGCGCTCGACTACGCGCTGCGGCCCGTGCTGCAGGCACTCGATGCACGCCACGTCCTGGCCAGCATCTTCGCCACGCCGCAGCAGCTTCAATGGACCGAAGAACATGGCCTGCTGCTTGCGCTCCCAATTGCTGCGCGGGTGGATGCCGGTGTGAATGCGCTCTCGCAAGCACTGCTCCCGCGCCACGGCGAATTCAACGATCTTCAATCTGCATAAGGAAACCCATGAACCAGTACCAGCTAGCTCGGGCGGCGCGCCGCCGCACCCTTGGACTTTTTGCCGTCGGCATTTTCCTTGCCGGCGTGGTGGCCGGATTGCTGCCTTCCGCCGCGCTGGCACAGGACAAGCCCGTGCTGCGCATCGGCTACCAGAAATACGGCACCTTGACCTTGCTCAAGGGCCGCGGCACGCTGGAGAAGCGCCTGGCCGAAAAGGGCATCGACGTGAAATGGACGGAGTTCCCCGCCGGACCGGTGCTGCTGGAAGGCCTGAACGTTGGCAGCATCGACTTCGGCACGGTCGGCGAGGCGCCGCCCATCTTCGCCCAGGCGGCGGGCGCCAACCTGGTTTATGTCGGCAATGAGCCGCCATCGCCGGCCAGTGAAGCGATCGTCGTGCCAAAGGAGTCCACGCTGCGCAGCGTGGCTGACCTGAAAGGCAAGAAAATCGCCTTGAACAAGGGCTCCAACGTGCACTACCTGCTGGTCAAGGCGCTCGAGAAAGCGGGCCTGCAATACAAGGACGTACAAACCGTATTCCTGCCGCCAGCCGATGCGCGCGCCGCTTTTGAGCGCGGCAGCGTTGATGCGTGGGTGATCTGGGATCCCTTCCTTGCCGCCGCCGAGAAGCAGCTGGGCGCGCGTGTAATCGCTGACGGCAAAGGCCTGGTGGCCAACCACCAGTTCTATCTCGCCGCACGTACCTATGCGCAAAAGAACCCGGAGATCGTGAACATCGTTATCGACGAACTGGCCAAGGTGGATGCCTGGGGCGCCAGGAATCCGAAGGAGGTCGCGGCCATCCTGTCGGTGCAAACCGGACTTGAAGCGCCGGTCGTCGAACTGGCAGCAACCCGTTATGCCTACGGTGTGCAGCCGGTGACCCCGCAGGTCATCCAGGAGCAGCAGAAAGTGGCAGACGCCTTCGCCGCCCTCAAGCTGATTCCGAAGCCGATCATTGTCAGGGAAGCCCTGCTCAAGCCTTGAAAGACAACCATATGACTTCCGATATTTTCTGGTTCATTCCCACCCACGGCGACAGCCGCTACCTTGGCACGTCGCAAGGGGCGCGCGCCGTCGATGCCGATTACCTGCGCCAGGTCGCCGTCGCGGCCGATACGCTGGGCTATGACGGCGTGCTGCTGCCAACCGGCCGCTCCTGTGAAGATGCCTGGGTGGTTGCCTCCTCGCTGATTCCGGTGACGAAGCAGCTCAAATTCCTGGTGGCCGTGCGGCCTGGCCTGTCCACGCCCGGCCTGGCCGTACGCATGGCCGCCACCTTCGACCGGCTGTCGAATGGCCGCCTGCTGGTGAACGTCGTCACCGGCGGCGACCAGCAGGAGCTGGAAGCGGACGGCGTCTTCGCCGACCATTCGGAGCGTTACGAGATCTCGGACGAGTTCCTGCGCGTCTGGCGCGCTGCGCTGGCAGGCGAGGGCGGCGAGGAGGGCTACAACTTCGCAGGCAAGCACATTACCGTCAAAGGCGCCCGCACCCTGTACCCGCCGGTGCAGAAGCCATATCCGCCGCTGTACTTCGGCGGTTCCTCCGAAGCGGCGCACGAACTGGCGGCGGAGCAGGTCGACGTCTACCTGACCTGGGGCGAACCACCGGCAGCGGTGGCGGAGAAAATCGCCGATGTGCGGGCCCGCGCCGAGCGACATGGCCGCAAGATCCGCTTTGGCATCCGCCTGCATGTGATCGTGCGCGAAACCAATGAGGAGGCCTGGGCCGCCGCCGACAAGTTGATCAGCCACCTGAGCGACGACGTCATTGCCAAGGCACAAGCGGCCTTCAGCAAGATGGACTCCGTCGGCCAGCGCCGCATGGCCGCCCTGCATGGTGGCCGCCGCGACAAGCTGGAAGTGTCGCCCAACCTGTGGGCCGGCGTTGGCCTGGTGCGCGGCGGGGCGGGCACGGCACTGGTGGGCGATCCGGAAACCGTGGTGGCGCGCATCCGCGAATACGAGGCGCTCGGCATCGAGAGCTTCATCTTCTCCGGCTACCCGCACCTGGAAGAATCCTACCGCTTCGCCGAACTGGTATTCCCGCTGCTCGGCAAAGGCAAAGCCGTTGGCGAACAATCGCTGACCGGACCCTTCGGCGAAGTCATGGCATCGAACATCGTGCCGAAGAAGGCGGCCTGAGATGGACTGGCGCAAGGCACTGGCGCCCTGGGCACTGCCGATTGCCTTGCTGCTGGCGTGGGAGCTGGCGGCGCGCGTCGGCTGGCTGTCCAGCCGCATCCTCCCGGAACCGCTGGCGGTGGCGCAAGCCTTCTGGACACTGGCCGAATCGGGCGAACTGTGGGCGCACCTGAAAACCAGCCTGTGGCGCGCCGCCAGCGGCTTTGCCATCGGCGCCGGCGCCGGCCTTGCACTTGGCCTGCTGACCGGCACCTGGCGCCAGGCCGAAACGCTGCTCGACACCACGCTGCAGATGGTGCGCAATATTCCCGCCCTGGCCCTGATTCCACTGGTGATCCTCTGGTTCGGCATCGACGAAACGGCCAAGCTGTTCCTGCTGGCAGTCGGCGTGTTCTTCCCCGTCTACCTGAATACCTTCCACGGCATCCGCTCCACTGATGCCGGGCTGGTCGAAATGGCCCGCAGCTACGGTTTGCGCGGCTGGCCGCTATACCGCGAAGTGATCCTGCCGGCGGCCTTGCCCTCCATCCTGGTCGGTGTGCGCTTTTCGCTTGGGCTGGTGTGGGTGCTGCTGATCGTCGCCGAAACCATTTCGGCGCAAGCTGGCATCGGCTACATGACGATGAATGCGCGCGAATTCCTGCAGACGGACGTGGTCCTGGTCGGCATCCTGCTGTACGCCGTGCTGGGCAAGCTGGCCGACATGCTGGCGCGCGCCCTGGAAAAATATTACTTGCGCTGGAATCCAGCCTACCGATAAGGAAAGCCCATGCTGCTGGCACCCATCTCCATCGACAGCGACTTGCTGGCCTACGCACGCCAGGAAGCTGCGCCAGCCGAGAGGCCGGCCGTTGCGCGCCAGGGCGCCAGCATCCAGCTGGAAGGCCTGGGCAAAGCCTACGGCGCGCGCCGGGTGCTGCAAGGGGTCGACCTGAACCTGAGGGCGGGCGAATTCGTTGCCGTGGTCGGACGCAGCGGCTGCGGCAAAAGCACTTTGCTGCGCGCCATCGCCGGCATCGAACCGACGGACGAAGGCAGCACCCGCATCGGCAACGGTGCGGCGGACGCCAGCCTGCGCATCATGTTCCAGGAACCACGCCTGCTGCCGTGGAAGACGGTGCTGCAGAACGTCGCGCTTGGCCTGCCGTATGGCCTTGGCAAGGCGGCGGCAGCGCTTTCCACGGTCGGCCTGGCCGAACGCGCCGACGACTGGCCTGCCGAGCTTTCCGGCGGCCAGCGGCAGCGCGTGGCACTGGCAAGGGCGCTGGTGCACGAGCCGAACGTACTGCTGCTGGACGAGCCGCTTGGCGCGCTCGATGCGTTGACCCGCATCGAAATGCAACAGTTGATCGAAACCCTGTGGCGCCAGCGCGGCTTCACCGCCGTCCTGGTGACGCACGATGTGCAGGAAGCGCTGGCCCTGGCCGACCGCGTGCTGCTGGTGGAGGAAGGCCGCATCGCGCTCGATCTGCCGGTGCACCTGCCGCGCCCCCGGCAGCGTGGCGACGCCGCCTTCGCCGCCCTGGAACAGCGCCTGCTGGAGCGCCTGCTGCAGCCCAATACCTCGAAATGGTGATTGTTTTTCGCGTCCAAGTGGTGCCTACTATCGAAAAAGTCGATCAGTAGTGCGCACATTATGCGTTTTACACTGATCGGCAGTCGTCGCATAATGGGGCACCATCCCCCACTTGGAGTTTAGACAATGAAAAAACTGATCGCCTTCGCACTCGCCGCTGGTTTCTCCCTCGCCGCATCGGCCGCACCTGAAACCTACAACATCGACCCGAGCCACTCCTTCTCCCGCTTCGAATACAGCCACTTCGGCTATTCGACCCAGGTCAACAAGTTCAATAGCACCACCGGCAAGATCCAGATCGACCGCGCCGCCAAGACCGGCTCGGTGGAAGTGACCATCGACCCGAAATCGGTCAATACCGGCTCCGATCTGTTCAACGGGCACCTGCAAGGCCCTGACTTCCTCGATTCCGCCAAATACCCTGCCATTACCTACAAGTCGACCAAATTCGTCTTCAACGGCGACAAGGTGGTTGGCGTGGAAGGCAACCTGACCATCAAGGGCGTGACCAAGCCAGTGAACCTGGAAGTGACTTCCTTCCAATGCATGCCGCACCCGATGCTGAAAAAAGACGCTTGCGGCGCGAACGCGATCGCCAAGATCAAGCGCTCCGACTTCGGTGCCGGCAAATACGCGCCCCATGTCAGCGACGACGTGACCCTCGGCTTCTCGGTTGAAGCCGTCAAGGAATAAGCCATGAACAGACCGTTGCTGGCCGCAGCCCTGCTGGCTGCCGGTCTGTCGCACGCCTTTGCGACAGACATGATCATCACGAACGGCAAAGTCGCCACGATGACGCGCGAAGGCAGCTTCGCGCAGGCAGTAGCCATCAAGGGCGGCGTGATTACCGCAGTGGGCAACAATGCCCAGGTGCTCAAGCTGAAAAAGCCGGGCACGCAGGTCATCGACGCCGGCGGCCGCACGGTCATTCCTGGCCTGAACGACTCCCACCTCCACATCATCCGCCAGGGCTTGAACTACAACGCCGAGCTGCGCTGGGATGGCGTGACCTCGCTCAAGCGCGCCATGCAGATGCTGCGCGAACAGGCGGCCCGCACGCCGGACGGCGCCTGGATCAAGGTGGTGGGCGGTTTCAATGAATTCCAGTTCGAAGAAAAGCGCCTGCCGACGCTGGAAGAGCTGAACGAGGCGGTGCCGGACAAGCCGGTCTTCATCCTCTACCTGTACGGGCTTGGCTTCGTGAACAGGAAGGGCATCGAAGTCCTGGGCTACGACAAGGACACCAAATACAAGGACGGCGTGGTGGAACTGGGCGCCGACGGCAAGCCGACCGGCCTGCTGGTCGCCAAGCCGAACGCCATGGTGCTGTACTCCACGCTGGGCAAGACCGGTGCTTTGCCGCGCGAACAGCAGCTGAACTCCACCATCCAGTACTACCGCGAGATGAACCGCCTGGGCGTAACAAGCGCCATCGATGCGGGTGGCGGTGGCCAGGCCTACCCGGACGATTACGCCGTCAGCCTGGAGCTGGCCAAGGACGGCAAGCTGACCGTGCGCACTTCCTACTACCTGTTCGCGCAGAAGCCGGGCAAGGAGCTGGAAGACTATCAGCGCTGGCTGGCCATGACCAAGCCTGACCACAACGACCACATGTTCTATGCCAACGGCTACAACACCGAAGGGGCAGGGGAGAACCTGGTGTGGAGCGCAGCCGACTTCGAAAACTTCCTCGAGCCGCGTCCGGAAATGCCGGGCCACATGGAAAGCGAGCTGGAACCGGTGCTGCGCCTGCTGGTGAAGAACCGCTGGCCGTTCCGCATCCACGCCACCTATGGCGAATCGATCGAGCGCGACCTGGCAGTGATCGAAAAGATCAACCGCGAAATGCCGTTCAACGGCCTGCGCTGGTTCTTCGACCACGCCGAGACCATCACCGACGACCAGCTGGCGCGCGTGAAGAAGCTGGGCGGCGGTGTGGCGGTGCAGGACCGCATGTACTTCCAGGGCGAGCTTTACTGGAAGCGCTATGGCGAGCAAGCGCGCCAGATGCCGCCGATCCGCAAGATGCTGGAGATGAAGATCCCGGTCGGCTTGGGCACCGACGGCACGCGCGTGTCGAGCTATGGCCCGTGGCCATCGATCTACTGGGCAGTGACGGGCAAGACCGCCGGCGGCATGCCGATGTGGCAGGCCAAGGACCGCCTGAGCCGCTACGAAGCGCTGAAGCTGATGACCCAGGGCAGCGCTTGGTTCAGCGGCGAAGAAAAGCTGAAAGGGCAAATCGCCAAAGGCCAGTATGCCGACCTGGTGATCCTGCCGAAAGACTACTTCAGCATCCCCGAAGCGGAGATCAAGACGCTGGAAAGCGCGCTGACGGTCGTCAACGGCCGCATCGTCCACGCCGGCGCCGACTTCGGCCAATACGCCCCCGAGCTGCCGGCCGTGCAGCCCGATTGGAGCCCGGTCAAGTATTACGGCGGCTACCAGAACCGCTAACTCCCACAGCCGAGCCCGTGTCACACTTGTGACACGGGCTCGGCTGTTGATGTTGCGGCAGGGCCATTGACTTCCTGGCGTCATGGTCAATACTTCCTTGACCGCCCATCCCGCCTGAAGGTGTCCTATGGAACTGCTGCATTACCTGCCACGCGTCGATTCGGCGTGCAGTGAAATCGTTGACCGAGGTATCGAAGTGCAATCGAGCTTCAGCACCTTGTGCGCAGTGGAGTACCTGAAGTCCCACAACATCGCTCCCCACATCATCCAGCGCGTGCTGCTGCAACCTGCCCAACGGCGTGCGGCTGCTCAGGTTATGCACAAGAATTAACGATTAGTAACGCGCGACTTTAATTAGTTAAAGAACGCATGTGAGAATTTGTGAGTTTTTAAGTCGTTGATTTTAAAGGTGCTTTTTTCTGCACATTGAACGGGCAGTTTGTTGGAAATGGCGTCGTTGAGGGCTGTTTGCCTTGTCAAGACCCCCTTATCAACAAAGATATCCACAAACAATGTGGATAATCGGAAAAGCCCTTTTCAATCCGCCACTTACGGCGATTTAAGCGGAATTCAACGGAAGATGGCTGCAAAATAACTACTGTACGAACATACAGTGATTATTTCAGGATGTGCCCGGTGGCCTTGAAACTGCCCGGTTCGCTGCCTGGCTGGACCTGGATATCCACAGTCGAGGCAGGCTGGCCGATGACCAGTTGGCCCGACCACGCTTCACCGTTCTGCAGGCCTTGCAGGATCGCTGCAAATTGCTCGCGGTGCTGGTTGTACTTGGCCAGTTGCGACTGCAGGATTTGCAGGTCGGAATAATTGCGCAGCGAGGAAATCACCGTCGTGAACAGCTTGCGCGTGGTGAGGTCGGTCTTGCACCAGAAATCGTTGATGTCGTAATCGAGGATGATGCTGTGCTCGAGCGCCTGGCCCGGCTGGCCCGTGCGCAGCACGATGCGCACCAGTTCATTCTTCAGCTCGGAGCGGATCTGGTTGGCAACGCGCAGGCCGGCGTCGCTGGTTTCCATGATCACGTCCAGCAGCACCAGGGCGACGTCGGGGTTGTTGCGCAGGGTGGTCAGGGCTTCCTCGCCGGAGTAGGCGTGCAGGAAGCTGAGGCGGCGCCCCATGAAACATGCATTGCTGAGTGAAAACTTGGTGACGACGTGGACGTCGACGTCGTCATCGACGATCAGCACCCGCCACGGCGCGGGATTGGCGCCTGGCGCCTGCTCGGCCGAACTGGCTTGCGCCTCGTCGTCGATCATCCATCCTTCGCTTGAATCGTCGTCAGGAACTTTCACGTCCATGCATTTTCCTTTGTCGGTTTTGGACACACTATTCCGCGCCAGAACTTTTGTCAAAATATTTTCCGAAGGCTCAGTGAGTTGCAAAACGGCACGCACTCGACTCTTCTAAGTCATTGATTCTATTGAGACTAATGGATTGCCAAAGAATTGGGCAATTTATTGAAAGCCGCGCCGTTAAAGGCGAAATGGGCTGTCAAGCCCGGCTTCTCCACACGTTTATCCACAGCGGAAGTGGATAACTGAAATTTCGTCTTTAAAAACTTCGTATTACGGCAATTTTATCATCCGGACTATGAAGCCGCTGCCTTGAGACGGTTCAATTCCTCGAGGAAGCGCTCGCATGCCAGCCCCGGTGGCCAAGGTTCCCAGGCCGCGTCGCCATATAAGGCCTGCAATGGGTCTTCAAGCAAGGGCACGGCGCTGATCTTCAATGTGCGCCGCACTTCTTCGCCGCTCCAGCCGACCACGTGCACCGCTTCGCTGGCGGCCGCCAGGCGGTCGGCGCGCTTGTGGACCTGGTATTCCTTCGGCGTCCAGGCCGGCAGCCCATAGCGCAGGAAGACGGCCTGTTCCAGCCGCTGGCTCAGTTCGCGAAAGCTGTCGCCGAGGAAGGGTTTGAGCACGGAGATGCAGTCAAATCCCAGCAAGCCTTCTTCCGCATCGTGCAGCAGCTCGCGCAGCGAGCGCAACGGGTCGAGTGGGGTGGGCGACCACAGGCGCCGCAGTTGCAGCACCGTGATCGAATGCTGGGCGACGGACAGCGGCAGCGGCCAGGCAGAGTGGCCGCCCCAGCGATAGGTGCGCGCCAAGCCCAGTGCCAGATCGGCGTCGTCCCAATCGAAAGGCGTGGGGTCCAGCAAGTCCAGCCGGCGGCCGGATGGCATGCGCACCCAGGCGCGTTGTGTCGTCATGCAGCTATCGTATCGTCGCGACGCAGGTCGGCGCAAGCTTGCAGGATAAGGGTCTCGAGTTCCGGCAACAGGGCGGAGGCGGATGCCAGGTCGCCGGCCGCGCTGGCCTTTTCCATTTGATGGCAAAGGGTGTGCAACTCCGGGGCGCTCAGGTAGCCGCAACTGCCTTTCAGCGCGTGGAAGGCGCTGGTGGCGCCTTCGCCATCGCCGTTTTGCAGCGCCATGCGGCCTTCGTCCATGCGGCGTGGTGCTTCGTCCAGGAAGGCTTGCGCGATGCGCTGCTGGTGGCGCGCCGTCATGCCGCTGAGCGGCAGGATGTGGATCGCAGGGCTGGCCGGCTCGACCCCGAACATGTCGTCCAGTTCCGCCAGTGTCGGCGCGGTGCGCGGCAGGCTGCGGCCGCGATTGAGCAACTGGGCGATGGTCCTTTCCAGCTGGTCGAACAACAGCCTTTCGTCGACCGGCTTGCTGAGGAAGGCGTCCATGCCGGCAGACAGGTAGCGCGCGCGATCGAGGTCGCTGGCATTGGCGGTGAGGGCGATGATCGGGATCAGCGGGTCGCGGGACGGGAAGTCCTGGCTGCCGCCCCGGCGCACCAGGCGTGCCGCCTGCTCGCCGTCCATTTGCGGCATGCGGCCATCCATCAGCACCACGTCGAAGTCCTTCTCATGCAGGGCGCGCAGTGCTTCCAGGCCGTTTTCGACGACGCTCACTTCATGGCCCATGCCTTCCAGCAGCGTGCTGATGATGATCTGGTTGGTGCGCACGTCTTCCGCGCACAGCACACGCAGGCGGTAGGCGTGGCGCAGGTGGGCAGGGACCTTGACCGGATCCTGCTCCGGTGGCCCGCCCAGGGCGAGCGGCAGCGAGAAGCGCAGCGTGGTGCCTTTGCCGAGGCGCGTGTCGACCTCGATCTGGCCACCCATCAGGTCGACCAGCTCCTTGCAGATGGCCAGGCCAAGGCCGGGACCATCGGCGCGGCGGGTCGAGGACAAGTCGGCCGGCTCGAATTTGCGGAACAGGCGCGGCAGCATCTCCAGCGGAATGCCGGGGCCGGTGTCGCTGATGCTGAAGCTGACGCGTGCCAGCCCGTCGGTCGTCTCGCCGGAAGCGCGTAGCCTTACTTCGCCGCGTTCGGTGAACTTGATGGCGTTGCCCAGCAGGTTAAGCAGGATCTGGCGAATGCGATTGGGGTCGCCCTGCACATGGCGCGGCAGGCCGGGCGCCAGCTCGCAGCGCAGCAGCAGCGCCTTGGCATCGGCCTGCGGGCGCAGGATGGTGATGGCTTCGTCGATGATGTCGATCAGGTCCAGGTCCTGGGTGTTGATCGACAGGCGGCCGGCGTCGATGCGGGAGAAATCGAGCAGGTCGTTCAGGATGGCCAGCAGGGCTTCGCTGTTTTTCAGGCCGATGCGCAGGTACTCCCCGGTGCGGTCGGCGATGGTGCGGTCGCGCAGGGCAAATTTGAGCATGCCGATCACGCCGGCCAGCGGGGTACGGATATCGTGGCTCATGGCCGCCAGGAAGTCGATGCGGTGGCGGCCCAGCTTCTCATTTTGAATCTGGGTTTGCTTCAGCGCGGCTTCCCGCGCGACCAATTGCTTCTTTAAGCTGCGGTTCTCCCAAATCAGCAGGATAAGCGCAGCCAACCCCAGTATTAATAAGAGGGGCGCAAAAGGTTCAATAAACGATGCAAACGAAGAAAGCAAAATATTAATGATCTCCTCAATAGCAATTATTGTAATGGACAAATAAACATGGCGTGATACTGAATTGTTATGCCCTTGTGTACTCGTGTATGATCCTGGCTATGTTAATTACTCCTGAACAAGGGCTGGCCTTCCTGGCCGCCGCCATGCTCATTACGGTTTCCCCAGGTCCGGATAACCTGATGGTATTAAGTATGGGCATGTCTCGTGGCCGCAAGCAGGGCGTGGTATTCGGCCTGGGCTGCGCCCTGGGTTGCCTGAGTCATACGCTGCTGGCGGCGCTGGGCGTGGGCGCGCTGATTGCTGCATCGCCAACCGCATTTACTGCGCTCAAGGTTGCCGGGGGACTCTACCTCATCTGGATGGGATATGGCGCACTGCGCAGCAAGGGGGGCGCGCAGGTGCGCCAGGCCACCTTGCCGGAGGAGTCGCTGGGCAAGCTGTTTGCCAAGGGACTTTTCGCGAATGCGATCAACCCGAAGGTGGTGCTGTTCTTCCTGTCCTTCCTGCCGCAGTTCGTAGTGGCGGGGCGTGGCGACGCGAGCTGGCAGACTGCCCAGCTTGGGCTGATCTTCACTTTGCAGGCCTGCCTGCTGTTTGGGACGCTGGGCTATTTCTCGGGCGCCGTGGGCAAGTGGATCAACCGCAATCCACGCGCCGGCCTGTGGCTGGACCGCGGCGCGGGCGCGATTTTCGTCGGCCTGGGCTTGCGCCTTATCGTCGCGCGCTGATCGCGAAACGCAGTTCCAGTTCGTCTTTGACGGCCAGCGCGCCGCCAAAGATGGCAAACGGCGTGATGCCGAAATCCGTCTGCTTGACCGTGAAGGCGCCGCTGGCCAGTAAGCTGGCGCCATGTTCACGCAATTGCAGCGGCACCTTGTACTCGCGCGTCACGCCATGCAGGGTGATCTCCGCGCGCAGCCTGTCCTTCACTCCCGGTTCGAAGCTGGCCCGCACCTGCACCCAGGGGTAGGCATCCGCTTGCAGCACCTTGCTGAACATGTTGCGGCGCGTGCCGTCGATGGCGTCGGCGGAGGGCTGGGTCTCGAGCCCGGCCTCCTTGCGCAAGGCCGCGTCGTCCACCGTGAGCTGGTCGAGGCGGAAGCGCAATTCCGTGCGGCCCTGCGCCAGTTCGATGAAGCCCTCGACCTGGCGGGTTGCGACAACGTGATCGTGCCCCATGCGTGCCAGCGGCCCGCCACGGCGAACGGTGATGGCGATCAGCGATTCGCCCGCTACGATGCGATGCGCCGACTGGCTGCCCCGCAGTGCGGGTGCCGCTGCTTCCGGCTGGGCTGAGGGCGGGGAAGGGGGCTGCGTGCTGCACGCGGATATGGCCAATACCGCTGCTAAATACGCGGCTGGAAAAGTCCATTTGCAAATTTTTTTTCGCATTGTGACTATTGGAGAGTTTCTATTGTAAAAACTGTACTATCTTAAACGAAGTCGTGATGTTTTCGTTTTCGAGAATATCCCCTTGCACTTTCAAATCTCTCCCGATTTGAATCCCTTAACCCGCGCAATGACGCGGGTATTTTTTTTCGCGATATTTTGATTCTTAATGAACTCCTAAGCCTGGGATTCCGGAAAGCTGGCAAAGTACGTCCATAGCGTACAGCATCCCTGTGCGCCGGGTTGCCGGATTCCTCAATCCGGCACGGTTTCTTCTATCCCCGCGCCCTAAAAAGCGTTTTTCACCGGCCCCCTCCAACTCGGCCGGTTTTTTTTTGCCTGAGCGGGTTATCCTTGGCGCCTTGAAGCGAAAAGGGGATTCCCGATGATCGACCTGTACACCGCTGCCACGCCGAACGGCCACAAGATTTCCATCGCGCTGGAAGAGCTGGCGCTGCCTTACGAACTGCACGTGCTTGACCTGGGCAAGAATCAGCAGAAGGAGCCGTGGTTCACGGCGATCAATCCGAATGGCCGCATTCCGGCGATCGTCGACCGCGCGAACGACAACTTCGCGGTCTTCGAATCCGGCGCCATCCTGATCTACCTGGCCGAAAAAACCGGCCAGCTGATGCCGCACGACGCCAAAGGGCGCTCGCTGGTGCTGCAATGGCTGATGTTCCAGATGGGCGGCATCGGGCCCATGATGGGCCAGGCCAATGTGTTCTATCGCTACTTTCCCGAGAAGATCCAGGCGGCCATCGACCGTTACCAGGGCGAGTGCCGCCGCCTGTTCCGCGTACTCGATACCCACCTGGCGCACCATGAATTCCTGGCCGGCGATTATTCGATTGCCGATATCGCCAACTGGGCCTGGGTGCGCACCCACCGCTGGTCCGGCGTTGACACCGAGGGCTTGCCCCACCTGCAGCGCTGGATCCGCCAGATCCGCGCCCGTCCCGCCGTGCTGCGCGGGATCGAGCGGCCGCCCAGCAATGTGTTGGAGCGGGCGGACAGCCCGGATAAAGTCGAGCAATTTGCCGCAGAGGCGCGCAAAATGCTGGAAACCGGCCAGTCGCGCTGATGAATCAAAACTAAAGGAGACCTGATGAAGCTGTACACCGCGCCCCGTGCCCCCAATCCGCGCCGAGTTGCCATGTTCATGGCGGAGAAGGGCATACAACTGGACTTGCAGGCGGTCGACCTGGGCAAGGGCGAACATCGCAGCGAGGCTTACCTGGCGGTGAATCCTTTCGGCCGCGTGCCGGCGCTGGAGCTGGACGATGGCCGCATCCTGTGCGAAACCCGCGCCATCTGCACCTACCTGGAAGGCTTGCACCCAACGCCGAACCTGATGGGCGAGGACAGCGAGGAGCGCGCCTTCATCGAAATGGCCGACCGCCGCATGGAGCTGCACCTGTTCGCCATCGCTGCCAACAGTATCCGCCACTCCCATCCGGGCTTTGCGCCGCTGGAGAATCCGCAGTTTCCCGACTTCGGCGCGTCGCAAGGCGGCAAGTTCCGTGAGAACGCCGCATGGCTGGACGGTGTGCTGGCAGGGCAGCCTTTCGTCGCCGGGCAGCGCTTCACGATTGCCGACATCACCGCCTTCTGCGCGTTCGAGTTTGCGCGCGGCCTGATGAAATTCCGTCCTTCCGATCATGGACTGCAGCATTTGCAGGCCTGGCGCGACCGCATCGCCGAGCGCCCCAGCGCCACTGCCGGGGCCTGAGCGATGATGGCGGCGCGGCGCCGGTGCTGGCTGGCCAGACTGGCCCGCTGGTCTGGCGCGGCCGTTGTTGCCGCCGTGGCGCCGGTGCTGGCCGCGCCGCGGCCCTTGCGCGCTGTTGCCCTGGCGATCCCACCCTTCGCTGCGCTGGACGCGAGCGGCCGCAAGACAGGCCTCTTCGTGGAAGCGATGGAATTGATCGCGCGTGAATCCCGGCGCCAGATCGAGATCACCCTCGCGCCCTATGCCCGCGCCATCGCCATGCTGCGCTCCGGCGAAGCGGACCTGATGATTTCCACTTCCAACCCGGCGATCGCACAGATTGCCGAACCCATGGGCATGTTGTGGACGACGGACGTCATCGCGATCGCACGTCCAGGGCTCAAGCTGGATAGCCTGCAAGACCTGCGGGGCCGCACGATCGGCATGCTGCGTGGTTCGGATTATGGAGCAGCCTTCCTCGATGACCGTGAATACCGCAAGCATGAAATCACCGACCAGCTGCAGGGCATACGCATGCTGCTGGAGGGGCGGCTCGATGCTTCGGTCGGCACGCGGCTGGCAGTCTTTCATTCGATGCGCCTGCTGGGCGTGCCACGCGAGCGGCTGGGCGGAACCCTGGCCGTGCAGTCGCGCGAAATCCATCTGCACCTGAGCAGCCATCATTTCGACGAGTCGCTGGCGACGGAGTTGCGCCGCGCCGTGCAGGAACTGCGCAGCAGCGGCAGGGCCGATGCCTTGCTGGCTAAATACCTGGCCGGGCTGCCTGCTGCCTGAACTTGCCGACGATCCCGCTGGGGAAGAAGTAGATCGCGAGGATGAACAGGATGCCGAGCCACAGCAGCCAGCGGTCCGGGTGCAGGGCCGCTTCCAGCACCGGCACGCCCGCAACGGCGCCGGCTGCCTTGGCCATCAGGGACTTCAGGTAGTTGTTCGCCAGGATGAACAGGGCCGCGCCGATCACCGATCCATACATCGTGCCCATGCCGCCGATGACGACGATCAGCAGGATGTCTGTCATGACTTCAAATCCCAGCGTGGTCTTGGGGCCGACGTAGCGCAGCCAAAGCGCCATCAGCGCGCCAGCCAGCGCGGCGGCGACGGCGCCAATGCAGTTTGCTGCAATGCGATACAGAACCGTGCGGTAGCCCAGGGCCTCGGCGCGAAATTCGTTTTCGCGGATGGCCTGCAGTACGCGGCCGAACGGGGAATTCACGATACGCAGCAGGGCCAGGAAGACCAGCGCCGCGCTGACGAAGACGATGTAGTAGGTCAGCACTTTGCCGTCCACGATGCGGCCCATGAATTCGCCGAACTCGTTGGCCGGCGACAGCAGGTCCGGCACGTCGAAGGTTTTGCCGTCTTCGCCGCCAGTCCATTGCGACATCTGCGATGCCAGCACCGCGAACGAAGATGCCACCGCCAGCGTAATCATGGCGTAGAAAATTGCCCGCACGCGCAGCGCGAACAGGCCGATGATGAAGGCCAGCACCAGCGTCAATGCCAGTGCGGCGACCAGGCCTAGCGCCATCGCGCCCCAGGCCGGGGTCGGGCTGTCGAACGCGAGGCCGACGCCGTAAGCGCCGATGCCAAAGAACATGGTGTGGGCGAAGGAAACAATCCCCGTATAGCCGATCAGCAGGTCGTATGAGGCAACCAGCACGATGTAGATGCAAATGGTGGCGGCAGTGTTGAGCGGGCGCGCGCCGCTGGTGATGAAGGGGGCAAGCGCAAGCCCCAGCACGACCAGGACCAGCAACACGGACATGGCGCGGCTGCGCGGCAGGTCGCCGGAAAGCAGGGTATTCAGCATTTCATTTCCTCGACAGGCCGGCAGGGCGCCACAGCAGGATGGCGATCATCAACACGATATGCGACACAAGCGCCAGTTTGGGGGCGAGGAAGCCGGCGTAATTGGCCGTCAGAGCCATCAGCAGCGCGCCGATGAAGCAGCCTCCCACCGATCCAAGCCCGCCAATAATGATGGTGATGAACACCATGACCATCACTTCCCCTCCCATGGAGGCAGTCAGCGTTTCCTTGTACAGGCCCCACATCACGCCGCCCAGGCCGGCCAGCGCGGAGCCGGCGGCAAAAACGGCCACAAACAGGCGGCGGATGCGATAACCAAGCGCTTCGACCATTTCGCCATTCTCGACGCCGGCGCGAATCAGCAAGCCAAGCTTGGTGCGGTTCAGCACCAGCGTGAGCACGAGGAATACCAGCAGGCCGACTGCCACCGCGAGCAGGCGATACTTCTCAATGGCCGCATCGCCCACGACAAAGGCGCCGCGCAGGCCGGCAGGCAGCGGCATCGGCAGGTGGTCGGCACCCCAGACCACGTGGATCATTTGTTCGACCACGATCATGCCGCCCATCGTGATCAATATCTGCTTCAGGTGCTGGCCGTAGACCGGCATGATGATGACGCGCTCGAAGACCCAGCCCAAAGCGGCGGTAACGGCCATCGCCATGGCAATCGCCAGCCCCAGCGCGGCCAGGTTCTGGCCGAGGGAATCGGCCTCGATCCAGCCCTGCATCGGCACCAGCACCAGCGTGGCGGCGAAGGCGCCAACGGAGACAAAGGCGCCGTGGCCGAAATTCAGCACGTCCATCAGGCCGAACACCAGGGTCAGGCCGCTGGACATGATAAAGATCATCATCCCCATCGCCAGCCCGGCCACGGTCAGCGTGACCCAGGTCGGCATGCTGCCCACTAGCGGCAGCATGGCCAGCATCAGGGCCGGCACCAGCAGCATGGGAATGTAGTCGCGTGGGACGGAAGGCATCTTGGGCGGCTCCTTATTGGTGTGAATCGAGGGCCAGGCCGAGCAGGCGTTCCTGCAAGGCGCGGTCGGCAGCCAGGTCGGCCATGGCGCCGCTGTGCACGATGCGGCCATCGTCCATCACGGCCACGGTGTCGCCAAGCTGGCGCACGAAACTGAAATTCTGTTCGACCAGCAGCACCGTGGTCTGGCCCTTGAGCTGGCGGATCGCATCGGCCAGGTTCTGGATGATGGCGGGCGCCAGGCCTTTGGTCGGCTCATCGATCAGCAGCAGTTCGCGCGGCTCGATGATGGCGCGCGCAATGGCCACCATCTGTTTCTGGCCGCCGGACAGGTTGCCGGCCGGGTAGTTCCAGAATTTTTTCAGGGCCGGGAAGAAAGAGAAGATCCATTCCAGGCGCGCCGTATCCATCGGTCCATTGCGCGCCGCAAGATAGAGGTTTTCGCGCACGGTGAGCGCGCTGAACACTGCCATCGATTCCGGTACGTAGGCAATGCCGGCTTGCGCGATATCGGGCGTGCGCAGTTTGCTGATGTCGCGGCCATTGAATTCGACCTTGCCGGCACTGGCCTGCCACAGGCCCATGACGGTGCGCAGGGTAGTGGTCTTGCCGGCGCCGTTGCGCCCCAACAGGACCGCCAGCCCGCCGCGCGGCACCGCCAGGTCGACGCCTTGCAGGATGTGGTACTCGCCGATGTGAGTGTGCACGCCGGACAGTTTGAGCAGGGCGTCAGTCATGGCTTGCGGTCCCCAGGTAAGCTTCCTGCACGATGGCGGACGACATGACGGCAGCGGGTTCGCCATCCGCTACCAGGGCGCCGTTGTGCAGCACAATGATGCGGTCGGCCAGCGCACGCACCACGTCCATTTTGTGTTCGACCAGCAGCACGGCCTTGTTGCGTTCCGCCTTCACCTGGTGGATCAGGTCCAGCACCACCGGTACTTCATCCACGCTCATGCCGGCGGTGGGCTCGTCGAACATCATCACTTCCGGCTCCAGTGCCAGCATGATCGCCACTTCCAGCTTGCGCTTGTCGCCGTGCGACAGGGCGGCTACCGGCGTTTCGCGCCGCGCCGCCAGCGTTACCCGTGCCAGGTAATGGTCGGCACGTTCGATCAGCTCCTTGTGGCTGGACCAGATCGACCACAGCTTCATGCCTGCATTGGCGCGTGCCTGCACTGCCAGCCGCACGTTCTCATGCACCGACAGGTGGGGAAACAGGTTGGTAAGCTGGAAGCCGCGGCCGATGCCCTTGCGAGTGCGGGCTGCCGGACCGGTGCGCGTGATGTCTTCACCGCGCAGCAGGACCTGGCCGCTGGTGGCCGGCAACTGGCCGGACATCAGGTTGAAATAGGTGGTCTTGCCGGCGCCATTCGGGCCGACGATCACCGTCAACTGGCCCGCGTGGAAATCGGCGCTGACGTTGTCGACGGCCGTGTGGCCTCCGAAGCGGATAGTCAAGCCGCGAGTGGACAGCAGTGGAGTCATCGGTTCAGCGCCGCTTGTTCTTGATCGGTACCGGGAGCTCGGAGGCCGGAATTTCGCGCACCAGTTCCAGCAAGTCCCATTCGTTCTTCTGGTCTTTCTTGATGCGGAAGTGGTACATCGGCTGCATGGCCTGGTGGTCCTCCTTGCGGAAGCTCATCCTGCCTTTCGGCGTATCGAACTCCATGCCTTCCATGGCGGCGATCATCTTCTGCGTGTCGCCGCCGCCAGTCTTGGCCAGGGCCGTGTAGACCGCGCTGGCCGCCGTGAAACCGCCCGCCGTGAACATATCCGGCGGTTTCTTGTAGCGCTTCTGGTGCTCGGACACGAACCAGTCGTTCATCTTGTTCTTCGGGAAGTCGTAGTAGTAATAGATCGTACCCTCGGTGCCGGCAAATGATTTCCAGGTCTTCAGCACCGGCAGGATATTGCCGCCCGGCGCCAGCGTAATGCCGTAGCGTTCCGGCTTCATGTCGGCGATCTTGTTCATCGGGTTCGGGCCCGCCCAGATAATTTGCAGCACGCGCGGCGGGGGCGCATCTTTCAGCTTGTCGAACAGACGCTGCGCCGAGGCGGTAAAATCGGTCGCATTCTGCGGTGCGAATTCCTCGTGCACGATATTGGCTTTGGAACCGGTCAGCCTGAGCGCTTCGCGTGCAGCCGCCACAGCGTCCTTGCCGAAGGCATAGTCCTGCGCCAGGAAAGCAATGCTGCCTTGCTTGAAAGTGGAGGCGGCAGCCAGCCCGTCCTGCATGGAATTGCGGGCGGTGCGGAAGATGTATTTGTTCCATTTCGCACCCGTGATCGCATCGGCCACTGCCGGTTCCACGATCAGGATTTTCTTGTATTCGGCTGCGATGGGCAGCATGGCGATAGCGGAACCGGACGAGCTGGTGCCAACGGCGATATCCACCTTGTCGTCGCCATAGGCTTCGGCCAGCAGGGTGCGGCCCTGATCGGGCTTGCTCTGGTCGTCCTTCACGAAGACCTTCAGCTTGCGGCCGTTGATTTCCATCCTGCCGCCGGTAAGGTATTCAAGCCCCATCATGAAGCCGGTTTCGGTCTCCTTGGCATAGGGTTCGAGGATGCCGGTCTTGCCGGCGATGAGGGCAACTTTCAGGTCCTGCGCCGGCGCGAGCACAGGCAATGATGCGAGCAACAGCAGAAGCAGTTTGTTCATCGATTAGTCCACACTGGCGAGGAAAGTGCGCAGCGCTTCTTGCGCGGCAGGCTCGGACAGCATCGGCGCATGGCCGATATCGGGCACCTCAGCATACAGCATGCGCGGTGCGGCAGCGCGCATGGCATTGGCCTGGACCGGCTCGATCAGGTCCGACAGCGCGCCCCGGATCAGCATGGTCGGGCGGCGGCGCGCCAGCCGGCGGAAGGCAAAATGCGCAGCCATCGAGGTGGAGCGCAGCTTGTTGGCGCGGATCGGCACGGCGATATTCGGGTCATAGCGCATGGCCAGCGTGCCATCGCTCTCTTCGCGGAAGGCGCGGCGCGCCCAGCGTTCCCATTCCTGCGCCGTATTGCCGGGGAAGGCGACCGCGTTGATGCCGCTGATGTAATCGATGGCCTGCTGCCAGCTCGTGAACTGCTCTCCCTTGCCGGTATAACCGCGAATGCGCGACAGGCCGCGCTCGGACAGCGTCGGGCCCACGTCGTTCAGCACAGCGGCAGCAACCAGCGTCGATTTGCGCACTGCCAGGGTCATGGTGATCAGGCCGCCCATCGAGGTACCGATGAATACCGCGCGTTCGATGCCCAGGTCGTTGGCCAGCTTGACGACGTCGTTGGCATAGACCATGGGCGTATAGCGGTCGGGCTGGGAATCGTATTCGGAATTGCCGCGGCCGCGCACGTCGACCGCGATCACCCGCCGGCCCTGGCTCGCGATCCACGGCGCGACGTCTTCGAAGTCGGCCGAATTGCGCGTCAGGCCGTGGATGCAGATCACAGGCAGGCGCGCCGGGCCGCTGGCGGCAGGGTAGTCCCGGGCGTACAGGCGCAGGCCATCGTCGCTGGTGTAGCTGATCTCGGAATACATGGTCCTCGTGGGCAGCGTTGCAGGAGCGTGCAGTGTGCAAGAAATGCATCAAAGCGGGAACCGGAGGCTGCGCCCACTGTGTGTGCAATTTTGCACAGCAACACTACGGCACAGGAAAATGATGCACAATAGCCCGCATGAAAACACTGCCCGAATGGACTGACCTGCGCTTCTTCCTGGAGCTGGCGCGCTCCGGCACCTTGTCCGGCGCCTCGCGCCGGCTGGAAGTGGAGCACACCACCGTCTCGCGCCGCATCGACCGCCTGGAGCAGCAACTGGGCGCCACGCTGTTCGACCGCTCGCGCGAAGGCTATGAGCTGACGGAGATGGGGCATGCCGTGCTGCCGCATGCCGAAGCGATGGAAAGCGCCGTGCTTGCCGCACAGGGCCAGCTGTCAGGCACCGAAGTCGCCATCCGCGGCGTGGTGCGCCTGGGCGTGCCGGAAGCCCTGGGCGTGCGCTTCATCACGCCGCTGCTGGCGCAATTCCTGCAGGACTATCCCGACCTGTCGGTCGACCTGCTGGTACAGCCGCGCTTTGCCAACCTGGCCAGCCGCGAGGCCGACCTTGGCGTTACGCTGGATGCGCCCAATACGGGGCGCTACATGGTGACGCGCCTGACCTCCTTCCGGCTGTACGTGTACGGTTCGCCCACCTACCTGGCGCGCCATCCGCCGATCCAGAAGCGCAGCGACCTGGCCGGGCATGATTTTGTCGATTACGTACAGGACCGCCTGGCCAGCAATGAGCTGAACTTCCTCGATGAACTGGGCGTCAACCCGCGCCGGCGGCTGTGCTGCACCGGCATGCTGGCACAGGCCGAAGCCGCCGCCGCTGGCCTGGGCCTGATGATGGCGCCCCCGTACATGGCGACCGATGGCCGCCTGGTGCCGGTACTGCAGGATGAAGTCTTCGTGGAGCGCGCCTACTGGCTGGTGGCGCCGGTCGACTTGTACCGGCTGCCGCGCGTCAGGGCCGTCTGGAACTTGCTCCGATCGTTCGCCGAATCGCGTGCCAATCTCTTTATCTCGAACAAGTAGGGCAGCTCGCCGGCGATCTCGGTGCGGTGCAGTTCCGGATCGGCGCGGTCCGGCAAAGGCTCCCGCTGCGCCAGCGCCTGCAGGATAGGGGTGGGATCGTAGCTCCAGTCCACCATATAGCGGCAGGGATCGCCCTCGCGTACCTTCATCAGCGCCAGTTCGAACTGCGACACCGATACCACCAGCGGATCGTCATGCCCACCCAGGAAGTCGAGGAAGGCCAGCGGCTGGTATTCGCGGAACGGCGAGATATTCTTTTGCCGGATGAAGTCCAGCAGCGCCTCTTCCAGCAAATCGGCCTGGCGCAGCAATTCAACGGTCAGCACGCACGTGCGTTCCAGCACGTAGACCCGCCATAGCAGGACATTGCCGCGCGCCTCCTGCAGGTCGGGCGAGCCGGCGACGCGGTGGTAATAGGGGGCGTCGCCCGTTCCGGGCTGGTAACTGCTGCGCATCAAGCCAAGCAGGATGCGTTGGTGGCTGGCCAGGTCCATGTCTACCTCCATTCTCGTTGACGCATTTGCTGCAGGGTGTTGGCAATGGCTACGTTGCCCAGTCCAGGTACGGCTTCCGGCATGAATTCGTAGACGATCACTTCCGCCTCGGTGGCGATATCGCGCAGTACCTGCTGTGCCAGGTCCATGGTGCAGGGGCGCGGCAGCCGCGAATGCACGTCCAGCATCAGGCCATTGTGCTTGACCCCGCAGGCGACATGCAGTTCCTTGACATGGCTGCCATCGAGCTCGGCGAGGAAGGCCTGGATATCGAGCGCATGGTTATGTTCGTCGCACTCCAGGTTGTACACGTCCAGGATCAGGCCACAGCCGCTATCGCGTGCGACCGCGTTGAGGAAGCCGGCATCGCTGTAATCTGCCGGGCAGTCCGGCACCACATGCACGATATTCTCCAGCAGGAACGGCAGGCCGTAGCGCTGTTGCAGGCACCACGCGCGCTGTGCGACCAGCTCCGCCGCCTGCTCGGTGCGCGGCATGGCCAGCATGATGCCGAGGTGTTCGCCGTCGACGCGGGTATAACCCAGGTGCTCGCTGTGCCAGCGCACCCGCACCTGGTCCATCAGTTCATCGAGCAGATGCAGGTAGGTTGGCGACCAGCCGTCATGCGAGCCGATCGACAGGCTGACGCCATGCACCACGATGCTTTTTTCGCGGTCGATGTTTTTCAGTTCGGCCAGGATGTCCTTGTCCAGCGAAATCCGGTCGCCATCAGCCACCGACATCGTTTCCGGCGTGACTTCGATGACGTCTACATGCGGCAGCATCATGTCGAGCAGCGCCGGATCGCGCCCCTCGTAGCTGACGCCCACGCCCAAGCGAGGGCGTGGGACCGGCGCCGGCAGATTAGCCGCGGAATTCATTTTCCAGCACCGCGCCTTCGATGTGCGGCACCTCGCGCAGCACGCGGCCGATCGACGGGTCGCCGCGCAGGAAGGTCAGGTCGAAGCCGGTCAGGCCGCAGTTGCAGCCGCCTTTCGGCACCATCTGGGCAACGGCGATATCGAGCGCCTTGTGCAATTCCTCCAGGGTGACCTTGCCTTCGCTGACGACGATCTTGATGTGGTTTTGCTTGAAGTTGGTGTGGCGCAGTTCTTCCATGACGATCTCCAGGCGGTCCGGTATTGAAGAGGGGCGGGCCCTTCGGACCAGGCTATGGACCGCGCCCCGTGCTTTCCATGGAAGTCACTTTAGGCCGGGAGACGGCGCGGCGAATTGGTACTGGCACCCAAATTCCGGGACGCCAGCACCTAGTTTTTATGCAGTGAGGCTGGCGGCCGGCGCAGCAAGTCGAGGCGGGTGGTGGCGCCCAGCTTGCCGAGCAGGGTTGAAACATGGTGTTCGACTGTGCGTTCGGAGCGGCACAGGCGCTGGGCAATTTCAAGGTTGCTGAGCCCATCGAGCAGCAGCTCCAGCACCTGGGCTTCGCGCCGGGTCAGGCCACTCGGGTGTTCGCGCGCCGCTGCGTAAGGACCGCGCCGCGGCTTGGGCAGCTGGGCCTGGGCGCCGCAAGCCCGGGCGCGTTGCCGTGCCAGCGCGGCAGCCGGCACGGCGCCGATCTGCTCCAGCAGGGCGACGGCCTTGGGCATGGCCTGCACGGCCTCATCGCCGGGAAGGTCCAGCAGGGCCAGGGCTGCTTCAAACGGCAGGCCGAGTGCCAGCCAGGCATCGCAGGCAGCCTGTCCATCCCCGGCCGCTTCGGCCGCACGTGGTGGCGGGGCTGGCGCGCGCTGTTCACCATCCGTTGGCGCGGGCATGGCCGCCCGGCGCCGCCAGGCACCGACTTCGGCCAGGTCCCAGGCGTTCACGCCGGACAGGTCGAACTGGCCGATTTCGTCCAGCCAGCGGCGGCAACTGTCCATGTCCTGCACCTGCCATGCCGCCTCGGCCAGGGCCAGCAGCACCGGCAGCAGGCGCTGCGACTCGCCCGTGGCGCGCGCCCATTGCAGCGCTTCCTGCAGGCAGCGCGCCGCCTCGGGCTCGCCCTGGCGCGACAGCGTGCGGCCCAGCACCGTCAAGGCCGGCAGGCGCATCACCAGGCTCAGGCCGGGCAGGGCAAGCACCTGGCGCGCCAGGTTGGCGGCCTGCGCGAACTCGCCCTTGTCGAGGTGGAGCTGCGCCTGCCAGCCGGTCAGGTAATGCACCCAGGCGTCCAGCTCATGTTCGCGGTGATAGGTGAAGCCTTCGGCCAGCAGGCGTTCTGCCAGCGCAAACTGCTTGAACACGACAGCAAACTCCACCCAGTTGCTGTAGATGCGCGCCGCGTGTTCGTGCAGGTGCTGTTCCAGCGCGCATTGCAAGCCCTCGGCCAGGTCTTGCTGGCCACTGTCGTCGCCCAGGAACAGTTTGGCGCTGCCGATATTGGTCAGCGCGTGGACGCGGGTGTCGTGATCGTCCAGCGCGGTTGCCAGTTCCAGCGCAAGGCGGCCCCATTCGATGGCGGATGCGGGATGGTCTTGCAGCAGCTGGTGCTGGGAGCGCATGCTGTACGCCATGGCCAGTTCTTTGCTGTTGGGCAGCTGCTCGAGGGTGCGGATCGCTTCCAGTCCATAGCGCTCGGCTTCTTTCGCTTCACCGCGGTACCAGTGGGTGCGCGCCAGCCAGCGCAGGTTCAGCCCAACCTTGTCCGGCCGCTCGACGCTCTGCCAGAGCTCGATGGCGCGCAGCCGCGCTTCGATCAGGCGCTCGTCGATGCGCAGCAGGCCTGCTTCGTACGCCCAGTCTTCGTACAGCTGGGCAGCCTCGCCGGTCCAGCTGACAGCGTCGACGAACTGCAGTGCGCTTGCCAGGTGGGCTGCCGCCTGGCGGTGTGCGCCCAGGCGGGCGGCCTGGCGCGCGGCGCGCGGCGCCAGCTGCAGCACCATGTGCGCATCCTGCGCCCCGGTGGCATGGTGGACCAGCCGCGCCAGTTCGATGCGCGCGTGCGACGGCGCCTGTTCGGTCAAGGCTTTGCACAGGCGCTTGTGCAGCGCGCGCGTCGCGCCGGGCCGCAGACCGCTCAATACGGCCTGGCGCGCCAGCTCGTGGCGGAACGACAGCAAGCCCGGGCTGGCACGCTGCAGCAGGCCGCTGTCGACGCTGCCGTCGATCGCGTCGTGCCCGTCGTCGCCGAGCAAGGCTTCCAGCACCCATTCTTCCGGGGCGACGGGGCTGACGCTGACCAGCTCCAGCACGGTGCGTTCCTGTGCATCCAGGCGCGAAATGCGTGCCCAGACCGCATCACGCACGGACACCGGCAGGTGGGCGGGATCGCGGCTGCAATCGGTCAGCAGTTCAGAAAGAAAAAAGGGATTGCCGCCTGTGACGCGGTAAAGCTCGGAGGGATCGCAGTCCGCATCGCGTGCCAGGGTGGCAACGGCGTCGGGCGATAAGGGCGGGAGCTCGATGCGCTGCGTGGTGGCGGGCGGCAGGTCGCCGGCCCAGCGCCAGAAAGCATGGTCGGGCGGCAGCTCGTCATTGCGGGCGCTTGCCAGCAGCATGATGTGGCGGTCGCCGATGCGGCGGGCCAGGTACTTGAGCAAGTCCAGGGTAGCCTGGTCGGCCCAGTGCAAGTCCTCGCAGACCACCAGCACCGGGCGCGCCTGGCTGGCCAGGTGGCCCAGCAGCATTGGCATCAGGATGTCGGGGCTGGCCGCGTTGTCGATGGCCGACACCACGTCCGCGCCCAGGGCGGGGGCGAAGTCGCGCAAAGGACCCAGCACGCGTGGCGTGGACAGGTCCTCGCAGGCGCCCTGCAAGACCAGGAACCTGGCCTTCAGCGGCGAAGCAAAGGCTTGCAGCAGGGAAGACTTGCCGATGCCGGCTTCACCCAGCACCAGCGCCATCCCGCCCGCACCTGAGCTAACGCGGCTGGCAAGCCGCTGCAAATCTTGCAATTGCCTTTCGCGCTCGAGCAGCATCTGGCTCTCCTCACTGCCATCATATTCCTGTCAGCGCAAAAGGATTCTCACCAATCGTAACGTGCGGCTAGAACTTGTACGATGCGGTCAGCTTGTAGGTCCGGGGATCGCCATAATACGCGGTCACGGTGTTGAAGAAACCACCGAAGGCGTAGCCGGCCACCTTGTAGCGCTTGTCCGTCAGGTTGCGGCCGTGCAGACCAATTTGCAGGCGGCGGTCGGCACTGGTCCATACCAGGCCGGCGTCCCACAGCGTGAAGCCGCCTTGCGCCAGGGCCAGGTTCTGCGGCACCAGCGCATCCATGGAGGCGACGCCGGTCGGGCGCACGATTTCAGCCTGGTAGACTTTGTCTTTGTAGGACAGGCTGTTGTTGAAGCTCATGCTGCCGCTGCGGCCGAACAGGCTGACCGGCCATTCATAGGTCGCGCCCACATTGGCCGACTTTTTCGGCGTGTTCTGGAACTCGGCGCTGTGGGCGACATTGATCAGCGTTGCGCCGCTGGCAACCATCCACTCCTTGTATTCGGCATCGATGTAGCTCAGCATGCCGTTCAGCGACAGTGCTTCGGTCACGCGGGCGATGGCTTCCAGCTCCAGGCCCTTGATCTTGGCCTTGCCGGCGTTGGTCAGCGTACCGGCGAAGCCGTTCACCTGGCCTTGCGCGTTGAAAGTCGGGATCGAGCCGGGAATCTGCACGTTCTTGTAGTCGGTGTAGAACACGGCGGCGTTGGTCTGCAGGCGGCCGCCGTTCAGCGACGATTTCAAGCCCAGTTCGACGGTATCGACTTCCTCGGGATTCACGCCCTTGCGCTTTTCCAGCGAGGCCGGGGTATTCGGGCCGCCGGTGGCCGCCAGGTCCATGCGCGGGTCGAACATGCCGCCCTTAAAGCCGCTCTGGTAGCTGCCGTACACGTTGTGTTCAGGCGACAGTTTCCAGCCGAAGCCCAGCTTCGGGTTGAACTTCTTGTCTTTACGCTGCAAGTCGCCCTTGCCGAGGTCCGTGTTCGGCGCCAGGCCCACGGCGGCAGGGTTGCCCAGGTTCGGCGAACCGGCCAGGCCGAGGTAGGTACGCTTGAAGATGGCAGCTTCGCGCTCATCGTCGGTCCAGCGGCCGCCTACGCTGACGTTGAAGGTGTCGGTCACGCTGTAGCTGGCGTCCGCATACACGGCCCAGGTCTTGGAATCGATATCGTCGCGGGTCAGCAGGGACAGGCCGCCGGCAGCGTTGTACAGCACGTCGAATTCGTTGAAGGCGTTGGTCTTCATGTAGAACAGGCCAGCCACGCCTTGCCATTTGGAGCCGGTGTAAGTGAGCTGGAATTCCTGGCTGTCCTGCTTGTCGCTGTAGATGGCAGGAGCTTCCCACAGCGGAGAGTTCAGCGAATCGAAGTCGATCGGCGCATAGGACTTGGACGAGCGGTGCGCAGTCACCGACTTGAACATCGTTTCCGCATTGATGTTGTAGTCGATGGTGAGCGAGACGCCCTTGGTGGTCACTTGCTGCTCATGACCGTTCACCTTGTACAGGTTGGCGCGCGTGTCGTAGAGGCCTTCCAGTGGCGGTTCATTGCCCGGTGGCGGCCCATTCAGCAGGCGATAGCCTTGCTTCGGCTCGGAATCGTCCTTGGTGTAATCGGCGGCGAGGCGGATGAACAGATCGCTGTTCGGCACCAGCTCGGCGCTGACGCGGGCGGCGTTGACATCCTTGTTGTAGTTCTCGCGGCCATTGATCACGTTCCTGCCGTAGCCGTCGCGATTGAAGGTGCCGACCGTGCCGCCGATGCGCAGGATGTCGCTGACCGGCGTGCTGCCTTTCAGCACCAGGTCGCGCTGGCTGTAATTGCCGAGGGCGCCCTTGATTTCAAAGGTCGGGTTGGGCGACAGCTTGCGAGTAACGTATTTGACCGCGCCGCCGATGGTGTTGCGGCCATACAGGGTGCCTTGCGGCCCGCGCAGCACTTCGATGCGCTCCAGGTCGTAGATGTCGGTCAGTGCGCCTTGCGGGCGGGCCAGGTAGACGTCGTCCAGGTAGATGCCGACGCCTTGTTCATAGCCCGCGACCGGGTCTTGCTGGCCGATGCCGCGAATGAAGGCGGTCAGGGTGGTATTGGTGCCGCGCGAAGCTTTGAGCGTGGTGTTCGGTACGATGTCGGTCAGTGCCGTGATGTCGGGCAGCGCCTTTTTCTCGAGCTGTGCGCCGGACAGCGCGGTGACGGCGCCCGGCACGTCCTGGATCAGCTCTTCGCGCTTGCGGGCAGTGACGATCACCCGGTCCATGCCGCCTTCGGCTTTCTCCCCGCCGGCGCTTTGCGCCAGGGCGGGATGGGAATACACGGCGGGAAGCGTCATCATCACGGCGGCAACCGAGCGTCGCAGCATGAAATTGTGTTTCGACACACGCATCAAAGTCTCCTCAGGTTTTGTTATGCGAGGAGTGTGCATGTTTTGCCAACTGTGCGAAACTGACAGGGTTGCACCCACGTTGTGCAATTTTGCACAGAATCGCGACTAGTGATATTTCAAATTCCGAAAGAACTAATCCGTACTGATATAGCTGCGTTATAGCGGCCCGCCAGCTTGCTATCCTCTACCAAAAGTACATCAGGAGGGGACGGATGACAGTGATGAATGAAACCAGGCGCAAGGTCTTCCTTGGCTTGCTGGGCGGGGCGGCGGGCCTGGCCTTCGGCGGAGATGCGGCGGCGCGTGTTGCGGTCGACCAGGCCAGCAAAGTCTTTCGCCTGGATGGCGGCGGCGCCACCTATGCGTTTGGCGTCAATGCCGATGGACAGCTGCAATCGCTGTACTGGGGCGCTGCGCTGGGGGCCAGCGACAGGCTGCCAGCAGCCGTTCTGGTGGAGGGCAATTCATCGAACGAAATGCCGGTCAGTGTCACGCCTTACGAGTTCGCCGGCTTCGGCAGCGGGCTCACTACCGAGCCTGCGCTGAAGGTTCGCTTCCCCGACGGCGTGCGCGACCTCGACCTGCGCTATGCTGGACACCAGGACAAGGGCGACCGGCTGATCGTGCAATTGAAAGATGTGAAGCGGGCAGTCCACGTTGCGTTGACTTACGCGATGGACGAAGCGACCGGCATCCTCACACGCTCCGCCGTGGTGGAAAACAGGACCGGCAACTGGATTCAGGTCGACCAGATGGCAGCGGCTTGCCTGAATCTGCCCTATGCCGATGATTACCAGCTGTCTTACCTGTCCGGCCGATGGGCTGGCGAATTCATGCTCCAGACGCGGGCGATCACGCCGGGCGGCTTCGTGCTGGAGAGCCGCAAGGGAGTCACCTCGCACCAGGCCAATCCCTGGCTTGCCCTGAGCCGCGCTGCGACCGGCGAGGAGTCCGGCCCGGTGTGGTTCGGGGCGCTGGGCTGGAGTGGTAATTGGCGCATTAACGTCGACATGGATGCGATGGGCGGCCTGCATGCAACCGCCGGCTACAACCCGTTCGACTTCAACTACCGGCTGAAGCCTGGCGAAAGCCTTGCGTCGCCGGTTTTCCACGCAGGCTTTTCCAATGAGGGCTTCGGCGGCGCATCGCGCCTGTTCCATCGCTACCAGCGCGAAAAAATCCTGCCGCATGCGCCGACGCCGAGACCGCGTCCCGTCCTTTATAACTCATGGGAAGCGACCTTCTTCGATGTCACAGAAGCCGGGCAAATGGCGCTGGCTGAGAAGGCGGCCAGCATCGGCGTTGAGCGCTTTGTCGTTGACGATGGCTGGTTTGGGGCGCGCAACAGCGACAAGACTGGCCTTGGCGACTGGGTTGTCAACCGGAAGAAGTTCCCGAATGGACTGGGCCCGCTGATCAAGCGCGTAAATGAACTGGGCATGCAGTTCGGGCTCTGGGTGGAGCCGGAAATGGTCAACCCGGATAGCGACCTGTATCGCGCCCATCCCGATTGGGTCATCAATTTCCCCGGCCGCCAGCGTTCCGAAGCGCGCAACCAGTTGGTGCTGAACCTGGCCAGGAAGGAGGTCTGCGAACACTTGCTGAAGGTGCTGGACGGGCTGGTCTCCAGCAACAACATCGACTACCTGAAATGGGACCATAACCGCGCCTGGTCCGAACCCGGCTGGCCGGAAGCGGCGCCGGAAGAGCAGCAACGGCTCTACGTCGCATACGTGGACAACCTCTATCAGCTGCTGGCCGAACTGCGCCGCCGCCATCCAAAACTGGAAATTGAATCCTGCGCCAGCGGCGGTGGGCGTGTCGACCTGGGCATCATGCAGCTCACTGATCAGGTTTGGACGTCCGACAATACCGACCCGTACGACCGCCTGGTGATCCAGGATGGCTATAGCCACGCTTATGCACCCGCCGCGATGATGGCTTGGGTGACCGACGCGCCGAACTTCGTGAACAAGCGCGTGACGTCGCTGGAATACCGCTTCCTGTCGGCGATGCAGGGCGGCCTGGGTATCGGCGTGAACCTCAACCACTGGAAGGACGAGGATTTCGCCAAGGCCCGCCGCCTGGTGGAGGAATACAAGGCGATTCGCGCGACGATCCAGTTCGGGAACCTGTATCGCCTGGTATCGCCGAGGAACGGTTCTGCGCGTTCGGCCACGCTATCCGTGTCGCAGGATAGAAAACAAGCGGTGCTGTTCGCTTTCCTTCACTCCAGCATGATGCGCTCCGCGCAGCAGGTGATTCAGCTTCGCGGCCTGGACGCTGGGACGGTCTATTCGCTGCGCGCCATCTCCGGTGCCACAGTGCCAGGCACCGTCGCCAAAGCAAGCGGCGCCTACTGGATGGGGCACGGCTTGAAGGCAGCGCTGGAAGGCGACTTCCAGGCGGCTGCCTTTGTGCTGGAAGCCGGAGCGCCTAGGTAATGCGCTTGTACCAGGGCTGGCCCGGCGCCAGTGCCTGGTAGGCCGCTGCAAGCGGTTCGCTGGCATCCAGTTCACGGTCCAGGCCAAGGGTGCCGAAGGGTACCAGGCTGTCGTGGAATAGCTGCAGCACGCGCTGGCGCAGCAAGGGCCCGAAATCGGGCAGGGCGCGCTGGCAGGCGATCAGGTTGAATTCATTGAACGAGGCATCGGTGACCAGGTTGTACTGTGCCCAGGTGATGTGGCTGCGCAGCGATGGCACCAGGATGGCGCGCCCGCCTTGCATATTGAAGTAATCGGCCAGGCGGCCTTTGCCGCCAGCCTGCACATAGTTCTCCTGCGCGCGCTCAAGATCGGCCTCGGACAGCCAGGCCGACGCTGCCTCATCCAGCAACTCGTCGCTGGCAACGGTAGCGTGGATTTCGGCGTGCGACAGCAGGCCCATTTCCGCGAGCACGATGGCCAGCGTCCATGCCTGCCCGGCGCCCGCGCAATCGGCCAGCCAGACGCGGGGCAGGGCCGCGCCGCGCAGCGAATGCTCGGCGGCTTCGCGCAGCATGAGTGCTTCGGCCGCATCGTCGAACAGGGCGGCGGGCGGCACATGCAGGGCGCGTAACAGACCTGCGGCCATGGCAGGATCATGCAGCACGTGGTCCTGCAGCTGCGACAGCGTGGCCAGGCCGTGCAGCAGCATGAAGCCGAACAGCTTGCGCTTCAACGGCGCGCGGTCATGCAGCCGGAAGTCGAACCCGAAACGGCGGACGAGTGCTTCCAGCAGCAATTCCAGCTCGAGTTCCTCCAAGTCCGGCGCCGTGCTGCGGCGCAGTTCCTCGTTGGCGCCCATCAGTGCAGCCAGACACGCATCAGCGACAGCAACTGCGCCACATCCACCGGCTTGGTGATGTAGTCCGAAGCGCCGGCGGCAATGCACTTGTCGCGGTCACCCTTCATCGCCTTCGCTGTCAGCGTGATGATCGGCAGCGAACGGAATTTCGGGATGCGGCGGATGGCGCGCATGGTGTCGTAGCCGTCCATCTCCGGCATCATGATATCCATCAGGACGATCTCGATGGTCGGGTCGCGCTCCAGCACTTCAATACCGTCACGCCCGTTTTCGGCGAAGGACACCAGCATCTGCTGGCGCTCCAGCAGGGAGGACAGGGCAAAGATATTGCGCAAGTCATCATCGACGATCAGCACCTTGCGGCCTGCCAGGCCGGCATCGGCGGCATGCACTTCTTCCAGCATGCGGCGCTGGGCTTCCGGTAGATTAGCCTGCGAACGGTGCAGGAACAGCGCCGTTTCATCGAGAAGGCGCTCCGGCGAACGGGCATCCTTGATGACGATGGTCTTGGCGTAGCGTTTCAGCTTTGCGACTTCCTTGCGGTTCAACTCCTTGGCCGTGTTGATCACGATCGGCAGGTCGCGCAGGCGCTGGTCCTTGCCGATCAGGTCCAGCAGTTCGAAACCGCTGATATCGGGCAGGGTCAGGTCCAGCACCATGCAATCGAAGTGCGAGGCATGCAGCGCCGCCAGCGCTTCCTGGCCAGTGCCGACGGCCGTGATGTCGACGTCGGAATCGCCAATCAGTTTGACGATCGCGTCGCGCTGGTTTTCCTCATCGTCCACCACCAGCAGGTTGCGCTTGCCGCCGATCAGGAAGCGCTGGATGCGCATGAACTCCTCGTTCAGGTCTTCCTTGCTGACTGGCTTGTTCAGGTAAGAGATGGCGCCCGAGCGCAGCGCGCGTTCACGCTCGCGCAGGCTGGACATCACATGCACCGGGATATGGCGCGTGCTCGGGTCGCGCTTCAGGCGTTCCAGGACGGTGAAGCCATCGATGTCCGGCAAATCCAGGTCGAGCAGGATGGCCGAAGGCAGGTAATCGCGCGCCAGGCTCAAAGCCCAGTCGCCCTGGTGGGTCACGATGCCCTTGAAGTTCTTCTCACGGGCGAAGTCCAGCACCACCTTGGCGAAGCGCTCGTCGTCCTCGACGATCAGCACGGAAGGATCGCCGGGTGTCGTCAAGCCGCGGTCGTCAATGGTCGAGCCGTAGATCTGTTGGTCCACTTCAACTTGCTGCTCCTGCGGCGGCTGCGCGTACACAACGGCCGGCGTCGCGATGACCGGCGAAGGCGTCGCAGACGGTACCGGCAGGCGAGGCATGGCCGGCTGGCGGGCGGTTTCGTAATACACAAAGCCGGAACGGTTATACGGCAGGAACAGGGTAAAGGTCGAACCTACGCCAACGGTGGACTCCACGCGAATTTCGCCGCCCAGCAGGCGCGCCAGTTCGCGCGAGATCGACAGGCCCAGGCCCGTGCCGCCATATTTACGCGCGGTAGAACCATCGGCTTGCTGGAACGCCTCGAAGATCAGTTGCAACTTGTCGGCTGCAATACCAACGCCAGTATCGCTGACCGAGAAGGCCAGCACCGCGTCGGCATTACCCAGGTTCGGGTGGTCAGCGCTCCAGCCGCTTTGCACCAACCCGATGCCCAGCGACACCTGGCCATGGTTGGTGAACTTGAACGCGTTGGACAGCAGGTTTTTCAGCACCTGCTGCAAGCGCGTGGTGTCGGTCATCAGGGAAGCCGGCAGGTTGTCGCCCAATTCCACGGTGAAGCCGAGATGTTTGGCCTCCGCCATGTGGCGGAAGGTGCGTTCTACATAGCTGCGCAGGTTGGCGAAGCGGTATTCCGACACGTCCAGCGTAACGGTACCGGATTCGATCTTCGACAGGTCCAGGATGTCGTTAATCAGCGTCAGCAAGTCCGAGCCCGAGCCGTGGATGGTCTTGGCGAATTCCACCTGCTTGCCGGACAGGTTGCCTTCCGGGTTGTCCCCCAATTGCTGCGCCAGGATCAGCAGCGAGTTCAAAGGCGTACGCAGCTCGTGCGACATATTCGCCAGGAATTCGGACTTGTACTTGGACGACAGCGCCAACTGGGTCGCCTTTTCTTCCAGCGCCAGTTTTGCCTGTTCCACTTCGCGGTTCTTGCGCTCCACCTCGATGTTCTGCTCGGACAGCAGGCGCGCCTTCTCCGCCAGCTCCTGGTTGGTTTGCTGCAGCTCCTGCGCCAGCGACTGCGACTGGGTCAGCAGCGACTCGGTACGGCTGTTCGCCTCGATGGTGTTCAGCACCACGCCGATCGATTCCATCAGCTGGTCGAGGAAGGACAGGTGCGTTTCGGTAAAGCGGTCCAGCGAAGCGATTTCGATCACCGCCTTCACCTGCTGCTCGAACAGGATAGGCAGCACCACGATATTGGTCGGCGGCGCCGCACCCAGCCCTGAACTCACCACGATGTAATCGCGCGGGACGTCGGTCAGCCAGATGCGCACCTTCTCCAGCGCGCACTGGCCCACCAGGCCTTCGCCAGGCAGGAAGGAAGTCGGCAGCTTGCGCGAAGAACGGTAGCCGTAGCTGGCGATCATGCGCAGGCGGGCATCGGCCAGCTGCGAGTCCATCATATAGAACACGCCGTGGTGGGCCGACACCAGGGGCGCCAGTTCGGACAGGATCAGTTTCGTCACCGCCTGAAGGTCGCGCTGGCCTTGCAGCAGGCGGGTGAAGCGCGCCAGGTTGGTCTTCAGCCAGTCCTGCTGCGCATTCTTCTGCGTGGTTTCCTTCAGGTTGCGGATCATCTCGTTGATGTTGTCCTTCAGGTAGGACACCTCGCCGCGCGCCTCCACCTGGATGGAACGGGACAAGTCACCACGGGTCACAGCGGTGGCCACTTCCGCAATCGCGCGCACCTGGTTGGTCAGGTTTGCCGCCAGCTGGTTCACGTTTTCGGTCAAATCCTTCCAGGTACCGGCCACGCCGGACACGTTCGCCTGGCCGCCCAGCTTACCTTCGGTACCGACCTCGCGCGCCACGCGGGTCACCTCCGAAGCGAAGGAAGACAACTGGTCCACCATCACGTTGATGGTATCTTTCAGTTCAAGGATCTCGCCCTTCACGTCCACGGTGATCTTCTTCGACAAGTCGCCGCGCGCCACCGCGGTCGTCACCGCCGCGATATTACGCACCTGGCCCGTCAGGTTGGACGCCATGAAGTTCACGTTGTCGGTCAAGTCCTTCCAGGTGCCGCCCACGCCCGGCACATACGCCTGGCCGCCCAGCTTACCCTCAGTACCCACCTCACGCGCCACGCGGGTCACCTCCGACGCGAAGGAGGACAGCTGGTCCACCATCACGTTGATGGTGTTTTTCAGTTCCAGGATCTCGCCCTTCACGTCAACGGTAATCTTCTTGGACAGGTCGCCGTTTGCCACTGCGGTGGTCACCTCCGCGATATTGCGCACCTGGCCCGTCAGGTTGGAGGCCATGAAGTTCACGTTGTCGGTCAAGTCCTTCCAGGTGCCGCCGACGCCGGACACGTTTGCCTGGCCACCCAGCTTACCCTCGGTGCCCACCTCACGCGCCACGCGGGTCACCTCCGAAGCGAAGGAGTTCAACTGGTCCACCATCACGTTGATGGTGTTTTTCAGCTCAAGGATCTCGCCCTTCACGTCCACCGTAATTTTCTTGGACAAGTCCCCGTTCGCCACGGCGGTAGTCACCTCTGCAATATTACGCACCTGCGAAGTCAGGTTACCCGCCATCGAGTTCACGGAGTCGGTCAAGTCCTTCCAGGTACCGGCCACGCCCTTCACCTGCGCCTGGCCGCCCAGCTTGCCCTCGGTACCCACCTCACGCGCCACGCGGGTCACCTCCGACGCGAAGGAAGACAGCTGGTCCACCATCACGTTGATGGTATTTTTCAGCTCCAGAATCTCGCCCTTCACGTCCACGGTAATCTTCTTGGACAGGTCGCCATTTGCCACCGCGGTCGTCACCGCCGCGATATTCCGCACCTGGCCCGTCAGGTTGGACGCCATGAAGTTCACGTTATCGGTCAAGTCCTTCCAGGTGCCGCCCACGCCCGGCACATACGCCTGGCCGCCCAGCTTGCCCTCGGTACCCACCTCGCGCGCCACGCGGGTCACCTCGGACGCGAAGGAGCGAAGCTGGTCCACCATCACATTGATGGTGTCCTTCAATTGCAGGATCTCGCCGCGCACGTCCACAGTAATCTTCTTGGACAAGTCGCCGTTCGCCACGGCGGTGGTCACCTCCGCGATGTTACGCACCTGCGAGGTCAGGTTACCCGCCATCGAGTTCACGGAGTCGGTCAAGTCCTTCCAGGTACCGGCCACGCCTTTCACCTGCGCCTGGCCGCCCAGCTTGCCCTCGGTACCGACTTCGCGCGCCACGCGGGTGACCTCGGAAGAGAAGGACGTCAGCTGCTCCACCATGGTGTTAGCAGTCATTGCCGCGCGCAGGTACTGGCCCTTCAACGGATGGCCATCGACCTCCAGCGCCATGGTTTGCGACAGGTCGCCCTTCGCCACGGCGCCAATCACGCGCGCCATTTCGGTGGTAGGGCGCACCAGGTCATCGATCAGCGTATTGACCGCGCTGATGATGGTCGCCCAGCCGCCGGAAACGTGAACAGTTGCACGCTGCGTCAAGCGGCCTTCACGGCCCACCACGCGGCTAACCTCAGTCACCGACTTCACCATCCGTTCATTGGTTTCGATGATGTCGTTGAGGGTATCGGCGATCTTGCCCGACACGCCCGTCCAATCGGAAGGCAAGCGCGCGGAGAAATCGCCTTTTTTCAGGGCCATCAGGGTGGACAGGATCAGTTTCAGGTCCAGCTCTTCCGGCAATTCGGTCATGTCGTTCATTCGACGTTACCTCAGGTATGAAGGTGGAATGCGAGGGGAAGGCCTAATGTCACTCCGGCAGGAGCGACAGTCAAGTACAAAGCGTGACAAAAAGCTTCACTTTGTCAACTTTGCAACGCAGGCGGAAACATTTTCCCTAGCATAACGACGCGCCACATTCCAACGCGCACGATTGGGCGTGGAAATTCGGGGTCAGGTCTGTCATTTGGACAGCCGAGGCGCACATTTGATGTTTCTCAATACGAGTCTTCAAAAGCGTTAATCGCTCGGCTAACGGTTTTGACGGAAACGCGTGCATATCGGGCAATTTCGGGCATCGAATATGCCAGCGAACGATAGGCGCGCGCCATCGCCTCCTTTGGATCGCGGTATTCGGCGAAGTAATCTGCCAGCGGCTTGGAGATGGATCGCCGCTCAGCCCGTCTTACTTCAATTAAGTCACCGCTTGGCCGATTCTCCACGGCACGGGCGCAAAAGTCCTCGTCGCCCAGCAGGAGTTGATTCGAAACCGCGCGGAGGGGACTATGGGCGCCGATCCCTTCGGCAACAAATTTCGCATAAGCTCTCCGCGCTTGGTGCAGATTGTGGCCAAAATGAGCAAGCAAGTCATGCGTTCGCAGCCAGGTGCGGCCGTCGACCAGGCCCATGGTCGTGTTATAGCTACTCCACGGCCATGCCGAGGGGTGGGCAACCATGCCAGCGCGTACGGGGTTGAGTTCGATGTACCGCGCGAGCTCTTTCAGGTAGAGCTCGCGCTGGCAAAGGATGGCCTTGAAGCGGCCTTGAAAGACGTGCCCGACAAGTTGATGGGTGCGATTGAAGTATTGCGAGTAATTACCGTTCAGGTGGCGCATGCCCCGGGACAGATTTCCCTCTTCAGTTTCCAGCAGGATGTGGAAATGATTGGACATCTGGCAGTAGGCCAGCACCGAGAAATTGAATCGGGCGCAAGTCTCGCCGAGCAGCGTTAGCCAGGTCAGCCGATCGCTATCGGACCGGAAGATGTGATCTTTCCGGTCGCCCCGCGCAGTGACGTGGTACATCGCATCGCTGAGTTCAATTCGAAGTGGCCGGCTCATGAGAAAAGCTTATGTCGCTTTTCCCACAGCATTATTGCGATGTCGCAATGAATATGAAAACCCCCGCAGTTGAGCGAGCAACTACGGGGGTTTTGATTTGGATCAAAGGTGTGCGGCGGGTGTCCAAATGACAGACCTGACCCCGAATTTAGCGCAACTGCTTGAGCAGGAAGGCGTAGGTCAGGGACCACATCTGGGCTTGCTGGTCGTTGTTGGCGGCGCCGGCGTGACCGCCTTCGGTGTTTTCCCAGTACAGCACGTCGTGGCCCTGGTCTTTCATCTTGGCCACCATCTTGCGGGCGTGGCCGGGGTGGACGCGGTCGTCGCGGGTGGAGGTGGTGAACAGCACGCGCGGGTAGTGCTTGTCCTTGAACACGTTCTGGTACGGCGAGTATTGGCTGATGTAGGCCCATTGCGCCGGGTCGTCCGGGTCGCCGTATTCGCCCATCCAGGAGGCGCCAGCCAGCAGCTTGCTATAGCGCTGCATGTCCAGTAGCGGCACCTGGCACACGACGGCATTGAACAGGTCGGGACGCTGGGTCAGCGCGGCGCCGACCAGCAAGCCACCATTGCTGCCGCCCATGATGCCGAGGTGGCGCGGGCTGGTGATCTTGCGCTTGATGACGTCCTGCGCGACGGCGATGAAGTCGTCGAAGGCGCGCTGGCGGTTCTCTTTCAGCGCGGCCTGGTGCCAGCGCGGGCCGAATTCTCCGCCGCCGCGGATATTGGCCAGCACGTAGGCGCCGCCTTGCTTGAGCCATGCTTCGCCAGTGGTGCCGCTGTAGAAGGGCTTCATCGATACTTCGAAGCCGCCGTAGCCGTACATCACGGTGGGGTTCTTGCCATTCAGCTTGGCCTTCTTGTTCATCACCACGAAGTAGGGCACCTTGGTGCCATCCTTTGAGACGGCCATATGCTGCTGCACGGTGTAGGGCTTGGCGTCGAAATAGGCGGGCAGGGACTTCAGCGACGTGCGTTCATCGCTGCCGGCGTGGGCCAGGTACATCGTGGTCGGGGTCAGGAAGTCGGTCACCGTCAGGAAGTACTGGTCCGATTCGATCGGGTCCAATGCCTGCACGGCGAGTGTGCCGAAGGCCGGGGCGTCGACGTCGCGCTGCTGCCATTTTCCGTCCGCGTGGCGCAGTTCGAGCAGGCGGTTCTTCACGTTGTCGAGCACGTTGAGCAGCAATGCCGAGCGGGTGGCGGAGACGCCGTCAAGCGAGCTGCTTGGCGTTGGCGCGAACAGCACGTCGAGCTGGCGTTCGCCGGCCATGAAGCGCTTGAAGTCGGCTGCCAGCAGTGAGCCTTGCTTGTAGGTGGTGCCGTTGATGGTCCAGTCCGAGCGCAGGTCGAAGATCAACTGGTCGCGCACGGTGTAGGCGTTGGCGTCGTCCGGTTTGTCGATTTTCACCAGCTTGTCGCCTTCGCGCACAAACAGCTCGCTGGCGTAGAAGCCGATCTGGCGGTTGATGAACTGGTAGCTGTGGCCGGGCGTGAAGTCTTTGTAGGCGCCGACGCCCAGGTCTTCTGCCTTGGCTTCATATAGCGTGGCGGCCGCGGCCAGCGGGGTGCCGCGCTTCCATTCCTTGACGATGCGCGGGTAGCCGGACGTGGTCATGCTGCCTTCGCCGAAGTCGGTCGAGACGAAGATGGTGTCGGCGTCGATCCAGCCGATATCGCTTTTCGCTTCTGGCAGGTTGAAGCCGTCCGTCACGAAGCGGCGCTTGGCCACGTCGAACTCGCGCACCACGTGTGCGTCGCCGCCGCCGCGCGACAACTGCACCAGGCATTGCTCGCCTTTCGGGTACAGGCAGGATACGCCGTGCCATACCCAGTTTTCATTTTCTTCGGCGGCCAGCTTGTCGATGTCGAGCACCGTTTCCCATTGCGGCTCGGCCTTCTGGTATTGCTCGAGCGTGGTGCGGCGCCAGATGCCGCGTGTGTGCTGGGCGTCGCGCCAGAAGTTGTAGTAAAAGTCGCCGTGCTTGGTGACGTAGGGGATGCGCTCCTTGGAATTGAGGATGGTCTTCAGGCGTTCATGGATGCCGGGATAGTCCGGCTGCGCCTGCAATTCTTTCAAGGCGACGGCATTCTGCTCCTTGACCCAGGCCAGGGGCTTGTCGCCGCCCACGTCTTCCAGCCAGAGATAGGGGTCGGGTTTTTGTGCTTGCGCTTGCGCGCCACCCACTGCCGCCAGGCCAAGCACTACGCCGGAGGCCATTTTCCGATACGACGGCCTCACAGTTGGCGTGCCTCGAAGGTGTTGCATTGGGCGATCTCGCCCGATTCGATGCCGCGGTTGAACCAGCGCACGCGCTGGGCCGAGCTGCCGTGGGTGAAGGAATCCGGCATGACTTCGCCGCCGGCCTGCTTTTGCAGGGCGTCGTCGCCGATGGCGGTGGCGGCGTTCAAGGCTGCTTCAACGTCGCCTTTTTCAATGATGCTGCGGGCGCGGTTGGCGTGGTAGGCCCAGACGCCGGCGAAGCAATCGGCTTGCAACTCCAGTCGCACCGACAGGGCATTGGCCTGGCGTTCGGAGGCGTTGCGCTGGGCGTTGTGCACCTTGTCGCTCAGGCCCATCAGGTTTTGTACGTGGTGGCCGACTTCGTGCGCGACCACATAGGCTTGCGCGAATTCGCCGGGTGCGTGGAAGCGCTGTTCCAGCAGGCGGAAGAAGTCGAGGTCGATGTAGATGTCCTGGTCGCCCGGGCAGTAGAACGGGCCGGTGGCGGAACGGCCGGCGCCGCAGGCGGTCTGGATCGCGCCGCTGAACACCTTCATCTTGGGCATCTGGTAGGTGCCGCCGTTGCGGCGGAACAGGTCCGTCCACACGTCTTCGGTGTCGGCCAGCACGACCTTCATCAATTTGTATTCGCGGTCATTGCCCTCGGTGCGCGGGCGCTGGTGCTGTTGCTGGCTTACCTGGACCGGGCCGCCGCCACTCAGCAGGCCGAGAATGGTCATCGGGTTGACGCCCAACACCCAACCGCCAATCAGGGCAACGACGATGGTGCCAATACCGATCGATCGGCCGCCGAACCCGAACCCGCCGCCACCGCCGCCATCGCCACGGTGATCTTCGACGTTCTCACTTTCCCGGTTACCTTCCCAACGCATTTTTTAACTCCTGGTTTATTTTCGCTAAGTGTAACGCATTGGTGCGCGGCGCAGGCGCACGTAGAATGCTGGACATGAAGATTGAACGCAAAACAATGGCCCTCATGTTAGCCGCCGTGGCCGTGCTGGCATTGGCAGGGGGCGGCGCCTGGTACCAGCAGCGCTTGAAGGAGCGCGGCAGCGTGCCTTGCGCGCAGCAGCAGCCGGCCCAATTCGCTCCTTACTGCCTGGCGCAGGCGCAGGCGGCGGCCGGCCGAGGCGAGCGGGCGGCGATGGCGGCGCTGGTGGAGTACTTCGAGCAACGGCAGCCTGCTGAAGCGATCCGCTGGACGCGGTCAGCGGCGAAACTGGGCGAACCGCGGGCGGTCAGCAGGGTGCTTTCGGCATGCGGCGCTGCGGGACCGTTTGCGATCGAGGAGGCGCAAGCCCTGTTGCCGGCGGCGCCGGTCATGGAGGCGCTGAATTTCCGCCTCGGCGGTTCGTGTGCGCCGGCGGATCTGGAGGCGGCGCGCGCGGTGGCGCCAGCGGAACTGCTGGCGACCCCGGACGGCCCCGGCCTGTGCAAGGTGGCAGTGCGTTTTGGCTTGCTGCGCCTGTCGCGCGACGGGGCGCAGCTGGATTCGCAGGCGGCGCAGCGGCTGCTGGCTGAATGCGAGCGCCGCCAGCAGGTGCCGGCCGTGGTCCGCAAGGAGGCGGAAACAGTGCGGCAGATGCTGGCTCGCGAAATCAATCCTGTCCGCGTCAGTGTTGATTGACCCAGACCGGGGCTGACCACAGCTGCTTGCCGTCATCCTGCGTCAAGCGCGCGTAATAGAAGTGCGCACCGGCTTGCGGTGTGAAGCTGTGCCGCATGGCGCTCACGCCGGCCATAGGCTTGACTTCGCCGTGGCGGCCGGGAACGCCTTCCATGATCTCCAGCGCTGCAACGCCGCGCCCGGCGCCACTGGCGTAATGCACTTGCAGCGTAAGCGGCCCGCTATTGTCGATCTGGGCGCCCATCATGGCGCCATTGGCGGTCAGCGCGATGGCCGCTTGCTTGTCCATGGTTGCGAAAACGCGCCGGGCGCGGATGGCGTCAAGCAGGGCTTGCAGGCTGGGCATGGTACCGGTGGGCAGCAGGATGCCGGTGCGGTTGCTGTAGGCGGCGCCCCAGTTGGCACAATGGTTGTCCTGGTCGCTGCTGAACGCCAGGCGGTAGCCGGCTTCCAGCAGCTTGCCGCAGGCTTCTTCGTAAAAGCTGTGGCGTGTCTCGCCTTCATCCAGGCGCTTGGAAAAGGCGTTGCTGTTCATGACTTCGCACAGGGCCATGACGGCGCCGCCATCTTCGCTGAAGGCCAGCGCCTGGCCGTCGATCGGGAACTGGCTGGCGCCCGGGTGGTTGAACTGGCCCAGCCAGCCTTGCTCCTTCATCAGGGTGTACAGGGCGGCGTAATCGTTTTTGGGTGTGACCACGTCGGCAAAGGGTTCGCCGTTGCTGCTGCGCTCCCAGCCCAGCAGGGCAGGGCTGTTGAGGATGTTGAGGTGGCCGCCGCCGCTGATCACGCCCCATTCCATGCCATACATGGCAACAAAGCCGGGGTGCGCGGCGGTGTACTGTTCGGCGCTGGCGAGGCCCATGCGGTATAGCTGGCGAGCGGCCAGCGGGTCCGCTTCCGGATCGCTGCCGTCGCTGCCGTCGTACATGTGGTTGTGCTCGGACGTCAGCAGGAAGTGCAGGCCGTGCTGCCGGGCGAACTGGTAGGCGTCTTCGGGGCCAAAGGCGCCTGTGCGGGGCGGCTGGGCGCCGCGGCATTGGGCGGGGTCGGCGCCGCCGTCGCTGTGGTTGGTCTGGCTGTGGAGATTGCCGTATACGATGTCGAAGTCCAGGCCGTCGAGGTGCAGTGGCCCGGCTGTGCCGGCAGCTGCTGCCGTTGCGAAGGCCTCCCGCAACAGCGCCGGACTGCCAACGGCAATCGGGAGGCGCTGGCGGATGCTGTCGGCTTGCAGCCGCAATGCATATATTCCGGCGGGCAGGGTGCGTGGGCTGCGCCAATTGACCTGGACCTGGCCGCTGCCGCCGCGCAAGACGTGGCGTCCGCGCCACTGGCGCACCAGTTTGCCGTCGTGTCCGTAGAGCCGCAAAGTCCAGTTCACACGTCGCGCCACGCTTGCACCGGGAAGTGTAAAGTGCACTATGAAAGTTCTGTTTTGCCCCGCAGCAGGGGGCTGGAAAGCGGCCTCCAGCATGGCATCAAATTCGCGGTGCTCTAACGCCGGCGCGGGTGGCGTGGCGCCGGCAGGCGTCGCCAGGGCAGGCATCGCGAGATGCATGCAAGCTAGGAAAATCCGGCAAGCCCGGGATGCCGGTAAGATGTGGAATCCATTTTTCATGATGAGCCCTCCTGTCGCGCTTTGGACCAGGGGGCGATGAATTGGTTCCGTTCACGGCTGCTTTAACGTATGCTGCTTAAATGCAAGACTTTTCTCAAAGGATGAGGCGTAAGCTGCGTAGCCTGGCCAGTGGGCGGGCACTGCTATGGCTGCTCGGGCTGTCGCTGGCTTCGGCTGTGGGCGCGACTTTGTATGTAACCACCGCCAACACGGTGGAAGATGAGGCGCAGCTGCGTTTCGATAACCTGAACCGGGCCACCCAATACAGCATTTCAGCCCGTGTCAAAGCGTATTCGGACGTGGTGCGCGGCCTGGTCGCGCTGTTCCAGACCACGGACCATGTCAGCCGACTGCAATTCCGGCAGTACGTGACGACCCTGAACATCGGCAAGCATTACCCGGCCATCGAGGCCATCAACTACGCGCCGAACGTGCCGCAGGCGGAGCGCGATGCCTTCGTGGCGGCGGTGCGCGCCGATACCAGCCTGGTGCCGGGCGGCTATCCGAAGTTCGACATCAAGCCGCCCGGCAAGCGCGAACAGTATGCGCCGCTGACCTACCTGGAGCCAATGGGCTTGATGATGGAGAAGTTCGGGGTCGACATCACCGCCAACCCAACGATCGACCGCGCCATGCAGTTGTCGCGCGATACCGGCGAGATCAGCGCGTCCGGCCAGCCGGTGCTGCTCAAGCAGCCGGTGCCGCATATCGGGCTGGGCATGCGCCTCCCCGTCTACAAGCGCGGCATGCCGGTGGATGACGTGAACAGCCGCCGCGCCAATTTCATTGGTTCGGTGGGCATCGGGTTTTCGGTGTCGAAGCTGATTCAGGGGGCAATCGACGAGATGGCCGACCGCCAGGTCCACATGATCCTGTATTCTGACGCCTCCACCGATCCCGAAAAGCGCAACCTCACCATCGAGCCGGATGACCGTCTGCTGTTCAACGATAACGGCTCGATCGACAAGCCGGCGGCGCTGCCGGGCGACCCCGACGATTACTTCATTTCCGTGCTGCCGATCGATTTCAACGGCAGCTTGTGGAAGGCCCAGTTCTATGCGCGCAAGGACGCCATGATCGTGGGCTTTGACCGCTGGATTCCTTACCTGTCGCTGGTCACCGGCTTTACCGGTACGCTGCTGATTTATGGCTACCTGTTCACCATGTATTCGCAGCGGCGCAATGCGCTCGAGCAGCGCCGCCTGCTGGATAGCGTGCTCGATAACGTCGAGGCGCACGTGTACATGAAGGACCAGGACCGGCGCTACGTCTATGTCAACGCCAAGATGGCGGAGGTGATCGGCCTGCCGGTGGAGGAGATCATCGGCCGCCTGGATGTTGAAGTCATGCACAAGCGCGAAGCGGACGAGGCTTGGCTGGAAGACCGTGTGGTGCTGGCCGACCAGCAGAAGCGCTCCGGCGAGGCAAGCTACACCGACCGGCATGGCGTGGTGCACCACCTGTGGACCGTGAAGGCGCCGGTACGGCTGGAGAAAGACGTCACGGTGGTGATCGCGCTGTCGACCGATGTCACGGAGCTGCACATGCTCAAGGAGCAGGCGCGCGCGGCCAACCAGGCCAAGAGCGATTTCCTGTCCAATATGAGCCACGAAATCCGCACGCCGATGAATTCCGTGATCGGCATGGCGCACCTGGCGCTGAAAGGCGCCACCAATCCGAAGCAGAAGGACTACCTGCAGAAGATTTACCACTCCGGCCAGCACCTGCTGGGCATCATCAACGACATCCTCGATTTCTCCAAGATCGAGGCGGGCAAGCTTGACCTGGAAGTGCTGGATTTTGCGCTGGAGTCGCTGCTGACGAATATTTCGGGCCAGTTGGGCGATGCGGCCAACCGCAAAGGGCTGGAACTGGTGTTCGAAATCTGGCCTGGCCTGTCGCACCAGTTGCGCGGCGATCCCTTGCGGCTGGAGCAGGTGCTGCTGAACTTCACCAGCAATGCGATCAAGTTCTCGGAAAATAACAAGATCTATATCCGCGCGCGGCCGGTCGAGGACCGCGACAACTATACCGTGGTGCGCTTCGAGGTGCAGGATAACGGCATCGGCATGACGCCGGCCCAGGTGTCCAACCTGTTCCAGTCCTTCCACCAGGGCGACACGTCGACCACCCGCAAATATGGCGGCACCGGCCTGGGCCTGGTGATCAGCAAGCAGCTGGCGGAACTGATGGGCGGTACGGTGGGAGTGGAGAGCGAACCGGGCAAGGGGTCGACTTTCTGGTTCACGGCCAAGCTGCAGAAGGGCACCCACCTGCTGCAGGCCACCGATACGAACGCACTGCAGCCGGACATGCTGGCGCCGATCCACGGCGCCTCCATCCTGCTGGTGGAGGACAATATATTCAGCCAGCAGGTGGGCCAGGAGTTGCTGGAAGATGCCGGCGCCACGGTGGTGGTGGCCAACAACGGCAAGGAGGCCATCGACCTGCTGCTGAAAGAACATTTCGACTGCGTGCTGATGGATGTGCAGATGCCGGTGATGGATGGCTATGAGGCTACCCGGATCATCCGCGGCCATCCAAAACTGTCCGGCACCCTGATCATCGCCATGACGGCCAATGCGGGGCGCGAAGACCAGGCGCGCTGCCTGGCCGCCGGCATGGACGAATTCGTGACCAAGCCGATTGCGCCGAACCTGTTGTTCTCGGTGCTGTCCAAGTGGATGAGCCAGCGTGCAGCCGAGGGCCGCATGGCGCAGGTGCGCAGCACCACCACGCCGGGCCAGCCCGCGCCGCAGCCCGCACCGGCCCCGGCCCCGATGCCGGTGCCGGCGGTCGAGCCGGAAGCGGAGGCGGATGCTGCGGCCAGCGGCGAGCCCGAACTGTTCGATATGCGTGCCCTGGCCCAGACTTTCGGCAACAAGCCTGAAAAAATGCGCAAGTACGCCAATATGTTCCTCGACTCGGCGCAGGACGGCTTGCGCGAGGTGCAGGTGGCGCTGGAGGCGGGCGATATTGTGCGCCTGTCCGAGCTGGGACACCGCATCAAATCTTCGGCGCGTGCGGTGGGGGCCATGAGCTTTGCGGACCTGTGCCTGGCGCTGGAAAAATTGACCCCAGCCGACGGTATCGAGCGCGCGCGGTCGATCGTCGGCCAGATGCAGCCTTTGCTGGAGCGCCTGCGCGAGCATATTGCGCAGGAAATGAACGTCAATATTCCCGGATAGCCGACTTTGCGGCGATAATGGCACTCCACGCTATTTCGCTGCTTTTACATGGTTCAAAGCATCCAACCCGGACTCCTGATTTTGCACGGCAACCAGCTCGAAGAGCTGCGCAGCGCCGTGTTCCAGTGGTTGCGCGGGCAGCCGCTGCAGCCGCTGGAACAGGAAATTTTCCTGGTGCAGTCGAATGGCGTGGCCGAGTGGCTGAAGATTGCATTGGCCGAGGAAACGGGGCTGTGCGGCGCGACCCGCGTGGCGCTGCCGGCGCGGCTGCTGTGGGAAATCTACCGGGGCATGCTGGGCCATGCGCGCGTGCCGCCGATTTCCGCCTTCGACAAGGGACCTTTGACCTGGCGCTTGATGCGCCTGTTGCCGCAATTGCTGGCGCAGGACGCCTTTGCCCCGCTGCGCCATTTCCTGCGCGACGGCGATCCTGAACGCCGCCTGCAGCTTGCCGAGCGCCTGGCCGACCTGTTCGACCAGTACCAGGTGTACCGCGCCGACTGGCTGGAGGACTGGGCTGCCGGCCGCGACCAGCTGCGCAACGCCCGCGGCGAAGCGGTGCCGCTGGCGCCCGACCAGCGCTGGCAGGCCGAGTTGTGGCGCGCGGTGGCGGCCAGCGTGCCGGAAGAAGAGCGCGGCCTGGGGCGCGCCAGCGTGCATGCCGCCTTCGTGGAGGCCGTGCAGCGCGGCGACATGCCGCTGGGCCGTTTGCCACGCCGCATCGTGCTGTTTGGCGTCTCCGCGCTGCCTTACCAGACGTTGCAGGCCCTGGCTTCGCTGGCGCGCTTCACCCAGGTGGTGATTGCCGTGCCCAATCCCTGCCGCTATTACTGGGGCGACATCATCGAAGGCCGCGACCTGCTGCGCGCCGCGCGCCATCGCCACGCTGCACGCAAGGACATCGACCTGTCCGCCGTGCCGCTGGAAGCGCTGCACGCGCACAGCCATCCGCTGCTGGCGAGCTGGGGCCGCCAGGGACGCGATTACATCCGCATGCTGGACGAATTCGACACCGCCAGCGACCTGGCAGGGCGCGAGGACAAGCTGCGCGTGGACCTGTTCAGCGACGAAGAGGGCGCAACCCTGCTGGCGCAGGTGCAGGCCGCGGTGCGCGACATGCTGCCGCTGGCCGAGCACCCGCAGGTCCCGCCCGAGGACAGCGACCGCTCGATCGAATTCCATGTGGCGCACAGCGTGCAGCGCGAGGTCGAAATCCTGCACGACCAGCTGCTGGCGATGTTTGCCGCCGATCCTTCGCTGCGCCCGCGCGACGTGGTGGTGATGGTGCCGGACATCGATGTCTTCACCGCCTCGATCCGCGCCGTTTTCGGCCAGCACCGCCGCCACGACCCGCGCTTCATCCCGCACGAAATCGGCGACGTCAATGACCGCAGCGTCAATCCCTTGCTGGTGGCGCTGGAATGGCTGCTGCGCCTGCCGCAGCAGCGCTGCCGCCAGAGCGAGGTGCGCGACCTGCTGGACGTGCCAGCCCTGGCGCGCCGCTTCGGCCTTGCCGAAGACGACCTGCCGACCCTTGGCCAGTGGATCGAAGGCGCGGGCGTGCGCTGGGGCCTGGATGCCGGGCACCGCGCGGGCCTGGGCCTGGCGCCGGCCGGCGAACAGAATGCCTGGATGTTCGGCGTGCGCCGCATGCTGCTTGGCTATGCCGCCGGCAGCGGCAATGCCTATGCCGGCATCGAGCCGTATGCGGAAGTGGGCGGCCTGGACGCCGCCTTGGCCGGCTCGCTGGCGCAACTGATCGAGGCGCTGCTGGCATGGCGTGAGCGCCTGGGCGTGGCGCGCCGTCCCGCTGAGTGGGCCGAGCAGGCGCGCCTGCTGCTGGCCGGCTTCTTCAGCGACCGCGAAGAGTCCGACCGCCTGACGCTGGCGCGCCTCGACGATGCGCTCGACAAATGGCTGGAAACCTGCGAAGACGCCGGTTTTGACGAAGAAGTGCCGCTGGCCACCTTGCGTGAAGCCTGGATGGGCGGGCTCGATGAACCGTCGCTCGAGCACCAGTTCGTGTCCGGCGGCGTGACCTTCTGTACCCTGATGCCGATGCGCGCCGTGCCGTTCCGCGTGGTGTGCCTGCTGGGCATGAACGATGGCGACTTCCCGCGCCGTGCCAGCCGCGCCGACTTCGACCTGCTGGCCTTGCCCGGCATGGCGCGGCCCGGCGACCGCTCGCGCCGCGACGACGACCGCTACCTGATGCTGGAGGCCGTGCTGGCGGCGCGCGACAAGCTGTATGTGAGCTGGGTTGGCCGCAATGTGCGCGACAACAGCGAGCAGCCGCCATCGGTGCTGGTGGCGCAGTTGCGCGATTACCTGAAGGCCGGCTGGAACCTCGATCTCGCCGCCCGCACCACCTGGCATGCGCTGCAGCCATTCAGCCGCGCCTATTTCGAGCGTGGCGGCCTGCTGACTTTTGCCGGCGAATGGCGCGCGGCGCACGATGCCGGCAGTGCCGACGCCAGCGTGGCCGACCTGCCGCCCTATGAAGTGGAAGAGACTTTCCGGCTGCGGCTCTCGACGCTGGCGGCCTTCCTGCGCCAGCCGGTGCGGCATTTCTTCCGCCAGCGCCTGGGCGTCTACTTCGCCGAGTCGGCGATGGTGGGCGAGGATGAGGAACCGTTCCAGCTCGACGGTCTGGAGCGCTATACGCTGGAAGATGCGATGCTGGCCGATAGCGGCGAGATCGACCTGGCGGGCGATGTCCGTGCCGAGCTTCAGGAACGGGGCCTGCGTTTGCGGCGCCAGGGCGTGCTGCCGATCGGCCTGATCGGCGACCGCGTGCTCGAAGAGCTGGTGGAGGAACTGGTGCCGGTGCGGACGGCGTGGCTGTCGCTGCGCAGCACCTACCGCGACGACGCGCCCAAGCTGGCGCTTCACCTCGAGCTGGCGGGCCTGGTCCTGGAAGACTGGATCGACCAGCTGCACCGCGCCCAGGGCGCCACGGTCTGGCTGATGCAGATGTCCTCTCGCGTGTGCGACAAAGCGGGGGCGCCGCGCAGCGAAAAACTGATCCCGATGTGGCTGCGCCAGCTGGCGGCGGCCGCGCAGGGCCAGCCGGTGACCGGTTTCCTCGTGGCGCGCGATGCGATCGTCATCATGGAGCCGCTTGACCCGCAGGCAGCATTTGCCACCCTGACCCGCATTGTCGAACTGTGGCGGGCTGGCATGGACCGGCCTTTGCCTGTCGCCTGCAAGACCGGGCTCGCGCTGGTGATGGATGGAGACCCGCGCGGCGTCTACGACGGCGGCTTCGAGCTGTCGGGCGAAAACGAGGATCCCTGCCTGGCGCGCCTGTGGCCGGACTTTGCCGCGCTGGCCAGCGCGCCGGGCTTCGCCGACGGCTGCCGCGCGCTGTACCAGCCGCTGGCGGACTGGCTCGAGCAATCAGTGGCGGTACAGCCGATCGAGGGCGCAGGGGAGGGCGAGGAATGAGTATCGCACTGAACCCGCTCGACTTCCCGCTGCATGGCTCGCGGCTGATCGAGGCCAGCGCCGGCACCGGCAAGACCTGGACCATCGCCGCCTTGTACGTGCGGCTGGTGCTTGGCCACGGCGGCGAGAATGCCTACCGCCGGCCGCTGATGCCAAACGAAATCCTGGTGATGACGTTCACGCGGGCGGCAACGCGCGAGCTGTCCAACCGTGTGCGCGAACGGCTGGTGGAGGCGGCAGCCTACTTCCGGACGGAAGCGCCGCTGGCGCCCGATCCCTACCTGGACGCGCTGCTGGAGGAACTGCCCGACCACGCCGCGCGCCAGCAGGCTGCCTATCGACTGCAACTGGCAGCCGAAACGATGGACGAAGCGGCGATCTTCACCATCGACGCCTGGTGCCAGCGCATGCTGCGCGAGCATGCTTTCGACAGCGGCAACCTGTTCGATGAGGAATTGCTCAGCGACGAAGCGGCGCTTTACGAAGACGCGGTGCATGACTACTGGCGCCAGCAGGTCTACCCGCTTGGCGAGCAGGCCTTGCGCGTATTGCTGTCTGCCTGCCGCGACGTGTCGGCCCTGGGCCGCAGCGTGCGCGACCTGGCGCGCAGGCCGGACGCCGCTGCGTTGGCGGACCGCGAGACGCTCGGTGCGCTGATCGGCCGTGTGCAGCGCGAACAGCAGGCAGCCCTGGCGGGCCTGAAGCAGGGCTGGGCCGAGCGGGCAAACCGCATGGAAAACTGGATTGCGGCGCAGCGTGAAGCAAACCCGAAATGCTTCAACGGCACCAAGCTGCGTGCCGATTCCGTCGTCAAATGGTTTGCGGCCCTGCGCGACTGGGCCAGCGATCCTGCGCTGGCCGAACCGGACATGAATGCCACGCCCTGGTTCCGCCTGACGCCGGCCGGCATGGTGGACGCCTGCGCCAAAGGCTTCGCTCCCGACATCCCCGCCGACTTCGAAGAAGTGGCCCCGCTGCGCCGCGCGCTGGATGCCATCGAACCGCTGCGCCACCATGTCTTGCGCCACGCTGCCGCGACGATCGCCGCGCGCATGGAAGAATTGAAACGCCAGCAGCGCCTGTTCGGCTTTGCCGACATGCTGGAGCGGCTGCGCAGTGCGCTGGAAGGCGCCAACGGCGCTGCGCTGCGCCAGCGCATCGTCACGCAATTCCCGGTGGCGATGGTCGATGAATTCCAGGATACCGCGCCGAGCCAGTACCGCATCTTCAACCTGCTGTACCGGGTCGCCGCCAACGATGCGGAGCTTGGCCTGTTCCTGATCGGCGACCCGAAACAGTCGATCTACGGCTTCCGCGGCGCCGATATCCACAGCTACCTGGACGCACGGCGCGCCACCGCGGGCCGCCATTACCAGCTGGGTACCAACTTCCGCTCCACCGCGCAGATCGTGGCAGCGGTCAACCAGGTCTTCCTGCACGCGGAAGGCGTGGCGGGACAGGGCGGCTTCGCGCGCGGCGCTTTCCGCTTCCGCACCGAACAGGGCAACCCGCTGCCCTTCGACGCCGTGGGCGCGCGCGGCCGCGCCGAACGGCTGGTGGGCCCGGATGGCGACATCCAGGCCCTGACGGCCGGCTGCACGCTGGAGCAGCTGGGCGCCGACGCTTACCGTGAATATTTTGCAGAGCAGTGTGCCGAGCATATCGCCTGCCTGCTGAACGATCCGGCGACGGGATTCCAGGACAGCGAAAAATTCAAGCGCCTGCAGCCGGCCGATATCGCCATCCTGGTGCGTGACCGCCGCGAGGCCGCCGCCATCCGCAAATCGCTGCAGCGCCGCCTGGTGCCAAGCGTCTACCTGTCCGACAAGGACTCGGTGCTGTCCAGTGATGAAGCGGCAGACATGTTGCGCTGGCTGTCGGCCGTGGCCAATCCGCTCGATGGCCAGCTGGCACGAACGGCCTTCGCCACGCGCACGGCCAACTTGCCGCTGGCCGAACTGGCCCAGTTCTCGGCCGACGAGCTGGCCTGGGAGCGCCGTGTCGAACAGCTCAAGGAACTGCATGTGGTGTGGCAGCGCCAGGGCGTGCTGGCGATGCTGCGCCGCTTCATCCACGACCTGGGCTTGCCGGCGCAATTGCTGGCACGGCCGGGCGGCGAACGCAGCCTGACCAACCTGTTGCACCTGGCCGAACTGCTGCAGCAGGCCAGCCGCCAGCTGGAAGGCGAGCAAGCCCTGATCCGCTGGCTGGCCGAACAGATCGACGATGAGACGGATGGTGGCGACGAGCGCGTGCTGCGCCTGGAATCGGATGCGGAGCTGGTCAAGGTCGTCACCGTGCACAAGTCCAAGGGCCTGGAATATCCGCTGGTCTACCTGCCGTTTGCCGTCACGGTGCGCAAGGTCGACAAGCGCAACCGCACTTTCTTCGAATACACCGACGCCGAAGGCGAGCGGCGCCTCGACATGCGCCTCTCCGACGAAGGCCAGGAAGCTGCGGAAGCGGCGCGCATCGAGGAAGACCTCCGCCTGCTGTACGTGGCCTTGACGCGGGCCCGGCACTTCCTGTGGCTTGGCGTCGCCGCGCTGCCGGCGCGCAAAAAAGACGAAAACACCCTGCATGATTCGGCCCTGGGCTATCTGCTGACAGGCGGCGAACCGCTGCCTTCCGGCCAACTGCTGGAAAGCTGGCAGCAGCTGCGCGGCGGCTGCGATGCCATTTCCGTCGCCTTGCTGGAGCCTTCCGTGCCGGTGACCCGCCTGGCGCGGGCAGTCGAGCGCCCGCCGCTGGAAGCGCCGCTGGCCTACCAGGGCGACTTCGAGCGCGACTGGTCGGTCGGCAGCTTCACTTCGCTGGCAAGGCGCAGCGGCAGCGAAGCGCTGCCGGCGCCTATGCACGCCTCGCAGGAAACCCTGCTGGAAGGCGAGGATGAGGGCACCGGGCTGCGCATTGAGGACACAGCCTGGCACCGTTTCCCGCGCGGTTCCGTGCCCGGCAACTTCCTGCACGACCAGCTTGAAGCACTGGCACGCGACGGCTTTGCCTCGATCCACCAGGAGCATTACGCCGAACGGGCCGCGCGCCAGATCAAGCGCGCCGGCTGGGGCCATCGCGAAGCCGATACGCTGGAGTGGCTGCGGGTGATCGCCACCACCGAGTTGCCGCCGCTGGGCAGTGCGCTGGACGCTATCGGCGCCTTGTTGCCGGAGATGGAATTCTGGTTCCCGAGCGAGCGCCTGGACACGGGGAAGCTGGACCGCCTGTGCCGCCAGCACCTGCTGGATGGTATCGCCCGGCCCGGCTTACCGCAGCGCGAGCTGCACGGCATGCTGAAAGGCTTCTGCGACCTGGTCTTCGAATACCAGGGCCGTTACTGGGTGCTGGACTACAAATCGAATGCGCTGGGCGGCAGTGACGCGGCTTACCACAAGGCGGCGCTGGCGCATGGCATGGCGGCGCACCGCTACGATGTGCAGGGTGCGATTTACATGCTCGCTTTGCATCGCCTGCTGCGCACGCGCCTGGGCGATGCCTACGACCCCGCCACGCAACTGGGTGGTGCAATCTTCTACTTCCTGCGTGGCGTCGGCAACGAGCAGACGCGCGGTTGCTACCTGCTGCCGCCGGACGCGGAACTGCTGGATGGACTGGACGGGCTTTGCCAATGAGTTTTTACGATCATACCGACATGCTGGCCGAAGGCGGCATGCTGCGCCGCCTGGGGCCCGTGTTTGCGCGCTTCGTGACCTCACTGGCGCCGGAAGGCAGGCCTGCAGCAGGCGCACCGCTGGCGTTGGCGTGCCTGCTGCTGTCCGAGCTGGAAGGGCGCGGCCACAGCTGCCTGCAATTGTCGGCGCTGGCCGGCGACCCATCGTCCATGCTGGGGTGGGGCGAGGAGGATTGGCAAAGCCTGTGCATGGAAGCCGGCGAACTGCCGCAAGGCCTGGCTGCATGGCATGACTTCCTGCAGGCGTGCCCGCAAGTGCTGTCCTGGCCCGGCGGCACCGACACCGGACAACCGCTGGTGCTGGCCGGCGGCCGGCTGTACCTGCGCCGCTACTGGTCCGACGAGAACACGGTGGCCGACGCGGTGCGCGCACGCACGGGGACCGGCGAGGCCGCACAAGGCCTGGAAGAACCGTCGCCAGCCCTGGTGCGCACCTGGCTGGACCGGCTGTTCACGCATGCCACACGCGAGGGCGGTGCAGACTGGCAGAAGATTGCCTGCGCGGTCGCCACGCGCGGCGGCCTGGCGGTCATTACCGGCGGCCCCGGCACCGGCAAGACCTATACGGTGGCCCGCCTGCTGGCATTGCTGTTCGCGGTGGCGGGCGAGAACGCCGGCCAGTTGCGCGTGGCACTGGCTGCGCCGACCGGCAAAGCCGCTGCACGCCTGAAGCAAGCCATCGACAGCGCGCTGGAAGACCTGGAGCAAAGCCTGCAGGCTGCCTTGCCCTTGCGCGAGCTGGCGCAGCGCATGGGCGGCGCACGCACCCTGCATTCCCTCCTGGGTGCGCGGCCGGACACCCGCGCTTTCCGCCACAATGCCGGCAACCCGCTGGACGTCGATGTACTGATTGTCGACGAAGCATCCATGGTGCACCTGGAAATGATGGCGGCCCTGCTGGACGCCTTGCCGCCAGGCGCGCGCCTGATCCTGCTGGGCGACAAGGACCAGTTGGCATCAGTCGAAGCCGGCTCCGTGCTGGGCGACTTGTGCCACGACGCGCAAGCCGGCGGATATGGCGCAGCCACGGCGGCTTTTGTGGAAGCGGCATCCGGCCAGTCCATCCCGCCCGAATTCCTCGGCAATGCGGGCGCGCTGGCGCAACAAACCGTCATGCTGCGCCAAAGCCGACGTTTCGGCGGCCCGATCGGGCAGTTGGCGATTGCCGTCAACAACGGCGATGCGGAAGGCGCCCGCGCCGTGCTGCGTTCCGACAGTGGCGGCCAACTGCACTGGAACGAGGCGGCGCAGCAGGAAGACATGCTGCGCCTGGCGCTCGAGGGTTACCGGCCTTTCCTGGAAATGGTCAGGCTGGGCGCCGGCGCGGCGGATCACGATGCCTGGGTGGCGAGCGTGCTGTCGGCCTTTGAAGGCTTCCGCCTGTTGTGTGCAGTGCGCGAGGGAGAGTGGGGCGTCTCAGGCCTGAACGACAGCATTGCGCAACGCCTGGAAGAACACGACTTGCTCAAGCGGCGTGGCGACTGGTATGCCGGCCGCCCGGTCATGGTCACGCGCAACGATTACGCCACGGGCGTCTACAACGGCGATATCGGGCTGGTGCTGCCCGATCCGGCGCGTGCCGGCTCGCTGCGCGTGTATTTCTCGGACGGCGGCCAGGTGCGCAGTGTGCTGGCGACCCGCCTGCGCAACGTGGAGACAGCATTTGCCATGACGGTGCACAAATCGCAGGGGTCGGAATTCAGCCACACTGTGCTGGTGCTGCCGCGCGAAGCGTCCAGCGTGCTGGCGCGCGAGCTGGTCTACACCGGCATCACGCGGGCCCGCCAGCGCTTTACGCTGCTGACGCCCAATCCGGGCGTACTGCCGGACGCGATCCGGCGCCGCACCGAGCGCACCAGCGGTTTACGCAGCCTGCTCGCCTGATGCATCGGGCGCTTGCAGGTCGGCGTGAATCGCCTGCAGCACCGCATCCAGGGCGGGTGCCAGCAGCGCCAGTTCGGCCGCGGCATCGCTGCCGGCGCGCAGGGCATTGACCACGTTCGCCGCGGATTGGCGCAAGCCCTCCATGCCCAGTTGCGCCGACAGCCCGGCCAGCGCGTATGCCATCCTCTGCGCGCGCTGGCGGTCCCCCTGCGCCACCGCATCGTTGACCGCGACGTGCAGCGCGGCCTGGCTTTGCAGGAACTGCCCCAGCATCTTGCGCAGTTGTGCGCGATTGCCTTGCAGGCGGGCCAGCGCGCCGGCCATGTCGGCGCCCAGCGCGGCCAGGGTGGGGAAGGCTGACTGCGCTGCCTCCTGCGCCTCGGCACAAGCGATGGCGCCAGGCAGCGGACGGCGGAACAGGGCGGTGAAGACGAAGCGGTTGCCATCGGCCGGGTCGCTTTCCAGCAGCAGGTGGCCGCCCATCATGGCTGCCAGCTGGCGCGCCACCGACAGGCCCAGGCCCGCCGCCGAATCGCCCGGCCCCACCGGTTCGTAAAGCTGGACGGCAGCGTCGCGCGCTGCGCCGGTATCGCGCACTTCCCAGCGCAACACCGTGCCATCTTCGCCGCCGGCATCGTCGCGGCGCAGCAGCAACTGTACCTTTCCCCGTTCCGTGAATTTGACGGAATGCGCCAGCAGATGCTGCAGCAGCTGCTGCAGGCGCGCAGCGTCGCCGACCACCTCCTCCTGCAGCCCTGCCTGCACCGTGCATTCGAGCTGCAGGCCCTTGGCTTGCGCCGCCGCTTGCCATTCGGCGCAAGCCAGTTCGGCAGCGAAGCGCGCGTTGAAGACGCATTCTTCCACGTGGAGCTTGCCCGCCTCAATGCGCGAGAAGTCGAGGATGTCGTTGAACATGGCCATCAGGCTGGCTGCCGCGCCATCGACTTGTTCGAGATAACTGCGCTGGCGCGCATCGAGCGGCCCGCGCAAGGCAAGCTCGGTCAGGCCGATGATGGCGTTCAGCGGCGTGCGGATTTCGTGGCCCATGTTGGCAAGGAAGGCACTCTTGCTGCGGTTGGCGTGCTCCGCTGCCTCGTGGGCAGCCGCAATCGCGCGTTCGGCCTGGCGCATATCCGTCACGTCGATGCCGAAACTGAGCAAGGCTATCTCGCCTTCCTGCAGTGCGCTGTGATGCCAGGCAATTCGCCGTTCATCGCCCGATGCGGTACGCAGCAGGTGTTCGTGGCTGGCCGGCATGGCGTGGAATTGTTCCGGGTGCCCGCCCTCCGGCCATTGCGAGACGGCCGACATGGGCAGCAGGGGCAGGTCGCGCCACACGCGTCCCAGCACGCTTTCGCTGCTGCAGCCGGTCACCTGGGCAGCCGTCTCATTGAAGATCAGTACCTCGCCTTCATGGCCCAATCCAAGCACCAGCATGTCGGCGCTGTTCAACAGGCGGTCCAGCAGCTGCCGCGTGCAGCGCAGCTTGCGTTCCGACTCGCCGCGTGCTGTGGCAGCGGCGGCAAGGCTCTCCTGCAGCGCATGCAGGGACGAGAGCAGCTCGCCCGTTTCATCGCGGTAGGCCAGCGGGGCGGGCGAAGACAGGTCGCCATTGCGCACGCGCTGCGCGACCGCCAGTGCCTGTGCCAGCGGTTGCGTCATGCTGCGGCTGATCAGCCAGGCCATGCACGTTGCCAGCACCAGCGCGCCGGCCAGGATCGCCAGCAGCAGCGCGCTGTCGGTGCGGATGCGTGCCGCCGCCTGGCCTTCTGTAAAGCGCGCCTGGTTTGCCGCCAGGTTGACCAGGTCGTCCACCATTTGCCGGTGCAGGTCATAGTGGTGCTGCATCTTTGCCAGCGCGTAGTCGGCGCGTGGGCGATCGCCGAGTTCCAGTGCCGGAACCAGTTGGCTGAAGGCTTCGTTGTAGAAAGCGCTCGCCTGCGTATTGGCCTGCTTGAGTCCTTGCGCCAGGCTGTTGTCCAGCGGGCGGCTTTGCCAGTAATGCATGCGCGCGACCTGCTGTGCATGCAGGGCGCGCAGGCGCTGCGCCAACTGCTCGCGTTCAACCCGACTGCCGGCTGCGGCCAGTTGCTCCGCCACCAGGAAGGACTCGATGATGTAGAGCGGTGGCGGCAGCACGTCCGCAATCAGGTCCTTGCCCTGGATGACTTCAGCATACAGCGGCCCGTTGACGCGCAGGGCATCCAGGGTGCGGAAGGACCAGAACCCGTACAGCAGGAAGCCGCCGGCGAAGATCCCCACGAGGATCGCCAGGCGGCGTGCGAAGCGCAGGTTGCGCAGCAGGTCCATGGTGCCTCTCGGCAGCGAACCCCGTCAGGTGTTTTACATGCGGCGGCGACGGCGTTCCGTTGTGCGCACGGCTTTCTTGCGCGGGCTGGATGCTTTCATCACTTTGGGAGCGTCGTCGCCCGCCAGCAGGCGGCGGATGTTCAGCGCATCCATCAGGCGCGCCGAATTGCCCCCGGCGTTCAGCAGGACCAGGGTGGCAGCGCGGCCGGCTTCCGTGATGCGCATGATCAGGCAGCGGCCCGCTTCTTCCGTATAGCCGGTCTTGGACAGGCCGATATCCCAGCCCTTGGCGCCGACCAGGCGATTGGTGTTGTGATACTGCACCATGCGCCCTTTCATATTGATCGCTTCCTCGGTATCGGTGGTGATACGGCGGATCTCAGGGTACTGGGCGGCGGCCGCGGCCATTTTCACCAGGTCGGCCGCATTCGAGGTATTGTTAGGCGACAGGCCGGTCGGTTCGTCGATCCGCGTGCTGGTCATGCCGAGCTGCTGGATCTTGGCGTGCACCGCTGCGGTAAAAGCAGCCGGGCCGCCCGGAAAAGTGCGGGCCAGCGCGGCGGCGGCGCGGTTATCGGAGGACATCAGCGCCAGTTGCAGCACGTCGCGGCGCGAAATGGTGGCGCCGACGGGCACGCGCGAGGTGCTGTGCTTGAGCGTATCGACGTCGTCCTTGTCGATGCTGATCTGCTCGTCCATATCAAGCTTGGAGTCGAGCACGACCATTGCGGTCATCAATTTAGTCAGGGAGGCGATCGGAACAACGGCGGTGGCGTTTTTCTCGACCAGCACTTTGCCAGTCTCATCCTCGACGACAAGCACGGATTGCGAGCCCAGGGGCACGGCAAACGCGGCTGCGGAGATCGACATCAGCAGGGCTGCGGTTATTTTCTTGAACATGATTGGGTTGAAGCGTTCGTTCGGGGCGGAATATTGCTAGATTAAGGGCAATATTCTAAATAGGGACAATATCACTATCGGGTTAACTCGTCCAGCAAACGTCAATCATGCGCAACTGAACAATAAAATCCATGGCGTGCGGCACACACGGCGGGAATGCTGGTATTGTTATTCGATAATATTTCCTTCTTGAAATTTGCCATGTTGGTAATTGAGAGAATTGCAAATCATCCCTTGCGGGCCTGGGCGGCGATCCTTCTTCTGGCCCTGGCGGCGGGTTTGGCGGCCGGCAGCATTTACCGCGCCGACCTGGAGCAGGGACGGCTGGAATTATTGAATATTGATGTCCAGCGCGATGCCATTTCGGCCATGTCATTAACCCTGGACAGTAATTTGATGGGCTCGATTTCCCTGCTCGGATTGATTGAGCCGGATATCAAAAAGGAAAGCCTGGAAGCAATTCCCCCCAACCAGCCGAAAATATCGGCCTTATTGGAAAGCGTCGCCCGTAACCAGCAAATCCAGGGTTTATTTGTGGTGGGCAGGGATGGCATCGTCAAATCGTCCTGGGACGATAGCGGGAAACTCTCCACCGGCATCGATGTGCGGTTCCGGCCTTATTACAAGGAAGCGATGGCCGGGCGGAACAATATTTACGCTGCCATCAGCCTGGCGCGCGGCGACCACGCCTTGTATTTCGCGGCGCCGGTCTATGCGGGCATGGAGCGCAGCGGCGATCCGGTCGGCGTGGTGGTGGCGCGCACCGATATGGAAAAACTGGAACGGCTGCTGGCACGCAGCGGCCAGGCCGCCCTCCTGCTGTCGCCGCAAGGCGTGGTCTTCGCCAGCAGCCGGCACGAGTGGCGCGACATGCTGGCCGGCGAGCTGAGTCCGGCCAAGGTGGCCGAGATCCGTTCCGTACGCCAGTTCGGCAAGCTGTTCGACGACAAGGCGCCACGCCCTTTGCCGGTGAGTGTGGCGCCGGGCATGGTGCACGGGGAAGGGCGGCACTACGCGGTGGCCTCGGCCGACGTGGATTGGCACGATCCCTCAGGCAGCTGGCAACTGGTGGTGCTGGAAGACCTGGGCCAGAGCGTGCCGCCGGGCGCCGGCATGCCCGCCGCCGTGATGGCCACCACCGTCGTGATCCTGCTTGGGGCGGCTGGCTTGCGGGCCGTGCGCAGCCAGGCCTCGCAGCACCGGGCCCACCTGGAACTCGAGCGCGTGGCGCAGGAGCAGGCATTGCGCGCCGAGCGCAAGATGCAACTGGCCCAGGTGGCGCTGCAAATGCAGCAGGCGCCGGACCGCCAGGCCCGCCTTGCCGCCTTCCTCGACCAGTGCCACCAGCTGTTTGGCGCCATGCAGGGCACCATCTACAGCGCCGATGCCGATGGACTCCTGCTGGCCGCCAGCTACGCCAGCACGGAGCCGCCCCAGCGCCTGGCGCTGGGCGAAGGCTTGCTTGGACAGTGTGCACTGGAACGTGAAGCCCGCATTGTCGATACCGGCGGCGTGGGCGCTGCATGGAGCATTCGCTCTGGCCTGGGCGCCGCAACCCCTGGCGCCCTGTTGCTGGCGCCGGTGCAGCTGCGCGGCCGCCTGCTCGGGGCAATCGAACTGGCGGTGCTGCAGGTGCCGGACGCCGCGGCCTTTGAACAATTCCTGTCAGCGCTCGACCTGCTGGCAATTAATATGACTGAGTAGGGAGGCAGTGTGGCCCGCTTACTGACTAGACTCGAAAAACTGGGGCTCACGTGGAAGCTCGCGTTGGGTTTTGGCGGCAGCCTGCTGATTACCCTGGCGTTCGGCCTGCATAACGTCACCACCCAGGCCCGCATGCACGACGAAATTCTCGGCATCTACAAGAATGACCTGCTCGGCATCTCGGACGCCAAGGATGCGCTGATCCAGTTTGCTGAACGAGGCCGCGCCCTGCGGCAAGCCTTGCAGGCGCGCGACAAGGCCGGCCGCGACTATGCACTGGGCCAGGTTGAGGAGGCCAGGCGCAAGCAGGACCGTGCGCTGGAAGAGCTGCGGCCGCGCATCATCCGCGAGGAGAACCGCAAGAACCTGGCCGAATTCGAGACGGCCTATGCCGACTACCACCTGCGTGTCGACGAGGCAGTGCGCCTGTTGCGCGCTGGCCAGGTGGAGCAGGCAGCTGCGGTCGTGGCCGACCAGTCTTTCCAGGAGCGCGGCGTTCGCGCCAATAACGCGCTGGCACGCATCGCTGAAATCAAGGAAGACAGCGCGCGCCACCAGATCGAGCAGATGCAGGCGCTGTCGCGCTACGAAATGCAGCTCACCTACGGTTTGCTGGGCCTGAGCCTGGTGCTGGGAGTCCTTTTCAGCTACCTGGTCGGGCGTTCGGTGCGCCTGCCCTCCGACCGCCTGCGCAGCGCCGTGCAGCAACTGGCGAAAGGCAAACTCGGGGCGGAGGTGCCGCTCACCGATTTCCCGAACGAGATGGGGAGCCTGGCGCGTTCGATCAAGGTGCTGCAGGAAGAAGCCTGCAAGATGGAGGCGCAGCGCTGGCTCAAGACCCACCTGGCGGCCATCGGCAACGACCTGCAATCGGCTGACAGTGCGGAAGACCTGGCGATGCGTACGCTGGCGGCGCTGGCGCCGCTGGTGCAGGCTGGCCATGGCGCGTTTTACCGGCATGAAGAGGAACAGGGCAGCCTGTCGCTGCTGGCGGGCTATGCGCTGCGCGGCAGGTCCGCGGCGCAGCAGCGCTTCCTGCTTGGCGAAGGGCTGGTCGGCCAATGTGCGGCCGAACGCAAGCCGATCGTCATGCGCCAGGCGCCGGCGGGCTATGTGCGTATTGGGTCGGCGCTGGGCGAGGCCGATCCGGCCAGTATCGCGATCGTGCCGGTACTGCGTAACGAACGGCTGCTGGGCGTGCTGGAACTGGCGACGCTGGAGCCCTACGGCGACCAGGCCCAGTCGCTGCTCGATGGCGCGCTGCCCGTCATTGCCATGAATATGGAAATCCTGGAGCGCAACGAGCGCACCAGGGTACTCGAGGAACGCAGCCGGCTGGTGCTGGGCGCCGTCAGCGACGGCATCGTCGGGCTTGACCTGGGCGGCAGGATCACCTTCGTCAACCCGGCGGCGCCGGCCTTGCTGGGCTATGAAGAGCGTGAACTGGTGGGCGCCGAATGGCAGCAGGACTGCGAGCAATTGAAGCGCAAGGACGGCAGCACCTTCCCGGTCGATTACGTCGACCGCCCGATGTACAAGGATGGCGCGCAAGTCGGTTCGGTCGTGGTGTTCCGCGACATCACCGAACGCAAGGCGCTGGAAGAGGAAATCAAACGCAGCAATTTCCTGGGCGACATCGCGCTGGAGATGACCGACTGCGGCTACTGGGTGGTCGACTACAGCGACCCCGAATACTACACGCAGTCCGAGCGCGCCGCGCGCCTGCTGGGCGAACCGCCACGCCCCGATGGCCGCTACCACCTGCAGGACGAATGGTTTGCGCGCGTGGTGGAGGCCGACCCGGAAGGCGCGCTGCGCGTTGCAGCGCGGGTGCAGGGAGCGCTGGATGGCACCTACGACAAGTTCGATGCGGTGTATGCCTACAAGCGCCCGCTGGACGGACGCATCATCTGGCTGCACGCAGTCGGCACCGTGGTGCGCGATGAGGAGGACGGCACGGCGCGCTTCATGTATGGTGTGTACCAGGACATCACTGCGCAAAAGGCTGCCGAGGACGAGCTGCGGATCGCCAAGGAGCAGGCGCAAGCTGCGACGCGGGCCAAGAGCGATTTCCTGGCCAATATGAGCCATGAAATCCGCACGCCGATGAATGCCATCATCGGCATGTCGCACCTGGCCTTGCAGACCAACCTTGACAAGCGCCAGCGCAATTACGTGGAGAAGGTGCAACGTGCCGGCGAGAACCTGCTCGGCATCATCAACGACATCCTCGACTTCTCGAAGATCGAGGCGGGCAAGATGACCGTCGAGCAGGTGGAGTTCGACCTCGACGACGTGCTCGACAACCTGGCCAACATGATCGGCTTCAAGGCCGAGGACAAGGGCCTGGAGCTGCTGTTCCAGGTGGCGCCGGAATTGCCGACCGGGCTGGTTGGCGATCCGCTGCGCATTGGCCAGGTGCTGGTCAACCTGGCGAATAATGCGGTGAAGTTCACCGAACATGGCGAAGTGGTGGTCGGCATCGAGCCGTCGGCGCAGGTCGAAGAGGGCATCGAACTGCACTTCTGGGTGCGCGACTCAGGGATCGGCATGAGTGCAGCGCAGAGCGCCAAACTGTTCCAGTCCTTCAGCCAGGCTGATGCCTCGACCACGCGCAAATACGGCGGCACCGGGCTGGGACTGGTGATCTGCAAAAACCTGCTCGAGCTGATGGGCGGGCGCATCTGGGTCGAAAGCGAGGAAGGCAAGGGGTCCACCTTCCATTTCACGGCACGCTTTGGCTTGCAGGACAATCCGAAACCGCGCCGCATGTTCCGCGCCGACGAGCTGCTTGGCGTGCGAGTGCTGGTGGTTGACGACAACGCCTCGGCGCGCGAAATCCTCTCCACCGTTGCCCGTTCCTTCGGGCTGGAGGTGGATGTGGCGCTGAGCGGCCAGCAAGCGCTGGAAATGGCAGCGCGTTCTGAAAAGCAGGCCATGCCTTATGACCTGATCCTGATGGATTGGAAAATGCCGTCAATGGACGGTGTGGAAACCGTGCGCCGCCTGCAATCCGGGCAAGCCGGCCGGCTGCCGGCTGTCATCATGGTGACGGCGTACGGCCGTGAAGAAGCCCTGAGCAGCGCGGAAGAGCGGCGGGTCCAGCTCAAATCGGTGCTGACCAAGCCGGTGACGCCATCCGCCTTGCTGGAAGCGGTCGGCGAGGCGCTGGGCAAGGGCGTGCTGGTTGAAGGGCGCCGTTCGGCGGAGCGCGACCTGCATCATGGCGACGTCATGGCCCGCCTGTCGGGGGCGCGCGTGCTGCTGGTTGAGGACAACGAGATGAACCAGGAGCTGGCGATCGACCTGCTGGGCAAAGCCGGCATTGAAGCGGTGCTGGCGTGCCACGGGCAGGAAGCCTTGGACATCCTGGGCCAAGACGCGCGTTTCGATGGCGTGCTGATGGACTGCCAGATGCCCGTGATGGATGGCTTCCAGGCTTCGCGCGCCATCCGCGCCAATCCTGCCTTCGACAGATTGCCCATCATCGCCATGACGGCCAACGCCATGGCCGGCGACCGCGAAAAGGTGCTGGCTTCCGGCATGCAGGACCACATCGCAAAGCCGGTCAATGTGGCCGAAATGTACGCCACCCTGGCACGCTGGCTGCGGCCTGCACCTGGCGAGGGCCAATCCGGCGCAGCGGCGGCCTCCACGCCACGTGCGGCTTCGAGCGCCGCCGGCGACAAGCTTGCGCCGCTGCCCGCGCTGCCGATGGTCGACGTGCGCGCCGGCCTCGCGACTTCCATGGGTGACGAGAAGTTATACCGTCGCCTGCTGCTCAAGTTCCGCGATGGCCAGCAGGACTTTGCCGCCATGTTCGTGCAAGCGCTCATGGGCGGTGATGCGACGGCGCCAGAACGCCTCGCGCATACTTTGAAGGGCGTGGCCGGCAATATCGGCGCACGCAGTGTGCAAGAAGCTGCGCAGGCGTTGGAGCAGGCTTGCCAGCAAGCTGCGGCGCGCGAGGAGCTTGAACGCCTGTTGTCGATGGTGCTGGTGGAACTCGATCCGCTGCTTGCCGCACTGCGCGCAGTTGACGGGGAAAACCGCGGCGGGGCAGTGCATCCGGCACTGGTGCCGCTGGCGCCGGCAGCAGCAGGTGGCGAAGATGCCCTGCTTGGCCGCCTGCGCCACCTGCTGGCCGATAGTGATTCGGAAGCAGCCGACCTGTGGGAAGCGGAGCTGGCGCAATTCAAGGCCGCCTTGCCCGATCACTGGCGCCGTATAGCGAACGGAATTGGTAACCTTGACCTGGAAGCTGCGCTGGCGGCGCTGGACGAAGCAATGGCAAGCCTGGAGGGAAAGTGAGATGGAACTGGAACTGATCGCAAAGAAAACCGTGCTGCTGGTCGACGACTCGCCCGACAACCTGGTGCTGATGAACGACCTCCTGAAAGACCTGTACAAGGTCAAGGTCGCCAACAGCGGCGAAAAGGCCCTGCGCATCGCCACCACCGGCCAGCCGCCCGACGTGGTGCTGCTGGATGTCATGATGCCCGAAATGGATGGCTACGAAGTGTGCCGCCGCCTGAAGGCCAATCCGCTAACGCGCAACATCCCCATCATCTTCCTCACCGCGAAATCGGAAGTCGAAGACGAAAAGCTGGGCCTGGACCTGGGTGCGGTGGACTACATCACCAAGCCAATCAGCCCGCCCATCACGCTGGCACGTGTGCGCAACCACCTGATGCTGAAGGCGCATGCCGACTTCCTGCGCGACCAGAACGAATTCCTGGAGCAGGAAGTCCAGGAGCGCACGCGCGAAGTGGTGGCGATCCAGGATGTCACCATCCTCGCGATGGCCTCGATGGCGGAAACGCGCGATTCGGAAACTGGCAACCATATCCGCCGCACCCAGTTCTACGTGAAAGCGCTGGCCGAACGCCTGAAAGACCACCCGCGCTTCAGTGCCGTGCTGACCGACAGCTACATCAACCTGCTGTTCAAGTCTGCACCGCTGCATGATATCGGCAAGGTCGGCATTCCCGACCGCATCCTGCTCAAGCCAGGCAAGTTCGAGCCGCATGAATTCGAGATCATGAAGACGCACACCACGCTCGGTCGCGCCGCGATCGAACATGCGGAACGGTCGCTGGGTACGCCAATGGCTTTCCTCTCGATCGCCAAAGAGATCGCGTATTCGCACCAGGAAAAGTGGGATGGTTCAGGCTATCCGGAAGGGCTGTCCGGCGAAGCGATTCCGGTATCGGCGCGCCTGATGGCAGTGGCCGACGTGTACGACGCCCTGATCAGCCGCCGAGTCTACAAGGATGGCATGCCGCACGAAAAAGCGGTGCAGATCATCATTGACGGCAAGGGAAAGCACTTCGACCCCGACATGATCGATGCGTTTGTCGGGCTGCAGGAGGAATTCCGCGCCATTGCGGCGCGGTTCCATGATACCGACCATGATATGGCCGAGAAGAAGGCGCAGATCGAGCGCCTGACCAAAGCGTAAGGATTACTTGGAGCTGTAGATCTTGTCGAACTCACCGCCATCGTCGAAGTGCTTCTTCTGGGCTGCACGCCAGCCGCCGAACACTTCATCCACGGTGAACAGCGAAATTGGCTTGAAGGTGGCCGCATACTTCTTGAATACCGCGTCCGAGCGCGGGCGCAGGTAGTGCTTGGCGATGATCTCCTGGCCCGCGTCGGAGTACAGGAAGTTCAGGTAAGCAGTGGCTTCCTTTCGGATGCCTTTCTTGTCCACGACCTTGTCGACCACGGCCACCGGCGACTCCGCCAGGATCGAGGACGATGGATAGACCACCTCGAAGTTGTCGCCGAATTCAGCGCGCACCAGGTTCACTTCATTCTCAAAGGTCACCAGCACGTCGCCGATCTGGCGCTGGGTGAAGGTGGTGGTGGCAGCACGGCCGCCCGCATCCAGCACCGGAACGTTCTTGAAGATCTTGCCCACCAGCTCGCGCGCCTGCGCTTCGCTGCCGCCTTTTTTCAGCACCGAGCCCCAGGCCGCAAGGTAGGTGTAGCGGCCATTGCCCGCGGTTTTCGGATTCGGGATCACGACGGCCACGCCCGGCTTGGCCAGGTCGCTCCAGTCCTTGATCGCTTTCGGATTACCCTTGCGCACCAGGTAGACCATGGTGGAGTAGGCCGGCGCCGCGTTGTTCGGGAATTTCTTGGCCCAGTCCTGCACCACCAGGCCGCGGTCGGCCAGCATGTCGATGTCGTTGGCCTGGTTCATGGTCACGACCGACGCTTCCAGGCCATCGGCCACGGCGCGGGCCTGCTTGGACGAGCCGCCGTGCGATTGCTTGATGGTGACGTCGATGCCGGTGCTCTTCTTATAGGCGGCGCTGAAGGCTGGGTTGATATCCTTGTAAAGCTCACGTGCCACGTCATAGGACACGTTCAGCAGCGTCACTTCTTCGGCTGATGCGACCGGGGCGAAACCGATGCTGGCCGCCGCCAGGGTGGCGCTGAGTGCAAATGCGAATTTGTTATAAGTCATGGCAATCTCTATTGTGAAAACAGATAAGCATGGTCTAGAATCTCGCGCCGAAAGGAAACTACTTATTCGTTATAAGCTTAGTATCGGCCCCGGATAAGCTAGCGTGCACGCGGCCTCGTACGGGGATTTTGCCGCTGGTGTATATTCCGGTTATTGAATACCTGTGAGCACGCATGAGTTTTGAAATTCGCCGCGCGGAAGCGAAAGACGCCACGGCCGCCTGTGAGGTGCTGCGACGCTCAATCGCCGAATGTTGTGTGCTTGACCATAAAAATGATCCCGCCATTCTTGGCGCCTGGCTTGGCAACAAGACGCCGGAAACCGTCGCGTCCTGGTTTGCCTCGCCCACCAATTACTCGCTGGTCGCCGTCGAAGAGGGCACCGTCGTTGGTGTTGCCCTGTTGACGGCCGCCGGCAAGCTGGCTCTGTGCTACCTGCTGCCTGAAGTACGGCGGCGCGGTGCGGGCAAGGCTTTGCTGGCCTGCGTCGAACAGCAAGCCTGCAGCTGGGGCGTCAAAGCACTGCAGCTTCACAGCACCGCGACCGGCGAAGAATTCTTTGCCCGCCAGGGCTACCTCCGCGCGGGAAACGTGCGTTCTCCTTATGGCGTCGACACCGTCTTTTTCTGGAAGCAGCTTGACGGCACCGTGTGCGATGCCACCAAGCCTAAGCGCTTTTGCGGCTGTAATTAAGGCGCAGGCGCAGTGAAAGCGATTTTCGCCGCCATCCTCGCGATTGCTGGCGGCTGCGCCCAGGCAGCGCAATTCAACGTACTGGTGTTCTCCAAAACAGCCGGCTGGCGGCACGACTCGATCCCGGCCGGCGTGGCCGCAATCGAGGAGTTGGGCAAGCTACACGACTTCAACGTCTTTTCCACTGAAGATGCAAACCTCGCCTTCAACGAGCAGGAACTCGCCAAATACCAGGCAGTGATTTTCCTGTTGACGACGGGCGAGATATTGGACGCGCAGCAGAAGGGCGCTTTTGAACGCTACATCCGCGCGGGCGGCGGCTACGTGGGCGTGCATAGCGCCTCGGACACCGAATACGGCTGGCCCTGGTACACCCGGCTGGTGGGCCCATGTTCGACCACCATCCCGCGATCCAGACTGCGGTCCTGAAGGTCGAAAACCCCGACTTCCCCGGCATGGAGCGCTTTGCCCAGCGCAATCTGGTAACGGAAGAATGGTATGCGTTCAAGCCCGCCACCAGCAAAGTCAGGTACCTGCTGGCTGTCGATGAATCGACTTACAAGGCGGGGCTGAAAGGCATGGGCAAGTTCCATCCGGTGAGCTGGTACCAGCATTACGACGGCGGCAGGGCCTTTTATACAGCCCTTGGCCACCTGCCCGCGACCTATGGCGACCAGGTGTTCCGCCATCACCTGTACGGCGGCATTTACTGGGCCGCCACAGGCAAGGGCGTGGCGCGCTAAAGTTTAGCCGCCCTGGGCCTTGGCAGCAGCAGCCTTGGCGCGCAAGGTCGTGACGTTATCGTAGCCGATGCCCCAGTTATCGGTTTCCACTTCATCGATGATGACGAAGGTGGTGGCCGGGTTCTTGTTCAGCACGCGCTGCAGCAGCTCGGTCGCGCCCTTGATCAATTCCAGTTTCTGTTCGGCGGTTACGCCTTCTTTGGTGATGCGGAAGTTTACGTACGGCATAGAGAAGCTCCTTTGGTTGAAAGTGGGGATTTGATGCAGTACCAGGCCAGCAGGGCGCCAAGCAACAGCAGGATGGTTGACACGGAAAGCGCGAATTCGATGTCCTGCACGGCGCCGAAAATGGCCACGCCCATCGCGCCGCCAACCTGGCGCGCGGTATTCAGGACAGCCGACGCGGTACCGGCCTGGCTGCGGTCGACAGCCGAAAGAATCGACGTGGTCATCGCCGGCACGGCCAGGCCCATGCCGCCGGGGATCAGCGCCAGCCCTGGCAGCATCTCAAGGAAAGTGGCATCGTTTGAAACGCCAAAGATGCCGAGCAGGGCATAGCCCACAGCCCCAATCAGTCCGCCGGCAATCATCGGCATGCGCGACCCGAGGCGCGCCTGCATGCGCCCGCTGGCAATATTCGAGATGATGAAAGTCGCCGTCAGCGGCAGGAACACCAGGCCCGCATGCATCACGGAGAAACCGCGCACCTTCTGCAGGTAGAAGCTGAGGACGAAGATCACACCGTAATAGGCAAAATTGACCAGGACGCCAAACAGTACCGCGCCCGAAAAGCCGATGTCCCGGAACAGTCCAAGCGGCAGCATGGGTGCCGCGCTGCGCCGCTGGCTGCGCAGGAACAGCACCGCCGCCGCCAGGGCCACCAGCAGCGCCCCCTGTACCAGGTGGCTGGAGGCGCCCGGCGCATTGAACTCGATGACCGCGCCGATGAAGGCCGTCAGCGCAACGATGGCAAGCACCTGGCCGACGAGGTCGAACGAGCGCGCCGGATCCTTGCCGCGCAGGGCAGGCACGACGCGCAGTGTCAGCCAGAAACCGAGCACGCAAATCGGGATATTGACCCAGAAAATGCTGCGCCAGCCGGCCAGGCTCATCAGCAAGCCGCCCAGCACCGGCCCGGCCGCGATCGACACGCCACCCGCAGCCGTCCACCAGGCGATGGCCTTGGCCAGTTGCGCGCGGTCGTGGGCATAAGCCGCATTCAAGATGGCGAGCGAGCTAGGCACCAGCAGCGCAGCGCCAACGCCTTGCACGGCGCGCGCCAGGTTCAGCGCCAGCGCGCCCGGCGCCAGCGCACAGGCCAGGGAGGCGAGCGTGAACAACGTGAAGCCCGACAGGAACACGCGGCGTGCGCCAAACCGGTCGCCCAGCACACCAGCCGACAGCAGGAAGACGGCAAAGCCGAGGGTGTAGGCATCCACCACCCACTGCAGAGCGCTGACGCTGGCGCCGAGCTCGCGGCCAATTTCCGGCAAGGCCACATTGACGATGGTGACGTCGAGCTGGACGATGATGAAGGCAAAACTGGCAGCCAGCAGGATGGCAGGTGACGGCTTGTTCATGGCGAAGCTCCTTTGTATAGCTTGAACTATAAATCGCTTCACGCATCAATAAAAATGAATAATAATGAATTGAGCCATCTCAAATGGAGAATGAAATGGAGCTTTCCTCGCTGAGGATATTCAAGACTGTTGCCGAGGAAGGCAGCGTGACCCAGGCGGCAGCGCGGCTGCACCGGGTGCAATCGAACGTCTCGGCGCGCCTGAACCAGCTCGAGGAATCGCTGGGCGTCCCCCTGTTCCACCGCTCGGGACGGCGCATGCTGATCACCGAGGAAGGCAGCCGCCTGCTGGAATACGCCGACCGCCTGCTGCGGCTGGCCGATGAGGCGCAAATGTCGGTTCGCGGCGGCCAGGAACCATCCGGCCAGTTGCGCATTGGCTCGATCGAAACGACAGCGGCGGCCCGCTTGCCGCGTGTGTTGGGCGCCTTCCACCGTAAGTACCCGCAGGTCGACCTGGTCCTGGATACCGGACCGACCGATTACCTGCTGCAGGCAGTGGCAAACCACAAGGTCGACGTGGCCCTGGTCTCCTCGCCGATTGACCGCCCGGAGCTGGAGCAGGTGCCTGTTTTTGTCGAAGAACTGGTACTGCTGACCGATGCGCTGCACGGACCCGTCACGGGACCGGCCGACGTGGCGCGCCGCACCTTGCTTGGCTTCCGCAGCGGCTGCTCCTACCGGCGCCGCCTCGAATGGTGGTTTGCCGACGCCGGCGTGGCGCATACGCGCGTCGCCGAATTCGGCACCTTCGAAGCCATCATCGGCTGCGTCGCCGCCGGCATGGGCGTCGCCATGATGCCGCGTGAAGTGCTGCGCCAGCGCGGCCTGGGCCGCACCGTGCAATGCCACACCTTGCCACCCGAGGTAGCGAACGTTGAAACGATGATCGTCTGGCGCCGCGACATCCCCCACCACGCCGCCCGCGACGCCTTCATCGCCAGCTTCGGCCAAGCAAAATGAAAGTCGGGGTCAGCTCCGGCAATCAGACATTTGCAGCGCAAATGTCTGATTGCCGGAGCTGACCCCGACTTTTAATGACGAAGCGAAGGGCGGCTTACAGGGCTGCCAGTGCTGCGTTGAAGGTTGCGCTTGGGCGCATCACGGCGGAGGTCTTGGCTGCGTCCGGCTTGTAGTAGCCGCCGATGTCCATGGCGCTGCCTTGCACGGAGTTCAGTTCTTCCACGATCTTCGCTTCGTTCTCGGCCAGGGTCTTGGCCAGCGAGGTGAACTTGGCTTTCAGTTCGGCGTCGTCGTTCTGCGCTGCCAGGGCCTGGGCCCAGTACAGCGACAGGTAGAAGTGGCTGCCGCGGTTGTCCAGCTCGCCGGTGCGTGGCGATGGGGACTTGTTGTTGTCCAGCAGCTTGCCGGTGGCTTCGTCCAGGGTCTTGGCCAGGATCTTGGCTTTGGCATTGCCGGACTTGATGCCCAGTTCTTCCAGCGATACGGCCAGCGCCAGGAACTCGCCCAGCGAATCCCAGCGCAGGTGGTTTTCTTCCACCAGCTGCTTGACGTGCTTCGGTGCGGAGCCGCCGGCGCCGGTTTCGTACATGCCGCCACCAGCCATCAGTGGAACGATGGACAGCATCTTGGCCGAGGTGCCCAGTTCCAGGATCGGGAACAGGTCGGTCAGGTAGTCGCGCAGGATGTTGCCGGTCACGGAGATGGTGTCCAGGCCGCGCGATACGCGCTCCAGGGTGTAGCGCATGGCGCGGGTCTGCGACATGATCTGGATGTCCAGGCCGGTGGTGTCGTGGTCTTTCAGGTAGGTCTCGACCTTCTTGATCACTTCCGCTTCGTGCGGACGGTAGGTGTCCAGCCAGAACACGGCAGGCATGCCGGAGTTGCGGGCGCGGGTGACAGCCAGCTTGACCCAGTCACGGATCGGGGCGTCCTTCACCTGGCACATGCGCCAGATGTCGCCTTCTTCCACATTCTGGGTCAGCAGCACTTCGCCGGTGGCCAGGTCGGTGATGTTGGCGATGCCGCCTTCCGGCACTTCGAAGGTCTTGTCGTGCGAGCCGTATTCTTCGGCTTGCTGCGCCATCAGGCCCACGTTCGGCACGGTGCCCATGGTCTTCGGATCGAAGTTGCCATGCCATTTGCAGAAGTTGATCATCTCCTGGTAAATGCGGGCGAAGGTCGATTCCGGCATGACTGCCTTGACATCGGCGGTGCGGCCGTCGGCGCCCCACATCTTGCCGCCGATACGGATCATCGCTGGCATCGATGCGTCGACGATCACGTCGTTCGGCGAGTGGAAGTTGGTGATGCCTTTGGCCGAGTCGACCATGGCCAGCTTCGGACGGTTTTCCAGGCAGGCGTGCAGGTCTTTCAGGATCTCATCCTTCTGCGACGCCGGCAGCTTTTCGATCTTCTCGTACAGGTTGACCATGCCGTTGTTGACGTTCACGCCCAGTTCTTCGAACAGCTTGGCGTGCTTCTCGAACGCTTGCTTGTAGAAGATGCGTACGCAGTGGCCGAACACGATCGGGTGCGATACCTTCATCATGGTGGCTTTAACGTGCAGGGAGAACATCACGCCGGTCTTGTAGGCGTCGTCGATTTCGCGCTCGTAGAACTCCAGCAGGGCTTTCTTCGACATGAACATGGAGTCGATGATTTCGCCGGCTTGCAGGGAGACCTTTGGTTTCAGGACGATGGTCTTGCCGGACTTGGTGATCAGCTCCATCTTCACGTCGCGTGCCTTGTCCAGGGTCATGGACTTTTCGCCGTGGTAGAAGTCGCCGCCGTGCATGTGCGACACGTGGGTGCGCGATGCCTGGCTCCATTCGCCCATCGAGTGCGGGTTCTTGCGTGCGTATTCTTTCACTGCCTTCGGTGCGCGGCGGTCCGAGTTACCTTCGCGCAGGACCGGGTTCACGGCGGAACCGATGCACTTGCCGTAGCGGGCCTTCAGTGCTTTTTCTTCTTCGGTCTTGGCATCTTCCGGGTAGTCCGGCAGCTTGTAGCCGGCCGCTTGCAGTTCGCGGATGCAGGCCTGCAGCTGGGAGACGGATGCCGAAATATTAGGCAGCTTGATGATGTTGGTGTCAGGGTTCTGGGTCAGGGCGCCCAGTTCGGCCAGGTTGTCCGGCACTTTCTGTTCGTCGGTCAGGCATTCCGGGAAGGCTGCCAGGACGCGGGCGGCAACGGAGATATCGCTGGTGACGACGTCAACGCCGGCCGGTGCTGCGAATTTCTGCACGATCGGCAGCAGGGAATAAGTCGCCAGCAGTGGCGCCTCATCGGTAAGGGTGTAGATGATTTTAGACTTTTGAGACATGTTTATTCCCTCAAATGCGGATGTTTTCCGCTGGATATTCTTCCCTGGGCCAGCCGGATTCGACAGGCTCGGGGTGGATGGCGGGTGGGCGATGGCCTACCGGACAAGCTTGACATTGTAGCTCACAGGAATGGTCGTAACAATTGGCGATGATACTTAGAGGGGGCATCCGGGGTGTCCAGGCCGACCTCGCCGCGCCCGATCCGGCCCGGCGGCTGGCGGTAAGTACGGAACAGGTGGTCCCACAGCATCAGCCATTCGCCGAAATTGACCTGGGCGTCGTGGTAGTCCCGTTTATGGTGCCAGCGATGGGTCTGGGCTACGCCGAAGACGTGGCGCAGCGGGCCCAGCGAATAGTCGAGATTGGCGTGCTGGAAGGCCAGGTGGACGGAAAGAATGGCCAGGCCGGTCGACATCACCGTTGCCGGCGCTCCCAGGGCCAGCAAGACGGCGAAGCCCGGTGCGCCCATCATGATGGCATGAAGGGGGTGGCGCCGTTCACTGTTCAGCCAATACAGCCGCTCGCTGCTGTGGTGCGCCTCGTGGAACAGCCATAGGCGGTGGTGGCGGTGGCTCAGCCAATGCATAAAAAACAAGCCGAAGTCGAGCACGATCATCGCCGCGGCAATTTGTGCCCACACCGGCCAACTGGACGGCCAGGCCGCCGGGGCGGGCAACACCGTGCGCGCCCAGGACAGGATGCCGATGCTGCCATACAGGACGCTGGCGTTGACCAGGAAATGCAGGCTGTCTGTGCCGGTGTCGCCATGGTCGGCCAGCCAGGCCGGCTCATCGGGTTGCCAGCGCTCGAGCAGGGCGACGCCGGCGATGCCGGCCAGCGCCATCAGCGGCACGGTTGGCCAGTAGGGCAGTCCTTGCGTGGCCGCCCACAGCATCGCTGCGGTGGCGCTGCCAAAAACAATCGGGTAACTCAGGTAGCGTAGTGCGCGTCGTTGCATAGGACCTCCTGTTGTGGATGGAGGCCAGCGTAGGGGTGTGGGCGTCAGTTGGCTTGAACGAAAGAGCTATGCATGGCAATCCCACGCAGCAGCGCGGCAGGATTCATGCCGAACATTTCCCGGAATGTGCGCGACAGGTGGGCGGAATCGGCAAATCCTGCGGCGTGGGCGGCGGCGGTGAGGTTGCCGCCATGCGCCAGGCGATGCAGGGCCATGTCGAGGCGCAGCCATTTGCGATAGCTGCGCAAGGGAAGGCCGGTCTGCTCCACAAACCAGTGCGAGAAGCGGCTGGGCGTGATGTTCGCCAGCTCGGCAAGCTGCAAACGGCCCACGCCGCCGTCGGCGACGCCTGCCCGCAGCGCCTCGGCCACGGTCGCCATGCGCGCATCGGGTGCCGGCGGGCTGGCCAGGCCGCAAGCCCCCCGCAATACGCCACGCAGGGACTGGCCTGCGTTGGCGGCGGCCAGCAGCTGGCTGCATAAAGCCGGCTCCAACGGGTGCGCCGCCGCCGGCCCTGGACGGAACAATGCTGCCCCCTCTGGCGACAGCGGGTCGAGGTAAATCAACAAGGCCTGTTCGGCGCAAACGCAGTGTGGAAGGCCGGCAGGGATGGCGATGCCGGCTGCACGCAGCGGGCCCGTGGGGAAGGCAACACCTGCTTCGCCATCCAGCGCAATCACCAGCTGGTGTGCGCAATGGGCATGCAGCGCACTGTCGCCAATCGCGCCGCGAAAGACGCCGAAACCGGCCGAGAGCAGGGCGTTGCCGGACCAATGCTGGGCAGGCATCATGCCGCCGCGCATTTGCGCACGGTATCCCAGGTGCGGGTGGTGATGTCCTTGCCGAAGGTCTTTTCGATCAGGCGCATGAAGACCGGGCCATCGCTGCTGGGCAAATAGGTCGAAAATACCTCGGCGCCAATCACGCCGAGCATTTGCGCGCCGCTGACGGGCGGAGGCAGGGCAATGTCGGGCGGTGCCTCGCGCAGGAAACTGACGACGCGCTTGGCGGCAGGGTCGGCGCCCAGGCCGGGATATGGATCATCCGCCAGCAGGTCCTTCAAATGCTGCTGTGAGCGGATGATGGTGTAAAAACTGCGGCCCATGGCTTTCTCCATCGCGGCTTCAGCCTTGCGCTCCAATGTCGCGATAGCCGCGGTACGGGCGTCGAATGCTACATTGCCGCTTGATAGAAGCGTCTTGACGTTGGAAAATCCGGCACTTTCAAAGGCGGCTTTCAGTTCCGGCATCTTGCAGTTCATCGGGCTGACGCCGCGGAGCAGGGCAATATAGCGAGGCATTGTGTTTCAGATAAGAGTTGAGCCGAAGGGATTATCGTTCGAAACGGATGGCGAGGCCAGCCTGCTGGTATCGGCTGCCCGCGCTGGCGTCGTGCTGCCCAGTTCCTGCCGCAATGGCACCTGCCGCACCTGCATTTGCCAGGTGCGAAGCGGAACGGCCCACCACCTGATTGAATGGCCGGGTTTGAGCCTGGAGGAGAAGCGCGAGGGCTATATCCTGCCATGCGTGGCAGTCGCCGATTCCGACCTGGTGCTGGCGGTGCCCGCCGCCCGTCACGCCATGTGAGAATCCGATAGTCTTATCGGTATTGCAACGCCGTACAATCGCTGCCCATGGCATATCACATGACAATTCTGCGCAGCGCCAACGGCCTGCAACTGCCCATTTCCCGCGACGAAGCGTTGGCGGCAGCCGGCAAAGTGCCGGGATGGCGCGTGGCCGGTGAGGCGGAGCTGGCCTTCAGCGACGGGCGCGGCAGCTTCGCCTTGTGGCATGGTGACGGCGAGCTGTGGACGCGCCTGGACGACACGTGGGTGATCGAACCCATGCTGGAACTGGCACAGGAATTGGACGCCCGTGTGCGCGGCGACGAGTTCGAAACCTACGCCACGCCGGAGCAAACCTATGCGCATCCCGACGACAAGCGCCTGGCCCAAGTGGCGCGCGCAGATTCTGCCCAGCTGCTGGCCAGCCATATGGCCGAGCAAAGACGGATCCGCAACGCCATTATCGGCTTCTTCGTGGTGCTGGGCGCGATCGGTTTCCTGGTCGGCAAGTGGTTCGAGGGCCGCTAAGTTTACGACAAATTGTTAAAGGGGTTTCTCAACTCATTCTCTATTGCTATAGTAATTGTTATTGCAACAGATGGAATCGACATGGCAACACGCAGAGACTTCCTCCACATGATGGCGGGCACCGCACTGGCGGGGCTGCCGCTCGTGGGCCAAGCCCGCCCGCAGTCGGAGCCGGAACCTCCGCCCGATATTTTCGATGCCCAAACGCTGGACCTGGAATTCTGGATCAAGCCGCGCACGATCAGCGTAATCCGCCCGCAGAGCGGGGAGAAGGCCCGGCTGACGTACTGGAAGGATGGCGAGATTATCGACTCAGCCTACCAGGAGCTGTGCCACCTGTTGCGCGATGTGAATGGCAAGGAGACGGCGCCGATTGATCCTAAGCTGTTCGAGACGCTGTGGGGAGCGCAGGCTTTCGTGCAGCGTTTCGGGATCGAGAGCCCGCTGGAGATTTTGTCGGGCTATCGCACGCCGGCCTCCAACAAGCGGCTGATCGAGCAGGGAATCCCGGCCGCGCGCCAGTCGCTGCATATGAGCGGGAAGGCGGCGGATATCCGGATTCCGAATTTGAATGCGGAGGTGCTGGGAAGCCTGGTGCAAAGTTTCAGGCAGGGCGGCGTGGGGTTCTATTACCGCGAAGGGCCGCGGGGTGGCTGGATTCATGCCGATACGGGCCTGCAGCGAACCTGGAAGGGCTGAACCACGGTCAATGTCGATCAGACCCCGTCCCGGCTTGGACCTGCAGCGTTGACCGGTCGGGTCTGACCCTTGGGTCAGGCCCAGCTTGCCCGGTTTTCAATGGTAGTAATAAGCCGGCGTCGGCACCGCATCCGTCCGCGCCAGCCGTTCCGCTTCCAGGTCCACCTTATGATCCCACCAGATCTTCCAGCCAACCCTCTGGTCCTCCACCATCTCCGGATGCTCATCCAATAGCTTGCCGAAAAACGCATCAAACTCAGATACATATTCGTTTACTTTCATACCGCCTCCCCACGTTTCGGTTACACTCCTGACCCATGTTTACTCACGATGACGAAGCGGCCAAGCCGCGTTTTCGCCCGGTGCCATGGACCGCGCTGGAAACACCCCAGGACGTAGAACTCTGGATCGCCGAGCACGACCTCGCGCTGAAGGAACACGTCGGCAAGCAGGAAACCGGCTACGGCGTGTGCTTCAGCCTGGCCGAGGGCGGCGACCTTTACATGCAAACCACCGAGGGCGCCGTTATCCTCGATGTTACTCCTGAAGCCGATTGGGTGGAGCCCTTGCTGTGCGCGATCGCCGCTTGCGAGCCGCCCAAAGGCCGCCTGTGGACGCTGCCGGAAGACAAGCTGGTCCAGCTCATCCTTGGCCTGAACGTCCTGGTCGCCACCACCACCCTCGTAGTAGGCCACAATTTCGGCCGCCGCCGTTCTTACTAAAGGATTTCTGATGCGCCTTTTTGCAATTTTGCTGGCCGCAGCCGCGCTGCACGCCAATGCCGCCGACCTGCTGCAAACCGTCAAGGCGCGCGGGACGCTGAAAGTGGCGATGGAAGGCGTCTACCCGCCGTTCAACTTCAAGGAAAAGAATGGCGAACTGGCAGGCTATGACGTCGACGTCGCGCGCCTGGTGGCCAGCAAACTGGGCCTGAAGCCGGAATTCGTGACCACTGAGTGGGCCTCGATCCTGGCCGGCCTGGCCAGCAATAAATACGACGTCATCATTTCCCAGGTCGGCATCAATCCCAAGCGCGAGCAAGCTTTCGATTTCAGCACGCCATATATCTATTCCTCGCCGATGCTGATCGTGCGCAAGGATGACAAGAATAACTGGACCGCCCTCGAGCAGCTGAAAGGCAAGCGCGTCGGCGCAGGCCAGGGCAGCGTGTACGAGATGCAACTGAAGGCCGTGCCCGGCATCGACGTCAAAGGCTACCCGGCCGCACCGGAAAACCTGACCGACCTGGCGCTGGGCCGCATCGACGCTGCGCTGAACGACAGCCTGATGACAGCCTACCTGCTGAAGACCACCAAACTCCCGATCAAGGCCGGTGCCCGCGTCGGCGCGATTGAGCGCATGGGCATTCCCTTCCAGAAAGGCAACCCGGAATTCAAGGCGGCGCTCAACAAGGTGCTGGCCGATGCCGCCGCCGACGGCAGCCTGAAAGCCATTTCCGTGAAATGGTTCGGTACTGACGTGAGCAAGGCGCCATAAGCATGGATTGGCTGGAGCTGCTGCACGAAGCGGCGCCCGTGATGCTGAAGGGCGCCGGCTACACCCTGGTGTTCGCGGTAGCCGCCATGGTCGGCGGCCTGGTGCTGGGCTTTCCCACCGCCGTGATGCGCATCCTGCCCTGGAAAGTGCTGCGCTGGCCGGCCAATGTGTATGTCAGCCTGATGCGCGGCACCCCGCTGCTGGTGCAGATGTTCGTGATCTACTACGGCCTGCCTTCGGTCGGCATCGAATTCACCCCGGTCACTGCCGGCATCCTGGCGCTGAGCCTGAACGCCGGCGCCTACCTGTCGGAGAGCCTGCGCGGCGCCATCCTCTCGATCCACAAAGGCCAGTGGTCGGCCAGCTTCAGCCTGGGCCTGGGCTACGGCCAGACCCTGCGTTACGTGATCATGCCGCAGGCGCTGCGCATCGCCGTGCCGTCCATGAGCAACACCCTGATCAGCCTGATCAAGGATACTTCGCTGGTGTCGGTCATTACCATGACGGAATTGATGCTATCGACCAAGGAAGTGATTGCAACGACTTTCCGTCCCTTGCCGCTCTACCTGGCGGCAGCCGTCATCTACTGGATTCTCAGCCTGGCTTTCGAGCAATTACAACGGTTTGCCGAGCAACGGCTGAACCGCGCGCATCGCCAAAGTTAGCTGCTCGACATTGTCACAAGGGCATGCTAGGCTGGAACCAATATGGATAAAGACCAGCATGCCAGGCAGGCGGAGCAGGTGACCGCCATACGGCCCGCCGTCCCTGGACTGGCAGGCCTCGACGCACTCTTGCCTGGCGAAGCCGTGCTGGCCGCCATGGGCGGCACCCCGCCCGCCGCCTACAGTGGCATGCAACGGGCCAATGGCGACCTGCAGCTGGCCAGCGACCAGGATTATTTCAACGACCTTTACCTGCTGGCCCCGGTTGGCTATTTCGTCCTCGCCAGCGACACCACCATCCTGCAAATGAACCTGGTGGGCGCCGACCTGCTCGGCCTGCCGCGCCAGAATCCCGATGGCATCCCCTTCCGCAACTACGTCGCGCAACGCTTCATGGCGGACTTCGACACCTTCATCAGCAACAGCCTGGCCAGTGAGGAGCCGCAACGGCTGTCGCTGCAAATGACGCGCGGACGCGGCGACCGCGGCTTTGCCGTCACCTTGCTGGGCAGCGGCGCACCCGGCTTGTCGCAACTGCGGCTGGTGCTGGAAATGGCCGAGGGCAAGCTGGCCGCGCTGGAGAAGAGCGAAGAACGCTTCCGCCGCATCGTGCACAGCGCAGAAGAGGGGATTTGGGAAATCGACGCGTCGGCACGCACCAGTTTCGTCAATCCCAAGATGGCCGCCATGCTTGGCTACACGATTGAAGAAATGCTGGAGCAGCCGCTGGTCAACTTCATGGATGACGAAGGCCGTTCGCTGCTCGAACGCAATATCGCGCGCCGCCAGCAAGGCATGGCCGAGCGCCACGAATTCAAATTCCTGCGCCGCGATGGCAGCGATATGTGGGCGACGCTGGCGACCAACCCGATCTTCGATGCCGACGGCAGCTACCTCGGGGCGCTGGCGCTGGTCAGCGACATCACCGAGCGCAAGCTGTCGACCGAGCTGATCTGGCACCAGGCCAACTACGACTCGCTGACGGCCCTGCCGAACCGCAATATGTTCCAGGACCGGCTCTCGCAGGAAATGAAGAAGGCCCGCCGCGACGGGCTGTTCCTGGCGCTGCTGTTCATCGACCTCGACCAGTTCAAGGAAATCAACGACCGCCTCGGGCACGAGATGGGCGACGCCTTGCTGGTGGAAGCAGCCGGACGCATCGGCGCCTGCGTACGCGCCTCCGACACGCTGGCGCGGCTGGGGGGCGATGAATTCGTCGTGATCTTGCCCGGCCTCGACCATGTCACCAGTGCCGAACGCGTCGCCCAGCAGATTATCGCCAGCCTGAACCGGCCTTTCATGCTGGGCGACAGCAGCGGATCGGTCTCGGCCAGCATCGGCATTGCCCTGCACCCATCGGACGCCAACGACCCCGAACAACTGCTGCGCAACGCCGACCAGGCCATGTACGCCGCCAAGAATGCCGGCCGCAACCGCTACAGCTACTTCACGCCCGACATGCAGGCCGCCGCCCAGCTGCGCCTGCGCATTACGCGCGACTTGCAGATGGCCGTGGCCAACGAACAGTTCGAACTGCACTACCAGCCGATCGTCAATCTGCACACCGGCACCATCGAACGGGCCGAAGCGCTGCTGCGCTGGCGCCATCCCGAGCGCGGCATGCTGAACCCGGTGGACTTCATCGGCAGCGCCGAAGCCAGCGGCATCATCCTGGAAATCGGCGACTGGGTGTTCCGCAATGCTGCCGACCAGGCCAAGCGCTGGCAGGAAGAGCTGGGGCGTCCCTTCCAGATCAGCGTCAACCAGTCGCCGGTGCAATTCCGCACCGGCCCCGAGGTGTTCGAAAAGTGGATGCAATACGTCGAACAGCTGCACTTGGCGCCGCGCAGCATCGTGATCGAAATCACGGAACGCCTGCTGATCGACAACAGCGCCCCCGTGATGGACCGGCTGCGCCAATTCAAATCGATGGGCCTGCAGGTAGCGCTGGACGACTTCGGTACCGGCCACTCCATGCTGGCCCACCTGAAGAATTTCGACATCGACTACCTGAAGATCGACCGCAGCTTCGTGATGGACCTGGCCGGCGACTCCGGCGACCTGGCCCTGTGTGAAGGCATCATTGTCATGGCCCACAAGCTCGGCCTGAAAGTCGTGGCAGAAGGCGTCGAAACCGAAGCCCAGCTCAACCTCCTGATAGCCGCCGGCTGCGACTACGCCCAAGGCTACGTCTACGCCCACCCCATGCCGCCCGCCCAAATGGGCGCCATGGCCCGCGGCCCCGCCCAACTGGCTTGATCAAAGTCGGGGTCAGCTCCGGCAATTGGACATTTTCCGATAGGCTTCTGGGCCATCGCTTCCTGCCGGTCTGGGCAAAGGAGGAAATAGTCTTCCAGTTGGCGCACGAAAGCACGTCGTTGTGTGCGTTTGATTTCCAGCACATCACCTCGGATTTCGCCTCGCGTGGCCAGTTTACAAAATTCGGCGCTGCCAAGGAATAGCTGGTTGCGGACGGTTGGGAAAGGGCTGCTCTGGCTGATACCTGCCAGAACAAAGTCCTCAAAAGCTCGAATTGCTGCTTCGCGAACGCTGCCAAACTGGGCGAGAACCGTATCGCGGTCAAGCCATGCGGGTGCATCGACTGTGCCGATCAGTGCACCGTAGCTGCTCCATAGCCAGTGGCCTGGATGTTCCACCAGCCCAGCGCGCACGGGGTTAAGTACGGTGTAACGCGACAGCTCCTTCAGGTATTCGCTCTCCTGGCAGAGTAAGGCGTGATAGCGTCCTTGGGATACGTGTTCCACCTATCAGCGAACAGGATTTTGCGTCCGCGCAAGAAATGGCAGATTGCCGGAGCTGACCCCGACTTTTAGCTTAGTCGTAAGAGGGAGACGACGCGGTCGCGGTTGATGCCGACCAGGGCGGAGGTGAGCGAGACCAGGGCAGCGTAGCCGGGTTCGTGGGCGACGTTGGCGAAGACTTCGGCCATCTGGCCCATGCCGGCGACTTCGATTTCCGGCAGGTCGCTTTGCACGCGCTGGGTGGCGGCGGCCAGTTCCTGGCGCACCTTGGACAAGGCGGCTTCGACGTGGGCCAGGGCCTGCGTGACTTGCTGCAGCGTGGCGCGCATCGATTCGATGTCGGCCGTGCCCCAGCCTTCCGGCACCACGATCGGTGCTTCGGCGTCGGCTTTGATGCGGTTGAGTTGGCCTGCGGGGAAGCGGATACCCGAGCCTTGCACGGCCAGCGAATCGCGAATCCCGGGCCAGGCGCTTTCCGGTGCCGTGAACACCAGCTCGCCATCCTTGTTGACCGATACGCGCACGCCGGCCGGCGCCATCGCCTGGTCGAAGCGGGAAATGATCTCGGCGTCGGACAAGCCTGGCGCCAGGTGCACCGAGCGCAGGCCCGCCGTGCCGCCGCCGACCGAGATGGCCAGGGTTTCGCGCGCGCCATTGCGCAGGTTCGCCAGGCTCATACCGCGCACAGTGAAGCGCTGGGTCGCCGGCTCGTTGGAATAATTCAGCTGGGCATCGAGCGTGCCGCCGGACGCTTGGCCGCGGTTGCGCCAGGTTTCGCTGAACTGGCGCACGCGCTGTTCGACCTGGCCGTCGCGCATGGTGCGCGTGGCAAGCTTGGCGGCGAGGTCGGTTTTCAGCGCGCGCAGCTGGGCGGCGCTCTGTTCGAGGAAATCGATGGCTTGCTGGGCGCCCGAGACGTCGTTCTGCAGCGGGGCGTCCATATTGCTCAGGCCCCGGCGCAGGGGAGCCGGGGCCTTGGGGGCCGCCTGCTCGATTGCCGCGCCAGCATCGGCCAGCGCAGTCTCGGCCTGGCCTGGCGCCGGATTGGCGGTGGCGCGGGCGGTGAGGCCGCTTGTGCTGGGGCGCTGGGCGATTTCCATGATATTTACAGTACGTTAAACAGCGACAGGCCGCTGACCTTGGAATAAGCCTGGTACGTCGCTTGTAAGGCGCTATTGTAACCAGACAGCTGGGTGGCCGCGAGGCCGTAATCCAATTGTGCGATATCGGTGATCGCGATCTTGTTCGACAGGCTGACGTTGCCGTGGTTGTTGGCCAGGGTTTCCATCACGTTCTGCGCGCCGCCGAATTGGGCGATCTTGCCGGAAACGAGGCCCAATGCCGTGTCCGTACCGTCGAGCGCGGTTTTCAATACGCCTTGCAGGACGGGGTCGTTGGCGTTCACGGTTGGGCTGCTCAGCATGCTGATCGCCACATCCAACTGGTTGAGGTAGGTATCCATGCCTTGCACGGTGACATTGGCGGGCTGGGTGATGCCGTTGCCGACCACGACTTCCTGGGTGCCATTATTGCCGGTATAGCTGTAGCGCGCGCCTGGCGCGGCAGCGGCGTTGAGGGTCAGCGCCGGGGTCGAGGTCAGGGTGCCGGAGAAGATGTACTTGCCTTCCTGGTCCTTGGTATTGCCGTTGAAGTAGAGCGAGTCGCGCAGCGCCACCAGGCTGTTGACCATGGAGTTCAGATCGGCCGGCGTGTTGGAACCATCCGAAGCCCAGACGAAGAGGTCGCGCGCGGCGCCCATGTCGTCCACCATCGAACTGAGGTAGGTTTCGTTCTTGGACAGGCGGATCTTCACCGCGCTGATGTTGTCGACGTACTGGCTGACGATGTTTTCTTCGCGGCGCAGGCGCGACAGGCGCACGTTGGCGATCGGCTCGTCCGACGGCACCTGGATCTTGTTGCCGGTAGCCATTTGCTCGGTCAGCTTGGCGATCACCGTCTGGTTGATCTGCAGCGAGCGGTTCATGGAAGCCTGGAACTGGCTGGAGGCGATACGCATGTCAATAATCCTCAGAACAGCGCCAAGGTGGCGTCAAACAGGTTGTTGGCGACGGCGATCACTTTCATGTTCGCCTGGTACATATTCTGGAACTCGACCAGGTTGATCGCTTCTTCGTCCTTGTTGACGGAGCTGGTGGCGGCCCAATCGTCTTCCGATTGCTGGCGGATGGTGCTGGCGGTTTCCAGCAGCGATTGGTTCTGGCCGCTGTCGATCCCCAGTTTGCCCACCAGCTGAGTGTCCGCATCGCCAATCAATACCGTGCCAATCGAAGTCAGGGTGATCGGCTGTCCCTTGATGGCAATCAGGTCCTGCAGGTTTTTGCTGTCGCCAGGGGCGCCATTGGACGAGAACGCCAGGTCCTGGGCCTGGATGCCTGGGACCAGGCCCAGGATGCCGCCGGCGCCGGTGGCATTGAAGGCGAACAGGGCGGTACCTGGGGTGGCGGTCGGCGGCGGGCCGGGCAGGCCGTCAGGCTTGTAGCCGGCCGCCAGCGTGTTGTTGACCTTGGTCGCCAGCTGGTTGGCCATGTCGAGCAAGGACTGCTGCAAGGGCTGCAGGGTGTTTTTTTCAAAGTCGCCCAAGCCGCCGAGCTGGCCGCCGACCTTGGTGTCGTCCAGGCCGAAGGTCGTGCCGGCAAATTTCAGCTCCAGCGAAGCAGGCGTGGTCGACGGGTTCATGGACAGCGTGCCGGCCAGGTTGCCGACCACCAGCGGCTGGCCGCTGCGCAGGGAAACGCTGCGGGTGCCGTCCGGCTGTTCCAGCACTTCGACCGATACCAGGTTGGCCAGCGAGTCGATGGCGCGGTCGCGTTCGTCGACCAGGGCCGAGGTATTGGTGCCAAGCGAACCGGCTTGCGTGATGCGCTGGTTCAGCGCGGCGATATTGGCGCTCAGGGTATTCAGTTGCGGCAGCATGGCGTCGCGCTGCTGCGTGATCGACACTTGCTGCTGGCGCGTGACGTTGTAAATGCTGTTGAACGATTGCGCCATGGCGTTGGCGGCGGTCAGTACCTGCTGGCGCAGCGGGGTCGAAACCGGGTCGACACCAGCGGCGTTCAGGGCGCGGAAGAACTGGTCGACGCCGTTCGACAGGCTGGTTTTCTCGTCGCCCATCACGCGCTCGAGCTGGGTGAAGTAGGGCTGGGACTGGGTGCGCGAGCCGAGTTCGGAGTTGGCGCGCCACAATTGCTGGCTCTTGTAAGAGTCGGAGAAGCGGATCAGCTTGCTCACTTCCACGCCGAAGCCTGGGCCGCCGGAGCCGGTCGCGGGGGCGACTGCCGACAGCAGCACACCCTGGCGGGTATAGCCCTTCGTTTGCAAGTTTGCAATGTTCTGGCTGGTCGTATTGATGGCGGTCTGGGCAGCCAACGAGCCGGACAGTGCATTGTTGATAATCGACATGGTGCAATCTTCCCTTAGGCTGGGCCGTTGCTCAATGGCATCTTTGGCCCGTTAACGAGTAAAGGCGACCGCGCCAATGGGGAGATTAAGCGTCGGTCGGATTTTTCTTGGATAAAACTGAAATTTCTTGCTGGGAAGCTGCGGCAGCCGGGGCGGCAGGCAGCAATTGGCGCAGGATGGCGTCGGCAATGCCGAAGGCGCGGCGGCCGGCCAGCTGGTCGGCCACCATATTGTCGGCCATGTCCAGCATGTCGCTGTTGATCGAGTCTTTATAGATGCTGTCGTCATCGGCCATGGCCTTGGTGGCGTCGCGCATCTTGTGCAGCGACTGGGCGATGAAGAAGCTCTCAAACTTGACGGCGGCATCGGTCGCCTTGTCGCGGTAGCGCGATTCCTCGGTTTGCGGCGCCGGCGCGGCCTTCCCGATTTTGCCTTCGTCGGGCTGGCCGATGTCCAGCTTGCGCACTGGCAGGGGGAGGAAGCGGCTGTCCATCAGATCACCACCAATTCGCCTTCGATGGCGCCGGCCTGGTCCAGGGCTTGCAAGATTGCCATGATGTCATCCGGCGTTGCGCCCAGGCTGTTGACCACGTCGATGATGGCTTGCAGCTTGGCGCCGGCCGGCCACTTGAACATCTGCGGCTTGGCTTCGTTGACTGCCACGTTCGATTGCGGCGTGACGACCGTCTGGCCTTGGCTGAAAGGCGCCGGCTGGCTGACTTTCGAGCTTTCCGAAATGACCACCTTAAGCGAGCCGTGGGTGACGGCGGCCGCCTTCACGCGCAGGCCGTCGGCGATCACCACGGTGCCGGTGCGCGAGTTGAACACCACTTTCGGGGTGTCCTGGCCGACTTCGATCGGCAGCGCTTCCAGCTTGGCCATGAAGGCGACACGCTGGGTTGGGTTTTCCGGCGCCAGCACGTCGATGCCGGTGCCGTCGGCGGTGCTGGCGACGTTGCCGAACTTGCGGTTGATGGCTTCCACGATGTTGGTGGCAGTTTCGAAGTTCGGCTGTTTCAGCGACAGGTGCACCGCCGGCTTGGTGGCGAAATCGGTGGCGATCTCGCGTTCGATCACGGCGCCGTTCGGGATGCGGCCGGCGGTCGGGGTGTTGACGGTCACCGAGGAGCCGCTCTTGCCCGCGGCGGACAGGCCGCCCACCACGACGTTGCCCTGGGCCAGTGCATAGACTTCGTTGTCGGCTGCTTTCAGTGGCGTCAGCAGCAGGGAGCCGCCACGCAGGCTCTTGGCGTCGCCCAGCGAGGAAACCGTGACGTCGATCGGCTGGCCGCGGCGGTAGCCGGGCGGGAATACGGCGGACACCATCACGGCGGCCACGTTCTTGGACTTGGCGTCGGCGCCGTCCGGCATTTTCACGCCGAACTGCTTGAGCATGTTGACCACCGACTGGCTGGCGAACTTGACCTGGGTCGAGTCGCCGGAACCGTTCAGGCCGACGACCAGGCCGTAGCCGACCAGGGGATTGTCGCGCACGCCTTCGATGGCGACCAGGTTGCGCAGTTGCGGCGCGGCCGTGGCGGGAATTGCAATTGCCAGCAGCAGCGTTGCCATAAACCGGTAAACCAGTGTCAGACCCGCAGGGCCTGACACTGCCACGCGGCGGTCGCTGGCCAGTGCCTGACCCTGCGGGTCAGGCACTGCCTTGCCGGTTTTAAAACTGAACATATCCATCACCTCAGAAAGGCATCAAAGGGCCAAGGAAGAAGCGCGTCAACCAGCCCGGCTGGTTGGTATCCGCCAGCGTTCCCTGGGCGCCATAAGCAATACGTGCATTGGCAATCCGCTGCGACGACACCTGGTTGTTGGCATCGATATCGGCCGCGCGCAGGAAGCCGCGCAGGCGCACGAATTCTTCACCCTGGTTCAAGGTCAGCACCTTCTCGCCTGCCACTTTCAGCAAACCGTTCGGCATCACTTCCTGCACGATGACAGTAATCGCGCCGCTCAGCGCATTCTGCTGGGTGCTCTGGGCATCGCCCTTGAAGCCGCGCTCAGCCGAAATATCGACGCCCGCTTTCGGGAACGTCTTGCCCAGCAGTCCAGGCGAGGCGATGCCGACGTTGGAATCCTTGGCCAGCGTCGTGCCGGCACTCTTCGATGCGTGCGTGGTTTCCTGCAGGATCACGGTCACGATATCGCCGACGCGGAAGGCGCGGCTGTCCGACACCAGCGAAATGCTGCTGTCCGGATTGAACACGCCACCGGAGGTGCCGCGCGGCTGCGCGGAACGCGCCAGGGATGGCGCTTCGTCGAAGGGCGCCGGGCGCACGGTCGGCTGCAGGCTGGAGCAGCCAGCCAGCAGGACCAGGGCCAGCGCGGGCAGGGCGGTTTTCATCAGCGTGCGGCCTGTGCCAGGTACTGCAGCATATTATCCGCTGCGGTCAGAACTTTGGTGTTCATTTCGTAGGTGCGCTGGGCCGCGATCATGTCCACCATCTCTTCCACCACCTGCACGTTGGAGCCTTCCAGCGCGCCTTGCTTGAGCTTGCCGAACTGGGCGTCGCCCGGGCGGCCTTCGGTCGGGGCACCGGAGGCCGGGGTTTCGGCGAACAGGTTTTCGCCGAGCGCCTGCAGGCCGGTCGGGTTGATGAAGGAGGTCAGCGTCAGCTGGCCCAGTTCGGTCGGCGTCGTGTTGCCCGGAATGGTGGCCGACACGGTGCCGTTCTCGCCGATGGTGATGGCAGTGGCATTGGCTGGCACGGTAATCTGCGGCACCAGCGGCAGGCCGGAAGCATTCACCAGCACGCCGTCCTTGTCGACCTGCAGCTGGCCGGCGCGGGTGAAGGCCGGCTCGCCGTTCGGGCGGCGCACCTGCAGGAAGCCATTGCCCATCACGGCCACGTCCAGTGCATTATTGGTGGTTTGCACATTGCCGTTGGTGAAGATCTTCTGGGTGCCGACCAGGTGGGTACCGTTACCCATCTGCACGCCGGATGGGTTCAGGGTATTGTTGTCGGCTCGCTGGGCGCCCGGCTGCTGGTCGATCGAATAGAACAGGTCTTCGAACACCACGCGGTCGCGTTTGAAGCCGACCGTATTGGCGTTGGCCAGGTTGTTGGCGATGGCCTGCAGCTTGGCGTCTTGCGCCTGCACGCCGGTTTTGCTGATCCACATTGCTGGATTCATCGGGATTCTCCTGTTAGCCGCTAATCAGTTTATTGCCGACCGAGGTCATGTCGTCGGCGGCCTTGAACAATTTCATCTGGATTTCGAAGGTGCGGTTGAGGCTCATGGTGGCCACCATTTCTTCGACTGCCGTGACGTTGGCGCCTTCCAGGTGGCCGGCCTTCACTTGCACGGTCGGGTCGGTGGCCAGCAGCTGGCCATCGCGCGCCACCATCAGGCCCGCTTCATTCTTGGTCAGCTCGGACGCTTCGGCACGCACCAGCTTGAGCTTGTCGATCACCTGCATTTCGGCATTGGCGGTCGGGCCCAGGATGGAGACGGTGCCGTCCTGGCCGATTTCGACCTTGCGGTGCACCGGCAGGGTGATCGGTCCGCCTTCGCCCAGCAGCTGCATGCCGTTGACGGTCATGGTGCCGTCGGCATCGAGCGTGATGGCGCCGGCGCGGGTGTAGGCCTCGCCGGTCGGGCCCTGCACGGCGAAGTAGCCGGGGCCCGAGATGGCCACGTCCAGGTCGCGGCCGGTCTGGCGCAGCGCGCCCTGGCGGTCGGTCACGGCATTCGACTGCATCTGCGACATGTGGCGGTCGTCGTAGCCGTAGCCGGGCAGCTTGGCAGCCTGCGCCAGCTCGAGGTTGGCGCGGAAGCCATTGGTGTCGAGGTTGGCGAGGTTGTTGGCATGCACCTGCTGGCCACGCATGGCCCGCTCGGCGCCGCTCATCGCGGTGTAGATCAGCGCGTCCATTCAGTGCGCCTCGCTTACAGGGCTTGCATCAGCGACTGCAGCATCTGGTTCTCCGCAGTGATGACCTTGGAGTTGGCCTGGTAGTTGCGCTGCGACGTCATCAGGCTCACCAGTTCCGAGGTCACGTCGACGTTGGAGGTTTCCAGCGAGGCGACCGTCAGCGCGCCGGCCACGCCCTGGCCGGCTTCGGACAGGTTGGCGTTGCCGGACTGGACGTTGGAAGTCCAGGATGTCTCGTTGACCGGGGTCAGCGCGTCCTCGTCCGGGAAGCTGGCGATCGCCAGGCGGGCGATGGCTTGCTTTTCGCCGTTGGAATACTTGGCCACCACATTGCCTTGCTGGTCCAGTTCCACGCCCACGTAGCTGCCGGCCGCATAGCCGTCGGCGGCGTTGGTCGAGGTGGTCGATTCGCCTTTCTGGAACGTGGTGCCGGTGTAATCCAGGTCGACGGTCATGGCGGCCGCCGGGCTTGGGGTAAAGGTCAGGTTGTGGGCGTAGGAGGTGCCGGCGCCTTGCGGGTTGGCGGCCAGGTCGAGCTGCCCGCTGGTGTCGAACACCAGGGTGTACGGCGAACCGCCGGCGGCGCCCAGGTCGGTGCCGTCCACGGCCGAATACACCTTCACGGTACGGGCTGCAGGATCCTTCACGAAATACTGGGTCACGGTGTGTTCGTTGCCCAGGGAATCGTGCACCACGGTGACCTTGGACATGTTGTACATGTTCGCGTCCGGCACCACGGCTGGCGTGACGGTGGCGTCCGGCAGCTTGGTGGTGATATTGCCGGCCGGGACGGTCCAGTCGGCCGACATATTGGCCACGAAGTCGATATTGCTGGTGGCCTTGGCCGTCAGCAGGTTGGTCGGCACTTTGATGTCGCCGATCGGGCCAGCCACCAGGCTGGGCGGAGTCAGCTGGAAGCCCTGCACCTTGGCACCGGCGCTGTTGACCAGGTAGTCGGTGGCATCCTTGGTGAAGATGCCGACGCGCGTGTAGTTGGTCTGGCCGGTGGAATCCTTGGCCACGAAGAAGCCGCGGCCATTGATCAGGGCGTCGAGGCCGCGGTTGGTGGCCTGGATGCCGCCGTTCAGGCCGATCGACTGGGTCACCGAACCGACGTGCACCCCGGTCGGCTGCGCACCTGCGTGCAGCGAGGCGAAGTTGGCGCGGCTGGACTTGAAACCGTAGGTCCCGGCGTTGGCGATATTGTTGGAAATCGTGCCCAGTTGCTCGTTGATGGCCTGGATGCCGGACAGTGCGATATCGAAACTCATGGCGAGGACCTTTCGTTAAATAGCGGTAGTCGGGGTTTTGCCCCGGAATGCGGTAATGGCGGAAGGCGAGACTTCGCCCACGGTATCAATCTTGACGGTAACGCTACCGGCGGCGCCGACCTGGACGCTGTCCATGCGGCCCAGCACGGCCAACGGCACGTTCGGGTTGCTCTCGCTGACCACCTTCATCGAATAGCTGCCGGCTGGCAGGCCGAGCGCGACCGGATCGATGGTGAACTGGTGGGTGCCGGCCGGCAGGGTGCCCATCACGATCTCAACCTGCTGGCCGTTGCTGCCGGTCAGGACCAGGCTGGTCTTGGCCGAATTGCTGCCCAGGGTGGCTTCGCCCATGACCTTGTGGCCGTCAAGCGTGACCTGGCTCGATTGCACCATGACGTCGGAACCGACCTGGGCGCCCATCGCCAGCACCTGCATCGATTGCAGCACGGAGGCGTTGGCAGTGGTCAGGTTGGCCAGGTTCTGCAGCGCTTCGGTCTGCGACAGCTGGGTCAGCTGCTGGACGAACTGGGACGGGTCCTGCGGCGACAGCGGGTCCTGGTTCTGGATCTGCGCCACCAGCAGCTTGGTGAACATGTCGCGGCCCTCGTTGGAGGCGCCATTCAGGGCCACGCCGGTGGGGTTGCCGGCTTGTGCGGCAGCGTTTGTGAACAGGCTCGTTTCCATCAGGATTCACCGAGTTTGAGCAGGGAAGCCTGCATGCCGCGGATACGGCCCAGCACTTCCACATTGGTTTCAAAAGCGCGCGAAGCCGACATCATGTCGGTCATCTCGGCCACCTGGTTGACGTTGGGGTAGAACACCATGCCGTCGGCATTGGCCAGCGGGTTGCCCGGCTCATAGACCTTGCGCAGCGGCTCGGCCGATTCGACCACGTCCAGCACCTGTACCCGGCCGCCGGCTGCGGCGTCGAGGTTGTCGTCCATGACGGTGGCGAAGACCGGCTTGCGGGCGCGGTAGGTTTCGGCCTCGCTGCCGGCCACGGAATCGGCGTTGGCCAGGTTGGAGGCGACGGTATTCAGGCGCACTGTCTGCGCCGCCATCGCCGAGCCGGCAATTTGCGCAATGTCTTTAAAGCTCATGGGAAATCCCCTTATTGACCGTTGATGGCTTTGGCGATGCCACGCAATTTCATGTTGATGAAGGTCAAACTGGTTGCGAAGTCAGTTGCATTTTGCGAGAAAGCGGCTTGCTCCACGCCAATCTCGACGGTGTTGCCGTCGCCGCTGGGGTGGTAGGGCACGCGGAACTTGGTTTCGCCATCTCCCTCGAGAATTGGCTCACCGGAGAGCTCCGCCTCGACGCGCGCCAGCGACTCCTTGAAGTCGATATCCTGTGCGGAATAGCCCGGCGTATTCTCGTTGGCGATATTCGATGCCAGGACACGCGTGCGTTGCGCGCGCAGTTGCAGTGCATCCGCATGCAAACCCACCGCGTCCTTGAAATTAATGGCCATTGTTACGCTCCTCTGGTAATGTCCCAGCGAATTTACATACTAAAGGTATTGCCCATGTCCAACAATCCTATTGTACAGGTTTTCGGCGGATTATTGCTCATAGGAATTTTAAATTACCATGTTGCAACTGCTTCAACAATGGAAGAATTGCTAAGCAAAGTGAAACTAGCTGCAGAAAAGCAATTGCAAAACAATGCAGAAAGCCAGCATTGGCGGGAGCCGAAGTTCGATGTTGAAGTGATAAGGACCAATCGCGCGATCCCGGACTGTCCCTCTGAAACGCGGGTGGAGAGCCTGGACCAGCGCGGCATTGCGCGCATGCGCTTCGTGGTCATTTGCCCAAGCTTGCAAGGTTGGCGTTATGAATTCCTTGCCAAGGGCAAGGTGTCGGCAAACGTTGCCGTTGCGGCCACCGATTTAATTTCCGGAAAAATTCTGTCGCCTATAGACTTGTTGCGGGAGCGCCACGATATCACCTTGATTCCTGACGCTTTTTCCGACCTTGGCGAGCTCGAGGGGATGGCGGCGCGGCGCACGATACGCGCCGGCGAGGTGATCCGGCAAAACATGCTGGCAGCACCGCGACTGGTCAAGCGCGGCGACCAGGTGCGCATTGTTGCCAAACGCGAGCAGATCGAAGTGTCGATGGCGGGGGAAGCGCTGGACAATGGCACGCGCGGTGCCATCATCCGGGTGAAAAACAGCAGCGGCACCCAGATCCGGGCGCGCGTTATTGAGGCTGGGACTGTGGAGCCTGCTGACTTGCCTTGATGCTGGCCGCGACGCGGCCGAGCTTGTCGGCGTAGGCTGGGTCGGTGGCATAGCCGCCGGCCTGCAGGGCGTGGGCAAAGGCTTGCGCATCGCTGCCGGTGTTGAGGGCGCGCCGGTAGCGCGGATTGTCGAGCAGCATGCCGGCATAGTCCTCGAAGGAACCCGCCAGATCGCCATAGCCGCGGAAACGCTCGTTGCGCGTGTGCACCACGCCGTCTTCCACTTCCATCGTCGCCATGGCCTGCACAGCGCCTTGCCAGGTGCCGCCAGCCTTGATGCCGAACATATTGTTACCCGGCGCATGACGGCCCCAGCCCGATTCGAGCGCCGCATGGGCAGCCACCAGTTCCGGCGCCACGCCAAGGCGGGCGGCGGCGGCTTCGGCATGGGGCCGGATCGCTTCCAGGAAAGCTTGCTGGGCTTCACTTGGTACGCCGGCATCGGCCGCTGCCTCGCTGCCGCCCATGGCGCGCGCAGCAAGCCGGGCGCGCAGGGCGGCACCGTCGGCGGTGAGGCCACTGCCTGCGCTCGGGGCGGCAGGCGACGGCGTGTCGGCTGAGGCGATGTAGCGCGCAACTTCGGCGTGGACCTGGCGGAAGGTGGCGCTGCCGGGGCCGGCCGGGCCGCCCGCTGCGGCGTTCGCCATGCCGGCATTGGCGGCCAGGGCAGGGCTGAACGCCGCCGGCAGCGCAGGACGCGTGGCGCTCATATTGCTCACGGTGGCTGCCGTGGCCTGGGTAGGCGCTGTGGCGGCCGTAAAGGCCCGGAAAGGCGTGAATTCAGACCGGCTCATAGGTTTGATCGTCGCCATGCAGCACGCGCTGCATGATGGTGTATTGCTCCGCCAGCAGGTCAGCATTGCGGCGGCCCATTTCGCGCGCCGTCTGCACCATGCCTTCCAGTTGGGCCCAATCGCCTTCAAGGCGCGCCCGCGCTTCGGGCTTGAGCAGGGTGAACACTTGGTCCATGGAAGGCTGGGCGCCGACCAGGCGGGTCGCCAGTTCGACACGCTGGGCGCGGCGCGCTTCCAGCACATCGACCAAAGCGCCGATTTCTTGAGCGATGTCGCCCAGGCGTTCGCTCTGGTGGCGGATCGCCGCTTCAAACTGCTGGGCAATCAGGTCCAGCATCTGCTGGTAACTTTGCAAGTCCGCCTTGACGCCGTCGAGCAGCATCTTCATGGCCTCTTGCCTGGACAGCTCTTTCACTGCTCGCCCCGGTGGAACTTCTGGATCAGGCCGGCCAGCTTGCCGGCGTCGAACGGCAGTTCGCCCTTGGCCAGCGCGTCGCGCAGCTGGGCCACGCGTTCATGGTCGATGTCGCCCATTTCCTGCATTGCTTTCATTGCAGGTTGCAATACGGCCGATTCCAGCTCGCGCTGGGCGGCCGGGGCGGCGGCCGGGCGTGCCGCTTCTGCCGGCGCGCTGTCGGCCACGGTCTGCACCGGGGTGCCTGGGGTGGAACCGGAAATCCTCATACGGTTGCCTCTTGACTTAACATTAATTGCCATTGCTCTTCCCCTTGCCAGGCAGCAGTTGTTGTCGCAATTGCTGCAGCAGGCCGGGTTCGGGCAAATCCGATTCCCGGATGATAGCAGTCTTGCTGCTCGGCATGCCAAACATATCGGCGATGGCTTTCGCCTGGGTGGTGGTCAGGATCAGCAATTCAATCCGGCGGTTGACGCCAGCATCGGCCCGTTTGGCATCGAGCGGCGCACGGTCGGCCATGCCGACCACCTGCAGCACACTGTCCTGCGGCATGGTGCCGGCCAGCAGTTGCGAACGGGCGGCCATGGCGCGGTTGCTGGACAGGTTCCAGTTGGAGAACGCTTTGTAGCTGGTGTCGGCGTATTGCGCGGAGTCGGTATGGCCGACAATCAGCATCTGGTTTTCCATCCTGGCAAACAGCGGGCCCATGTTCTGCAGCAGGCGCGCGAATTTGTCGGTCGGCACCGCCGAGCCGCGCACGAACATGCCCTGGCTGTCGGTATCGTGCAACATCACGCGCAAGCCGTAGGGCGTGATCACCGATTCCAGATTGCTCGCCAGGCCATTTTCTTCGCTCATCCTGGTAAGCGTCTTGGCCAGCAGCTTGAGGTCTTCCGGCGATTCGTAGCGCACGCGGTTTTCGGCCGTGTTGGTCGGGCTCTTGTTGAAGCCCTGGGTCGCGGTGCCGTCGACATCGGTATTGCCGGTACGCGGCATCGGGAAGCGTTCGATCAGGCTGCCGCGCGGGCCGCCCACCTGTTCCGGCATGACGCCTTTGCCGACGTCGGTCTTGCTGCCGTCGGACTGGGTCAGCACGTGTTCCAGCGATTCCTGGTTGCGCACGGCCATCAGCCACAGCACCAGGAACAGGCACATCAGGGCCAGGCAGAAGTCCGCAAACGCGACCTTCCAGGCGCCGCCATGTTCATCGTGCTTGTGCTTGCCACCGCCGCGCTTGACGATGGTTTGCTCATGGTGCTTGTCATGCGGCTTTAGCACGGCCACCTCCTCGGCGCGAGTTCGTCTCCGGCTCGTCGCCGCCTTCCATTGCATTGATCCAGCCTTCGAGCTGGGCGAAGCTAGGCTTGATGTTCAGCTGCACCAGGCGGCGCCCGGCGTCGATCGCCAGCAGCGGCGGCTTGCCGGCGACGTGGGTCACCAGCACCACTTTCACGCATTCCATGGTCGACGCTTCCTGGCTGACCAGCTGCTTGAGCATGTTCGAGATCGGGTCCAGCACGCCGTAGCAGAAGAAGATACCGATGAAGGTACCGACCATGGCCGCGCCGACGTGTTCGGCAATCTCGGCCGAGGTGGCGCCTTCGCCCACCGTGCCCATGGTAATCACGATGCCCAGCACCGCCGCCAGGATACCGAAGCCCGGCATCGCTTCGCCGATCTTGCCGAGCGACTTGGCCGGCTGGGTCAGTTCTTCGTGGATGGCTTCCAGTTCCTGCTCCAGCACGCCTTCCAGCTCGTGCGCATTGATCTTGCCCATGGCCATCAGGCGGAAGTTGTCGACGATGAAGGCCAGCAGTTTCGGCTCGTCCAGGATCAGCGGGTAGCGCTGGAACAGCGGCGATTCGCGCGGCGCTTCGACGTGGGCGTCCAGCGCCTTCAGGCCGCCGGCAGCCAGCTGCAGCAGTTCGTACATCAGCAGCAGCAGCTGGCGCTGGAATTCCGAATCGTACTTCTTGCGCGACATCAGGTGCTTGACCTGGGTCACGGTCTCGGCCAGCACGTGGCGCGGGTTGCCGATGACGAAGGCACCAATGCCGGCGCCGGCAATCACCAGCAGTTCCAGCGGCTGCCAGATCGCGGTGAAGTGGCCGCCCATCATGGCGTAGCCACCAAACACCGAGCCAAACACGATCATGATGCCGAATAGTTGCTGCATGGTTTATGCCTTTCGAGTGGTGTTCCGGGTGGGCTGCGGCTCAGGCCGCCAGCACCGCTTTCATCTTGTTCAGGGCCTGCTTGTTCAACTGGCAGACACGGGCGTCGGTCAGGTCCAGCACGGCGGCGATTTCTTTGTAGCTGAGTTCGAACTCGTAATACATCTGGATCACGCGCTGCTCGCGTTCGTCCAGGCCGTTCAGCGCCTGCTCCAGGCTGCGGCGTATCATCAGCTGCTCTTCCGGGCCGGCGACGCTGCCGGTGTCGGCCAGCGTGTCCTGCAGGATTTCATCGAAGCTGGCGATGGTCTCGGCGTTCTCATCCAGCAGGTAAGCCTGGTAGCCCTCGGCATCCAGGCCGAGCGCCGTCATGATCTCCTGTTCGCCCGGCTCGCGGCCGAGCTTGCGCGTCAGCTCGCGCACGGCATCGCGCATCTTGTGGCTCTGCTGGCGCACTGCGCGCGGGCGCCAGTCCTGCCGGCGCAATTCGTCGAGGATGGCGCCGCGCACGCGCAGCGAGGCGTAGCTGCCGAAGCCGGTATCAGGTTCGCCATAGCGGCGCAGCGCTTCGAGCAGGCCCATCAGGCCGATCTGCTCCATGTCGTCGCGGTCGATCGCGCCCTGCACCTGCGAGTTGAGCTGGCGCACGATGCGCTTGACCAGCGGCGCATAGGCGAGCAGGTGCTTCTGCTCGTCGGCCACGCTGACGGCGGCGTAGCTCTCGGCATATGGCTCTGCAACCGTGTCCACCAAGCCCATGGCCTTTACTCCAGGATCAACTTGCCAATCATTACCTGCTCGAAGGGGCGCTCGCGCGCATCCTTGGCGTAGGCTTCATCGTAAGCCTTGTTCAATTCCTCGACAAACTGGTCAATGGTCATCATCGACGCTTTTTCCATCGGCAGGGCCGACAGGGCGCGCACGGCAACGCTGCGCAGCAGCGGCAGCGCTTCCTTGGCTTCCTTTTCCTGCTTGGCCGTGGTCGCAATGACGAGATCGGCCGACATATAGTGCGGCACGGTATCGCCCGGCTGGCGGCGCAGCATGACAATCACTTTTTCAATGGTCAGGTACTTCAGCGGTTCGCCAGGCTTTTTCTGTTCGGCTGCCGCCGCCTTGGCTGGCTCGACGCTCTTGCCTTTCATGAACCAGACGGCGCCACCGGCGGCGCCGGCGCCAACCAGCAGCACGGCTGCCACGATCAGAACCAGTTTCTTATTCATCTAATGCTTACTCCCGTTCGCCCAACATGGCAAAAGTGGTGGTGCCGGCTTCATCGTCTTCCAGGGCGCGGCCTGGCTGGCGCTGTTGCTGTGCTTCCTGCTGGCGCTGCTGCTGGCCGCCATCGGCCAGGCTGCGGCCGTTGCTTGCCGAAACCGTCACGGCGACATCGCTGAACTGGCGCTGCGACAGGTCCTGGCGTACGGCGTCGCCGATGGTGTTGAGCTGGCGCAGCACTTCGCTGTGGCTGGCGGCGATATTCACCTGCAGCGCGCCGCCGCTGTGGCGCACGGAGATCTCCACGCTGCCCATGTTCGGCGGTTCGAGGCGGATCACGGCGCGCTCGTCGTTGCGCGCCAACTGGAGCTGCAGGCGGTCGCCGAGGGCGGCGCGCAGCGGCTGCTGCCATTGCTCCGGGCTGCCGCTCAGTTGCAGCGTATCGCCAGGCTGGCTGGCGGCGGCATTGGCCAGCACGCTGCGGAAGCCGGGCAGGGCGCCGGCATCGCCAGCCGGCTGGCGTTGGCTGTCGGCCAGCAGGCTGGCACTGTCTTTGGCCGCGATCGGCGCGGCCGTGCTGTCGGCGGCCTGGCCCTGCAGGGCGTTCAACGCCGCGCCCAGGGTGTCGCCGGCGGCAGTGCGGGGGGCTGGGGCAGGGGCAGCCGCAGCGCCTGGCTGCACCGGGGCGGCAGCGCGGCCGGCCGCGGCCAGCATGGCGGCGCGCGCATCGAGCAGGCCCGCTTGCGGCGCCTTGGCCGCTTCGCTTTGCGCGCCGTCACCGGCTTCGCGGGCGCTGAGGGCGCTGGCCTGGGCTTGCTGGCGCAGCAGCAAGCTGCTGTCGCCGGCGGCGATTTTGGCGGCGGGCGCGGTCAGGGCGGCGGCCACGGCTGCCACGCTGTCGGGCGTGGCGCCCGGCACGCCACCTGCCAGCGGCAGGTTGCCCATGGCTGGCAGCATGGTGG
>Ga0209130_1000127_pt1 | contig 123652 bp, 112 predicted proteins | sample AraplaMF_Cvi_mLB_FD_184264 | JGI IMG/M metagenome (GOLD analysis project Ga0209130, IMG submission 184264) | Arabidopsis root microbial communities from the University of North Carolina, USA - plate scrape MF_Cvi_mLB (SPAdes) (version 2) | ecosystem: Host-associated > Plants > Roots >... | reverse complement strand
ATCTCTTCATCTCGCACGACATGGCGGTGGTCGAGCGCGTCAGCCACCGCGTCGCGGTGATGTATCTCGGCGAGATCGTCGAGATCGGCCCGCGCGAGGCGATCTTCGGCAACCCGCAGCACCCCTACACCAAGCGGCTGCTGGCGGCGGTGCCGATCGCCGATCCGGCCCGGCGCTTGCAGAAGCGTCCGGTCTCGAACGACGAGATCAAGAGCCCGATCCGCCCGGCCGACTATGTCCCGCCGGTGCGCCAGTACCGCGAGGTCTCGCCTGGCCACGCCGTGATGATCTGGGGCGAGGAGTGGGAAGCCAAGCCGGTGATCGCCAAGGTGGCGTGAGCCGCCTCGCGATTACGAGGAGCGTAGAGAAAAAACAGCCCGGGAGCGGCAGCTCCCGGGCTGTTTTGCTTTCGCTGGCGATGATCTGCCCTGCCGGGGGGCAAGCCTCTAATCGATAGCCGTTTCCGCGCTCAGGCCGCGGCCTTCGCCAAAAAGGTCTCGGCGTAGTGGCATGCGACCTGCCTTCCGTCGATCTCGCGTTTCTGCGGGCGCTCGGTCCTGCAGCGATCGGTGACGAAGGGGCAGCGGGTCGAGAAGACGCAGCCGGCCGGTGGGTTGAGCGGCGAGGGCAGTTCGCCACGCAGCACGATCTTCTCGCGCTTGTCGCCGCCGACGCGCGGCGTCGAGGCGAGCAGCGCCTGTGTATAGGGATGCAAGGGGCGGGCGTAGATCCGCTCCTTCGGCCCGTGCTCGATGGCATTGCCGAGATACATCACCATCACGTCATGGGCGATGTGCCGGACGACGCTGAGATCATGCGAGATGAAGAGATAGGCGAGCTTGAGCTCGTCCTGCAGGTCTGCGAGCAGATTGAGGACCTGGGCCTGGATCGAGATGTCGAGCGCCGAGACCGGCTCGTCCGCGACCACCACCTTCGGCGAGAGGATCAGCGCGCGGGCAATCGCGATGCGCTGGCGCTGGCCGCCCGAGAACATGTGCGGATAGCGGGCGTAGTGCTCCGGCCGCAAACCGACCTTGGCCATCATGGCGCGGGCCTTCTCGGTGCGCTCGGCCTTGGAGAGGTCGGTGTTGATCAGCAGCGGCTCCTCGAGGATCGTGCCGATCTTCTTGCGCGGGTTGAGCGAGCCATAGGGGTTCTGGAAGACGAACTGGACGGTGCGGCGCAGGCGCCGCTGCTCGCTCGCCGGCGGTGAGACGACGTCGACCCCGTCGAGGGTGAGGGAGCCAGAGGTCGGCTTCTCGATCAGCGTCGCCATGCGCGCCAGCGTCGACTTGCCGCAGCCGGATTCGCCGACCACGGCCAGAGTGCGCCCAGCCTCGACCGCGAAGGAGACCTTGTTCACCGCCTGCAATTGCGCGGGCGGGCGAAAGAGCCCCTGCCTGACCTGATAGGTCTGGACGAGATCGCGGGCTTCGATGACGGGAGTGCTCATCGGACCGCCTCCGTCGCCGCGCCGGCTTCGTCGCGGGCGCGCTCCGCCTCGCGCTGGGGATCGCCGAGTGGGTAATGGCAGCGCACATGCCCGTCCTGCCAGGGTCTAAGCTCCGGCTGGACGGTGCGCGAATGCTGGGTGGCATAGGCGCAGCGCGGGCTGAACAGGCAGCCTTTCGGCCGGTCGTTGAGGCCGGGCACCATGCCGGGGATGGTGGCGAGCCGGTTCGCACCTTCGCTGCGCTCGGGCAAAGCGGCGAGCAAAGCGGCGGAATAGGGATGCTGCGGGGCGGAGAACAGCGCGTCGACCTTGCGCTCCTCCATGATCTGCCCGGCATACATCACCATGATGCGCTGCGCGGTCTCGGCGACGACGCCCATATTGTGGGTGATCAGGACGAGCGCCATGCCGCGCTCCTTCTGCAGCGACATCAGAAGGTCGAGGATCTGCGCCTGGATGGTGACGTCGAGCGCGGTGGTCGGCTCGTCGGCGATCAGCAGGCGCGGATTGCAGGCGATCGCCATGGCGATCATGACGCGCTGGTTCATGCCGCCCGACATCTGATGCGGGAAGGCCTTGAGGCGGCTCTCCGGGGCGGGGATGCCGACCTGCTCGAGCAGTTCGATCGAGCGGCGTCTGGCCGCCTTGCTGTCCATGCCCTCATGCTTCTTCAGGGTCTCGGCGAGCTGGAAGCCGATGGTGAAGCAGGGATTCAGGCTGGTGCTCGGCTCCTGGAAGATCATCGCCACGTCCTTGCCGGTGAGCTGGCGGCGCTCGCGGGCGGACATGGTCAGGAGGTCGCGGCCGTCGAAGCGCAGCTTGTCGGCGCGGACGCGGCCGGGATAGCCTACCAGGCCCATCAGCGCGAGCATCGTGACCGACTTGCCGGAGCCGGATTCGCCGACGACGCCGAGCACCTCACCCTCATCGAGGGTCAAGTCGATGCGGTCGACCGCGCGCAGGGTCCCCTGGGAGGTCGGGAACTCGACGCTGAGGTTTTCGATCTCGAGCAGGGGCATGGGATCAGCGCTTCAATTTGGGATCGAGGGCGTCGCGCAGCCCGTCGCCGAGCAGGTTGAAGGCGAGCACGGTGATCAGGATGGCAAGACCCGGGAAGGTGACGACCCACCAGGCACGCAGCACGAATTCGCGGGCGTCGGCGAGCATGGTGCCCCATTCCGGGGTCGGCGGCTGGGCGCCGAGGCCGAGGAAGCCGAGTGCCGCCGCGTCGAGGATCGCGGTGGAGACGCCGAGCGTCGCCTGCACGATCAGCGGCGCGGCGCAGTTCGGCAGGATCTCCGAGAACATCAGCCGGGCGGTCTGCGCGCCGCTGACCTGGGCCGCGACGACATAGTCCTTCGAGGATTCGGCGATGACGGCGGCGCGGGTGATGCGGACATAATGCGGCAGCACGACGATGGCGACGGCGAGCATCGCGTTCATCAGGCCGGGGCCGAGGATGGCGACGATGACGATGGCGAGCAGCAGGCTCGGCATCGTCATCAGGATGTCCATCAGCCGCATGATCGCGATGTCGGCGATGCCCTTGAAGAAGCCGGCGACGAGGCCGAGCACGATGCCGACGACGATGGCCAGCGCAACGACGGCGATGCCGATGACCAGCGAGAGCCGGGCGCCATAGAGCAGGCGCGAGAGGATATCGCGGCCGATCGCGTCGGTGCCGAGCGGATAGGAGAGCGAGCCGCCCTCCTGCCAGAACGGCGGCTTCAGGAAGACGGCGTTGTTGGTTAGGTTCGGGTCGTGCGGCGCGATCAGAGGCGCGAACAGTGCGCAGAACAGCACGAGGCCGATGACGACGAGCCCGGCGACGGCGCCGCGATTGGCACTGAAGTAGTTCCAGAACTCGCGGGCGGGATGCGGCGGCGCGACGCTGGTGACGGGAGCTTGCAAGGTCTCGGTGCTCATGGGCGAAGGCTCCGATGGGAGCGAAGGGACGACAGAGCGTTCATCGTGCGTGCCTGATGCGCGGGTTGATCACGCCGTAGAGCAGGTCGACCAGGAGGTTGACGCTCATCACCACCATTCCAAGGAGCAAGGTTCCGCCTTGCAGGACCGGATAGTCGCGTCGGCTGATCGCCTCGATCAGCCATTTGCCGACGCCCGGCCAGGAGAAAATCGTCTCGGTCAGGATCGCGCCGGTGAAGAGCGTGCCGACCTGCAGGCCGATCACGGTGACGACCGGGATCAGCGCATTGCGCAGCGCGTGCAGGGCGACGACCCGTAGGGGGGCCATGCCCTTGGCACGGGCGGTGCGGATATAGTCCTCGCCGAGCACCTCCAGCATGGCCGAGCGGGTCATGCGGGCGATGACGGCGAGCGGCACGGTGCCGAGCACGATCGCCGGCAGAACCAGATGTGACAGCGCCGACCAGAAGGCGTCGATGTCGCCGGCGAGGAGGCTGTCGATGGTGAGGAAGCCGGTGACCGGCTCGATGAAGTACTGCACCGCGATGCGGCCGGAGACCGGGGTAATGCCGAGCTGGACCGAGAACAGCAGGATCAGCAGCAGGCCCCACCAGAAGATCGGCATCGAATAGCCGGTGAGCGATATGCCCATCACACCATGGTCGAAGATCGAGTTTCGTTTCACCGCGGCGATGATGCCGGCCGGCAGGCCGATGATCAGCGCGATCAGGATGGCGCAGAGCGCGAGCTCGATCGTGGCCGGGAAGAGCTGGCCGAACTCGGCGAGGACGTTCTCGCGCGTCACGATCGACTTGCCGAGATCGCCCTGCACGACGCGCTCGATATAGCGGCCGTACTGGACGAAGAGCGGCTGGTCGAGGCCGTATTCCTTCAGCAATTGCGCGTGGCGGGCGGGGTCGATGCCGCGCTCGCCGGCCATGGTCTCGATCGGGTCGCCTGGCACGAGCCGGACCAGAAAGAAGGCCAGCAGTGTGATGCCGATGAAGGTCGGGATGACGAGGCTGACCCTGGTCAGGATGAAGCGAAGCATGGTTGCGCCAGTCTTATGGGCCGGGCATCTCATCGCGCGCGGCGGCCTGTCTTGTGATCTTATTCAAGTTCGAATTCCGGCGCAGCGCAAACACCAGAACGCTGCAAAGATCAAGAACGCGGTCACGAAATCGGTGGATCGATGAGGTGAAGGAGCAGATTGGTGCCCACACCCGACGCAAGACTCGAAAAATGCCAGCGCCACATGGCGCAATATTGGGAATAGGCTCGGCGCCGGCAAAGCAATGATCGCGATGCCGGCGCCGGGATTATTTGACGCAGACGATCATTTTCCGAGGGAGACGCCGTAGAAGGGTTGCCCGCCGAAGAAGTGGATCTTGTAGTCCTTCACCTCCTTGCGCACCGGCGTGAAAGCCTGAGCATTGGCGAAGAGCAGGCCGGCGACATCTTCGTGGAAGAGTTCCTGGAAGCGCTTGTAGAGCTTGCTGCGCTCGCCCTGGTCGGTGATCGTGTTGGCCTTGGCCAGCGCATCCGACGCTTCCTGATTGCACCAGCGCGCCCGGTTGGCGCCGGTCTTGACGCCCTCGCAGGTCCAGCCGGTGAGCAGGATCTGGCTCGGATCGGGGTAGTCCCAGGTGTAGCCGAACATGCCGACCTCATGCTCGCCGGCACGGCCGCGCTTGAGATATTCGCCCCATTCGAAGGTCTGGATCGTCGCCTTGACGCCGATCTTCGCCCAGTCGGCCTGGATCAGCTCGGCGGCGCGCCGGCCGTTCGGCATATAGGCGCGCACGACGGGAATCGCCCAGAGCGTGGTTTCGAAGCCGTCGGGATAGCCGGCCTCCTTGAGCAGGGCCTTGGCCTTCTCGGGGTCATAGGGGCGCGGCTTGAGATCGGCGTCATGCGACCAGAGCGAGGGCGGAACGGCCGAGGCGGTTGGCTTGCCGGTGCCCTGGTAGACGGCGTCGATGATCGCCGGAATGTTGACGGCGTAGGCCAATGCCTCGCGCACGCGCTTGTCGCCGAAGGGCTTCTTCTGCTGGTTGAAAGCGAGGAAGCTCTCGTCGGCGATGCTGCCCTGCAGCAGGTTGATGCTCGCCTCGGTCCGCATCGCCGGCAGGTCGCCCGGATTGGGGTAGCGCGCGATCTGGCACTCGCCGGAACGGACCTTGGCGAAGCGGACGGCGGCGTCGGGCGTGATCACGAAGATCAGGTCGCTGACCAGCGCCATGCGGTCGCGGTCGCCGGCGGCCTTGGTCCAATGGTCCGGCACCGCCTTGAAGCGGATGACCGCGTCTTTCTGATAGGAGAGCAGCGAGAACGGCCCGGTGCCGATCGGGGAAAAATCGATCTGCTCGGGCGTGCCGGCCTTGCTCATCGCTGCCGCGTATTCGGCCGAGAGGATCGACATCGGCTCGACCGAGAGCGCCGAGAGCAGGGGCGCGTTGGGCTTGGTCAGGACGAGCCTGACGGTGTAGTCGTCGACCTTCTCGACCGCCTTCAGGCTCGGCTTCACGATCTCGCTGAAGAACTGGTAATTGCCGCTGCCGACCTTGGCGTAGGGATGGCTCGGGTCGAACATGCGGTTGAACGAGAACAGCACATCGTCGGCGTTGAACTCGCGCGTCGGCGTGAAGTTCTTGCCGGCTTGCCATTTCACGCCCTTGCGCAGCTTGAAGGTGTAGCTCAGCGCGTCATCGGAGATCGTCCACGACTCGGCGAGGCTCGGGATGATCTGCGAGCCGCCGCGCTGCGTCGCCGTCAGGCGCTCATAGACCTGCGCCGCGACGTCATAGGCGGTGTTCTGGCTGCTGAACTGCGGATTGAGGAAGTCGGGGCTGGCTTCCGTGCAGACGACGAGCGCCTGGGCGCCGGCGATCGCGGGCAGCAAAAGGGCACTCAGGCCGAGGGCCAGAGCGAGGGGGCGGGCGGATCGGGACATGGTGATCTCTCGAGGGGCAGGCAGCGGCCGGATCGGGCGCGAAGCCTCATGCCCCGTCGTCTTCCGGCCCGGGAGGGCGCGGCCCGTTCGGGCCGCGCCGGTTGGCAAGCATCATCCGTGCCGGGCGCCCGGCGCAAATGATGGTTCCGCTCAATTGCCGAGCTTACTTGATGTCGACGCCGTAGAAGACGTGGCGGCTGAACGGCGAGAGCTTGAAATCGATGACTTCCTTGCGGACCGGCTTGAGCTGGACCGCATGGGCGATGGTGAACCAGGGCGCCTGCTCCTTGAAGATCACCTGCGCCTGCCGGTAGAGCTTCTCGCGCTCGGCCTGGTCGGTGATCGTCTTGGCCTTCACCACCAGATCGTCGAAGGGCTGGTAGCAGAACTTGGCGACGTTGCCGCCATTGTTCTTGGAGGCGTCGCAGCCGAGCAGGGTGTGCAGGAAGTTGTCCGGATCGCCATTGTCGCCGGTCCAGCCGAACATGCCGGTCTGGTGCTCGCCCGCCTGCAGGCGCTTGCGGTACTCGCCCCATTCGAAGGTCTTGATCTCGGCCTTGATGCCGACCTTGGCGAGATCCGCCTGCATCAATTCGGCGATGCGCTTGGCGTTGGGGTTGTAGGGACGCTGCACCGGCATCGCCCAGAGGTCGATCTCCAGTCCGTTCGGGTAGCCGGCATCGGCCAGCTCCTTCTTGGCGGCTTCCGGATCGAAGGGATCGTCCTTGATGGTCTCGTTATAGGACCACATGGTCGGCGGGATCGGGTTGGTCGCCGCGACGCCGCTGGTGAGATAGACCGCGTCGATGATCGCCTTCTTGTTGATCGCCTTGTTGACGGCGCGGCGGACCTTGACGTCGTCGAAGGGCTTCTTGGTGGTGTTGTAGGCGAGATAGCCGATGTTCAGGCCCGGCTGCTCCAGGATCTGGACGTTGGCGTCCTTCTTGATCGCCTCGAGATCGGCCGGGTTCGGATAGGGCATGACATGGCATTCGCCCTTCTGCAGCTTGGCCCAGCGCACCGAGGCGTCCGGCGTGATCGCGAAGATCAGGTCGTCGATCTTGGCCTTGCCGGCCCAGTACTCGGGGAAGGCCTTGTAGCGGATGATCGCGTCCTTCTGGTACTGCACCAGATAGAAGGCGCCGGTGCCGACCGGCTCCTGGTCGAGCTTCTCGGGCGTGCCCGCCTTCAGCATCGCATCGGCGTACTCCTTCGACTGCACGCCGGCATATTGCATGGCGAGGTCGGCGAGGAAGGGCGCCTCAGGCTGGTTCAGCGTGATCTTGACAGTGTAGTCGTCGACCTTCTCGACCGACTTCAACAGCTTGGGCATGCCCATGTCGTTGAAGTAGGAGTGGTTGGAGCTGGTTACCTTGTAATAGGGATGCGCTTCCTTCCACTGCCGCTCGAACATGAACATCACATCGTCTGCGTTGAAGTCGCGCGTCGGCTTGAAGTTCTTGTTGCTGTGCCACTTCACGTTCTTGCGCAGATGCAGGGTGTAGGTCAGGCCATCCGCCGAGATGTCCCACTTCTCCGCCAGGGCCGGCTGAACCTTGACGCCGCCGCGCTCGAACTGGACGATGGTGTCGTAGATTTGAGTGTTGGCGTCGAAGGACGTGCCGGTGGTGTTGACGCTCGGCGCGAAATTCTCCGGGCTGCCTTCCGAGCAGTAGACCAGCGTCTTGGCCGCCAGCGGCTGCGCCGCCATCAGCGCCGAGGCCGACAGCGTCGCCAGCAACAATTTCTTCATGGGATTTCTCCTTGAGCCACGCTTCGCCGTCTCAGGCGAACGTTTTCCCCGTTGGACCGGCAGCCTCACGGATGAAATCCCGCCAGCCGCCTTGCCAACAGCTTATTGAAAGACTGGCGGCGCGAACAGCCATCCGGCGCTCATCTTGGGCGTGTGTTTTTGCGTGAGGGCACGCATAAGCCTCATCCGGAAGACCCAGCCTGTGGGGCTGGCCTTCGTCCTCGCGTAAGCCTATGCCATTGCAAGAGAATCACGCAGTACCGGACCTGCCATGCGCACCTGGATCAGGAATCCGCTCGCCATCCTCGCGGAGAATGCCGGGGGCGGGATCGTGGTCGAGGACGGGGGGATCGTCGAGCTGGTGGCGAGTGGCGCCTACCCGGCGCTGCCGGTGACCGAGAGCTTCGATGCCTCCGGCCATGTCGTGCTGCCCGGCCTGATCAACACCCACCACCATTTCTACCAGACGCTGACCCGCGCCCATCCGGCGGCGATCGACCGCGAGCTCTTCCCCTGGCTGAAGGCGCTCTATCCGCTCTGGGCGCGTTTGCGGCCGGAGGATCTGCGGCTGGCGGTGCGTGCGGCGCTCGTGGAGTTGATGCTGTCGGGCTGCACCACGGCCGCCGACCATCACTATCTCTATCCGGCCGGGCTGGAGAACGCGGTCGACATCGCCGTCGAGGAGGCGCGGGCGCTCGGCATCCGCGTCACCATCTCGCGCGGCTCGATGAACCTGTCGCAGAAGGATGGCGGCCTGCCGCCCGACGAGGTCGTGCAGGACGAGGACACGATCCTCGCCGATTGCGAGCGGGTGTTGTCCCTGTTCCACGACCCCAAGCCCGGGAGCATGGTGCAGATCGCGCTGGCGCCCTGCTCGCCCTTCTCGGTGACGACCTCGCTGATGGCGGCCTCGGCCGAGCTGGCGACACGTTTCGATGCGCCGCTGCACACGCATCTCGCCGAGACCGAGGATGAGGACGCCTATTGCCGGGAGGTCTACGGCAAGCGCCCGCTCGATTTGCTGGAGGAGGCCGGCTGGATGCGGCCGAAGACCTGGCTGGCGCACGGCATCCATTTCTCCTGCGAGGAATGCGAGCGGCTGGGCAAGGCCGGCGTCGGAATCTGCCATTGCCCGACCTCGAACGGCGTGCTCGCCTCCGGTTTCTGCAAGACGCGCGAACTGGAGGCTGCGGGAGTGCCCGTTGGCCTCGGCGTCGACGGCTCGGCCAGCAATGACGGCTCCAATCTGATGGAGGAGCTCCGCCACGCGCTGCTGGTCAACCGGCTGCACTACAAGAGCGCCAGTGCGGTGACGGCGCGCGACACGATCCGCTGGGCGAGCGAAGGCTCGGCGCGCTGCCTGGGGCGTTCCGATATTGGCCGGATCGCCGTCGGCCTGCAGGGCGATCTAGCACTCTATCGGCTCGACGAACTGCGCTTCTCGGGCGCGCATGACCCGATCGCGGCGCTCGTGCTGTGCGGCGCCAATCGGGCCGATCGCGTCATGGTCGGTGGGCGCTGGCGGGTGATCGATGGGGCGATCCCGGGGCTCGATATCGCTTCGCTACGGCGCGCCCATGGGCTTGCGGCCGAGCGTTACGCCTGACCTTTTTGGAAGGTCGTCCCGGACAAGCCGCGAAACGGCGCCGATCCGGGATTCATGCCTGAACCTCACCGAAGAAGGCCAGGCATGGATCCCGGGTCTCCCTGCGGTCGCCCGGGACGACTCGGAGCTATTTGGAAATAGGTAGAGGAATGACTGCTGATCTGATCAGCGGCTTCAGGAAGCCCGTCAGATCGTCCGTGACGAAATGGACGTGGGCGGCTTCGACCACCGCCTGCTCCGAGGCGTCCCGGAACGGATCGGTCGTGCGCGGCACGATCAGCACCGTCTTCATGCCGAGGTCGTTCGGCACGATCAGGTTCTTGTCGATGTCCTCGAACATCGCCGCGCGGGCGGGGTCGACCGCGTGCTTGGCGAGGAAGTTCTCATAGGTGGCGCGCTCGGGCTTGGGCAGGAAGCCGGCCTCGACGATGTCGAAGATGTCCTCGAAATGCTGGAGGATGCCGAGTTTGCCGGCAACGTTCTCGGCATGGCCGCGCGAGCCATTGGTCAGGATCAGCTTGCGGCCGGGCAGGGCTGCGATCGCCGCGCCGAGATCGGGATTGGGATCGAGCATCGACAGGTCGATGTCATGCGCGAAGGCGAGGAAGTCGTCGGGATCGACGCCATGCTCCGACATCAGCCCGTTCAGCGTCGTGCCGTAGCGCTCGTAGTAGTAGCGGCGCAGCTCGCGGGCGGAGAGGCCGTCGAGGCCGAAGAGCTGGAGCAGGTACAGGCTGATCCGCTCATTGACCTGCGGCCAGACCTGCGCCTCGTGCGAATAGAGCGTGTTGTCGAGGTCGAAGATCCAGTGCTCGACATGGCCGAACGCCGCCTGCTCCGGCAGGAGCGGGATGGCGGTTTCTGGAATGGTCGTGTTCTGGTTCATGGGGGCATGTCATGTGGGGGCGCCATCATGACATGCAAGATGTTTGCAAAGTCGTTGCGACGGGGAAGTACTCCGTCATGCTCGGGCTCGCCCCGAGAATGACGGCCTTGTCACTTCCTGATGATCGTGCCCGAGCCGGTGTCGGTGAAGAGCTCGATCAGCGCCGCATGCGGGACCTTGCCGTCGAGGATGACGACGGCCTCGACGCCCTTTTCCAGCGCGTAGATGCAGGTCTCGATCTTCGGGATCATGCCGCCGGAGATGGTGCCGTCGGCGATCAGGCGCCGGCACTGCTCGATGGTGAGCTCCGGGATCAGCTTTTTGTCCTTGTCGAGCACGCCCGGCACGTCGGTGAGCAGCAAGAGCCGTTTGGCGTTGAGGGCACCGGCGATCGCGCCGGCGAAGGTGTCGGCGTTGACATTGTAGGTCTGGCCGTCGGCGGCGGCGCAGACCGGTGCCAGCACCGGGATCAGCTCTTCCTTGAGGATCGCCTTGAGCACGGTGGTGTCGACCGTCTCGGGCTCGCCGACGAAGCCGAGGTCGAGCACCTGCTCGATCTTCGAATCGGGATCGACGATGGTGCGGGTCGCCTTCCTGGCGGTCACCATGTTGCCGTCCTTGCCGCAGAGCCCGATCGCCTTGCCGCCTTCGCGCGAGATGTAGCCGACGATCTCCTTGTTGACCGAGCCGGCCAGGACCATCTCGACCACGTCGACGGTCGCGGCATCGGTGACGCGCAGGCCCTGCTTGAACTCGGACTTGATGCCGAGCTTTTCGAGCATACGCGCGATCTGCGGGCCGCCGCCATGGCAGACCACCGGCTTCAGGCCGGACTGCTCGAGCAGCACGACGTCCTCGGCGAAATCCTCGGCGGTGGCGGCGTCGCCCATGGCGTTGCCGCCATACTTGATGACGATCACCTCCTGGTCGTAGCGCTGCATGTGCGGCAGCGCCTGGACGAGCAGTTCGGCGGCTTGCGAGGGCGTGAGATTATGGGGGGCGTTCATCGGCAGGCTCCGCGAAGGCGCAGGGAGGCAGCCGCGCCGCGCCGCGTTCTAGCGGAAGATAACGGCCTACGAAAGCGCGGCGATGCCGGTCAGGCGCGCTTGGAGAACAAGGCGGCGATGACGAGGCCGAGCCAGCCGGCAAGCATCATGAAGCCGCCGGCGGGCGCGGCGCCGAGGAAGAGCCGCTCGCCATGGAAACCGCGCACCGAAAGATCGGCAGAGAACAGCGCGACGCCGAGGATCAGCAGCGAGATCGCGAGCCGCGCCGGCCAGTCAGCCAGCAGTTCGGCGCGTCGCGCGGCGCAGGCGGCGATCACCGTGGGAGCATGGAAGAGCAGCATCTGCCCGGCGATCTGGACATTGTCGGAGGCGCCGGAATGCGTGCCGGCCGCGAGCAGCGTCACGCCTGAGAGCCCCATCAGCATGGCGATGGTGAGGTGGATGCGGGTCGCGGTGATCATGGGCATATCCGTGTGGCTGGCCGCATAAGGGCCTCGGCGTTCCGAGAACAGATGCTGCGACGGACGGGAAGGTCAAGCAGATGCGGCTGTGGCATCATGCTCCAGTCGGGAGCCAGCTTCAGCTCCGGGCGTTGCGGCTGAGTTGCGTCACCGGTGCCGGCGCCGAGCCGTGGCGGCTCTGGTGCTCCAGCTCGGCGTTGAGCTCGGCGCCGCCGAGCACGATCGTCGCCGAGAGCCAGAGCCAGGTCATGAACACGACGATGGTGGCGAGCGAGCCATAGGTCGCGGTGTAGCGGCCGAGCGTGCTGACATAGAAGGAGAAGCCGATCGAGGCCGCGACCCAGAGCAGGGCAGCGGCGATGGCGCCCGGGAGAACCCAGGCGAAGCGCGGCGGCCTGCGGCTTGGGCCGATCCAGTAGAGGCAGCCGATCGCAGTGATGCCGACGAGGAAGAAGGCCGGCCAGCGCAGCCAGCGGATCAGCACTTCGAGCTCATGGCCGAAGGGAAAGAGCGCCGTGACCACCGGCAGGCTCGCGATCAGCGACAGCGCCAGGATCAGCACGACGAGCCCGCTCAGCGTCGTCCCGAGGGAGACAAGATTGAGCCGGATGAAGCCGCGGCGCTCGCGCACGCCATAGATGATGTTGAGCGCATCGAAGATGGCTTTCATCGCGGCATTGGCGCTCCAGACCGCGACGAGGAAGCTGACCAGGAAGGTCAGCGAGAGATTGGCCGTGTCCTGACTGGACAGCCTCAGCGCCTGCTCGCGGATCAGTTCGCGCGCCGCCAGGGGAAAGACGATGGTGACGTCGTCGAGCTGGCCGACGATCGTCATCGGGTCGGTCAGCATGCCGTAGAGTGTCACCAGCAGCGACAGGGCCGGCACCAGCGAAAGCAAGGTGAAGAAGGCGACAGCGCCGGCGAGGGACAAGACGCGCGCTTCCTGGATGCGGGCGCTGAAGCGCAGCAGCACGTCCTTCCAGCCCCGCCATGGCAGCGTGATCGGGCTCCTGGCCCCGCGACCGCGCCTTGCCTGGCGAAGTGGTTCGCCGACCCGGCGCGAAACCAGGCCATGCACATAGCCTGCGACCACAGCCGCTAGACCGGCAGCGCCCGTCAATCGCTTGAAATAGGCCATGCGTGCTCCGGTCCAAGGGCTGCTGATCCTAGACAGCTCCATCGCGCTGGCAACGTTGCGGCAGGCGCTTTCGTTCCGGCGGACGGAGAGCGGGCGGGCTCGCTTAGCGGTTCATTAACCTTAACATTTTCATAATCGCGGCCTGACGCATTGCGGCACGGGCGAGATCTCTCGCCCGTGCCGCAATACGAGCCCGAGACTTCGATGAAGACCCTGCTGAAAGCCACCGTCGCCGCGATCGCCCTGCTGAGTGCCGGAGCCTCGCTGGCAGCCGATCTGCGTGGCCGGGGCGTGCTGCCGCCGGCGCCGGAACTACCGACCTTCTACAATTGGAGCGGCGTCTATCTCGGCGGCCAGGTCGGCTATTCCTGGGGCTCCGACCGGGCGAGCGAGTTCGCAACCGCCGGCCGCGCCCCGCTCGGGCGCTCGTTCGACTACAGCCCGTCCTCCTTCATCGGCGGCGCCCGCCTCGGCTTCAACTACCAGCTCGGTTCGATCGTCGTCGGCGTCGAGGGCGACATCGAGGGCATGAATGCTCATGAAGGGAAAGGCGATCTCGGCGGCACCGTCGGCGTGCGGCAGGACTGGCAGGGCTCGGTGCGCGCCCGCCTCGGCTACAGCCTCGACCGGATCATGATCTACGCCACCGGCGGCGTTGCCTTCACCAAGCTCGAATATACCTATGTCACGCCGCTCGGGGGCCTGACCGAATTGAGCAACACCTCCAGGACCGGCTGGACGGTCGGCGGCGGCGTCGACTACGCGCTGACCGACAACCTGATCCTCGGCCTTGACTATCGCTATACCGATTATGGCCGCTTCGACCATGTCGGGGCCGGCGCCTATCTCGGCCGCACGGTGGAGCACGAGCCGTCGGCGCATGCGGTGCGCGCCAGCCTCGCCTACAAGTTCTGACGCTGCTGGCTCAGGTTCGCAGCATGAACGGCTCGAACCTGGCGCTCTCGTCGATGACCTTGCCGGCGGTCATGAAGATGCCACCGCCGGTGTAGTGCAGCGTCTTGGGATGCAGCGGGCGCGGCGCGACATGCGCCTTGACCACTTCGAGGATGAAGAGGTCGTAGCGCTCGATCAACGCCTCGTCATGGATGCGGCATTCGAAGCAGGCATGGCACTCGCCGATCAGCGGCGCCTTGACGACGTGTGCCCGCTGCGCCGTCAGCTTGAACTGCTCGAACTTGTCGGTGCTGGCGCCGGAGCAGTTGCCGATGCCGATAGCCTGCTCGGTCAGTTTCGTCGTCGGCAGGTTGATGACGCATTCGCCGCTGTCCCTGACCATGCGGTGGCTGTGATTGCCGCTGGAGATCAGGCAGGCGACGAGCGAGGGCGAGAACTCCAGCACCATGTGCCAGCCCATGGTCATGATGTTGTCCTTGCCGCGATGGCGCGAAGAGACCAGCACGATCGGGCCGGGCTCCAGATACTGCCGGATACGGCCGACCGGGAAATCCTCCTTGCTGACGACGCGCGGCATGGCTGGTCCTCCCGACGGCATGAGGAGGCAAGTCGGCAGCGGGGCGGCAAGTTCCGCCGCTAGCGCGGATGTGACCGCGGGCGGTGGTTCACCTGAACAGGCGCTGGCCGAAGACGTTGAGGAGCAGGCCGGCGATGATCAGGGCGGAGGCCAGGAGCTTCCAGGGCTGGATGGCCTCGCCGAGCAGGACCGCCGAGCCGAGGAAGCCGAAGACCGGGACGAGCAATGTGAAGGGCGCGACGGTCGCCACGGGATAGAGCCCCAGCAACAGGCTCCAGGCCCCGAAACAGAACAGGGTCGAGATGTAGACGAGATAGGCGATCGCGCCGAGCGAGGTCCAGTCGAGTCCGGTGAAGCTGGCCGCCAGACCCTGCGGGTCGAGGATCAGCGCGACGGCCAGCAAGGGTGGCGTGGCGAACAGGCTGCCCCAGCAGACCAGGCCGAGCACGTTGATCGCGCCATGCCGCGTCGCGATGACACGCGAGACGATGTTGCCGCCGCCCCAGGCCATCGCCCCCAGGATCAGCAGCGACAGGCCGGCGGGCGTGACGTCGCCGCCGAGGTTCGCCGCAACGACGGCGATGCCGCCGAAGGCGAAAAGGGCCCCCAAGAGCTGCCAGCGCGTCGGCCGCTCGGCAAGGAAGAGCACGGCAAAGCCGATGGTGAAGAAGACCTGAAGCTGCATGACCAGCGAGGCCAGGCCGGCGCTGACGCCGACCTTCATGCCGGTGAAGAGGAAGCCGAATTGCAGCGCGAAGATGAGCAGGCTGTAGAGCGCCAGCGACGCGAGCGGGATCGGTGGCCGCCGGATGAAGAAGATCCACGGGAAAGCCGCGAGGACGAAGCGGATGACGCCGAGGCCGAGCGGCGAGATCTGGCGCAGGCCGAGCTTGATGATCGCGAAATTGACGCCCCAGAAGAAGACGATCACGAGCGCGAGCAGGAGGTGACGCGGTTTCATCGATGCTTGCAGGATTGGATGCTTAGCCTGCCCGACGGAACATGCCGGGCGTGATGCCGTGCACGGCGCGGAAGCTGCGCGAGAGATGGCTCTGGTCGGAAAAGCCGGCGGCGAAGGCGGCGTCCGCGAGGTTGGCGCCGTCCTGGATCAGCCGGTTGGCACGGCGCAGGCGGCGGTCGCGGATGAAGGTGGCCGGTGTCGAGCCGGTCAGCTTCTTGAAGTCGCGGATGACCTGGAAGCGGGTGACACCGGCAGCCGCGGAGAGAACCTGCAGGTCGAGCTCGTCGGCGAGATTGTCCTCGATCAGTTGCTCGTAGCGCGTAAAGCGGCGTTGCGCGCCCGAGCGATCGAGCGGCTCGGCGGGCCGGTCGGCGTCGCCATGCCACAGGATCAGGCGGCGCAGCGCAGCCAATAGCGAGGCTTCGGCGCGGGTCGCATCCGCCGAGGTCGATTCCGCATGGGCGGCGGCGAGCAGTCGGGAGAGGCTGGGGTCGTCGAGTAGCGCCTGCGGGAACAGCGGCGCCTGCGCCTGCCCAAGCTCGGCCGCGACCTCGGAAAGCAGCCCGACCGAGGGATAGAAGGTGCGGTAGGCCCAGCCCTGCTCGGCGCCGGCCTCACCGTCATGCCATTCCTCGGGATTGACGACGAGCACCGAGCCGGCCGGCGCCAGCACCTCCTGCCTGCCGATGCGGACGCGCTCGCAGCCCTCGGTGATCAGCGCGATGACATAGCCTTCATGGGTGTGGCGGTCATAGCGATGCTCACGGAAGCGCGCCGCGAGCAGGCCGAGCTCGCGGAAGGCGGCGTGGCGCCAGAACGCCTGACTCTCCTGCTGCGGCACGTTCATCGGCCCAATCGGTCAATCTGGTTCAAGACGCTGCCCGGCCGGCTCTCCTAATCCTGGCACACGGACAGGAGAGAACCATGCTGCACAATGACCCGATCGCCAAATTGACGCCAGAGGTCGTCGCCTGGCGCCATCACATCCACGCCAATCCCGAGCTCGGCTTCAGGGAAGTCGAGACGGCCCGCTTCGTCGCCGAGAAGCTGCGCTCCTTCGGCCTCGAGGTGCAGGAAGGGGTCGGCGGCACCGGCGTCGTCGGCACGCTGCGCGCCGGCTCGGGCAAGCGCGCCATCGGCCTGCGCGCCGAGCTCGACGCGCTGCCGGTGATCGAGCGCACCGGGCTGCCCTACGCCTCGAAGACGGAGGGCGTGATGCATGCCTGCGGCCATGACGGCCACAGCGCCATGCTGCTCGGGGCAGCCAAGCTCCTCAGCGAGAACCCGGACTTCGACGGCATCGTCCATTTCATCTTCCAGCCGGCCGAGGAAAACGAAGGCGGCAGCATGAAGATGATCGAGGCCGGGCTGTTCGAACGCTTCCCGGTCGAGGCGGTCTATGCCGTCCACAACTGGCCGGGCGTGCCCTTCGGCACGATCGCGGCCCGCACTGGGCCGCAGATGGCAGCGGTCGACAATTTCGAACTGCGCTTCTCCGGGCTCGGTGCCCATGTCGCCATGCCGCATCTCGGCGACGACCCGATCCTCGCCGCTGGCGCCTTCATCCAGAGCGTGCAGCGCATCGTCTCGCGCGCCGTCGACCCGCAGACGCCGATCGTCGTCAGCCTGACCCAGGTCCACGGCGGCAATGTCGGCAACATCGTGCCGAAGGAGGTCTGGCTGCAGGGCACCTGCCGCTTCTTCGATCCGGCGCTGTCCGATCTGTGCGAGCGGCTGATCGGTGAGATCGCTGATGGTGTCGCCGCCTCGCACGGCGTCAGCGCGACACTCGACTACAAGCGCGGCTATCCGCCGGTGATCAATACCGCCGAGGCGGCGGCGCTGGCGGCGCGGGCCGCCGCTGCGGCGGTCGGGCCGGAGAACGTGTCGACCGAGTTCAAGCCCAGCCTGGGCTGCGAGGACTTCGCCTTCATGATCCGCGCCGCAAGCGGGTGCTATGCCTGGATCGGTGCCGGCGAGGTCGGCCCGGGCGAGGGGCTGCATGGCGACCGTTATGTCTTCAACGACGGCATCGTTCCGCATGTCCTGCGCTACTGGCAGAACCTCGTCGCCGGCGCCTTGCCGAAGGCTGTGCCATGAACGCGCATGTTCCCGCCCGCCGGGTGATCGAGCGCCGCCGCGGCGGGCGCATCCTGCTCGACGGCGTCGACACGATCATGCTCGGCGCCAACGACTATCTCGGCCTCTCGACCGACGAGCGCGTGCTGGCGGCGACCAACGAGGCGCTGCGGCTCTATGGCAGCGGGACCGGAATCTACCCGGTCTTCGCGACGACGCCGCTGCACGAGGCGCTGGCCGAGAACCTCGCCTCCTTCCTCGGCGTTGAGGCGGTGGCGCTGTTTTCCTCCGGCGGCAGTGCGAATGGCGGGGTGCTGACGACATTGGTCGGCGCCGGCGACGTCATCATCTCTGACCGGCTGAACCATGCCAGCATCATCGATGGCTGCCGCCTGAGCCGGGCCGAGGTCGAGACCTATGAGAACCGCACTATCGCCGGCCTGCGACGGGCGCTGGAGGGTACGAGGCGGGCGAAGCGCCGCCTGATCGTCACTGACGGCATCTTCAGCATGGAAGGCGGGGCAGCGCCATTGCCGGAGATCCAGGCGTTGGTGCGCGAGTTCGATGCGCTGCTGATGATCGACGAGGCGCATGCGACCGGCGTGGTCGGGCCTGGCGGCACCGGCACCGCGCCGCTCTGCGGGCTTGCCAATGGCGCGCCGGACATGCTGCTGACCGGCTCGCTGTCGAAGGCGCTGGGCGGCGCCAGCGGCGGCTTCGTCGCCGGGCCGCGCGCGCTGGTCGAGACGCTGAAGGGCAAGTCGCGCAGCTGGATCTTCACCATGGGGATGACCACGGCGAACGCCGCGACGGCGCTGACGGCGCTGAAGATCTGCCGCGACGATCCCGGTCCGCGCGAGCGGCTCTGGCGCAATGTCGCGCATTTGCGTGAGGCACTGCGCTTCTATGCGCTCGCCTGCCATGACAGCGACAGCGCGATCACCGCCGTGAAGGTCGGCGGCGAAGAGCGGGCGCGGGCGATGACGACGCGGCTGACGCGTGCGGGGGTCTTCGCCCCGGCCGTGTCCTTCCCGATCGTTGCGCAGGGCGAGGCGCGGCTGCGATTGCAGGTCAGCGCCGCGCATGAGACGGCCGAACTCGACGAGGCTGCGGCGGCGCTGGCGACGGCCTTCGCCGAGACGGGCTGAGGTCAGCTCGCCGCGAGCCGGTAGAGATGCACCGGCTTGCGCGGGGCGCGCTTGATCACGCCCTTGGCTTCGAGGTCGAGCTGGACGGCCTTCAGCCACCAGCCGGCCGTGGCGCCCTGCGGGAAGAGGTTGTCCGGCAGGAGCGGCAGCAGCGCCTCTTTCGCGTCCGGGACGGTCAGGCCGGGCGCCTCGTCCGGCAGCGCAGCGAGCAGCGCCTTGCGCATCGCCAGGTATTTGGCGCGGTCGACCCGCTCGGACTTGCCGGGCTTGTTGACGTTCTCGATCTCGATCTTGTCGTCAGGCATCGATCGTCCCCGCTGTCGTGATCTTCGGATTGCGGAAGCCCATGGCGATCCAGGCGCCGAGCAGCTTGGCGTAGAACGAGACCGTGTGGGTCTTCAGGTTGGGGATGTCGGCGGGCAGGGCCGATGCGTCGGGCAGGTCGCCGGTCATCGTCCGCAATTCCGGCTTCGGCCGGGCGTCTTCGGGCCAGAGATGCGTGTAGAGGCTGAGCCAGTGCGCGCCCTTCATCTCCAGGAAGACCGGCGTGTTGCAGCAGGTCGCGACGATGCGGCGCGAGCCGGAATCGGGCTTCAGCCGAAATTCGCGCAGGTTCTGCGCGCCCGCGACGATCTCGGCCCGGTCCTTGCGGTACTCGGCTGATGGCGTCGCACCGTAGGCGGTGAGGATGTCGCTGCCGCCGGGCAGCTTGGCGAACCGCGCCGCGGCGGCCCGGCAGCTGTCGCACAGGCATTCCGAGACGAGGATCGGGGCTCCCTGAACCCGGAGCTTTGTATGGCCGCAGGCGCAGCCGATCATCCTGGACTGGCTCATGCGGCGCGTTCCCCTGCGACGTGGAAGAGGTGGCGGATATAGCTGTCGAGATGGTCGAGGCTTTCGCGCGCCAGATCGGGATCGTTGCCGGCCTTGGCGAGGACGAAGCCGCCCTGCAGCACGGCCTGGGTATGTCGAGCCAGGCTTTCAGCCGTCCAGCCGGTGCTGGTGATGCCGTGGTCACGGCGGGCCTGCTCGATATCGGCCTCCAGCGTCGCGGCATGGCCGAAGATGCTGCGGCCGCAGGCGTCGCGGATCTCCGGCGCGCTGGCATGGACCTCCTGCGCCATCGTGCCGACCAGGCAGGTGAACTCGTAGATGTCGCCGGCGATGATCGCCTTGCGGAAGGCGACATAAGCGAGCACGCGGTCGAGCGCGTCGGCGGGCTGGTGATAGGGCGCGGCCGCGAAGAAGGGCGTGACCTGCTCGGTCCAGAACTCGGCCGCGGCGACGCCGAGCGCCTCCTTGCTCTCGAAATGGTGGAAGAAGGCGCCCTTGGTGACATCGGCGGTGCGACAGAGATCGTCGACGCTGGTGGCGGCGAAGCCCTTGGCACGGATGACGTCCCGCGCCGCTTCGAGCAGGCGGGTGCGGGCATTGCCGCGTTCGGGGAATTGTTTGGTCGGCCTTGGCATGAGCTATACATACCATTCAGTTGGTATGTTGCAACCGGCTTCTCTCTGACGGCTGGAGCGATGGTCCGACCGCATTGACAAATAAATTTGTCAATGCGAGCCTCGAGGCATGCTCGACCTCGACGTCATCGACGATCCTGCCCGCGCCGCCGTGGCGCTCGACCCGGTCAAGCGGCGCATCCTGGCCGAACTGTCGGAGCCGGCCTCGGCAGCTGCGCTCGCGGGCCGCGTCGGGCTCACCCGGCAGAAGGTCAACTATCATTTGCGCGCCCTCGAGGAGCACCAGCTGGTCGCGCCGGCTGGCGAGCGGCATTGGGGCGGGCTGACCGAGCGGTTGCTGGTGGCGAGCGCCGCTTCCTTCGTCGTCTCGCCGGCGGCGCTGGGTTCGCTCGGCGCCGATCCCGAGCGCAACCGCGACCGGCTCTCGGCGAGCTATCTGATCGCGCTCGCGGCCAGGATCGTGCGCGAGGTCGGAGCGCTCTGGCGCGAGGCGCGCCGGCAGGAGAAGCGGCTGGCGACGCTCTCGCTCGACAGCGTCATCCGCTTCCGCTCGGCGGCCGAGCGCGCCTCCTTCACCCGCGAGCTGAGCGAGGCCGTGGCCGGGCTCGCCGCCCGCTATCATGACGAGAGCGCGCCTGGCGGGCGCTCGCATCGTCTCGTGGTCTGCGCCTATCCGGCGCCCGAGCCGAGCAATTCCTGAAAGGATCTGGATCATGCCGATCAAGAAGGACGGAACCGGCAAGCGCTGGGTCGAGATGGAAGTGCTCATTCCCGGCACGCCCGAACAGGTCTGGCAGGCGATGGCGACCGGGCCGGGTTACAACACCTGGTTCACACGCACGACGATCGAGGAAAAGGTCGGCGGCAAGCTCAGCTTCAGCTTCGGGCCGGAGATGAGCTCGTCCGGCGAGATCAATCTGTGGGAGCCGCCGCACCGCTTCGGCTACACCGAGTACGAATGGGGGGAGAAGGCGCCGCCGATCGCGACCGAGATCACGATCACCAGCCGCTCCGGCGACCAGTGCCTGGTCAGGATGGTGCATTCGCTCTTCGCCTCCAGCGACGACTGGGACGATCAGATGGAGGGGTTCGAGGGCGGCTGGCCCTTCTTCTTCGCGGTGCTGCGGCTCTATCTCGCGCATTTCGCCGGCAAGAAGGGGGCGTGTTTCCAGGCGATGCAGGCGACCGAGGGCGAGCATCTTTCGGCATGGAAGCAGTTCACCGAGAAGCTTGGCCTTTCCGGGGCCAATGTCGGCGAGCGCCGCGAATTGCCTTCGGTGCCGCAGGCCTTCGCCGGCACGGTCGAGCAGACCGAGCAGAACCGGAAACAGCGCCATGTCCTGCTGCGCTCCGATGACGGCGTCGTGCTGATCGGCAGCTACAAGATGGGCGACAAGGTGAATCTCAGCGCCTGCCTGTTCTTTTATGGTGATGATGCCGACAAACGCGCAAGCGAGAGCGAGCCGAAATGGCAGGCTTGGCTCAAAGATCATTTCGCGGTGGCTGGCTGACCCTCCTGTTCAACCACGTTGGGCAAGCAGCCACGTCCTGACCAGCGCCGTCTGCTCGGCATGCCGCGGCTTGCGGGCGCTGACGACGTAGAAATCGAGGCCGCCGCGCATGCTGGCTTGCGTCGCCAGAGCGAGGCGGCCGGCGGCGAGGTCCGGCTCGACCAGGAAACGGCTGGCGAGCGCGATGCCCTGACCGGCGATCGCGGCGTCAATCGCGAGCGCCGTCTGGTTGAAGCGCGTGCTGCGGATCGTCAGCGGCATGGACCGGCCGAGCGCGCGCTCGAAGAATTCCGGCCAGAGATCGTGCCCGTCGCGCAGCAGCGGTAGGTTGGCCAATCCCTCCTCGCTCGGCTGCATGGCCGGCTGACAAACTGCGACGATCTCGTGCTCGAACAGGAGGTCGGCGGTCAGGCCGGGGCCGAAGGGTGGACGACCCTGGCGGATCGCGATGTCGACGCCATCGGACTGGAAATTGGCCAGAGCATCGCTGGCGAGAATGTTGAGCTCGAGCTGCGGATGGGCGGCGGTGAAGTCCGGCAGACGCGGCACCAGCCATTTCGCGGCGATGCTGGGCGTCGCGCTGATCGTCAGCCGCAAGGGCTGCGGGCGCAGAGTGTCGGTCGCTTCGGCCAGCAGGGCGAAGGCGCGAGCGACATGGGTCGCATAGCTGCGCCCGGCGCTGGTCAAGGCGAGCAGGCGGGGCTGGCGCTCGAACAGCTTCAGGCCGAGCTCGCTTTCCAGTCCACGAACATGCTGCGCGACGGCGCCCTGGGTGACGCCGAGCTCATCGGCTGCGGCGCGGAAATTGAGATGCCGCGCCGCCGCCTCGAAGGCGCGCAGCGCGTTGAGCGAGGGCAGGCGCCGCTGCGGTTCCGTCATGCAGTAGTTTTTCTATCGATGTGACGCTGGCCAACTGGCTGGCGAGTTTACGCGGCTAATGCGAGAAAGGCGAGAATGGGCGGCGCGGTTGGCAGCACCGCTCTGTCCTCAGCGGAATGGTGGAGCGTGTCATGGCAGGAGAAAAAGTCGCTATCGTCACCGCCGGCGGCAGCGGCATGGGCGCCGCCGCGGCGAAGCGGCTGGCGCAGGATGGCTTCAAGCTCGCGATCCTGTCCTCCTCCGGCAAGGGCGAGGCCCTGGCCAAGGAACTCGGCGGCTTCGGTGTCACCGGGTCGAACCAGTCGAACGACGATCTGAAGCGCCTGGTCGACCAGACCCTGGAGCGCTTCGGCCGCATCGACGTGCTGGTCAACAGCGCCGGCCACGGTCCGCGCGCGCCGATCACCGAGATCACCGACGAGCAGTGGCATACCGGGCTCGACGTCTACCTGATGAACGTGATCCGGCCGACGCGGCTGGTCGCGCCGGTGATGGCGGCGCAGAAATCGGGCGCGATCGTCAACATCTCGACGGCCTGGGCTTTCGAGCCGGCCGCCAATTTCCCGACCTCGGCGGTGTTCCGCGCCGGGCTTGCCGCTTACACCAAGCTCTTCGCCGACCAGTATGCGGCGCAGAATGTGCGCATGAACAACGTCCTGCCCGGCTGGATCGACTCGTTGCCGCAGACCGAGGAGCGCCGCGCCGGCGTGCCGATGCAGCGCTACGGCACCAGCGAGGAGATCGCCGCGACGATCGCCTTCCTCGCCTCGGACGGCGCCGGCTACATCACCGGCCAGAACCTGCGCGTCGATGGCGGCTTGATGCGCTCGCTGTAGAGGCGTAGCCATCGCGCCGCACGATTTGACTGGTGGAGCGAATGCGATGGCGGGCAAGGTCGACTGGGATGCGAACCAGTATCTGCGCTTCGAGGACGAGCGGACGCGCCCGCCGCTCGACCTGATCCAGCGCGTTCGTCTCGCCGATCCGCAGCGCTGCATCGATCTCGGCTGCGGGCCGGGCAACAGCACCGAGCTGGTCGCCGCCCGCTTTCCGAACGCGACCGTCGAGGGCCTCGATTCCTCGCCGGATATGCTGGAGAAGGCGCGCAAGCGCCTGCCGCAGCTCTCCTTCACCTTGGCCGATCTGGAGAGCTGGTCGGCGGATGGCCGCTACGACCTGATCTTCGCCAATGCGGCGCTGCAATGGATTCCCGATCATCCCGCGCTTTTCGCGCGATTGGCCCGGTCGCTGGCACCGGGTGGGGTGCTCGCCGTGCAGATGCCGAACAATCTGAGCGAGCCATCGCATGTGTCTATGGACGAGGCTGCGGCCGAGGGGCCGTGGGCTCATCGCCTCGCCAATGCGCGTGCGTCGAAGGCGGTGATCGGCTCGTTCTCGGACTACCGGCGCTGGCTGATGGAAGCCGGCTGCGAGGTCGATATCTGGCAGACGACCTATGTCCACGCGCTCGCCGGGCAGGATGCTATCGTCGAATGGTTCAAGAGCACGGGCCTGAAGCCCTATATCGACCCGCTGCCGGCCGAGGAACGGCGGGCTTACCTCGCCCTCTATCGCGACAAGATCGCCAGGGCCTATCCGCTCGAGCCGGACGGCAAGGTGCTGCTGCGCTTCCCGCGCCTGTTCATCCTGGCGGTGCGGGGGTAGCTCCGGCAGTCAGTGCGCCCTGGTTTTCGTCTCGGCGAGTACGTCGTGCAGGGCGAGCTCATGCGTCAGGGCGTTGAAGGTGACATCGTCGATCTCGCCGCTCTTGAGAAGGCCGCGCAGGGCTTCACGCTCTGCCGCCAGGGCGGCTTGGCGTAAGGAACTCTCGGCCCGCTGCAACGCGACGGCCTCCTCGCGAGGCGTCTGGCCGTCGTCGAGCAGGGCAAGGCGCCGCCGATAGGTCGCGATCAGGCCTTCCGCAACGGCCTGCTCGACGGTCGCGGCGCCGTCGGTGCCGCCGCGATGGGCGACGCCTTCCAGCCGGGCGATCGCGGCTTCCGTCGCGGTGATCCGCGCCCGCCGCAGCTCGGTGGCGTGAGCGGCGCCATGTCCGGCGGCGAGCCCACGCACGATCGGCGGCAGGCCGAGGCTGGCGATCGCCAGCCAGAGCAGGATCACGCCGGCGGCCAGGAAGATCGCGACGTCGCGCCCGGGGAAGGGCGAGCCGTCGAGCGCCAGAACGGGAAATGACAGCACGCCGGCGAGCGTGACGGCGCCGCGCACGCCGGCGATCGAACCGGCGAGGCGCGTGCGCAGCGTGGTGTGGAACTGTTCGAGGCGAAGGCGCCGGCTGACGACGCGGCTCAGCGCGATCGCGACGGTGATCCAGAGAAAGCGCAGCGCGATCAGGCAGAGCGTCAGCGCGACGACGATGCCGAGCGGCTGCCAGAGCCAATGCCAGCCGGTCAGCGCCGACGGAGCCGCACGCATGATCGCCGGAAGCTGCAGGCCGAGCAGGACGAAGATCGCGCCGTTGAGGAGGAAGGCGAGCATCGTCCAGAAGGAGTGGGCGAGCATATAGGCGGAGACGCCGAGCTGGTTTGCGGTCCGGGTGCGCCCGATCGTCAGACCCGCGACGACGGCGGCGAGCACGCCGGAGGCGTGGACGGTCTCCGCGGCCAGGAAGGCGGCGAAGGGCAGGAACATGATGACCAGCACCTGCGCTTCCGGCGGAATCTGGTCGAACTTCGCCAGCAGCTTCAGCGCCCAGGAGACGACGACGACCGCGAGCAGGCCCGCGGCGATGCCGCCGGCGACGGCGAAGAGGAAGGCGAGCGAGGTCTGCCAGAGCGAGAAACTGCCGGTCAGCGCCGCCGCCGTGGCGAAGCGGAAGATCACCAGGCCCGAGGCGTCGTTGAGCAGCGATTCCCCTTCGAGAATGTGCATCAGGTTCTTCGGCACGCTCTCCTTGTCGACGATGGCGGAGACCGCGACCGCGTCGGTCGGCGAGAGCACGGCGGCGAGTGCGAAGGCGACCGGCAGGGGCATTGACGGCACCAGCCAGTGCAGGGCCAGGCCGCAGAAGAGGGTAGTGAAGAAGACTAGGCCGAAGGCCAGCGATAGGATCGGCCGCAGCAGCTTGCGATATTCGCGCTTCGGTGCCTCCCAGGCATCGGCGAAGAGCAGCGGGGCGATGAAGAGCAGGAGGACGAGCTCCGGCTCGATCCTGGGATGGAAGCCGGCGGTCGGCCAGGCGAGCACCGCGCCGAGGCCGATCTGGACGATCGGAAGCGGGACGATCCTGAACAGCCGGGTCAGCGGCTGCGAAGCCACCACGGCCATGACCAGGATCAGGATGAAGGTGAAGGTCTGCATTGGTTAGGCGGCCGGCCGGGGTTGGGTGGGAGGTTAACGTGCCGGTTTGTGGCGAGCCAACTCCGCGACGCCTACCGAAGTCTAGGCTGGGCGAAGTTCACTAGCCAGCAGACTGGCCAGCCTCTCCGCCCGCTTGCGGATGTCGGGGATCGCCGTCACCTCCCAGTGCAAACCGCGCGTGAGCGGGCCGAGCGCGAAAAGCTCCGGCGAAGGGCTGCCATGCTCGTCGAACACGCGCCCGTCCTCATCGACATCGAGCGCGAGGCCGAACCGATCCGGCCGCACCAAACCGTCGTCCGCCAGCGCGGCCAACAGGCCGGCATCGGGGGCAATGTCGTTGCGTGGTCCCCGACAATCGATTGCGCGGTCGAAGCGCATGACCGTGCCGGACGGAGCGGTTTTCGTCACGATCGTAGCTTGGATATGGTCAACCGCCGGAACAACGGCCGCCAGGCGGCCTTTGAGGATGGTAAGGCTGCCCTCGGCGAGGCGCTTTTCGATGATGGTCCCAGTTTCCGGGGCGGTCCGGTGACGATGCGTGTCCCACCACGGCCGCAGATGGCGAAGAAAGCGCCGCTGCTGGGCCTCGGTCAGACCGTGCCACAGTTCGGCAGTCTGCGGCCGCAGCGCCAGCATCACCGCAATCCAGGGCGTGCCGCCGCGAACCAGCTGGCGGAAGGCCGCGAGCCGGGCCGACAATTCGCCCTGGAGCACCGACGGCGACAAGACCGTTGGATCCGTCTTGGGATGATGGGCCGGGTGCATACGCGGCAGCAGGCCGCGCCGGGACAGGGCGAGGATGCGGCCTTGATGGCCACGTTTGGTCAGGGCGACGACCATGTCGATCATCGTCAGCCCTGTGCCGATCAGCAGCAGCTCGGCCGACGGTGACAGCTCTGCGAGGGCGGCTTCGTTCCATGGATTGCCGTGGAAGGCCGCCTGATCCGCCGAAGGCGGGCGATGGCCGGTGGCAAGGACGATTCGAGAGGCAACCAGGCTGGTGGAATCGGCGAGCCGCAGGGTCGTCGCCCCGGCGTTCGACTCCAGTCTGGTCACCTCGGCCTGAACGAGCACGAGCCGCCCCTCGCTCGCGATGACGGCTTGCTGCAGCTCGGCAGCGAGATAGCTGCCATAGTGGCGGCGCTCGACGAAGTCGTGAGTACCTTGCGGCAGCCAGCGAATTAGGTGGCCGGGATCGTCCGGCCAGGCGCTCATGTCGCCGATGCGGGTGTTGAGCAGATGGTCCGCCGCACCGTTGGCATAGGCGACGCCCCGGCCGAAGACGCCACTGCGATCGATCAGCGCCACGCACAGCTGCGACGAGCTTTGGCGCATCAAATGGAGCGCCAGCAAGGTGCCGCTGGCGCCGCCGCCGACGATGGCGATATCGAAGGCCTGATCGATCACGCGCGAGCGCAGCCCCGGCCTGCGCAGGCGATCCGCCACCGGCGATGATGAAGGCGCTGCCACCGCTGATGGTCGGGCGCCGCGATACGATGCTCATCGGTCATTGCGCGATGGGCTATCACTTCGGAAGCTGGCGCGTCCAGAGCTTCGGCCGCATGGGCGCACTCGCTGCGGCAGCGCCGAGCCCGCCATATTGGTTGCTCCTCCCGAAGGCGGAGGCGCTCCTCCAACCTTCGCAAAGGCGTGTCCGGTCGAACAAGCGGACTGAAAAGTCCTAGAACGCGACCTTGTCGGCGCCCTTGAGCTGGAGCTGCTCGCGCGCATCGTCAGGCGTCGCGATCTCGAGGCCGAGGCCCTCGATGATCTTGCGCGCGGCCCTGACCTGATCGGCATTCGACTTGGCGAGCTGGCCGGGGCCGAGCCAGAGCGAATCCTCGAGGCCGACGCGCAGGTTGCCGCCCATCGCAACCGCCATCGCCGCGATCGGCAGTTGGTGGCGGCCGGCGCCAAGCACCGACCAGTGATAGTCGTCACCGAAGAGCCGGTCGGCCGTGCGCTTCATATGCGCGACATCCTCGGGATGCGGGCCGATGCCGCCGAGCAGGCCGAAGACCGACTGGACGAAGAATGGCGGCTTCACCAGCCCACGATCGACGAAATGCGCCAGCGTGTAGAGATGGCCGATGTCGTAGCATTCGATCTCGAAGCGCGTGCCGTTCTCGGCGCAGGTCGTCAGGATGTTGGCGATGTCCTTGAAGGTGTTCTTGAAGACGCGATCGTCGGAGCCTTCGAGATAGGGCCGCTCCCAGTCATGCTTGAACTCCTTGAAGCGGTTCAGCATCGGGTAGAGCCCGAAATTCATCGAGCCCATGTTGAGCGAGGCGACCTCGGGCTTGAAATGGGCGCAGGGCTTGAGGCGCTCCTCGACCAGCATGGTCGGCGCGCCGCCGGTGGTGATGTTGATGACGCAGTTCGAGCGCTGCTTGATCACCTTGAGGAAGGGCTCGAAGGCCTCCGGCGACTGATCGGGCTGGCCGGTCTTCGGGTTGCGGGCATGGACATGGACCAGCGCCGCGCCGGCCTCGGCCGCGCCGACGGCGGCATCGATGATCTCGTCCGGCGTCACCGGCAGATAGGGCGACATGGAGGGGGTGTGGATCGCGCCGGTGACGGCGCAGGTGATGATGACTTTGCGGTTCTTGGCCATGCGGGACGTCCTTCGCTGATTTCTAATCCTGAAACTCACGCCGGCTTGCGCTTCGCGGCGCGCTTGTGCGCCTGCAAAGCGGCGAGACGGCTGTCGCGCCAGTCACTGAGGCGCTTGACGCGGCTGGCTTCCTGCGCGCCGCGCCATTCGCGCATGACCTCGGCGACCGTCTCGGGCTTGAACGGATTGCCGTGCCCCTCCGAGGATTTGACCATGCGGTCGAGCGATTCCGAATAGCGCGCGCAGTAGTCGGGGATCCCGCCGGGAGCATTGAGCTCGATCGTTTCGAACGGCCCCATGAAGGACCAGCGCAGGCCGAGCCCGTCGCGGATCGTCTTGTCGACATCCTCGGCGCTGGCGACGCCCTCGCCGACGAGCCTGAACGCTTCGGCCAGCAGCACCGCCTGCAGCCGGTTGAGCACGAAGCCGGGCTTCTCCTTGCGCAGCATGATCGCGACCTGGCCGGCCTGCTCGTAGATGCGCTTGGCCCTGGCGACGATTTTGGGATCGGTCCAGGGTGCCGGCGCCAGCTCGACGATCGGCACCAGATGCGGCGGATTGACCGGATGGGCGACAAGGCAGCGGGCGCGGCCCTTCAGCTCTTCCGAGAAGGTCGAGGCCATGATGAAGGAGGTCGAGGAAGCCAGGATCGCGGAGGCGGGCGCGAGCGCATCCATCTGCGCGAACAGCTCGCGCTTGGCCTCGACCGTCTCCGGCCCGTTCTCCTGCACCAGCGCGACGCCCTTCAGCGCATCGGCGAGGTCTTTTGCAACACGGATGCGGGCGAGTGAGCCTTTGGGATCATCGACGAGGCCGTGGCTGGCGAGCTCCTTGAGGTTCTTGCCGATATGGGTGCGGGCGGCCTTGGCGGCCTCCGGCTTCACATCGTGCAGCGCGACCTCGAAGCCATGGCTGGCGAAGACGGTGGCCCAGGCGCGGCCGATCAGGCCCGAGCCGACGATGGCGATCTTGGTCATGCGATCCTGTCCATGGCAGTCGAAAGAGAAGGCCTGCTCAAAGCCACAGCACCTGCCGCCGCAGCGCAAGGTCCTGGCTCAGCGCCCGCGAGGGGCCGATATGCGTGACCTGGCCGCGCTCGAGCACGACGGTGCGGTCGGAGAGGGCCAGCGCCAGATCGAGATGATGGTCGACGATGACGATGGCGATCTCCTTGCGCAGCTTGTCGAAGGCCTCGAACAGTTCCTCGACCACGGCCGGCGCCAGCCCTTCGAACGGCTCGTCGAGCAGGAGGACCTTGGTGTCGCCGGAGAGGGCGCGCGCCACCGCAACCATCTGCTGCTCACCGCCGGAGAGATAGTCGGCCGGTGACTGCCAGCGCTCTTTGATACGCGGAAAGAAGGAGAAGATCTTCTCGTCCTCCCAATGGGTGCCGTTGCCGGTGCGGCGGCGCAGGCGCCCGAGCTCCATATTGTCCTTGACGCTCATGCCGGCGAAGAGGCCGCGCCCCTGTGGGACGTAGGCGATGCCGGCGCGGGCGATCTGGGCCGGCGGCAGGCGGGCGATGTCGCCGCCAGCGAGGCTGATCGAACCGGAGGCAGGCGGGGCGATGCCGGTAATGGTCTTGAGCAAGGTCGACTTGCCGGCGCCGTTGCGGCCGAGCAAAGCGACGATCTCGTTCTCGTGCACGCCGAAGCTGACCTGCCGCAGGATGTGGCTCTTGCCGTAGAAGGTGTCGACCTCGTTGAGCCCGAGCAGGACCTTGGAGCCGGCGGCGCTCTCGCGCGGCTTCTCGGCCAGCGCATGGGCGCCGGAGCCGATATAGACCTCCTGCACCTTGGGCGAGGAGCGGGCGTCCTCGACCGTGCCGTCGACCAGCACCGAGCCTTCGTTCATCACCGTGACATGGTCGGCGATGGCGAAGACGCGGTCGATGTCGTGCTCGACCAGCAGCACCGGCAGGTCGGTCGAGATCGACTTGATCAGGTTGCCGACACGCTCGCGCTCGGCCGCGGCGAGGCCGGCGAGGGGCTCGTCGAGCAGGAGCACGCGCGGGCTCGTCGCTAGTGCGAGCGACATGTCGAGCAGGCGCTGGCCACCATAGCTGAGCGAGCCGGCCTCCGCCTGTTCGATGCCGGAGAGGCCCATGGTCGAGATGACCTGGTGGGTCTCGTCATTGACCTGATCCAGCCCGCCGGCCGCCTGCCAGAGGCCGAAGCGCTCCGGCGCACGTGCCTGCACGGCGAGGCGGACATTCTCGGCGACGGAGAGCGCCGGGAAGAGGTTGGTGATCTGGAAGGCGCGGCCGATGCCGGCGCGCGTGATCGCCTCGGGCGAGAGGCCGGCGACATTGCGCTCGCGCAGGCGGACTTCGCCGCGGTCGGGTGAGAACATGCCGGAGATCAGGTTGAAGGCGGTGGTCTTGCCGGCGCCGTTCGGGCCGATCAGCGCATGCAGCTTCCGGTCGCGCATGCGCAAGTCGACGTTCTCGACCGCCTTGATGCCGCCGAAGCTCTTGGCGAGGCCGGTCGCCGTCAGGATGGCGCCGTCGCCGGCATCCCCGGGCTTCATGAAGGCGGGGAGCTCGACCGCGCCAGCCTTGCGGGCCGACATCGCGGCGTCCTCCGCCGCCTGCTTGCGGAAGGGCTTGAGCAGGCGCTGGCCGACGCCGACGAGCCCGTCGGGCGAGAACACGATGAAGGCGACGAAGAGCAGGCCGAACCAGAACAGCCAGTTCTCGGTGACGCTGGAGAGCAGGTCGCGGAAGACGACGAAGAAGAGCGCTCCCAGCGCAGGGCCGAGGAAGGAGCGCATGCCGCCGATCACCACCATCGCCAGCAGTTCGCCGGAGAAGGCGACCGAGATCGGCTCGGCCGAGGTCATGCGGTTGTTGAAGAGGAGGAGCGTGCCGGCGAGACCCGTCAGCGCCGCCGAGACGGTGAAGGCGACGAGCTTGTAGCGGGTGGTGGCATAGCCGAGGAAGCGAGCGCGCTGCTCGTTCTCGCGGATCGCGACCAGCACCGTGCCGACCGGCGAGCGCCGGAAGCGCCAGAGGCCGTAGACCACGGCGAAGCCGATCGTCGCGACTAGCATGTAGAAGGGCAGGGCGGTCTCGAAATCGATGCCGGCGAAGAGCGGGCGCTTGATGCCGCCGAGACCGTCCTCGCCGCCGGTGACCGAGGTCCAGCGGAAGGCGACCGAGTAGATCATGGCGGCGAGCGCCAGCGTCAGCAGCGAGAAATAGACGCCGCGGCGGCGCAGGATCAGCGCGCCGAAGGCGAAGGCGATCAGGGCGACGAGCGCGACCGCGAGCAGGATCGGCAGGGCGAACTGGCCGGGGAGCCAGTTGCGCTGGATCAGGCCGGCGGCATAGGCGGCGATGCCGAACCAGGCGCCATGGCCGAAGGAGACGAGGCCGGTGGTGCCGACCAGCACGTTGAGGGCCATGCAGGCGATGGCGAAGACCACGACCTCGGTGGCTGACGTCGTGCCGAGCCCGACCGCATGCAGCAGCGAGGGCAGCAGGCCAAGGCCGATGGCGGCGAGGACGAGTGGGAGATAGTCGCGCTGGGAGCTGGTCATGTCGGCCTCACTCGAAGCGCTGGATGCGCTCGCCGAACAGGCCGCGCGGACGGAAGAGCAGGACGAGCAGCATCATCAGGTAGATCACCGCCGTCGACCATTGCGTCAGGCCGAGGCCGATGGTGACGCCCTTGACCAGGCCGACCATCAGGGCGGCGACGACGACGCCCCAGAACGAGCCGAGGCCGCCGATCACGACGACGACGAAGGCAGGCGTGATGATCTCCTGGCCCATGGCCGGATGGATCGAATAGATCGGCGCGAGCAGCACGCCGGCGAGGCCCGCAAGGCCGATGCCGATGCCGGCGACCGTCATCATGTAGGGCTGCAGGGAGATGCCGAGCGCGCCGACCATGTCGGGGTTCTGCACGCCTGCGCGCACGACCCGGCCGAAGGCGGTCCGTTGCAGCAGGAACCAGAGGCCGAGCACGCAGGCGGCGGCGATCAGGATCAGCAAGGCGCGGTAACGCGAATAGATGAAATCGCCGATGAAGAGCTGGCCGCGCAGCGCCGGCGGGATCGAGAACGAGAGCGGTGGCGCGCCGAAGATCATGCGCAAGCTCTGCTCGGCGACCATGGCGAGGCCGAAGGTCAGGAGCAGCGAGAGAATCGGATCGGAACGGTAGAAGCGCTGGAACAGCCCGCGCTCGATGACGATGCCGATCAGCGCGACCAGCACCGGAGAGGCGATGATGGCACCGCCGAAGCCGATATGGGGCGCGAGCACGATCGTGAGATAGGCGCCGATCGCATAGAAGGCGCCATGCGCCAGGTTGACGATGCCGCCGAGCGAAAAGATCAGCGACAGGCCGAGCGCGATCAGGAGGTAATAGACCCCGTCGAGCAGCCCGTTCAGCACCTGCTGGATGAAAAGGGTGAGCAAGGGATGGCCTTTGCAAACGTCTGTCTGACTCGTGAGCCGTCATCCCGGGCGACCGCAGGGAGACCCGGGATCCATTCCTGAAGCGTTCCGGAATGGATCCCGGATCAGCGCCGCTACGCGGCTTGTCCGGGATGACAGGATCGTTTGAGCGAGTAGCTCAGCTCATCTTGCAGACGGCTTCGTCGCCCTGGGTGGCGATCACCTCCATGTCCTCGTTCGGGCCGGGGACCGGCGGCGAGGAGGTGAAGAGGTCCCACTGGTTCTTGACCTGCGCCGCCGGCAAGGCGGTGATCGTGTACATCTCGCTGATCAGCTGGTGGTCGGAGGCGCGGAAATAGCCCTGGCGCGGCTTCATCACGTCGAATTTCGCGCCCTTTTCGAGATGCTCGAGAATCTTGGCGGTGTCGGTCGACTTCAGCTCGTTCATCGACTGGGCCATGACCTTGACGCCGACATAGTCGCCCCAGGCCTGGTTCTCCGGCGGCTTGCCGTATTTCTTGGTGAAGGCGGCGACGAAGGCTTTGGTCGAGGGCGTGTCGATCAGGTGATGCCAGACGCAGGGCCAGATGCCGCCGAAATTGTCCTTGCCCGCGGCCCAGGCGAGGGCGGTGTCGAAGCCGAAGCCGGCGACCGGGAAGGTCAGGCCGAATTCGGAATACTGCTTGAGGAAGTTGGTGATCTGGTTGCCGGCGAGGTTGGAGATGACGAGGTCCGGCTTGGTGGCCCGGATTTCCAGCAGCAGCGCCGAGAAGTCGGTCGCGTCGGTCGGCACCAGCTTGTCGGCAGCGAACTGGCCGCCATTGGCCTCCATGAAGCGCTTGGCGACCTTGCTGAGGTCATGGCCGAAGGCGTAGTCGGCGGTGAGCGAGAACCACTTCTTGCCCTTGACCAGTCCCTGCGCCAGCAGCGAGCGGCCGGCGCTCTTCACATACATCGAGTTCTGATGCTCGACATGGAACATGTAGCGGTTGCAGCTCTCGCCGCGCAGCGCATCGGAATTGCCACCGGTGTTGAGGAAGAGCGTCTTGTTGCGGGCCGCGACCTGCGAGATCGTCAGGCAGGAGGCCGACGAGATCTCGCCGATGATACAGGCGACCTTGTCGCGCTCGATCATGCGCTCGGCCTTGGTCGAGGCGGTCTGCGGGTTGACCGAATCCTCCTTGAGCAGTTCGAGCTTGCGGCCGTTGATGCCGCCGGCGGCGTTGATCTCCTCGGCGGCGAGATCGGCGGCCATGACGCCGTATTCGCCGAGCGGGCCGAGGAAGCCGGTGCGCGGCGTCAGGTGCCCGAAGCGGATCGCATCCGACGTCTGCGCGAGGATGACCGCCGGGCTGGCGACGAGGCCGGTGGCCGCCGCGCCGAGCCCGACGAGCGTCTGACGACGCGAGAGGCCCTTCATCCTTGACTGCTCTGACATTCCGTTCCTCCCAGAACCCTCCCGCGCGCTTCGGCGTCGGGATTTACGTCGATCGTCTTCTTCACTGTGCGGCCTTGGACCGCTTGTCGTGATCTGTGATCACAGTTAGGTTGGCAGACATGGTTGCCCGAGTCCAGCCCTCAGATGCGCCGCAAGCGCGGCCCGCCGCCTCCTCTTTGGGGAAGGCCGGGGAAGCGTCGGCGCTCGACGAGGTTGGCTCGCTCCAGCACGAGACGCTGGGCGAGCGGGTCACCGGCGAGCTCCGGGCGCTGCTCATCGCCGGACGGCTGGCGCCAGGCGAGAAGCTCTCGCTGCGCCGTGTCGCCGAGGCGCTCGGTGTCTCGATGATGCCGGTGCGCGAGGCGGTTAGCCGGCTCGCGGCTGACAAAGCGCTGGAGGTCCTGCCGGGGCGGGCGGTGCGGGTGCCGGTGCTGACGCTGGCGCAGTTCCGTGAACTCACCCGGATCAGGCTGGTGGTCGAAGGCTTCGCCGCCGAGGAGGCGACGAAGGTGATCAGCGACGCGCAGATCGCCGTGGTCGCCCGGCATGAGACGGCATTTCTGGCCGCGGCGAAGGATCCACCGGACCCGGCCGCTGCGGTCGGCGCCAATCGCGACCTGCATTTCGCGCTCTACGAGGCTGCCGGCATGCCCTCGCTGGTCGAAATGATCTCCCGGCTCTGGCTCAAGGCAGGGCCGATCCTCAATCTCGACATGCGGCACGAGCCGCGCCGGCTCGATGGCGGCAGCGCCGTCGTCGCGCATGCGCAATTGCTGGCGGCCTTGAGGCGGCGCGATCCGGCGGCGGCACGGCAGGCGCTGGTCGAGGACATCAGCGCTGCGGCCGAGCATATCGAACGGACGGCGCGGCTGGCGGAATAGCCGGTTGGCCTGAGAATGAAGGAAAAGGGACGGAAACGATGGATCTGACGATCAAGGGACTGCGCGTGCTGGTGACGGCGGGCGCCAATGGCATCGGCCGGGCGACGGCGCGTGCCTTCGCGGCGGAGGGCGCCAAGGTCCATATCTGCGACGTCGACGAGAAGGCGCTCGCGGAGATGGCTGAGAGCGATCCTTCGATCACGCGCTCCATCTGCGACGTCTCCGACCGCAAGGCGGTGGCGCGGCTGTTCGAGGAGGCGCTTGCCGCGCTCGGCGGGCTCGATTGCCTCGTCAACAATGCCGGCATCGCCGGGCCGACCGGCCGCGTCGACGAGATCGCGCCGGAGGATTGGGACGCTTGCGTCGCCATCGACCTGACCGGCCAGTTCAACTGCACCCGGCTCGCGGTCGAGCACCTGAAGCAGTCGAAGAACGCCTCGATCGTCAATCTCTCCAGCCAGGCCGGCAAGCACGGCTTCCCGTTGCGCTCGCCCTACGCGGCGGCGAAGTGGGGCGTGATCGGCTTCACCAAGGCGCTCTCGGCCGAGCTCGGCGAGTTCGGCATCCGGGCGAACGCGATCTGCCCCGGTCTCGTCGACGGGCCGCGCATCCAGAGCGTGATCGCCAACAAGGCGCGCTCGCTCAATGTCTCGCATGACGAGATGACCAACCGGCTCTTCGCCGGGGTCTCGATCAAGCAGTTCGTCGACCCCAGGGACATCGCCAAGCAGATCGTCTTCCTGGCCTCGCCGTTCGCCAAGACGATCTCTGGCCAGGAGATCTCGGTCTGCGGCGATACGCGGATGCTGAGCTGAGGTCGCTCACCCTCGACCTTCCGCCCTTAATCGCCTAGAGGATGCCGCCTGAACAGGAGCGGCGGCTTGTCGAAGGGCGTCCATCACGAATTTCAGGCCGGAGCCGGCCATGACGCGCACGAAGGATCGAGCGATCGGTCCTTCGGTTTCGTCTTCGCCGGCTTCTTCGCGCTGGTTTGCCTCTACAATGCCTGGCATCACGGCCGGGCCTGGCCCTGGCTTGCTCTGGTCGCGGCCGGCTTCCTCGCTGTCGCGCTGATCCGGCCGGCGGTGCTGGCGCCGCTGAACAAGCTCTGGATGAAGTTCGGCCTGCTGCTGGCGGCGATCATCAACCCGATCGTGCTCGGCATCCTGTTCTTCCTCGTCTTCACGCCGATGGCCTTCATCGCCCGGCTGGTTGGCAAGGATTTCCTGCGGCTGAAGAAGCAGCCGGAGGCGAAGAGCTACTGGATCGTCCGCGATCCGCCGGGACCGGAGCCGGTCTCGATGAAAGACCAGTTCTGACGGGATTGCTGCGATGTCGTTCCTGCGCGAGTTTTTCCGCTTCATGGCGGCGCGAAAGAAGTTCTGGCTGGTGCCGATCCTTCTGATGTGCGTGCTGCTCGGCGGCCTGCTCTTCCTGACCAAGGGCAGCGCGATCGCGCCCTTCATCTACACGCTGTTCTGAGCGTCCCGGCCGCGATGCGCATTCTCGGGATTTCGGGGCTCTACCACGACAGCGCGGCCGCGCTGGTCGTCGACGGGCGGATCGAGGCGGCGGCGCAGGAGGAGCGCTTCACGCGGCGGAAGCACGACGCCGAATTCCCGAAGCATGCGGTCGAGTACTGCCTCTCGGTCGCCGGCTGCGGGCTGGAGGAACTCGACGCGGTCGTCTTCTACGACAAGCCCTTCATCAAGTTCGAGCGCCTGCTCGAGACCTATCTCTCCTTCGCGCCCCGCGGCTTCATCTCGTTCCGCATGGCGATGCCGCTCTGGCTACGCGAAAAGCTGTTCCAGAAGCAGATCATCGCCAAGGAGCTGAAGAAGCTCTCAGCCAACTTCGACGTCGAGAAGCTGCTCTTCACCGAGCATCACCTGTCGCATGCGGCGTCCGCCTTCTATCCGTCGCCCTTCGAGGAGGCGGCGGTGCTGACCATGGACGGGGTCGGCGAATGGGCGACGATGACGCTCGCCATCGGCAGGGGCAACGACCTCAAGGTCCACAAGGAGCTGCATTTCCCGCATTCGCTCGGGCTGCTCTACTCCGCCGTGACCTACTATATCGGCTTCAAGGTCAATTCCGGCGAGTACAAGGTGATGGGCCTGGCGCCCTATGGCGAGCCGCGCTTCGCCAAGCTGATGCTGGAGACGCTGGTCGACCTGAAGGAGGACGGCTCCTTCCAGCTCGACCAGAGCTATTTCAACTACGGCTTTGGCCTGACGATGACCAACGACAGGTTCGCCACGCTGTTCGGCGAGCCGGTCCGCAAGCCCGAGCAGTTGCTGACGCAGTTCCATATGGACATGGCGGCCTCGGTCCAGGCAGTGACCGAGGAGATCGTGCTGCGCCTTGCCCGCTCGGTCCGGGCTGAGACCGGCATGACGAATCTCTGCCTCGCCGGCGGCGTCGCGCTGAACTGCGTCGCCAATGGCAAGCTGCTGCGCGAAGGCCTGTTCGAGGGGCTGTGGATCCAGCCGGCGGCGGGCGATGCCGGTGGGGCGCTGGGGGCGGCGCTGGCGGGCTACCACCTCTTCCATGGCAAGCCGCGTCAGGTGTCGGCCAAGGGCGATGCCATGCGCGGCAGCTATCTCGGTCCGGAGTTCAGCCAGGCGCAGATCGAGGCCGAGCTGACGATGGCGGGGGCGAAGTTCGAGATTCTCAACGATGCCGCGCTGATCGAGATGACCGCCCAGGGCCTCGCCGACGGCAAGGCGGTCGGCTGGATGCAGGGCCGGATGGAGTTCGGCCCGCGCGCGCTTGGCGGCCGCTCGATCCTCGGCGATCCACGTTCGCCGGCGATGCAGAAGACGCTCAATCTCAAGGTGAAGTACCGCGAGAGCTTCCGGCCGTTCGCGCCTTCGGTGCTGCGCGAGGACGTCGCCGACTGGTTCGAGCTCGACGGCGATTCGCCCTATATGCTGCTGGTCGCCGATGTCCGCGAGGAGTTGCGGCGTGAGATGACGGATGAGGAGAAGGCGCTGTTCGGCATCGACAAGCTGAACGTGCCGCGCTCGACCATTCCCGCCGTCACCCATGTCGACTACTCCGCCCGCATCCAGACGGTCCACAAAGACACCAATCCGCGCTATCACCAGCTGATCTCGCGCTTCAAGGCGCTGACCGGCTGCCCGGTCGTGGTCAACACCTCCTTCAATGTCCGCGGCGAGCCGATCGTCTGCACGGCGAGCGACGCCTTTCGCTGCTTCATGGGCTCGGAGATCGAACTGCTGGTCGTCGGCAACTGCCTGCTGCGCAAGGAGGAGCAGGACCCGGCGCTGAAACTCAACTACAAGGACGCCTTCGAGCTCGATTGAGCCATTGTCTTTCGCATTTTCTTCACGCGAACCGGTACCCACTTCGCTCGAAAATGCTTTGGCACGGGGATAGATCCGCAATCGATCCCCGCTGCTTCCAGCACCCGCATAATCGGCCGGCAAGGCGCCTTTCGCGCCGGTTCGATCCCTGCGAGGTTCCATGAGCGATACGCCGCGTCTTGGCCTGCCCCTGCTCGCCGCCGGGCAGGCGCAGAAACATGTCACCCACAACGATGCGCTGATGCGGCTCGATGCGCTGGTGCATCTGGTCGTTGCCAGCCGGACGCAGACGGTGCCACCGGCTTCGCCGGCTGAAACCGCCGCGTATATTGTGCCAGCCGGCGGCAGCGGCGTCTTCTCGGGGCATCAGGACCATCTCGCCATCTTCGAGGATGGCGCCTGGAGCTTCCTGCCGCCGCGCGCCGGCTGGCAGGCCTGGGTCGCGGACGAGGCCGAGCACCATGTCTGGACCGGCACGCAATGGCGCCGCTCGCAGCCGATGAGCAGCCTTGGCGCCGCGCTCTGGGGCGTGAACACGGCGGCCGACACGATGAACCGGCTCGCCGTCTCTGCCGATGCCAGCCTGTTCAACCATGCTGGCACCGACCATCGCCTCAAGCTCAACAAGGCGAGCGCGGCGCGCACGGCGAGCCTGCTCTTCCAGGACAACTGGTCCGGCCGGGCCGAGATCGGCCTTGTCGGCGACGACCAGCTCCGGATCAAGGTCAGCCCTGACGGCACGAGCTGGACCGAGGCGCTGGTCGTCGACCGGACGAGCGGGCTGGTCACCCTGCCCGCCAGCAATTGGGCCCGGGAGGCGCCCCGACAGAACCTGCTGATCAATGGCGATTTCCAGATCAACCAGCGCGCCTTCGCAGGCGGCTCCCTGGCGAGCGGCGCCTATGGCTATGATCGCTGGAAGGCGAGCGGCGCCAGCAGCCTGTCACTGTCGGGGATGACCCTCACGCTGGCTTCCGGCGAGATCGCACAGGTGGTCGAGCGGGCGTTCTGGGGCCATGCCTCGCTCGCCTCGACGACGATGACGCTCTCGGTGGAGGCACCGACCAATGATCTCCTGGTCACGATCGGCTCGGCGACCGGGACGATTTCCGGCGGCTCCGGCCGGCGAAGCATCACGCTGACCACAGCTCCCGGCGACACCGGTGACATCACGGTCAAGCTGGCGCGCAGCGGCGGCGGCTCGGTCAGCTTCGGTCAGGTCAAGCTCGAGCTCGGGACAAGCGCGACCGCCTGGCAGAAGCGGCCCGACGAGAGCTGGCTGGCGGCACGCTATTGCCATGTCGTCCGGCCGGGCGCCGCAGGCGTGCGCCTGGGCACCGGCCTGCTCATCGACACCGGCGAGCTCTCCGTGAGCATCGCCTTGCCGGCGCTGTTGCGAGTCTCGAACCCGATCGTGACGCAATCAGGTCTCAGCCGCAGGATTTTCGCGGACGCGGCTATAACTGGGCTCGGGAGTAGCAGCGCGCATGGCGCGACGTTGTCGCTTATCTTCGTCTCGCCTTCGATCGCAGCGGGACAGTCCTATGCGGCGCTGCTGGTCACATCGGGCAGTGGCAGCCATCTGACGGTGGAAGCAGAACTTTGAGCGAAGAACCACCAACCTGTGAGGAATGCTTTGCGCTTTTACGGGAGGGCGGCTCTAGTTGTGACAATGGCTCAGCAATATATCGACTTCCGCATCGTTCCTGGTGACGACCATCTTTCGTCCCTGCAGTGGTCGGCATGTTGCTGAGTCAATTCTTGCCTGGATAGCGAGCTTCTCGTTCCGCTTGCGGCCGGGGAAAAAATAATAGCCGTCCTTGTCGGTCGCTGTCGTCGCCACTTTGCCGTCTTCGCTCTCGGCTTCGACCGGGATGAGCGCAACAGGCGCCAGGCCATCGGTAGTCACCCGGCCTGCCACCAGCTTGGCGCCATCCGGAGCCTCGCCATTGCCCGAAGGGCGAAGGGCCAGTAACTCCCCGATGTCGATACGCTCGCCGGCGCGCGCGCCTGCCAGCGATACGCTGATCTTGCGGACTCGGCCAACAGGCAAAGGAGGCCGCCGCCAGTTGGCTTCATCAAGCTTTACGTCAGGCCAGGCCAAGCGGGCAACGTCGAGCGTGACGCGCTGCCATTGCTCGTTGGTTGCCGTATTGGCAAGGAACCAGGCACTTGAGCTGGGGTCTGTCAGCTGCGGCGCTTCGGCCAAGGCAATCGTGCCGCCATCGTCCATTGACAGTTCAATCTTGAGCGCCCCCCGGGAGGGCACGCTTTCGCCCTGTGTGGCACGACGCTTTCGAAAGGCCAGCTGGACGTGGCTGATGTTCCAAAGCTCCAATTGCCAGGGCGTGAAAGCAACCTGGGCTCGGCCCTCCGTATCGGCGATCAGACTGACATGATCGCGCCCGGGCATGACGTCCTGAAAGTCACCATTCAGCACCTCGACACCCCCGCGTTCCTGCAGCGCGATCGGGCCAATCAGCGAGGTAGGGGTGTTGTCGTCGACGATTGTGACTGAGCCGCGCCCGCTCGCATCGGGCGGATTGCGCGTGAAGCTGCGCACCTCCCGACCTGCGACATGGATGGATGCCTTGTCGGGATCAGCGACATAAATGGTCAATCCGTGCAGATCGCGCGTGCCGGCAAGAAGGTCCGGCATGGTGATCTGCGTGACGGCATCCTGCCATGGCGTGATCTCGACATCCGATCCCGACTCGCCAATCTTCACATGGTTCTGGACGCCGCTTTTCATGATCTGGTAGCGCAGCCAGCTGTTCGCCGGAGGTGACCAAACACGGCGTTGCTCGCCGACGCTGCGATCGAAGTCATAGACCAGATTGGCCAGCCGCCGCATCCAGAGCAGAACATTGGGGGTCAGTGGTTGCTCGGGCGAGGCTTTGAAAGCCGTGCTTCCTGATCCGAAATGCGAGTACCAGAAGTGCCGGACCTTCTCGCCCGCATCTATCAGGTAAATGCTCTGGCTGATCAGCAAGGGGAGGGCATCGCCTTGGTCTGCGGTGCAGGCAACGCCGCAATAAAGCTTTCTCCGGGTTTCAACCGGCATGTCTGGGGCGATTTTGCGGAGGCTTTCGGCAAACGCGTCTTCATTGGAATTGTCGACCACGACGATGGTCCGCGGCACGTTGTAAAGGCCGGAGTAGGATGTGGTGAGCGCGGGCCAACCAATATCAGCTTTGCCCGTCGACGCCGGCCGAAACAGATCGGTTCCCACGGCAGGATAATAGGGCCAGACTCCTAGCACGGACAGCTTGCGGAGCACGTCCGAATGATAGGCGTGGCTTTCCTTGCGATCGGCCAATGGCTCGCGTGACACCACGGTGGACTTATCGGCCAGAAAGGTGCCTTCCGTCCTCGGAAGCTCAAGCGTCCTGCCCTTGATCCCATAGTTCTGGATCAGTGTATTTCCGCCATGAGAGGTTATCAGCGCCGGGCGGATGTTCCATTGCTCGAGCCAGGGCAGCTGTGCCAGCACGGTCTGGCGACTGAAATGATCGCGTTCGATCCGGATAAGATTGGTGTTGCATCCTGCAGCACAGGAAGGGGCAATCAGCTCGATCCGGTTGATCTGCATGGGGCTGACCGCCAGAGAGGAGCTGTCGGCCCGAAGCTGAGGGATCACCTCCTCGACAAGGGAGCGTGGCGAGCGCCTGACGGGCGGCGGGTTGGCTTGAATCCGAGGGATTATGACCTCGACGATCCACCCGAACGTTCCAACCTCGAGCTGGATGTTCTCGCCGCGTGAGCGTTCTACAACAGGCAACGACAACGAGCGCCCCTGCGCATCGTGAACAACGATGGTGAGGTCAAGCGGTGGTGGGGCGGAGAAATAAAGCCGGAAATTTTGTGCGTTCTGTTCCCTGAGAGTTTGATGGACAGGCGCCAGTTCGTAGGTGACTCGCGCCGATGTCAGCGCAAGTGGCGGTTCGATATCGGTGCGTGCCTGCAGGACGCCGTCTTCCTGCCAGCTATGGAAGTGATCGATATTCCCGCGATGCCATTCACGTAGCAGCAGCGCAAATGTCGGCTGTGTGCCGACCCCGGACGGAGTCCGGTTCATCGTGCTCGGCCCGAGAAAAAGCGCGGACGAATATTCGCTGCCTTGTGGCCAAAGCGAATCCGAGATGGTCAGGCCGAGCTCTTCATTGAAGACACGGTGCATCGCGGCGCCATGCCATGGCCGCTGCATATCGACATCGCTGGAGAAGCTGACGACATGTGAGAACGGATAGGGCAGCGATCGGATGTTCGGATTTTCGTCAGCCTGAGCAGGTGTGGTCGCCAGACCGGATACACATGCCGCCATCATACAGGCTGTCCATGATCCGACTAACGCCAGGCGTTGCAAGCCGAGCTTGGCCGCAAACCTCATCTGGAGTTCCCGTTGAGAAGCTTCACCACAGGCGCGGTCAGTTGATCGGCCAACCACTGATGGCCAAGCATCGAGTAATGATTGTCAAACTCGAACGTCAGCAGATTGGGCCGCTCCGTATAAAACTCCGAGAACGGTGGATTGATGCAGTTGTATCCATTCTTGCTGCAATATTCGGTCAAGGTGTTCACATACCCACGCGATCCCGCCAACACCTTGCGGCCATCCTCAAGTGTCAGGATTGGCGCACAACTCTTCCGGCACTGCGCTTGATCCACGCCCGTGTGAAAGATGAAATTCTGACCAGGGTGCTTCCGTTCAATATAATTGACGATCTCGGTCCAGTACCGGAACGACTCCTTACCGGGATCAGGCATCACATCGAAGGGGACGCTCAACGTGTAGCTGAACGGTATGCCTTTGACATATTCGGGATAAGTCGGCTTCGACATGAAGACCGGATAGACCGGCGACGCATCGCGAAACGTGAAGACGCCCTTGTCGTCAAAATAGAAGTTCGGCAAGGCGCTGTTTTCAGGGTCCATGCCCAAGCCATCACGCAGCATCTGCGGATTGACTTGGTAGACAAGTCCGGAAGCCATGGACACCAGGGTGTGGGCGACGTTGAACTTGGAGGTGTAGTCCCGAATTCGGGGGTAGTTGGTTCCGAGGTCACCATTGTCAGCCCCGGCTGAGATGATCTCGACGCATTTTCCAAGCGCGATGCCGACGCTTTCTTCCAGGAGAATGTTGAACTTTTCCTGCGGGCGAACCTGCAACGCCACCATGTCACTGCCGCCGGTGCTCGCCAGCCGGACGCAGTTGTCGGGGTTGTCGAAGAAGCGGTCGCGATCGAGGTAGCCGTAATTGTTGGTGAATGTCGTCGAGTCGAACTCCTGGACGGTGCTCCCACCTGGCCAGTATTGACGCGCATGCGGCTCGTATAGCGCCGCAACCGGCGACGGTGCGCGCGGCCCGACGAAGCGAGCCGTCGACTGGTCGGGCGCGTGGCCATCCTTGTTCACATAACGCGGAGTCAGATCGACCAGCAGGTCATTGCGGCTGTACGACGGCAGAAACCAGCGCCCGAGCGTCGCATAGCTCAGGATGCGTGGATGCCTGACCCTGAGCGAAACCGGTTGTGCTGTATCCACCCCCGTGAAGGCAAAGGCGCCGTCTGCGCCCAGCGCCTGTCGCGACAGGCTGCCGGACTCGGTCAAGAGCTCGATCTGCGTCCCAGGTGCGAGGTCGGCTCCCACGACACGGCCAGCCAATGTCACGCCGGCCGTTGTGGCAGGCGGCGCCGGGCGGATGAGCGCGAGCTGGCGAAGGCGCAGGGACGTGCCCGCGGCGCCTTTCACTTTCAGGAACCACTGGGCGATCTGGTTGCGCTGGCCATTGCGCAGCTTCACGAGCATTTGAGGGGGGAGCGCGAAGAGCGCCTTGTTCCCCGACAGCTTGAGCGACGCCAGAGGCTGGCTGGCACTGGCTTTGTCGGTGATCTCCTTCGGCAGCAGCGGCGCCAGCAATCCTGAAGGGCTCGCCGTTGCCGGCCCGGCCTGCAAGCCATAGGAAACGACTTGGCCGTCGTCCAGCACGAAGCCGATGGTGATGTCGCCGGCCGTTGGCGCGGCGGCGAACTCGAGGCTCAAATGAGTGGCGTCTCGTGCCGGGCTGTCGTCCGGCGACCAGATCAGCCAGCCTTCATCATGGGAAATCTCGAACTGGGCTTCGGTCACCTGGATCGGCCCGGAGCGGCGCTCGCGGAAGCTGCCGCCATAGATCTCGAACAGTCCATTCTTGCGATAAGGCCCGACGGCGTCGACCATGGCCAGGACGGAGGCACTGGCGCCCCGATAGTCGCTGACAAGCGGAAGACGGCCGGAAGCGGCCTCGATGCCACCGAGCGCCAGTTTCTCCAGCGTCTCGACGCGCGCCGTGATGTCTGCCGGCGCAATGACCTGAACCGTTTGCTGCATCTGCGCGGGCTGAGCTGCGGCAACGGGCTTTTGTGCTGCGAGCTGCGCGTCGAGCTGATTTTTCAGCAGCAGCATCTCCACAGCGACCTTTTTGTCGATGCGGGACAGCAGGAATTTTCGTAAGCGGGTAACACTGACAGCCAGCAAAACTGCAATCAGGATGGTCGACGCCAAGATGATGAAAAGCTTCTTTGGCGATATCTTATTTCTCAGAGCGATCATCGTGGATTCTGCAGTGCGGCCCGAGGCGGGTTGGCGGCGTTATGGGGTGTAAGAGAGTTTATTCTCGACGAGATTGACGGCTTCGCCCTTGCGCTCAAACGTAAGGGTGCCAAAGCGTTTCATTCCGTCGAAGTTCGCCCGGTTGTACTCGTCCATGCTGTCGACTGAAATGAGATAGGTCACCACCTTGGGCACGGCGGCGTATTCCGCTTTCGACAGATAATCCTTGGCGTAATTCGTCGCGGTAGCAATGATGAGGTCTGCTGATCCGGTTCCGGCGGACTTCAACGTCTCGGCATTTGGGCGGAGGTCCAGGACCAGAATTAGGAAGCTACCCTTGTTAGAAACAACCCGGTTTTTCTCGGCAATCTCAAGACTTTTTGCAGGTTGAGCAGCCGCCGGCAGGCAAAGCGGCGACATCAAAGCCACGGCCGAGCAAATCCAGAGTTTAATCAACAGTGATTTGTTCATTACCGGCGCTCGACTTTCTAGATTGTGGCGCGCGGGTGACTTCCTTCACGCCAAAACAACATGATTTCCTTTTAACCGAGTGCGCGACAGCTAGCTCAGCGCGGCGTGATGAGTCAAGGTAAAGAGTGGCGAGCTGCCCGTTTTTGGGCGCATGAGAGCCGGGTTCTTTGAAATTTGGGTCTTTACCGAAGAAGGTGCCGGAGAGTCAGTCGCGGGCGATCCGAGTCGTGCTTGTTGCGCTATGGGGGCGCAGTTCGTCTCGTTTGGGTGCCGCGCCTTTGTTCTCCGGCCCGAAGGCGATCTGCGCCTGCGTGAATTTGCGGGCTTTCAAGAAGTTCCTCTTGTCCGAGCGCCAGGGGGCGGATGGAAACCCCGGGCAGGAGCACTGGGCCTTGTCGATTGGCGTCTCAGGCCGCCAGAAGCGGCCCGCAGGTCGGTCCAGCACGCCAAGCCCCAAGCGGTTCGGGTTGACGTCCCACGGTTACCCACCTATCTAGCGTGCGCGCTCAACTGCGTCTTCCGAAGTGCGAGCAAGAGTTCCGGGTCAAATGGTAGAATCCGACGTTATTGAGAAGATGAACCCCATCTTCCAAGATGTGTTCGACGATGAATCGATCGTCGTCACACCGGCAACTGTCGCTGCCGACGTCGAGGGATGGGATAGCCTTGCGCACATCAGGCTCATTGTTGCCCTCGAGCAGGCGTTTGCCGTGCGTTTCAGCGCAGCAGAGGCTTCGTCCTTTGAGAATGTCGGCCAGGTCGTGAGCAGCATCATCGCGAAGGGCGGGCGATAACGTGCCGCTCGAGGGAATTGGGACGAGTTCGCCTGATTCAGCTGGAGCGGTCGATTGTCAGAGCTTCGGACTGGAATTCACGGTCAGCGAAGCTGATCAGCAGGCTTTCGCGCTGCTGTCGGGGGATTACAATCCCCTGCATCTCGATGCGAGGTTCGCCGAGGCGCGAGGGTTGTCCGGCGCCGTCGTCTACGGCGCGATGATCGTCGCGAAAATTTCGCAGATTGTCGGCATGCACCTGCCCGGGCCTTCCGGAATCTGGAGCGCTTTGAAGATCGATTTTCGGCAACCTCTCTATGTCGGGGAGACCGCGCATGTCCAAATCGATACGAGCCACTATTCCGAGGCCACGCGCACGCTGTCGCTGAAAATCGCGGTGACATGTGGTGAGCGTCTGATCGCCAGCGGAAGTGCGTTGGCAACGCTCCATTCCCGCTGACCCCGGGAAGGCGGGCTTAGGATGACGCGACGTTCCGCGCGGAGGTTACGGGATGAGTGAGCTCGTCGTTATCACCGGCGCGACCGGAGGGGTCGGCCGCCGACTCGCCCATCGGCTCGCAGAACGCGGTTTCAGTCCCGTCATCGGGCATCGCTCCGCCAAGGCGGAGGAGGCGAAGCAATTGGCTGCCGCCTGCGGCGGCATCGCCGTCTGCCTCGACATGGCCGATCCCGCTGCGATCGATGCCGGAATCCTGCGCATCGCCGAGGATGGCAGACCGGTCGCCGGAGCAGTGCTCGCCGCCTCGCCGCCGCCGGTCGTTGCTCCGTTCGGCAAGATCTCGCCGGAAGAGCACGCCCTCTTCTGGACTGCGAATGTCGTTGGTCCGCAACGCCTGCTGGCGGGGCTGGTGCGGCAGTGCTTTCGGCCGCGCAAGGCAGGCTCGGTCGTCGGCGTGCTGACAAAGGCGATGGGCAGCGCGCATCTTCTCGGAGGCGAGGCCAAGGCCATGGGCGGCCTGGGCGCCTATACGATCTCGAAATTCGGCCTGCTGGGCGTCATGTCGCTCGCGGCGGCGGAATTCCCATGGCTCCACGTCGCCAGCGTGACGCCGGGCTTCATCGAGACGGACATGTTGAATGCGTTCGATAGTCGCTTCCTCGATCTAATGCGCGGACAGCAGTCCTTCTCCACGGTAGATGACGTGGCTGACGAGATTATTGAGCGCCTCAATCTGCAACCAGCGAGCATGACATGAACCTCGATCTGTCCATCATGCCTTGGCTACCGGCGGCGCCCGCTGACTTTCGCGCGCGCTGCGCGGCGGTGGAGCAGGGGGATCCTTCGCCAGCGGCTTCGTTGCGTGCGCTTGCGGAATCGGCGCTGAGCGACAGCCAGCTGGCGCGTCTGGCGAAAACCATCGGCCTGGTGAGGACTGCGAACGGCGGCGCCATTCCCGGAATGACGCCATTCAAGCTCGGCCTCATCAGCAATGCGACGACAAAGCTGTTCGCGCCGGCGATCGTGGCGAGCGCGGCGCGTTACGGGATCGATCTCCAGGTCATCGAGGCCGAATACAATCAGGTGATGCAGGCCGCGACCGGCGGCGATTCCAAGGTCGTTTCGTCGAAGCCGAACGCAATTCTTCTGGCGCTCGACCACAACGGTTACGAGGATCTGCAATCCGGCAGCCGGGGCGATGCGAACTCCGCCATCGCCTATCTCAACGCCTTGCGCGCCGGCTTGCGGGACCAGTTCAAGGGCACGCTGATCCTGCAGACGCTGGCGACCCCGCCGGAGACGCTGTTCGGAAGCGCCGACGTCCGGCTCGGTCAAAGCCAGCGTGCCCGGATCGGTCGTTTCAATCATCTGCTCGTCGAAGCTCTGGACGGCAGCCCGGATGTCGTGCTCGACGTCGAGGCGATCAGCCAGGCGATTGGCGGCCAGAACTGGTTCGATCCGGCGCAATGGCATATCGCCAAGCTGCCCTTTGCCCAGCGCTATGTGCCGCTCTATGCGGAGCACTGCGCCCGGCTTCTGGCGGCCATGGTCGGCAAATCGCGCAAATGCCTCGTGCTCGATTGCGACAATACGCTTTGGGGCGGGGTGATCGGTGACGATGGCCTGGACGGGATCGTGCTTGGTAACGGGTCGGCCGTCGGCGAGGCTTTCCTGGCGATTCAGCGCATGGCGCTCGATCTGCGCGAACGCGGCATCATCCTTGCGGTCAGCTCGAAGAACGAGGATCGCATCGCGCGCGAGGTCTTCCAGAAGCATCCGGAAATGCTGCTGCGCGAAGAGCATATCGCGGTCTTCCAGGCAAACTGGAACGACAAGGCCACCAATCTGGAAGCCATCGCGAAAGCGCTCAACATCGGCATCGACTCGCTGGTCTTCCTCGACGACAACCCGGCCGAGCGCCGCCAGGTGCGGCAGGCGCTTCCTCTGGTCGCGGTCCCGGAGATCGGCGACGACCCGGCGCTCTATCCACGCTTCATGCTGGCGGGCGGATATTTCGAGGCTCTCGCCTTTCTGGATGCGGATCGTCAACGCGCCGAGCAGTACCAGGCGAATGCCAAGCGTGCCGCGCTCCAGACCGGGGCTCGTGATCTCGCATCCTATCTGAAGTCGCTCGACATGCGCATGACGGTCGGCCCCTTCGACAAGGCCGGCCGCAGCCGCATCACGCAGCTGATCAACAAGTCGAACCAGTTCAACCTGACGACGAAGCGCTATACGGAGGCGGAGATCGAGCAGGTCGGCGTCGACGACAGCGCGCTGACCTTCCAGATCCGCCTCGCCGATGCATTCGGCGACAACGGCATGATCAGCGTCATCATCGTGCGAAAGCAGGACGACGACTGGGCGATCGATACCTGGCTGATGAGCTGCCGCGTCCTTGGCCGCAGCGTCGAGCGGGCGGCGCTGAATGAAATAGCGGCGGCGGTCACACAGAGGGGCGGAACGCGGTTGATCGGGACCTATCGCCCGACCGATCGCAACGAGATGGTCGCGGACCACTACCGGAAGCTCGGCTTCGACTTGGTCGAGACCCGCGACGGGGGCACGACGGTCTGGTCGCTCGATCTCGATCAGTACGAGGCGCCTGCCGTGCCGATGGACATTCTGCGGACGCGGGTGCCGGACGCTGAGGTTGCAGCGTAGGCAGGCGATCCGGGGCGCGCCTTGGTCAGTCCGGCTTGCGCAGCAGCAGGCCGCCCCACTGCGCGGTGAAGGCGGGCGAGATGAGCAGTAGCCAACCACCGGGCCTGCCGGCTCCCTGCTCGAGATGCTGGCTGATCGACAGGATGGGGTCGACGCCGCCGAAATGGGCGTAGCTGAAATCCGTCCCGACCTTCTTCAGCAGGCCGCGATGCTCGCTGAAGAGGATGGGGATACGGTTCTTGCCCGTCGATGGCAGGAAGACCGCGTCGATGTCGTCTTCATGCAGGCCCTGCCGATCGAGCAGCGTGTTCGTGACGGTGGCGAAGTGGCGCTGCTCGGCGCGGATATAGTCGATCTGGTCTTCCGGCGTGGCGAAATGGACGCTGATCCGATTGATGTCGTCGGCGCTGGCTGCCTCCATCGCGTCACCCAGGCCAATCCGCATCGCGCCCCAGTTGGCGTCGTTGGACGCCTCGGCGTAGCCGGCGATCTCCACTCCCGTCTTGTCTTTCGCGCTGACGATCACCGCAGCCGCTCCGTCGCCCCAGAAGAAGGCTCCGTGGTTCATGTTCCTGGTATGGGAGGACGCACGGCAGCTGGTCACGACCATGATGTCGCCGCCCTCGGGCTGAGCGTTGACGAGCTGCGCGGCAAGATCGATGCCGCGCAGGACACCGACGCAGCCCTGCGCCAGGTTGAGGCACTGCGCATTGGTCAGGCCCAGCTCCGCGCGCACCGCGACCGCCGGGATTTCGAGCCCGTAGGATGTCACCAGCGAGGGGGCGGAGATCACCATGCGGATGTCGCTGGCTGTGCCCCCATGGCGCGCGAGCACGTCGCGCGCGGCATGGACCATCAGCGCCGTCGAATCCTCATCGGCGATATGCGTGATCACCTGTCCCAGGCGCGGCAGGCGTCCGGTCTCTTCCGGCGATAGCGGCAGGCCGTCGATCCGCAGGGGCGAGCCGGGGAAGTGGAAGCCGAGCGCGGCGATGCGCGCCGGGTTGTTGGTCGGAGGCACTGTCATGGCTTTCCCGCAGCACGGTCGACGGCCTGGCCGAGGCCGCCATCGACGATCGCCCTCGCCACGATCGCGCTGCCGGCTTCGTTCAGGTGACCGTAGTCAAGGTAGTGCTTCGGTTCCAGCGTCTCCAGCGGCGGGATGTAGATGATGCCGCGTCCCGCATAGGCCGCGAAGATCTGCGCCAGCTCGGCCTGCAGCGCCTTGTATCTGGAAAGCTCGATCAGCTCAGGCAATTGCGCCCGGTCTTCCGTCGCGTAGAAGAAGACCGTGCACTGCTTGTCGCTCGCCAGCCGATCGAGCGTGCGCTTCAGGGCGGCGACCTGCGGGTTCTGCGCATCGAGCGTGATCGAGTCGTGCCGGTTCTTCGTCTTGAGCGTCAGCAGGATGTCGTCCAGGGGATCGGCTGCCTTTTCCGACTTGCCACTGAGCCTGTCGTCGAGCCAGGCGCGGAAGCGCCTCACGAGGCTCGCCGGCTCGCCGTCGAAAACGCGCCACTGGACGAAGTCGCGCAGCTGATAGAGCCGCCAGTGATTGATGGCCCAGTCGCGCAGCGTCGTCTCCAGACGCAGGTTCATGCCTGCTGCAGGACCGGTCTCCGTCGTGAGCTTCCGATTGGCGTCGAGCTGCATGGACGCGAGCCAGGAACGGCTCAGGCGGCTCGCTTCCGGCGCAAAATCGGCGGAGAAGGCGCGCAGGCTGATGTCGGCGACAATGCAGTCAGGCTTCAGCGGAGCGATAAGCCGTGCGACCTGCTCGATATCCGCCGGAAGCGCTCCGTTCATCGCCAGGTTCATCGCCAGGGCCGGCGCCTTGGGGGGACGGGCCTCGATCAGCGATGCCACGGCGGCGGGGATGGTGTGCGCGCGCCAGCCGTCGTCGCCTTTCTCTTCCATCCGTCGGCCATAGACCACGGAGTCGCCGATGAAGACGATGCGGCGGCCGGAATAGGCCCGGAGATAGTCGAGCTTCGCGTAGAGCGTGGCCGGGGTCTGGATATCGACGACGTCCTCGAGCAGGCGCGTATGGCGGGTCATGCCGAACAGCGCGAGATCGATCAGCGCGAACGCGACGATGACGGGGAGGGCCAGCCGCAGCAGGTTCTTGAAGGCTTGTTTCATCGAGCTGCGGGGTCAGAAATTCTGATAGGTGAAAAAGGTGAGCTTCGAGTTCATGAAATACAGAATGATGACGACCTTGGTCACGATGACCGACACCTTGAGCAGATCGAAGCCGACAGTCTTCATCGTCACCACCCCGCCAGCTTCTGGTACGTTTTCAGCGCCTCTGGAACGGTCCCTTGCCACCAGATCATCGTCAGCGAGACGAAGAGATAGGTCGACACGCGGCCAAACCACAGGCTCGCCGCCGTCTGCTGCCCGGTGAACTTGATCTTCAGCGCCTTGGCACGCGCGCGCGCCCATTCACGCCGGATCTGGATCGCGAACAGCACGGCGCCTTGCAGCATGCCGAAGATCAGAAAACCCCACGTGGTGCCGTGCCACATGGCGACGAGCACCATGGCGATGACGTAGATCGACGCGATGCCGTACATCTGCTGCTCGCGTCCCATGCGGGTGATGACGACCTTGCTGAGCGGCGAGAAGACGTAGTCCTGGATCACCGAGCCCAGTGACATATGCCAGCGGGACCAGAAATCCTGCAGATTCTTGGCCATCAGCGGGAAATTGAAGTTCTCGATAAGCTTGAAGCCCATCAAGGCCGCGATGCCGATGACGATGTCGCAATACCCGGAAAAATCGAGCAGCAGGATGGTCAGCATCAGCAGCGCGCCGATCCAGAGCATCGGGGTCGAGAAGTCGTTGCCGGGGGCGGTCATCGAGAAGATGCCCAGCTCCATCAGATTGTCGGCGATGACGAACTTCTTGATGAAGCCGTTGAGCACGCGATTGAGCGCTTGGTAGCCGCTCGCTTCCCATAACAGCTGCTGCGCAGTCGACGCGTCAAAGCGCTGATATCGCTCGATCGGACCCGCCAGCAGGGTCGGGAAGAACAGCATGTAGTTGACGAAGGTGATGAGGCTCAGCCGGTCGCCGGGAGCAACCTCGAGGACGAAGGTTATGCCCCGGAAGACGATATAGGATATGCCGATGATCTTGATCGGATTGCCGTTGAAGGGGTTCACCGATTTGAAGAGGTCGGGATCCTTCAGCAGGAACAGGCCGATCCAGAAGGAAATGACGATTGCGAAGGAGATTGTCGCCGGCCAGAGCGATGTCGACCGCGCCTTGCAAAAACCGACCGCGAACACGAGGGCGAGGAAGCTGCACAGGAGCGCGACCTGCTTGCCATCCGACAGGTAGGTCGAGAGAAAATAGAAGCTGAGCAGCAGCGTCACTGCCTCGCGGATCAGCCTCGGTGCCCACAGGCGGCAGGCCAGCACGGCAAGAACGGCGATGAGGACGAAGCTGAACGAGTTGAGCGCCATTGCCGTTTCAGGTTAGTGGTCCAGGGCGGTATTCGACGCATGCGAAGCGCAACGATGCTCCCGAGCCGACTGGCACGCCGGGCCGGACTTTGAACCGCCCGACTGCATCGTTCTCAGCTTGCCATGCCCGCTACGAGGGCGGGCTTTTATATCCGAGGACTCAGCCCCGTCAATTAACCCTGCCGGCTTGATGTTCACAGGCTGAACGCATTTGACGTTCACGCGCTGAACGTGATAGGTCGCCGGCCATGATCGTCGGATCGAACAACGGCGCTGGCGTCTCTTCGCTTCAGGCTGACGGCTCCGAGCTCGGAGCCGCGGATGCCGAAGGGCGTCACATCGCCGGGCTGCTCGCCTTCGTCGAGCGCGAGGCGCATGTCTCGCAGCGGGCGCTGGCGGGGGAGCTCGGCGTCGCGCTCGGTCTGGTCAACACCTATATCAAGCGCTGCGTGAAGAAGGGTCTGATCAAGGTCCAGCAGGTGCCGCGCCGCCGCTACGCGTACTACCTGACACCCTCGGGTTTCGCCGAGAAGTCGCGGCTCACCGCCGAATACCTGTCCTGGTCGCTCTCCTTCTTCCGCCGCGCCCGGAGCGAGTGTTCGGCGCTGTTCGAGCAGGCTCGTGAGCGCAAGCTCGATCGCCTGGCGCTCTGCGGCGGCAGCGATCTGACGGAGATCGCGATCCTCGGAGCCGCCGAACATGGCGTCACGATCGTCGCCATCGTCGACGCCGGCATGCGCAAGCCGAGCCTGTTCAACATTCCCGTGGTGGCGTCGCTGGCCGAGGCGCCGGTGCGTCCCGGCGGCGCGATCGTGACCGGCATCCACGACGCCCAGCGCCACTATGACGAGGCGGTCGCCGCGCTCGGCGCGCAACGCGTGCTGGTGCCGTCGATGCTGTCGGTGCGCAGCACGGAGGCGGGCTCGTGACGGAGATGGCGGCCCTTTCGACCGGTGCGCGCTGGTATGTCGTGCAGGCTCGGCACCTGTCGGAGCAGCGCGCCGTCCATGAGCTCGAGAATCAGGGCTTCGAGGCTTTCCTGCCGTGCTATCTGCGCAAGCGGCGCCATGCGCGCAAGGTGACGCTTGTCGCCGCGCCGCTCTTCCCCGGCTATCTGTTCGTGCGCCTCGATCCGGCTCGCCAGCGCTGGCGTTCCGTCAACGGCACCTATGGCGTGGCGCGGCTCGTCGCCGGCGAGAGCGGCCCGCTGCCGATCGCCGATGCGGTGGTCGAGGGCCTGCGGGCGCGGCGCGACGGGCAAGGCTATATCGCACTCTCGCAGCGGCCGGATTTCGCGCCGGGGCAGGTGGTGCGCATCCGCTCCGGCAGTTTCGCCGAAACGCTGGGCCTTTTCGAAGGCTTCAGGGACCAGGACCGCATCGCCGTGCTGCTCGATCTGCTCGGCGGCAAGGTGCGGGTGCTGCTGGACGAGGACATGGTCGAAAAGGCCGCGTGAGCGGAGCGTTTCGACCAGATGGGAAGGTGCGGTTCGGGCGCTTCGTCGCACCCGGACTGCGGTAGCTTGGGATAATCATGCGCCGGGCCTGCCGTCGCATCGCCAACAAGGGAAACTGAACGTGGAACTCCAGGGAAAGCGCGTCGTCGTGATCGGTGGCGCGGGCCTCATCGGCTCGCATGCGGTGGATCAGCTGACCAAGACCGATGTCGGCGAGATCGTGATCTACGACAATTTCGTGCGTGGCACGCATGAGAACCTCGCCGGCGCGCTGAAGGATCCGCGCGTCAAGATCTTCGAGGCCGGTGGCGACATCACGCAGACCGACATCCTCGATGCGGCGCTCAAGGGCGCGGACGGCGTCTTCCAGTTCGCGGCGCTGTGGCTGCTGCAGTGCCATGAATATCCGCGCACGGCCTTCGAGACCAATGTCCGCGGCATGTTCAACGTGCTCGACGGCTGCGTCCGCAACGGCGTCAAGCGCCTGGTCTGGTCGTCCTCGGCCTCCGTCTACGGCGATGCCGTCCAGGAGCCGATGACCGAGGACCATCCCTTCAACAACAAGAACTTCTACGGCGCGACCAAGATCTGCGGCGAGGCGATGGCCCGGGCCTATCACTTCCGCTACGGGCTCGACTATGTCGGCCTGCGCTACATGAACGTCTATGGCCCGCGCCAGGATTATCGCGGCGCCTATATCGCCGTGATCATGAAGATGCTCGACGCGATCGACCGCGGTGAGGGCCCGACCATCATGGGCGACGGCTCCGAGGCCTTCGACTTCGTCGCGGTCGAGGATTGCGCCCGCTCCAACCTTTGCGCGATGCAGTCGACCGCCACCGACAGCTTCTACAATGTCGGCACCGGCAAGCGTACCTCGCTCAAGGAAGTCGCCGAGAAGCTGCTCAACCTGACCGGCTCGAACCAGCCGATCAACTATGCGCCGCGCAGCCAGGCTACGCTGGTGCGCAACCGCATCGGCTCGCCGGTGAAGGCGAGCAAGGAGATCGGCTTCACCGCCAAGATCGACCTCGACGAGGGGCTGAAGCAGCTGATCGAGTGGCGCAAGGAGCATATCGAGCAAGTCGCCCAGCGCCGGGCCAAGGCTCAGCTCTGACCCTTTGCAAGATCGGCCGGCGCCTCGCGGCGCCGGCTCCTCTCAGCTCCATGATCGGACGATAGCGCTATGTGCGGCATTGCAGGCGTCCTGCATCGGGACGGCAGACCGGCTTCGCCGGTGACCCTGAAGGCGATGACCGACATCATCGCCCATCGCGGCCCGGACGGTGAAGGTCATTATTGCGACGGTCCCGTCGGGCTCGGCCACCGCCGGCTCTCGATCATCGACCTCACCGACGCGGCGCGCCAGCCGATGGCGACGCGCGATGGTCGCTATGTGCTGAGCTACAATGGCGAGATCTACAACTTCAAGGAACTGAAGGCCGAGCTCAGCGCGCGCGGCCATCTCTTCCATTCCAGCGGCGACAGCGAGGTGCTGCTGACCGCCTTCGCCGAATGGGGCATCTCGGCCCTGCTGCGGCTGAACGGCATGTTCGCCTTCGCGATCTGGGACACAAAAGAGCGCAAGCTGACGATCGCGCGCGACCGCTTCGGCGTGAAGCCGGTCTACTATGCCGAGGTCGACGGCGCCTTCCTGTTCGCCTCCGAGATCAAGGCGTTCCGTGGCTTTCCGGGCTTCTCAGCCCGGATGGATGTCAGCGGCCTCTCCGAATACCTGACCTTCCAGAACTTCTTCACCGACAGGACGCTGTTCGCCGGCGTCAAGCTGCTCTCGGCCGGCTGCTATCTCGAGGTGAAGCCGGGCCGCGAGCCGCTCCAGCCGCAGCGCTACTGGGACTATCATTTCCAGGAGCCGGACGGCCCGATCGACGAGGCCGGTGCGCTCGACGAGCTCGACTTCCTGTTCCGCCAGGCCGTCAGCCGGCAGATGATCAGCGACGTCGATGTCGGCTCCTATCTCTCCGGCGGCATGGATTCGGGCTCGATCACGGCCCTGGCGGCGGCACAGCTGCCGTTCATGCGGACCTTCACCGTCGGCTTCGACCTCAACTCGGCCTCGGGCGTCGAGCTCGGCTATGACGAGCGCTCGAAGGCCGAGCACATGTCGTATCTGTTCAAGACAGAGCATTACGAGATGGTGCTGAAGGCCGGCGACATGGAACGCGCCTTGCCGCGGCTCGCCTGGCACCTCGAGGAGCCGCGCGTCGGCCAGTCCTATCCGAACTACTACGCCGCCAAGCTCGCCTCGAAATTCGTCAAGGTCGTGCTCTCCGGCACCGGCGGCGACGAGCTCTTCGCCGGCTATCCCTGGCGCTATTATCGCGCCGTGGTGAACGACGACTTCGACCACTATGTCGAGAAGTATTACGGCTTCTGGCAGCGCCTGGTGCCGACCGAGCTCCTGCCGCAGATGCTGGCTCCGGTCTGGGGGCAGGCGTCGGGACCGGCGCCGACCGAGATCTTCCGCGACGTCTTCCACGAGCACGCGCATACGCTGACGCGCCCGGAGGACTACATCAACCACTCGCTCTATTTCGAGGCCAAGACCTTCCTCAACGGCCTGCTCGTCGTCGACGACAAGCTCGCCATGGCGCATGGGCTGGAGGGGCGCGTGCCCTTCCTCGACAACGATCTCGTCGACTTCGCCATGCGCCTGCCGGCCAAGATGAAGCTCGGCAACCTGACCGAGGTGGTGCAGCTCAACGAGAACGAGCCCGGCGGCAAGGCGCAGCGCTATTTCGAGAAGACGCGCGACGGCAAGCTGATCCTGCGCAAGATGATGGGCCGGCATATCCCGTCGCAGGTGGCGGAGCGCGAGAAGCAGGGCTTCTCGGCGCCGGATGCGAGCTGGTTCAAGGGCGAAAGCATCGACTATGTCCGCCGCCGCCTGCTCAACGAGCGCGCGCGCATCTACGACTATCTCGATCGCGGCACGGTGAAGGGCCTGATCGAAGACCATCTCGAAGGCCGCCAGAACCGGCGCCTGCTGATCTGGTCGCTGCTCAACCTGGAACAATTCTGCGAGGCTTATCTGTGAGGTGCTATTTTCGAAAGGCGATCGAATCGTGAACTGCCCGTTCTGCCAGTCCAGCAGGCTGCGCCAGCTCTATCCCGCGCATGAGGGGGAGTGCATTACCTCCGATCTGCGGGTCGTGCCAGGGTCGTCGATCGCCAATCAGCTCTGCGAAGCATGCGGCTTCATCTTCAATGCAGGTGGGCCGCGTGGAAACACCGAAGAGTTTTACGGCAAGACCTATCAGCTGCGTATGCACACCGATAATGCGCAGAACATCAACTTTTCCAGTCATGGCGCGGTGCCAATGGCTCGCGCCATCGCCGATTTCCTCGTCGAGCAGACCGGTGGGGCTGAAACCGGCAATATCCTCGAGGCCGGAGCCGGCAAGGGCGAGTTCCTGGTACAGTACCTACAGTCGATGCCGCACTGGCGTTCGGTCGCGTTCGAGCCGAGCACCGCTGCCGCGCGCTTGGCGGAGCGCCTGCCGGGCACGAAGGTCATCCATGGCGGCTATCAGGATATTACGATCCACGAGCGGTTCGACGTCGTCGCGTCGGTCGCCGTGATCGAGCATGTCGAGCAGCCCTACGAGTTCATGCTGTGGTTGCGCCGGCACATGAAGCCGGCGGGCAGGATGCTGCTGACCTTCCCGGATTTCGCCCGCAATCCCAACGACCTGTTCTGCGTGGACCACTTGTCCAAGATTTCGGAGCCGCAACTGCGCATGCTGGCGCGCCGTGCGGGGCTTTCCGTCGTCGCGATCAGGCGCGTCGGCATCGCTGCTCTGGTCTCGCTGGCCTGGGCCGAGCCGGAGGCGCAGGTCGAACCCGTCACAGCTGCTGCCGAAGAGATCCTGGCGCGCAATATCGAGACGGCCAAGGGGATGGTGGCGGCCGTCGGAGCGGCTCGTGCGGCGGCAGCCGCTGCAGGCGAGCAATTTGCCGTCTTCGGGCTCGGGATGGCGGGCTTGGTCGCGCCCGTCCTGCTAGGGTTTCCTCGCTCGGAGATTGCCGCTTATGTCGACGAGAATCCGACGATGCAGGGACAGATGATCGGCGAGCGGCCTGTGGTCGGACTCCAAGAGATCGCGGCGCGAGGTATCCAGCACATCTCGCTTTCTGTCAGTCCGATTTATCGGGAACAAGTCACGGCCAAGCTGCGACCCTATGGAGTGAAGGTTTATGCTTGATCGCAGGCTTGCAGGTGCCGAGGTCCGGGATGATGGCTGAACGCATGCCCGGCGTGCGTGCCGTCGCATCGCTTTTGCACCTTGGCGCGCATGCTCAGGCCTTCGGAGAGGCTGTCGATTTCCTGCGCCGGCAACGTGCCCTGGTTTTCGCCATGGCGAAACGAGATATCGGCAGCCGCTATGCGGGTCAGCTTCTAGGCACGTTCTGGGCCGTTGGGCACCCTCTCTTCCAGATGGCGGTGATGGTGTTCGTCTTCGGGGTGGTTTTCCGTCAGAAGATCGGCGGAACCTATGATTTGCCGCTCGACTATACGGTCTATATCTTGAGCGGGCTTTCGGCTTGGCTTTCGCTCGCTCCGGTGCTGGCGACATCCTCGACTGCCGTGACGAGCAATGCGAACCTGATCAAGCAGTTCACCTTCGATGCGCGCGTGCTGCCTGCGAAGGAGATCGTCATCGGCTCGATCGTCTGGGCGGTGTCAGTTGCCATCGTCATGCTCTACACGGTGGTCATCTATCGGTCGGTACCGTGGACTTACCTGCTTCTGCCGATTCTCACTGCGATCCATTTCATGACAGCGATGGGATGCGCTTGGGGACTTGCAGCGCTTTCCGTCTTTCTGCGGGACGTCAAGGACGTCATCACGCTGATCAACACGGCGATGCTGTATCTGCTACCTGTCGTTTATCTGCCCGCTTGGGTTCCCGAGATTTTCCGGCCAATCATTTTCATCAATCCGTTCAGCTATTTGATCTGGGTCTATCAGGACGTCCTGTATTTCGGCCGGATCGAGCATCCATGGGCTTGGGTCGTGGCGTCGCTCTTCGCCCTCTTTCTGTTCACCTCGGGCTATCGTCTGTTTCGTCGTCTCCAGCCGATGTTCGGGAGTGCGCTATGACTACTCCCGTCATCGACGTCCGAAACCTGTCCGTCGCATATCAGATGTACGCGCGACCCATCGATCAGCTTAAGGAACTCGTGCTCGGCGGTGTTCGCCACGAGACGTTCTGGGCGCTGCGCGATGTGTCTCTGACAGTTGCTGAGGGCGAAAAGCTCGGGATCGTCGGCCCCAACGGCGCAGGCAAGAGCACGCTTCTGAAGGTCATCGCCGGAACGATGCAGGGGACGAACGGGAATGTCTCGACCCATGGTCGGATATCGTCCCTGCTCAGCATGGTGCCCGCCTGGAACGGCGACGATAGCGGTATTGAGAATATCCGCTTCAACCTGTTGCTCAACGGCGTGCCCGAGAGCCGCATTCCAGAGCTGATCGAGGATATTGCGGACTTCACGGAACTCGGCCCATTCCTCTATCATCCGGTAAAGACCTACTCGACTGGAATGGGTGCGCGGCTCTCGTTCGGCATCGCCACGGCTACCGAGCCCGACATCCTGATCATTGACGAGGTTCTCGGCACGGGCGACGGGTATTTTGCTTGGAAGGCCAACAAGCGCATGGAGGCGTTCTGCGCCAAAGGGCGCGCCATGATCCTCGTCAGTCATTCCATCGCTGCCATTCAAAGCATGTGCGACCGCGTGGTCTGGATGCAGAATGGCGCGATCCGACAGGACGGTCCGACGGTCGATGTGCTTGCAGCCTATGAACTCGATTTCCGTCGCGCCGATGATGAGGCAATGCGGCGCAATCACGCGAGCCGCGGTATCAACGATGATCCGGTGATGGCTGAACTAACCGATGCGGCCCATGTGCGTTTGCGCATCATCCCACGTTCGCGAGCTCCCTTCTTTTCGACGCATTATGTGAGCGAGGTCGGCCTAAGCATTGACGGCGAGGAGCGCTACGTCGCCTCGCTTGAGCTTGGTGATACCACTGGATCATTGGCCGGAGCAGCCGTCGGACTCGACATTCTCAATAGCGAATGGGGTCGTTTGCATGAGAAGGATGGGCGGGCCTGTCGGACGTTGGCCAGGTTGGCCGGGCGCAATTTCGGAGGGCAGGTTCTTGCTCGTTTGCCCCGGAGCGATGCGGCGACTCTCGAGGTCGATCTGACTGTTTATTCCGGCGATACGCGCGAAGAGCTTCGCGTCGAGATGCTGGACATGGCTCTTGGCCAATGGCGAGAACTCGAGGCTGTCGTTGCCCAAAAGGGAGACGGCTGGCGCAAGCTGGCCTTCCGCGGGGCGATCAAGGAGGCTGATCCACAGGTGGCCGTGGCGATCGCCAAGCGTGTCGCTGAAGCCTCTAAGGCCGACGCCGATGTCGTCTCGGTGAAGGTTGTCGCCAACGGGCTTGAAGTATCCTCGGTGATCGAGCGTCAGCCTTTCGAAGTCCAGGTGCACGTCCGGTTCAATCGTTCGCCCGAACTCGCGGATGTCGGCCTCAAGCTAACGCGAATGGATGGCGCTTATGTTTTCTGGCAGTCGTCAGGCCAGAGCATCGGCAATCTTGAAAAGCCGTCCGGAGAGAAACTGTTCCGGTTTCATTTTGATCCGAATGTCTTGGGGGGCGGAGAGTATTTTATCAATACTCACGTAACAAATGGCTGGAACTTCCCGAATAATTACCCTTATTCAGATGTGTTTGCCCGTAAGGTGAACGCAGCCAGCTTTAGAGTCGTTCCGGAATTCAACGGAGTTGATTTCGGTGTCCTCAATCAGCGCATCCGCGTCGACGTAGAGACTTTGGAGAATCATTGATGTGGTCGGCTGAAAGTCGCGGTCGTGCGATCAATGCTTTCCAGCGTGAAGAGATTGTCGGGCTTGCCAAGTTGGATGCAGCTGCTGCCGAAGTGGCATCCAGGCGTCCTCACTATACGGGGATCGGTGAGTGGCTGCCCCGCGGTCTCGGCGGTAAGGTGCTCGAGTTGGGATGCGGTCCCGGGCGCTACGTCGCCCTGCTGGCGGGTCTTGGGTACGATGTGGTCGGCGTCGATCCCGCTTCCTTTCCGCTTTGGGAAGACATTCAGGCTCACCGCAAGGTCGAATTGATCTCCGGTATCAAGGCTGAAGCGCTGCCGTTTCCTGACGCGTCCTTCGATCATGTCGCCTGCATCAGTGCCTTGCTTTATTTCGAGGATGCGAAGAAAGCGCTGGATGAAATCGCGCGCGTGTTGAAACCGGGCGGCCGGCTCTATGTGCGCACGGTCAACAGCCGCAATCTGTCACGCCGCTGGAGCAAGACCAATATCGATCCCGCGGCTCCCAACTATTTCGACGAAGCCGAGCTCACGGAATTTCTGACCAAGGGCGGCTTCGAGGTGAAGAAGACCTTCACCTACGGCTTCTTTCCGCCGGTTATGACGTCGTTCTGGTGGTATCTGTGCAATGGTCCCATTTCGATCGGAGCCCAGGAACGTCTCTCTGCTCTGACGCCATCCGATATGCGCGTCACGGTCGTCGCGTTCGCGCAAAAGCCTGAGGCGGCCTGATTTGGCCATGAGCCTCGCCGCTGATGTGCTGATGCACCATTTGAGACTGGTTGGCCTGAAAGACCTGCGGGAACTTCGGGACGGCGAGTTGGCGGTTGGCGACGGCGCCGTGACCATCAAGTTTGCGAACACGGAGACCTTGACCCCGAGCGGCGAATTTGAGCGGAGGAGAGCGGATCGGGCACTTCTCGCGGTTGCAGGACAGGGGTTGGCCTGGGGGCAACTACGCAGCTTTCATAGTGAGAAGGTCTGGCTCGATGACGGTCTTGTGCCGGTTGTCGTCAACGGCGAAGGGCAGGCAGTCTGGGCCTGGTCGCCATCCGAGCAGGGAGGCAGCCTGCTCATTGGTACCGATCTTGTCGCCGATCTCATTCTGATCCGACAGGGAGATCCCTTGGCGGCCGCCAATCGGCCGACCGAGCCGCTATGGGGTATAGCCGGCGAGCGGCCGAACTATCTGTTCGAGGCCCAGCTCGATCCCGGCCGACCGTTCGAGCGGTTGGCAGATTGGTGGCTCTGGGCCCTGCGCGATGCGCTGATGAGGCATGCGGGCGTCGAGGCTTCGCCGGTTCTACCGGGCGGCGCGCCAGGGATGATCGTCATAACGGGCGATGACGACCAGGCGCCGATCGAGGACTATCGCGCGCAACGCGAGTTGCTCGGAGACCTCCCTGTCACCTACTTCCTGCACCCGCTGTGCAAGCTTGACCAAGCTGGCTTCGACGAGATCTCGGCAGGCCGCAAGATCGAGTGGGAGCTGCATCCGGATGCCCTTGAGACCCCGGATGAGTATCCCCAGCGCCTCGCCGAGCAGGGCGCCTGGTTTGAAGAGCTCATCGGGCGCAAGGCCCGCTTGGTGCGCAATCACGGGTTTCTGAACGACGGATATTGGGGGCATGCCCGGCCATGGCTGGCCCACGGGATCGTTGGCAGCAGCAATATTCCGGGTGTGGATGGTCGTGTGGTGAACGGGTCGCTGCTGCCGGCACGTCTAGTCTTGGATGGCAAGCTCACATCGCATGTGAGCTTGCTTACGGCCTTTGGTGACGGAGCGATCTTTGTCGGTAATTGGGATGCCGCGACCACGATCGAAGCCGTCCTGTCATCCGGTCAGCGCATCATCGAGAGCGGAGTGCCGGGCGTGCTGGTGTTCAACCTGCATCCCGCGAACCATCTCAGAGCTGCGCCGATGCATCAGGCGGTGCAGATGCTCGCGCGAGAAGGCTTTATCGCCATGACCATGGGCGAAGCCCTGTATTGGTTCGATCACGGCGAATGGCCAATCAGGTCGGACTCCTCGACGATCGAGCCAATGGCAGCCGGCTCGCAGGTAAAGATGGCGAGTAGTTTTCCGGCAAGGGCGGCGCAGCACGCCTGGACAGCCTTGAATATGCTGCTCGGCAGGGGTGGGCGGAGCCAGTAATGCAGAAATCGATGACTCGCATCGCCGTGTTGGGAGCAGGCGGTGACGCGCTCGTGGTTGCCGAAGCAATCGTGCAAGGGCATGGCGCCGGCCAGGGCGTCGAGCTGGCCGGCTTCCTCGATGACAAGCTCCAAGGTGAAATGCTCTATGGCAAGCCCGTGCTTGGCGGGCTGGACGATTGGCGCACGCTCGACGACGATATCCGCTTCGTGCCAGCGATCCAGAAGGTCAAGGATTCGCCGCGACGCGTCGAGCGGCTTCTCGCTCTCGGCATTCCCGATGAACGCTGGATCACGGTCATCCATCCTCGCGCCGCGGTCTCTTCGGACGCGCGTATCGGACGCGGCGTCTTCATTGCGTCCTGCGCGACGGTGCAGCCCGAATGCGAGATCGGCGATTTTGCCAGCCTGCGGGCAGGGGCGATGCTCGGTCATCATTGCCGTGTCGATGCGCATGCCTATGTGGGGCCGAACGCAGTGATGTGCGGCCGCAGCGTGCTGGAACTCGGCGCGCATCTCGGGCCTGGTTCGGTCCTGCTGGAGAGCAAGATCATGCAGCCTTACTCGGTCGCGGGCATTGGCTGCGCCGTCACCAAGGACGTTAAGGAGCGGACGATCGTGTTCGGCAATCCGGCGCGTCGCGTCGGCTTCATCCGGTGAAGGGGCCCCATCGCATGGAAACCGGCACGCCCCGTTCAGCACGCGCTCTGATGACCGATCAGACGCAGTTCAAGATCGGGCTGTTTTCGCTCAATGCCAGTGGCGGCATCGCCATGACCAAGGTGGAGGAGCGCTGGCAGGGCGAATGGCCTTCCGTGCTCGCCGCCGCCCAGATGGCCGATAAAGCTGGCCTGGATTTCCTGCTGCCGCTGCAGCGCTGGCGCGGCTATGGCGGTGCGACCGATCCTCGTGGCTGGTGCATGGAGACGCTGACCCACGCTGCCGGACTTGCGGCGTCCACGAAGCGCATTGCCATCTTCGCAACCGCGCAGGTCCCCATCGTCCATCCGGCCTATGCCGCCAGAGCGATCTCGACCATCGACCATATCTCCGGCGGACGGGCTGGCCTCAATATCGTCTGCGGCTGGAACGAGAACGATTTCGCGATGTTCTCGGCCGACAATGTCGGGCCGGATCGGCGCTTCGACCAGGGAACGGAATGGACGCAGCTTTTCCGTCGTTTGGCGTGCGGGGAGGGGCCATTCGACCACTCGGGAGAGTTCTTCTCCACACGTGGTGCGCATTGCTCGCCCCACTCCCTGCAGTCCGGTGGACCCGTGCTGATGTCGGCGGCTTTCTCGCCGGTCGGACGCGAATTCGCGGCGCGCGAATGCGACGTGCTGTTCACGACAATGTCGAACATTGAGAACGGTGCGCGCCACATCGAAAATCTGCGCGGGATCTCGGCCGAAGTCGGCCGCCCCTTGCATGTGTTCTCGCCGGTCCATGTGGTTTGCCGGCCGACGCAGGCTGAGGCTGAAGACTACTACGAAAATTATGCCGGGACCGGAGAGGATGCCGGAGCGGTCGACAACTACATCGCCGAGAACTCCCGGGCTGGAAAGCGTGCGCTCGCCGTGGCCATGAAGCTGCAACGCAAGCGCATCGCGGGCGGGTTTGGCAGCTATGGAGTCGTTGGTTCGCCCCGCCGTGTCGCTGACGAGATTGTTTCGATGCACGAGGCGGGTTTTGCCGGGATCTCGATCTCCTTTGTCAATTTCGTCGATGAACTGCCCTTCTTCATCGCAGAGGTTCTGCCACTGCTGGAAAAGGCGGGGCTTCGGCGCCCGCTTTCTTGAAGCTTGGCCAACCGGCTGCCAGCAATCGCCCTTCAATCTGACACCCTAGGAAGGATCAAAAATGAGCGACGTTCGCGCCACCGTCATCGCCACCATTCTCGACATCACCAAGCCGGAGAAGCCCGATCTCAGCAATCATGATGCGCCGCTCCTTGCCGGCGCTCTCGACTCGCTTGATTTCGCGAGCACCTTGATGGCGCTTGAAGATGAGTTTGGCTTTGCTCTGGCCGATGAGGACACTGAGCAATTGGGTACGATCAACAAGCTTGTGACCTTCATTGAAGCCAAGCGTGCGAGCTGAACGCGGCAACGAGCACAATCGCGATGACGCCTCCAGCCCGCGCACCTGTCACCTTGTCGGTCGACGATCACAGTCCGTCGCGCGCTTTGACGGTGCGCGATCTCGTTGTCGGCGATTCAGTCGAGCAGACATTTGTCTTCGATGCGGCGGCAAGGCGGGCTTTCGCGGCAGTGGCCAATGATCGAGCTCCGATCCATGAGGACGAGCGCTTTGCCCATCGCCACGGCTTTGCCGGAACGGTCATCCAGGGCATGTGCGTTTCCACGCGCTTTTCGCGGTTGATCGGCATGTATCTGCCTGGCGAACACGCAATTCTCGAACATATCGAGTTGAAGTTCCGGCATCCGAGTTATGAAGGGCAACCACTGACGTTCCGAGCCAGCGTCGAGCGCATCTTCGCACCGATGCGGGTGGTCAGATTGACACTAAGCGCGGTCGCAGGCGACGTGATCCATATCGCCGGGAGGGCGCAATGCCTGATCCGTTAGCGCGCGCGCCCTATGTCTCTATGGTGTTCGAGAGGCTGGCCGCGCGTGGCGAAGGCGCCTTGCTGGTGACAGCGGAGGGCGATGTCTCGACCGCAGCCGTCTTGGCGCAGGCCGCGGAGCTTGAGCAGGCTTTGGCGCGCCAGGGCATCGGTGCAGGCGCGGTTTGCGCCTTCCAGGGCGACTATGCTCCTCATACGGTCGCGACCTTCCTGGCTTTAATGCGGCTTGGCGCCATCGCAGTGCCGTTCAGCGCAGGCGCGGCTGCCGAGCGCGAGGAACTCGTCGCGATCGCGTCGGTGGACTGGTTCGTCGACCCGTTATCCGGGGCAGCCGTGGCATGCGAGCCGCAAGGCGAAAAGCACATGCTTGTCGCTCAGCTCGTGGATGCCGGACACCCCGGTCTTATCGTCTTCACATCCGGCTCGACTGGCAAGCCGAAGGCGATCCTGCACGACATCGACCGGATCGCATCCAAATTCGCCGAGAGCCGGCCGGGTTGGCGGATGGCGATGTTCCTGCTGATCGATCATTTCGGCGGCTTCAACACGTTGATGTCGGTTTTGGCCAATGACGGCGTTGGCGTCTGCTTGCGTGATCGCTCGCCGCGGGCAGTGTGCGAGGCCGTGGCTTATGGCAAGGCCGAGCTGCTTCCGACCACGCCGACCTTCCTCGGCATGCTGATTACTTCGGGGCTCTGGCGGGAGCACGATCTCAGCACGATCAAGCTCGTGACCTACGGCGCGGAGCCGATGCCGGCTGTTACATTGGCGCGGATCCGCGAAATCTTGCCGCAGGCCCAGTTCAAGCAGACCTATGGCCTGTCCGAATTGGGGGTATTGCGCTCAAGTTCTCCGGATCAGGGTTCGTTGTGGCTCAAAGTGGGGGGAGTGGGGTTCGAGACCCGGGTCATCGAGGGTCAGCTTCACATCCGGTCCGGGTCGACCATGCTCGGCTACCTCAATGCTCCCAGCCCGGTCGATGCCGAAGGCTGGATGAATACGGGAGACCTCGTCGAAGAGAAGGATGGGCTGATCCGTTTTCTGGGGCGGCACAGCGAGGTCATCAATGTCGGCGGGCAAAAGGTGCTTCCGACCGAGATCGAGGACGTCTTGCTCGAGGCGGAGGGCATAACCGCAGCGGCCGCCTTCGGCGTGCCGCATGCGCTGCTCGGCCAGGCTGTGGTGGCACGCGTTGCGCTCGCTGTACCGGAAGATCTCAAGTCCCTGACGGAGCGCCTGCGCGGGTATTGCCGCCAGCGCATGCAGAAATTCAAGATTCCCATGCGCTTTGAGATCGTCGACGAAAAATCTCTGTCGACCTCGCGGGCCAAGAAGAACCGTGCCTCCTAGCGGCACCGATCAGGATTGCTACTCATGACCACGTCCTCTCGTGTCACGCTCGTCAGCGGTGGAAGCCGCGGTCTCGGCTTGGGTATCGTCAAGGCGTTGCTCGAGGCCGGCCACCATGTCGCGACCTTCTCGCGCCGGGAAACAGCGGAGGTTGCGGCGCTTCGCGCCAACTATCCCGAACGGTTTCTCTTCACGGTCGGAGACATGGCGGAGCCGGAGCATTTCCCGGTGCTGGTGCGCGAGGTCGAGCAGCGTTTCGGCCGCCTTACTGGCCTCGTCAACAATGCCGGCATCGTTGCCGAGGAACTGATCGCACGGCAGCCTGCCGACGACATTGCGCGGCTGCTGTCGGTCAATCTGGCGGGGCCGCTGATGCTGACTAGGCAAGCGGTCCGTGGGATGATGATCGAGGGGCGGGGCAGCATCGTCAACATCAGCTCGATCGTCTCTGTCAGCGGCTACAAGGGAACGGTCGCCTATTCGGCGACCAAGGGCGGCATCAACGCGATGACGCGTGCACTGGCCCGGGAACTCGGTGGGCGCGGCATTCGCGTCAACGCAGTGGCGCCCGGCTACATGGAGACCGACCTGGTCGCCGACATGGATCCGAAGCAGCTCAAGCAGATCGTGCGGCGCACGCCTCTTGGACGGCCGGGAGATGTGGAGGATGTCGTCGGTATCGTGCTGTTCCTGCTCAGCGATGCCGCCTCCTTCGTATCGGGGCAGACGATCGTCGTCGACGGCGGGCTGACCGCGTGAGCTCGTCGCAGGCTATGGTCTATGAGCCCCTTGCGCAGTTCCGAGGCAGCCGGGACTATGTCCATTCGACCGATCTGTACGAGGAGATCGTCCGCGGCGCGGACGCGGCCGGGCTGGTCTTTTCCGGTCCGATAGACCTGCGCATCAAGGCAAAGATCACCAGGCGGCCGCGCTATCATTTTGTCGAAGAAGACGCGAATGCGGGGCGATCCGAAGAAATCGCTGCGCAATGCCGCTTTCAGCATAAGGGTATGCCCTGGTTCGCGCTCATCAGCGAAGGGAGCGAGCCCGTTGTCCAGCGCAAGCCTTATGATGAGGGACCTGCGGCGCACCATGGCGCAATCATCGGCAAGGTCGCTGAGCTCACGGGCGAAACCGGCCTGAGGCCGATCGAAGCCGTCACGGCGCTGGCGGTGCTGTTGCACAAGCAGGCTCTTCCGCCGCCGCCGGGCAAGCGGTGGATGCTGGGCCAGCTCATACTCGAGCGCGCATTGGAACCACGGGATGCCACCGAACTCCGCATCGCGATCGACAAGGTCTTGGGCACCACGATCACCCGATCCAGCTTGGCGGGGCATGATGGTGGATTTGGTGTGATGACCTTCATTCTGGCCGAAGCCTGAGACACAGCCAGCACCTGCATGTCGATCCACCGGCAGAATGCCGGTGATAGTCCCTGTGACACCTATCCCGAAAGACCACAGCGATGAACATCACTGAACCTTCCTTCGACGAAGCCGAGATCGAGATGGTCCGGGCGGTGCTCGGCTCGAAATGGGTCACACAGGGGCCGATGACCGAGCGCTTCGAGGGGCTGATCGCCCAGAATCAGCGCGCCAAATATGCGCTGGCCTGCACCTCCTGCACTGCCGCGCTGCACCTTGCCACCATGGCGCTCGGCCTCGGGCCTGACGACGAGGTGATCGTGCCGGCCTTCACCTGGATCACCAGCGCGCATTCCGCCGAGTATGTCGGGGCGAAGGCCGTCTTCGCGGATGTCGATCTTGCGACCTTCAATATCGACCCGGCGGCGCTGGAAGCGGCGATCACGCCGCGCACCCGCGCGGTCGTCGTGGTCCACCTGTTCGGGCTCGCGGCACCGATGGACGAGATCCGCGCGATCTGCGCCCCGCGCGGCATCCGCATCATCGAAGACGCCGCTTGCGCCATCGCGACGACCTACAAGGGCGAGCCGGTCGGTGCGCTCGGCGATATCGGCTGCTTCTCGTTCCATCCCCGCAAGGTGGTGACGACCGGCGAGGGCGGCGCGGTCACGACGAATGACGATGCGCTCGCCGCCGCCGTCCGCTCGCTGCGCAACCACGGAGCCACCGGCGTGCCTGCGGCCGACGACGAGCCGCACGGCCCGTGGACCATGGCGCGCTTCGACCGGATCGGTTTCAACCTGCGCCTGTCGGACATCCAGGCGGCCGTGGGTGTCGCGCAGATGGGCAAGCTGGAGCGGCTGGTGGCCGATCGGCGCGCTTCGGCCGGGCGCTATACCGAGATGCTTCGGGAAATCAACGATCTCGTCTTGCCGGTGGCAGGCGATGTCGAGGGCCATACCTATCAGTCTTATGTCATCCGCCTGGCCGATGGCGGACGCAAGCGCCGCAATGCGGTGATGTCCGCCCTGGCCCTGGCCGAAATGCAGAGCCGGCCCGGCACGCATGCGGTCCACCGGCTCGGCTACTATCGCGACAAGTATGGCCTTGCCGCCGATCAGTTCCCGAACGCCGTCCAGGCGGAGGACACCTCCATCACCCTCCCGATCGTGCCGTTCATGCGCCGCTCCGACCAGGAGCGCGTCGTGGATGTGGTTCGGCGCGCGCTCAAGGGTTGATGTAGCGTTTCCAGTGCTCGGGCGTTGAATCGGTGAAGTCTCTTTTGAAGAACGCTCGAGCCGTCGTTCGCAGTCGTGTCAACAAGTTGCCACCGGGCTTGCGGACACCTGCCCGGCTCATCCTGCGCTCAACCAAGTTTCTCCTGCTGGTTCCGGTCCGCCTGGCGCGAGTCGGCGGGATGATCCTGCGCGGAGATGTCGGCGCGCTGCAATCGCTGCCCCTGCGCTTTACGCACCGGCTGGCGGGCCTGATCGCCGGTCTCATGAATCGCTTTTCGGCGTGGCTGCTGAACGATTATGTCGTGCCGCGGGCAAAAGGCTGGTCCGATGCAAGGCTTGCCAAAGCCCGGCCACGCTCATTGTGGGGCGTGACGCCGATCCTGACCTTGCCGCTGAAGGCACAGGCGGATCGGCTTCTGGGTTTCCAGAGCCATTCTCTGGTTTTTGTCACCTACCACATCTCGCGCAATTTCGATTTCAATTTGCGCAAGCTGGTCAATGCGACCATCAAGCTTGCCCCGCAACTATCGCCGGCGCTGGAGCGAATGATCCTCGCCTGGGCCGTCGCGCGCTACGATGTGTTTCATTTCTTCTATGATCGCGGCCTGATGCTTCCTGTGGCGCGGTTCGGCGTCAATCCTCAGGAACTGGATTTGCTGCGCTCCGCCGGCAAGCGTGTTTATCTCTATGCCTATGGTGCGGATGTGCGCCGGCGTGATGCGACGCTTGCGCTGGGAAAGTGGAATTTCTGTACGGAATGCCCGGATCCGGGCCGGTTCTGCATCTGCGACGACGCAAGCGGAACCTATATCATGGAAGGCATGTGCGATCGCGTCACGCAGGCTGTCGCCCTGGGGGACATGCTCGCTTACGTCCCCGATGCGCGCAACATGCACTATTGGCCGATCGACATCGCTGCGATCCCCGTCGGTGCGCCCCCACGGCGCGATGGGCCCCTGAAGATCGCTCACGCTCCTAATCACACGCATTTCAAGGGCTCTCGATATCTCGAAGACACGATCGAGAGGCTGCGGTCTCAAGGGCACGAGATCGAGTATGTCAAAGTCCAGGGCGTGCCCAATGCCGAAGTGATCCGCCTGTTCGGCGATGCCGATATCGTCGCCGACCAGTTCATTGGCGGGGCCTATGGATACACTGCGCTCGAGGCGATGGCGCGTGGCAAGCCGGTCCTGACCTATGTGCGTGGGCCGGAACTGATCGAGGCTCCCGAGGATTGCCCACTGATCAATGTCACTCCGGATACGCTTGAAGAGACGCTGCTCTGGTGCGTCACGCATCGTGACAAACTCGCCGCGATCGGCGCGCAGGGCCGGGCCTACGTCGAGCGGTGGCATTCGATCAGCGCCGTCGCGAGCCGTTTCGGGCAGATGTACGAGGAGACCGCAGCGTTTCCGGAGACGGTTCTGGCGAAGATCCGCGCCCAGCGAGACACGGAAGCGCGGCGTCGAGCCAGCATTGGCGACGTGGCCGATTGGCAGCACCCTTTCCTCATCGGCTTCAGCACTGCCGGGCCTGCCAGGCGGTTGACGCCATACAAGACGGCCGACGTCAGCCGAGCGCTGGCGCTGAAGGGGGCTTCGCCGTCGGAGCGCTGGCAGGCGGCGGGGCTCGGGCCGGAGCCGCGCGATGCCTGGGTCAGCTATGACCGCTCGCCCTGGCGTCATCCCTGGCTGACATCGGGCAATATGAGCGCGTTCTCGCGGTTCAGCCGCGACGTCTTCGCCGAGTTGCGATCGGCGATCGGCGAAGAGCACGTCGCCACGGGTGATTTCGGCTTCGTCGGCAACATCGCCAATGTCAGCTACATGCGCGCAAGGGGGTTGCGGCGGCACATTCCGGGCATCGATCTGCATCTCCCGACTTTCGACCGGTCGCTGATGAGCCTGCCGGCCTGGGAGGATTTCGATGGCGATATCGAAGAGCTCGGCGAAGATCCGATCGCCCGCCTGCTCGAACGCCCCTTGCCCGAGCGTACGAGCTGGCTCGAGCTCTCCGCCGATTGGGTCGGCGAGCTGCGCGCGGGCTCCTATCCCTTCATCGAGATGGAGGACGTGCTCGCCTGGCCGGACTACATGCCCTATGCGAAGGGACTCAAGGCCCTCAACCGGCACGACGCATTGCTGGTCTCGCAGGTGCTCTATTTCGGATATTTGTCGCGCAGGCCCTATATCGTGGCGCCCATGGGCGGTGAAATCTGGTTCGACGCAGCAAGGGACGACAATCTGGGACGAATCACACGTCGTTCCCTGGAGCGCGCGGCGTGCGTGCTGGTCTCCAATCCGATCACGCTGGCGCATGCCCGCCGCCACGGGCTGAACAATTGCCTCTATCTTCCCTTCGTCATCGATGAAGAGCGGTATGCGCCTGGCCCTGCCCCCGAGTTGAGAGCGGAGTGGGAGGCGAAGACGGGCGGCGACTTCTTCGTTCTCACCTCCATGCGGCTCGATAACCAGTGGAAGGGCGCGCATATCGGCCTCGACGGCTTTGCGCGCTTCAGCCGGGCTTATCCTCGGGCTCGCCTTTTGATCCTCGGCTGGGGTGTCGACGAGGCAGCGTCGCGCGAGCGGCTGGAGCAGCTCGGAATCGCCGACAAGGTCCTGCTGTTGCCGGTGGTCGGAAAGGCGCTTCTTGCGCGCTATCTGCGCTCAGTCGACGTGGCGATGGAGCAATTCGTGCTCGGCTATTTCGGTGCGTCGGGACTCGAGGCGATGGCCAGCGGCTTGCCATTGATCATGCGGATCGAGAAGGCCCAATATGATGGGCTCGTTCCCGACGGTGCCCCGCCAGTGCTCGATGCCGATAGCGCCGACGCGGTCGCTGCTCACCTTGCGATGCTGCATGATCAGCCCGAGCGGCGGCGAGAAATCGGCGAAAATACGCGCAAGTGGTTTCTGGCGAATCACAGTTCGAGCGCGCGTTGGCGCGACTACAAGCTGCTCCTGGACGCCGCTGCCATGGGATACAGGTTCGACTGGAGGGCTTCGCCGCTTTCCGAGGCACTCTCAGCGGAGGAGGCGGCCTACCATCGCGAGCAGTTCGCAGGCGCCCCGCCTTTCCCGGTCTACGAGCTTTGATGATGGACGCGGCGCACAAATTGTCAGCCGATACGGGGGCGGGAGAAGCCTCTGCCAATCGCACCGGCATGGAAGCGAACAGCCAATTGCCTCCCGACAGGATCGTTGCGGAGCTTCAGGCGAAGCTCGGGCGTCCTCTCCGGGTGCTGCATATCGGCAATATCGCCAACAATGCCTACAATAATGCGCGTATCCAGCGTAAATTCGGCATCCAGTCGGATGTCATCTGCTACGATTACTATCATGTGATGAGTTGCCCGGAATGGGAGGATGGCTCCTTCACAGGCACGGCGGAAGGTAATTTTCCCGATTGGTTCGCGACCAGCCTTGCAGGATGGTCGAGGCCCGACTGGTTCGTCCAAGGACCCGTCGACCTCTGCCTGCAGTATTTGCGCGCCCGTCAGCTCAACATGCGGCTGACCTCGCGGCTGATGAAGACCTATCTCGAGGCCAATTACTGGCGGATCCTCGACGACTTCGCGGCCCTGGAAGGGCGCGCGAGACCGCGCATGCCCCAGCATATGCGCCGGACTGCATGGCTGGTGGAAGCGTTGGGGCTGCATAGGCCCATCGATCCCGACAAGGACAGGCTCGCCGCGCTTTTGGCCAAGGAGAGCGGTGGAACTCCGTCAACAGAAAAAGTGCAAGCCAATGGCCTGTTGGGACGCGGGCGTGCCCATATCCAGCAGACGGCGACAAACCTGCGCATCCGGCTGTTCCACCGGCTCGTCATGAACCCGTTGTCGGAAGAGCGCTTTGACGCAACTGGCGTCAGAATGTGGCTGCTGCTGCGCCGTATGCGTGGAAATTCTCTGCAATCGCCGTCCGTGCTCGCCGGAGTGCTGGGCCAGCAGCTGTTGAATGGCGGGCGAGAGAGCAAGGCTAAATTCGAGGGGCGCCTGAGAGAGGAAAAGGCTCTGCGCAGGCGTGCGCTGCGGGAGCATGGGCGGGGTTTTCTTCGACAGTTATCCGGGGTTTTCGGCTGGGTCCGCGTCCTGCTCATCGATCTTGCGAAGGACTTGCTTGAAATCATCGGGAAAGTGCCGCGCAGGAAATTGGCGTCATTGGTTGATGGTGCGGAGTTCCGGTCGAGATTCAAGCTCTTCGTTGATCGCAGAGGGCAATTCATCGAAGAGAGCAGGCATCAGGAAATCGAGAATAATCTCCGCAATTATATCGATTACCTTCCGTTGAAGTTCTTCGACATTCTCAAGCAGTACGATATCGTCCAGGGTTATTCGACCGACGGCTTCATCCCGTTCATGAACGGGTTCAGGCGCTTTGCCGCCTATGAGCATGGCACCATCCGCGACCTGCCCTGGGAGCCGTCCGTCAGCGGTGTCGTCTGCTCGCGGGTCTACAGGGAGGCACCTCTCGTCCTGGTCACGAATTCCGATGTGATCACCTCGGTGGACAGGCTCGGTTTGCCGCCGGAGCGCGTGGTCTATCTGCCTCATGCCTTCGACGACTCGAAGCTGCGCGCCTTCCGTGATGCGCATCCCGATCTGAGGCCGCCCGACGGTCCACCGGTCTTCTTCAGCCCGACACGACATCACTGGAAGGACAAGAGCGGCTCCTGGACCAAGGGGAACGACGTGTTTCTGCTCGCGGCAGGCAAGCTGGCGGCGGAAGGCCACGATTTCCGGCTGGTCCTGGTCGAATGGGGCAAGGAGGTTCCCGACAGCCGGGAACTGATCGAAAGCCTCGGCCTGACCTCCAAGGTGACCTGGGTCCCCACGATGCAGAAGCGTGAGCTTTGGGTGGAATACTGCCGCTCGCACGCCGTCATCGATCAGTTCGCGCTGCCGGCGCTCGGCGGCGTCGGTTTCGAGACCATGGCGCTCGGGCGCCGGCTGATCACGGCTTTGGACGAGGAGCAGCTGACGCGGTTCTTTGGTTGTCCGCCGCCTTGCCTGATCGCGCAGACAGTCGAGGCCTGTGCCGAGCGGCTCCGGGACGTTCTGCTCGACCCGGAGGACCGGGCCGGGCGTGGCGCCGCCGCACGGCAATGGATGATCGACTACCATTCGGCCGAGCGGATCGTTTCCCTCCAGGCAAACGCCTATCGCGATCTCATCACGGCGTTCCCGAACCCGATGGCCGCGTCGTGCTGAAGCAATCCCTGCATGGCCTCGCCCGGCGCTTTCCGGGACTCGCCGCGCTGGCACGCCCGCTGGCGCGGCCGCTCATCGCCATCGCGACGCGTGACAACGTCGCCTTTGTGAGGAGCAAGGCCCGGCAGCGTTTCCGCCTGGTGCGGCGGCTGCTTGAATCCTGGGGCTCCGCCGCGCGACTGCACGAGGCGGCGAGGACAGAGGATGCCATCGGCATCGGGGCGAAAGCGACCGGCCGTCGCATCGTCATGCTGCTGGTCTCCGACATCTGGGTCGATCCGCGCGTCGAGCGGGAAGCGCGCGCACTCGCCGCGGCGGGCTATGCCGTCGATGTCATCTGCCCGGACACGGCCCAGCCGCGCGGATCGCGAAAGCCGCCGGACTGGGGGCCGGGCGTCACGATCGAACTGATCCGGCCCGGGGCTGCGGAATTCCTCGGCGAGCGACCCGGCTTCATCGGCGGCGAGATGTTCGACGCAGCGATGCGGGCGGCGAAGCGAGGGCAGCCGCTGGCCTTTCACGGGCATGATCTCAATACCTGCTATGCGGCCCTGGCGGCGGCGCGGGTGACGGGCGCGCATTTCGTCGCCGACTTCCACGAATGGACGTCGGAGAACGTGCATTGGGACAGCGCGAGCGAAGCCTGGACGCCTTATTCAGGCGAGTGGAAGGCCGAGCTGCAGGCGCTCGAGGCCAGGGTCATGGCAGAGGCCTCGGCGGTGGTCACCGTGTCGGAGGCCATCGTCGAGGCGCTGGCGCAGGAGCTGGGGCAGGGCCGCCGCGCCACCCTGGTGCGCAACATCCCCCTGCTGGCGGCGATGCCGACGCAGGACTACCCGCCACTGAAGCAGCAGCTCGGTTTGCCGGAGGACAGCTTCGTCCTGCTCTGGCAGGGCGGCACCGGCCCGACGCGGCTGATCGAGCCGATCATCGAGGCCCTGGCTTTCGCCCCGCGCTGCACCCTGGTCATTCGTGGCCCCTCGCTCGACCTCTTCGGCCCGGGCTATCGCGCGATCGCCCAGCGGATCGGCGCGGATGAGCGGCTCGTGCTCAGGGGATCGGTGCCCTCGCGCGATGTCGTCGCGGCGGCGCGCGGCGCGGATGCCGGCATCTGGACCCTGCCGGCCCTGTGCCGGAACTTCACCTATGCGCTGCCGAACAAGATCTTCGAGTACATCGCCTCGGGCTTGCCGACTCTGGTGGCCGATTATCCCGAAGCGAGCCGGATCGTCGAGCGGCACGGCGTGGGCGGGGTCTTCGACCCGTACTCGCCTCAGTCGATCGCCGCGGCGATCAACCGGCTGATCGATGACCCGGCCCTGTGCGCGCAGCTGCGCCGGAACACGGTTGCCGCCTTGTCGGACCTCGACGCAGAGGCCGAGTGGCAGAAACTGGTTCATCTGTACGATGAGTTGCCGCGTGCGCAGGCTTGAGGCGGAGGCATGCCGATGGGCATGAGGCCGCCGCGGGTGCTGCACGGGCCGGTGAATGTCGGCAACCAGCCCTGGTCGCTGTCGCGTGCGGAGCGCGGGCTCGGCCTGCGCAGCGACGTCGTCATCAACTACAACACCTGGCTCGGCTATCCCGCCGACATCACGCTCAGCGACTACGCCAAGAAAAGTTCGGGCGCGCTCTGGCGCCGGCTCCGCTTCGCGCTCGGCATCCCGCTCAACTACGATGTCGTGCACTATTATTTCGGTCGCAGCTTCATGCTCTGGGACGATTGGGGGCGGGTGCTCGGCCGCAGCGAGGCGGAGGACCGCAAGGCGCTGTTCGACGTCAAGCTGGCGCGCGCCTTTGGCCGCAAGACCTTCATGACGCTGCAAGGCTGCGATGTCCGGCAGGCGGACAAATCAAACCGGATCAATGCTGTCACCATGTGCCGGGAAGGGGCGTGCCCGGCGTTCTCGGCCTGCACCGGCGGCATCGACGCGTCCCGGCGCGCCATGATCGAGCGCCTGCTGCCGCTGATGGACCGGGTGTTCTATCTCAATCCCGAGCTCGGCCACTACGTCGAGAAGGGCGATTTCCTGCCCTATTGCAATGTCGAGATCTGGGATCAAACGGTCGCGCTGCCCGTCGCCGGCAGGCTGCCCCGGATCGTGCATGCGCCGAGCAATGGCGGCATCAAGGGGACGAACCTGCTCCTGCCGGTGCTCGAGCGGTTGCAGCAGCGCTTCGACTTCGAGCTGATCCTGATCGAGAACAAGCCCCATGCCGAGGCGATGGAGCTCTATCGCTCCGCCGATCTCGCGATCGACCAGCTCCTGGCCGGCTGGTATGGCGGCTTCGCCGTCGAGCTCATGGCGATGGGCAAGCCGGTGGCGGCCTATATCCGCGAGGAGGACAGGCCCTTCGTCCCGGCGCGGATGTGGGAGGAAATGCCGATCCTGCGCATCGACGAGCGCACGCTCGAAGATGATCTCGCCCGGATTTTCTCGACGCCGGAGGCGTTGGTCGAGGCCGGGCGTCGCTCCCGCGCCTATGTCGAGCGCTGGCATGATCCGGTGAAGACCGCCAGGGCGATGGCGCGCCTCTATCGCGATCCGACGGCGCCGCTGATGATCGGCGACGATTAGGGCCTTTTCCGCGAACACGCGTTCGCCTCCGAAGCTCCATCACTTTTGTTCTCACGCAGTTCCCGACGCAGAGCCACTTCGCAGGCCTGCTGGAACTGCTCTGGCTTTCTCTAGGATTCTCCGATGTGCGGCATCCTCGGCATTCTCCATCGCGGCAGGCTCGGCGACGCGTCCCAGCGCATCGCCAAGATGGCCGACGCCATCGTCCATCGCGGTCCCGATGATGCCGGCTTCTGGTCGGCTCCCGATGTCGAGCTCGGCTTTCGCCGGCTCTCGATCGTCGATATCGCGGGCGGTCACCAGCCGATGACGAACGAGGACGGCACCGTCCATGTCGTCTTCAACGGCGAGATCTACAATCATGTCCCGCTCCGCAAGGAGCTGGAGGCGAAAGGCCATCGCTTCGCCAGTGACCACTCCGACACCGAAGTGCTGGTGCACGGCTATGAGGAATGGGGCGAGGCGCTGGCCGAGCGGCTCAACGGCATGTTCGCCTTCGCGATCTGGGACGTGCGCACGCGCCGGCTGATGCTCGGCCGCGACCGGCTCGGCATCAAGCCGCTCTACCTGGCGGAGCTCGCCGACGGCACCGTGATCTTCGGCTCGGAGATCCGCGGCATTCACGCCTCCGGACTGGTGCCGGTCGCGCCGGATGGCCAGTCGGTCTATGCCTATTTCCTGCAGCAGAACGTCTGGCGCGGGCGCTCGCTGTTCAAGGGCGTCAGACTGCTCGAACCCGGCCACATCTTCATCGACGAGCCGGGCGGGCGGCGCGACCGGCAGTACTGGGACATCGCCTTCGACCGCCGCAAGATGTCGCGGGCCGATGCAGCGGAGGCGCTGCGCGAGGTGCTGCAAGGCGCGATCCGGCGCCAGCTCGCGGCGGATGTGCCGGTGATGGGCTATCTCTCGGGGGGCATCGATTCGAGTTCGATCGTCGCGGGGGCCTATCGCGAGGATCCGGGTGTGCGGGCCTATTCCTGCATCTTCAACCTCGATCAGGTCGGCGACGACAAGATCGTCGACGAGCGCGAGTTCTCGCGGCTGGTGGCGAAGGATCTCGGCATCGAGCATATCGAGCTGGAACTGCCGCAGCTGGCGCTGACCACCTCGCTCCACCGCACCGTCTCGGCACTGGAAGAGCCGCGCATGGGCATGGCCTATGTCAACTACCTCATCGCCGAACGGGTCGCTGCCGACAGCAAGGTCGTCCTCTCCGGCTGCGGCGGCGACGAGATCCTCGGCGGCTATGTCTCCCGCTACGCCTATGTCCACCAGCCCTCGCCGCAAGGCGGCGCGCCGGCGCGCTCCTGGCTCGACCGGCTGCTCGGGCGTAACCACGCGTCGGCAGCGGACCCCGCGGCCGACGCCTTCCGCCGCATGCAGCAGATCTACAGCTACCCCGTCGCCACGCACGAGATCGAGCAGGCGCTGCTGCCGGAATTCCGGGCGGGCGCCGACGGCTATTCGCTCGACGGGGAAATGCGCAAGGTCCTGGAGACCTGCCCTTCGGACGATATCTGGGACAGGCTGCTCTACATCGACGCCAAGACCTATCTCGCCGGCCTCCTGATGGTCGAGGACAAGCTCTCCATGGCGCACAGCTTGGAGACGCGTGTGCCGCTGCTCGACAACGAGGTGATCGACCTCGCGCTGACCTATGACTGGAGCCTTCTGACCGACGGCGAGACCGGCAAGATCGCCTTCCGCGACGCGATCCGCGACTGGGTGCCGCCGCAGATCGCCGACAAGCCGAAGATGGGCTTCGGCCCGCCCGACGCCTCCTGGTATCGCGGCGCGCTGCAGCCCTTCGTGCGCAAGGTGCTGGCGCCCGAGCGGATCGCGGCCCGCGGCGTCTTCGATCCGGCCTTCGTCGCGCAGGCGATCGACCAGCACATGAGCGGCGCGCAGAACCGGCTGCCGCTGATCTGGTCGCTGCTCTCCTTCGACGCCTGGTGCGAGGGCTTCGGCGTCTATGGCGGCGACCTCGGTAAGCCGCTCGATCCGCGCCGCCACGCATGACGGTCACCGAGGTGGAGGAGGGGGCGCTGGACTGGCTGGCGCGGTATCAGGCCAGGCTCGGCCGGCCGCTGCGCGTCCTGCACATCGGCAATATCGCCAACAACGCCTTCAACAATGCGCGCATCCAGCGCGCCCATGGCATCGCCGCCGATGTCCTGTCCTTCGACTACTATCATGTCATGGCGACGCCCGAATGGGAGGAGGCGAGCTTCGAGACGGCGCCGGCCGACGCCTTCTTTCCGGACTGGCACAGCATCGACCTGAAGGGCTATCGCCGGCCGCGCTGGTTCGCCTCCGGCCCGCTCGCCGATTGCTGCCGCTATCTCGCTGCGCAGATCGACGGCTCCCCCGAGGCGGACCGTCTCTGGGCGCGGCTCGACCATGAGCGTTTCGTGCGCTGCTCCCGCTCCTTCCGGGCGCAGGCTGGGCTGTTCCGGCGCAAGATCGGCTGGAAGCTCGCCTATGAGCGCAAGAAGCTCGACCAGCGCCTCGGCCGCAATGTCGATGGACCCGAGCGGCAGACGCAGGCCGCAGGCGGGCTCGATCTTGCGCGGCTGACGCAGCTCTGGCGCGAGCGGCGCGGTGCTGCCGCCTTTCCGGCCGGGCGTGCCGATATCGACCATTACTGGGAACGCTTCCGGCATTTCGCCCCGCTGCTGCGGCGCTATGACGTGGTCCAGGGCTATGCGCTCGATGGCTTGTGGCCCCTGCTCGCCGGGCAGCGCTATGCCGCCTATGAGCACGGGACGCTGCGCAGCCTGCCCTTCGAGGACAACCCGACGGGGCGGATGACGGCGCTCTGCTTCGGCCTCGCCGACCAGGTCCTGGTGACCAATCTCGATTGCCTTGCGGCTGCGGAGCGGCTGGGGCTCGACATGAACAGGGTCGTGCCGTTGCCGCACGCCTTCGACGATCAGAAGCTGCGGGATTTCGCGCTGGCGCATGCGCAACTGCGCCCGCCCGAGGGGCGGCTGCGCTTCTTCACGCCGGCGCGGCAGGACTGGCGGGACGGCGACCCCAGCCTCTCCAAGGGCAATGACCGCTTCCTGCACGCTGCGGCGCAGCTGGCCCGGGAAGGGGTCGATTTCGAGATCCTCGCGGTGCGCTGGGGGCGCGATCTCGCCGCGAGCGAGGCGCTCGCCGTCGAGCTCGGCCTCGAAACCCGGCTGCGCTGGGTCGAGCCGATGCAGAAGCCGGAACTGTGGCGGCATTATCTGACGAGCCATGCCATCGTCGACCAGTTCGCCTTGCCTGCCTTCGGCGGCGTCACCTTCGAGGCCCTGGCGCTCGGCCGGCGCGTGCTGAACGCGCTCGATGTTCCCGCTGCCGTACGCTTCTTCGGAGAGGCCCCGCCCTTGCTCGTCGCCAGCTCGGTCGAGGAGGTCGCGGCGGCGCTGCGACAGGTCGCGGCGGATGCGTCCGACCAGGCCGGCATCGGCGCGCGCGGGGCCGACTGGATCGAGCGGTTTCACGCGGCGCCGCGGATCATGGCGCTGCAGGCGCAGGCCTATCGCGTTCTGATCGAGGGAGCTGTCACGGAAACGCGCTAGGTTGCGGCCGTCGCAGCGGCTGCGCTCAGGATCGACGCCACAAGTCCAGCCGCAGTGTCGCGTCGGCGACACAACTGTGGCTCGGCTGGCAATGCTTCTGCAAAGTGCATTTCCCTTTGTAGCGGCATCGTCTAGGACACCCCGCAACGCCTTGCTAATCGACTCCGAAGAGGATTCCAGCTTTGCACTCGTCGATCGTCAGCCAGTTCGCGCCGGCCGGATACCCGGCCGGGGACCTCACGCTCGAAGTCTTTCGCCAGGACGGCGACCACGTCATCGAGGGCGTGCTGCGGGCCAAGGACGGTCGCTGGATCCCGATCATGGATGGCGTCCCGTCCTTCCTGACCGGCGTGCTGCAGCAGGACCTCAGCGAGTTCGCCGGGAAGCACGGTCTGCCCTACCAGACGACGACGGCGCGTGCCGCGGCCGCCGAGCAGGCCAAGACGAACGAGACCTTCTCGGACAAGTGGAAGCGCTTCAAGAGCTACGGGCTCGAGCCCCAGCACGAGGACTTCCTGTTCGGCTGGTACTGCAAGAAGTTCGGGCTGGCGACGCGCGAGGATCTGAAGGCCTTTTACGCAAGCCGCAAGCGCATCCTCGAATGCGGCCCGGGCTCCGGCTTCAACACCAAGTTCATGGCCGAGAACTGCCCCGGGCAGGTGGTCGCCCTGGACATCTCGGCTGCGGCCTTCACCACCTTCGGGAACACCCGCCAGCTGCCGAACTGCAGCGTGGTCCAGGCCGACCTGATGGAAGCGCCCTTCGCCGACGGCAGCTTCGACTTCATCATCGCCGACGGCGTGCTGCACCATACGCCGGACACCCGCGCCGCGGTCGAGGCGCTCTATCGCAAGCTCTCCCCGGGTGGCCAGTTCTTCTTCTACGTCTACAAGAAGATGGGCGCGACCCGGCAGTTCAGCGATGCGCATATCCGCGAGAACTTCACCAAGCTCTCGGCCGAGGAATGCTATGCGGCCTGCGAGGGCCTGACCGAGCTCGGCCGCGAACTGTCGCGCCTGGGCGCGACGATCACGCTGGAGAAGCCGATCCCGGTGCTCGGCATCCCGGCCGGCACGCACGACGTGCAGCGCCTGCTCTACTATAATTTCGTCAAGTGCTTCTGGAACGAGGCCTTCGACTACGAGACCAACAACATGGTCAATTTCGACTGGTACCATCCCCACAACGCCTGGCAGCACACCCAGGACGAGGTCGAGGGCTGGCTGCGCGATCTCGGCGCCAAGGAGTGGCGCTTCAACGACGCCAACCCCAATGGTCTCTCCGTCCTCGTGACGAAGCCGAACTGAGACCGGCGGCGCGATGCGTATCCTCGTCAGCGGCGCTTCGGGTTTCCTCGGCCGGATCCTGGTGACCCGGTTGCTTGCTGCGGGCCACAGCGTCGTCGCGCTGACGCGTCCGGGCGGGACGGTCGCCGGTGCCGAGACCTTGCCCTGCGATCTCGGCGTCGCGCCTCCCAAGCTGCCGACGGGCCTCGACGGCGTCGTTCATCTCGCCCAGTCGCGGGCCTATCGCGCCTTTCCGGGCGATGCGGCCGAGATGTTCCGCGTCAACGTCGCCGGCACGCAGATGCTGCTGGAAGCGGCGGCGGAAGCGGGGATCGGCCGCTTCTGCCTGGTCTCGACCGGCAGCGTCTACGAACCCTTCAACGGTGACTTGCGCGAGGATGCGGCACTGGCGCCGCGCTCCTATCTCGGCGCGAGCAAATATGCCGCCGAGGTCCTGGCGCGGCCCTTCGCCGGTCATTTCGCACTGAGCGTGCTGCGCCTGTTCGCCCCCTATGGCCCTGGCCAGACCGAACGGCTGCTGCCGGACCTGATCCGGCGGGTCCGCGACGGCGTGCCGGTGACGCTGCCCGAGCAGGGCGGTGGCATGCGCTTTGCCCCGACCTATGGCGAAGACATCTGCGCAGTGATCGAGACCGCCCTGGCCGAGAGCTGGAGCGAGGTGCTCAATGTCGCCACTCCGGAAAGCCTGACGATTGCCGATGTCGCGCAGGCGATCGGCGCCGAGCTCGGCCGGGAGCCGGTGATCGAGCGAAAGGCGATCGGCGCGCCGAGCGTCGTGCCCGATTTGGCTCGCCTCGCGGCGCGCTATGATCTCGCCCGTTTCCGGCCCTTCCGCGAAGGCCTCGCGCTCACCATCGCGGGGGCGACGGCCCCGGCGGAACGCCTGCATGGCATCGCCTGAGCGCAGCTCGCCGCTGCGCATCCTGCACTGTCCGCTCAATGTCGTCGGGCAATCGGCCGCGATAGCGGCGGCCCAGCGCGAACTCGGGGCGGATGCACGCTGCATCGTCATCGAGGAGAGTGGGCATGGTCTTGCGGCCGATGCCTGTCTCACCCGGCCCGGAGACGGGCTGCTCGCTCGCGAGATCGCGCGCTATCGTATTCTCTGGCAAGCGATGCGCTGGGCCGACGTGGTGCATTTCGGCTTCGGCCAGAGCACGCTGGTGCCGAATGCCTTCCCGGGCTTCGGCGATCTCAGCTGGCGCCAGCCCTGGCGCTGGCCGGCGAGGCTCTATTCACGGCTGATCTGGCTCAAGGATCTGCCGCTGCTGCGGGCGATGGGCAAGACACTGGCCGTGAGCTGGCAGGGCGACGATGCCCGCCAGCATGACCGCTCGCTCGAGCTGTTCGAAATCTCGATCGCCCGCGAGCTCGGCGACGGCTATTACGTGCCGGGCTCCGACGCGTGGAAGCGACGCGGCATCGCCGCCTTCACCCGCAGCGGCGCCAAGCACTATGCCTTCAACCCCGATCTGCTGCATGTGCTGCCGGAGAGCGCGAGCTTCCTAGCCTATTCGCATATCGATCCGCGGCCGCTGGTGCCACGCCCGCCAGCGGCGGATTCTTCGGAGCCCCTGGTCTTCGCCCATGCGCCGAGCCATCGCGGCGCCAAGGGCACGGGCCATGTCCTCGCGGCGGTCGAACAGTTGAAGGCGGAGGGACTGGATTTCCGCTTCACATTGATCGAGGGGCTGCCCCATGGCGAGGCCATGGCGCGTTACGCAGAGTGCGATGTCGTGGTCGACCAGCTTCTGGCCGGCTGGTATGGCGGCCTCGCTGTAGAGGTGATGGCGCTCGGAAAGCCGGTGATCGTCTATCTGCGCGAGGGAGATCTGGGCTTCCTCGATCCTGAGATGCGGGCCGAGTTGCCGTTCCTGCGGGCGGAACCGGCGACGATCGCCGACGCGATGCGGCAGGTCATCGCCATGCCGCGGCCGGCGCTGCACGCGCTCGGGCGACGCAGCCGGGCCTTCGTCGAGCGCTGGCACGATCCCGTCCGGCTTGCTGCGCAGACGCTTGCCGACTACGAGAAGGCCCGCTCTGGCCGAGCCAGCCGCACAGCTTCCGGAACCTCGCGATGACCAAAACCACGATCCTGACTGTCGTCGGCGCGCGCCCGCAATTCATCAAGGCCGCGGCCGTCAGCCGGGCGATCCGGGCCAGTGCCGATTTCAGCGAGGTCATGGTCCATACCGGCCAGCACTTCGACGAGATGATGTCCGACGTGTTCTTCCGCGAGCTCGAGATCGGCAAGCCGGAGGTGAACCTCGCGATCCATGGCGGTACCCATGGCGCGATGACCGGCCAGATGCTGGCCGGCATCGAGCAGTGCCTGCTCGAGCGCAAGCCGGACTGGGTGCTGGTCTATGGCGACACCAACTCGACATTGGCCGGCGCGCTGGCGGCGGCCAAGCTGCACATCCCGGTCGTGCATGTGGAGGCGGGCCTGCGCTCCTTCAACCGGCGCATGCCGGAGGAGGTCAACCGCGTCCTGACCGACCATGTCTCGGCGCTGCTGCTGAGCCCGACGATGACCGGCGTGCGCAATCTTCAGGCCGAGGGCATCACGCGCGGCGTCCACCACGTCGGCGACGTCATGTACGACGCGATGCTGCACGCGCAGAAGCGCTCGCGCGAGATGTCGAGCATCCTCGGTGATCTCGGAGTGAGCGAGGGGGGCTTTGCGTTGGCGACGGTGCACCGTGCCGAGAACACTGATGATCCGGAGCGGCTGCAGGCGGTGATGAACGCGATCGTCGAGACTGCCGGCGGCCTGCCGGTCGTCCTGCCGGTGCACCCGCGCACGAGGCAGGCGATCGCGCGCAGCGGCACGCAATTGGGCTCGATCCGGACGATCGATCCGGTCGGCTATATCGACATGGTCCGCCTGCTCGACGGCGCCAAGGTGGTGCTGACGGATTCGGGCGGCCTGCAGAAGGAAGCCTATTTCGCGCGGCGGCCCTGCGTCACCCTGCGCGACGAGACCGAATGGACCGAGACGCTCGAGCATGGCTGGAACCGGCTCTGGACCACGCCGGACTGGAAGCCGCGTTCCGACATCACCGATTACGGCACCGGGCAGGCCGCAGAGGCCGTCCTCGATGCGATCAGGGCGCATCGAGGCTGACGCGGCCCGTCAACCGGACAACGCAGGAGCGAACTGATGTGCGGCCTCTTCGCAGCGGTCGGGCTTCCGGTCACGCCGGAACGCATCGACATGGTGGCGCATCGCGGCCCCGATGGTCGCGGCTGGCAGGAGTATCAGAGCCCGGCCGGGCCGGTCGCGCTCGGCCATCGGCGGCTGGCGATCATCGACGTCTCCGATGCCGGGCTGCAGCCGATGGCGGACGCGTCGGGGCGTTATCACCTCGTCTTCAATGGCGAGATCTACAATTACATCGAGCTGCGCGAGGAGCTGCGGGCGCGGGGCGAGGTCTTCGTCAGCGAGTCGGATTCCGAGGTCCTGCTGCGCTGCTACATGCTGTGGGGGGCGGACTGCCTGCCGCGCTTGCGCGGCATGTTCGCCTTCCTGATCTGGGATGATCGCGACAAGGTTCTGTTCGCGGCGCGTGATCGCTATGGCATCAAGCCGCTCTACCTGACCGCGCTGCCGGGCGGCGTCGCCTTCGCCTCGGAGATCAAGCAGCTGCTCGACCTGCCGGGCGGCGTGCGCCGCGTCAATCTCGCGCGGGCGCATGACTTCCTCTCGGGCGGCATCTCCGACCATACCGCCGAGACGCTGTTCCAGGGCATCCGGCAGTTGCGCGGTGGCGAGTGCTGCACCGTCCCGGCGCGCGGTCCGGGCGCGAGCCAGCCTAGGATCATGCGCTGGTACAATGTGGCGATGCCGGCCCTCGGCGAGATCGACGAGCGCGCCGCGGCCGAGCGTTTCCGCGATCTTCTCGCCGACTCGGTCAGTCTGCATCTGCGCGCCGATGTGCCCGTCGGCTCCTGCCTGTCGGGCGGGCTCGATTCTTCCTCGATCGTCTGCCTGATGGCGGCGATGCTGCCGCCGGACGCGCCGGGGCTGCACACCGTCTCCGCCTGCTATGCCGAGAAGGCCGTGGACGAGAAGCCGTTCATGGATACGGTCGTGGCGAAGACCGGCTCCCAGGCGCATTTCATCTTCCCGCGCGCCGAGGACGTCTTCGCGCGCGCCTCGGATATCACCTGGCACCAGGACGAGCCGTTCGGATCGACCTCGATCTTCGCGCAATGGTGCGTCTTCGAGGCGGCGCGGGCCGCCGGCGTCAAGGTGATGCTGGACGGGCAGGGCGCCGATGAATTGCTCGCCGGCTATCACAGCTTCTTCCCGATCTACCTCGCCGAGCTGGCGCGTTCGGCCCGCCTGCTGACGCTGGCCCAGACGATCGCGGCGCGGCGCGAGATGCACGGCCAGGGCTATGGCGGCCAGCTGCTGCGGCTCGCCTTCTCGCTGGCGCCGGACCGGGTCAAGGGCCTGGCGCGGCGCACCCATCGCGGCCAGGTCCAGCATGGCTGGCTGTCGTCGCAGGCGCTGGCGGAGCTCGACAGGCAGCCGACGGCGCTGGAGACCGCCGCGGCGTCCCTTGGCCTTAAGCCGCCGCGCGACATCGCCTCGCTCTGCCTGGTCATGGCGCACGCCTCCAATCTGCCGATGCTGCTGCACTGGGAAGACCGCAACAGCATGGCTCATGGCATCGAGGCGCGGGTGCCGTTCCTCGACCCGCCGCTCGCCGATTTCGCACTCGCCCTGGGCAATCGGCACAAGCTCGTCGGCGCCGACACCAAGCGGGTGCTGCGCCGGGCCATGGCCGACATCCTCCCGCGCGAAGTCAGCGAGCGCCGTGACAAGCTCGGCTTCGCCACGCCCGAGGCGGTCTGGCTGCGCGGGCCGCTACGGGGGCTGGTCGAGGACGGGGTCGAGCGGACGCTGCGAGTCCTGCCGGGCCTGCTCGATGCAGCCGGCACACGCCGTTTCGCCGCCGATATGCTCGACGGGCGCGCGCCGGTCGACTTCACGCTCTGGCGGATCGTCTCGCTCGGGCTCTGGGCCGAGCGCTTCCAGGTCAGCCAGGGCTGAGGGCGCCAAGGCTCTCCGGCGCCGTTTGCGCGCCTTGCAGCATCGGCTGGAGGCTGGCGCGCAGGATGCCGCGCTCATGCTCCCAGCACAGTTCCTCGGCAGCGCGGCGGGCCGCGGCCTTGAAGCGCTCGACCTGCGTCGCATCGAGGCTGTTGATCGCTGCGGCGACGGCCTGCGGGACTGCCTCCGCGCTGACGACGCCGACGCCGTAGCCCTCGACGATCTGGCGCAGATCCGCTCCGGGCGAGACCGCGACGGCAAGGCCCGAGCCGATATACTCGAACAGCTTGTTCGGCAGGCTGAAATGCCGCTGCTTGGTTTCCAGCGGCGTGAAATGCACGCCGACATCTGCCGATACAGCCGCGATCGGCATGACCTGATCGGGCGGAACGGCGGGCTCGAAGGTGACGGTATCGGTCACACCGAGCTGCACGACGCGCTGGCGCAGACGCTCGATATAGGACAGGTCGCCGTCGCCGCGGATGGTGAGCCGATGCGGATTGCGCCAATGCGGGATGCTGTCGATCAGCGTCTCCAGCCCGCGATCCTGCAGGACCTGCCCATGATAGAGCAGGCGCAGCGGCCAGTGTGTCGCAGTCTCCTGCGGCAGGTCGATCCGGTTCGGGATGTTGCGGATGACGAGCGGGCGCTCGGCCAGGCCGTAATAGCGCTGCAGTTCGTCGGCGAGGCGCGGCCCTACCGTCGAGACGGCGTCGGCCGTTGCGATGGCAGCGCGTTCGAGTTGCTGGACGAAGGGCTTGTAGACGATGCGCCAAGCCCGGCGCTCGTCGAATTCCAGGGTGGCGAACTCGTGGGTGTCGTAGTGGACATAGCCACCAGTCTTCGCCTTCCAGCGCATCGCCACGACGAGCGCCGGCCAGTCATTGGCGATGACGATGCGGGCATCGGAGGCGAGCAGCCGCGCCAGCGCCCAGCGATGGCGCGCCGCGGCCCAGAAGCCAAGTTGGGCAGCCCATAGACCGAGGCGGCCGGGCAACTGCCGGACCACCGTGCTGGCGCGATGCTGCGGTGTCGGCTGCGGCACGGGCAGGCGCTCGAACGCGAAGGGAATCTGGTCCCGCGCTTCGCCGTACCCCAGCACGAGCGGGGACGCCCCCATCTGGGCGAGCAGCTCGCATTGCCGCAGGACCCGGCGATCGCGCGCAATGCGCGAGAACGACAGCACTGCCGTTTCGGGCCGAGCCCCGGCCGTACTGATGTTCGCTCGGTTCATATACGGGGCCCCGACCCTCTGAACTGGCGCACTCGTCTGCGCGCTGGCGTGTCCTGCCCCAGCCCTCCGTGGGGTGTAAAGTGATTTGCTGGCGTTTTCATTAGAAGATTGCCGGGCCGGCGTCCGATTCTCGGCTATCGGATCTCGCAGGGTGGTCGGTTCTCGTTCTCATCGGAACGAGGTCACGCGCGACCACGGCTTCGATCGCCCAGCACTGCTTTCAGGATCTGGTCGACATCACTGCCGCGCCGGTGCCAGCTCGCTTCGCGCACGACATAGCTCACACCGTTGTTGCCCATCGACTGTGCAGCCCGGGGGCTCTCGGCGAGTTCTCTGACTGCGGCAGCCACCTGCTCGGGCGCTGCGGCTGGAACGATCAGGCCAGCGTCGTTCGATCTGACGATCTCGGCCTGAAACGGCAGGTCGCTCGCGATCACCGGGATGCCGCAGGCCATGGCCTCGAAGAGCTTCAGCGGCGCGACGCCGGAGGCCGAGCGGCCGTCCTGGTCCTCGATCACGCAAAGTGCCGCCAGCGCGCCGCGCAGCAGACCGGGGACCGCGTCATAAGGTTGCCGGCCGAGCCAGAGCAGGCGAGGGTCGGTCTTTGCGGCTTCGACCTTGCCGCGCTCGATGCCGTCGCCGACGATGACGAGCTTCACATCCGCTGGCCAGGCCGGCTCCTGCAACGCCGCGAGCATGGTGCCGATGCCATGCCAGGCGACGAGGCCGCCGACGAAGATGACATAGCGGCCGGCGATATCGGCGCGCGGGCCGTCTGGCCTGAACAGCTCGGTGTTGGCGCCGTTGGAGACGACGCTGACCCGGTCATGCCCGGCGAAGCCCCGGGCCCATTGCGCCAGGCCTTCGGTGACGGCGACCAGATGGGCCGCCAGGCGATATTGCGTCCGGTAGAGCCAGGCGAAAATCGGTGAGAGCGGCTTCAGCGCCGGATAGGTCACGCCGATATCCGCCGGCTTGCCGTTGATCTCCTGCACGACCGGCAGCCTGCGCCAGCGCGCCCAGAGCGCGAGCGGCAATGCCATGAAATGCGAGCGGACGAAGACCGCGTCGAACTCGCGTAAGCGGCGCCCCAAGGCGAACTGAACCCGGCCATAGTCGAGCAGGCGCTGCAGGAAGGAGCTGCGGGCGCTGGCGCCGCCGCGCGTGGTGGCGAAGAGCTCGACCTGCCAGCCCGATTGTCTCAGGCTGGCGATGATCTCGTCGATATGGGTCTGCGACGCTTGACCCGGTCGCGGCGTCTCGAGCGAGAGATAAGCCAGCCGAAGCGGCCGGCTCATGCCACCGCGGCGGTCGGCGCCGCCAGGGCCTCGCGCACGGCCGCGATGATGTAGTCCTGCGTCGCCTCGTCGAGATAGGGATGCATCGGCAGGGCCACGACCTCCTGTGCGACGCGCTCGGAGATCGGCAGGCCGTTGCCGGCAACCGGGAAGTGCTTGTAGGCGGTCTGCTGGTGCAGGGGCTTGGGATAGTAGACCGTGGTCGGCACGCCCTTGGCCTTCAGCGCCGCCTGGAAGGCGTCGCGGCGGCCGGCATCGACGCGGATCGTGTACTGGGCCCAGGTCGAGACGCAATCCGGCATGACATAGGGCGTCGTGACCAGGTCTTTCAGCGCCGCGGTGTAGCGGGCGGCGACGACCTGGCGCTGCTCGATTTCCTCAGCATAGACCTTGAGCTTCTCGATCAGCACCGCGGCCTGGATGGTGTCGAGCCGCGAATTCACGCCGACGCGGACATTGTCGTACTTGTACGAGCCCTTGCCGTGGAAGCGCAGCGAGCGCAGCAGTTCGGCGTGCTCGTCGCTATCGGTCAGGATCGCGCCGCCATCGCCATAGCAGCCGAGCGGCTTGGCCGGGAAAAAGCTGGTGGTGGCGAAATCGCCGATCGCGCCGGCGACGCGGCCCTTGTAGCGAGCGCCGTAGCCTTGAGCCGAATCCGAGATCAGCACGAGGCCGTTCTGCTTGCAGAAGGCCTCAATCGGCTCGTAGTCGCAGGCCTGGCCGAAGAGATCGACGGTGATCAGGGCGCGCGGCTTGAGCTCGTGCTTGCGGGCGGTCTCGAGCGCGGCGGCGATCGCCTTCGGGTCGAGATTGTAGGTGGCTTCGTCGATCTCGGCGAAGACCGGCGTCGCGCCCATCCAGGCGACGACCTCGGCCGTGGCGGCGAAGGTGAAGCTCGGGCAGAGCACGGCATCGCCCGGGCCGATGCCGAGGGCTTCCAGCACCAGGATCAGCGCGTCGGTGCCGTTGGCGACGCCGATCGCATGCTTGGCGCCGCAGAAGGCGGCAAGTCCGGTCTCGAACTCCGCGACCTGCTCGCCGAGGATGTAGTTGCCGTCGCGGACGACCTTGAGGATCGCGTCCTCCATGGCCTGGCCGATATGGGCACGCTGCGCCTTGAGGTCGATGAATTCGATCGCGGGACGCTCGCTCATCAGACGATCTCCTCCAGAGTATCGGGGCCGGTCTCGCGATAGCGCCGGCCGGTCTCGGGGCAAATGAGGTCGGGGCCGAGCTTGGCGCCGTTATGGCTCATCCAGCCGATACGACGGGCCGGCACGCCGGCCATCAGGGCAAAGTCGGGCACGTCCTTGGCTACCACCGCGCCGGCGGCGATGAAGCAATAGGCGCCGAGCGTGTGGCCGCAGACGATGGTGGCGTTGGCGCCGATGCTGGCACCGGTCCTGACCAGGGTCTTCCGGAATTCCGACTTGCGGTTCAGGAAGGCGCGCGGGTTGTTGACGTTGGTGAAGACGCAGGACGGACCGCAGAAGACGCCGTCCTCGAGCACGACGCCGTCATAGAGCGCGACATTGTTCTGGACCTTGCAGCCATCGCCCATGCTGACGCGCGGGCCGACCATGACGTTCTGGCCGAGGACGCAATCCTTGCCGATCTGCGTCTGGCCGAGGACATGGACGAAGTGCCAGATCTTGCTGCCGGCGCCGATGGTCACTCCGTCGTCGACATAGGCGCTCTCATGGATGGCCACGCCCGGAAAGCGTGGATCGTCACGCATCTGCGACGCGGCCATCGAGCCTCAGCCCTTCAGGTACTTGTCGACGAAGGCGTGGCGCTCGCCATTGGCGACGATCGGGAGCGTCCGGAACTGCGAGACGACCTCGACGCAGAAGCGGACATCGTCGAGCCCGTAGCCGCGGCCGGCGAGGATCTCCTCGTAGCTGCGGGTGTGCAGGTCGGTGAACCCCTCCGAGAACTCGACCTCCTCGCCGTCGAGCGTGATCGAGCGATAGGTCGTCTTCTTGCCCTTGACGCTGTCAGGCAGGTCGTTGGCGTCGACCGAGAGGAACCAGCGCACATCGGCCTTCTCGTAGGAGAGCAGGCCGCCGGCGCGCTCGGGCTGCCGCAGGCTCGCGGTCTGCGACTGCAGCGGGCCGAAGACATAGGCGAGCATGTCGAAGAAATGGACGCCGATATTGGTAGCCACGCCGCCCGACTTGGCCTCCTCGCCCTTCCAGGAGGCGTGATACCAGCGGCCGCGCGAGGTGATGTAGGTCAGGTCGACGAGATGGCGCTCGTTCGACTTGGCGATGCGCTCCTTCAGCGCCTGGATCGCCGGGTGCAGGCGCAGCTGCAGGATCGTGTTGATCCTGTGGCCGGTCTGCTGCTCGATCTCGGCGAGGCCGTCGATGTTCCAGGGATTGAGGACGAGCGGCTTCTCGCAGATGACGTTGGCGCCGGCGCGCAGGCCGAAGCGGATATGGGCGTCATGCAGATAGTTCGGCGAGCAGACGCTGACATAATCGATCTGCTCGCCGCGGCGACGCAGCTTGTCGACATGACGGTCGAAGCGCTCGAACTCGGTGAAGAAATGCGCCTGCGGGAAGTGACTGTCGATGACGCCGACGGAGTCGTTGGGATCGTAGGCTACCTTGAGGTCGCCGCCATTGGCCTTGATCGCCGTCATGTGGCGGGGGGCGATGTAGCCGGCGGCGCCGATCAGCGCGAAGCTCGTCATGATTATCCGTCTCGATCTGGTGTATGAGCCGGCCGGACAGGCCCCGCCGGCGCCGTTCTATCAGGCCTTGAAGACGTTGTCCGCCTTGATGCCGGCGCGGGCGCAGGCATTGCGGGTGTCGACCACCAGCTTCGAGCCGGCGACGATCGCATGATAGTCGACATCATCATGGTCGGTCGCGATCAGCACGGCGTCGAAGCCGGCGAGCGAGGCCTTGTCGACGCCGGCGCTTTTGCGACCGGTCAATTCGGCATGCTCGCGCGTCGGCGGGATCACCGGGATGAAGGGGTCGTGGAATTCGACATGGGCGCCGCGCTTCTCGATCAGCTCGATCAGCTTGAGCGAGGGGCTCTCGCGCATGTCGTCGATGTTCTTCTTGTAGGCGATGCCGAGGACCAGAACCTTCGCGTCGCTCAGGTTCTTGTGGCCCTTGGAGTCGAGCAGTTCGGCGAGCTTGTTGACCACGCGATAGGGCATGCGCGTGTTGATCTCGCCGGCGAGCTCGATGAAGCGCGTGGCGACGTCGTATTCGCGCGCCTTCCAGGTCAGGTAGAACGGATCGATCGGGATGCAGTGGCCGCCGAGGCCAGGACCCGGATAGAACGGCATGAAGCCGAAGGGCTTGGTCTTGGCGGCGTCGATCACCTCCCAGACATCGACGCCCATGGCCTCGTAGACGACCTTGAGCTCGTTCACGAGGGCGATGTTGACGGCGCGGAAGATGTTCTCGGTCAGCTTGACCGCCTCGGCCGTCGCGGTCGAGGAGACGGGGACGGCCTTGACGACGAGCGCGCCATAGAGGGCGAGCGACATGGCGAGCGCGTCGGCCCCGTCGCCGCCGACGACCTTCGGAATCGTCGACGTCCCGAAGTCGGGATTGCCCGGGTCCTCGCGCTCCGGCGAGAAGGCGAGGAAGAACTCCTCGGCGCTCTTCAGGCCGGTCGCCTTTTCAAGGATCGGGCGCATGACCTCGTCGGTGGTGCCGGGATAGGTCGTCGATTCCAGCACGACGAGCTGGTCCTTGCGCAGGCGCTTGCCGATCGCCTCGGTGGTCTTCACGACATAGGATAGGTCGGGCTCGCGATACTTGGTCAGCGGCGTCGGCACGGCGATCAGCAGTGCGTCGGGCTCGGCCATGCGGTCGAAATCGGTGGTGGCGACGAACTTGCCGGACTTGGCGCCCTCGACGATCAGGTCCATCGGGATGTGCTTGATCGCGCTGCGGCCGGCATTGAGATCGTCGACGCGCTTCTGGTCGATGTCGAAGCCGATGACCTTGATGCCCTGGCGCAGGGCGGCGAGCGCGAGCGGGATGCCGACATAACCGAGGCCGACGATGCCGACCACGATGGAGCGGTCGTTGACGCTTTCAATAAATCGCTGCGCGGCTGGCGAAGTCACAGTGCACTCCGGAAATGACGGCAAGATCGGCCAGCGGCCCATTTTCTCGGGCGTGCTTCTTCCAGACTTGCTAAACTACGTCAACATGCCAACCGCCATTCGGCGCGCAGAGCGGCTCTGCGTCCACCTGTTTCTCGGGCGCCGGCGGCGCCTGGCTTTAGTCTTTGAATAAGCTTTTGAAATGGCGGTTGATCGCGCCGGCGTCGACGACGACACCACGGTTCCGTTCGGTCAGGAAGGCTGGGTGCCAGTACCAGTCGTCGAAGCCGACGTTGAGCCGGTCATAGCCGGCCGCGGCCAGCAGAATTCGCATCTCCTCGCGTCGTGGCTCGACGAAGTTGTGCTCGATGGTGAAGAGCGCGATGCGGTGGCGGTCCAAGTCGATCGTGCGCAGAATCTCCAGCTCCGACCCTTCCGTGTCGAGCGAGACATAGTCGAAGCCGGTTTCGCCGAAATCGCCCATCGCCGCGATCTCGGCGAAGCTGATAGTCTCGACCTGGATGAGCCCGTGCGTCGCGGCGGCGCGTGCGCGGTCGTCGGCATAGCGGTCATTGCCGGCGAATTCCGCCAGGGTCCCGATTTCCTGGGAGGGTATGAAGGAGAGGATCTGGCCCGTTTCGCGGTAGACAGCCCGCTCGAGACACAAGGCGCTGCGGCTCTCGCGCAGCCTGGTAAAGAGGCCCGGATTGGGCTCGACGCAGACACCCTTCCAGCCATGCTCGCTTTCGAGGAAATAGCTGTTGCTGTGCAGGACGCCGTCGAAGGCGCCGATCTCGGCGAAGTGGCCGTCGCGGCGGCCATTGCACATGGCGAAGACCCAGCGCTCCTGCTCGATCTGCGAATTGGTCGGCATCTCATAGGCGATCGCGGGATCGAAGCGCCGTGGATGTTCCGATGCGGGTGCTGTCATCGCGTCCCCGGAGCTTTCTGACCGCATCTGGCCTGACGCGCCCGGCAAGGATGCCGGTTCCGGTCGCGAAGGGGCGCGGGCGCGTCCGGACCGCGTCGCGTCAGCGCACGAACTTGATGCCGTTCGGCACCGCGAACAGCGAGGCTGGCTGCGGGCCTACGACGACATTGCTGTCGCGGATGACCAGCGTGCCTTTCGAATTGCCCTGCTCATCGGGAATGGTGTGTCGCGCTTCGACAAGCACCCCGTCTTTGCGGCATGTCATTTGCGAAATCTGCTGCTGCTGACCATTGACGTCAGCCAGAATGGTGATCTGTACCGTGCCGTCACCGCGATCCTGGGAACTGGTCTTGATGTCGCCGCGGCGCTGCGCAGGAGGGGCAGGCAAGCGAACACCCACCTTGCTCTCCGGGTTGAATACGACCGTGCCGCTGGTCGGGCCGCTCGTGATCTTGACCTCGGGACCAGCCTGGCCGGGGCCTTCCTCGCGCTTCTTGCCGCCTGAGACGTAGATCTTGACCTGTTGCGAGCCATCCGGACCCGAGATGCTGCGGCTGGCGCTGTACGAACCGGGGGCGACCCGCACACATTCATTGGCAATGGCCGGCCCCGAGAGCGCGAGCGCACAACCAGCGGCGACAACGGCGTGAATGGCCTTCAGCGACATGATTGTCCTCATCGTAGAGCGGGGGATAAGCGCTCGAAGCCCCTCAGCATAACATCCCCGACGATGCGCGATACCGAGGTTCCATCCCGGACAGCCTCCAGCTCCGACCCTTTGACGAGGTCCGCCTTGGTCTTGGCGATGGCGAGGGCCTTGCCGGTGTACTGCGCCCTCAGATCGCTCTGGGTCAGAACCGTCTGCCCGACAATCGAATCGGCCAGGTAATAGACATCGGAATGTGCTCGCCGCAGGACGCTGAAATGCTGGAACTTCCCCTTGTCGAGATGCAGGATGACCGGGGCGGCGAGCTTCGGCAGATCCTCGATCGGGAGCTCGGCACCGGTTGCCTCGAAGCCGAGTTTCTTCACCGCGAAGATCAGGTCGTCGAAGGAGACGCCATTGCCCTCGCGACTCTTCCACTGTTCGTCGGTGTAGCGCGACCGGATATGCTTCAGGACTTCGATTTCGCCGGTCGGTCGATTCCAGTAGAATGTCAGTATCGTGGCCACGGACGCGGCGCCGCAGGTAAAATCCGCCGTCTGGCCGACGACCCCCTCAAACCGGCGCGCGGCGAAGGACTTCGGCCGGCGTACGGAGCTCTCCTGCTTCTCGGCCTCCTCTGCACGCGTGGGCGGCGCGCTCGTCCAGGACGCCAGGAACACGGCGCCGCCACTCATAAAATGACGGCGGTTGATGGTGGGCGACCGCATCGCGCCGGCTTCAGAAGCGCTTGCGCAGGGAGAGCGAGAAGGCGACATCAGGCGCATCGTCGGTCAAGCCGACCGTGACTGCCGGCTCGAACCAGAAATCCTGCCCGATGCGCTGGATCAGCGTGAAGCGCGCCGTGAGCAACTCGCTGACGGAGTTGGCCACGGGCACCCCGCCAACTTTCAGGCGCTCCGAGAGCGCCCCGTTGAACGAGACACCGACCGTGGACCGCTCCGACAGGGCGAAGCCGAAGCCGAAATTGTAGGTGTAGCGGAAGCCCGGCTCGACGTTCAGCCCAGCGAATCTCTTCGGAATCGCATAGTCCATGCCGACGCCGAAGAAGAGAATCAGCGGGTCAGTCGACTTGAAGAACTGCAGGGCGGCTCGTGGCACCCAATGCCCGCTCGCCTGGGTCAACCTCAGCGGGTCGGTCGGGATGACGCCGGCGCGCAGATTGGCCAGGTCGTAAGGGTCGTCGCCGGTGGGAATCGATAGGCCCGCGGTCAGGGCGGCGCCAGGATACCAGTCCCCTTCCTTCCAGAGATTCGCCGAAGCCTGCACCGAGATGTCGCCGACGCCGGATACGTTTCTGACGATCGTCTGCGAAAAAGCATTCGTGCGACGCTGGGACGAAAAATACGGCAGAGACAGCGCGAGCTCGACATCGTTGGCGATGCCGTAGCGGAACGACGTCGTCGCACGGAAACTGCGATCGTTCTGAACGAAGCTGGTCCCTCTGCCGTAATCGAAGCTCTGCGAGACCTCGAACTTGTTGCTTTGCAGCGTCGGGATGTTGTCGCGTGCGAGGAACGCTTCCTGAGGAACGGTGCTCGCCTGCGCGCCGGGTGGCTTCTGCGGGCCGGCCGATCCCCCCTGCTGCGGCGTGTCCGCGGCGGTCTGGGCTTGATCTGCGGAGCCAGCGCCCCTGTTCCTGGCCGCGGCGGCGCGCGGCTTTTCGCGCTTCGAAACCTCGCCTTCGAGCAGCTTGAGGCGAGCTTCAAGCTGCTGGATACGTCGCTCCAGCAGCTCTTCTTTGGACTGTGCCATTGCAGAAACGTTGGCGGCCACGAAGGCCGCCAACGAGAGACCGATGAGGCGAGCTGGGCGGCGCGCCTCAGGAAGGCAATATATACGCAACTACGATATCCTCATCCACCGACAGACATATGGACGAGACAAGCTAAAGCGGGCTTGTTGCCAGGTTTCAGCCTGCCGGTGAACTATCATGAATTATAGTACTGATAGTAGTAGGCGTTATACAGATACTGGGTGGCGTAATAAGAATACGAATACGCCGTGTAGTAATAGTTCGCGTTCGCGTAAACGTATCCATAGTACGCATAATAATTGGCGTAGTACGAATAGATGTATCCGTAGTATCCGTAGTAGTCGGCGTAATACCCCTTGCCGACGACCTTCTTGTTCATTTCCGGGGTCAGCACTTTGGCGCTGGCGTTGCCGAAAATCTTTGCGGTGTCAGCGGCGGCGGGCATCGCGCTAAGCGCAAGTGCCGCAACCGAGGCGAGCAACAATTTCTTCATGAGAGCCCCCTTGATGGCGCGTTGGCAGACTAAAAATCAAATTGCCGTTGTAGACATATACCAGAGTTGACGCTTCGTCAAGCAATAAGCCGCCGCAGGTAAGTTTTAAAAGACTATCGTAAGCTCCTGCCGCGTTATGATTTTCTAAAATTTTATTTTATGTAAGTCCTTGCCGCTAAAAATTAGATTTCGAATAGATCTCTCCGTATTTGTAGTCGAGTTCGACATTTTCGGTGATTTTTTCGGATATGAAGCCCAGCTTGCTTCTTTGAGATGCTCAGTTTTCTCTATCTTTATCGTGACAATGTGCACTGCGTCGATCGAGATCCACCGCCTTCCTGTCCGGCCCGAGGGATGTTTGCAGGGTGAACGTCGCGACCGGCTTCGAGTTTAGCTGCAAAAACGGGAAAAGGTGCGACTATCTGGGAGTTGCCCTACAGCAAATTTGCGCAATGCCGCGGCATTGGGAGTACTTCCCGCCATAACCGAAGCAATTTTCTTCCTTGATCGAGGGGGCGAAGTTCATCGACTTGGCCGGGCTGGCCAATATCAATGCTTGCGGGGAAAGTGCAGTCCCCGCAAGACGCAGCGGCAGGTTCGACGCAGCCGCACGCCACCGTCCCGCCATCGACGATAGCGAGGACTTTGGGCAAAGTCGTTTGCGATCGGTGCGGAGAGCCGAACGGGGAGCGGGCGATCGGTCTTGCTGGTGCCGCAACAGCGTCGGGAAGCTCGGAAGCTGGTGGCGTTCGCCGACGTTTCGAAGCTCAGTGAATCTCCGGTTCCGCGACCTTGGCCGTGCCGGCGAGATAGTCGAAATCGCAGCCCTTGTCGGCTTGCTGGATATGGGCGGCCGACATCTTGCCCCAGCCGCGCGGGTAGTCGCGATCGGGCGGTGACCAGGCCGCAAGCCGCTTGGCGATCTCGGCGTCCGACAGGTTCACCGAGATGCTGCGCGCCTCGACATCGACATTGATGATGTCGCCGGTCTTTACCGCCGCGAGCGGGCCCTTGATATAGGCTTCGGGTGCGATGTGGAGGACGCAGGCGCCATAGCTGGTACCGGACATGCGGGCGTCGGAGAGGCGGAGCATGTCGCGCACGCCCTGCTTCAGCAGCTTCTTCGGGATCGGCAGCATGCCCCATTCCGGCATGCCGGGGCCGCCGACCGGGCCGCAGTTTTTCAGCACCATGACATGGTCGGCAGTGACGTCGAGGCTCTCGTCGTTCACCGCCTTCATCATCGCATCATAGTCCTCGAAGACCAGGGCCGGGCCGGAATGCTTGAGCAGGCGCTCCTCGGCGGCGGACGGCTTGATGACGCAGCCGCCGGGGGCGAGGTTGCCCTTGAGCACGGCAAGGCCGTTGGCGGTCGAGACCGGCCGGTCGAGCGGGCGGATGACGTTGTCGTCATAGACCTTGGCGAGCGCGATCGTCTCGGAAATCGGCTTGCCGGTCACCGTCATGGCGCCGGTGTGGAGCTTGCTCTCGAGCTGCTTCAGCAGGGCAGGGAGCCCGCCGGCATAGAAGAAGTCCTCCATCAGGAAGTCGCCGGAGGGCCGCAGATTGGCGATCACCGGGACCTTGCGCGAGAAGGCGTCGAAATCGTCGGGGGTCAGCGGCACGCCGGCGCGGCCGGCCATGGCGACGAGATGGATGATCGCGTTGGTCGAGCCGGCGACCGCCATATGGACGGTCAGCGCATTCTCGAAGCTCTCGCGGGTCAGGATGCGGTCGGGCGTCAAATCCTCCCAGACCATCTCGACGATGCGCTTGCCGGCGGCCGCGGCCATGCGCGGATGGGCGGCGTCGGCGGCGGGGATGGCGGAGGCGCCGGGCAAGGTGAGGCCGAGCACCTCGGCATGGCTCATCATGGTCGCGGCGGTGCCCATCACCATGCAGGTGCCGTGCGAACGGGCGATGCCACTCTCCATATCGCGCCAATCGGCGTCGGAGATGTTGCCGGCTTCCTTCTCGGCCCAGTACTTCCAGACATCTGCGCCGGAGCCGAGCGTCTTGCCGGCCCAGTTGCCGCGGAGCATCGGCCCGGCCGGCACGAAGATGAAGGGCAGGCCTGCGCTGCAGGCGCCCATGATCAGCGCCGGCGTGGACTTGTCGCAGCCGCCGAGCAGGACCGCGCCATCGAGGGGATGGGACCTGATCGATTCCTCCGCCTCCATCGCCAGGAAGTTGCGATAGAGCATGGTCGTGGGCTTCTGGTACTGCTCGGAAGCCGACATCACGGGTATTTCGACCGGAAAGCCGCCAGCCGCCCAGACCGCGCGCTTCACCGCCTCGGCGCGGTCGCGCAGATGGGTGTGGCAGGGGTTGATCTCTGACCAGGTGTTGAGGATGCCGATCACCGGCTTGCCCATGAACTCGTCATGGTTCAGGCCCATCTGCAGCGCCCGCGAGCGATGCCCGAAGGAGCGCAGGTCGCTGGCGCCGAACCAGCGCTTCGAGCGCAGCGTGTCGGGCGTCTTGCGGGGATGGGACATGGGTCGTTTCCTCGGTGTGTTCTTAGTTGGCTCTATGGCTTGTCATTCCGGGGCGGCTCGTAGAGCCGAACCCGGAACCCACGACTGGGTGAAACGACTTTCACTAGACGAGGGGCTCACCCGGTCGTGGGTTCCGGGTTCATCGCTGCGCGATGCCCCGGAATGACAGAGGTTATTCCGCCGCTACTCGTTGGCTGCCCCAGCTTCCGACGATCTTGCGCAGTTCGGCGCGCTCGCTCTCGTTCAATTCCGGCAAGCCGGGCAGGCGCACCGGCCCGACATCGGTGCCGAGCAGGCCGAGCGCCTCCTTGACCACCGTCACATTGGCGCCGTTGCCGTATTTCGTCCGCAGCGTCTCGAAGCCGGCGATCTCGTCGACGAGGCGGCGGGCGCGGTCGTAGTCGTTGTTCTCCAGCGCCTGCCAGATCGCCAGCGAGCGTTCGGGCGCGACATTGACCAGGCCCGAGGTGAAGCCGCGGGCGCCGAGCGCGTGGAAGGGCGCCGCCCAGCCTTCAGCGAGGCCGCAGATCCAGTTGGCGCTCGAGCCTTGCGTGGCGCGCACGCATTCGGCCAGCAGCATCATGTTGGAGGAGGCGAACTTGACGCCGGCGACATTGGGGTGGGTCGCGACGCGGGCGAGGTCCTTCACGCCGATCGCATCGGAACGGATATAGGCGACGAGCGGGATCGTCAGCGCCTCCGCGATGGCGAGGATGTAGTCGGCCTGCGAATGCGGGGCGGCGAAGGGATCGAGCGGGTGATGCACCATCACGGCATCGCAGCCGGCCTCGGCGGCGAGCTTGCCGGTCGCGACCGCTTCGCGCAGCGAGCGGCCGATGCCGGCGGTGACCAGCGCCTTGCCGGCGGCGGCCTCTGCGGCGACGGCGTGGCTGCGCACCACCTCGTCGGTGGTCATCGGGTAGAACTCGCCGGTGTTGCCGGCCGAGACGATGTTGTGAATGCCGGCTTCGGCGATCCGCTTGACGATCTTCCCGGTCAGCGCCCAGTCGGCCTCGCCATCGCCCTTCCAGGCAGTGACATGCACGCCGGAAATGCCGCGCAGCGCGGCGCGAACCTTGTCACTCATCGTAATCCAATCCTTCCGCGTCGGCGCCGAAGACCTGGCGCACATGGCTCTTGGCGGAGCGCACGATATGGCTGCGCATGCGCTGCTCGGCCCGCGCCGGCTCATGCGCACGCAGCGCCTCGAAGATGCCGCGATGCTCCTCGAAGCCGCGGGCACGCTCGGTCGGCTCGTCCAGCAGGGCGATGCGCTGGGCGTGGTCGTACATGCGCTGGCCGTCGAGCCGGCGCTCGAGATAGCTGCAGCCCGAGATGCGGTGGATCATGCCGTGATAGGCCTCGTTCAGGTTGACGAGGTCCTCGAGGTCGCCGTGCTCGGTCGCATGCGCCATCTCGTCGATCAGGCGCGCCATCTCGGCGATCTCGCCGGCACTGATCCGGTTGGCGGCGATATGGGTCATGACGCTTTCGAGCGCGGCGCGGCCGAGCGCCATCTCCAGCGCCTGCCGGGCCGAGAACTCGACGAAGACGCCGCGGCGTGCCTCGGTCCGCACCAGGCCTTCGCTCTCCAGCATGCGGATCGCGTCCTTCACCGGCGTGGTGGAGACGCCGAGCATGTCGGCGAGGCTGCGCTCGTTCAGCCGCTCGCCATTGCGGAAGCGGCCGGCGACGATCGCCCGGCGCAGTCGCTCATGCACATGCTCGCGCAGGGAGCGCAGCAAATGCGGCGAGACGGGTTCGATCGCGAGCGCTTCTGGCATCCGAATTCCTCTGGCGCGGCGCGGCCAGCGATTCTGCTCGCAGCCTGCCTGTCGCCATTGCCTCACCAGACACCACAAAGCGCAAGTGACATCAAGTCTGAAATTTCAGATTTCAAATCTGGAATTGCGTGCTATGCAGAAGGCAAGACGGCCGCAAGATGCCGGTACGGCAAGCGCCGATGGACAATGACGAGGGAGGGTTGGATGACATCGATTACACGCCGCGGCCTGCTTGCCGGAGCCGGCGCCATGCTGGCCGCGCCTGCGCTGGCACAGAGCGGTTATCCCGGAAGCAGGGTGGTGACGATCGTCGTGCCCTTCGCAGCCGGCGGCACGACCGATCTGCTCGGTCGCATTCTGGCCGACCGGCTGGGCGCGCGACTCGGTGGCAAGTTCATCGTCGAGAACCGGGTCGGCGCCGGCGGCAATACGGGCGCGGCTGCGGTCGCGAAGGCCGAGCCGGACGGCTACATGCTGACCATGGGCACGGTCTCCAGCCATGCGATCAATCCGGCCGTCTATGCGAAGATGCCCTATGACCACATCAAGGATTTCGCGCCGATCTCGCAGGTGGCGAGCGTGCCGAACATCCTGATGGTCAATCTCGACCTGCCGGCCAAGACCGTGCCTGAGCTGGTCGAGCTCCTGAAGAAGAACCCCGGCAAGTACTCCTTCGGCTCCTCCGGCGCGGGCACCTCGACCCATATGGCGGCCGAGCTGTTCAAGGTCTCGACCGGCACCGACATGGTGCATGTGCCGTATCGCTCCAGCGGGCAGGTGACGCAGGACCTGCTCTCCGGCCAGATCCAATTGACCTTCGACAACATCACCATCGCCTGGCCGCATGTCGAAGCCGGCAAGATCCGGGCGCTCGCCACTGCGACGCCGAAGCGGCTCGCGGTCGCGCCGGACCTGCCGGCACTGTCCGAGTTCATCCCGGGCTACGATGCCAGTTCCTGGCACGGCTTCTTCGCGCCGTCGAAGGTGCCGCCCGAGATCGTCGCCAAGCTCTCGACCGAGACGCAGGCGATCATGCGCGAGCCGGCGGTGATCGAGCAGCTGAAGAAGCTCGGCGTCGACCCGGTCGGCTCGAGCCAGGCCGAGTTCACCGCCCATATCGCCAGCGAGACCAAGCGCTGGGCGGAGGTGGCGCAGAAGGCCAATGTGAAGATCGAATAATCGCAGCGCTCGACCGTCGCTTCGCGGGCCCTCATCCTGAGGAGCCGCGAAGCGGCGTCTCGAAGGATGCTTCAGGACGGTAACTGGAGCATCCTTCGAGACGCGATCTGCGATCGCTCCTCAGGATGAGGGCTGAGTTCCCCTTTCTCCGACACCAGGATTTCCAGAGCTATGACATCGACCGCCCTGACGCCCGAGAACCGCGAGAAGTTGAAGCGCGTCTCGACCGCGACCCTCACCACCGCGCTGTTCAAGCGCGGCCTGCGCAACCAGTTCATCCAGGACGTGCGCCCGCTCTCAGCCAACGCGCCGCGCATGGTCGGCGAGGCCTTCACGCTGCGCTATATCCCGGCGCGCGAGGACCTCGACCATCTCAGCGTGTTCGAGGGCACGCAGCACCCGCAGCGCGTCGCGGTCGAGACCTGCCCGGCCGGCCATGTCATGGTGATCGACAGTCGCAAGGATGCGCGCGCCGCCTCGGCCGGCTGCATCCTGGTGACACGATTGATGCAGCGTGGCGCTGCCGGCATCGTCAGTGATGGCGGTTTCCGCGACAGCCCCGACATCGCGGCACTGGGCTTTCCCGCCTATCACAACCGCCCGAGCGCGCCGACCAACCTGATCCACCACCATGCGCTCGACCTCAACGCGCCGATCGGCTGCGGCGACGTCCCGGTCTATCCCGGCGACATCATCGTCGGCGACGGCGAAGGCGTCTGCGTGATCCCGGCCCATCTCGCCAACGAGGTCGCGGCCGAGGCCTACGAGCAGACGGCCTATGAGGACTTCGTCGAGATGAAGGTGCGGGAAGGACGCGGCATCTTCGGACTCTACCCGGCCAATGCCGAGACCAAGGCCGAGTTCGCCAAGTGGCGACCGGATTGGAAGTGACCTGAAAGTGTTTCCGTCGCTGTAGCGACGGCGAAAGATCCGCCACCGGGCGGTGAAGACCGGGCGCCGCCAACGCGACGCCCGAAGGCATAGCCATGACAACAAGAGCACAGGGGGAATGCCATGACCGATGCATCACGTCGTCAGTTTCTGGGGGGCGGCCTTGCCGCTGCGGTCGGCTCGGCGCTGGCCGCACCGGCTTTGGCGCAAGCCTTCCCGTTCAAGCCGAACCAGCGCTATCCCGATCCCGCGGTCGAGATCCTCGATCCGAGCTTCGGCAAATACCGGATCTATTCCAGCACGGTCGAGCAGCTCGGCAGCGGCATGCGCTGGGCCGAGGGGCCGGTCTATTTCCCGGAAGGCCGCTATGTCCTGGTCAGCGACATCCCGAACAACCGGATCATGAAATATGACGAGGTGAAGAACAGCTTCACCGTCTTCCGCGAGAACGCCAACTACGCCAACGGCAATGCCCGCGACCGGCAGGGGCGATTGATCACCTGCGAGCATTCGGTGACGCGGCGCATCACCCGCACCGAGAAGAACGGCAAGATCACGGTGCTGGCGGACAAGTTCGAGGGCAAGCGCCTGAACGCGCCGAACGACGTCGTCGTCCGCTCGGACGACACGATCTGGTTCACCGATCCGCTCTTCGGCATCAACGGCGAATGGGAGGGCGCGCGCGCCAAGCCCGAGCAGGCGACGACCAACGTCTACCGGCTTGCGCCCGACGGCAAGCTCACGGCGGTGATCACCGATCTGGTCAACCCGAATGGGCTCGCCTTCTCGCCCGATGAGAAGAAGCTCTACGTCGTCGAATGGCGGGGCACGCCGAACCGCAGCATCTGGAGCTATGACGTCGACGCCGACGGCAAGGTCTCGAACAAGGTCAAGCTGATCGATGCCGCCGATTTCGGCGCGCTCGACGGTTTCCGCGTCGACCGCGACGGCAATCTCTGGTGCGGCTATGGCAGCAATGGCGCGCTCAATGCCGAGCCCGCCGATGCCGGCGGGCGCAAGGTCTACGGCCTGCGTGGCAAGCCGGAGGACCTCGACGGCGTGATGGTGTTCAGCCCGGCCGGCAAGCCGCTCGCCTTCATCCGCCTGCCCGAGCGCTGCGCCAATCTCTGCTTCGGCGGGCCGAAGGGCAACCGGCTCTACATGGCGAGCTCACACTCGCTCTACGCGCTCTATGTCGAGGCGCATGGGGCGGTGTGACGCCTCGACGCGCTTCAGGCCGCCAGCAGCTCCCGCACCATCGGGATGACCTGTCGGCCATAGAGCTCGATGCAGCGCAGGAGCTTGTCCTGTGACAGGGGGCCTGCGCTGATCTTGAGCTGGAAGCGCTGGAGGCCGAGCGCCTTGACCGTCGCCGCGATCTTGCGGGCGACGGTTTCGGGCGAGCCGAGATAGAGCGCCCCTCCCGAAACCTCGCGCTCGAACTCCTCGCGCGACAGCGGGCCCCAACCGCGCTCGGCGCCGATGCGATCGCGCATCGTCTTGAAGGCGGGGAAGAACTCCTCGGCGGCCTGCTCATCCGTCGCCGCGACATAGCCGGGCGAGTGCACGCCGATCGGCCGCTCCGCCTGGCCGAGTCGCGCAAGCGCGTCGCGATAGAGCTGGGCGTAAGGGGCGAAGCGCTGGGCTGGGCCACCGATGATGGCGAGCATCAGCGGCAGGTCGTAGCGCGCTGCCCGGACCACTGATTCGGGGCTGCCGCCGACGCCGATCCAGGTCGTCAGCCCGCCTTTTTCGATCGGCGGGAAGACCTGCTGCTCCCTGAGCGGCGGGCGTATGCTGCCTTCCCAGGTCACGCTCTTCCTGCGGATCAGCTCGGCGAAGAGATCGAGTTTCTCCTCGAACAGCACCTCGTACTGGCGCAGGTCGAAGCCGAAGAGCGGGAAGGATTCGGTGAAGGAGCCACGGCCGAGGATGACCTCGGCGCGACCGTTCGAGAGCGCGTCGACCGTCGAGAAGCGCTGAAAGACGCGGATCGGATCGTCCGAGCTCAGCACGGTGACGGCCGAGCCGAGGCGGATGCGGCTGGTGCGGGTGGCGATGCCGGCGAGCACGGTCTCGGGCGAGGACACCGCGAAATCACTACGGTGATGCTCGCCGATGCCGAAGAAGTCGATGCCGATCTCGTCGGCGAGCACGGCCTGATCGACGAGGTCACGGATCACCTGCGCATGCGGGAGCAGGGTGCCGTCCGGGCCGGCGGTGACGTCGCCGAAGGTGTCGAGGCCGAGTTCGAGATTGGCGGGCATCAGCGGATCCGGGGTGTTGCGGGCAGCGCCGAAGGTCGGCGCCCGAGCGATCTGGCGCCGGGATCTCCAGGGTTCAAGATGCGCCGGTGCCGAAGGCTCTATGCGAATTCGCCGAAATCGGTACCATGAGGAACAATAATATCCGACCTACCCCCATTTGGGTGTGGCGGAAGGGGTAGGATTGCTATTGCCTCGCGCGGCCTCTGGGGAGCGGGAGTGGGCGTGGCTGCAAGGGGGAGGGGATTCATGGGCGGCGAAGTTGCGGCCGAGAGCGATCGTTCGATCGTCGGCAACCCGATGCTGCTGCCGTTCTATGATCTGTCCTTCGAAGAGATCGAGCTGCTGTGCCGGGTGACGGCAGACAAGCAGGAGGGCTCTGGGGGGAGCATCGACGGCGGATGGTTCGCGAACTTTATGGACGCACGGAAGGAGCAGGCCCGATAGGCGAGGCGCTTCTTGTCACGCTCGGCATGGTCGCCCTCGCGGCGGCGGCATGGTGGGCGACGAACCGATGGCGGCTTTAGCACCGGCCGCCCCCAGACCATATCCGGCGACCCGCTTCGCCGGACGTGCCTTGCTTCTCTGTTCCCAAGCAGTTGCGAATACGGAACCGCCGGGCGCATCGGCTGGAGTTGCTTCAAACGATCAGGCCGCTGGCTCGAGCCGGGCACGGCCGAGGACCATGACACGGTCGATCTGGAAGCCGCAGCGCTGGAGTGCATCATGGTCCTGCGGCCAGGCAGCGGAGCGTTCCAGCGAGATCGCGATGCGTGGCAGGTCGAGCTGCGCCGCGAGCTGGTTGGCGAAGCGCAGCAGCGCATCGACGAGACAGGTCCCGGGCAGGCGCAGCATGGCGATCTCGGAGATTTCCAGCGTCGTGCCGCCTTCGATCGTCCGCGCGATGCGGAAGCCGAACAGGGCATGCGGCATGCGGCGCACATCGCGCAGGGTAAAGACGCCCGATGGCTGCGCCCCGTCCTGCGAATTGTCGCGCACGTAGGCGGCCCAGCCATCCGGGGTCACCTCGGGGTGCAGCAGGGTGACGAGCCCATAGACCGTATCGGCGCTGCCCGGCAGGATGCGCGCGACTTCGAAGATGTCATCGCCCATCACGTGCGGCTCTCCCGAGTTTCGAGGCAGCAACCTCGTTTCCTGAGGCAGGGTGCCGCATTGATCTGGATCAAATCCGAGGCGCTGCGGCAGGACGCGCGCTTTGTCTGCCCAGGTCCATGCGCTACGGTCCGCGCATGAGCAGGAAGGTGTTATCGTGAACTGTCAGCCCTCGGCATGCGGCGGCGCGGCCCGCGGCGAGAGCGGGTGCCGCACCTGCATGGTTCGCCTGGTCAGCGTCTGTGCCTCCCTGTCGGGCGATGAGCTCGCTTTGCTGGAGTCCCTGGCGACGCCGACGCATTTTTCCTCCGGCGACACGCTGTTCACGCAAGGGGCGGAGGCGCATTGCGTCTACAACGTCACCGGCGGCGTGGTGCGCCTGTACAAGCTGCTTTCCGACGGGCGCCGCCAGGTCGTCGGCTTCGCGCTCCCGGGCGATTTCCTCGGCCTGGCGATGCGTGACGCCTATGGCTTCTCGGCCGATGCGATCGGCGAGGTCGCGGTCTGCGCCTTCTCGCGCGGCGCCTATACGGCGCTGGTCGACGCCAAGCCGCATCTGCTGAAGCGTTTGCACGAGTTCGCGACACATGAGCTGACGCTCGCTCACGAGCAGATGCTGCTGCTCGGCCGGCGGACCGCCGAGGAGAAGCTGATCTGCTTCCTGCTCGGCATGCAGCAGCGCTGGGCCAGGCTCGGCAAGCCCTCGGTGACGGTGCCGCTGCCGATGACGCGGCAGGATATCGCCGATTTCCTCGGCCTGACGATCGAGACGGTGAGCCGGACCTTCACTCGCCTCGCCAAGGACAAGACGATCCTGATCGTGCCCGGCGGTGTGCGCGTGATGAACGCGGAACGGATGAACGCGGTCGCGGCGTGAGCTGCGCCGTCCCGCCGCGGTCGGCCCCATCCTGCCCTTGACCTGAATCAAAGCCGTCCGGTCAGCCGGCCGCTAAGCCTCCGCTGAGGGCGCGACCCATGCGCCCGCAATGAGCGGGAGTCAGCGGTGAGCGCGACGACGAGCCCTGTCAGGGCAATGACGGTCGGCGAGATGATCGGGATGCTGATCGCGGGAGCCTGCGTGCTGCCGCTGGTCCTGATCGGCGCGTTGACCGAGAATTCCGGCTACGCCTTCCACGCCATGCTCGGCGCGGCGGCGGCCGCCGCCAGCATGATCCTGATCGGCAATCGCTGCTTCGACGGTTCGCCCGCGGTCCCGCCGCAGGAGATCGACGGCAAGCCCAACTACGATATGGGGCCGGTGAAGTTCGCGACCGTCGCCTCGATGGTCTGGGGCATCGCCGGCTTCACCGTCGGGCTGATCATCGCGCTGCAGCTCGCCTTTCCCGGGCTGAACTTCGATCTGCCCTGGACCAATTTCGGCCGGCTGCGTCCGCTGCACACCTCGGCGGTGATCTTCGCCTTCGGCGGCAACGTGCTGATCGGCTCCTCGTTCTATGTCGTGCAGCGCACCTGCCGGGCCCGCCTCGCCGGCGACCTGTCGCCCTGGTTCGTCGTGCTCGGCTACAACCTGTTCATCGTCATCGCCGGCACCGGCTATCTGCTCGGGATCACTCAGAGCAAGGAATACGCCGAGCCCGAATGGTATGCCGATCTCTGGCTGACCTTCGTCTGGGTCGCCTATCTCCTGGTCTTCCTGGGCACGGTGATGAAGCGCCGGGAGCCGCACATCTATGTGGCGAACTGGTTCTATCTCGGCTTCATCCTGACGATCGCCGTCCTGCATGTCGGCAACAACGTCGCCGTGCCGGTCTCGATCCTGTCGCCCAAGTCCTACGGCCTGTGGTCGGGCGTGCAGGATGCGATGTTCCAGTGGTGGTACGGCCACAACGCCGTCGGCTTCTTCCTCACCGCCGGCTTCCTCGCGATCATGTATTATTTCGTGCCCAAGCGCGCGGAGCGGCCGATCTACAGCTACCGGCTCTCGATCATCCATTTCTGGGCGCTGATCTTCATCTATATCTGGGCCGGCCCGCACCACCTCCACTACACCGCGCTGCCCGACTGGGCGCAGACGCTCGGCATGACCTTCTCGATCATGCTGTGGATGCCCTCCTGGGGCGGCATGATCAACGGCATCATGACCCTGTCGGGCGCCTGGGACCGGCTGCGCACCGACCCGGTGCTGCGGATGATGGTGGTCTCGCTCGCCTTCTACGGCATGGCGACCTTCGAGGGGCCGCTGATGTCGATCAAGGCGGTGAATGGGCTCTCCCATTACACCGACTGGACCATCGGCCATGTCCATGCCGGCGCGCTCGGCTGGGTCGCCTACATCTCCTTCGGCGCGATCTACTGCCTCGTGCCCTGGCTCTGGAACCGCAAGGGGCTCTACTCGCTCAGGCTGGTGAGCTGGCACTTCTGGGTCTCGACCCTCGGCATCGTCTTCTACATCACGGCGATGTGGGTCTCCGGGATCCTGCAGGGCCTGATGTGGCGGGCCTACACCTCGCTCGGTTTCCTCGAATACTCGTTCATCGAGACCGTCGCGGCGATGCACCCGTTCTACGTGATCCGGGCGCTGGGCGGCGCGCTCTTCCTGATCGGCGCGCTGATCATGGCCTTCAATCTCTGGATGACCGTGCGCTGCGAGGAGGCTGCCGACACGCCTGAAGCCCATGCGCTGCCGCCCGGCCAGCTCGCCACCGCCTGAGGACCATCATGACGAGCATCGACCACAAGGGCCCGCGCCGCTCGCTCTGGGCCAAGCACAAGATCTTCGAGACTAACTCGATCGTCCTGGTCATAGGCACGCTGCTGGTGATCTCGATCGGCGGCCTGGTCGAGATCGCGCCGCTGTTCTACCTCAAGAACACGATCGAGACGGTGCAGGGCATGCGGCCCTATACGCCGCTCGAGCTCGCCGGCCGCGGCATCTATGTGCGCGAGGGCTGCTACAACTGCCACAGCCAGATGATCCGGCCGCTGCGCGACGAGGTCGAGCGCTACGGGCATTATTCGCTCGCGGCCGAGAGCATGTACGACAAGCCGTTCCAATGGGGCTCGAAGCGGATCGGGCCGGACCTCGCCCGTGTCGGCGGCAAGTACTCCGACGAGTGGCAGCGCACGCATCTCGCCGAGCCGCGCCTGATGGTGCCGCAGTCGATCATGCCGGGCTATCCCTTCCTGGCGAGGACCGAGCTCGCCTTCGGGGATATCGCCGACGAGCTGCGCGCCAACCGTGCCGGCGGCGTGCCCTATAGCGACGAGATGATCGCGCAGGCGCAGAGCGACCTCCGGGCACAGGCGACGCCGGACCATCCCGGCCAGGCCGATCTGGAGAAGCGCTATCCCAGGGCGCAGTCGCGCGATTTCGACGGCGACCCGCAGCGCATCACCGAAGCCGATGCCCTGATCGCCTATCTGCAGGCGCTCGGCACGATGGTCGACTTCAAGCTCTACGACGACAAAGCCAACATCCGCTGAGCCCTGCGATGCAAACCACCTATCACTGGCTCGCCGGCTTCGCCCAGTCCGCCGGGCTCCTCTACTTCGTCGCCGTCTTCCTCGCGGTCTGCCTCTACGCCTTCTGGCCGAAGAACCGCGCCCGCTTCGAGGAAGCCGCGCTCAACCCGCTGCGCGAGGACTGACCGATGGACCAGAAGCACGACAATCCGCATGTCGATGCCGCCACCGGCTACAGCACGACCGGCCATGAATGGGACGGCATCCGCGAGCTCAACACGCCGCTGCCGCGCTGGTGGCTCGGCGTCTTCTACGCCACGATCGTCTGGTCGATCGGCTACTGGATCGTCTATCCGGCCTGGCCGCTGCTGACCGGTGCGACCAAGGGTGTGATCGGCTACGCGACGCGCTCCGAGATCAGCGCCGACATGGCCAGGCTCAAGGCGCAGCGCGCGGCGCAGGCCGCCGGCATGGCGGACGCCACTCCGGCGCAGATCAAGGCTGACCCGACCCTGTTCCAGATCGCGATGGCGCAGGGCAAGGCCGCCTTCGGCGACAATTGCGCGGCGTGCCACGGCGTCGGCGGCGCCGGCGCGAAGGGCTATCCCAACCTCAACGACGACGACTGGCTCTGGGGCGGCTCGCTCGGGGCGATCCAGCAGACCATCCGCCACGGCATCCGCGTCGCCGGCGACAACGACACCCGCGTCAGCCAGATGCCGGCCTTCGGGCGCGATGGCGTGCTGAAGCGCGAGGAAATCGCAGCCGTCGCCAGCCATGTCCGCGAGCTGGCGGAGCTTCCGACCGAGCCGAAGGCGGACCTGACTCTCGGGCGCAAGGTCTTCGCCGACAACTGCGCCGCCTGCCACGGCCCCGCGGGCAAGGGCAATCAGGAGCTAGGCGCGCCGAATCTCACCGACGCGATCAGCCTCTACGGCATGGACATGGCCTCGCTCACCGAGACCATCGGCAACAGCCGCAACGGCGTGATGCCGGCCTGGGCCGGACGTCTCGACGAGACCACGATCAAGGCGCTGACCGTCTATGTCCACTCGCTGGGGGGAGGGCAGTAGCGTGAGCAGCGCCGAGACCGACCAGGACGACATCCCGCTCTTTGCGGCGTCGCGGAAGGTCTATCCGCAGAGCGTCGCCGGCCCGTTCCGGCGCGCGAAATGGCTGATCCTCGTCCTGTGCCTGGGCATCTATTATCTCCTGCCCTTCCTGCGCTGGGATCGCGGCCCGCACCTCCCGAACCAGGCGGTGCTGGCCGATATCGCCAACAACCGCTTCTACTTCTTCTTCATCGAGATCTGGCCGCAGGAGGTCTACTACTTCACCGGCCTGCTGATCCTGGCCTCATTCATCCTCTTCCTGATGAACGCGGTCGCCGGCCGGGTCTGGTGCGGCTATCTCTGCCCGCAGACGGTCTGGACCGACCTCTTCCTCGTGGTCGAGCGCTTCTTCGAGGGCGACCGGCGCGAGCGCATGCGCCGCGACGGCGAGCCCTGGGGGTTCGACACGCTCTGGCGCAAGACCGCCAAGCACGCAGTCTGGTTGGTCATCGCCTGGTGGACCGGCGGTGCCTGGGTGCTCTATTTCGCCGATGCGCCGACCCTGGTGCGCGAGCTCGCGACCTTCACCGCGCCGCTCTCGGCCTATGTCTGGATCGCGATCCTGACCTTCACCACCTATGCGCTCGCCGGGATCATGCGCGAGCAGGTCTGCAAGTATATGTGCCCGTGGCCGCGCATCCAGGCGGCGCTGACCGACGACGAGGCGCTCAACGTCACCTATCGCTATGACCGCGGCGAGCCGCGGGTCTCGGTGAAGCAGGCGGTGAAGCTGAAGGCGCAGGACGCGCCGGCAGGCGACTGCATCGACTGCTTCCAATGTGTCGCCGTCTGCCCGACCGGGATCGACATCCGCGACGGCGCCCAGGTCGACTGCATCCAGTGCGGCCTGTGCATCGACGCTTGCGATACCGTGATGACCAAGATCGGCCGCCCGACCCGGCTGATCGCCTATGACACCGACGGCAATGTCCAGCGCCGGCTCGCCGGGCTTTCCGCGATCTATCGGCCGGCGCGCCTGCGCACGCTCGTCTATGCGGCGCTGATCGCTATCGTCGGCGGCGCCATGCTCTGGCAACTCGCGACCCGCAGCACCGCCGGCATCTCGGTGCTGCACGAGCGGACGCCATTGTTCGTCACCCTGAGCGACGGTTCGATCCGCAATGCCTATGCGGTGCGACTGCTCAACAAGCGTCCGGAGCACCGGCCCTTTGCCCTAACCGTCTCGGGCCTGCCCGGCATCAGGATCGAAGCGGTCGGCGCCCCACCCAGCGCCGATTTGCGTCCCGTCGTCACCGTCGATCCCGATTCGACGCGCGAGGTGCGCGTGCTCGTCACCGTTCCGGCCGGCGTGCCGCTTGCGCCCTCGCAGGCGATCACCATCACCGCCTCCGATCTCTTTGCCGGCGAGACGGTGCGCGCGGGCGACCATTTCATCGCGCCGGAGACCCATCGATGAGCTGCTGCGGAGTCATCGTCATGCCCTATGAGAATCCGGCCCCGGCTGCACCGCGCCGACCTTTCCAGCTGACCGGCGGCATGGTCGCGGCCATGCTGATCCTGTTCTTCGGCGTGGTCGTCTCGGTCAATGCGACGATCATGACGGTGGCGCTGCGGACCATGCCGGGCGTCGAGACCCGCAGCGCCTACGAAGATAGCCAGCACTTCAACGAGGAGATCGCCCGTCAGCACGAGCGCGACGCGCGCGGCTGGTCGGCCGCGGCGACGCTCGTCCGGCAAGGTGAGGGAGCGACACTCGCCGTGACCCTGGTCGATCGCAACGGCGGGCCGCTTGCCGGCCTCGCCGCCAGCGCTCGCCTGCGTCACCCCGCGACCTCCGCCCGCGACCATGACCTCTCGCTGAGCGAAAGCCGGTCGGGGGGCTACGAGGCCCGTTTCGAGACGATCGAGGCCGGCTCCTGGATCCTCGAACTGCAGGCCAAGCGCGGCGAGGAGGTCGTCTTCGTCTCGCGCAGTCGTGTTACTCTGGCGGAACGCTGAGATGGCGGCGCAGGACCTTTCCGTTTTCGTGCGCCATCGCGACGATGGCATCGCCAGCATGGAGCTGGCGGTCGACGGCATGCGCTGTGCCGGCTGCATGCAGGCGATCGAGGGCGGGCTCGCCCGCGAGCCGGGGGTCCTGGGCGCCCGCGTCAACCTTGCGCTGAAGCGGGTTTCAGTGGAATGGCGCGAGGCGCTGCTGCGGCCGGAGGCGGTGGTCGAGAAGCTCGCCGCGCTCGGTTTCAAGGCCTATCCCTTCGCGCCCGAGCGCCAGGCGGACGGCGCGGCAGCCGAGGAGCGCTATCTCTTACGCGCGCTCGGTGTCGCCGGCTTCGCCTCGATGAACATCATGCTGCTCTCGGTCGCAGTCTGGTCCGGCAATGCCGGCGATATCGACCCAACGACGCGCGACTTCTTCCATTGGCTCTCCGCCCTGATCGCGCTGCCGACGGCAGCCTATGCCGGCCGGCCCTTCTTCGAGAGTGCGCTGCGGGCGTTGAAGGCCGGAGCGGTCAACATGGACGTGCCGATCACCATCGGCGTCGTCCTCGCACTGGTGATGTCGGTTGCCGAAACCTGGAACCATGGCCGCCACGCCTATTTCGACGGCGTGGTCATGCTGCTCTTCTTCCTGCTGATCGGGCGCTACCTCGACCAGCTGATGCGGCGGCGTACCCGCGACCTTGCCGGCAATCTCGCCGCGCTCAAGGCCGAGACCGCGGCGAAACTCGCCGCCGATGGCAGCACGACGGTGATGCCGATCGCCGCGATCGCGCCGGGTGATCTCGTGCTGGTGCGGCCGGGTGAGCGCGTCTCCGTCGACGGCATCGTCGAGACCGGCCATTCGGAGCTCGACCAGAGCCTCGTCACCGGCGAGACCGCCTCGGTCGAAATCGGGCAGGGCGGGCGCGTCCATGCCGGCACGCTGAACCTGACCGGCGCGTTGACCGTGCGGGTCGCGGCGGCTGGGCAGGGCACGCTGCTCGACGAGATCGACCGGCTGATGGACCAGGCCATCGGCAACCGCTCGCGCTATGTCGGCCTCTCCGACCGCGCCGCGCGGCTCTACGCGCCGGTGGTGCACACGCTGGCGGCCTCGACCTTCCTCGGCTGGCTGGCCTTCGGCCTGTCCTGGCCGGAGGCGCTGATGATCGCCGTCACCGTGCTGATCATCACCTGCCCCTGCGCGCTCGGCCTCGCTATCCCAGCCGTGCAGGTCGTCGCGGCCTCCGCCCTGTTCAAGCGCAAGATCATGCTGAAGGAGGGCGACGCGCTGGAGCGCCTGGCCGAGGCCGACATCGCTGTCTTCGACAAGACCGGAACGCTGACGCTGCCGGAGCCGGAGATCCTCAACCCGCAGGCCCTGCCGGCGGAGCGGCGCGCCGAGATCGGGGCACTCGCGGCGGCGAGCGGGCATCCGCTGGCGCAGGCGCTTGCAAGGGCACTCGGCGCGCCGGCGCCTGCCGGCGATGTGCAGGAGGAACGCGGGCAGGGCCTTTCAATCGGGCAGGGCGATGATGAGCGCCGTCTCGGCAGCGTCGCCTTCTGCGGCGCGCAGGCCGAGGCGGCCATGGTCGCGGCGCTGCATCCCGGCGCCTCGCTGATCGCCTATCGCCATGGCTCCTTCCGCACGGTTCTTGCGCTCGGACAGGCGCTGCGCCCGCAGGCGGGCGAGACGATCGCGGCGCTGCGCAAGGCGGGGCTTCAGGTCGCGATCCTCTCCGGCGACCGCTTCGAGGCTGTGGCGCCGATCGCCGCCGAGCTCGGCGTCACCGAACTGCATGCCAGCCTGATGCCGGGCGACAAACTGGCTCTGCTGGAGCGGATGGCGGCTGACGGCCGCAAGGTGCTGATGGTCGGCGACGGGCTCAACGACGCGCCGGCGCTGGCGGGCGCGCACGTCTCGCTCTCGCCGGTCAGCGCCACGCATCTGGCGCAGGCGGCGGCCGACATCGTCTTCCTCGGCGAGAGCCTGGCGCCGGTCGCGGCCGCACTGGCGATCGCCCGCAAGGCGCGCCGGCTGATGCTGCAGAACCTCTGGTTCGCCGTGCTCTACAACGCGGTGGCGGTGCCGATCGCCATCGCCGGGCTGGCGACGCCCTTGGTCGCCGCCGTCGCCATGTCCGGGTCCTCGCTGGTGGTGACGCTCAATGCGCTGCGCGCCCGTGCCAGCGGGGAGGTCGCGGAGACCCGGCCATGAACATCATCGTGATCCTGTTCCCGTTGGCGCTTGGCCTGGGCCTGTTGGGGCTCGGCGCCTTCTTCTGGTGCATGCGCAGCGGCCAATACGCCGACCTCGACGGAGCGGCCTGGCGGGTGCTGCAGGATGACGATGCCGGGGTGGCGAAGAACACCACGGCTTCGGACGATTGATCCGACGCGCATCAGGCCCGCCCGAAGAGATTTCGGAGCCGATGCTCAGCGCGCCCAGGCCTGGATGGTGAGATTGAGACCGTAGCTTGAGTGCGCCGGCCAGTCCCCCTCGGTCGACTTGCCGTATTTGAACTGGAACTTGCCATCGCGCACCGCGACCCAGGTCGCCAGGCCGGAGCGCACACCGCCGGCCGGAACAGTTTCGGTCGCCTGGCCGATATATCCTTCATCGGCGGGAGAATCTTCAGTGCTGTAAGGCCGGAAGGCGATGTTCAGATCGGCGGTCTCGGCGGATTCTCCGTGGGTTATGATCAGCAGGCCGGCAAGAAAGACGGCCTTCGCGTCAGCGGGAAGGCCGAACCTGCCGATCTCGACGGTGCACCATTTTCCGGCGACGCAGTCTTCAGGAACATGCTTGCCGGTATGGGTATTCACGAAGATGTCGCCGCGCGTCACCGAGGCATCATTGCGTACGTAGAATTCCGACATCCGCGTCCATTGCGGAGCGATGTCATCGGCCAGCGCGGATAATGGTTGCGCCGCCAGTATAGCAGCCATGAGCCTCACCCACATCGACGCCTCTCAAACCCGCACCTCGACCCAACTCCCACTCGCGATGGCAGTTCCCCCCAAGCGCTTGGCGGATCGATCGTTCATGTCGGCGAAAGATCAGCCAATCGTTCGATTAAATTGATTGAACTAGTCGAAATTATGGGTTGGACAGCATGTTTCTTCTCCGCTTTAGAGAGCGGAAAGAAAGATCTCCCATGACCGACACGCCTTCGATCGCCCAAGCCGCGTTGCCGACCAACTCCAGGTTGGCCGCAGTCAGGCGCGTCCTTCCCGGAATCGGGCTTTGCGCCGTGATCAGCGCCGTGGCCTTCGGCTTCGAACACCTCGAAGCCCATCTGACGGGTCGGGCCTGGCTCGAAGCCCTGGTCCTGGCGATCCTGATCGGCACGGCGGTGCGGAGTGTCTGGACGCCCTCGGCGACCTGGCGGGCGGGCATCGCCTTTTCGGCCAAGACCGTCCTGGAAATCGCGATCGTGCTGCTGGGCGCCTCGCTGAACGTCGCGATGATCATCGCCGCCGGGCCGGCGTTGATGGCAGGAATCGCTGTGGTCGTCGCCTTGGCGCTCGTCGTCAGCTTCCTGCTCGGCCGGGTTCTCGGCCTGCCGAAGCGCATGGCTATTCTCGTCGCCTGCGGCAATTCGATCTGCGGGAACTCCGCCATCGCAGCGGTCGCCCCGGTCATCGGTGCCGATGGCAAGGATGTCGCTGCCTCGATCGCCTTCACCGCCGTGCTGGGCGTCGTCGTCGTGCTCGGCCTTCCCCTGCTCGTCCCGCTGCTGAGCCTGAGCGAAATGCAATACGGCGTTCTCGCGGGGCTCACAGTCTATGCCGTCCCCCAGGTCCTCGCCGCGACGGCGCCCGTTGCCGCGGCCAGCGTCCAGATCGGGACCCTGGTCAAGCTGGTCCGCGTGCTCATGCTGGGGCCGGTCGTCCTCATGCTCTCGATCCTGGGACACCGGCTGCGCGAGGATGCGGACAAGGCCGCTCCTGACAGCGCTGCCGGCGAGAAGCCGGCACGGCCACGGCTGGCGGTCAACAAGCTCGTGCCATGGTTCATCATCGCCTTCCTGGTGATGGCGGGCCTGCGCACCCGCGGCTTCATCCCGGAGATCGCGCTCGCTCCGATCGCCCAGACCGCGACCGTCCTCACCATCGTCTCGATGGCGGCGCTCGGGCTCGGCGTCGATGTCCGTGTCGTCGCCAAGGCGGGTGGGCGCGTCACCGCCGCCGTCACGCTGTCCCTGCTCATGCTGCTCGCGGTCAGCCTGGGCCTGATCCGCCTGCTTGGCATCGGCTGAGCGCCTGGAGCTCTGAGAGCATCGCCGCCTCGACTGCGGCGGCCGGATCAGGGCGTTGCTTCGCCGATCAGCGCCAGCAGCGCCTCGCCGGCCATGGTGCGGTAGCGTTCCCTGTGCCTGAGCACCCGGAAGGCGCGGGTCGGCAGCGTATAATCCGCCGCGACCAGGGTCCCGGCCTGCAACGCCGGCGCGACGACGCTGCGTGACAGGACGCTGGCGCCCGCCCCCGCCTCGACGGCTGCGCGAACGGCTTCGTTCGACGGCATTTCGAGAACCACACGCAAGGATCTCGGGTCGATCCCGCCAGGCGCCAGCGCAGCCTCGAAGGCCGAGCGCGTGCCCGAGCCGACCTCGCGCATGACCCAATCGGTCGCGGCGAGGTCCTCGCCGGAGACGGGGCTAACCGAGACGAGTGCGTGCCCGGGCGCGGTGACGAGCACGAGCTCGTCTTGCGCCACATCCAGGCTCGCCAAGGCAGGGTCCTCGACGGTGCCCTCGACGAATCCGAGCTCGGCAGTGCCCTCCAGCACCGCGGCAGCGACTTCGGCGGTGTTGCCGATCGCCAGCGACACGGCGATGTCTGGAAAGCGCCGGCGAAAGGATACGAGGTGGCGCGGGAGCCAGTGGCTGGCAATCGTCTGGCTCGCCTGGACGCGTAGCGTGCCGCGCCGCAGTCCGGCAAGATCAGCCAGGACGGTCTCAGCCGAGGCCGCTCGCATGAGCACCGCCCGCGCTTCCACCAGGAAGACCCGGCCGGCATCGGTCAGCTCGATCCTGCGGCCGACCCGGTCGAACAGCCGCGTCGCGAAGCGGGTCTCGATCGCCGAGACGGCGGAACTCACCGCCGATTGCGAAAGACGCAGAACCTCTGCGGCGCGGGTGACATGCTGGCGCTCGGCGACCGCCACGAAGATGCGCAGCTGCTCAAGTGTCATGCTAGGGAGATTCACGAGGGACGTCGTCAAGCCCACTCCGCTGCCGCGACATGGGGCCAAGTGGTAGCGGGAGAGGGACTCGAACCCCCGACACGCGGATTATGATTCCGCTGCTCTAACCAGCTGAGCTACCCCGCCCCGATGGCGACGCGCCGAAAGACGGCGGTCAATCGCGACGGCGCGGATATAGGGGGCGGCAGGTATCGGCGTCAAGCCTTGATGGAGCCGATCAGCTCAGCTTCCTCAGCCTGACCACCTTGAAATAGCCCTGGCCGACATGGACGGTCTCGTAGCGGCCTGTCTTGGCGGCCCAGTCGGTCAGGCGCGAGACCTTGAAATCGCTGCTCCAGCCGATCGCCCTGGCCAGCGGCGCAACCGCCTTCCAGAACGGCGCGGCGAAGCCGCCATCGTCGACGAGGCGGCTGGAGATGACGATCTCGCCGCCCGGGCGCAGCACCCGGTCCATCTCGGCGAGCGCCTGCTCGGGATCGGGGACGAGCGTGATGACGAACTGGGCGGTGACCGCGTCGAAGGAGCGGTCGGCGAAGCCGAGCCGGCAGGCATCCATCACCATCAGGCCGCGGACATGATCGAGGCCCTGGCTCAGTACCTTGGCGCGGGCGACGCGCAGCATGTCGAGCGAGAGGTCGGCGCCGACGACCTGCCGGTCACGCTCGAAATAGGGCAGGGTCAGGCCGGTGCCGACGCCGATCTCGAGGATCTCCCGGCCGCTGGCGCAGGCCGCCGCCACCGCCTCGCGCTGGGCGCGGGCGAGCAGGCCCTGATAGATCCGGTCGTAGAACTTCGCCCAGACCGCGTAGACGCGCTTCTGCGCGTCGAGACCGTTCGTCGTCGTCATGAGGTGGCGTAGGCGGGCTCGGGCTGCGGCGCCGGACGAGGCGCCCGGTTGGCCATGATGACGCCGCCGCCGAGCACGCGGGCTCCGCTGCCGGCATGGTCGTAGATCACGCAGGCCTGGCCGGGCGAGACGCCCTCCTCGCCCTGCGCCAGGAGGACATGGACGCCCTTGTCGTCGGCGAGCAGGCGAGCCTCGCGCGGCGCACGGGTCGAGCGCACGCGGACGGCGACCTCGATGCCCTCGGGCGGCAGGTGGGTGAGGGCGACGTCGCCGATCCAGTTGAGGTCGCGCAGATCGACACGGCTGACGCTCAGCGCTTCGCGCGGGCCGACGATGACGCGGGCGTTCTCGGCGTCGAGCGCGATCACGTAGAGCGGCTCGACGCTACTGATGCCGAGACCCCTGCGCTGGCCGACGGTGTAGCGCAGCACGCCCTCATGCTCGCCGAGCACCCGGCCGTCGAGATGGACGATGGCGCCGGGGCGGGCGGCCCCAGGCTTCAGGCGTTCGATCACCTCGGCATAGCGGCCGTTCGGCACGAAGCAGATGTCCTGGCTGTCGGGCTTGTCGGCGATGGCGAGGCCGAATTCGGCGGCGAGCGCGCGGGTCTGGACCTTATCGAGGCCGCCGAGCGGGAAGCGCAGCAAATCGAGCTGCTCCTGCGTCGTGGCATAGAGGAAATAGCTCTGGTCGCGGCTCTCGTCGGCAGCGCGGAAGAGGCCGCGATGGCCGGTGCCGAGGTCGCGGCTGGCGACATAATGGCCGGTGGCGAGCGCGTCGGCGCCGAGCTCGCGGGCAAGGCCGAGCAGGTCGCGGAACTTCACGGTGCGATTGCACTCGACGCAGGGGATCGGCGTCTCGCCGGCGAGATAGCTCTCGGCGAAGCGTTCGATCACGGCGTCGCGGAAGCGGCTTTCATAGTCGAGCACGTAATGCGGGATGCCGATCGCCTCGGCGACGCGGCGGGCGTCGTGGATGTCCTGGCCGGCGCAGCAGGCGCCGGCGCGATGCACGGCGGCGCCATGGTCGTAGAGCTGGAGCGTGACGCCGACGACGTCATAGCCCTGGCGCTTCAGCAGCGCCGCCACCACCGAGGAATCGACACCGCCCGACATGGCCGCGACGACGCGCGTCGCCGATGGCGGCTTGGCGATGTCGAGCGAGTTGAGGGAGGTGGTCATCAGGGTTCCGGATGGGGACAGCGGCTAGGTGCCCGGGGATTTGGGCGCTCTATAGCGGTTTTGACAGATGCGGGCCAGCACAAGGCCGGCAATTCCTGCCGGGTCAGGGAGAGGGAGCAAGCGAATCCTGCCGGGTGATAGCTAGGCCGGTTTCCGTCAAGACGCTGAATCCGAATGCTTTTCCGGTTGGCTCGGCTCTTGCTCGGTGAGCGGCGGCCTCATCGTCACGGTTTTGTTCCGGAGAGTATCCCATGTCCGCCGCGCCGGTCTCGCGTTCGTCCTCGCTGCCCGAGATCACGCTTCCGACCCGCCGCAGCTCCGAGCGGAATGAGACGGAGCAGAGCTTCACCCTGCCGGCGGAGCCGGCAGATCGACCGCGTCCGCGTCTCGACGAGGATCGCCCCCGCGCGCGCCTCGATGACGACCGCAACACCCGCGATGACGCCGGAATGCGCGACCAGAAGAAGCCGGAAGACGGCACCCGCAGGACGGGCGCGGCGGATGCCAGGTCGTCGACCCGGGCCGATGATGCCGGCAAGGACAGGAAGGTTGCGGACGCCAGCGAGAGGCCCGACAAAACGAAGGCGGAGGCCGGCGCAGACGCGACCGCAGCGAAGGACGCCTCGTCGAGCGAGACCAAGTCGGCTGCGGGCGAAAAGCCCGCCGAGGGCAAGACGGCTGAAAGCAAGTCGGTCGAGGAGCGCAAGGCCGCGCTGGCTGCCGCCCTCGACGGAGCGCCGGTGATCGACAAGGGCACGCCGGACGAGCAGGCCGCTGCGGGCGCGGCGATGCAGCCCGTGCCGCCGTCTGCGATCGGCGCAGAGTTTCTCGCGCTCGCGGCAGCCGCGCTCCAGGGTGGCGAGCCGGCAAAGCCGGAGGGCGCGGTCACTGAGGACGGCAAGGCCGTAACGGCAGCCGGTGCGGCCACGACGACCGTGCAGACGACCGGCGAGGCCATTGCGGTGCCGGTTCCGCCCGCTTTGCCGGCGAAAGCCGATGGCCAGGCGAGCGTCGGCGGCGAAGCGGCCGCCGCCGACATCAAGGCGGGGCTGAAGCCGCAGCTCAAGGCCGCCGGCGCGGAAGCCAACACGGATGGCAAGTCGGGCGAAGCCAAGTCCGGCGATGCGCAGCAAGGTGCGGCGAAGCCGGCCGAGGCCAAGACGACCGAAGCGCAGACCGCAGCCAAGGGCGACGATGAGGCCGGCAAGGCCGCCATGACCGCCGCTGGCAGCGATACGAAGGCGATGGGCGACACCAAGGCTGCCGACAACGCCAGCGCGACCGCAGCGACCGGGCAGGCGACGCAGGCGGCGTCGACCGACGCCACCAGTGGCGCACCGCAAGCAAACGCGCCCTTGAGCCCGCAGGCGATTCTCGCAGCCGGGCCGCAGAGCCTGACGACGCCGCACAAGCCGCTCACCGAGCTCGACGCCGCCGCCCAGGCGACCGCCAACGCCCAGGCGGAGGCCGCTCACAAGATGGTCTCGGGCGAGAGCGGCCGGCCGACGCCGCTGCATGTCGTGCCGGTCGAGATCGGCGCCAGGGCGCTCGCCGGCAACAAGCGCTTCGACATCAGGCTCGATCCGGCCGAGCTCGGGCGCATCGATGTCAGCCTGGAGATCTCGGACAAGGGCGATGTCAGCGCCAAGTTGACCGTCGACCGGGTCGAGACGTTGCAATTGCTGCAGCGCGATGCCCGCACTCTGGAACGGGCCTTCGAGCAGGCGGGGCTGAAGCCCTCGGAGGGCGGTATCGATCTCAGCCTGCGCGACCCCGGTCAGCAGGCGGGCGGGCGCCAGCAGCAGGGCGAGGACGCGCCGCGCGGCCGCCGTACCTGGGTCCAGACCTCGGAAGAGAAGAT
>Ga0209130_1000118_pt1 | contig 129005 bp, 115 predicted proteins | sample AraplaMF_Cvi_mLB_FD_184264 | JGI IMG/M metagenome (GOLD analysis project Ga0209130, IMG submission 184264) | Arabidopsis root microbial communities from the University of North Carolina, USA - plate scrape MF_Cvi_mLB (SPAdes) (version 2) | ecosystem: Host-associated > Plants > Roots >... | reverse complement strand
TCCCTGGCCCTGGGCAGCCACACCCTGACCGCTGAATACGCCGGCGACACTAACAACAACCCTTCGACCTCCGGGTCGGTGGTGGTCGCCATCAATGCCGGCACCCTGACCGGCAGTACGGCTATGACGCCATGGGCCGGCCCACCACGGTGGTGGACCCCAACGGCCAGACCAGCTACACCTACTACGACAGCCTGGGCCGCCCCATCCAGACCCAGCAGCCGGCCAACACCGGCAGTAGCAGCCCCACCGTCACCGGCTTCACTTACAACAGCGCCGATGGCCTGACCCAGGTCACCGACCCGCGCAACCTGGCCACCACCTACAGCCCCAACGGCCTGGGTGATGTCACGGCGCAAACCAGCCCGGATACGGGGACAAGCCAGTACACCTATGACCTGAACGGCAACGTCCTGACCAAGACCGATGCGAGAGGCAAGCTGACCCAGTACACCTATGACAACCTGGACCGGCTTAAAACCATCAGCTACGCCACGGGTACCGGAACAACGTTTGAATACGACGGCGGCAGCACCCCCATTCCAGCCGTCATAGGCGAACTAACCAAGATCACCGATGAATCTGGCCAGGTGACCTACAGCTATGACAGCCTGGGCCGCAAGACCGGGAAAACCCAGACCACGGGGGCAAAGACATTCACGGTCGGCTACACCTGGGGTGATACCGGAAGTGCGCTGGACAAGCTGACTGCGATTACCTATCCCAGCGGTGCCAGGGTCAACTACAGCTATGACAGCTATGGTAATGTTTCCGGAATCACCGTCAATCCACCGAACGCCAATGGTGTGGGCACCAACACCGGCAGCACCTTGCCCATGCTCAGCGCCATCACCCGCAACGCCGAAAGCAAGCTCACCGGCTGGACCTGGGCCAGCACCAAGACGCAAGCCATCAGCTACGACGCCAATGGGCAGATCAGCGCGTACAACCTGGGTGATTCAACAGGAACAGGCTCCGCAGCAGGAATCCGCCGCACAGTCGGCCGGGACAACGCCGGGCGCATCACCGGCTATACCCACACCAACAGCGGAACACCCGTCTCAGCCTCAGACCAGGGCTTTGGCTATGACAACCTCAATCGCCTGGTCAGCGCCACGCTGGGCAGCACGACCACGCAATACAGCTACGACGCCACGGGTAACCGAAGCACCAAGGTGATCGGCGCCACGACCTACACCAACACCATAGCGGCAACCAGCAACAAGCTGACCCAGACGCAGGACGTGGGCGGCACGGCGACCATACAGCACGATGCGGCCGGCAATATCACGAGTGACGGAACCAACACCTTCACCTACAGCGACCGTGGGCGCATGGCCACGATGACCAATGCCGGAGGGACCGTCACTTATAGCTACAACGCGCTGGAGATGCGTGTTGGCAAGACCGGGCCGACGGCCTTGGTACCCACAGGTGCTGCTTACTATGTCTATGACGAAGAAGGCAAGCTGCTGGGTGAATACGATGCCAACGGTGTCCCGCTTTACGAAACCATCTATCTGGGCGTTCCGGTTGGTGTGATCAAGCAGACGGGGACGGCAGGTGCCAGCAATATCGCAATCAGCCTGTACAACGTCTCGACCGACCAGGTTGGTGCGCCTCGCGTCATTACTCGCCAGAGCGATGAAGCCATCGTCTGGCGTTGGGATTCGGCCGAGACATTCGGCGCAACGGCGCCGGACCAGAATCCGAACAGCCTCGGAATCTTCAGCTTTAATCAGCGTCTGCCGGGGCAGGTATTTGATGTCGAGAGCGGTTTGTTCCAGAACTGGAACCGGGAGTACAACGCGCGCATCGGGCGGTATATGCAGTCTGATCCGATTGGATTGCGCGGTGGTCCTAATGGATATCTCTATGTGGGGGCGGACCCACTGAGTCTTACTGACCGGACGGGGTTGCAGCCGAACAATAGAGCTGCGCGACCATACGAACTGATACCCTTTGAAGGAGGCGGTGGCGGTGGTGGGAGTGTTGGCGGTGGAAGTGGCCTTAGTAATGGAGTAAGTTTGGCAATCGCCGCAGCCGCAGCCGCTACCGCAGCAAAAGCAGATGAAATCTATGATGCCTGCCTGAGCGCATATGATCGCACCAAAGCCCTCATAAGAAATTGGATGCGCAGTGAGGGGGCGGACGGCAAGACGCCCGCTCCTTTTTTACCCGGTGACCCATACTCCCCTGAATCGGTTGACGGGCGGCGGAGTGGGCTGAGAGACTCACTAGGTACCGGAAACTTGGACCCTGACTCTCCTATACCTGATCAGGGACCTGGCCGCGATATGGGCGGTCATGGTGCGCGTGGTCGTACACCCCATGAAACAGGTGAGAGAAACGTCAACAGTAATGAAGAGCACTCCAGAAGACCTAAGGGGAATCCAATTGGTGCGCCACGTCGATGAGCAAAATTCTGTCCATTGGTCACTATCGTCCGCAAGTGGTCGAAATCACATCAATTGCACTTTCTTGGCTTACTCTGAGAGAGCTGATACTTTGTTGTGTCACATTCAAGTGAGCGGAAAGTTTTGGCGGAGAGGAGTCAAGCAGCGGCCCACGGATCTGATAAACGATTTTGAAATAACACTCCCGCAGGTTTTGATCGATATTGGCGCGCTGAAAACTCTCCGGGAGAAATTGGTCGAATGGCAGATCAACCCGAGTGGTTTCAAGTTGGAACTGGGTGTTCAAAGTGGGAATGACCAGCGACTAAGCTTTTCTATAGGCCGGCAGAAGGACCTCATCTATTCTGTGGACAAGCCCGCCGCAACCATCTCATATTTGAGCGGTGCGTCAATGGAAGCTAAGTGGGCATGGATAGTGGATCAGTCGTGCATTCGTCTTTGTGCTGAAAGCATCAAAGATTTCATTCAAGTGGCAGAAACGAAGCACTCCGTGAGAGACTAAATGTTGCGGACTTCTAGCGTTGAGCTAGTTGTCTTGTATGTTTGATCTACTTCAGTAGTTTTTGCGGTGAATGAATGGCGATTTAGGGGAGCCGGCGCACTCTGAGGGAGATCACACAAGCAGATTTTTCAGGCGGGTGCTACCGCCTTGGCTTTGTGCTTGGAACTGACGGTACCCAGCAACCAGAGATTAAGGCTAGGAGACCGGCTGATAAGCAGCGCCGAGACAATCGGCCCGGCCAGGCCTGCCGCGAGTCCGGCGACCATCAGCACATAAATATCGGTGACGCCCAGCTTCTTCAAAATAATGCGGCTTGCCGCAGTGAAGAACACGTGCAATAGATAGATCGCGAATGAGTAGGAGCCGACATAAGCCAGGCGAGGGGAGCTCCACCCGCTGCGCAGCAGCAGGAAGGCGCTGCACACGCCGAGGCCGAGGGCGGGTATGGAAGTTCCTTGTTCAGAGTATTGCGGCAGCAGCATGGCCGCGGTTGCGGCGCAGATAAAGACGGCTGCCGCGATGCCGCGTGCCGCCGGGCCGCTTATTTCAAAGCGTTTGCAGGCCAGCCCTGCGAGGAAGAAGGGCAGCAGGTAGACGGCGCCCTGGGCTGCGAAGTAGTTGGGCGGGCTGAAGTAGTCGAACAGCACTGCGGCCAGGGCCCACACCAGTGCGAAGCTGGCCGGCGTTGCCAGCGCCTTCAGGTGTTCCAGCAGGATGACGACGAGGAAGACGATGAAGAGCGCTTCCAGGAACCAGAAGTGGCCCACCGGCACGATGTGCAGCAGCCACCAGCGGTCGACGGCGTTGTTGGCACCGGGCGTGAAGGCCTGCACGACCGCAAAAATGGTGCCCACGGTGATCAGCGGAAACAGCAGGCGCCGCACCTTGCCTTTGATAAAGCCCAGCGCATGGCCTTGGTAAGGACGAAAGCCGTACACGTAACCCGAGATAAAAGAGAAGAGAGGCATGCGGATGTATGCCAGCGCTTCATTGAAGACCTGCAGCCAGTGGCCTTCAGGAATCCTCAAGCCGACGGAGGGTGTATCTCCCACCACATGAAACAGGACCAGCAGTACGCAGGCAATGCCCCTCAGCGTATCGACTTCAAGGCTGCGTTTCATTTTCTGGCCGGTCATCGGGTGCGGGTCCTCTCGTTGGGTTGCGTGAAGTCCCGTAGCCAGTGGCCAGGGATGAAGGGTGGATCAAGACTGGCTCACATAAATGAATCACAGGACCGACCGCAAGAATTGATCACAGGGAGTCAGGTAGCCATTCAGCTGGTCATTGAATCTCGAATCACCTCAGTCGTTCAACTGAATTGGATCAACCGAATTGAATCAACTGAATGAATCAACGGAACAGTTGAGAGCGTAAACAGGCAATGCGTTCCTTTTTGGTGCGTGAAAAAGCAAACTGTTGCAAGCCGTATCGTTTTGCGCGGCATCGCCAATCAAGCGCACAGCTGTTACGTTGTTGAAACGATTGCGTGGCCTTTTCGTCAAACGAACGACTCGGGCAAACCCTAAACTGAGTTCGTCTCCTACATCAACTGTCTCGCCTTGCCCGTTGCGGCTACAGGCGATGTACACGATGCTCAATCAGCTCTTTCCCTAGTGCCGTCACTACTGGCGTGTTCGCGGGACATATAGCAGACAAAACGCAGACATACACAGGAAGTGACATCCGGAAATGAATTTTGACACTCCGCTTTCAAGCGAAGATTCCACGCGTTATGCCGCACTGGTCGGGCAAAGCACGGCCATCACACGGCATGCGGAACTGCTGGCCTGGCTGCAGGGCGACGTGCAGCAATGCCTTCCCCACGACATCCTGCTCGCAGGCTGGGGTGATTTCCGGGAGGGGGTCCTGCAGCATGACGTGGTGTCCGACCTGCCTGGCGTGCGCTCCTACGCCGTGGGAACGGACGGGCTGCCTTTTCTTCTAGGAAAGTTCCATGAACGCTGGCTGGCCAACGGCCGTCAGCCCTGCCTGCTGGAGTTCAGCGAGTTCGAATACCTGCTGGGCCAGGCGAGCCTGCCGGGCTCCTTCTCAGGCAGCCTGCGCGGCATGCGCTCGGTGCTGATCCATGGCTTGCAGGACGAGAGGGCTCAGCAGGAATGCCTGTATGTACTGATGCGCGCGAGTGAGATCCCGGCTGAGCCGGCATGCACGGCCTTGCGCATGTTGATGCCCAGCATGGACGCTGCGCTGCGCCAGGTGGCGCCGCTGCCGCAACAGCGGCGACCGGCGCCAGCGGCACGCGGCACAACAGCCGAGGACGCCTGCGGCCTGAGCGAGCGCGAGACCCAGATCATGGCCTGGGTGGCCATGGGCAAAACCAATTCCGAGATAGGCGCCATCCTCAATATCAGCGGCTTCACCGTGAAGAACCACATGCAGCGCATCTTCCAGAAGCTCAATGTCTTCAACCGCGCGCAGGCGGTTTCCAAGGTGACAAGGGTCGGCATCTATGGCTGAAGTGAACCAACTCAACTCCGCGTCCGCCTGGCTTAACCAGCGCGAGCCGCGCTCCATGGGGCTGGGACGCAGCCACTTGTTCGCCGCCGTCGAAGCGGGGATGGACCCGCTGGTGCTGGTGTTCTCGCTGTGGGCGCTGGCGTTTTATTACGAAGGCTCGGTGCGGCCCGCCTACCTGATTTTGTCCGTCATCGTGTTTTCGCTGACCTTCCCGGGCAGCTCCCAGCTGCGGCTGCCGGTGTGGAAGGTGTTTTCCAACATCGCGTTTCATTGGGCATGGATTGCCGGCCTGCTCTTGCTGACCGGCTATGTGACGGAGTACTTCCACAAGTTTTCCATGTCGGTGCTGCACAGCTGGTTGTGGGTTGCGCCCGTGGCCCAGGCCGGGGCGCACCTGGCCTTGCGCGCCGCGGCTCCGCAATTGCTGAAACTGCAGGGGCCGCCCAGCGGCGCCGTGATCGTCGGCATGAATGAGCAGGGCGTTTCGCTGGCCAGGAACATGGCCAGTTCGGCCTATTCGGGTATTGAGCTCAAGGGGTTTTTCGACGACCGCGGCGAAGACCGCCGGGAAGCTCAGGGTGAGCACCGGCTGGTCGGAAAGATCGACGACCTGCCGGCCTACGTCAAGCAGCACCGCATCCAGTTCATCTACCTGTCGCTGCCCATGGCTTCGCGGCCGCGCATCCTGCAGGTGCTGGACGGCCTCAAGGACACCACGGCCTCGATTTATTTTGTGCCCGACATGTTCATCACCGACCTGATCCAGGGCCGCAGCGACACGGTGTGCGGCGTCACGGTGATCTCGGTCTGCGACACGCCCTTCCGCGGCGTCAACGGCTTCCTCAAGCGTGCCAGCGACATCGTGCTGTCGCTGCTGATCCTGATGCTGATCTTCCCGATCATGGCGGTCATCGCGCTGCTGGTGAAGCTGGATTCGCCCGGGCCGGTCATCTTCAAGCAGCGCCGCTACGGCCTGGACGGCGAGCAGATCCTGGTCTACAAATTCCGCTCCATGGCCGTCACCGAGGACGGCGGCACGATACGCCAGGCCAGCAAGAACGACGCGCGGGTCACCCGCCTGGGCGCCATCCTGCGCAAGACCTCGCTGGACGAGCTGCCGCAGTTCATCAATGTGCTGCAGGGCCGCATGAGCATCGTCGGCCCGCGCCCGCACGCCGTGGCGCACAACGAGATGTACCGCTCGCTGATCAAGGGCTACATGGTGCGCCACAAGGTCAGGCCCGGCATCACGGGCTGGGCCCAGGTCAACGGCCAGCGCGGCGAAACCGACACGCTGGACAAGATGCAGGCGCGCATCGACTGCGACCTGGACTACCTGCGCAACTGGTCGCTGCAGCTGGACTTTTTCATCATCCTGAAAACCATTCGCCTGGTCTTCAAGGATGGGGCCGCCTATTGAGGCCCGGGCTTTCCTGGTGAAGTTGCTTGGAAAGTAGTGAATGTATTGATGAGTATTGAAACGTGTTGAAGTGTTTTGAAACCGGAAAAACAACAAAGAAAGGAAAAAGGGCGCAATCCCGCGAAGGACTATCGCCTCCCCATCATGAACCCGTTGTCTTCATTTGACTCTCCTGCCGCCGCCGTTTCATACGGCGGGCGCGGCTGCTTCCAGGTCTTTGCCGTCTTCGGCGCGGAGGGCCTGCTTTGAGTCCCCATCCCAAACTTTTGCCGATTCCGTTCCTGCTGCTGGGATTGTTTCCCCTCGCCGGGCAGGCCGACGAACTCGACACGCTGCAGTTCCGCCTCGGGCAAAGCGTGACCCATGACAGCAATGTGTTCCGCTTGCCCGATTCGGCCAATACGCAGGCAGTGCTCGGAAGGCCGGAGCGCGACGACAACGTGGCCGTGACGACGGCGGGTTTCAAGATCAACAAACCCTATGGGCTGCAGCGCTTCGAGCTCGACGCCAGCATTGAAGACCACCGTTACAGCCGCTTTTCCTACCTGGACTTCACGGCGGCCAACTATGCGGCCGCCTGGCGCTGGAGCTTCACGCCCAGGCTGCACGGCAACCTGACCAGCGACAGGCGCGAGTATGTCGACACCTACGCCGACGTGGCGGGAACGGGGCAGATCAACCGCCGCACCAACCGCTCCACCATTTTTGACGCGGAATACGAACTCGACGGCGCCTGGCGCGTGGTGGGTGGGCTGTTCGACCGCAGCAGCTCCAACAGCCAGCCCAACACCTTCGAGGCCGACTCCAAGGTCCATGGCGCCGAGGGCGGTGTGCGCTATGTCTACCCGTCCGGCACCTCCATGGCTTACCGCTACAGGGAAGGCAATGGCGAGTACCCGGGCCGTTTCCTGGCGCCGGGGATTGCCGGAAACTTCACGGACCGCGAGCACGAGTTCCGCTTCGACTGGGCGCCCAGCGCCGACACCACGCTGCGGGCCAAGGTCGCGCATTTCGAACGCAACCACGACGGCCTGGGCGCGCGGGACTTCTCCGGCATGACCGGCCAGCTGGACGCGGCCTGGGCCATCACGCCCAAAACCACGCTGGCGGGCGGTGTGGTGCGCGAGCTGGCCAGCTACCAGACCAACACCTCGAGCTACTACGAGGGCTGGCGCTTCTTCGTCGCCCCGACCTGGAAGCCCACCGAGAAAACCGCGGTGCGCCTGCGCTACGACCACGGCGCGCGCGACTTCAAGGGCCCGCTGCCGGGCTTTGCGGCCACCAACCGCCGCGACACCGCCAACCTGATGTCGCTGGCGCTCGAATGGCAGGCCATGCGCGCGCTCAAGCTGACCGCCTCGTTGCAGAGCGACAGGCGCAAGTCCAGTGAACCGGGCTTTGACTACAAGAGCAATTCCTTCGGCCTTTCCGCCGACGCGAGCTTTTGACAAGGCCTTTCCGATCTCCAACGAATCTCCTGCTTTCCGAAAAGGCGACAAGATGAATACGCTGAACCTGAAACCCGTGACCCGATACCTCATGAGCGCCTTGCTGTGCGCGCTTGTCGCGCCGCTCTGGGCACAACAAAGCCCGCAGACGCCACCGCCGGCGGCTGCGCCTCCTGCCGCCATCCAGGCTGCGGCAACGACAGCCCCGGTGATGCCCGCTTCTGTGACCGCCACGCCCGCCTTGCCCAACAGCCAGGACTACCGCCTGGGCGCCGGCGACGCCATCGGCATACAGGTCTACCAGAGCCCCGACCTGTCCATTGATGCGCGCGTGTCTGAAAGCGGCGTGATCAGCTATCCGCTGGTCGGCAGCGTACAGCTCGGCGGCCTGACGATTGCCGAGGCCGAAAAGAAGATCGGCGACGCGCTGAAAAGCGGCGGCTTCGTCAAGGTGCCGCAGGTCAACATCGTGCTGCGCCAGGTGCGCGGCAACCAGGTGGCGGTGCTCGGCCAGGTGAGCCGGCCGGGGCGCTTCCCGCTGGAGACCTTCAACACCCGCGTCAGCGACATGCTGGCCGCCGCCGGCGGCACCACCCCGACGGGCGACGATGTGCTGATCGTCACCGGCCAGCGCGACGGCAAGCCGTTTCGCAAGGTCATCGACATCCCGGCGCTCTTCCTTAACGCAAAAACGGACGACGACATCGTGCTGGCCGGCGGCGACACTTTGTATGTGAACAAGGCGCCCATGTTTTACATCTACGGCGAGGCGCAGAAACCCGGCCCTTACCGCATTGAACGCGGCATGACGGTGATGCAGGCGCTGGCCCAGGGCGGCGGGCCCACCGCGCGCGGCAGCCAGAACCGCTTGAAGCTGCATCGCCGTGATGCCTCGGGCAAGGTAGTGGAAACCACGCCCAACCTGAACGACCTGGTTCGCCCCGAAGACGTGATCTACGTCCGCGAGAGCCTTTTCTAAATCTTCTGAATCCCAACAGCCATGACTGGAAAGCCATGACACTCCATCAATTTTTACTGATACTGCGCGCCCGCTACCGGGTGGCGCTGATGATCATCCTGCTGGCCATCCTCGCGGCACTGGCGGTCAGCCTGGTGCTGCCCAAGAAGTACACGGCCCAGACCGCCGTGCTCGTCGACGTGCGCTCGCCCGACCCGGTCGCCGGGGTGGGCAGCGCGCCCATGCAGGGCCTGGTCGCGCCGAGCTATATGGCCACGCAGGTGGACATCATCGGCGGCGACCGTGTGGCACAACGCGTGGTGAAGATGCTCAAGCTCGACGAAGACCCGCGCACCAAGGAGCGCTGGCTGGAAGCGACGGAAGGACGCGGCACGCTGGAAGGCTGGATCGCGGATTCGCTGCAGAAGCGGCTGGACGTGCGGCCCGCACGCGAGAGCAATGTGATCAACATCACCTACAAAGGCAGCGAACCCGAAGAAGCGGCCAACGTTGCCAATGCCTTTGCGCAGGCCTACCTCGATACCAACCTGGCCCTGAAAACCGAACCCGCCCGCATCTACGCGGAATGGTTTGACGAGCAGACCAAGGCCTCGCGCGCCAAGCTCGAAGAGGCCCAGGCCCGCCTGTCCGAATACCAGCAAAAGGCCGGCATTGTCAGCAGCGACGAACGCGTGGACTATGAGACCACCAAGCTGGCCGAGCTGTCCTCGCAGCTCACCACGGTACAGGGCGACACCACCGACAGCCAGAGCAAGCGCGCCTCCCGCGGCGACACCATCGCCGAGGTGATGCAAAGCCCGCTCATCAACGGCCTGAAGGCCGACGTGGCACGCCAGGAGGCCAAGGTGCAGGAAATCGGCGTACGCCTGGGTGAGAACCACCCGGAGCGCCAGCGCGCCGAATCCGAACTCGCCGCGCTCAAGAGCCGGCTGGCCAGCGAAACCGCGCGCATCAATGCCTCCATTGAAACCACCTACCGCGTCGGCAAGGACCGCGAGCGGGAACTGCAGGGGGCCGTCAGCGCGCAGAAGGCGCGCGTGCTGGCCTTGAACAAGCAGCGCGATGAGCTCAATGTTTACCGCCGCGACGTCGAATCGGCACAACGCGCCTTTGAAACCGTGAGCCAGAGCGCTTCACAGACACGCTTGCAGAGCTTGACCAACCAGACCAATGTGGTGCGCCTCAATGCCGCGACGGCTCCCATCAACCCCTCCAGCCCCCGATTGCTGGTCAACCTGCTGATCGCCGCTTTCGGCGGAACCTTGCTGGGCGTTGCCTGCGCGCTGCTGCTGGAACTGGCCAACCGCCGCGTGCGTTCCGCCGAGGACCTGGTGCAGATGCTGGAGCTGCCGGTGCTGGCCAGCATTTCTTCAAGCATGGGGGCGGCCAGGCTCAGCGGCCCCAAACGACTCGCGCTCGGCAACGGAGGATAGCCATGAACAGAACCAACAACCAGACGGTGGCCCGCCCCGTCCCCCTGACTGTGCCCAGCAAGCCGGCCACCGGCGCCGGCCGCTCGATAGGCGCGATCCTCGTCGATGCCGGGCGGCTCTCGCCGCCGGATGCCGAACGCATCCTGAATTTCCAGCGAGACCGCGGCGCGCGCTTTGGTGAATCCGGCAGGGCCTTGGGGCTGTTGACCGAGGAAGACGTGCGCTATGCGCTGTCGGTGCAGTTCGACTATCCCTATCTGGGCCGCGAGAACAAGCTGAGCCGCGAACTGGTGGCGGCCCACCACCCGAACAGCCAGCCCGTGGAACAGCTGCGGGCGCTGCGCAGCCAGCTGATGCTGCGCTGGTTCGACACCGGCCCGGACCGCCGGGGCCTGGCCATCGTGAGCGCCGGCTCCCGGGAAGGGCGCAGCTATATCTCGGCCAACCTGGCCATCGTGTTTTCGCAGCTGGGCCTGCGCACCCTGCTGGTCGACGCCGACATGCGTGCGCCGCGCCAGCACCTGCTGTTCAATCTCGGCAAGGGTGCGGGCCTGTCGGACATGCTGGCCGGCCGCGCCGGGCCCGAGGCCGTTGTGAGCGTTGCAGCTCTGCAGGATTTGTCGGTGTTGCCGGCCGGTGTCATTCCGCCCAACCCGCAGGAACTGCTGGGCCGGCAGGAGTTTTCAAGGCTGCTGCAATCCCTGGGCCAGGACTTCGACATCATCATCATCGACACACCACCAGCCAGCGAATGCGCCGACGCCCATACGGTCGCGGTGCGCGCGGGTGCGGCGCTGGTGGTGGCGCGGCAGAACGCCAGCTCGCTGCCGCAGATGACGCGCTTCACGCACAGCCTGCGTGAATTCGGCGTCGCCCTGGTGGGCTCGGTGCTTAACGATGCTTGATGTTTTGCGTGAGGCGCTGCAGCACGGCCAGCGTCCCAGCGCCCAGCAGGCCGCCCGCCGCGTCGGCGGCCAGGTCGGCCCAGCTTGCGGAGCGGCCAGGCAGGAAGACCTGGTGCAACTCATCCATGCCGCCCACCAGCAGTGCGCCCGCGAGGCAACACATCGCCATGCGCCAGCCGCGCATGCCACAGGCCACGCCGGCCGCCACGCCGATCACCGCAAAAGTCAGCAAATGGGCCAGCTTGTCCCATGGCGCGGGGAACAGGCCCACCGCCACCGGCTGGGCACCGCCCACATAGAGCACCGCAGCGCTCAGCGCAACCGTGAGCGCGCCGGCGATGCGCACCATGCGCTGGAAGTTTTCAAGAGAAGAAGTCGCTTTGGCCATGGGAGCGATTTTCTCATGCATCTATTGCGTAACGATGGAAGCCCATGCTGAATCCCCTCATTGATAACCCGCCCGACTGGCGCCAACGCTGGTCGCTGCTGCTTGAAAAAATCGAGCGTGTGCAAAGTCCCGTCCAGGGGCAGGCCCTGCTGGCCGAACTAAGCCATCCCAGCACTCCCACGGTGCTGGCGTTTGCGAATGCCCATGCGATGAATTCCATGGCGTCGTCCGCTCCTTTTTTTGAGGCCATGCGCTCGGCCGACAGGGTGCTCAGGGACGGCTCCGGCATGGCCACGCTGTTCAAACTGCTACGCATGGAGCCGGGCCTCAACCTCAACGGCACCGACCTGATTCCCAAGCTGATACGCGCCTTTGACGGCCGCGGCATCGCGCTCTTCGGCACGCGCGAGCCCTGGCTCGAAAAAGCCGGGCAGCGCGTGCACGAGGAACTGGCGCCGCACAGCCCGCTCATCAGCGCCAACGGTTTTCTCGATGCGGGCAACTATTCGCTGCTTGCGACGGCGCACCGGCCCGCGCTGATTGTGCTCGGCATGGGCATGCCGCGGCAGGAAGAGATCGCCGCCCAGCTGCGCGCCGTGCTGGATTTTCCCTGCCTCATCGTCTGCGGCGGCGCCATCATCGATTTCCTGGGCGGCAAGACGCCGCGTGCGCCGGTGTGGATGCGCCGCACCGGGATTGAATGGGTGTTCCGCCTCGCGCTGGAGCCGCGCCGGCTGTTTCAGCGCTATGTGATCGGCAACCCGCTGTTTCTGACGCGGGCGCTGCGGCTGGCGTCGCTTAACAACCGTTGATTCGCGAGCCTTGATCAGCCGGCGTTGGTGTGCGCATCGGCAGCGGTTGCCGAACGGTCCATCTGCGGCACGGCCAGTTCTTCCTCGCGATAGAGGTTTTGCACATCGGGCGTGCAATCGCGCCTGGAGATTTGGCCTGGATTTCCCATCACCACGCAATAGGGCGGCACATCTTCGAACACATAGGCGCCGCCGGCAATCCGGCTGCCCTTGCCCACCGTGACGCCGCCCACGATGATGGCGTGCGGCCCTATCCAGACCTCGTCTTCGATGGTGGGGTAGAGCGTGTGGCGGCGGCCCTGCGCGTCGATGTGGTCGCGCTGGCCCAGCGTAACGCCGTGGAAGAGTGTCACGTTGCGGCCTATGCGCGCGCCGGCATTGACGACGATGCCGCGCCCGTGCGTGAGAGCCAGCCCCGGCGCGATGTCGGTGCGCCAGGGAATCTCGATACCGGCCATCTGGCTCACCATGCGGTACAGCAGGCGTGCGGGCAACACGGCCAGCTCACGCCAGGGTGATGCGAGCTGCTGCGCGGCCTGGCACAGGCGCAGGCAGGCGAGCACACGAAACGCCGGGTCCAGCAGTGCGCCTTTGAGCGCGAGCCTGGGGGCGGTATATCCGAATTTTCGATGGGTGTCGGCTTTCAGGGCGTGCATATCACTTTGTCCAGGGTGTGCCGGCTAGCGGTGGCGGGCGCGGTAAACCATGCGGCGGAGTCGCGCAGGCCGTCGGCATAAGGCGTCCACCGTACCCCGAGCCGGTGGGTGGCCGCCTGCGTGTCCAGGTGGATGTGCTGCGACCACAGGCCCAGCAGGCCAGGGGGCAACGCGTCCGGCAGCTTCACGCCATGGCTGCCCAGCAATTTCAGGCCCCGCTCGGCGGCCTTGAGCGGCGGGCCGCAGAGCCAGGCATCGAGCTGCAACCGGCGCCGGCCCAGGCGGCGCACGGGTGTGGCATTGATCGCCAGGGCCAGGTCCACAAAGTAGTCGTTCCAGCGCGGGCTGTCGGGCGCCGCGAGGTTGAATACCGGGATTTTGCCCTGGGCCGTGGGCAGCCTCAGCGCCAGCAGCAGCGCCTGGCAGACGTCATCCACATGGACCAGGTTGGCCCAGCCGTCGCCCGCGATGCCTAGGTCGCCCAGGCGCCCGGCCTGCAGCCAGCGGCCTATGCGACCGACCCACAGCTGGCTGCCGGGGCCGTACACGCAGCCGGGCCGCAGCATCACGGCTTCGCCGCCGTGCCGCGCGAAGTCGTGCATGGCGGCCTCGGCCTCGCATTTGGCGCTGCCGTACCAGCCCAGGCTGGGGTTGAGCGGCGCGTCTTCGCGCACACGGCCTTCGGCGGGGCCGTAAACCGACATGGTGCTCAGGTGAACGATGCGGCGGCAGCCGGCTTGCAGCGCGGCTTGGGCCAAAGCGCGCGCGCCGTCTGCGATCGAGGCCGCATCGCCGGCCACGCAATTGACCACAGCATCAAAACCTTGCAGCGCCTGCGCCAGCTGGCGCGGGTCGCGGCTGTCGACTTCCAGCCAGCTCGCCGTGTTCTTCATGCGCCGGGAAGCGCCCGTGGCCTTGGCCCAGGGCGTGGCCTGCAGCATCTCCATCAGGCGCGCGCCTATGTGGCCGGATGCGCCCAGTACCAGGACTTTCATGCGGCCTCCTTCATCTGCAGGGGAGCGCGCTCGGCGCGCAGCTGGCGCGACAGGAAGTCGCCCAGCCGCAGTGAGAGCGCGATCAGGGTCAGCGTCGGGTTGGCCTGGCTGGAGGTCGGAAAGACGGCGCTGCCGGCAACAAACAGGTTGCGCACCGAATGCACGCGGCAATTGGCATCGACCACGCTGCTGCGCGGGTCCACGCCCATGCGCGCCGTGCCGATGTGGTGGCCGCCGTAGGCGCCGAAGCGCATCACGTCTTCCTCCAGCGTGTGGCGGTTGTAGTCGAAGCGGGCCTTGCCGCTGCGTGCGAACTCCTCGGCCATCACGTCCAGGCTGGCGCCCAGGGAGTCGATGTCGGCGCGGCTGTAGCGCCAGTCCACCTTCAGGCGCGGCATGCCCAGCGCGTCGGTGCCGCCGGCCAGGGTGACGCGGCTGTGGGCCTGCGGGATCTGCTCGCCGTGCACTTCGAGGCTGAAGCGGTTGCTTCGGTTGCGCAGGATCACCGAGGGGAATTTGCGCTCTGCCAGGGTGCGTTTGCTGAGCCAGTGCGCGAGGAAGCCGGTGGTGTCCAGGGGATCGGCGAGCACGTTGCGCAGGTGGCGTGCATACACAGCGGCCGTCGGCGGCGGGCCGTCCTTCAGGCGCTTGCTGTATTCGTAGCTGATCAGCTTGCGGGCCAGGAAAAGGCCCGACAGCACGCCGCTGCGGTGCGCCGGGTCGGTGATGCGCGGGAAGTGCAGGCGTGCCACCGCATTGGCCAGCCCCAGGCGCTGTTGTTCGCCGGCAGCGATGGAGAGGCGGCGCCGGCAGTAAATGCCTTCGGGGGAAATTTCGTAGCCGTGGCGCACGTCGCTGGTGGGGCCGTGCACCGTGAGCGTGCCGACATTGCCGGCGATGTGGCACATGTAGTAGCGGCCGACCACATCATGCGCATTGCCCACGCCTTGCGGCGCCACATCGCGCGAGGCCAGTAGCAGCCGCGCGGTTTCCAGGCCGCCCGTGGCCAGCACCGTGTTGCGCGCCGCGACGGTGAATTGCGTGCCCGCCAGTGTATGCACCTGCAGCTCGCGCAGCGCCTGGCCGTCGGCGTGCAGCCGCAACGCGGTGCAATTGGCGCCCAGCAGCACCTCCAGCGTGGGCGCCAGCGCCAGCCGCCTGGCATAGCGGTTGCCGAAATGCGTGGGGCAGGAAAAGCGTTCCAGCCCATTGCTGAGCACACGCTCGCTGTCGAAGCCGGTGATCAGCGGGCCGGTGCCTGGTGCCAAGGCTTCACCGGCGTCATAGAGAAAGCGCCCGGCCTCGGCCAGCGCATTGGCGCGCGGGTAGTAGGGCAGCAAATCTTCATACGAGATTGGCCAGCCGCTGTGCGGAATATGGGCGCGGGTTTCGAAGTCGATGGGGTCGAAGGGCATGCAGCGGCCACCCCAGATCGCCGAGGAACCACCCAGCCGCCGCTGGCGGTATTTGCCGGGCGGGCTGTGCAGCTGTTCGTCAGCCACCTCGCCCTCATACAGGTCTTGCGTGGGCGCATGCGGCTCAAGCCGGCCCGACTCGAGCAGCAGCACCGCGTGGCCCTGGTCGCTGAGGGACAGCGCCAGCGCGATGCCGGCCGGGCCGCCGCCGACCACGCAGACGTCCGCTTCCAGGCGGCTGCCGTTGGGAATACTGCTGGCGTCCCGGATCATGCCGCGCCGTCCTGTGGGTTTGCCGCCGCGCGCAGCGCACGGCCAGCCACGCCGAAATCGCGCTGGTGGATATAGGCCACACTGCTGAAAAAATGGGCAATCGAGAACTGTTCTTCGTAGAGCGCACGGCCGTTGCGTTCCAGCGCCGCACGGAATTCGGGCTGCGACAGCACGCGCTGCAGGCTGGCCGCGATGCCGGGCACGTCACCGGGCTGCACAAAGCAGGCATTGACGCCGTCGCTGAGCACCGAGGGAATCTCGCCGACGGGGCTGCACACGACAGCCACGCCGTTGGCCAGCGCCTCCAGGATCACCAGCGGCAGGCCTTCGTCGTAAGAGGGCAAAACCAGCACATCGGTGCGCGCCATCAGCCGGGCCGCCTGCTGCTGGTCCGACCATCCGGCAAAGCGCACGAAGCCGTTGATGCCCAGCTGCCTGGCCTTGCCCTCATAGCTGGCAATGTCGCCGCCGCCAGCCAGCGTCACCTCGAGGCGGGCCGTGTCGAAGCCGGGCAGGGCCAGTGCCTGCAGCAGATCCGATACGCCCTTGCGTTCCGACAGGTTGCCCAGGAACAATACCCGCTGCATGGCGGAGTCGCCGGCCACGCGGCGCGCATGGGTGGGTTCGGGCACACCGTTGATGACGATGTCCACGCGCTCGGGCGCCACGCCCAGTTCTTCAATGACAAAGCGCCGCGCGGCCGTGCCCAGCACCACGCAACTGGCCGGAAGCGAGAACACCCAGCGTGTCAGCGCCTGCAGCGGCTTCGGCAGCGAATGGTAGAAGGGGCTGAGCTGCGCGGCGTGCAGGTGCAGTACCACCGGAACGCCCAGTGCGCGGCAGGCGGCGATGATGGCGCCCTTGCGAAAGAGGCTCAGCCGCTCGGCCATGTTCACGTGCACGCCGGCCAGCCTGCCGTTGAGCCTGCCGCGCGCGATGCGTGCCAGCGCGGTGGCCAGCACCCAGAAGGAATACGCGGCGTTGGCGCCGCCGCGCGTGTCCAGCGGGCGCAGCTCGGCCGCGTCGGCCGAGGCGATGGCCGACGATGAGGCCTGGGCCTGGATCAGGTAGTCGGCCACCTTGAACATGCCGCCTCCCATGGGCGTCCAGGGGCAGGCGATGTAGATGTAGCGGCCTTCGCGTTCTCGGATGGCGCTGCGCGGCAGCGATTCACTTTGCATGGAGATTACTTTCCGGGGATGCTGGTGGTTGTTGTTGTGGCGGGAGGGATGGGAAGCTTGGGCGCGCCGAACAGGGCGCGTTTAAAGAAGGCGGTCATGGGCCGTTCCAGCCATATGTAGGAGAGGCAACCCGCCACCACCACCGCCAGGCCCACGGCCAGGGCAATGGCCAGGCTGTCCTGCACGCCCAGGCGCTTGAGCGCCTGCACGCCGGCCGGCACCACAAAGGTGTGCGACAGGTAGATGGAATACGAGGCATCGCCCAGGAAGGACAGGCGCGAAGCCAGGGGCGCGCGCACGGTCCAGGGTTCAAGCCAGGCGGCACCCAGCACGATCAGCGCGGCGGCGCAGCCCCAGGTGGCGAAGCGGTCTGCCGAATCGCCCCAGCCGGGCACAAACATGAACAGCGCGCCAGCCGCCAGCACGGCCAGGCCGGCCAGCGGCCCAGGGCGCCGAAAGTGCAAAAAGGCATGGGCGATGCAGACGCCGAGGATGAATTCGAACACGATGGTCTGCGCGTAGAAGTTGAGCGCCGTCGAGTCCGGCAGAAAGTAGCCAGCCAGGAACACCAGGCCAAAGGCCGCCAGGCAAAAGCGTATGCGCGGCGCGCCCAGTGCGATGGCCGCGGCGAATATCGCATAAAAGAGCATCTCGAAATTCAGCGTCCAGCCGACCGGCAGCGTGGGCTGCACCAGGCCCCAGGGGCTCATGGCGGGAATGAACAGCAGCGAAGCCGCGAGGTGGCCGGGCTCCACCGAAGAGCGCGCGGCCAGCGCCGGCATGGCCAGCAGCAGGGCCACCTTGAGCAGGGTGTAGAACCAGTAGAGCGGCGCGATCCGCACCAGCCGCCTGCGCATGAAGACCCAGGCAGCACTGATTTGCGAAGGGCGCGCGAGTCCGTTCGACGGTATCGAGGCGGTCGACATCGCCATCACAAAACCGCTGATCACAAAAAAGATGTCCACCCCGGCGGATCCGTCGGCCCAGTAGTGGCTGGGGCCGGTGCCGTGGATGTGCATGGAGATGGCCTGGGTGATGTGCATCACCACGACCAGCATAGCCGCGGCAAAGCGCAGCACCTGCACGCCGGTGAACTGCTGCGTCTCGCCCTTCAATGCAAGGCCTCCTGCACCGGCTCCTTCAGCACCTTGCTGGCGATGGCCTCGCGCGCGGGGCGCTGCGGCCGCAGCAGGCCGCGCAGCAGGCCGGCGGCGTTGAAGCACCAGGACACCACGGAATACACCGCCTTGGCGGCCGAGCGTTTGCGCCAGGTCATCAGCAGCACGGGCGCGGTGGCGATGGCGCAGAAAAAAGCCAGGCGCCAGCTTGCGGGCAAGGGCCACAGCGCGATGCTGGCCAGCACTACCCACCAGCCCAGCACCGCCAGGTAGATGCGCAGCTCGCGCAGGCCCTGCAAGGCCAGCGGCAGGCGCGGCTGGCCGGCCGCGGCGCGCACCAGCTCGCCCAGGCCGCAGATGTAGCGCGTGCGCCAGCGCCGCATCAGCAGGCGGTAGGGCGGCGCGTCGTGCCCCCAATGGTTGGCTGCGTCGACAGGCAGGCGCCATAGGCGCCAGCCCAGCGCGCGCAGCCGTATCGCCAGGTCGAACTCTTCATAGCTGTGCAGGTTGCGGTCGGAAAAATAACCGGCCGCTTTAATGGCGCTGCGCCGGTACAGCCCGCCGCCGTCCAGCCTGTCAACGTTGCCGGGCTGCAGGTGCGGCGAGGCGCGCTCGCCGCGAGCCATATATTCGAGGCTTTCGGTGTTCTGCTCCACCACGCGGCCGCCCACGCCGGCCACGTCGGCATGCGCGTCCAGGAAGGCCAGGGCCTGCTCTAGAAAGCCTTCGCGCATCTGCATGTCGCCGTCGAGGATGTAGACGAACTCGCCGCGCGAATGCTGGTAGCCCAGCTGCGGCCCCGCGCCGCAGCAGCGCTCCTCGGGGTTGGCCAGCTGCACGATGCGTATGGGGTAGGCGCTGGCCAGCTCCACCGTGCGGTCGCTGGAATACGAGTCGGCGAGGATCACCTCGCCGCCAACGGCGGCGACGGCACGCAGCGCGCTTTCCACGGTGGCCTCTATGCGCCGCTCTTCATTGAGCGCCTTGATGATCACGGAAACGCGGCAGGGGTGTGCCGCAGGGCGGGGTGCGGGTGGCTGCGGTTGCGGCGCATCGGGTACTTTGCCAAACGGTATCGGGTTCATGTTGATCCCGCCTCCACGGGGCTGGCCGCGTGCAGCGTGCGGCGTACGCGCCAGCGCTGCCAGTTCCTGACCAGCGGGCCGGGCATGAAGAGCGCCATGGCGGCCGTCAGCCACCAGCGTTTCCCGCCGGCTGCGCGGCGCGCTTTCAGCAGCCAGGCCCAGCCTTCGCGGCGGCTGCCGGCGCCCAGCGCCTGGCGTGCCAGCGTGAGCTGGTATTGCGCCACCAGCCACAGCGCGGAACCGCGCCGCGCGGGCGGTATGGCACCGGCCAGCGCGCGCTGCTCCATGCGTTCCAGGAAGGGCGGCATGGCCAGCGGCGCATGGCCGCTGCTGAGGCTGCCTTCAACGGCGAGGCGGTAGGCCATCAGCGGCGAGTGGACCAGCGCGACCGGTGCCTGCTCTGCCAGGCGGAACCACAGGTCCAGGTCTTCGCCGTGCGATTCGCCGGGCGGGAAGCAGGGCTGCATCTGAAGCAGGCGCGAGCGCCGCACCGAGACGGCGCTGGTGCACAGCGTGGGCGAGGCCATCCAGCGCCGCGGCAGGTCGGTGATCAATTCGATCTCGGGCGAACGCGCCATCTCGGGCCAGCGCGGCGGCCACATGTCCGGGGTGTCGGGCACCGGCAGGTAGTCGGCGGCCACGGTGTCGGCCTGGGGGCAGCACGCCTGCACCCGTGCCAGGGTCGCGAGGTAGTCCGGGTGGTGCCAGTCGTCGGCATCCAGGAAGGCCACCCACTCACCGCGCGCCAGCGCGATGCCGTGGTTGCGCGCGGCCGAGACGCCGGCATTGGCCTGGCGCTCCAGGCGCACGCGTGGGTCGGTGACAAAGCTCACCAGTTCAGCGCCACCGTCGGTGGAGCCGTCGTCGACCACGATGACTTCGAAGTCGCTGTAGGTCTGCGCCAGCACCGACGCGAGGGTGCCGCTGATGTAGGGCGCCTTGTTGTAAAGCGGAATGATGATGGAAAATTTCATGGCGTCAGGGGTGAAGCCGTGCGGCGGCCAGGGGAGTTTTGGGGTCTCGGGGATCTCTGGGGGCGACGGAGTTCCGGGCGAAAGCGGGCGTGGCGCGGGGCATCGGTGTTGTCCTTGCGAGGTTGCGCTTGCGCTCACGGGCTTCTCGCCCGGCGGCGGCCAGCGCCATCAGCAACAGCATGTGGGCGATGAGTTCGGGGCCGTAGCCGAATAGCAGCAGAGGCACCTCGCTGATGGCGCGCAGCGCCAGCGCCACGAAGAGCGCCAGCGTGAGGCCGCCGCTGGCACGGGCATAGCGTATGGAGAGCACCAGCAACACCAGCGCATACAGCACCAGCGCTGCGGCGCCCACAGTGCCCGAACGCGACAGCGTGTCCATGAACTGGTTGTGCGCGTGGGTCGCATTGGGCATGCCGATGGCCTCACGGAAACTCGCGTCCCACAGGGTCGGCCCGTAGCCGAACACCGGGTTGCGCTGCCATTCGTCGTAGGCGATGGCCCAGATCTGGTCGCGCCCGGTCATCGATGCCAGCTGCGCGCCCTGGGCGCTGTCAAAAAAGCTGCTCAGGCGCGCGTCGATATCGCCGAACATCAGCAACGCTGCCAGGCCCAGCACGCCAGCCATGAAAGCGAGCAGCGCGACGATGCCGAACTCGGGCCGCACCGGGTCGCCCACGCGGCGCATGAAGCCCGGCCCCTGGCGCACGACCAGTATGCAGGCGGAACACAGCACAAAGGAAATCCAGGCCGTCTTGGACTGCGCGAGGAACAGCACGCCCAGGCCCATGGCCCAGGCCAGGCGATTGAGCCACACGCGCTGGAGCGGCCGCGCCAGCAGGCATAGCAGGCCCAGTTGCGCCAGCATGCCCAGCGACACGGCGTGAGGGGCCAGGCCTGCCAGCCGCGGCACGCCCGGCAGCAGGCCCTGGGTGTAGGAAGCGTCCAGCACCAGGCTGGGCTTGAAGGGAATCAGCAGCAGGCCGGCGGCCAGAAAAAGCAGCAGCGCATTGCGCGTCGCGCCGAAAGCCAGGTCGCGTTCGGTGGCTGTTGCCAGCACAGCCGCGAAACCTATCACCAGCGGGTAGACGTAGTCGTGCGACAGCTGCGGGTGCGCGCCCAGCAGGGCCGGCGCCGCCACGGTGCACAGCCAGAAAGTGAGGAAGGCCAGCAGCAGCACCGAGGGCGCCTGCGCGGCCTTGTCGCGGCGTATCCAGTGCGTGATCACGCGTTCGCCGGCCAGGGTGAGCGCCAGCAGCGAAGCGAGAGGTTGCAGCAGCGAGACCAGCGGGTGGCGCACGATCACGGCCACTTCGTCGAACTTCATGTTGCTGCTGGAAAGGTCGCGGCCCGAAAGCAGGTTGGCCAGGGCTACCATCAGCAGGATGGCATAAAAGATGTAATGCATATAGCCGTGCGCCCGCCGCGAGGTCACGTGGACCGCGCCCGCCATGCCCAGCGTTGCCAGCAGGGCCGCCAGGATGGCGCCTGCGACGAGGACTGAAATGACGACGGGCTGGTCCATGGTGAACGGCCTTCCTCAATCAGGGGCGCTGCTCGCCGAGCGCGGCGGGCAGGGCGGAAGCAGGCACGGCTGCGGGGCGGCGCAAAAAGCCGGCGAGGCCCGGCACAAAACGGATCACCATGTCGGAGGCATCGGGGCCCAGCAGTTGCGGCCGCAGCACCAGCAGCAGCATGGGCAACACGCCAGCCGCCAGCGCGCCGCAGGCCAGCGACAGCAGGGGGATATCAAACCGCGCCACCGCGTGCTGTGCGCCCAGCACACCCGCGATGCAGAGCCCGCTGAGCAGCAGGCCGCGCAAGGTGTCAGGCAGCAAGGCCGTGGCGCGCAGGCCCAGCGCGCGGAAGGCCGCGATGGCGATAACGGCCGCGCGCAGCACCAGCAGCCCGCCGGCCACGGCTGCGGCGACGTGAATGCCCAGGCCGGCCAGCAGGTAAAAAGCCAGCGCGCCCACGAGAACCAGCGGCAATTGCAGCGCGAACTCGTAATGCTTGCGCCCGGTGTTCCACAGCACCGGCGTCGACAGGCCCCAGATGACATAGGCCGGCATGCACAGGAACAGCGTGCCCAGCACCCAGGCCGCGTCGCTCCAGGCAGGGCCGTAGAGCACATGCACGATGTCGCGTGAGACGAACGCCAGCGTCACAAAGGCCGGCAGGCCCAGCACAAGGATGGTGGCCAGCATCTGCAGGTAGGCGCGGCCCAGCCTCGGCGTATCGTTTTGCAGGCGCGCGCCCGCCGCCAGGAAGGCCGGCTGCAGCGCGCCCAGCAGCAGGGTGTTGGGCATGGTGGCCAGGTTGTAGGCCACGTTGTACAGGCCCAGGGCCTGCGCATTGAGCAGGCGGCCGATCAGCACGCGGTCCAGGTTGTTGAGCACCCAGTTGACGATGTTGGTGAAGAACACCGTGTGCCCGGTTCCGACGGCCGAGCGCGCATCGGCATACCAGAGCAATGGGCGAATCGCGTGGGGCTTGAGCACATAGCTCGCCGCAAACTGCACAACCGACTGGACCAGCCAGGCCGCCACCAGCGAGGCCTCGCCGTGGCCCGTCAGCGCCATCGGCAGGCCCACCGCGATATAGCCTGCGGCGTAGCTGCCTACCTGCACCAGGCCTACCGCGCGAAAGTTGAGGTCGCGCTGCAGCAGGTAGGTGGCCGGCGCGGCGGCCGCGCCCAGCAGGCAGGCCAGCGACAGCCATTCAATGACGGACTGCGCGCGCGGCTCGCGAAAATACAGGGCCAGCAAGGGAGCGAGCAGGTAGACGGCCAGCGTCGTCACCAGGCCGACGATGATCTGCCAGGTCCAGGCAAAGCGCACGTCCTCTTCGCGCAGCGTCTCGCGCTGCAGCAGGCTCCAGCTGAAACCAAAGCCGGAGACAAAGGTGGCAAAGGTCAGCACCACCATGCCGATGGCGAAGACACCGAAGATGTCCGGCCCCAATGTCCGGGCCAGCACAACCTGCGCCATGAGCTGCAGCAGGAAGCGGGCGGCCGTGGACGCCGCGCTCCATTTGACCGCGGCCACGCCGGGCCGGCCGAGTCCGCCCATGCTCAGGGCCTTTCCGCCTTGTAGCGCCGCACGGCGATCACGCCCATCAACACCAGCGTCGCCAGCAGCATGCCGTAGGAACGCCAGCCGGACTCGCCGGTGTCCGCATCATCCAGTGCTGCCAGGGTCTGCGGCGGGTTGGAGCGGATGTTGGGGCTGTAGACCGCTCGGACCTTGACCGTATCGCTGTCGGCCTGCAGTTTCATGTTGTGCGTGTTCTTGGCCGTGCCGGCCTTGGCGGGAAAGGGTGGCGGTGGTGGCTGGTCGGAAGAGTCGGAGTAGGCCGATGCTGAAGCCATCCAGGCGGCCAGAACGATGGGTATCAGGGCTTTGAACATGAATTTCCCCTCTGTCGAAGCAGAAGATTGATCAAGGGATGATCACTTGATGAGTTTGTTGTGCAGTGCAGCAATTGACAATAGTCCGAATGGCCCATGGCCTGCTTTGTGCTGGTGAAAGCAGATGTGTCGCATCGCCATCCGGTGTCAGTTCTGTTCCGTTCTGTTTCAGGGCAGTCAGGCAACAGCCGTTGGGCGCAGCGAGCCGTTCGGACTATTGCGTGCAGGCACGGGCGCGTATATCGCCGTGTCGGCCGGTGGAGTGGATGTCGTCCGGTAGCCGTCGGGATTGCGCTGCTGCCAGTGCCATGAATCGCGGCACATGTCGTCGATGCTGCGCGTGGCGCGCCAGCCCAGCACTTCGCGTGCCAGCGACACATCGGCGAAATATTGCGCCACATCGCCCGCGCGCCGCGGTGCGAATTCAAACGGGATGGGCCGGCCGCTGGCGCGCTCGAAAGCGCGCACCACACCCAGCACGCTGGTGCCCTGGCCGGTGCCGAGGTTGACAGTGAAGCTCTCGCCTTTGGAGAGCAACGCCTGCACGGCGGCCACATGGCCGTCGGCCAGATCGCAGACATGCAGGTAGTCGCGCACACCGGTGCCGTCGGGCGTGGGGTAGTCGCTGCCGAAGACCTTGAGCCGCGCGCGCTTGCCCACGGCCACCTGCGCCACAAAGGGCATCAAGTTGTTGGGAATGCCGCTCGGGTCTTCGCCGATCAGCCCGCTGGCGTGCGCGCCCACCGGATTGAAGTAGCGCAGCACGCCGGTGCGCCAGCTCGGGTCCGATGCGCGCAACGACGCCAGGATGTCTTCGCACATCCGCTTGCTGTGGGCATAGGGACTCTCGGGGGAGCATGGAAAATTTTCTTCAATCGGCACCGTGGCCGGGTCGCCGTATACCGTGGCGCTTGATGAAAACACCACCGAGCGGCAAGCGGGCGTGCCGGCCATCGCTTCGAGCAGGCTCACGAGGCCGCCCACATTGTTGCGGTAGTACATGAGGGGTTGCTGCACGCTTTCACCGACGGCCTTGAAGCCGGCGAAATGGATGGCGGCGACGCAGCGATGCTGCCGCAGTACGCCGGCCACAAAAGCGGTGTCCAGCACATTGCCTTTTTCGCAGGGCACATGCCGGCCCGTCAGTTGCGCCAGCCGCTCCAGTACCGCAGGGTGGCTGTTGGAGAAATCATCGAGGATGACCGGCCGCAGGCCGGCCTCGACCAGGGCCACAAAAGTATGGCTTCCGATGTAGCCGGCGCCGCCGGTCAGCAGCACGCTGGGGGTGTTTTCTGTCATGGATCAATGGATGGAAAGAAGCTGTCCGTGCAGCGGGTTGGTATGCCAAAAAACGCTGGAACGGGATGCTTGGCAGCCAAATGGACTGGCGCGGCCATGCCCCATTACCTGAGATAGCTCAAGTGTCTTTGGCGGCGAGAAAAACCGTGTCAGCGTAAGCCGCGAGCATGCGTGGGATGGCGAGAGACAGGCGTCAAAGCGTGTCGAATCGTTCGCTAAAGTGCTTGTGAATGACGTGTGAACGAAGCGCGCAAGCCACCGGCCTGCAAGGCGCGCGCCGTATATGCGCGGCGAGCGCCGGTGTGCCGCGCGCGGACAGAAAGTCACAAAGCTTGCGAAGGCTTGCGTGGTGTACACGTGAAACAGTCGGGCCTTATGTGGCGTGCACGCGACTAAAAAGAAAAGGCCGCGGACGAGGCGCGGCCTTTGAAAAACGCTCACTGACTCACTGACTCACTGACTCACTGACTCACTGACTCACTGACTCACTGACTCATTCAGTCAGTCAGAGCGAAGGAGAGCAAGAAAAAAAACGTTGGTAAAACCAGCGTTAGCGCATTTCCAGCGAGAGATGCGTGGGGCACAGCGAGGCCAGGAAGTCCCGGGCATCAAATGCCTCGCCGGCGGTGAACACGCCGGCACTCGTGACCTGGCCGGCCGCGACGCGCGCCAAGGCTTCCACGACCAGCGGCGCGGTGAAGCCATAAATATCACGGCCGCTGGCGATGGCGCGACGCTCTTCGCCGCCACGGCGCACCAGCACCTCCACCACAAAGGTTTGCGGCGACAGCCCGCTTTCGTCGCTGGCCACGGGCGCTTGCGGGTTCGGGTCGGTCAGGTCCCTGACGGCTGTGGCAGTCATGTAAGAGCGGATTTCGGGCGTCTTGAGGTGGCGCGAGATCGTCACCGTGTCGGCCATGGTGAACTCCGCGATGACGGGCTGCTTTCCCAATGGTGCGGGAAAGGTCCATTCAGTGGACGGTGCCGCCCCCGTGGTGTAGGCGATTTTTCCGTCCGCGAAAACCACGCGGCGGCCGTCGCGGCGCTGCTTTGAAACCTGGCCGGCGACCAGGGTGCCCGTTGTGGGCCTCCAGCTGTCAAGACCGTAGGCGATGGAGATTTCATCCGCTTCAGTCCAATTGCCCATGGCAGCGCTTGCGAGCAGGTCGCCAAGCCCGCCGTAAAACGCCATGGCATGCACGACCACGATGCCTGCTTCGCGTGCGCGATCCGCGAACAGCTTGAAGGTGTCGATATTGGCTTCTATTTCGGCCGCGACGTCCAGGTAGGGAATGCGGGCCCGCATGGCGGCTTCAATCAGCGGTGCCGAGGTGCTGGCAAAAGGGCCTGCGCAGTTGATGACGGCCATGGCGCCGGCCAGCGCGTGATCCAGCGAGGCTGGATCATCGACCGATGCGGGTCGGGTTGCCAGCCCGGGGTGTGCTGCTCCGAAGGCTTGCAGTTTCACGGGATCGCGTCCGCTGAGGATGGGCGTCCAGCCGCGCCGGAGCAACTCAGCAACCACGAAGCGCCCGGTGTGCCCGTAGGCGCCATACACAGCCACTGATTTGTTTGTTGTCATCACGCAATCCTTTATATAAGCGTCAAAAAGTTGTTTTTAAAAAACGCTACAGACCTGTAGCGTTTTGGAAAGTGTACAGTACAGATCTGTAGCGCGTCAAGCGCGGAAAAAAATGGAGCAATTTGATGAAAAAGAATCCGGCAGCGGGCACTTCGGCGGCCGCTACGGCGGGTGATGAACCGGGCGTGCTGAGCGTGCGGGAGCGCGTTCTTGAGACAGCGGCGACGCTGTTCTACCGGGAGGGCGTCAGGGCCGTCGGTGTCGACCTGGTGGTCGAGCGCTCCGGCGTCGCCAAAACCAGCTTGTACCGCCACTTCGCCACCAAGGACGACCTGGTGGTGGCATTCCTCGAGCGCGAGGACGCCGAATACTGGGAGAACTGGGAAAGCGTCTCGGTGCAGGAAACGGGGGATGCCGAGGCCGAACTGAAAGCGCACCTGCGCGCGATCGCCGAGCACATCGCCGCGCCCAGGTACCGCGGTTGCCCCTTCCTCAATGTGGCGACCGAGTTTCCAGCGCCCAGCCATCCTGCCCGCACGGTTGCGATGAGAAACAAGACAGAATTGCTGCACCGCCTCGGTGTGCTGGCAAAGAGGATGGGCGTGCGCAAGCCCGATGAACTGGCCGCCCAGCTGGTGCTTCTGATCGACGGCGCCTATATGAACGGCCCGCTTCTGGGCAAGAAGGGGCCGGTGAATTCGCTGGTGGCGGCAGGCAATGCCTTGATACTGGCCGCACCGCGGCGCTGAAAAGAAAAAGCCCTTCCGGCGAGGGAAGGGCTTTTCTGAGGGCGGGTATCGCGCGGTACTTACATGCCCGCTTGCCTACATACCGGCATAGTTGGGCCCGCCGCCGCCTTCAGGCGTGACCCACACGATGTTTTGCGTCGGATCCTTGATGTCGCAGGTCTTGCAGTGCACGCAGTTCTGCGCGTTGATCTGCAGGCGGTCGCTGTTGTCGGCGTTCTTCACGAATTCATAAACGCCGGCCGGGCAGTAACGGCTTTCAGGGCCGGCGTATTTGGCCAGATTGATGTTGACCGGCACGCTGGCATCCTTGAGCGTCAGGTGGGCGGGTTGGTGCTCTTCGTGGTTGGTGTTGGAGACAAACACCGAACTCAGGCGGTCAAAGGTGATCTTGTTGTCGGGCTTGGGGTACACGATGGGCGTGCATTCGGCCGCGGGCTTGAGCTTGGCGTAGTCGGGGACCTTGTTGTGCACGGTCCACGGCGGTGACTTGAAGCCCAGTTTGGGCAGCAGCCAGTGCTCGATGCCGGTCATGAAGGCGCCGACGTAGAGGCCCTTCTTGAACCAGGACTTGAAGTTGCGCGACTGGTTCAGCTCCGCTGCCAGCCAGCTCTTCGCGTACGCCTCGGGGTAAGCGGCCAGTTCGTCGTGCTGGCGGCCGGCGGTCACGGCCTCGTATGCTGCTTCGGCGGCCAGCATGCCGCTCTTGATGGCGGCGTGGCTGCCCTTGATGCGGGCCGCATTGAGATAACCGGCTTCGCAGCCTATCAGTGCGCCGCCCGGGAACACGGTCTTGGGCAGGCTCAGGGCGCCGCCGGCGGTGATGGCGCGCGCGCCGTAGCTCAGGCGCTTGCCGCCTTCCAGATATTGTTTGATGCTGGGGTGGGTCTTCCAGCGCTGCATCTCTTCAAAGGGGCTCAGGTAGGGGTTGCTGTAGTCCAGGCCGGTGACCATGCCCAGCGTGACCTTGTTGTCTTCCAGGTGGTACATAAAGCCGCCGCCATAGGTCTGGCTGTCCATGGGCCAGCCGGCGGTGTGGATGACCAGGCCCGGCTTGTGTTTGGCGGGGTTGATCTCCCAGAGCTCTTTCACGCCGAGCGCGTAACCCTGTGGATCCCGGCCTTCGTCGAGCTTGAAGCGGCTGATCAGCTGGCGGCCCAGGTGGCCGCGCGCGCCTTCGGCGAACACGGTGTACTTGCCGTGCAGTTCCATGCCGAGCTGGAAGTTGTCGGTGGGCTCGCCGTCCTTGCCAATGCCCAGGTTGCCGGTGGCCACGCCCTTGACGGAGCCGTCGTCGTTGTAGAGCACTTCGGCGGCCGCGAAGCCCGGGAAGATTTCAACGCCGAGATTCTCGGCCTGCTGCGCCAGCCAGCGCACCACGTTGCCCAGGCTGATGACGTAATTGCCTTCGTTGTGAAAGCAGTCCGGCACAAAAAAGCCCGGTGTCTTGACCGCGCCTTTTTCGCTGAGGAAGAGCACTTCGTCGGCGGTGACGGGCTGGTTCAGCGGTGCGCCCTGGGCTTTCCAGTCGGGCAGCAGTTCGGTCAGCGCTTTGGGGTCCATCACCGCGCCCGAGAGGATGTGGGCGCCCGGTTCGGAGCCTTTTTCGAGCACCACGACGGAGATGTCCTTGCCTTTTTCGGCCGCCAGTTGCTTCAGGCGAATGGCGGTGGACAGGCCGCCGGGGCCGCCGCCCACCACGACCACGTCGTATTCCATCGCCTCACGGGGGCCGAACTGGGCCAGAATTTCTTGGGTATTCATCGGGGACTCGCTGATAATGATTTTTCAGGAAGGATTGTCGGTCTCGCGTTGGATTTTATGTCGCGAATGCAATGATGCGAACGGTCGTTCTCTTTTGTGCGCTTTAAATGAGAGAGGAGCCTCTAATGGCTTACAGCATTGATTTGACGGGGCGTGTCGCCCTCGTGACCGGCGCCTCGGGCGGGCTGGGCGCCCAGTTTGCCACCACCCTGAGCCAGGCGGGCGCGGCGGTGGTGCTGGCCAGCCGCCGGCTGGACAAACTCAAGGACCTGCGCGCACAGATCGAAGCGGCCGGCGGCGACGCGCATGTGGTCGAGCTCGACGTGACCGACCATGCCAGCATCAAGGCCGGCGTGGCCCATGCCGAAACCGAGGTCGGCCCCATTGACATCCTGGTCAACAACTCCGGTGTGAGCACCACACAGCGTATCCAGGACGTGGCCGAGGAAGACTACGATTTCATCTTCAACACCAATGTGAAGGGCGCCTTCTTTGTGGCACAGGAAGTGGGCAAGCGCATGCTCGCCCGCGCACGCGGGTCGGCGCCCGGCAGCTATGCGGGCGGGCGCATCATCAACATCGCCTCCATGGCCGGGCTGCGCGTGCTGCCGCAGATCGGCGTGTACTGCATGAGCAAGGCGGCCGTGGTGCAGATGACCAAAGCCATGGCACTGGAGTGGGGCAAGTTCGGCATCAACGTCAATGCGATCTGCCCCGGCTATATTGACACCGAGATCAACCACCACCACTGGGAAACCGAGCAGGGCAAGAAGCTGGTGCAGATGCTGCCGCGCAAGCGCATCGGCAAGCCGCAGGACCTGGACGCGCTGCTGGTGATGCTGGCCAGCGGCGAGAGCCACTTCGTCAACGGTGCAGTGATCGCTGCAGACGATGGCTTTGGCGCCTGAGGCTGTGTTCACACAACAACAATCGATTTCCGGAGAAAGACGATGATGGATTCAGTCGTGCCTTACCTCGGCCCCATAGGCCTGATCTTCCTGGCGCTGCTGGCGGGCGTGGTCAGCCCCGGCCCCAGCTTTGTGCAGGTCGCGCGCATCGCAGTGTCGCGCTCACGCGCCGACGGCCTCGCCGCGGCGCTGGGCATGGGCCTGGGCGCGCTGGTGTTCGCCGCGCTGGCATTGGCCGGCTTGCAGGCGCTGTTGGCGGCCTTGCCGGGTGTCTACACGGCGCTCAAGATTGTGGGCGGCCTGTACCTGATGTGGATTGCCTTCAACATCTGGCGCGGCGCGCGACAGCCGCTGGAAATGGGCGGGCAGGACACGGCCGCGGCGCGCCGTACGGTGCTGCAATCCTTTCGCCAGGGGCTGGTGACGCAACTGAGCAATCCCAAGATCGTGGTGGTCTACAGCAGCGTGTTTGCGGCCCTGCTGCCCGCGCACTTCCCCTTGCCCGCCGCCATGCTGGTGCTGGCCGGCGTGCTGCTGATGGAGACCGGCTGGTATGCCGTGGTGGCGGTGGTGCTGTCCTCGTCGGTGCCGCGCGCCGCCTATCTGCGCAGCAAGGCCCTGGTGGACCGCACGGCGGCCGGCGCGATGGGTTTGCTCGGTTTGCGCCTGGTTGCGACCGCGCACACCGCCTGATGCCCGGTAGATGCTGACGGGCATTCTGGCCGGGCTCGCGGCGGGCGCACTGTGGGGCCTGGTGTTTGTAGCGCCGCGCATGCTCGAAATGGGCGCGGGCGGCTATTCCTCGATTGACCTCACGGCCGGGCGCTTTGCCGTCTACGGCGTGGTGGCCGCGGGGGTGATGCTGGCGGGGCTGCGCAATCGCCGCCTGCCCACGCTGCGGCAGACATGGGCCGCGCTGCTCATGAGCGTACTGGGCTTCAGCGGCTACTACCTGCTGCTGGTGCTGGCCATACGCGATGCGGGCACCGAGGTGCCTTCACTGGTCATCGGCACCATCCCGATCTGGGTCATGCTGCTGGGCAAGCCGCAAGGCCTGCGCTGGGCCGCACTGCTGCCGGGGCTGGCACTGACGCTGGCAGGGCTGGCGCTCATGATGGGTTCCACGCACGAGGGCAGCGGCCAGGGCGCGGCGGCGCACTTCTGGCGCGGCATGCTGTTTGTGGCGGGCTCGCTGGTGTGCTGGACGGCTTTTGCGATTCTCAACTCCGCTTGGCTCAAGCGCCATCCTGAAGTCAACGCGACCGACTGGGCCAACTGGCTGGGCGTGGCCACGGGTTTGGGCGCGCTGCTGATGTGGCTGGCCGCGGGATCGGACGCCGGCATGCTGGCCGCACGTGCCGACCGCTGGACCTTTGTGCTGCTGTGCGTGGTGGCCGGTGTGGGATCGACCTGGCTGGCCACCATTTTGTGGAACATGGCCAGCCAGCGGCTCAGCGCGAGTTTGTGCGGGCAGCTGATCGTGAGCGAGACGATTTTCGCGCTGATGTATTCCTTTGCCTGGGACGGCCGCTGGCCCTCCCTGGTGCAGCTCACCGCCTGCGTGCTGTTCACGCTGGGCATTCTTGCCTCCATCAGGGCGCATCGTTAGGCGAGCAGGGTATTGCCATGAAGATCGAAATTCCCGAGAAGAAAAAGCTGGTCCGTGAAATGCGCATCCCGATCCGCTGGGGCGATATGGATGCCATGGGTCACCTCAACAACGGCAGCTACTTCCGCTACCTGGAAACCATACGCATCGACTGGATGTATGCCATCGGCTGCAAGCCTGATCCGAAGGGCGAAGGGCCGGTGATCGTCAATGCCTTCTGCAACTTCTACAAGCAGCTCGAATACCCGGGTGATGTGCTGATGAAGATGTATGTCAGCGACCCGGGCCGCAGCACCTTTGAAAGCTGGGCCACCATGGAGCGCAGTGATGTGCCAGGCGTCATCTATGCGGCGGGTGGCGCCACCACGATCTGGGTGGACTTTCCGGCGCAGAAGTCAAAGCCCTTGCCGGACTGGATGCGCAAGATCATTGAGTGAGGGCCGCTTCTTTCTCCCTCTCCCAGAGGGAGAGGGAGTAAAACCACAGGGCCGTGACTCAGCGCACCACGCGAAAGCTCTTCTCGTTGTCCTTGAGCCAGCGCTGCGCAAGGCTGCGGGTCTGCTGCTCGGGCGCCGCAAACGCCTCCTGGTCCGGATGGAAGTCGCGCCTCAAGTAGGCCAGCAGCGGGCCCATGGTGTGCCACATGGCGCCGTTGCGGCCCCAGAAGAATTTGGCCGCGCTCCACCAGGTGCCGGGTTTGAACAGCGTGCCGTCATGCCAGAGGTTGAGCACTGTCTGCCGACCTGAGTCAAAGCTGAACACCAGCACGGCATAGATGTACCAGCGTATGCGCCAGGCGTAATTGCCCTTCACCGCGTGGTAAAGGTCGTAGGCGACGGCGCGGTGTTCGGTTTCCTCGGCCGCATGCCAGCGCCACAAGGCCTGCATGCGCGGATCGGCGCTGTCCATGGTGTCGTTGTGGCGCAGCAGATAGTCGGCCAGCACAGCCGTCAGGTGCTCATAGGCAGCGGTCACCGCGAGGAAGTGGCGCGGCCCCACGCCTCTTTTCCTGGCGTAGTCAATGCGCGCCGTCGCCCAGTGCTGCCAACGATTGACCAGGCCCTGCGTTTCCAGGTGCGCGTTGTAGAGCCCGTGGATATGGCGGTGCGTGGCCTCCTGGCCTATGAACTGCGCCACCGCTTCGTGCAGCAACGCGTGCTCCGGCGTATGGGGCAGCAGCTTTGCGCAATCGCGCACCGAATCGATAAAGGACTGCTCGCCCACCGGGAAGCTCATCGACAGGGCGTTGTGGTACTGGCTCAGGAAAGCGTCGCCGCCATACCAATGGCGGTCAAAGCCCTGGCTCAGGTCGATCTCGAGCTTGCGCACGGTCAGGCCTGAGGGGCTGGCGGATGTTGTGGTCCCAGGGGCTGCGGCAGATACGAGGGAAGAAGCAGGGGAGGAAGTGGTAGGGGCTGTCATCGGTGTGCGTTCATGCCTTGCGAAAAGGCCGGTTAGTGAGCATTATTCAGTTTTTGGTCGAACCCCACAACTCGCCTATTGCTCAGTTTTCATACCATGACCCTGTCCGGCGCACCTTCTCGTCCTCCCTCCTCTGACAGCATGCGAAAACTGCCCACGCAGGATCGTGCCCAACGCACGATAGAGAACATTTTTCAGGCGACTGCTCAGATTGTGGAAAGCGAAGGCGAGGGCGCTTTGACTACCAACAAGGTGGCCAAAAAAGCCGGTTTCTCGATCGGCACGCTCTATCAGTACTTCCCGAGCAAAGAGGCCATTCTGCTGGCCATGATCAACTTCGAGCGGCGGCGCGTGCTGGACAAGCTCCAGGCCTTGATGAAGCGTGCGGTGCAGGAGCGCCGCGATGCCGAATCCGTTGTGCGCGAACTGGTACACACATTGGTGGAATCCTTCGGCAGCGGCCCCAAGCACAAGCGCGCCATGATCCGGCTGGCCTGGCGCATGGACCACCACGAGAACATCACGCAGGCATTGCGCGAGGCGTCCGAGCGCAACGCCTTCGCGCTGTCCCAGCTGGGCGACCCGACGCTGCGCGCGCCCACGCCCGCGCTGATGTTTGTCGCCACCCGCGCGGTGATGGGCGCGATCCGCAGTGCTTCGCTGGAAGACTCGCCCCTGCTGGGCTCGCCCGAGTTTGAGGACGAACTGGTGCGCATGGTGATGGGCGTGATCAGGGTTTGACCACGCGGCACGGTATTCGTCAGCCGGCCTTGGGCGGCTTGGGCACGCGGCCCATCAGGTAGAACTCGGGGTTGGGCTGCATGTTGCTGAAGCTCGCCATGCGGTTCGAAAGGCCGAAGAAGGCCGTGATGGCCGCGATGTCCCAGGCATCTTCGTCGTCAAAACCGTGGCCGTACAGGGCTTCGAAGTCTGCGTCTTCAATGCGGTCGGCCTGCTGGCAGACCTTCATGGCGAAGTCCAGCATGGCGCGCTGGCGCGGTGTGATGTCGGCCTTGCGGTAGTTGACTGCAACCTGGTCGGCAACCAGCGGCTTCTTTTCATAGATACGCAGAATAGCGCCGTGCGCCACCACGCAGTAGAGGCAGTTGTTGGCCGCGCTGGTAGCGGTGACGATCATCTCGCGTTCGCCCTTGGTCAGCGTGCCATTCGGGTTGGAGCCTTCTTCCTTGAGCATCAGCGCGTCGTGGTAGGCAAAGAAGGCTCGCCACTCAGCGGGCCGGCGCGCCAGCGCCAGGAATACGTTGGGCACAAAGCCGGCTTTTTCCTGCACTTCGAGGACTTTGGCCTTGATGTCTTCCGGCAGGTCTTTCAGTTCGGGTGCGGGGTAGCGCGGTGCCGCGGCGGGAGTTTTGGGAGGGGTCATTGGGTTTCCTTCAAAGCAGGGTGAGCGGTGGCTCCATGAGTCTTTGGCTCTTGATTTTGACTCTCGGCTCCAAGCCAAGCGTACTTGCAAGACAGCTCGTACGGCCTGAACCGGGCCTTTCACCAGCGTGAGCCTATTCAATTAATAAAAACTATTAGATGGATGTGTTTAATTGCCTTTGATAATTTTGCAGTGAAATTTAGACTTTGCTTCACAGGTTCTCCGCCTGGCAAGCCCGCCCTCATTCGGCACCATTTACTCATCGAAGGTAATCCATCATGGCTGATCACACAACGCAAAGCGAAGCCTCCTGCCCATTCTCGGGCGGCGCCCGCAAACACGCACTGGCCGGCGCCCCCAGCAATGCCAGCTGGTGGCCCAACCAGCTCAACCTGAAGATTCTTCACCAGAACTCCCCCCATGCCGATCCCATGGGCGAGGCCTTCAACTATGCCGAGGAATTCAAGACCCTGGACCTGCATGCCGTGGTCAAAGACCTGCATGTGCTGATGACGGATTCGCAGGACTGGTGGCCCGCGGACTACGGCCACTACGGTCCCTTCTTCGTGCGCATGGCCTGGCACAGCGCCGGCACCTACCGCATTACCGACGGGCGGGGCGGTGCGGGTTCCGGCATGCAACGTTTCGCGCCGCTGAACAGCTGGCCCGACAACGGCAACCTCGACAAGGCGCGCCGCCTGCTGTGGCCGATCAAGCAGAAGTACGGCCGCAAAATTTCCTGGGCCGACCTGATGGTGCTGGCCGGCACCGTGGCCATGGACTCCATGGGCCTGAAGACCTTTGGTTTCGCCGGCGGGCGTCCCGATGTGTGGGAGCCGGAGGAGGTCTACTGGGGACCCGAAGCCGAGTGGATGGGCGACAAGCGCTACAGCGGCGACCGCGAGCTTGAACAGCCCTTGGGCGCCGTCCAGATGGGCCTGATTTATGTAAACCCCGAAGGCCCGAACGGCAAACCGGATCCCATCGCCTCGGCACGCGATATCCGCGAGACTTTTGCCCGCATGGCCATGAATGATGAAGAGACCGTCGCTTTGGTCGCGGGTGGGCATACCTTCGGCAAGGCCCACGGCGCCGCCGATCCGGGCAAGCATGTCGGCCCCGAACCCGAGGGCGGCAGCATCGAAGACCAGGGCTTCGGCTGGATCAACAAGTTCGGCGGCGGCCACGGCGTGCACACCATCACCAGCGGCATCGAAGGCGCCTGGACCAACAACCCCATCAAGTGGGACAACGGCTACTTCGAGAACCTGTTCGGCTACGAGTGGGAGCTGACCAAGAGCCCCGCAGGCGCGCACCAGTGGAAGCCCAAGGACCCCGCGGCGGCAGGCGCCGTGCCGGACGCGCATGACCCCACGCGCCGCCATGCTCCCATGATGACCACCGCCGACATGGCCATGCGCATGGACCCGGCTTACGAAAAAATCTCGCGCCGCTTCATGGCCAACCCGCAGGAATTCGCCGACACCTTTGCCAAGGCCTGGTACAAGCTGACGCACCGCGACATGGGGCCCGCCGCGCGCTACCTGGGCCCGCTGGTTCCCAAGGGACAGCTGCTGTGGCAGGACCCGATTCCCTCGGTCGACCATGAACTCGTCGGGGAGAACGACATCGCCGCGCTGAAGGCCACGCTGCTCGCCTCGGGGCTTTCCATCTCCCAGCTGGTCACGACGGCCTGGGCATCCGCCGCGACCTTCCGCGGCAGCGACAAGCGCGGCGGCGCGAACGGCGCGCGCATCCGCCTCGCGCCGCAAAAGGACTGGGAAGTCAACCAGCCGGTGGAACTCGCGAAAGTCCTCAAGGTGCTGGAGGGCATCCAGCGCGAATTCAATGCCGCGCAATCCGGGGGCAGGAAAATTTCGCTGGCCGATTTGATCGTGCTGGGTGGCTGCGCAGCCGTCGAAGCGGCCGCGAAGAGGGCGGGGCATGATGTGAAAGTGCCTTTCTCGCCCGGGCGGATGGACGCTTCGCAAGAGCAGACCGATGTGCAGGCCTTTGCCGTGCTGGAGCCGACCGCGGATGGCTTTCGCAACTACGTCCGCAAGGGACAGGAGCAGCGGGCGGCCGAACAGCTGGTGGACAAAGCCAGCCTCATGACGCTGAGCGCCCCCGAGATGACCGTCCTGGTCGGCGGCTTGCGCGTGCTCAATGCCAATGTGGGGCAGGCACAGCACGGTGTGTTCACCAAGCGGCCCGGAACTTTGAGCAACGACTTCTTCGTGAACCTGCTCGACATGCGCACCAAATGGCAGAAGTCCGCCAGCGATGTGGGCGTGCTCGAGGGCCGCGACCGCACGAGCGGCGAGCTCAAGTGGACGGCCACTGTCACCGACCTGGTCTTCGGCTCGAACTCGCAGTTGCGCGCCCTCGCGGAGGTTTACGCCAGCAGCGACTCGCGTGAGACATTCGTGCGCGACTTTGTGGCCGCGTGGAACAAGGTCATGAACCTGGACCGTTACGACCTGGCCTGAACTGGTTTGATCTGATCTGATCCGATCAAAGTAGATCTTGCCCGCCCCGGTGGAAACCTGGTGCGGGCTTTTTTGTTTTCCACTACGCTTGGGCTTTTATTTCAAGAAGCTGTTCCAGGATGAACCCGATACAGATACGCCGCTGCGAGGAAACCGACTGGCCGGCCCTCTGGCCACTGCTGCGCGCGACTTTCGAAGCCGGCGACACCTATTCCTTCTCGCCGCAAAGCACCGAAGCTGAAATTCACGCCGCCTGGATGGAAGCGCCACGCGCCACCTATGTGGTGCGCGAAGGGGACGCCAGCGATGGCCCCGTGCTCGGCACCTACTTCATCAAACCCAACCAGCCCGGCCTGGGCTCGCATGTCTGCAATTGCGGTTATGTGGTTGCACCCGAGGCCCAGGGCCAGGGCCTGGCTTCCGCGATGTGCGAGCACTCACAGCGCGAGGCGCTGGCCATGGGTTTTACCGCCATGCAGTTCAACCTGGTGGTGTCGACCAACGAGCGGGCAGTGCGCTTGTGGAAGCGATTGGGGTTTGAGGTGGTGGGGGTTTTGCCGAAGGCGTTTCGGCATTTGAGGTTGGGGTTGGTGGATGCGTTTGTGATGTTTAAGCTTTTGGGGTAGGGCCGGGTCTTGGCAGAGGGTAGGGCGTCCGAGTCAACGCAAGACCCAGTTTGCAATGATCTCCCTCAACAAGCAAGCAAACCCTCCCTCACCTCAGGGTTGCACCCTCATCTACAGACTCTTACACGCGTCACATGCAAAATGAATTCTCAGCCGCCACTCCAGGCGATCGCAAAGGCCGCATCCGGCCCACAGGCCCGCGCGCCAAAAACCCACCCACCACACTACTTGAAAGGAAAAAACTCCCATGCAAGTCCAGGTCAACTCCAACCACAGCATGCATACTGGCGAATCCTTTGAGCGCTGGGCGCGCGGTGAGCTTCAGGAATCATTGAGCCGCTTCAAGGGTGACATCACGCGCATTGAAGTGCATATGAGCGACGAGAACAGCGACAAGGCCGGGCCGGACCAGAAGCGCTGCGTGATGGAGGCGCGCCTGGCGCACCATGACCCGCTGGCTGTCAACCACGATGCGCCCAACCAGGACCTGGCTTTTCGCGGCGCCAGCGAGAAACTCAAGCGTGTGCTGGACCATACCCTGGGCAAGCTGCGCGACCATCACCGCGACCGCGAAACCATACGGCATGAAGCCGCGCCTGACGCTTGATGCCGCAGCGCCTTGGCGCGTTGCGAAGCCCTGCTATGCGCTGTCCAGGGCCTTGACCATGGCAAAACGCCGGAACTGCGCACCGCGCAATTCGATGTGCTGCTCTTCTTTCACCGTAAAGCCCTGGCGCGTGAAAAACGGCCGGCCCAGCAGGCTGGCCTCGGTGTAAAGCTGAATCACGCCGAGTTCGCGCAACGCGGTCTCGGCGCGGCCGAACAGCTGCGAAGCCACGCCGCGGCGCGCGGCCAGGGGTGAGCTGAACATCAGGTCGATATGGCCATCTTCCTCATAGCCGACAAAGCCGAGCAGCGCGTCGTTGCCGCTGCCTTCCGCATCCTGCGCCACCAGCACCTTCAAGGGTTTCAAGCGGGCCTCCCAGATGCCCAGGTCGGGCGGCTGCGGCGCCCAGGCTTTGCGTTGAGCCGCGTCATAGTGACTCGCAGCGAGGCCATGGACCGCATCGGTGAAAAGCTGGGCGACGGCGGCGAGGTCTGCGTTTGTATAAGGCCGGATGCGCATGCGCTCAGAACTTCCCCAGGTAATCCATCTTGCCCAGCGGCACACCCTGGTGGCGCAGGATGCCGTACGCGGTGGTGAGGTGGAAGTAAAAATTCGGCAGGACGAAATCCAGCAGGTAGGGTTCGCAGACAAAGTTCATTTCCTTGCCGCGTATCTTGAGCGTCACAGTGCCCCCTGCGCGGGCGTTGATCTGTGCTTCATCAACGGTCTTGAGGAAGTCCACTGTCTTGGCGATGCGGGCCTGCAGTTCCTCAAACGTGGTTTCGGTGTCGGGGAAGCTGGGTGGGGTGATGCCGGCCAGGCGTGCCGCGCCGAACTTGGCGGCATCGCTGGCGCTCTGGACCTGGCCCGAGAGCGGGTACATGTCGGGTGCCAGACGGGAGTTGACGTAGGTGGCGAGGTCAAGCTTGTTGACTTCGGCATGGGCTTTGGCTTTTTCAAGCACGGCCGACAGGTTGGAAAAGCCCCGGATGAAGACGGGAATGGACGCTTGGTAGAGAGTCAGCGGCATAAAAGCTTTCAGAGGTTGAATGGAAGGCCAGGTGATCGGGCGTCAGGATGCGTCCCCCGATTTTGGTCTTGTTGTGAAAATTTTGCTGCCATCTGGTGCAAACTTGCTGGAGGCCGCGTTTCACGATGAATTGAGAGCCGCAAAACCGCACTTTGTTTCCATGAAAATTGCCCTGCTGTCGGACGTACACGCCAACCTGCGCGCGCTGCAGGCCTGCCTGGCCCACGCCGGCGCGCAGGGTGCCGACCGGCTGGCGGTGCTGGGGGACCTTGTGGGCTACGGCGCGCAGCCGGCCGAGGTAGTGCGGCGTATTCGCGAACTGGCGGGCGAGGGCGCCATCGTGCTCAAGGGCAACCATGACGAGTACGCCGTGGCGCCACCCGCGCAGGCCTATTCGTCCGACCAGAGCGGCGCCGCCTGGACCCATGGGCGGTTGGACAAGGATGCGCTGGATTTCCTGGCGGCCTTGCCGCTGACGGCCAGGGCCGATGCGGCGCTGCTGGTGCATGCCAGTGCCGACGCACCCGAGCGCTGGCAGTATGTCGACAGCGAGCGCCGCGCTGAAGCAAGCCTTAATGCCGCCTGCCCGGCAACGGAGGTGCGTTATGTCTTCTGCGGCCATGTCCACCACCAGTCGCTTTATTTCCAGGGCGCGGGGCAGGGGCTGATGCGTTTCCTGCCCACGCCGGGTGTGCCCATCCCGGTGCCGCCGCACCGCCGCTGGCTTGCCATCGTGGGCTCGGTGGGCCAGCCGCGCGATGGCAACACCAAAGCGATGTACGCGCTGTTCGACACCACCCAGGCCGAGCTGACCTTTCACCGCGTGGCTTACGACCATCTGGCTGCCGCGGCCGATGTGCGTGCAGCGGGTTTGCCGGGCCATCTCGCCGAGCGGCTGGAGGCGGGCCTTTGAAGCTGATGGCGCCCGGCACGGTGATCGACGGGTTTGTCATCGGCGAATGCCTGCATGCGGGCGGCATGGCGCATATCTACCAGGTGGGTTATGCCGATGCATCGCGGGCCGCACCTTTTCCCATGGCCATGAAGGTGCCGCGCATGACGGCCGGTGACGGCGCTGAAAACATCGTGGGCTTCGAAGTGGAGCTGCAACTGCTGTCTGTGTTGACCGGGCCGCATGTGCCGCGGTTTGTTGCAGCGGGAGATCTTGAAAAGCTGCCTTATCTGGTGATGGAATACGTGCCCGGCCGCACCCTGCAGCAACTGCTGGACGATACCCCGGGGCCGCTGCCCGTACAGGAAATCGCCCGCCTGGGCGCGGCGCTGGCACAGGCGGTGCACAGCCTGCACCTGCAGGACGCCTGCCACCTGGATCTGAAGCCGGCCAACGTGCTGATGCGGCCCGACGGCAGTGCCGTGCTGCTGGACTTCGGGCTGTCCTGCCATGCGCATTACCCGGACCTGCTGGCCGAAGAACTGCGCCCCGCTGTGGGTTCCCCCGCCTGGATGGCGCCCGAGCAGGTGGTCGGCGTGCGCGGCGACCCGCGAAGCGACATCTTTGCCATCGGCGTGATGCTGTACGAAATGGCCACGCGCGAACTGCCCTTTGGCAACCCGCAGACACGGGGCGGCCTGCGGCAGCGCCTGTGGATGGACCCGGTTCCGCCGCGCGCCTTGCAGCCGGAGGTACCCGAGTGGCTGCAGGAGGTGATCCTGCATTGCCTGCAGGGTGACGCCGGCCGGCGCTATGCGTCGGCCGCGCACCTGGCGCTTGATCTTTCGGACCCGTCACAGATCACCGTGACGGAGTTGGGCGCGCGCCTGCAAGCCACGGGCTTCTGGGCACACTTCAAGCGATGGCTGGGCGCGGCGGGCAAGGCTTACCGGCCCAGCGTGCCGCCTTCACGGCAGGTTGAGGCGGCGCCCATCGTCATGGTGGCCGTGCCTCACCGCGACGTGAGCGACGCCACGTTGTATTCACTGCGCCGCGCCGTGATGCGGGTGCTGGGCACGGCACCCGGCGCGCGCCTGGCCTGCGTGACAGTGCTGGACTCCGCCGCAGCGGGCGGCGGGGATGGCCGGGCGTCTGAAACCGCGGTGCACCGGCGCCACCTCGGCATGCTCAGGCAGTGGGCCCAGCCCTTGGACCTGGACAGCCGGACGCTGTCTTTCCATGTCATCGAGTCGGGTGACGTCGCGCAGGCCCTGTTGCACTATGCCCTGGGCAACCAGGTGAGCATCATCGTCATGGGGGCGGCGACGCATGGCTTGCAGATGCAGCGCCTGCTGGCCACGGTGCCGATCAAGGTCGCCATGGCGGCGCCTTGCACCGTGATCCTGGTCAAGCAGGCGCTGCCGTTCGAGCGGCTGGCCGCTGCCGGCTGAAGAATCAGGAGCCGGCCATCAGCTTGTGCACCAGGTCGGCCGTGGTGGAGGCCCTGTACTTGCGCATCAGGCGGGCGCGGTAGATTTCAACGGTGCGGTGGCTAATGACTAGCGCGCGGCCGATCTCTTTGGAGGTCAATCCGTCCATCAGGTGGGCGGCCACTTCGCGTTCGCGCGCGGTGAGTTCAGCCGTCACGGGGCGGCGCGAGCTGAGGTCTTCGAAGGTCCAGATGCCGGCTTCGTGCGGCGCGCTGCGGTTGAGGGCGCGGCCGGTGACATGGCACCAGAAGGTCTCGCCCTTGTTGCGGCCGTCCACGCGCTTCATGATGCGGTCGTCGGAGTAAAGGCCCTTGGCATTCAGGATGGGGATCATGCGCGCGCCTACGCGCTCGTACTCCTCCACGCTGGGATAGAGGATCAGGAAGGACTGGCCTGCGAGCTGCTCGCGCGTGGCGCCGAACATCTCGCACAAATGCTGATTGCAGTCCACAATCGAGCGGTTGCGGGACAGCACCAGTCCCACCGGCGCCAGGTCGAACGCGAGCTGGTAATCGACTTCCACGGTACTAACCTTTAAGAAAAACTACGTAACTTGATAAGTAGTATCGTAGGGGATTGCCTGGAACACAAGGAGATGATTTGTGAAGAAACTTTTTCCCTCCGCATCGGAGGCCCTCAAGGGCGTGGTCAAGGACGGCCAGCTGCTGGCCGTTGGCGGCTTCGGCCTGTGCGGCATTCCTGAGGCGCTGATTGACGCGCTGCGTGACAGCCAGGTGAAGAACCTGACGGTGATTTCCAACAACGCGGGCGTTGACGGCTTCGGCCTGGGCAAGCTGCTGGAAACCCGGCAGATCAAAAAAATGATTTCGAGCTACGTGGGCGAGAACAAGGAGTTCGAGCGCCAGTACCTGGCCGGCGAGCTGGAGCTGGAATTCACGCCCCAGGGCACGCTGGCCGAAAAGCTGCGCGCCGGTGGCGCCGGCATCCCGGCGTTCTTCACCAAAACCGGTGTGGGCACGCAGGTGGCCGAGGGCAAGGAACTGCGCGAATTCGACGGCGAAACCTATGTGATGGAGCGTTCGCTGGTGCCCGATGTGGCCCTGGTCAAGGCGCATGTGGCCGACAAGTCCGGCAACCTGCGTTTCAACCTCACGGCGCGCAACTTCAACCCGGCCGCCGCGATGGCCGGCAAGATCTGCATCGTCGAGGTGGAGAAGATTGTTGAAACCGGCGAACTGGCGCCCGACGACATCCACCTGCCGGGCATCTATGTGCACCGCATCGTGCTCAATGCGAACCCCGAAAAACGCATTGAGAAGCGCACCATCACCGAGAAAGCAGGAGCCTGATATGCCTTGGACCCAAGACCAGATGGCGGCGCGCGCCGCACAGGAACTCGAAGACGGCTTTTACGTGAACCTCGGCATCGGCATCCCGACCCTGGTGGCCAACTTCACCGGCGACAAGGAAGTGTGGCTGCAGTCGGAAAACGGCATGCTGGGCATAGGTCCCTTCCCGACGGAAGACCAGGTCGATGCCGACCTGATCAACGCGGGCAAGCAGACCGTCACCACCATCAAGGGCTCGTCCATCTTTGGCAGCCATGACAGCTTCGCGATGATTCGCGGCGGCAAGATCAACCTGTCCATCCTGGGCGCCATGCAGGTCAGCGAAAAAGGCGACCTGGCCAATTGGATGATCCCGGGCAAGATGGTCAAGGGCATGGGTGGCGCGATGGACCTGGTGGCGGGCGTCAAGCGTGTCATCGTGCTGATGGAGCACGTCGCCAGAAAGAAGGACGGCACCGAGGACCTGAAGATCCTCCCCAAGTGCACCCTGCCGCTCACCGGTGTGGGTGTGGTGGACCGCATCATCACCGACCTGGCCGTCATGGACGTCACGCCCCAGGGCCTGAAGGTAGTGGAGCTGGCGCCCGGCGTGACGCGCGAGGCGCTGCAGGCCAAGACGGGCGTCACGCTGATCTGAGGCGCAACAAAAAAACAAAAAAAGCCGCCGGCCTTTTCAGGCGGCGGCTTTTTGTTTTTCCGGATTCCCTCCGGTTTCCCGGGACCTACCTGCCTCCGGGTTTTCTTTTTTCGGTAATTTTCACCTTTTCGGCGCTCTCCAGCGGATCGCGGTCGGTGGCCATGGCCCTGCGCCTGACGGACGCGGTCTTTTCCTGCTGCAGTTCGTCCCGGGCCAGGTTTTCGATCATGGCCAGCAGCACGGTGCGCGTGGTCTTGATGTCCTCGGGCGCGATGCCTTCAATGCTCACGTTGTTGGTCTCTTCAGCCAGGGGCACCAGCAGCTTCTTGAGCGCGCGGCCCTCGTCGCTGAGGTAGACGTACATGTTCTTCTTGTTGGTGGGCAGCTGCCTGCGCTCGATATAGCCCAGTGCCTCCATGGCCTTCATGGCGGTGAAGGTGGTGGGCTCCATCACGCCGGCGCGCTCGCTGAGCTCTTTTTGCGTCAGGCCGTCGGACTCCCAGAGGATGCGCAGAAATGTCCAGTGGCCGAAAGGCACCCCATGGCGCGCCAGCCGCACCTGCAGCGCGCGATGAAAGGCGCGTGAGGCATCGCGGATCAGGTGCGCAAGGCGGTCATTGGGCACGGCTTCACGCCAGTGGCGGATGATATTTTGGGTATCGTTGCTCATGACCCCGCATTGTGACCGACTTGGTGGGGGGGAGCGCAATCCCGGCCGCTGCGCGCCGATCCCAGCAGCGCCAGGCAGACCGCCGTGGTGGCGCGGGCCCATTCCCCGCTGTGCAGAGCCGGCTTGTCATTCACAACGGCCGCGTAGAGCTCGTCTATCACCTCCTGGCGCGGGATGGCCGGGGCGGGCAAGGCTTCCACGGTTCTTTCGCTGTCGGTGTAAATGGCGATTTCAGAGGGGCCGGGGCGCAGGTCGGCTTTTTCGCAGCTCACGATGATGTGGCCGAAATGCTGGTGCCGCAGGCCCGCGGGCAGCGCGGTGCCGGCGGTGTACAGGCTGCCGCCGTAGTTGCGTGTCGCCTTGAGCGCGCTTTCCTCGGCGGAACTGGCCGCGCCCTGGAGGCGCTTGCGGGCCGCGCCGTAGTCGGCCCGGTTTTTGGCCTGGCCCATCTCGCCGATATTTCCCAGCAGCTCGTCCGAGTCGTAGTGACCGTAGCCGCTGTAGGTGGCCGAAGCGAAGGCGCCGCCTTCAAACCCCAGCAGGGCGCTGTAGGCGCCTTCGGTGGGGCGTGCGGCATCCCAGGCGCCGGTCAGGGCGCGCACGCTGCGCACCAGCCCGCCGCCCAGCAGACGCACGATGTCCATCTGGTGCGTGGCCTGGCTGTGGATCACGCCACCGCCGGCCGCTGTGTCCAGCTCTTCGGGGCGGCGCGGGCGGTAGAGGAAATCGGTGAAATTCAGCGCATGGATCATCTTCACCGCGCCGTAGCGGCCGCTGTCTATCAGTTCGCGCGTGCGCCGTATCGGCGTATTGAAGCTGTGGCTGTGGCCCACGATGAGGTGAACACCCGCATTGCGCGCCGCTTCGATCATGGCGGTGCATTCGTCCACCGTGAGCGCCATGGGTTTTTCCACCATCACATGCTTGCCGAAGGATGCGGCCAGGCGCACGTGTTCAGCGTGGAACTGGTGGGGCGAGGCGATGTAGAGCGCCTCCACCGCCGGGTTGGCGCACAGCGCCTCAACGGAGTCGTAGCTGGGCGCGCCGAAGTCTTTTTCAAACTGCGCGCGGGCGGCGGCGATGGGGTCGGCCGCGCCCACGAGTTTGACGCGGCCGTCGTGCACAAAGGTCGGCAGCATCAGCGTGAAGGCCCGGCCCAGGCCGATAATGCCGAGCCTTAAGGTCCGCTGTGTCTGTATCTGTGTCATAGGTCCAGTACCAGTTCGGCCGATTTTGCGCGCGAGACGCAGACCATGATGTGGCCTGCTTTTTCCTCATCGGTCAGCACCATGTCGCGGTGCTCGGCCTCGCCGCCCAGCAGGCCGGTCTTGCAGGTGCCGCAGGTGCCGCTTTCGCAGGAGCTGGCCACGCGCAGGCCGCTGCCGCGCAGGGCTTCCAGGATGGTCTGCTCCGCGCTGACGTCCACTGTCTTGCCGCTTTTGGCCAGGCGCACGCTGAAGGGGGTGTTCTCCGCATACACCGTGGCGTCAACGCCGAAGCTTTCAAAATGCACGGTGCCCGAGGGCCAGTGGCCCGACATGTCGGCCACGCCCTCCATCAGCCCCTTGGGGCCGCAGCAGTAGACGTGGGAGGAGGTGGGCTTTTCAAATACTGGCCACAGGTCCAGTGCCTGGGCCATGTCGCCGTTGTCATGGTGAATATTCACCTGATGGGGGAATTCGGACTGGAGCTCGCCGAGAAAAGCCGTGCCGGCCGCATCCCGCGTGCAATAGTAGAGCTTGAACGTGCCGGCGCCCGTGCGTTTGAGCTGCCGCATCATCGAAAGTATCGGCGTGATGCCTATGCCACCCGCGATAAAAATAAAGTCTTTCGCATGCGCAGCCAATTCAAAATTGTTGCGCGGCGCGCTGACCGATAGCAACTGGCCGGCCTGCACCTCATCGGCCATGCTGATGGAGCCGCCACGGCCCTGCCCGTCGCGCTTGACGGCGATGTGCCAAGCGCCAGTGTCGGCCGGGTCGCTGCACAGCGAGTAATTGCGGCGCACGCCGCTTGGCACTTGCACCGTCAGGTGCGAGCCGGCCGAGAAGGCGGGCAGGGGCGCGCCTTCGGGATGGCGCAGCTCGAACAGGTAAATGCCTTGCGCGACTTCCTCCTTGCGCGTTACCTTCAGCGGGAAGAAGTCGGGCTCCCTTTCCGGAACGCCATGGGCACTGGGGTTAACGCTCATCCTTGTCTCCACAAATTTCTTGACAAACCGCAAAACGGCGATATTCTTAGTCATCTAAGAATAATCATCTTGTGCCGGATTTGCAAGATGTTTTTAAGCTATTGATGGAAGGGCCCTGCCGCGGGGCCGTTATTGTGATCTGGAAGGACATTCGCGATGTTGACCGCTGAGGAAAATGACTTGCTCTGCCGTGTGGAAGGCCAGGCCCCCATGGGCCAGCTGATGCGCCGCCACTGGACGCCGGTGTGCCTGATCGAAGAGGTCAGCGAACCCGACGGCACGCCGGTCAAGGCGCGCGTCTTTGGCGAAGACCTGGTGGTGTTTCGCGACACCAAGGGCCGCGTCGGCGTGATGGACGAATACTGCCCGCACCGCCGCGTCTCGCTGGTGTTCGGCCGCAATGAAGACTGCGGCTTGCGTTGCCTCTACCACGGCTGGAAGATGGACGTCGAAGGCAATGTGCTGGAGATGGTCTCCGAGCCCGCCGCGAGCGGCATGGCGCAAAAGGTCAAACACCTGGCCTATCCGGTGAAAGAGTGGGGCGGTTTTGTCTGGGCCTATATGGGCCCGAAAGAGACCCAGCCCGAGTTCGTGCCGCCGGCCTGGGCGCCTACGGCCGATGCCAAAGTCACCATCGCCAAGGCGCTGATTCCCTGCAACTGGGCGCAGATCCTGGAAGGCGCGATTGACTCGGCGCACAGCTCCAGCCTGCACTCTTCGGACATGGTACCGGCGCGCGTCGACGGCGCCGAGGCCACCGACACCAACTGGCTGCGCCCTTCCACCGACAAGGCGCCGCGCATGCAGGTGGAGCGCGGCGGCTACGGTTTTCGTTATGCCGCCATTCGCCGCCCCATCAAGAACGCCGCCGCCAACGACTACATCCGCTCCACCGTGTTCGTCGCGCCGGCCACCGCGCTGATTCCGCCCAACAACCTTTACAACGTGGCCAACATCAACGTGCCGATGGACGACACTAACACGGCCTTCTATTTCATCGCCTGGGGCCATCCCTCGCAGACACCCGACACCGAAAACTGGCGCAAATTCCTGGGCCAGCAGGTCGGGATCGACCTGGACACCCACTATGCGCCGCTGCGCAACCGCGCGAACCACTTCTGGCAGGACCGCGAAGCCATGAAGGCCGGCAACTTCACCGGCATCACCGGCTTCCCGAACCAGGACATCGCGATGTGGGTGACCATGGGGCCGATTGCCGACCGCACGCATGAGCGCCTGGGCGCCAGCGACATGGCGGTGGTGGAGTTTCGCAAGCAGATGCTGGAGGCGGTGCGCGCCTTCCAGGCCGGCGGGGCCGCCATAGGCACGGGCGATCTGCGCATCCCATCCAGCGTGGTCGCTTTCCAGGCCATCGTGCCCAAGACCACCGACTGGCGCGCCTACAAAGCGCACTATGTCTGGGATACGCGCGAGCCCGCGCTCGAGCCGTCTTATTCGACGTAAGCCTTACTCCGTTCCCGTTTGCTTTCCGTTTCGCAACGCCAGTTTAAAAATTATCAGGAGACAAGCCCCATGAAATCCCCACGCCGTTCCTTCTTGCTGGCCAGCGTCATGTTGATGATGGGCACGCTGCTGCCCTCGTTCTCCGCCGCCCAGGGCGCCTACCCCAGCCGCCCCATCAAGTTCGTCGTGCCCTATGCGGCCGGCGGCCTGCCCGACACGGTGGCGCGCATTTTCGCGCAGCGCCTGGGCGACAAGCTGGGCCAGGCGGTGGTGGTCGACAACCGGCCCGGCGCCAACGGCGTGGTAGCCGCGCAGGCGCTGGCCACGGCGCCCAAGGACGGCTATACCTTTCTGGTGACCGACGGTTCGATGTTCTCCATCAACCCCGCCATCTACAAAAACCTGGGCTATGACTACAAGCGCGACTTCGTGCCGGTCTCGCTTGCGGCGCGCGCCCCGTTGTACATGGCGGTGCATCCCAAGGTGCCGGCCAACAGCTTCCAGGAATTCGTCGCGCTGGCCAAGGCCAAGCCCGGCACGCTGAACTACGGCTCGTCGGGCATAGGCAGCACGCACCACCTGACCATGGAAGCGCTGAAGGTCGCGCTGGGCCTGCAGATCACGCATGTGCCCTTCAAGGGAACCGGCCAGTCCGTGCCCGCGCTGATCGGCGGCCAGGTGGACGTGCTGTTCTCGGCGCTGCCTTCGCTGGTGGGTTTTGTGAAGGGCGGCCAGGTCAAGCTGCTGGCCATCAACTCGGCCCGCCGCTCGCCGCAGGAGCCCAATGTGCCGGCCATCGCCGAAACCATTCCGGGTTTTGATTTCGCACCCATCGTCGGCGTGCTGGCCGCCACCGGCACGCCCGCCAGCGCCATCGACCGCATCAGCGCTGAAATGGCGCAGATCGCCAGGATGCCGGACGTCATCGCCACGCTGAGCAACGCCGGCATCGAAGCCATAGGCAGCAGCCCGGCCGACTACGGCAAGGCCATCCTCGATGAGAACGAGCGCCTGGCAAAAGCTATCGCAGCCTCTGGAATCAAACCCGAGTAAGCCATTGAAATTTTTCTGAAAGAACCCAACGCGACATGTCAAAACTGAAATTGAGCTTCGGCTGCTGGAACTACGACCGCACCCGCGCCCTGATGGACGGCAGCGTACAGCCCGACGGCATAGACCTGAACTACCTCAACATGCCGGTGGAAGAAACCTTCTTTCGCATGCTGCGGCACAAGGAGTTTGACGTCGCGGAAATGTCGCTCTCCTCGTACACGGTCTCCTTGTTCAGCGAGGCGCGGCCTTTTGTGGCGATTCCGGTGTTTCCTTCGCGCTTCTTTCGCCATTCCTGCATCTATGTGAATGCCAACTCCGGCATCCGCGAAGCGAAAGACCTGATCGGCAAGCGCGTGGGCAACCCCGAATACCAGATGACGGCGCCGGTATGGATACGCGGCATCCTGGCCGACCACTACGGCGTGCCCGTCGACAGCGTGACCTATTTCACCGGCGGCGAGGAAGAGCCCGGCCGCCCCGAGAAGCTCAAGCTCGACCTGCCCTCCAATATCAAGATCGAGCGCATAGGCCCGGACCAGACGCTGGCGCAGATGCTGCTTGACGGCGAAATCGACGCGCTCTACACCGCGCGCATGCCCTCGAGCTTCCTCAAGGGTGGTGGCAAGGTCAAGCGCCTGTTTGAAGACTATGAACAGGTCGAGCGCAACTACTTCAAGGAAACCGGCATCTTCCCCATCATGCACACGGTGGCGATACGCCGCGACGTCTATGAGGCCAATCGCTGGGTGGCGCGCTCCATGATGAAGGCGCTCGAAGAGTCGCAGCGCCGCACCTACGAAGACCTCTACGAAACCGCGGCCCTCAAGGCCATGCTGCCCTGGCTGACATCGCACGTCGAGCAGGTCAGGCGCGAGATGGGTGAGGACTTCTGGCCCTACGGCTTCGAGAAAAACCAGGCCACGCTGCAGACCTTCTTGCGCTACTCTTTTGAGCAGGGCCTGTCCAGGCGGCTGCTCAAGCCCGAGGAACTGTTCGCGCCCGAGTCGCTCGAGGCTTTCAAGATATAGGTGGCACAACGCAATACGCACAGTTACCGGCACATCACCCGATGAGGCAGGATGTCTGATACCTCCCTGGGCTATCTGCTGGCCAGCGCGGCCCTGCTGCTCTTTACCGCCTCCATCCTGGTCACCAAGCTGGCCTCCCATCGGCTGGACCTCGGCCTGGGCTTTCTGGTCGCCACCACCGCCAACGTCGTTTTCTCCGGCCTGGCCTTCGGTGTGCAGATGGGTTTGCGCGGCGACGCGCTGCAGTGGAACGCGCAGGCCTTCTGGCTGTTCGCCGCGGCGGGCGCCTTCGCCACCTACCTGGGGCGTTTCTTTTTCTACGAGTCCGTTGTGCGTTTCGGCCCGGCCAAGGCCAGCATCTTCCAGATCAGCAGCCCGCTCTTCACCGCCCTGATGGCCTGGCTGCTGCTGGGCGAACGCCTCAGCGTGCTGGTGGCATTGGGCATGCTCATGACCGTCGCCGGCCTGATGCTGGTGAGCTACAAACCCGGCTTCTTCTCGCGCCGCGGCGCGGCCGTCGTAGTGGTGCCCGAGGGCGGCCTTGCGCCCGCGGCCGCCACATCCACCTTGATGCAGCGGATGATGCGGCACTTGATGCAGTCGGTGTTTTTGCTGGGGGTGGGCAGCTCCATGGCCTATGCGGTCGGCAATGTGCTCAGGGGCTCGGCCGTGCGCGGCTGGAACGAGCCCGTGCTGGGCGCGCTGGTGGGCGCCGTCAGCGGCCTGGCGCTGCACCTGCTGTTCAGCGCCGGCAAGCGCGAAATCGCCGCACGCCTGCGCGCGGCCGACCGCGGCGGCGTGGCACTTTTCGCGCTGATCGGCGCCTCGACGATTTCCGCGCAGATCTGCGTTATCGCTGCCATGCGCTACATACCGCTGTCCGTGGCCACGCTGGTGACCCTGTGCACGCCCATCCTGGTGTTTCCGCTGAGCTGCCTGCTCTTCAAGGACCGCGACGCCATCAAGGCCACCACGCTGGCTGGCAGCGGCCTGACTTTGCTGGGCATTGCCATCATCGTGATGCGCTGAACGGCCCGTCTGGTTTGAATCCGTTGCAGCGGGTGTGGCAAGTAACACCGTGTTTCCAGGTCGGCGCGGCTGGAGGTGCGGCGCTAGAATTTTTGAACCCACCCATCGCGTATCTCTTATTCACACAGAGAGGAAACGAAATGCCGGCCAGCTCGGCGCGCCGCGAAAGCTTTGATGTTGCAGGCTGCAGGGTTTCCGCTTTGCTGGCCGGAAATCCGGTTGCCCCCGCCATCTTGCTGCTGCACGGTTTCCCCAGCTCCTCGCGCAGCTTCAGGAACGTCATCCCGCGTTTGTCGCAGGCATGCTTTGTGGTCGCGCCGGATCTTCCGGGTTTCGGCCAGTCCGGCCTCATTCCTGATCCGGGCTTTGCCCGATTCGCGGATTTGATCGAAGGCCTGCTGGAAAAGCTAGCTGTCACCAGCGCCTATCTCTATGTGCACGATTTTGGCGCGCCCGTTGCGCTCGACCTGGCGATGCGCGACCCGCGCCGTGTGCGGGGCCTGGTCGTGCAAAACGCCAACGCGCACCGCACCGGCTTCGGCCCGGCATGGCGGGACACCATTGCCTATTGGAATGCGCCCTCCAAGGAGAATGAACAGGCCGCCACCGCCCACCTCAGCTTTGAAGGGATGCGCGCCCAGTATGTGGGCGGCATACCCAAGGACATCGCCTCGCGCATTTCCGCCGATAACTGGATCGAGGACTGGCGCGTGATGAGCCAGCCCGGCCATCTCGATCTGCAGCGCGCCTTGGTCAAAGATTACGGCCGCTACGCCGACCGCTTCGATGACATCGCCCTTTACCTGCGCCAGCACCAGCCGCCGGCGCTCATGCTGTGGGGGCGGCATGACAGTTTTTTTGATTCTGCTGAGATCCTCTCCTGGCTGCAAGACTTGCCGCGCATGGAGGCGCATGTGCTGGACGGACCGCATTTCCTGCTTGAAACCCACGCTGCGCAGTGCGCGGAGCTGATGGTTGATTTTGTGAGGCGAGGCCACGCTGCCTAGCAGGGAAGCCGTGCGTCCTTCCTCTGCTGCCAGGGCGTATGACCGTGGGGCGGGGCTCAAGGGCTCGAATTGAATTTGGAGCGAACGAAGGGGCAGCCACCCAACCCGAACAAGGCGCAACACGGGTCTTGCCAGCGCCGCCGACTACTTCGCCACAACGCTGTCGATCTCCGCACGGGAGAGGCCATACCGCGCGATCCGGGCCCGATGGTCGGCCGACCCGAGATAGCGCTGCAACTGAAGGTTCACCGCCTCGATCAAATCCCGGTTCTCCTTGTTGAAGGAAAAGCCGCCCACCGGCACGGCTACACCCGGCGCCGCTTCGAGATCGATCGCCAGCAAGCCGGAGTGCTTCTTGGCGATGACACGATTGCCGACGGCGGTGCTCGGGTAGGCATCGATATCGCCGGCCAGCAAGGCCGCGACAACGTCCGCCTGGCTCCGGAAGGGCACGATCTGGCCCTGCTTCACGCCGGCGGCTTTTGCGGCCTCAATCTGAACGGTGCCCGAGACGACGCCCAGTCGAATTTCGCCATCCCGCGCAACCGCCGTGTAGCTGGCCGGCTGCTTGTCGCTGTCGCGGCGGACCAGCAAGCCATCACCGAGCGCCCATACCGGGCGGCTGAAGGTCACATACCGGGACCGCGCCTCCGTGATAAAGACGGGCACGGTCATGTCCCATCGGCCGTCCTGCACGCCGGGCAACAGTTCTGCGAATGTGGTTCGATGGTGCTCGATGGCCGTGACCCCCATGGCGCGCAGCACCACGTCGGCAAGTTCGATGTCGGACCCTTTGATGATGCCGTCGTCCGCGGTCCAATAGAACGGCGGTTCTTCGATGTATGCGAGCCGGACTTTCATGGTTTTGCCGATGGGTTGCCGAGGAGGGGCGGGGCAAGCTTGGAGCGACAACGGTTCACGGCACCCATGGCGCAGTGATGGAAGTCTTCGGAAAGATGAAGTGGAGCGGGTGAAGGGAATCGAACCCTCGTATGAAGCTTGGGAAGCTGCCGTTCTACCATTGAACTACACCCGCGTGCCAAGCCATTATAGGTAGCGAAATCAGGAGCGCCAGTAGCGCTCGGGCAGCGCCGGCAGCGAGAGTTCGGGTGGGTCCTGCTCGCGCAACGCCGCCTGCAGGCTGTGCTGCAGCTTGCCGGACGGGTCCACCCCGGCGCTGAGGGTTTCGATGTGCCTTCTTGCCGTCACGCGGTCGTTGTGCATGCCGAAAACGGTTTGCGCTTTTTTGAGCCAGTGCAGCCAGGCTTCGGTGGCCTGCGGGTCGTAGCGGCCGGCGATGAATTCCGTGAGGTAGCGCAGCTTCTTGGCCGTGATGCGCAGGCGGTGCAGGCGCGTGGGACTTAAGGTCTCGAGCCGGGGCAGGGCTTGCCGCAGCTTGTGCGCCATTTTTTCCAGCAGCGCCGTGATGCCGTCAAAGGGGACAGTCGGACCATCCCCGTCCGGCTGGGCAAGGCAGCGCCCCAGCTGCAGCAGCAGGCGCTGGGTCTCGCGTTCCTCGAGGGCGGCCTGGGCCTGCAGGCGTGCGGTGGCTTGCCGCAGGTCGGCGGCTTCGCGCAGTTTCTGGCGCAGGGCTGCATCGTCCAGGCTCTCCATCAGCGGCGGCCAGGTTTCCTCCATGAAAACGTCCCAATCGCGCGCCGCACCCAGGCGCTGGCCCAGTGCGCGCAGGCTGTCCTGCAGCGGCGCCAGCGCCTCCTGGCGCCAGGGAGCCGCGCCGGCCAGCGGGCCGCAGGCCACGCGCAGCCGCCGTACCGCGACGCGCAACTGGTGCAGGTATTCGCTGTCGTAGTGCCCACCCTGGGGCTGGGCGAGGAAGCCGGCCTCGTTGGCCTGCCAGTGGGCCAGGGCGTTCTCCACCGCCGACCGCGCCAGGAGGCGCGCATCGTCGCCTGGGGTGGCAGCGGGCGCGGCGGCCTTGGCGGGCGGGGCCAGGGGCGTGCCCTGGGCCAGGCGGCTGCCGCGCTCGGCCTTGCTGCGGCTGTCGAGCACCAGCGGGTGACGCTCCACCAGCAGCAGGGCCAGCGCGAACAGTTCGTCCACCGGCCCGTCCTGCAGTTCCAGCTCCACTTCGCACAGCGGCTCGCGATGCGGTGGAGCTTCAATGTTGCCTTCATCGATGGCGAGCTCGATGACACCGCCCGCGGCACCAGTGACCTGGCGGATCTCGCGCTCAAAGCGGGTGCGGAACTGCGGCTGCAACTGGTCTTTCAGGGGTTGCAGCACGGGCTCAAAGGCCGTGCCCGCCAGCGGCTCCCACTCCAGCGCCGGGCCGGCGACCGCGAACTCGATCTCTTCCCGTTGGTGCAAGCCCGCGCGGCTGCCGCCGCCGCCCTTGGCGGTTTGCAGCCAGTGCCTGCCGTCTCTGCGCAGGCGCAGGCCTATGCCGGCCTGGGCGAGGGCGCGCCCTGGCGTGTCAAAGTAAATATTGTCAAGGTGCTTGTGCGTGGCGCGGGTATGGGCCCATAGCGGATCGGCGCGCAGCGCGGCCAGCGCCTCGGGAGGCAGCCTGAGCTTGAGTTCGATTTCCATGGTGCGTAGGGTGCGGTGGCGCAAGTGCCCCAAGCCATGGTACTGCGCGGCCGCCTGCGTGGCGACAGCGGGTTCGGATGTAGTCACAAAGGTGTATCCATAGGTTACTATCGCTCGAGCCGTGCCACAGGCCGGCTCCCCACGTGCAATGCCCAAAGCCCGCGGTTACGGGATGCAGGAAGACTGTCTTGAGCGAAAACAACTTATTTAGCCCGAGCGAGTACACCGCCGCCTTGTTGCTTTACCTGCGCAAGCACCCGGCGCGGGTGCTGTCGTCCCGCGCGCTGGAGATGGGGCCGGGCAGCGGGGTGGTGATGGCGACGCTGCTGGCGCTGGGGGCGCAGAGCGCTGTCGGCATCGAACTCGAAACCCTGGCCGTGCAGGCCACGCAGGATTTGTTGAAGCAGGAAGGCCTGCAGGCCAAGGCCAGCCTGCTCCAGGGCGATATGTGGGCGGCCTGTGGCGATGATTGCTTCGACCTGGTGGTGACCAACCTGCCGCAGTTCGCGGCCGAGCATATCGAGGGCGACGGCCGCCTGCCGAGCTGGAGCGCGGGGGGCATTGACGGCCGCCGCAGTGTGGACCCTTTCTTGAAAGGGCTGGGCCGCCACCTGGCGCCCGGCGGCCTGGCGGTGATGACGCACAACGTGTTCCTCGATTTCGGCAAGACGCAGGCCATGGCCGATGCGCTGGGCCTGCAGGCCCGTGTCGCCTACAGCGCCTCGGCGCCCTTGCCCGCGCACAAGCTGGCTTGCCTGAGCCCTCATGTGCTGGCCCGTTTCGCGGGGGAGGGTGTTCACAGGATGGGCGATTACTGGTTTGTCGACTTCGACCTGGTCGAGATCAGCTGGAAGCCCGGGGAAGCTTGATGCGGATGTGTTGCGTGGAAAAGAGCGGCCCCGCCGAGCGCGCCATGGTGGCGATGCGCCGCCTGCCGGCACTGGGCTTGATGCTGTTGCTGGGCTTCAGCGCCGCTGCGCAGGATACCCGCCCGCCGCAGCAAGCGCCGGCAGCACAGGCCACGGCCCCCGCCACCACGCAAAAAGGCAGAAACTGCAGTGACGCGGTGGACGTGCTGTCGCGTGTGCTGTGCACCAAGACCCTGAGGGTGGGCGTGCGCACCGGCTATCCGCCTTTTGCGTTTGAGGATGCGGCAGGCGCGCTGCAGGGCTTTGAGATCGACCTGGCACACCAGCTCGCCGGCTCGCTGGGTGTGGAGCCGGTGCTGGTGGTGGTCACGCCGGCCAACCGGCTGGCCCTGCTGGGCGAGGGTCGGGTTGACGTGGTCATCGCCACCATGGGGCACACCCTGCAGCGGGACCGCGAAGCGCTGTTTGTGCGGCCGCACTACTACCAGTCGCAAACCATTGTGCTCGGCCGCAAGGACCTGCAGATCGGCGGCCTCGTCAAGCTGCGGGGTAACACCGTCTGCGTGACGGTGGGCAACAGCACCAACGCCGAGTTGTCGGTCAACGGCGCACGCCTGAAGCTGTTTGACAAGGCCTCCAGCCTGGTCGATGAGCTGCGCCTGGGCGGCTGTTCGCTGGTGGCGCAGGACGACAGTTTTTTCGCTTCTTACCTGCAGCAGCCCGCGTTTGCCGCAGCCTACGACAGCAAGTTCGGTTTCGCGCCGCTGCCCTGGGGTGTCGCCGTGGCGCGCGATGGCGGCGAGAGGCTGGCTGATGTGCTGGCTTTGTCGATGCAGCAATTGCATATCTCGGGTGCCTTGCAGGCCCTGGCCAAAAAACATGGCGTGGACTCGCCCTTCCTGGCGCAGCAGCACCGCCTGTGGAGCAGCAGCCAATGCGCACAGATCAGCGCCCTGAGCGACCCGGCCTGTGTGACGGCGCCGCTGGACAACCAGCTCCAGCCCACGTCCTTCGCGCCCCTGGTCGACCGGCTCGAGCACTTTATTTACCAGGCCACCGGCACAAGGGTCACGCTGGCCATGTTCAAGACCTGGGTGGCGCTGGACCTTCTGCTGGAAGGGGTGTGGTTCTCGCTGCTGCTGGTGATAGGCGCCGTGCTGGCGACCTGGGGCTTCGCGCTGGCCTTTGGCGCGGGCCTGACCTCGCACAAGCGCTGGTTAAGGGTGGCCATGCGCTGCGTGCTGTGGCCCATGCAGTCGACGCCGTTGATCCTGCTCATGATCCTGGCGGGCGTGGTGGTAGGCGCCATGGGCGCGACCTCGCCGCTGGTGGCGCTGGCCGCGGCCGTGCTGGTGTTGGGCCTGTTCAACGGCAGCAACGCGGGGCAGGCCGTGGCGGAAGCCATGCTCACGCTGCGCGAGGAGCGCGCGCCCGCGCAGCCGGCCCTGAGCGCCGCGGTCTACCGCGCCAGGGCGCAGATGGTGGCTTTTGTGGTGAACGCCACGCGCGGCAGCCCTGCGGCGTCGGTGATGGGCGTGCCGGAACTGCTGGCCGCGCTGACCGACGTTGCCTCGTTTTCCAGCGAGCGCATCACCACCTACACCTTTTTGCTGATCTTCTACATGCTGCTGGTGGCCGTGGTGCATAAGCTGGCCCATGTATGGCAGTCGCGCCTGGCCCTGAGCGGGGGCGCCTATGCTTGAGCTGCTTGCGCGCTTCCTGCCGGAGTTCCTGTCGGGCCTGCTGGTGAACTTCCAGATCGCCATCTGCGCGCTGCTGGGTGGCATGCTGCTGGGGGCGCCGCTGGCGGCGGCGCGCTTTCATAACGGCCTGGCCGCCGCGCCCGCCGCATGGCTGGTCGCGGTCATGCGGACCGTGCCGACTTTTGTGGTGATGTTCTTTTTGGTCAACGTCGTGCCGGGCTTTCACCTGGGCCAGCGGCAGTTCGCCATGACACCCTGGCTGGCGGTGGTGCTCTCGCTCACGCTGTATGCGGCGGCCTATGTGTCCGACCATGCGGTCGAGGCCATGCGGCAACTGCGAAGCGGCTCGCCGGTGGCAGCCATGCTGTTTGTGATGGGCCTGGTGCGCGCCTTCTTTGTGATGGTGCTGTCCTCAGGCTTCGGCGCCGCGGTGGGTGTGGTCGAGGCCACCACCGTCACGCTGCGCACCATTGAAACCCTGCCCAAGGCCGGCGACAGGCTGCTGCTGATCGCCCTGGTGATCCTGGTCTTCACAGCGTGCTTCCAGCTGATCTACCACCTGATCAACCACTGGCGCGGCAGGCTGAACCAGCGTTTTCACCGGCCCGTGCAGGCGGCGCGGCTGGAAGGGGCTGAGCAGCCCTGAGCCGGGGCGCCGGGGAAGCTCAGGGCCGCAGGTAAGCCCAGCCTTCGTGCTGCTTCTTCATGATCTCGGTCACGCCGGCCGGCACATAGCTGATGCCGGCCAGCATGTCGTCCTTGCCGAGCTTCTGGGCGCGCATGGTGTTTTCACAGGCGCTGACCTTGATGCCGGCTTTGGCGGCATCGGCGATGCGCGAACCAGTGGGTGATTCAAGCTTGAGCATGCTGATGCCGGGCCCGTAGGCGACGATCTCGATGTCGACATTGGCCGCGCCCACGTCGTCCTGCAGGTTCTTCGCATTGTTGAGCGCCAGGTTCCACTTGGCCGGATCGTTGTCGCTGACCTGGATCACGATGCCCTGGCGTTTGGCGCCTGCGGACTGGGCATAGGCAAGCGGCAGCATGAGGGCGATGGCGGCGGTGGCGCCGGCCTGGAGTACGAGTCTGCGGTTCATGTTGGAAAGTCTCCTGAAGGGTGGCTTATTTCAACACAACGGCCGAATGAAACAAGCCCCCAGACCGCACTGTGGCGCTCCGGGGGCTTGCTGGTTTTTCCGGCTTTTGCCGGGGCTGGCTTTATTCGCCCGAAGCCAGGGCTCCCGAGGTGGCGGCCGCCGCGGCGGGCGTGGGGGCCTTGGAGGCCGCGTCACCGTGGCCGTCCGCGTGGATGTGATGGTCGGGCGACTTGATCAGCTTGAGGATGAACACCGTCGTCTGCCACAGGGCCAACACACCGATGACACCCAGCAGGGTGGCGCTGATGGGGCGGTTGACGAAGACGTTGAAGCTGCCGCGGCTCAGCAGCATGGCGCGGCGGAAATTCTCTTCCAGCATGGGGCCCAGGATGAAGCCCAGCAGCAGCGGGGCCGCTTCCATGTCCAGGCGCAGGAACAGGTAGCCGATGAAGCCGAACACGGCGGTGGTGTAGATGTCGTCCAGGCTGTTGTTGATGCTGTAGGTGCCCACGCAGCAGAAGAACAGGATGGCCGGGAACAGCACGGTGTAGGGGATCTTGAACACCGACAGCCAGTAACGCACCAGGGGTACGTTCAGGATCAGCAGGAAGCAGTTGCCGATCCACATGCTGGCCACCAGGCCCCAGAACAGGTCAGGGTGGGTGCCGATCATGTTGGGGCCGGGCTGAATGCCCTTGACCACGAAAGCCGCCATCATCAGCGCCATGACGGCGTTCTCGGGAATGCCGATGGCCATCAGCGGGATGAAGCTGGTGCGCGCGGCGGCCTCGTCGGCGGCGGCCTGACCCGCCACGCCTTCGATGCAGCCGGTGCCGATTTCATGCTTGTACTTGCTGAGCTTCTTGTCGGCGGCATAGGCGGCGAACTGGGCGATGGTGGGGCCGCCGCCGGGCAGGATGCCGAGGACGGAGCCGATCACGCTGCCGCGCAGCGCGCTGGGGATGATGCGCTTGAACTCGGGCCAGGTGGGCATGAGCTTGATCTTGCCGTTGAAGGGCGTGAGCACATTCTTGTTGTCGAGGTTTTTCACGACCTCGGCGATGCCGAAGCAGCCCAGCGCGATGCTGATCAGGCCGATGCCATCCATGAGGAAGGGCAGGTTCATGGTGTAGCGCGCCGTGCCGCTGTTCACGTCGGTGCCGACCATGCCGAGCAGCACGCCGACCATGGCCATGGCCAGGCCGTTGAGCAGGCTGCCGCTGCTGACAAAGCTCACGCAGAAGAAGCCCAGCAGCATCAGCGCGCAGTAGTCGGCCGGCCCGAACAGGAAGCCGACTTCGCCCAGCGCGGGCGCCATGGTCGAGAGCACCACGATGGCCACGGTGCCGCCGATGAAGCTGGAGACGCCGGCGGTGAAGAGCGCCAGGCCGGTCTTGCCCTTGAGCGTCATCTGGTAGCCGTCTATACAGGCCACGATGCTGCTCGCGTGCGGGATCTTCATGGTGATGGCGCTCACGCTGTCGCCGTATTGCGCGCCGTAGTAAATGCCGGCCAGCATGATGAGGGCGCCGCCGGTGGGAATGGAATAGGTCAGCGGCAGCAAGAGGCTGATGGTGGACAGGGGGCCCAGGCCGGGCAGCAGCCCGATGAGCGTGCCCACCGTGCAGCCCAGGGCGCAGTACATCAGGTTTTGAAGCGTGAGCGCGTGTTCGAAACCGAACGCGAGGTTGTGCAGGACGTCCATATCAGTACAGGGGCAGGCTCAGGCCCAGCAGGTGTTTGAAGGCGAAGGCCACGGCGATCAGGCCAAGGGAAATCTTGACGTTGCGCACCAGCGAGTACGAGGTGCCGGCCAGGGTTGAGCAGAACACCAGGAAGATGATCCCCAGGATCATGTTGACGAACTGGGAGAGCAGCGAAAAGCCGACCAGGCTGGCCAGGATGATGCTGATGTTCTTGAGGCTGTAGTTCAGCGGAACGGGGTCGACAAAGTGCGAACGCACCACGGTGAGCACGCCGATGACGAACAGGAAGGAGCTCACCAGCAGCGGAAACAGCCCGGGCCCGGAGCGGCTCAGTTCGCCCATGGTGTAGTTGAAGGACACCCCGCCGAAGATCAGGGCGATCGCCATGAGGCACAGCCCCCGGACGAAGTTGCGGTTGTTCATGTTCATGTGGGGTTGCTCCATGGCTGCGCCGCGGAGGGCGTTGTCGCAAACGGGGGGTGGGTCATCCGTGTCTCCTTCAGGTGGTGTCCCGGCCAGCCGCCGCAGGAACAATGCGGTCGGCGGGGTGTCCAGGTTGGAGGGGATGTTAGGAAGCGAGGCTTCCAATCGGCTTTCGTTTTGCGCGGCCGGGGCCAAAATACGTGTTATCACTAACGGGTGATGAGTCCGCGGACAAGCCTTGTTCTTCCTCTGGGAAAGGGGGCGAAATGGATTTGCTCCCTCCCCCTTTGGGGGAGGGTAGGGGTGGGGGCGAGCAGCCTGTGCATGGCGCGGTGGAATATTGATCCGCCGCTGCCCTCACCCTAACCCTCTCCCAGAGGGAGAGGGGACAAGATAAGCGGCAGGCGCAGGGCGGCGCGCAGGCCGCTGCCGGACACCGGGTCGGCCAGTTCGATGTCGCCACCGTTGCGCCTGGCGTAGGCGCGCGCGATGGACAGGCCCAGGCCGGCGCCGCGCGCGCCTCTTTCCGCACCCTGGCCGCCCGAGTGGAAGCGTTCAAAGACTTCCGCGCGCCGCGCCTGGGCAATGCCGGGGCCGTCGTCGCAAACCTCGGCGAAGGCCACGCCGTCCCGGCTTCGCGCCGTCACGGTGATGTGGCCGCCGGGCGGCGTATAGATGATGGCGTTGTGCACCAGGTTGGAAAGCGCCTCGTGCAGCTCGGGCTCGCGGGCCAGCACCGGCACCGCGGGTGTGGCGGTCTCTTGCGCCGCGCCGGTGTCCGCCGCCTCTCCCCTGGCATCCACCCAGCCCAGGTCCAGGTTTTTCTCATGGGCCAGCGCTAGGTGCTGCAGCACCACCTCGCGGGCGATGGCATTGAGGTCGACGACGGCGGGTGTGCCGGCGGGCGGCGCGCTGTCGCTCGCGTGGGCCAGCGACAGCAGTTGCTCGCACAGGCGCCGGCTGCGCGCGATCTGGGCGACCATGGCGCGCAGGGTGGCGTGCAGCTGTTCGGTGTCTTTCTGGCGCAGCGCCACGCCCGCCTGCGTGAGCATGATGGCCAGCGGCGTGCGCAGCTGGTGCGAGGCGTCGGCCAGGAACTGGGACTGCTGTTCCAGCAGGTCGCGGTAGCTGGCCAGGTGCTGGTTCAGGGCCTCGACCAGCGGCGCCACTTCATGCGGCACGCCGCTGGTGTCCAGCGGCTTGAGGTCGGCGTGCCTGCTCTCCAGCACGGACCTGCGCAGCCGCTCCAGCGGCTGCAGCGACCAGGTCACGCCGAGCCAGACCAGCAGCATCATCACCAGCACCATGCGCGCGTCGCGGATCAGCTCTTGCCGCAGCGTGGCGGCCTGCGCCCGTTCGCGCGGAATGGTGCTTTCCGCGACCTGGACCCGCAGGGTGAAGGGCCGGCCGTGCCCATCCTGCACCTGGCTTTGCAGCGCCACCACACGCACCGCGCGGCCCGCGTGGAAACTGTCGTACCAGACGGGCGAGGGCGCGTTGCGGGCATCAGGATCCGGCGATGAAGCAGGGGGGGGCGGCGCGGGCAGCTCGGTTCCGCCCAGCAAGGTGAGTTCGCCCAGGCTGGCGTTTTCGGCCTGCGTCTGTGTTTGTGTTTGTGGCAGAGGTGCCAGACTCACATGCAGGTATTTCTGGAGGGGGTTGTCGGCGCCGAACAGGGCTTGCACGCCAGCCGGCGCGTTCAGCCGCAGCGAGCCGTCGCGACCGGGCGCCACGCTGCTCTGGAGTGCGTGCGCGGCTTCGAGCATGCTCTGGTCGTAGGCATCCTGCACCTGGTTTTCCAGGGCGCGGTAGTCGTTCCAGCTGTCCAGGGCCAGCAGGCCCAGGATGGCCGGGAGCAGCAGCGTGAGCAGGCGCGGGCGTATGCCGAAGCGGTCGGGGTCAGTGCGCAGTATCTTCATGCGCGGCCTGTTCGGGGGCCATGCATTCCAGCATGTAGCCCAGGCCGCGCACGGTGACGATGCGCACGTCACCGCCCTCCAGCTTGCGGCGCAGCCGGTGCAGCACCAGTTCGATGGCATCCGGGCCGGCGTTGCTGTCGGCCGGGAAGACCTTGCCCGAGAGCTGCGATTTCTCCACCGGCGTGCCGCTGCGCGCCAGCAACACGGCCAGGGCGGCGCTTTCGCGCGGCGTGAGCTGCAGCAGCGTGCCGCCCAGCGTGAAGGCGCGGCTGTCGTGCGGGCATGACAGCGAGCCGCATTGCAACGGCGCATGCGAGCGGCCCCGGCTGCGCCGCACCAGCGCGGCGAGGCGGGCCTCGAGCTCTTCAAGGGCAAAGGGTTTGCTCAGGAAGTCGTCGGCCCCGACGTTCAGGCCCTTGACCCGGTCCTGCAGCGAGCCCTGGGCGGTCAGCACCAGCACGGGCGTGCGGTTGCCGTCCTTGCGCAGCTCGGCCAGCAGCGCCAGGCCGTGCTTGTCGGGCAGGCGCAGGTCGAGCACGACAGCGTCATAGTCGTTGCCGGCCAGCAGCGACTCGGCCGTGGCGGCGTCGGGCGCGTGGTCGGACACATAACCGCTTTGCTTGAAGGCGCGCAGCAGCCATGCCGCCATTTCGGCTTCGTCTTCAACAAGCAGCAATCGCATATCGGTGCGGGCCGGGGGCCGAGTGTAGGGGCAGCCAGTTTAGCGCTGGATGTCTCCCAGGCACAGGTACTTCATCTCCAGGTACTCGTCCATGCCGTGGCGCGAGCCCTCGCGGCCCAGGCCCGACTGCTTGACGCCGCCGAAGGGCACATGCTCGGTCGCGATCACGCCCGCATTGATGCCCACCATGCCGTATTCCAGCGCCTCGGCCACGCGGTAGATGCGGCCGATGTCGCGGCTGTAGAAATAGCTGGCCAGGCCGAACTCGGTGTTGTTGGCCGCGTCGATGGCCTCCTGGTCCTTTTGGAAGCGGAACACCGGCGCGAAGGGGCCGAAGGTTTCTTCCCGGGCGCACAGCATGTCGGCGGTGGCTTCGGACACCACGGTGGGCTCAAAAAACTGTCCCTTGAGCTTGTGGCCGCCCGCGAGCAGTTTGCCGCCTTTGGCCATCGCGTCGTCCACATGGCGCTGCACCTTCTCGACGGCGGCATCCTCGATCAGCGGGCCCTGCACCACGCCGTCCTCAAAGCCGTTGCCGACCTTGAGCGCCTTGACCTTGGCGGCGAATTTTTCGACGAACTGGTCGTAGACGCCGTCCTGTACATAGATGCGGTTGGCGCAGACGCAGGTCTGGCCGGCGTTGCGGTATTTGCTGGCCATGGCGCCTTCAACGGCCGAATCCACATCGGCGTCGTCGAACACGATGAAGGGCGCGTTGCCGCCCAGCTCCAGCGCGAGCTTCTTGACGCTGGGCGCGCTTTGCGCCATCAGGATGCGGCCGACTTCGGTGGAGCCGGTGAAGCTGATGTGGCGCACCACGTCGCTGGCGCAAAAGACCTTGCCCACGGCGATGCTGTTGGCGCTGTCGGCGGTCAGCACATTGAGCACACCTGCCGGGATGCCGGCGCGGATGGCCAGCTCGGCGGCGGCCAAGGCCGTCAGCGGCGTGAGTTCGGCCGGCTTGATGACCACGGGGCAACCGGCGGCCAGGGCCGGGGCGACTTTGCGCGTGATCATGGCCAGCGGGAAGTTCCAGGGCGTGATGGCGGCGCACACGCCGATGGGCTGCTTGATGACCATCAGGCGACGGTTGTTGTCGAACTGCGGCAGGGTTTCGCCGTTGACGCGCTTGGCCTCTTCGGCGAACCACTCGACAAAACTCGCGCCGTAGGCGATCTCGCCCTTGGCTTCGGCGAAGGGCTTGCCCTGCTCGGCGGTCATGATGCGGCCCAGGTCTTCCTGGTTGGCCATCAGCAGCTGGAACCACTTGAGCAGGATGGCGTGGCGCTCCTTGCCGGTCTTGCTGCGCCAGGTGGGCCAGGCGGCGTTGGCGGCGGCGATGGCGGCTTCGGCGTCCTGCGGGCCCAGGTTGGCCACGTCGGCGAGCTTCAGGCCGGTGGCGGGATCGTTCACGTCAAAACGGGCCTTGCCCGCGACCCACTGGCCGTTGACCAGTGCGTCGGTCTTGAAAATGCTGGGGTCTTTGAGCAGGGAGATGGGGGAAGTTTTCATGTCCATGAGCGGGTCCTTAAGGCGTGAAGATGCGTGGGGGAATGTGGGAAGGCGTGAGGAGGCGTGAGGAAGCTGTGGGGCAGCGAAAAGGGCAGCAAAAAACCGTCAGCTGATTTTGACAGTTTTCAAGGAGAGCCACGAAGGGCAAGCGGGTACGCGACCCGCGCAAAGGGTTTCAAGGCTGGGCGGCGGCGCTGCGGGGGTGCTGGCCGCTACTTCATGCGCTGGGCGAACAGCTTTTCCAGCGCCGCCCCGCCGGCCCGTGTCCAGAAGCCCGGGTCAAAAGCCAGCGAACGGCGCATGTTGCCGGGCGCCGATGGCAGGTCGCTGCCCGCCATGGAAAGGTCCGTGATGGGCGCGCTGGCGGCCGGCCGGCTGCGGCCGGTGTCGTAGCGCAGGATGGCGTTGAGGTGCGTGGGGCCATAGGGAATTTCACGCGAAAAGGCCAGCTGCGCTTCTTCCGAGGTGGCGAAGCTGATGAAGTTGCGCGCCAGCTCCAGCCTGGGTGTGCCTTTGATGATGACCCAGTAGTCCAGCTCATACACGGCGTCCATCCATGAAATCGCCAGCGGGCTGAGGCGCTCGCGGTTGGCCGCGGCGATGCGCCCGTTGAAGGCGGTGGACAGCGTGGTTTCGCCGGAGGCCAGGCGCTGGGGCGGCTGGGCGCCGGACTCCCACCAGACGATATGCGGCCTGAGCTGTTCGAGCTTGGCCAGGGCGCGCCTGGCGCCGGCCTCGGTGGCCAGCGTGGCGTACACGTCGCGGCGATGCACGCCGTCGGCCATCAGCGCGATTTCCATGTTGTAGCGCGCGCCCTTGCGCAGCCCGCGCTTGCCGGGAAAGCGCTGCACGTCCCAGAAGTCCTGCCAGTTTTTCGGCGCCTCTTTGAACCGGCCGGGTTCGTAGGCCATCACGGTGGCCCATACAAAAGCACCGACGCCGCATTCCTGCACGGTGCCCGGCAGCAGCATGCCGGCGTGGGGAATGCTGCCGCGGTCCACGCGTTCGAAAAGGCCGGCATCGCATCCCGCCTTCAGGTCGGCGGATTCCACTTCGACCACGTCCCATTCGTTCTTGCGCCCGTTGACCATGGCGCGAATGGCCGCGAGATCGCCCGGGTATTCAAGCCCTCTAGCCTCGGTTTTATAGGCTGCCTTGAAGGGCTGGATGAAGGCTGCGTCCTGCGCCTTGCCGTTGGCCCCGCCGAAGTTGGCGACGGTCAGTCCCTGCTGCGGTGTTTGAGCTGGGGTTTGGGCTTGGGCGGACAGCACCAGGCTGAAGGCTGCGACGAGCGTGGAGAGATGGAGCGTTTTCATGGGAGCGTGTCTTTCAATTCGATTTCCACAAACCGGAATTCCTGTGTGCCCGTGTTGATGACGTTGTGCGCCACGCCCGCGGGCCGCGCATAGGCCTGGCCCGCGCCCAGGCTGACTTCATGCCCGCCTATGCCCAGGGTGCCGCCGTTGAGCGGCACCACCACGTAGGGGCGGGTGTGGACGTGGTGGCCGGTTTCGGCGCCCGGCGCGAAGCGCCATTCGGTCACGACGACTCTTTCGTCGTCGACGTGCACGAATGCGGTGGCCTGGGTGGGCGGGGTATTGTCTGGGTGCATGCTTGCCCTCGGTGGTGAAGATGCCGCGATCAGCGGCGCCGCCCGCGCAGCCACTCCAGCAGCAGCAAAAGGGAGGTGGTAAACAGGATCAGCAAGGTCGCCACGGCGGCGATGGTGGGCGAGATGTTTTCCCGGATGCCGTTGAACATCTGGCGCGGCAGGGTGGCCTGGTCGGTGCCCGCCAGGAACAGCGTGACCACCACTTCGTCAAACGAGGTAGCAAAGGCGAACAGCGCACCGGAGATCACCCCCGGTGCGATGACCGGCAGGGTGATCCTGAAGAAAGTCCGCAAAGGCGTTTCGCCCAGGCTGAGGGATGCCCTGACCAGGTTGTGGTTGAAGCCCGACAGCGTTGCCAGCACCGTGGTGAGCACAAAAGGCGTGCCCAGCGCCGCGTGCACGGCAATCAGGCCCAGGTAGCTGTCGGCCAGCCCCAGCGGCGCGAAGTAGAGGTAGGTGGCCACGCCCACCACGACGATGGGCACCACCATGGGCGCGATGAGGATGCCCATGAGCAGGCTCTTGAAGCGGAAGTTGGTGCGCGACAGGCCGACGGCGGCGAGGGTGCCCAGGGATGTAGCGATCAGGGTGGCCGCGGGCGCCACGATGAAGCTGTTCTTCGCGGCGCGGGCCCACTCGGGTGAATCCATCAGGTTGTGGTACCACTTCAGCGACCAGCCCGGGATGGGATAGGCCAGGAAGGAGCTGTCGGAAAAGGACAGCGGTATGACGACCAGGATGGGCGCCAGCAGAAAAATGAGGATGGCGACGCAGGCCGCGCGCACCAGCCACCAGCCGGCCTTGTCGGCCGTGGTGGCGTAGCGCGGAAATGCGGGGCCGTGGAAGATTTTGGGCATGGTCGGTGAAGGGTGGAAAGTTCTGCGTCGGGGAATTGCCGCTGGGAAAAGTCAGCCCATGCTGAGTTCGGTTTTGCCAATGCGCCGATAGACGCTGTACAGCAGCATGGTGGCGGTCAGCAGCAGCGCGCCCAGCGCACAGGCCATGCCCCAGTTGATCTGCACGTTGGTGTAGCGCGCGATGTAGTAGCTCAGCATCTGGTCGTCCGCGCCGCCGAGCAGGGCGGGGGTGACGTAATAGCCGATCGAGAGGATGAACACCAGCAGGGCGCCGGCGCTGATGCCCGGATAGGTTTGCGGCACGTAGACGCGAAAGAAGGCGGCCAGGGGCGCGCTGCCCAGCGACACCGCGGCCCGCACATAGGTCGGCGGCACATTCTTCATCACGCTGTAGAGCGGCAGGATCATGAAGGGCAGCAGGATGTGCACCATGGCGATCACCACGCCGGCACGGTTGAACAGCAGCGGCAGGGGACTGTCTATGAGGCCTATGCCCATCAGCCCGCGATTGACCAGGCCTTCGGATTGCAGCAGCACGATCCAGGCGGCCACCCGCACCAGGATCGATGTCCAGAAGGGCACCAGCACCAGGATCATCAGCAGGTTGGCCTTGCGCGCCGGCAGCGAGGCCAGCCACCAGGCCAGTGGGTAGCCCAGCGCCAGGCAGAACACGGTGACGATAAAGCTGATCTGGAAGGTGCGCAGCAGGATGGGGCTGAAGGCGCGCAGCTCGGGGGGCATCCGTTCGATATCGCCCTGGCTGTCGCGCCGCAGGTCCACCGATGCGAGCAGGTAGTCGGGCGTCCAGCGCGAACCGTTTTTGGCGATGGCCTGCCAGAAAGGCGGGTCCGCCCAGCGGGGATCGAGCTGGAGCAGCCTGCCCTTTATTTCCTCGGGCGAGCCCGTGACGGGCAAGGCGCGAAACGCGCCCATCACCAAAGAGCGCGCGCCGGGCACTTCAGAGTTGAGTCTTCGCGCCAGCGCACCGGCGTCCGAGCTGTCGGCAAGGTGGCCCAGGTCCTCCACCAGCGCCGCATAGCTTGCGGCCGCCGGTGGCGCCTGCGGGTTCCAGCCCTCCAGGCTTTTGACCGTGCGGGGCAGGGCGCCCACCACCTCCGGGTTTTCAATCGCGCGCTGCAGCAGGGCGGCGATGGGAATGAGCAAGGTCAGCAGAAGAAACACCAGCAGCGGCACCGTCAGGGCGAAGGCGCGCCATTTCTGGCGGGCATTGGCCCGGGACAGCGCCCGGCGCAGCGCGCGGGCATCTTCGCCCTGGAGGGCTGCGTGGCTGGTGGAACTGTTCATGCTGGCCTGCTCCCCGGGTTTACTGCGTAGCCCAGGCGGCGAAACGTTTTTCCAGTGCCTCGCCCTGGTCGGCCCAGAAGCCGACATTCATCTGGATGGCCTCTTTTGCGTTGGCCGGCGAGGTCGGCAGGTCGTCCAGCACCTTTTTGTCCAGCTTGGCCAGGGCCTTGGTGTTCACCGGGCCGTAGGCGATGTTCTGCGCGTACACGGCCTGCGTGGCGGGCTGGCTGGCGAAGGCGATGAACTTCATCGACGCGTCCTTGTTGGGCGCGCCTTTGGGGATGACCCAGTAGTCCAGGTCGTAGATGCCGCCCGGCCAGTAGATCTTCAGGTTGCGGCCTTCGCGGTTGGCCGCGTCGATGCGGCCGTTGTAGACCGTGCTGAGGGCGACGTCGCCGGCCACGAGGAACTGGGCGGGCTGGGCGCCGGCTTCCCACCACTGGATGCTGGGCTTGAGTTCGGCGAGCTTCTTGAATGCGCGGTCGGCGCCGTCCTTGGTGGCCAGAACCTTGTAGACGTCGGCGGGCTTGACGCCGTCGGCCATCAGCGCGAACTCCAGGTTGTAGCGGGCGCCCTTGCGCATGCCGCGCTTGCCAGGGATCTTTTTGACGTCCCAGAAGTCGGCCCAGCTGGTGGGGGCGGTCTTGACCTTGTCGGCATTCCAGGCCATCACGGTGGACCAGACGAAAACGCCGACGCCGCATTCGTTCACGGCGGCGGGAAGGAAGTCTGCCTTGTTGCCGATCTTGCTGAAGTCGATCTTTTCGAACAGGCCTTCGTCACAGCCGCGCTGCACGTCGGGTGCCTCGACCTCGACCACGTCCCAGGTGACCTTCTTGGTTTCGACCATGGCCTTGATCTTGGCCTGCTCACCGTTGTATTCGCCGGCGATGACCTTGGTGCCAGTTTTTTCATAGGGCTCGTAATAAGCCTTCTTCTGGGCATTGGCGTTGGCGCCGCCGAAGTTGATGACGGTGATCTGCTGCTCCGCGAAGGCGGGCGCGGCCAGGCACGAAGCCATGGCGATGGTGATGATGTGTTTCTTCATGGTGCTGTTTCCTCGTGGGTTGATGAAAGTGAAAGCGGACGTTTGAAAATGATTGGGAACGGTTGGGAACTAGGGGGAGAACGGGCGGCTACACCGCATAGATGCGCGTGAACGCAGCCGGAAATTCGAGATGAACAGGCTCCCCCGGTTGCGGCGGCGCCAGGCCGTCCAGCAACGTCAGGGGCAGCTTGACCGTGGCTTCAGCCTGGCCGCCGCCGATTTCGCAGAGCAAGCGCAAGTGGTCGCCGAAATAAATGACCCGGGCCACGCGGGCCGGCAGCGTGTTGGCGGCCGACGCCGGCGCCTGGCGGTGCAGCACGATGCGCTCGGGCCGGATATAAGCCGCAACTTGCGCGCCGGCGGGCGCCTGGTTGACGTTGATTCCATCAAGTACGCCGCCGTCCGCCAGTTCGAGGCTCGCCGTATTTCCTATGGTGGAGAGCCTGCCCTTGAGCACGGTGCTGTCGCCCACGAAGCCGGCCACAAAACGGTTGGAGGGCGTCTCATACAGCGCTTCGACGGGAGCCAGCTGCTGGATTACCCCATCGTTGAACACCGCCACGCGGTCGCTCATGGTCAGCGCCTCTCCCTGGTCGTGCGTGACGTAGACAAAGGTCACGCCCAGCTGCTTGTGCAGTTCCTTGAGTTCAATCTGCATGTGCTCGCGCAACTGCTTGTCGAGTGCGCCCAGGGGTTCGTCCATCAGCACGAGCTGGGGCTCGAACACCAGCGCGCGCGCCAGTGCCACGCGCTGCTGCTGGCCGCCTGAAAGCTGGCCGGGCAGGCGGTCGGACATGCCCGACAGGCGCACCATGTCGAGCGCGCGCTTTACGCGGCTTGCCTGGTCGGCCTTGGAGACCTTGCGCACCGTGAGCGGATAGGCCACGTTCTGGCCCACGGTGAGGTGCGGGAACAGCGCGTAGTTCTGGAACACCATGCCGAAGTTGCGCTTGTGCGGCGGGGTGCCCGTGATCTGCGCGCCGTTGAGGAAAATCTCGCCCGCCGTGGGAGACTCGAAACCGGCGAGCATCATCAGCGTGGTGGTTTTCCCGGAGCCCGAAGGGCCCAGCAGGCTCAGGAACTCCCCGCGATGGATGTCGAGGTCAAGCTGCTGCACGACAAGCTGCTCGCCGTCATAGGTTTTCTGCACGCCCGCAAAGCGCACGAGGACATCGTGATCAGTCATCGGTTTTTTCCTGAGCTTGTCACGGAGATCAGCGCGTTGCAGCGAAGCTGTCGGCCAGGATTTTCAGGCCTTCGTCGAGCAGAGCGTCGGACGCCGTGAGGGGAACCAGAATCCGGATCACGTTACCGTAGGTGCCGCAGGAGAGCAATATCAGCCCGCGCCGGGCGGCCTCGGCCACCACACGCTTGGTCAGGGCCGCGTCGGGGCGGGACGGGTCCGCGTTTTCAAAGAGCTCTATGGCCACCATGGCGCCCAGGCCGCGCACGTCGCCGATGGATTTTTCCTTCTCGGCGATGGCGCGCAGGCCTTTGACCAGGTGGGCACCCAGGGTTTTGCTGCGCTCCAGGAGTTTTTCTTCCTGGAAAACCTTGAGTACCGCAAGCGCCGCGGCACAACCGATGGGACTGCCGGCATAGGTGCCACCCAGGCCGCCGGGGCCGGGCGCGTCCATGACTTCGGCGCGGCCGACCAGGCCCGCGATGGGGAAGCCGCCCGCCATGGATTTGGCGGTGGCTATCAGGTCCGGCGCGGCGGGCCATTGTTCGCTGGCAAACCAGGTGCCGGTGCGGCCGGCGCCTGTCTGCACTTCGTCGGCGATCAGCAAAATGCCGTGCCGGTCGGCCAGCGCCTTCAGGCGGTTGATGAATTCGGGTGGGGCGACGTAAAAGCCTCCTTCGCCCTGCACCGGTTCAACGATGAAGGCCGCCACGCGCTCGGGTTCGACGTCGTTTTTGAGGATTTGCTCCACCGAATGCAGCGCCTGGTCAATGCTCACGCCGTGCAGGGCGTTGGGGAATTCGGCATGGAACACTTCGCCGGGGAAGGGGCCGAAGCCCAGCTTGTAGGGCGCCACCTTGCCGGTCATGCCCAGCGTCATGTTGGTGCGGCCGTGGTAGCCGCCCGTGAAGGCGACGACACCGGGGCGCTTGGTGTAGGCCCGCGCCACCTTGACGGCGTTCTCGACAGCCTCGGCGCCGGTGCTCAGCAGCAAGGTCTTTTTGGCGAAATTGCCGGGTGCCAGGGCGTTGAGCTTTTCCGCCAGTTCGACATAGGGCTCATAGGCGACCACCTGGAAGCAGGTGTGTGTGTAGAGGTCGAGCTGGGCTTTGACCGCGGCAATGACTTCCGGATGCAGGTGGCCGGTGTTGAGCACGGCGATGCCGCCGGCGAAGTCGATATAGCGGCGGCCTTCCACGTCCCACAGTTCGGCGTTTATCGCCCGGCTGGCAAAAATCTCGTGTGCCTGGCCGACACCGCGCGTCACGGCGGCTTGGCGGCGCGCCATCAGGGCGGCGTTGGTGGAGGTTTGGTTTGACTGCATGATGAAGATGATTTCAAGGTTTAGTGAGGGAACGGGGTGGACTTTAAAAGTCCGCGCCGGGCCAGTCCATGTACAGCTTTGCGTGCTTTTCAGCGCACTGTGCGGGTCTAGAATCCTGTACATGGATACCCCAACCTGGTGCATGAGGATTGCGATGCACAATTCGCCCTTTTTGGTTTTTTGATGCTCACACTTCGCCCGGAACTGCAGACCCCCCTGGTGAGCCAGATCGTTGACGGCTTGCGTGGAATGATCGCCGGGCAGGCGTTGAAACCGGGCGTCAAGCTGCCCTCCATCCGCGGTTTTGCCGCCATGCACGGCGTCAGCGTCTTCACGGTGGTGGAGGCCTATGACCGCCTGGTGGCCCAGGGGTGGCTTGTTTCCCGGGCCAATGCCGGGTTCTTCGTCAAGCGCAGGGGCGATGAGGGTGCATCGGGTGCGCCGTTTGCCCAGCCCCCGCAGCCGAAATTTGACGCGCGCTGGTATCTCAAGCAGATTTTCGAAAACCGCAACCTGCCGATGAAGCCCGGTTGCGGCTGGCTGCCGCACGATTTCCTGTTTGGGGATGCGCTGCGCCGCAGCATGCGGCAGCTGTCGACGGACGGCTCCTCCCTGGAAGGCTACGGCCTGCCCCATGGGCACATGGCGCTGCGCATGGTCATCATGGAGGCCATGGCCGAAAACCAGATACCGGTCGAGGTCGACCAGGTATTGCTGACGCAGGGCTCCAGCCAGGCGCTGGACCTGGTGGCCCGGCAGCTCCTCAAGCCGGGTGACACCGTGCTGGTGGACAACCCCGGCTACCCCAACCTGATGTTCATGCTGCGTTTTCTGGGGGCCAACCTGGTGGGCGTGCCGCGCACCCCCACGGGCTATGACCTCACCGCGCTGGAGTCGCTGCTGGCCGTGCACAAGCCAAAAGCTTTTTTCACGCAGCCCCGCCTGCAAAGCCCGACATGCTCGATTGCCTCGGCGGCCCACTTGCACCGCTTGCTGCAACTGGCCGAGACGCATGACTTCACCCTGGTAGAGAACGATATTTACGCCGACATGGACCCGACCTCGCGGTCCACACTGGCCAGCCTGGACCAGCTGCGGCGCGTGGTCTATATCGGCAGCTTTTCCAAAACCATTTCTCCCAACCTGCGCGTGGGCTACCTGCTGGCGCGCGGCGAGCTGATCGAGGACCTGGCCCAGCTCAAGATGATTTCAGGGCTGACATCCTCGGACATCGCCGAGCGGCTGACTTTCGGGGTGGTCACCGACGGCCGCTGGCGCAAGCACCTCAAGTCGCTTCGCGAGAAACTGGCCGCGGCGCATCGCAAGACCGAAAAAAACCTGACCGGCCTGGGTTTTGAGCTTTTCCACGAGCCGGGTGCCGGCATGTACCTGTGGGCCCGGCACCCGGACCTGCCGGACGGCGCCGTCCTCTCCAAGGAGGCGACACCCGAGGGCATCATGCTGGGCCCGGGGCAGCTGTTTCTGATGGAACCCCATCCCACGGGCTGGCTGCGCTTTAACGTGGCTTTCAGCGAGGATGAGCGCATCTGGCGCTTTTTGTCCCAGCGCATCGAGCTGGGCCGGCAAGCCGCCCAGTAGCGGCGGGTTTTCCCGCGGACTTCAGATTTCGATGACGCGGCGGGCAAAGCCCTCAAGGTAGTCCATCAGCTTGTTGGCGCCCAGCACCGCGGCGGCTTCGTCGCCCGTGGCGATGCCCTGGGCCAGTTCCATGTGAAAACGTGCGCCTTCGGCGATCTCGCCCTCATGCTGGTAGGCATACCAGAAGCGGCGGCACTGCACGATCAGCGGCACCACGCTCTTGACGGCCGGGCTGTTGCGGCAGGCCTCGTGGTTGACGACGTCCAGCTCATGGTCGGCCTCCATGTAGGCCTCCAGGTTGGCGCGTTCGGCGGCCTTGACCATCCTGGCCGCGCAGGCGACGATGGCCTTGCGCTGGACCGCGGTGGCGCGGCGCGCCGAACATGCGGCGACCACGCCTTCCAGCACCCGCCGCGTCATGATCACATCCAGGTGGTCGGCCAGGTCGATGTTGGAAACCAGCAGGCCGCGCCGGGGCTGCTGCACGATCAGGCCTATGGAGACCATGCGCAGCAAGGCTTCACGCACAGGGGTGCGGCCCAGCTGGGTGCGCTGGGCCAGGTCGGCCTCGACCACGGGGGCGCCGGGCTGGAGCTGCAAGGTGGCGATCATGGCCTCAATCGCGTCATAGGCGACGTCGGCTGCTCTGCGCTTTGCGGGTGTGGGCGGTGCGGTCTTGGACAGAGGCATGGTCGTGGTGGGCATCCGGGCGTTGCAGCAGCTTGCGTGAGCGCGCTGCCGACGTCAAGCCTACCAGACTGTGAACAGGTTCTTGAGCCGCCCGGGACCTTGGTCAGGGCAAACCATCATGCCCCGGAAGCAAAGCGGTGCTTGCCAGCGTGGCGATGCGAGCGGGCGACAAGGGCGGCCTGGGCGCGGGCGGCGTCCAGCCGAAAAGAAAATGCGCCGCCGCGCCGCAGACGCGGCCCTGGCAGGCGCCCATGCCGCAGCGCGTGTGCAGCTTGGCCTCGGTCCAGTTGCTGCAACCGGTGAGCGCGGCCTGTGGCACGTCTTCACAGCGGCAGACCAGCGTGTCGGGGCGTGCCAGGGTTTTGAGCGAGGGCGGCAGGATGAAGTGCCTGTGCAACTGGTCGGCAAAGGACTGCCAGTGCGCGCGCTCCGGCATATGGGCGTGTGCCGCGGCGCTTCCCTGAACCGCCGCAAGCCCGGCGATACGGCCTTGCGCGAGCGCGCGCTCGCTGCCGCCTATGCCTGTGCATTCGCCGGCTGCGTAGACACCGGTCACGCTGGTCGCTTGCAGGCTGTTGACCGCTAGCGCCTGCACGCCACCGCCTGCTGATGTGAGCGCGCAGCCCAGCAGCCGGCCCAGCTCGGTGTTGGGCACCAGGCCAAAGCCGCAGGCCACGCGGTCGCAGGCGATTTCTGTTTCGCGGCCGGCATGCCGCAGCCGTACGGACTCGACGCGGCCCGCGCCCTGCGCCGAGACCACGTGGGTGCCTGTGCGGTAGCGCGCATTGGCCAAGCCCAGGGCTTGTGTCGCCTTGCCGGGCCAGCGCAGCAGTTGCGCCGCAAAGCCCGCGACGGCCCGCAAGCCGGCCTGCTCGGCAATGCGCAGCACCCGCGCACCGGCCTGGCGTGCGGTGGCGGCGGCTACCAGCAGCAGCGGGCCGCTGCCGGCGATCACGATGCGTTCGCCCTCCACCGGCAGGCCGGTCTTCACCAGGGCCTGCAAGCCGCCGGCACCGGTGACGCCGGGCAGCGTCCAGCCCGGGAAGGGCAGCAGCAGTTCACGTGCACCTGTGCAGAGGATCAATTTGTCGTAGCGCTGCACCCAGCCCTGTTTGCTGTCTTCCAGCAGCAGCGCACCAGCGCCCGCCAGGCTCACCACGCGCGTGCCGCACAGCAGCCGCACGTTGGCGCAGCGAGTGAGTGCCTCGCGCATGCGCAGCGCCTGCGGCGGCAAGTGGGCGCCCGGGCCGTCGCGCCATATCTGGCCGCCGGGCGCCGGATTGTCGTCGATGATCACGATGCGGGCGCCGCTAGCGGCCGCGGCCAGCGCTGCCGCCATGCCGGCCGGCCCCGCACCGATGATCAATACGTCGCAATGCTCGACGGCCGTCGGTGGGCTTTCGATGGTCACGCAGCCGCCTCCACCACCATACCGTCTTCGCAGTGTGTCTGGCAGGCCAGCCGGCGCCGGCCGTCGATGTCGACACGGCATTCCTGGCAGATGCCCATGCCGCAGAATGGGGCGCGGGCTTCACCCTGCACGGAGCGGCGCGCCATGCCCATGCCCATGCCCATGCCCATGCCCATGCCCATGCGCGGGGCGTCCGCGATGCGCAGCGCCGCGGCCACGGACGTCCCCGCCTTGACCGACAGTGGCCGGCCGTTGACATGGAGCGTCACGGTGTCTGGTGTTTTCATGCTTGTGGGGTGTCTGCGGGCTGCCAGCCAGCATACCGCGCGGGATCGAAGGCGGGGCTTGCGCCGCTCATGGCGTTGCCCGTACTCCGCCGTGTCCCGCGGGTACCTGGTGGCGGCCGTGTTCAATAACTCGCCAGCGCCGTGGGCTGGGCATTCCTGAACGTGAACACCGTGACGGGCGCCTGGGTCATGTTGCCCTTATCGTCATAGCTGTAGGTGCCCGCGACGCCCTTGTAGCTGCCCTTGTAGATTTCGGCGGCGACCTTGGCCACGTCGATGGAGTCGGCCTTGCGCATGGCCTCGCCGATCAGCATGGTCTGGTCATAGAAGGATGCGCCGTAGGCGTCGGTGTCGAGGTTGAAGCGCTTTTTGTATTTGGCCTTGAACGCCGGTCCACCCGCGGCCTTTTCCAGCATTGAGCCGCCTTGCGCGCAGAAAACCGTGTCGTTCACCGCTTCGCCGCCGAGCTTGCCCATTTCGGGGCTGCAGAGCGTGTCGCCGCCCAGGAGCTTGGCGGTCAGGCCCAGTTGCTTCATCTGGCGCACCATGGGTGCGGCTTGCGGCGCATAGCCGCCGAAGAAGATGGCCTCCGGCTTCTGTGCCTTGAGATTGGTCAGGATGGAGAGGAAATCCACGGCCTTGTCGGTCGTGAACTCCTGCCCGACCACGGTGAGGCCCTGCTTTTTGGCTTCCTTGACGAATTCTTCCGCAACGCCCTGGCCGAACGCCGTGCGGTCGTCGATCACGCCGACCTTGCTGACCTTCAGGACCTTGGCGGCGTACACCGCCATGCTGGAGCCGATCTGCGAGTCGCTGGCAACGATCCGGAACAGGTTCTTGTAGCCGCCCTGGGTGACCTTGGGGTTGGTGCCGACGGTCGACAGCATGGCGCCGCCTTCGCTGTAGACCCGCGATGCGGGAATCGCAACGCCCGAGCAATAGGGGCCCATGACGTACTTCACCTTGCTGTCAACGAGTTTTTGCGCCGCGGCCACGCCGGTCTTGGCGTCGCACTGGTCATCCTCCGACTGCAGCTCGAACTTGAGTGTCTTGCCGCCCACCACCATTTTTTTGGCGTTGAGTTCCTCGATGGCCAGGCGGACACCGTTTTCGTTGTCCTTGCCGGCGAACGCGTTCGACCCCGAAAGCGGGCCGGTGTGGCCGATGGCCACGACCTGTTCCTGGGCCTGCGCCGCTGAAGCCAGCGCGATGGCGGCGATGACTATCAATGAACCGATGCTCTTGCGATGTGCCATGGGTGTCTCCTCGATGGTGGGGTGGTTGCGGGATTGGAAAAATTTAGGGGGCGGACTGGTACTTGGCGGGACGGGTGGCCAGGGCCTTTTTGACAATGCCTTCGACAAACTCGCGCTCGGCCCCTATCAGGGGGAGGCGCGGGCGGCGCATGTGCTCGGTGCCCACGCCGACGATGGCGTCGATGAGCTTGAGGTTTTGCACCAGCTTGGTGGAGACGTCCAGGTGCAGCATGGGCGTCATCCACTGGTAGAGCTTGAGCGCCTCGGCGAATTGGCCGGCCTTCATGAGGTCATACAGCGCCACGGTCTCGCGCGGGAAGGCGCAGCCCACGCCGGCCAGCAGGCCGTCGCAGCCCAGCGCCAGGCCTTCGTAGGCCAGGTCGTCCACGCCCAGGAAGAGCTGATAGCGGTCGCCCACCGTGTTGCGCAGGTCGGTAATGCGGCGGATGTTGTCGGTGCTCTCCTTGATGGCGACCAGCCATTCGCAGTCGGCCAGCTCGGCCATGTGCTCGGGCTTCAGGTCCACCTTGTAGGCGACCGGGTTGTTGTAGATCATGAGCGGCTTGCGCGCGGCTTCGGCCATGGTCCGAACATTGAGCATGGCTTCACGCGGGTCGGCCGCGTAAATCACCGAGGGCATGACCATGAAGCCGTCCACGCCAAGCTGGTTGGCGCCGGCGATGTAGCGCAGCGCCTCGCGGGTGCTGGTTTCAGAGACATTGGCCAGCACCGGGATGCGGCCCTTGCTGGTGTCGAGGGCGATCTTGGCGACCTGCAGCTTTTCCTCCAGCGTCAGCGTGCTGGCCTCGCCCAGCGAGCCGCAGGTCACCAGGCCGTGGATGCCGTTGCGGATCTGGAAGTCGATATGCCGGGCCGTGCCTTCGGCGTCAATGCTTTCGTCGGCGTGGAATTTGGTGGTGACGGCGGGAAAAATGCCTTGCCAGCGGGGGTTATTCAAGGGAGTACTCCTGAGGGCGGGTGGTTGAAGTTTGTCCAGTATAAATATATTTATAAAATATCAAAGAGATTTTTTCCGGGCGACGGCCTGACGCATGCGGCCTTGGTAGCGGCGCGGAAGGAAGCCGGGGGCCGGCAGGAGGGCTTGTCCCGGACGCGGCGCGGCGCGGGAGGCCCCACGCCTATAATCGAATGTTCAAGTAAATCAAGCGCTTAGGTGGGTTCGACGCAGTGGGTACGACCTGACGCCGGCGGCCGGCCCCCTTGCCAGACCACAAATTCAAGATGAGCCAGCCCACTTTCACCGTCGCCGACATTCGCAAGACCTTCCTCGATTTCTTCGCGTCCAAGGGCCACACCGTGGTGCCCTCCAGTTCGCTGGTGCCGGGCAACGACCCGACGCTGATGTTCACCAACTCCGGCATGGTGCAGTTCAAGGACGTGTTCCTGGGCACCGACAAGCGCCCCTATGTGCGCGCAGCCTCCGTCCAGGCCTGCCTGCGCGCCGGCGGCAAGCACAACGACCTCGAAAATGTGGGCTACACCGCGCGGCACCACACCTTCTTCGAGATGCTGGGCAACTGGAGCTTTGGCGACTACTTCAAGCGCGAGTCGCTCAAGTGGGCCTGGGAACTGCTGACCGAGGTCTACAAGCTGCCGGCCGAGCGCCTGATGGCCACGGTCTACCTGGAGGACGACGAGGCCTACGACATCTGGACCAAGGAAATCGGCCTGCCGCCCGAGCGCGTCATCCGCATCGGCGACAACAAGGGCGGCCGCTACAAGTCCGACAACTTCTGGATGATGGCCGACACCGGCCCCTGCGGCCCGTGCAGCGAAATCTTTTACGACCACGGCGAGCACATCCCCGGCGGCCCGCCCGGCAGCCCCGATGAAGACGGCGACCGCTTCATCGAAATCTGGAACAACGTGTTCATGCAATTCGACATGGCGGCCGACGGCAGCGTCACCAAGCTGCCCGCGCCCTGCGTGGACACCGGCATGGGCCTGGAGCGCCTGGCCGCCATCCTGCAGCACGTGCACAGCAACTACGAAATCGACATCTTCGAGGCCTTGATCAAGGCCGCCAGCCGCGAAACCGGCGAGAAGGACCTGGGCAACAAGTCGCTGCGCGTGATCGCCGACCACATCCGTGCCACCGCGTTTCTGGTGAGCGACGGCGTCAACCCGTCCAACGAAGGCCGCGGCTATGTGCAGCGCCGCATCATCCGCCGCGCGATCCGCCACGGCTACAAGCTGGGCAAGAAGACGCCGTTTTTCCACAAGCTGGTGGCCGACCTGGCCGGGCTGATGGGCGATGCCTATCCCAAGCTCAGGACCGATGAAGCCCGCATCACGGCCGTGCTCAAGGCCGAGGAAGAGCGCTTCTTTGAAACGCTGGAAATCGGCATGGGCATCCTGGACGCAGCCCTCGCTGGCGGCGCCAAGGTGCTGCCGGGCGAGGTGGCCTTCAAGCTGCACGACACCTACGGTTTCCCGCTGGACCTGACCAACGACGTATGCCGCGAACGCGACGTGACCGTTGACGACGCAGGCTTTCATGCCGCGATGGAAAAGCAGAAGGCCGCGGGCCGCGCCGCCGGCAAGTTCAAGATGGACAAGGCACTGGAATACACCGGCGCTGGCAACACCTTCACCGGCTATGAGCTGCTGGAGGAATCCGCCAAGGTGGTGGCGCTCTACGCCGACGGCGTGGCCGTGCAGGCGCTGAGCCCCGGGCAAACCGGTGTGGTCGTGCTGAACACCACGCCCTTCTATGCCGAAAGCGGCGGCCAGGTGGGCGACCAGGGTCGCCTGACGGCCGGCCCTTCGACAGGCTCAGGACGCACGGAATTTGTGGTGGACGACACGCTGAAGATCAAGGCCGATGTGTTCGGCCACCACGGCACGCAGGAGACGGGCACGCTCAAGGTCGGCGATGCGGTGACGGCGCAGGTCAATACCGCCGTGCGTGCCGCCACCGTGCGCAACCACAGCGCCACCCACTTGATGCACAAGGCCTTGCGCGAAGTGCTGGGCAGCCATGTGCAGCAAAAGGGCAGCCTGGTGAATGCCGAGCGCACGCGCTTTGACTTCACGCACAACGCACCGGTCACCGACGCTCAGATCCGTGAGGTTGAGGCCCGTGTCAATGCCGAAATCCTCTCCAACGTGGCGACGGATGCCAGCGTGATGGCGATGGAAGACGCACAGAAGACCGGCGCCATGATGCTGTTCGGTGAAAAGTACGGCGACAAGGTGCGGGTGCTGACCATTGGCTCCAGCAGGGAACTCTGCGGCGGCACGCACGTCGCGCGCACCGGCGACATCGGCCTGTTCAAGATCGTCGCTGAAGGCGGCGTGGCCGCGGGCGTGCGGCGCGTGGAGGCCGTGACCGGCGAGAACGCGCTGGCTTACCTGCAGTCGCTGGAATCCACGGTGCAGGCCGCGGCCGGTTCGCTCAAGGCCAGCCCTGCGGAACTGCAGGGCCGTATCGGCCAGGTGCTGGACCAGGTCAAGACCCTCGAAAAGGAAATCGCCGCGCTCAAGGGCAAGCTGGCGTCTTCGCAAGGTGACGAGCTGGCCACGCAGGCGATCGACGTCAAGGGCCTCAAGGTGCTGGCAGCCAAACTCGAAGGCGCCGATGCCAAGACCCTGCGCGACACCATGGACAAGCTCAAGGACAAGCTCAAGACCGCCGTCATCGTGCTGGCCGCGGCCGATGGCGACAAGGTGCAGATCGCCGCGGGCGTGACGGCCGACAGCGTGGGCAAGGTCAAGGCCGGCGAGCTGGTGAACTTCGTGGCCCAGCAGGTCGGCGGCAAGGGCGGTGGCAAGGCCGACATGGCCATGGCCGGCGGCACCGATGCGTCCAAACTCGGTGATGCGCTGAAGTCGGTGCAGGGCTGGGTGGCTGAGCGGGCCTGACAGCCTTTGCTTTCAAAGCGGGCCAAAAAGCACAAAGGCCGGTTTCCTTCGGGAGACCGGCCTTTTTCTTTGGCGTGTCACATGGCTCGCATGGCTCAAACGCCGGCCCAGAACACAGCGAACCACTTGTTCGGGTCGGTCCAGCACTTGATATGCCGGAAGCCGGCCTGTCGCAGCAGCGCGGCCATGCCTTCTTCCGTGTATTTGTAGGAGCATTCGGTGTGGATGCGTTCGCCAACCTGGAAGTGCCGCTCATGGCCGGGCCAGCACACCACTTGTTCGCTCGTGGCTTCCAGGTGCATTTCGATGCGCGATTGTGCCGTATTGAACAGCGCCACGTGGCGCCATCGCCGCAGGTCGAAATCCGAACCCAGCAACTCGTTGATGTTGAGCAGCAGGTTTTTGTTGAAGGCGGCGGTTACGCCCAGCGCGTCGTCATAGGCGGCCTCCAGGCGTGCCGTGTCCTTGACGAGGTCTATGCCCAGCAACAGCCCGCGGGCCTTGCCCTGCGCCGGATCGGCGATGTGCTGCAGGAACTGCAGGGCCTGCTCGGGATGGAAATTGCCCAGGCTGGAGCCGGGGTAAAAAAACACGCGGTCATGCGCCTGCACTTCATCCGGCAGCTTCAGCCCGGCCGAGAAATCCATGCCCAGGCCGATGATGTCGATCGCCGGAAAATTGTTTTGCACCTGCTCGGCCGCATCACGCAAAAAATCGACCGAGATATCGACCGGCACGTACTGGCGCGGCTGCAGGTGAGGGATCAGCGCCATGGCCTTGGCGCAGTTGCCCGCGCCCAGGTCGATCAGGCAGGGCTTGCGGATACCCGCGCCAACCAGGGTTGCCGTGATATTCGCATGCGATGCTTCAAAGATGCCGGCTTCGGTGCGCGTGGGGTAGTACTCGTCCAGGCCAGTGATGGCCTCGAAGAGTTTGGAACCCAGTTCGTTGTAAAAGAACTTGGGGGACACGGTGGCCGCTGCGGCAAGCAGCCCCTCCGTCAACTCCCGTGCCGTTGCCTGGCCTGCTCCGGCACTGTTGCCAGGACGGTAAAGGTCAATGAATTGCGGTGAAGCCGGAGGGAGCTGAAGGGAAAGCGCCGAGATGTTGAGTGGGAGGTTCAAGATCGCCTTTAGCTAAGGTTATTTGGTGATGACGTTAGATTTAAAAGCCGTTTGGAAAGAGCGTTTGTAGGACTGAACCGCTTTGGGCGCAAGCGCCACCGGCCAAATGCTGTCCTATATAGGGTTTGGGCCGACGGGCGGCAATGCGCCGCGCGGCTTTCAGGTGCGAAAGCCGCCTCTGGTGCTTGGTCGTCAGCCACTGCCGTTTCTTACAAAAGGGCGGATCTTGGCCTGGCGCATGAGGATGAGCCGGCTGCGCGCACCGGCATGCCGCGGGGCTGCTCAGGTCGTGGGCAGGGCTTGGCTTGTGTTGTCGGTCCCTAGTGCAAAGTGCTTCAGGGTGTCGCCTGCCATGCGGTAGCGCACCCACTCCGATTGCGGTTTTGCCCCCAGCGACTGGTAAAACTGGATGGCCGGCTCGTTCCAGTCCAGCACACTCCATTCAAACCGGCCGCAGCCGCTGTCAAACGCCAGTCGGGCCAGGTGGCGCAGCAGCCGCTTGCCGGCGCCGCTGCCCCGGTGTTGGGGCGATACGTACAAGTCCTCCAGGTACAGGCCCTTGCGGCCCAGCCAGGTGGAATAGCTGAGAAAGTACACCGCGAAGCCCACAGGCTGGCCGTCCAGTTCGCAAATGAGGCCGCGGGCGGGCGAACCTGGCTCAAACAGGCTGCGCTCGATGTCCGCGACGCTTGCGATAACCTCATGCTCCGCTTTTTCATAAATGGCCAGTTCGACGATGAAGGCGTGAATCTGCGCGGCGTCGCGCGCTTGCGCGTCCCGGATAGTGATGTTCATGAAGTTTCCTGATTGATTTGAAGACACCCTGCATGCCGCATGCCCGGGGCGCTCGGTTACCCTATCAGCATCCTACCAACGCCAGGCCATGCCGAATCCGCTCTCTTCCCGCCGCCATTTTCTGCAAGAGCTTGTCGCCATCGGCTCTGGTGCCGCCGTGCTGCCTGTGTGGTCGCAGGGCTTGACGGGCCCTGCCTATGAGGTCAGTCCCTGGGCCGGGCCGATGACCCCCTTCGGGTTGGTGGACACCACCGGCAAGACCTGGCGGCCCGCCGATCTGCGCGGCCGTGCCGTGCTGCTGAATTTCTGGGCCAGCTGGTGTGAACCCTGCCGCGCCGAGATGCCCACGCTGCAGCAGGTGGCGGATTTTTACGGGCCCGAGAAGCTGCTGGTGCTGGCCGTCAACTTCAAGGAGCCGGCGGCGCGCGCCCTGCAGTTCGCCAAAACGACAGGCGTCACGTTGCCGGTGCTGCTGGACCTGGATGGCAAGGCGGCGAAGGCCTGGGGCGTGAAAGTTTTCCCGACAACGTTGGCGATGGATGTGGCCGGCCGGCCGCGCCTGCGTATCAAGGGTGAAGTCGACTGGACCAGTCCCGCGGCTGAAAAACTGATCGCCGGCCTGCTCAAGCCCTGAGAGTGCCTGGGTCGCCCACGCGGAGCGGGCGAGGGTCGGGAGCGATAATGGCAAGCTGACATCCCGGGGCATCTTGACCTGCCGCGGTGCACGTCACCCTCACCCTACTCCGGAGATCCTTCATGACCCCCGTACGCCGAGCCTTTTTGAAAAACACCGCAGTTGCGGCTGTGGCGGCCTCGCTACCAGCCTTCAGTTTTGCCCAGACTTCCCCCGCGCCCAGCCGCAAACATTTCGCGCCCCAGAGCGGCGCCTGGCGCACGTTTGACATGACCACGCGCGTGGACATCCTCAAGCCGCAGGGCGTGACCAAGGTCTGGCTGCCGATTCCTTCGGTTAACAGCGACTACCAGCATTCGCTGGGCAACAGCTTCTCGAGCAACGGCAACACGCAGCTGGCGCAGGACGGCCGCGACGGCGCGAAGATGCTGTACGTGGAGTTTCCTGCCACTGAAGCCAAACCCTATGTGGAGCTGACCAGCCGCGTGCAGACCCAGGGCCGCGCCATCGACTGGTCGCAGAAAACCGCCGCCGCTGAAAGCGCCGACACGCTGCGCTACTTCACGCGCCCGACCACCTTGATCCCCACCGACGGCATCGTGCGCAAGACCGCGCTGGCGGCCACCCAGGGTGCGAAGACCGATGTGGAGAAGGCACAAAAAATCTATGACTGGATCGTCGCCAACACCTACCGCGAACCCAAGGTGCGCGGTTGCGGCGAGGGCGACATCAAGGCCATGCTGGAAACCGGCAACCTGGGCGGCAAGTGCGCCGACCTGAACGCGTTGTTCGTCGGCCTGTGCCGTTCGGTGGGGCTGCCTGCACGCGACGTGTACGGCATCCGCCTGGTGCCCTCGGCTTTCGGCTACAAGGAGCTGTCAGGCAACCCGGCCAGCCTCAAGGGCGCGCAGCATTGCCGCTCTGAGGTCTACCTCAAGGGCCACGGCTGGGTGGCCATGGACCCGGCCGACGTGGCCAAGGTCATGCGCCTGGAAACGGCGGACTGGATCAAGACCACGGCCGACCCGGTGGTGGCGCCCGTGAACAAGGCCTTGTTCGGCGGCTGGGAGGGCAACTGGATGGCCTACAACACGGCGCATGACATCGCCTTGCCGAAGTCGGCCGGCGAGAAGCTCGGCTTCTTCATGTACCCCATTGGCGAGAACGCCGCGGGCCGTTTTGATTCCTATGCGCCTGATGATTTCAAATACCAGATCACAGCCAGGGAAGTTGCCTGAGGCGTGATGGTTCCTCCTCCGCAAAATGCCCTCCTCGCGAGGGCATTTTTCATGGGAGTAGCGATGCCGGCGTCGACCCTGCGAGCAGGTTTAAACGGGTCTGGAAAGCCCGTTGCTCTCCCGTCACCGGATCTCTGAAACTTATGGATTTCGCAAGGAGCTGGAGAGGGCGGCTGTAGTCGTCATCCGGGGTCGGGTATACGGGTGGGTAGATCCTGTCGTTGAAGATGGGAATACCCAGGGCATACATATGCACCCGCAACTGGTGCTTCTTGCCGGTGACAGGGCTCAGGGCATAGCGGGCCCAGCCATTGCGGGTTTCGAGCATGCCGATGTGGGTTTCGCTATTGGCGGGGCCCGGTACCTCCTGTTGCCGGAAGAAGGGCTCGCCCTGCACGATGCGGCTTTGGCGGACCAGCGGAAAAGCAATGTCCTCGCGCCACGCGGCGACGGCTTCATAGTGCTTGGCCACCTCGTGGCGCCTGAACAGGGCTTGATAGGCGTCGCGCTCCTCGGGCCTGACGCTGAACAGCACCAGGCCGGCGGTTTCGCGGTCTATGCGGTGCAGCGGCGCCAGGCCGTCCAGGCCCAGGCTGTTTTTAAGGCGCACCAGCAGCGTTTCCTGCACGTAGTGACCCGAGGGCGTGACGGGCAGGAAATGGGGCTTGTCGGCCACGACCAGGTGCTCGTCCTGGTACAGCACGCTGGCCTCAAAGGGTACCCGAGGCTCGTCCTCCAGCGCGCGGTAGTAGTACACGCGCATGTGGCCGCGGTAAGGCCTTTCGGGGGTGACGGGCGTTCCGAACTCATCAGCGACCAGGCCGTCCCGCATGCGTTGCAGCCAGGTCTGGCGCGTAATCGCGGGAAAGCGCTCCACCAGGAAGTCGGTGATGGTGGGCCAGTTGCCCGCCGGAAGGCCCACGCAGCTGGGGCTGACGCCCTCGCGGGTCGGCAGGCCGTGGATCGGCTGCCTGTTCACGCCAGCGCCGGCGGGCATTCACGCACGGGTGAACACCACGTCCCAGACACCATGCCCCAGCCTGATGCCGCGGTTTTCGAATTTGGTCAGGGGCCGGTAGGCCGGCTTGGGCGCGTAGCCGCCCTGGGAGGCATCGGCCGTGTTGCGCAGCAGCGTTTCGGCGCCCAGCACCTCAAGGATTTGCTCGGCATAGGGCTGCCAGTCGGTGGCGCAGTGCAGGTAGCCGCCGGGCTTGAGGCGGGCGGCCAGCTTGGCGACCAGCGGCGCCTGGATCAGGCGGCGCTTGTTGTGCCGCTTCTTGTGCCAGGGATCGGGAAAGAAGATATGCGCGCCATCCAGGCTGGCCGGCGGCAGCATGTTGTCGATCACTTCAACGGCGTCATACTGCAGGATGCGGATGTTGCTCAGGCCTTGCTCGCTGATGCGCTTGAGCAGCGCGCCCACGCCGGGGGTGTGGACCTCGCAGCACAGGAAGTTTTTCTCGGGCATCAGGGCGGCGATGTGGGCCGTGGCTTCGCCCATGCCGAAGCCGATCTCGAGGATGGTGGGGGCCGAACGCTGGAACATGGCCTCGAAATTCGCCGGCTCCCCGGTGTAGGGCAGCAGGAACTGGGGCCCCACGTCGGCAAAGGCTTTGGCCTGGCCGATGGTGGTACGGCCGGTGCGCCGCACAAAGCTTCGGATGTTGCGGTGCGCACCTGCATCGGTAGCGGTGCCTTCGGAGGGCTGGGCGGGAAGGTCAGCGGGCGGGGTGGGGGTGTTTGTATCTGTCACCGGCCAATTTTAAGGCGGGCCGCCCATAGCGGCACGGCTTGCTGCAGCCAGTCTTGCGGGGAGGCGGCCGGTGTGTCCAACCACAGGCCTAAAACCAAGCCCGCCTGCCGCAGCGCTGCAAGCGGTTGGGATGTGTCCAATGCCTGCGCGCCGTTTTGCTTGGAGAGCTTTTCGCCGTTCGCGCCCAGCACCAGCGGCGTGTGCAAATAGCGCGGCAGGGGCAGGCCCAGCGCGCGCTGCAGCAGGATTTGCCGCGCGGTGTTGTCGGCCAAGTCTTCACCGCGCACGATGTCGGTGATGCCTTGCGCCGCGTCGTCGACGACCACGGCCAGCTGGTAGGCCCACAGCCCGTCGGCGCGCTTGAGCACGAAGTCGCCGACCTCCCGGGCCACGTCCTGGATCTGCGGGCCCAGCAGGCGGTCAATCCATGCGATATGCGTATCCACCCGCGTGTCCAGCCGCCAGGCGCGAGCCGGCCGGCCGTCCAGGCCCTCGCGGCAGGTGCCGGGATAGACCAGCTCGCCATGGCGTTCGCGCGCCTGCCCTGAAGCCTCGAGTGCCCGGGCGATGTCCTGGCGTGTGCAGCCGCAGGGATAGGCCAGCCCGCGTGCCACCAGCGAATCCAATGCCTGCTGGTACAGCGCGCCGCGTTGCGATTGATAGGCCGGCGGTTCGTCGGGCACCAAGCCGCATTGGGCGAGCTGCTCAAGAATGGTGTGGTCGGCGCCGGGCGCGCAGCGTGGCGTGTCTACGTCTTCGATGCGTACCAGCCATTGGCCCTGGTGCGCACGCGCATCGAGCCAGCTGGCCAGCGCGGCGACCAGCGAGCCGGCGTGCAGCGGGCCGGTCGGGGAAGGGGCAAAGCGGCCCCGGTAAGCGGCCTCCATGCCGGCGCTTTCGAACCTGATCGTCAGGCCATGGCAAGGGCCATTTCAAGGCCCGATATGAAACCATCCTCGACGCGGTGGCCCAGGCACCAGTCGCCGCAGGCACCTATGCGGGATTTCGCATCCCACGCATGGCTCTTGCCCAGGGGATCCAGGGTCTGCGCGTGGCGCCAGCGGTGCACCACGGCATGGGGTGGCTCGGCGCGTATGCCGGTGACCTCGGTGAAGGCTTTCAGCAGCTTGGCCTTGACGCGCTCGGCGTCGTCTTCAAGGTGGCGCTGCGACCAGTCGGGGCTGGCCTGCACGGTCCAGCGTTCAATCGGGCTGCGCCCGGGCTTGGACGACTCGCGCGCCAGCCAGGCGATACGGTGGTGGGTGCTGCGCGCCGCATTCCAGTGCGGGCCCAGGTGCGCCATGGTGGGCTGCATGGCCTGGGGGAAGGCCAGCATCAGCGTCCAGCAGGGTGCCACGCTGACCTTGGAGAGTTCTTCCATCAGCGGCTTGCCCTGTTGCGAGCTCAGCAGCAGGGCATGCGCCTGCGGCGAGGGCAGGGCCAGCACCACGTCGTCAAAGCCCGAGTGCACCCGACTGCCGGCGCCAGGGCCTTCGGTCTGCAACTGCCATTGCTCGGGGTGCAGCCTGTCGCGCTCCAGCCGGACCACCTCGGTTTCCAGCAGCAGGCGGCCTGCGGCTGCCAGAGGCTGCGCCCATTGACGTACCAGGGTGTCCATGCCCGGCGCGGGAACCCAGTGCGACTCTTTGGGCGGCAGCGCAGAGGCCACGACACGGCCCAGCTCGTCCAGGATGCGCACGGTGTTGGCGCTCCAGGGGCGCGCCAGCCCGGGAACCGTGGCCAGGGCTTTTTCGAAACGCGCGTCACGCACGGTGAAATACTGCGTGCCGTGGTCAAAGCCGCCGAATTCGCTGTCGCGGGTGGCCATGCGCCCGCCGGCTTCGCGATTTTTTTCAAACACGGTGACTTCGTGCCCGGCCTGCACCAGGGTGCGCGCGCAGGCAATGCCTGCGATGCCGGCACCTATGACGGCGATGCGGCGCCGGGCCGCGGATTCAGGAAGGGGGAGCTTGGATTTTTTTGTCATGTCTTGTGTGCCTGGGGTTGATGAGAGGCGCCTTGCCTGCCGCACTTGTCGTTTGTGTTTGTCTACGTTTGTTATTCACGGCCACCCGGCCTTGTTCATCACATCTCAACCATAAACGAAAACCGAAAACATAAGCACACTCTACACGCAGGCGCGGCCCCGCGCCCGAATTGCGGGGGCACTACGGGTTTACACAGGGGGGCTTCACAGGGACTGGTCACGTTCCAGCAGCGCTTTTCGCGTGGCAGCGCTCTCCAGCTGCTTGAGCCACCACTGCAGCGCGCGCCCTTCCTTGCCGTCGGTGGGGCGCATCCAGGCATAGCTCATGGGCACCTGGCGCGGTGCACGCTGCATGCGTTTTTCCACCAGCCGGCCGGTGATGACATGGGGGCGCGCCAGGTATTCCGGCAGGAAGCCGCCACCCAGCCCGCGCAGCTGCGCCTGGAGTTTTTCCTGCATGCCGGGCACGGTGAAGATGTCCTGGCCGCCCAGGAGGCCCACGGTGATGCCGCTGCCGCGCTGCACCGAATCAGCCACCGCCACGGCGCGATGCGGCATCAGCATGGCGTCGGTCACGGGCTCCGGGGCCTGCGCCAGCGGATGGTGAGGCGCCACCGCATAGATGAAGTGGATGCTGCCCAACGCCTTGTGCAGCACCGACGTATTGACCGCCGGCTCGATGGCCACGCCTATGGCCAGGTCAGCCTGGCCTGAAGTGAGCGCCTCCAGCGTGCCCGACAGCGCCTCTTCGCGCAAGCGCAGCCGGGTGGGTGGGTTCAGTGCAAAGAAGGCCTCGCACAGCTCCATCACCGTGGTACGCGAAATCACGCTGTCCACCGCCAGCGTGAGCTGCGGCTCCCAGCCGGTGGCCACGCGCTTGACGCGGTTGGCCACGGCGTCCAGTTCCGCCAGGAGGCGATTGCCTTCGCGCAACAGTTCCTTGCCGGCCTCGGTCAGCCTGGCCTGGCGTGAAGAGCGGTCAAAAAGCAGCACGTCCAGTGCGTCTTCCACCTGGCGGATGCGGTAGGTGAGGGCGCTGGGAACCAGGCCGAGCTCGCGCGCCGCCGCCGCCATGCTGCCCGCGCCGTGCACAGCAGCGATCAGGCTCAGGGTTTCCGGCGTCAAAGCATCGCGCACCCGGTTATTGGTCGTTGGCATAAGAATGATTCAAATAATTTGAATGATGCCATCAAAGCGCGGCAATGGAAAGCCAGGCCCCCACGCCTACATTGGAGTCATCGCGAACGAACTTCCACGCATCTCAACGCACCTTGAAAGGAGCAGACCATGATGACCTTCAGAACCTCCAGCGAACGCGGCTACGCCGACCACGGCTGGCTCAAGTCTTTCCATTCTTTTTCGTTCGCCGGCTACTACGACCCGGCGCACATGGGCTTTGGCAACCTGCGCGTCATCAATGAGGACCGCATCGCCGCCGGCCGCGGCTTTGGCACGCACGGCCACCAGAACATGGAAATCATCAGCTATGTGCTGAGCGGCGAGCTCGCCCACCAGGACAGCCTGGGCAACGTCAAGGGCATTCCGCCCGGCGACGTGCAGCGCATGAGCGCCGGCACGGGCGTGCAACACAGTGAGTTCAACCATGCGCAAGGCCAGACCACGCACTTCCTGCAAATCTGGATCGAGCCCAATGTGACGGGCATTCCCCCCAGCTACGAGCAGAAGACTTTCGCCGATGCCGAAAAGCGTGGTGTCCTGCGCCTGGTGGCTTCGCCCGACGGCGCCAACGGGTCCGTGCTGATCCATGCCGATGCCAGGCTCTATGCGGGCCTGTTTGACGGCACGGAAAGTGCCACGCTGGCGTTAAGCGCAACGCGCAAGACGTATGTGCACCTGATTCGCGGGCAGCTTGAAGTCAATGGCCGCGCGCTGAAGGCCGGCGATGCCGCCATGCTGCAATCGGAAGCCACTTTGACGCTGGCCAATGGCCGCGACGCCGAAGTTCTGGTGTTCGACCTGGCTCCCTGAGGCCAAATGCCGCAACGCGAGGTAACACCCTGGGCGGGCGCAAATATGAAATAGGTATTAGCTTGCCCGGAGTGTTTTTTTCATCCATCATTTCCCCGTTAACTCAACCTAGAAGGACTCACCATGCTCAATTCCCTGCAAAACCCTCTCTCGCTGATCGGCCGCCTGTTGCTGGCCCTGTTGTTTGTGCCCGCCGGCTTCTCGAAGATCGCCGGCTTCACGGGTACCGTGGGCTACATCGCGTCCAAGGGCGTGCCGCTGCCTGAGGTGGCCGCAGCCATCGCCATCGTGGTGGAGCTGGGCCTGGGCATTCTCCTGGCTGTGGGCTTCCAGACGCGTTGGGCCGCGCTGGCCATCGGCGTCTTCACGGTCGTCATTACCTTCATTTTCCATGCCTTCTGGGCTGATCCCACGCAGCAAATGGCCTTCTTCAAGAACATGGCCATCGTCGGCGGCCTGTTCAGCATCGCGGCCTTCGGCGGCGGCGCCTGGAGCCTGGACGGCAAGCGGGGCTGACCCGGCAAACGGGGCTGCGGCGAGGGTTTGATGCCCAGGTTGCAGCCCTTTTGTTTTCTCCCTTGAAATTTCATTCTTCTTCGATTCCTATTCGCGAAAGATCCGAATGCCCAAAGTTGTCGTGATTTACCACTCCGGCTACGGCCACACCCAGCGCATGGCGCAGTCGGTGGCCGACGGCGCAGGCGCCGAACTACTGGCGATTGATGCCGACGGCAACCTGCCCGAAGGCGGCTGGGAAACTCTCAATGCAGCCGACGCCATCATCATGGGCTCGCCCACCTACATGGGCAACGTGAGCTGGCAGTTCAAGAAGTTCGCCGACGCTTCCTCCAAGCCCTGGTACAGCCAGGCCTGGAAGGACAAGCTCTTCGCCGGCTTTACCAATAGCGCTTCGATCAACGGCGACAAGCTGTCCACGCTGAACTACCTGTTCACCCTGGCCATGCAGCATGGTGGCATCTGGGTCAGCCAGGGCGTGCTGCCCAGCAATAGCAAGGCCGCGCAGCGCAACGATGCCAACTACCTGGGCTCCTACAGCGGCGCTATCGCGCAGTCACCCTCTGATGCCGGCGCCGGCGAGATGTCCGCCGGCGACCTGGAAACCGCCCGCAACTTCGGTGCGCGCGTGGCCGCCCTTGCGGCGAGGCTTTCGGCCTGATCCGCTTTTCCTATCGACAGGAATCCCATGACCATTGAACTCCAGCGAGACCTCGGCGCCGCCATGGCGCAGCAGGTGCGCGTGCGCAGCCATGCTTTTACTGCCGACGTCAGCGAGGCCGAAGGCGGCGCCGACAGCGGCCCCAGCCCACATGATCTCTACGACGCAGCGCTTGGCGCCTGCAAGGCCCTGACGGTGATGTGGTACGCCCGCAAGAAGGGCATTCCTGTCGAGGATGTGCAGACGCACATTGAGCGCGACGACTCGCAGGAGCGAAGCGGTAGCGGTGTTTACAAGCTTTCGGCCAAACTGCAGGTCAAGGGCGATTTGACGGACGCGCAGGTGCGGGAGTTGCTCGCCGTGGCGCAGAAATGCCCGGTGCACAAACTCATGACCACGGTCACGACGGAAATCAGCACCGAACTGGAGCGGCTGCCATGAGCGTGCAACTGAAGCTCGCAGGCCACCACAAGGACCTGGGCGGCGGCTTTATGGTGCGCCGCCTGCTGCCTTCCGCGCAGCAGCAGGCGGTCGGCCCCTTCATCTTTTTTGACCACTTCGGCCCGGTGATGGAACAGCCCGGAACCAACCACGACGTGCGGCCGCATCCGCACATCGGGCTGGCGACGGTGACCTATTTGTTTGAGGGCGCCATGATGCACCGCGACAGCCTGGGCTCGGCCCAGCGCATAGAGCCCGGCGCCATCAACTGGATGACCGCGGGCCGCGGCATCGTGCATTCGGAGCGCGCACCCGAAGATCTGCGCGGCACCGCGTATGTGAACCACGGCCTGCAGCTGTGGGCGGCCTTGCCGAAAGAATTTGAAGAAACGGCGCCGGTTTTTTCACACACACCGGCCGAGACGATTCCGGCGCTCACTGTTGATGGCGCAGCGGTGCGTGTCCTGGTCGGTGAGGCCTTTGGCAAGACCTCTCCGGTCAAGACCTTTTCCAAAACGCTTTACCTCGATGTGACCCTGGCCGCCGGCACGCCCTTCACGCTGCCGCCGCTGGCCGAGCAGATGGCGCTGTATTCGGTGGATGGAGACCTGATGGTGGATGGTGAGCCGCTGGCCGAACACACCCTCGCGACGCTCGCGCCCGGTGCGGCGGTGCAGCTCAGCGCGGGCATGGCGACGCGCCTGGTGGTGATAGGCGGGGATGCCCTCGATGCGCACCGCTTCATGTGGTGGAACTTCGTCTCCAGCCGCAAGGAGCGCATCGTGCAGGCGAGCGACGACTGGGCCGCTCAAGCCATGGGCGAGGTGCCCGGCGAGACTGAGTTCATTCCGCTGCCCGAGCGCAGGTTCACGGCGGGCTGAAACCGCAGCCGGGCCGCCAAGGGTAAATTAAGATCGCGCGATGCAAATCTTTACCCTGCTTCCGTGGAGCGATTGGCTGGCGATTGCCTGGTTTTTCCTGGGCTGGATGGGCTATGCCTGGTTCGCCAGGCACTACGGCGGGAAGCGCTCCTCGCTGCTGGGCACCACCAATCGCTACCGGCACTACTGGCTGCTGCAGGCCACCGCGCGCGACCCGCGCGTGATCGACGGCATCATCACGCAAAACCTGTCGAGCACGCCGGCCTTTTTCTCGTCCACCACCATCATCATTATTGGCGGCCTGTTCGCGCTGCTGGGCACCACCGACAAGGCCGCCGAACTGGTGCGCGAGATTCCGTTCGCGGTGCGCACCTCGGTGCTGATCTTCGACCTCAAGGTGCTGCTGATGGTGGCGGTGTTTGTCTACGCCTTCTTCCGCTTCAGCTGGTCCATGCGCCAATACACCTTTGTGGCTTTGCTGATTGGCTCCATGCCCTCGCCGCAGGAGTTTGAAGTCGGCAAGTTTGACCGCGAGGCTTTTGCCACGCGCACCAGCCGCATGGTGGGCCTGGCGGCGGAAACCTTTAACGATGGGCTCAGGGCCTACTACTTCAGCTTCGCCATCATGGCCTGGTTTTTCTCGACCTTCGCCTTTGTGCTGGCGACCGCGGTGGTGGTGCTGATCCTCTATAACCGCGAGTTCAACTCCGACGTGCTGGGCGTGCTGCGCGACTAGCGCCGCCTGCCCTTCACGCGTAGTTCAAAAGAATCTTCGCGAGCGCGTCAGGGGCCAGCCGCGGGACGTCGTGTGCGCAGGCCAGGCGATGCGTGTCCCAGCCAGGGTCCGCCTGCAGCCGTTCGTACAGATCAACAAAAGGGCTTCCGTCCCAACTGGCTGCCACGAAGGCTTTGCGCCGGACCTCACGCCAATTTCCTGTTAACTTGATCGCCTGCAGGAAGCAGGCCATCGGATGGGGTCGGCACCGCTTGTCGAGGTGGGCCGGGGCCGCACAGGTCAGGCCATCCGCTGCTGCACCCGCAATGAAGCGCTCGCGGTAGGCTGGTGTGGCGAGCGACCAAACCGAGGCGCCGTTATCGGGCACATAGGCATCGACATAAACGATGGCATTGATGCGCGACGGCTCCTTGTCCGCCGCACCCGTGATGACCATTCCCCCGTACGAATGACCGACAAGCACGGCAGGCGTATCGTGCCCACGAACTGCCTGGGCGACCTCGTTGATGTGGCTGTCAAGATTGACACTACCGTTCGCGGGCTCGTCGCACAGCCCCGAAAGAGTGAGGGCCTGGACCTCATGGCCTTTACTCGAGAGTGCATAGCTGACTGCGTCGAACGCCCAGGCTCCGTGCCAACCGCCAGGCACTAAAACGAATCTTGCCATCCTGTTTATCCTCTTGAATGAGGTTGCGAAACAGGCGTTGGGTATTAGCGGCCCTGGCCAAGCGCCAGATCGCGCGCCAGGCGCAATCCGCTGAACTGCCAGCGCGCATCCGGCGGGAAGAAATTGCGGTAGCTCGCGCGCATATGGCTGTGCGGCGTGGCGCAGGAGCCGCCGCGCAGCACGAACTGGTTGCACATGAATTTGCCGTTGTACTCGCCCACCAGGCCTTCCCAGGGCTTGTAGCCGGGGTAGGGGTTGTAGTTGGACTGCGTCCATTCCCACACGTCGCCAAACATCTGCGCGGGCAGGCCCTTGCTGCCTTCCTGCTGGGGCAGCGGGTGGAAGGCCGAAGTCTCCACAAAGTTGCCTTGCTGCGAGGCGGCTGCCGGCAGGGCGCGCGCGGCCAGTTCCCATTCCACTTCGGTCGGCAGGCGGGCGCCGGCCCAGCGCGCGAAGGCATCGGCCTCAAAATAGCTGAGGTGGCAGGCCGGCGTGTGCGGATCCACGTCAATCAGGCCCTGCAGCGTGAAGTGCTGATAAGCGCCCTCAGCACCCTGCCAGTAGAAGGGCAGGCTGACCTTGTTTTCCACGACCCAATCCCAGCCCATGGACAGCCACAGCTCCGGGCGCTGGTAGCCCTTGTCGGCGATAAAGGCCATGATCTCTCCGTTGGTCACCGGCCGGCTGGCCAGTTCGAAGGCCACCACATAGACCTTGTGGCGCGGCGTTTCGTTGTCAAAGGCGAACTCACCGTCGCGTGCGCTGTCGTAGCCGTGTTCCACGAGTCCTGCCTCGTGACGCAGCCATTCCACCAGCTGCGGGTGTATGCCGGCCAGCGGCCAGCGGCTCGCATAAGCCGGGCGCGCGGGATTGAAGGACAGCGCGTGCTTGATGTCGGTCAGCAGCAGCTCCTGGTGCTGCTGTTCGTGGTGCAAGCCCAGGGTGACGAGTTCGGTGAGTTCTCGCTGCCGCGCGCTGTCTGAGGCTGCTTCGACGGCGTCGATCACCGCCAGCATGCGCTGGTTGACTTGCGCGCGGTAGGCCAGCACCTCGTCGAGCGAGGGCCTGCTGATCAGGCCGCGCTTGGGCCGCGGGTATTTGTCGCCCACGCCGTTGTAGTAGCTGTTGAACAGCACACGAAAGCCGGGATCGAAGGGCGTGAAACCGGGCTCGAAGCGTTCAAGGATGAAGGTCTCAAAAAACCAGGTGATGTGGGCCAGGTGCCATTTGGCGGGGCTGGCATCGGGCATGGACTGCAACTGGCAGTCTTCGGGACTCAGGGGCTGGATCAGCGCCTCGGTCTGCTGGCGCACGGCGCTGAAGCGGCCGGCCAAGGACGACGGCGATACATGAGGGACGGCTTGTTTACGGACGGAAGAGGTGTCTGTAGGCATGGTGGCTACCGTGAAAAGGGGCGGTCGGCGGGACCTGAAAACTGGATGCGCTGAAGCAGGGGGCGGGCGGCTCAACAGCTTCGCACGGCCTGGTCACCTCAGCTGTCGGACAACAGCCCGAGAACTTCAGGCCTGCGGCGCCGGGCGGAGGGGGATGGGTGCAAATCCTTGGCGGGCGGGTTGACCTGGGGCTTGAGTTCAGGGTCCAGCGCACGGCGCTCGTCAAACACAAAGCATTCGCCATCAAAATGTGCGCGGCCACTTTCCTCGAAATACTTGAGGATGCCGCCCTCAAGCTGCCAGACGTTCTCAACGCCGGCTTCGCGCATCAGGATGGCGGCTTTTTCGCAGCGTATGCCGCCGGTGCAAAAGCTCACCACGGTCTTGCCGGCAAGCTCTTGCTTGTGCGCCTGCAGCGCCTCGGGAAATTCGGTGAACTTGCGGATGCGCCAGTCGATGGCTTGGTGAAAAGTACCGACGTCGGCTTCAAAGTCGTTGCGCGTGTCCAGCGTCACCACCGGCCGGCCCGCGTCGTCGTGGCCCGCGTCCAGCCAGCGCTTGAGCGTGGCGGCGCCCACCGCCGGCGCGCGGCCCGCCGAAGGCTGTATGGCCGGGTGGTTCATGCGGATAATTTCCGGCTTGACTTTGACCAGCAGCTTGCGAAAAGGCTGGGCGCCGGACCAGCTTTCCTTGGCCTGCAGGTCGGCAAAGCGCGCATCCTGTTTCAACCATGCCAAAAAATCATGAATATCAGCGGCCGGGCCGGCCAGGAAGAGGTTGATGCCTTCCTCTGCCAGCAACACTGTGCCTTTGATGGCATGGCCTTGCAGCACGCCCGTGATGCTGGCCTGCAGCGCCGCGGGCTGGGCCAGCGCGATGAACTTGTAGGCCGCGATGTTCAGGATTTGCATGATGCGATCGATTGTAGGCAGGCATGCATTCCCTTGCATCGGCCTGCAGCGCCTTAACGGACAGACCCGGCCCTAAAATGGCCTTTATGTTTGTGCATTTGCGTCTCCACACCGAATTTTCCGTCGTTGACGGCACCAACCGCATCGATGAGGTGGTGGCCGCCGCGGCCTCAGACGGCCAACCGGCACTGGCCATCACCGACCTGAACAACCTCTTCGGCACCGTCAAGTTCTACAAGGAAGCCCGTGGCGCGGGCGTCAAGCCCCTGATAGGTGCCGACATCTGGGTGCAGGTGCCGGGCAAGGATGCCGGCACGCCTGCCGCGCGCCTGCTGCTGCTGGTGCAGAGCCGCCAGGGCTACCTGAACCTGTCCGAAATCCTCACGCGCGCCTGGACGCAGAACGTGGTGCGCGACCAGGCCGTGGTCAAGCTCGAATGGCTGCAGGAACTGAACGAGGGCCTGATTGCCCTGTCGGGCGCGCAGGGCGGCTCCGTGGGCCAGGCTTTGCTGCAGGGCGACAGCGCCCGTGCCGCGGAATGCGCGCTGTATTTCGCGGGCCTCTTTCCTCACCGCTTTTACCTGGAGCTGCAGCGCGCCCAGCGGCCCGACGACGAGCGCCATGTGGCCGCCGCCGTCCAGCTGGCGGCACGGCTCAAGCTGCCGGTGGTGGCGACCCACCCGGTGCAGTTCCTGACCTATGACGACTACGAAGCGCACGAGGCGCGCGTCTGTATCTCGGAAGGCGAGATCCTGGGCAACGCGCGGCGCGTGCGCAAGTTCACCCGCGAGCAGTATTTCAAGTCGGCCGAGCAGATGAAAGCGCTGTTCGCCGACGTACCCACGGCCGTGGCCAACACGCTGGAGATCGCCAAACGTTGCAACCTCACGCTGGAGCTGGGCAAGCCCATGCTGCCCGACTACCCGACGCCCGTGGTGGACGGTGTGCGCATGCCCATCGACGAGTACTTCCGCCAGGCCTCTTTTGAAGGCCTGGAAGAGCGGCTGGCCCACCTGTACCGTGACCCGGTGGTGCGGGACCAGAAGCGGCCCGAGTATGTGAAGCGGCTGGAATTCGAGATCAACACCATCCTCAAGATGGGCTTCCCCGGCTACTTCCTGATCGTGGGCGACTTCATCAACTGGGCCAAGAACAACGGCTGCCCGGTCGGGCCGGGCCGCGGTTCCGGCGCGGGCTCGCTGGTGGCCTATTCGCTCAAGATCACCGACCTGGACCCGCTGCAGTACAACCTGCTGTTCGAACGTTTCCTGAACCCGGAGCGGGTGTCCATGCCCGACTTCGATATCGACTTCTGCCAGAGCAACCGCGACCGCGTGATCGATTACGTGAAGGACAAATACGGCAAGGACGCCGTAAGCCAGATCGCCACCTTCGGCACCATGGCGGCGCGCGCCGCCATCCGCGACGTGGGCCGCGTGCTGGATTTTCCGTATGGCTTTTGCGATGGCATTTCCAAGCTCATCCCGAACAAGCCGGGCCAGCACATCACGATTGAACAGGCGAAGGAGCAGGAGCCCGTCCTGGCCGAACGTGATCGCAAGGAGGAGGACGTACACACCCTGCTCGAACTCGCGCAAAAGCTCGAGGGCCTGACCCGCAACGTCGGCATGCACGCGGGGGGCGTGCTGATCGCGCCCAGCAGGCTGACCGATTTTTGCCCGCTCTATGCCCAGCCGGGCAGCGACTCCGCCGTGAGCCAGTTCGACAAGGACGACGTGGAGGCGATCGGCCTGGTCAAGTTCGACTTTTTGGGCCTGGCCACCCTGACCATCCTGGAGATCGCCAGGGAATTCATCATCGCGCGCCACCCGGCCCAGAAGGACTTCAAGTTCGAAGACCTGCCGCTCAACAATAAAAAGGTCTACGAACTCTTCGGCCGGGGGCAGACCGAAGCCGTGTTCCAGTTTGAAAGTATCGGCATGCAGCGCATGCTGAAAGACGCCAAGCCGGACCGCCTGGAAGACCTGATCGCGATGAACGCGCTCTACCGGCCGGGGCCCATGGAACTGATCCCGACCTACATCGCGCGCAAGCAGGGCAAGGAAGTGCCCGAATACCCGGACCCGCGCGTCAAAGCCATCCTCGAAGAGACCTACGGCATCATGGTCTACCAGGAACAGGTGATGCAGACCGCGCAGATCCTGGGCGGTTACTCACTGGGCGGCGCCGACTTATTGCGTCGCGCCATGGGCAAGAAGAAAAAAGAGGAGATGGACGCGCAGCGCGCGATCTTCCGCAAGGGGGCAGGCGAGGGCGGCCTCAGCGAGGAAAAGGCCGACGAGGTTTTCGACCTGATGGAGAAATTCGCGGGCTACGGCTTCAACAAGTCGCACTCCGCCGCCTATGCATTGCTGGCCTATCACACGGCCTGGCTCAAGGTGCACTACACCGCCGAATTCTTTGCCGCCAACATGACGGTGGAAATGGACGACACCGACAAGCTCAAGATCCTGTTCGGCGACGCGCAGAAGATGGGCATACAGTTCGAGTCGCCCGACATCAATCGCGGCCACTATCGCTTTGAGCCCATCAGCGCGACTTCGGTACGCTACGGGCTGGGTGCCATCAAGGGAACCGGCCAGCAGGCCATCGACGCGATTGTCGCGGCGCGCAAGGAAGGCGGCCCCTTCACTTCACTCTACGATTTTTGCGTGCGCGTGGACCGCAGCCGCCTCAACAAGCGCACGGTGGAAGCCCTGATCAAGGGCGGCGCCTTTGACAACCTGCAGCTCAACCGCGCTTCGTTGCTGGCATCGGTGGACCGCGCCTTTGAATTCGCCGCCACCACCGAAGCCAACGCCAACCAGGGCGGGCTGTTCGACATGAGCGACTCGCATGCGGCCAGCACGCAGGAGCCGCCGCTGGTGGAGGCCATGCCCTTCGGCGTAAAGGCCCGGTTGGTTCAGGAGAAGACGGCGATCGGTTTTTACCTCTCGGGCCATTTGTTCGACGAGGTGGAGACCGAGGTGCGCCAGTTCGCCAAGCGCAAGATCGAGGACCTCATCGACTCGCGCGAACCGCAACTGCTGGCCGCCATCCTGAGCGACCTGCGCGTCATCAACGGAAACCGCGGCAAGCTCATCATCTTCAAGCTCGACGACAAGACCGATGTGCTCGAAGCCTCGGTGGACGAAGCGCTTTTCAACGCCAACCGTAACCTGCTCAAGGATGACGAACTGGTGATCGTGCAGGGCACGCTGCAGGGCGCGTCGGAGCGCTTCGGCCGCCGCTTCAAGGTCACCCAGGTGTGGGACTTGGAAACCGCGCGCTGCAAGTTCGGTAAATACCTGCGCGTGGCCGTCAACGGCAGCGCGCCCGATATCTCGCGCATGGTCAGGGATTTTCCGCCGCGCCGCGAAATGTCGGAGCAGGGCGAGATCAGCCGCGGCCTGCCGGTGCGCTTAAGCCTCAGGCGGCAAAACGAAGCGGGCGGCGCGACAGCCGAACTTCATCTGGGCGAGGCCGCCAGGTTCTTCCCGACCGATGCGGCGCTGGCCAGCTGGATGGCGCAGGCCGACAGGGGTCTGGTGCAGATTGTTTACGAGTGACGAGAGAGCCGGGTCGCCACGCTCACGTGGGCGTGCGCAAGGCTTGAATTGACGCCTGGCTTGAAGTCCGGCATTCAGTTCCGCGGCTTCATTTCCAGGATCAACGTGGTGTCGGGGATCCGGCCGTCAACGTCGCGCGGCATCACGCGGGTGCGGATGATGGCGTTGATCGCGGCTTCGTCCCAGGCCTTGTTGCCGCTGGATTGAATCAGGCGCTGGCTGATGACCGTACCGTCCAGCGTCAGCCTGACTTCCACTTTCGCCGTCGGGTTGCCGGTGAAATCTTCGGTGAACACCACATTGGGTTTGATTGCGGCTCTGACGATGGCGCCGTACGTTGTGGAGCCGCCGGTGGATTTTTGCGCCGTGCCCTTGGACTCCGCATTGCCCGTCGCGCCAGCCATGCCGGCGATGCGGCGCAGGTTCTCCTGTCGCTGTTTTTCCGCAGCGGCCTGGGCGGCTTTTTGCTGCGCGGCTTCCTTGTTGTCCTTCTGGGCTTCGAGCTTTTTGGCTTCTTCCGCCGCCTTGCGCTTGGCCAGGTTTTCCTGGGCCTTCTTTTCAGCGGCCTTTTTCTGTTCTGCCTCTTTGTCTTTTTTGGCCTGCAATTCAGCCTTCTGCTTTTCCTTCAGGCGTTCTGCTTCGGCTTGCTTTTGCTCCTGCGCCAGCTTGCGCTTTTTTTCCTGCTCCAGGGCGATATCCACCTTGGGTTCGGGCGGCGGTGGGGGCGTCCTGACTTCGGGCGTGGGCGGCGTCGGGGGCGGCGGTGTGGGCACCTCGACCGGTTTCGGTGCCGCCTCCTGGGGCGGAACGTTGCTCCACAGTTCGGCCTGGAAGGCGACGTCCTGGCTGGTGCGTTTCCAGTTAAGGCCCCAGGTGAGGGCGATGATCAGCAGGGCATGCGCGAGCAGCGCCAGCGCAAACGCGCGGCCCGACCCGCCGTCCCGGGGCGGGAGAAAGTCAAGGCGGTCTGCGGCGCTGGGCATGGCGAACTCGGGCGGCCTGGTGGCTACCGGCTGCTGGTCTGCACCGACAGGCCCACGCGCGACACGCCGGCTTTTTGCAGGTTGTCCATGACCTGGACCACGGTTTCGTACTTGATGGATTTGTCCGCGCTGATGACCACGGGCACGGCCTGCGCACCATCGGCCTTCACACCCGGCTCCAGCCGCGCGATGTCGGCCGCGACGTTGCGCACAGTGCTGGGCACGCTGTCGGTCTTGATCTTGACCAGCACGGCTTCGTCCTTGCTGATCTGGATCTGCACCGGGTTCTGCGGCTGGCTGGGCGCCCGGCCGACCTTAGGCAGCGCGATCATGCTGGGCGTGATCAGCGGCGCCGTCACCATGAAGATGATGAGCAGCACCAGCATGACGTCGATAAACGGCACCATGTTGATTTCACTGATGGTGCGCCGGCCTCGGCCGCGGCGGGAGTTGACTGCTGGCATGGCGGTCTCCTTACAACTCTAGTGGCCCGAGGGTGATTGGGCGCCCAGGTTGCGCTGCAGGATGTTGGAGAACTCTTCGATGAAGGTTTCCAGCCGGTTGGCGACGCGGTCGATGTCGTGCGAGAAACGGTTGTAGGCGATGACGGCCGGGATGGCGGCGAACAGGCCGATGGCGGTGGCCACCAGCGCCTCGGCAATACCGGGCGCCACGGTGGCCAGCGTGACCTGCTCCAGGGCGGCCAGGCCGGTGAAGGCGTGCATGATGCCCCAGACGGTGCCGAACAGGCCCACATAAGGGGACACCGAGCCAACGGTAGCCAGGAAGGACAGGTTGGATTCGACGGCGTCGAGTTCGCGCTGGTAGCTCGCGCGCATGGCGCGGCGAGCGCCATCCAGCAGGGTGCCGGGGTCGGTGATGTGGCGCTCGCGCAGCTTCTGGTATTCACGCATGCCGCTGGCGAAAATCCGTTCCATCGGGCCCGAATGCTTGGCATTTTGCGCGGCGCCGGCGAAGAGGTCGTTCAGGCTGGTGCCGGACCAGAATTCGCGATCGAACTCGGCATTGAGTTTCTGCACTTTCTTGAGCGCGACGATCTTGCGAAAGATCGCCGCCCAGCTGGCGATGGACACGCCGACCAGCAGCGCCACGACGGCCTGTACGACCCAGCTGGCATTGAGGATGAGGCTGACGATGGACAAATCTTGATTCATGTTGTGGCCGTATCGTGTTTTAAGCTGTCAAGAATGGAAGCCGGAATGCGCCGTGGTTGAAGGCTGGCGGCATCGACCCAGCCGATGCGTATGCTGCCTTCACAGAGCAAGGGTGCCTGCTCCGTTTTTAATAGCACCTGCTGGCTGATTATCATGGACGCGCGGCCGGCTTCGACCAGGCTTGCCGTAACAATCAGTTCATCGTCCAGCCGGGCGGAACGATGGTAGCGCATGCTGGTTTCCGCCACCACGAAGATCCCGCCTGTGCTTTCCCGCAGGCGCTGCTGTTCAATACCCAGTGATCTGAGCCATTCAGTGCGCGAACGTTCAAAAAATTTCAGGTAGTTGGCGTAAAAGACAATGCCGCCCGCGTCAGTGTCTTCCCAATAGACGCGCACAGGCCAACTGAAAATGCGCGCTCCTGCGCTCATGCCAGCACCGCCTTGAGCCGGGCCACAGCTTCGTGCAACTGCGCCATGGAGTTGGCCGTCGAAAAGCGAATGAACTGCTCGGGCGCGGCATGGCCGAAATCGCGGCCGGGCGTGACGGCCAGATGGGCGCGCTTCATGAGCTCGAACGCGAAGTCCCAGCTACCGCTGACGCCCAGGCGGGCGGCGGCTTGGGTGCAATCGGCATAGGCGTAAAACGCGCCGTCGGGCATCACCGGAACCGTGAGGCCCAGGCGATTCAGTTCGGGAATGAAGTAGTCGCGGCGCGCCTTGAATTCCGCACGGCGCCGTTCGTATTCCAGCAGGCTTTCGGACTCGAAGCAGGCCAGGGCCGCATGCTGGGCCACGGTGCTGGGGCAGATGAAGAGGTTTTGCGCGATGCGCTCTATAACGGGCGCAAGCGCCTCGGGCACCACCAGCCAGCCCAGGCGCCAGCCCGTCATGTTGAAGTACTTGCTGAAGCTGTTGATGCTGATGACGCTCTGGCCCAGCTCGCCCGGCATGGCCAGCGCCGTGTGGCCGAAGTGTTCTTCGTAGCTCAAGCCCAGGTAAATCTCGTCGATCAGCGTGACGCCGCCGCGGCTGTGCACGAATTCGTGGATGCGCTGCAGCTCTTCAGGTGCGATGGAAGTGCCGGTCGGGTTGGAAGGCGAGGCCAGCAACACCCCGCGCGTGCGATCGTTCCAGGCCGTCTCAACCTTCTCGCGGGTGAGCTGGAAGCGTTCGTTCGCCGTGGTCGGCACCAGCACCGCATTGCCTTCGGCGGCGCTGACGAAATGCCGGTTGCAGGGATAGCTGGGGTCGGGCATCAGGATGTCGTCGCCGGCTTCGATCAGGGCCAGGCAGGCCAGCTGCAGCGCGGCCGAGGCGCCCGCCGTGATGATGATGCGGCCGGGGGCCACCTCGGCGCCGAAGCGCGAGGCATACCAGCCGCTGATGCGTTCTCGCAGCGCCGGCAGGCCGGTGGCCTGGGTGTACTGCGTGTTGCCCTGGGAGACCGCGCGGGCGGCAGCTTCCTGAACCAGGGGCGGTGCGGTGAAGTCGGGCTCGCCGATGTTCAGGAAAATCATGGGCCGGTCGCTGTGGGCGAACTCCTGCGCCAGCGCCGAGGCCGCCTTGGCGACCTCCATGACATAAAACGGCTCAATGCGTTGAGCCCGCCGGGCGATTCTCACGGCAGGCTCCTCACTTCGCGGATTGCCTGGCTTTGTCGGAAGCGACTTCGGCGGCGCGAAGGGCGGGCGCCATCTTGTTGAGCACGCCATTGACGTATTTGTGGCCGTCGGTGCCGCCGAAGGCCTTGGCCAGTTCGATGCACTCGTTGATCACGACGCGCCAGGGCACGTCCAGGCAGTGGGTGAATTCATAGGCGCCAATCCAGAGCACCGCATGCTCAATGGGCGAGATCTCGGCCATGGGCCTGTCCAGCAAGGGAACGATGCCGGCATCCAGTGTTTTCGCCTCGGCGATGCAGCCGTGCAGCAGCGCGTCGTAATGCGCCGAATCGGCCTTGTGAAAGCCTGCCAGGTCACGGGTGAAGGCATCTATCGAGTCGGCCTCGTTGCGGCCCACCAGGTGCTGGTAGAGGGCCTGCAGGGCGAATTCGCGTGCGCGGGTACGCGCCGACTTGTCGGCCGCTTTTTTGACGCCGGTGTCGGTCAGGCCTGTACGCGTTTGCGGCGGACGTTTGGGTTTGATGATGGGTTCAGCCATGAAAAGTGCCAGTCAGGTTTAAAGGGGCGCAAGTGCTTGGTGGAAAGCTCAGGCAATTTCATTGATCAGGTTGGCCATTTCGACGGCGACGCGCGCGGCGTCCCGGCCTTTTTCCACCTGGCGGGCCTGGGCCTGCGCGAGGTTTTCGGTGGTCAGGATGGCATTGGCAATCGGTAACTGGTAGTCCAGTCCCACCCGCGTGACGGCGGCGCCGCTTTCATTGGCGACCAATTCAAAGTGATAGGTCTCGCCGCGGATGATGCAGCCCAGCGCGATCAGCGCGTCATACCTGTCGCTTTCGGCCAGCGCCTGCAGTGCACAAGCCACCTCCAGCGCGCCGGGCACTTTGACATGCTTGATGTTGTCTTCCTGTACGCCCAGTGCGGCGAGTTCATGCTTGCAGGCCTCGGCCAGTGCATTGGTGATGCTCTCATTGAAGCGCGCCTGCACGATGCCTATGGAAAGTTTTTTGCCGTCCAGTTTGTCTGCCGTACCTTTTTCTGCTCCGAACACGGTGATTCCCTAATGATTGATTTTGTAGATGATTGGGGTGAGGAAGGGCTCAGTCCCGGGTGATGTAGCCGACGATTTCCAGGCCGTAGCCTGTCATGCTGGGCATGCGGCGCGGGTTGCCCATGAGGTTCATGCGGTGCACGCCGCACTCGCGCAGGATCTGCGCGCCCACGCCGTAGGTGCGCAGATCCATGCGGCCCCGTTCCGGCGCCTGGCTGGCACGTGCCGTTCCCTCAAACTGGGCCAGCAGCTGTGCGGCGCTTTCGCCGCAGTTCAGCAGCACGGCCACGCCCCGGCCTTCATCGGCAATGTGCCTGAGGCTCTGGTCCAGGCTCCAGGAGTGCATGGGGCGGCCGGTTTCCAGCACGTCCAGCACCGACAGCGGCTCGTGCACGCGGGCGGCCACGACATCATTGGCCGACCATTCGCCTTTGACGAGGGCCAGGTGCAGGCCCTGGCTGGGCTTGTCGCGAAAGGCATGGGCGGTGAATTCGCCGAAAGCGGTCTGCAGCGGGCGGCAGCCGATTTTTTCCACCAGGGAATCGTTGCGGCTGCGGTGCTCGATCAGGTCGGCAATGGTGCCAATCTTCAGGCCGTGCTCGGCCGCGAAGACCTGCAGGTCGGGCAGGCGGGCCATGGTGCCGTCGTCCTTCATGATCTCGCAGATCACGGCGGCGGGCGAGCATCCGGCCATGCCGGCCAAGTCGCAGCCGGCTTCAGTATGGCCGGCGCGCATCAGCACGCCGCCGTCCACCGCCTGCAGCGGAAAGATGTGGCCGGGCTGCACCAGGTCGCTGACCTTGGCATCTTTTGCGACGGCGGCCTGCACGGTGCGTGCGCGGTCGGCGGCCGAGATGCCGGTGGTCACGCCCTCGGCGGCCTCAATCGAGACGGTAAAGGCAGTGGAATGTTTTGTGCCGTTGCGTGTGGCCATGGGCGGCAGTTGCAGCAGCTCACAGCGCTCGCGGGTCAGGGTCAGGCAGATCAGGCCGCGGCCGAAGCGAGCCATGAAGTTGATGGCCTCGGGCGTGACGTGGTCGGCCGCGAGCACCAGGTCGCCTTCGTTTTCGCGGTCTTCCTCGTCGACGAGGATGACCATGCGGCCGGCGCGCATGTCGGCGACGATGTCTTCAACGGGGGAGATGACAGAAAGGGCAGTGCTCATGGGTCAGGGCTTTTTGGAGATGTTGTTGTGGGTGTCGCCCAGCATGCGCTCGACATAGCGCGCGATCAGGTCGATTTCAAGGTTGACGTGGGAGCCCGCGGCCAGCCGGCCCAGGGCGGTGTTTTGCACGGTGTGCGGGATCAGGTTGATGCTGAGTTCCGTGCCGCCTTCATTGTCGGGCAGGTCGGTGACGCGGTTGACCGTGAGGCTCACGCCGTTGACGGTGATGGAGCCCTTGTAGGCCAGGTACTTGCCGAGTTCACGCGGGGCCAGTATGCGCAGCTCCCAGCTTTCGCCGACTTCGGCGAAATGGGTGACGCGGCCTATGCCGTCGACATGGCCCGAGACGATATGGCCGCCCAGGCGATCATGGGCGCGCAGGGCTTTTTCCAGGTTGATGGGGCCGGTTTCCGCGAGGCCGGTGGTTTTGGCCAGCGATTCGGCAGAAATGTCGATGGTGAAGCGGTTGAGGGGCAAGTCCAGCGAGGTGGCCGTCATGCAGGCGCCGTTGAGGGCGATGCTGTCGCCCAGGCCCACGTCGTCAAGGTAACCCGCAGGCGTTTCGATGGTGAGCCGCTTGCCGTGGTCTGAAGAGCTGCCCAGGCTGTGGATGGCGACGATGCGCCCCACGCCGGTAATGATTCCGGTAAACATGCGCTATTTTCGCAGGGATTCAGGCCAGGGCGTGGGGAAGGGCCACTATTGCCCGGTAAAAGCGGCCCGGGCCGCGTGAAATCAGGTTAGAACCGGTCCCGGCCGACGCCGCGGGCCAGCACGCGCAGGTCGGGGCCGACCCTTTCAGCGGACTGGAATTGCAGGGGCAGGGCGTCTGAGAGCCGCTCCAGGGGCCCCAGGGAGGCCATGCCCAGGCCGGGGCCGAGCAGCGTGGGCGCAAGGTAGACCAGGAATTCGTCGACCAGGCCTTCGCGGATCAGCGAGCCATTGAGCTTGCTGCCGGCCTCGACATGCACCTCGTTGATTTCACGCCGCGCCAGGTCTTTCATCATGGCGGCCAGGTCTACCTTGCCGCGGGCATCAGGCAGGCAGGTGACTGTGGCGCCCTTGGCTGTCAAAGCGGCCTCCTGGGGAGTGCCCTGAACGGCTGTGTAAATCCAGACCGGCCCGCCGGCCTCGAAAATCTTCGCTTCCAACGGCGTCTGCAGCAGGCTGTCGACAATCACGCGAAACGGCTGCCTGGGAGTTTCGGCCAGCCGGACGTCCAGCCGGGGGTTGTCTTGCAGCACGGTGCCTATGCCCGTCAGGACGGCGCCGGCCCGGGCGCGCCAGGCATGGCCGTCGGCCCGCGCTTCGGGCGAAGTGATCCACTGGCTCTGGCCGTTGGCCAGCGCGGTGGTGCCATCGAGCGAGGCGGCGATCTTCATGCGCACCCAGGGCGTCTTGCGGACCATGCGGCTGAAGAAGCCGATGTTCAGCTCCCTGGCCTGTTCGGCGCCGGCACCCACTTCCACTTCGACGCCAGCCGCACGCAGGCGCTCAAAGCCCTGGCCGGCAACCAGCGGGTTGGGGTCTGGCATGGAGGCGACAACTTTACGGATGCCCGCGGCAATCAGGGCATCGCAGCAGGGGCCTGTGCGCCCATGGTGCGAGCAGGGCTCCAGCGTGACGTAGGCAGTGGCGCCTCGGGTGGAATGGCCGTGTGCTGCTGCGTTCCGCAAGGCCATGACCTCGGCGTGGGGGCCACCGGCCTGCTGTGTATGGCCGGTACCCAGAATTTCCCCAGCTGAATCGGTTAGCACACAACCCACCCGAGGGTTTGGGGCGCTAAGGTACATAGCACCTTCTGACACAAGCAAAGCCTGCTGCATCGCAAGGTTCATCATGTTTTTAAGGCACGGACTTGAAAATTGAGAAGTCAACGGTCTGACTCAGAGTTAAAGCCCATTTCGAGAACCCTCCGGCTCGGAACTACAAGCCCTTGTCTTGTAGCTGGCGTCATTTGCGTCTGGATAAGCGACTCTATGATCTCGGCTTGCTGGCTTCGGCTGATTTCCGGTCTCGATGAGATGATATTCATGTCCAGCAAACGGCCATCTTCCGCAATCCATATTTCTATCACAAGGCGACGCAACCTCAGGCTCGCCGCCATTTTTTCAGGGAAATTCCAGTCGAAGGCGGGAAGGGCCGGCTGGTCCACCTCATCAATATCAAAGAAATGAAGATCAGACATCCGCAGTCTTTTCGGCCTTCCGGAGGAAGACTCCCGGTTGGGGGTAATCAACCCACCCGCTGACGACGGTATGTTTGCCGCCGCGGGATTTTCGGCGGATGGGAGTGTCGATTCTGCTTGCTCGGCCTGGACAGTGCCGCTGGACTCGGATATCACTCGCACTGCCATGCTGCGATTTCCAGGACTTGTTGCCGCTGCGGTTTTTCTGGGCCCTTGGACCGATTGCGAGATCAGCAATAGCAGGCCACCGTGCATGAGCAAGGACACGATGGCGGCACTAATCCAGCTGATCCGCCGGGGAAAACCTCTTTCCTTCTTATGCTTCACCGGTCGGTGTGGCTGTGCTCATCATTTCCAGCAAGAGGTGACTGCGCTCTGGGCTGAGGAAAATGCCGTTGAGTAATTGACGTTGCTTTTTACGCCCGTATTTGTAATCTGGAAGTCGCCGCATTTATCGGTGGACATGGGGCCGGGCGAGTTGCGTGTCGCCGTGAGGGTGTAGGTTCTTGCCGCCGCGGCAGATACCGCAATGGTGTAGGCACCACCTCCGTCACGGGGTGATTGCTTCAGATTTGCAGGAAACAGATCGGCCACAGCAGTACCGGCGGTGTTGCTGTCGTATTTCATGTTTTCCGTGTAGTGGCGTTCCATCCACTGCGATGCTTCAAGAAGTACGGTCCGAACTTCGGCCCTGCGCCCCCTCGCGACATGCTCCTTGTAGCTCGGAAGCGCCACGGCGCTCAAGATGCCAATGATGGCGACCACGATCATCACCTCTACTAGCGTGAAGCCCGCGCTTTGGTGGACAACACCGCGCGATCGAGTTCCTTTTGTGGTTGTATGAGAAAGAATTTTCATGGCATTTACCTGGTCTTGAATGAGGGAATCTCGCGCCAGTAAATTCGCGCGTTGGTGTTGTTCGAACTACCGCTTTCGTCGGTCGTATCACCGATAACACGCGTGCAGTTCAGTTGACCCGAGGCGCACTGGGCAGTAGTTGCATCCCGGGTGACAGTGACACGTTGATCGGTGATTTTGATGGACGCCACAGGATAGGTGACCCCGCCGATCGTGATGGTGCCGAAGAGACCCGTGTTCAGCAGGCCCGTAATGGGGTCCACAAAGGTGATGTAGGCAGTGGGACCGCTAAAACAGACGCTGCTGCTGACCGATGCTGGCGCAATGGATACGGTCGCCAGCAGGCCTTGGCTCATGGTCGGGTTGCTCACCACCATTTCCGAGGTATCCGGCAGGTTGATGTACCAGCCTTTGTTGTTCGTCCAGTCCATGGCCGCGCCGGTCACATAACCCTGGCCCACAACGCCATTGGTGGGGTCCGCATCATCGAGGGTAACCCGCGTGAAGGTGCGGGCCGCCAGCTGCGTCCGCAAGCGGGGCAGGCCGGTGGTAGTGTTATCGAGCAACGTAGGGTCGGCAATGTAGGCGGCGCTCGAATATATGGGTTTGTCCCAGATACCGAAAATTCCATGGACGCGGCCGGCGACGCCATTCGGGAAGTCGGAGCTGGCAATGGACTTGCCGGTCGCGAAGTTCACCACAACACCGCCCAGGGGGTGGAAGCGGTATTCTGGTGCCGTTGTGATGGGCAGCCGGTCCACCGATGCGTCCGTAGGTTTGGCGATGAACAGCGGCCGTTTGTTGGTGCCATCCGTATTTGCATAAGCAACCTTCCAGAGCGCCGGGTTGGGACTCGAAACATCGAACTTCCACAGGTTGCCCTTGAGGTCGCCCGCATAGATGTAGTCAGCGACGCCATCATTGTTCATGTCTACCCAGGTGGCTTGAGACAACCCGTTGTTGGGGCCCGCGGCGGCTACCAGCTTGACGTAATTGACGCCAGGCGTCCATACCCCGCCGTAAGGGCCGTTTGCAAACAGGATGTAAAGAGCTGCCGATCCGTTGGTGCTGTTCACTCCGTTCGGAACGATCGTCGCAAATTTGCCGTTGTTCATTTTAGCAACAGCGCCGGCTTGTTCACTTGAGCGATTCATGGTGCCCATCTGCGACAGGTTGTAGCCCAGGTCACCACTGCTATCGTCCGCTTCAGAGAACTGCCATTTGAAGATGCTCGCCGCATTCGCCTCTGTCAATGAGTCCGGATTCGTTACATCGAGAGCAAATACGCCCTTTGCACCGCGCCCCAAGGAAGAAAACAGGTAGGTTTTCCATGCGGCTGCAGGTGCCTGCGCGTCATAGCCGGGCGCTGTGGAATTGGTAATCGTGGATCCCAGCAACACATCTGCAGAATAAGGCGTTCCATCTATGAATGACTGCACTTTTTCGCCGGCTGGATCTACCCAGTCCTGAAGGCGGGAATGAATAAGCTGTGGCACGTAAGAAATGATCGGAGTGCCGCCTTCCGATGCAACGGTGGAAGCATTGAAACCATGCAGCATGCCGTCACCTGCGCCAACCCAGACAATGTTCTTGCGGTCTTTTTGCGCCGTGACAAATGCGCCGTAACCCGGAAAGACAGTGCCGAAATAGTCTGCATTGGGCTTGGATGTCACCACCGGATTGGAGTTGACAACGGGACCCATGATGGAATTGGCGTTGCGTTTGCGGAACCTGAGGCCTGACGGGGCCTCGTCAACCCTGCTACCCCTCAGCCAGTCGAGCTTGGCCTGGGCTGTCGCGTCGGTGCCGCCAAACGCCGTGGTTTTAACCGCATTCGACAATGCTGCCCAGGTAAATGCGGTGCCGGTTGAGTTTCCTACATTGGTAATGATCTGGCGGGTGGTGGATGCCGTCAATTTGGTGTGGCCGTCCCAGTAGTAGTAGGTCCGGTCCAGTGTTCCGTCGCTCTTGAGGCGAGTATCAAAGTCACCATCAGGTTTGACGATGAATGTCAGCAATTCCCCATGCCCGTCGTCGCCGTCAAAACTGGCCAGATATTTCAGGCTGCCAGCCTGGATCTGCGCAGAAGCGACAGCGGGTGCGGTATTGGAGGCGCCGACAATAGCACTGAAAGCGGCGCGCAGCGCTTTTTCCAGCTCGCTGGGACGGATCGCCAGAAAGTAATTGTCAGGGTAGCCATCTGCACCAGCCGTGCCGTCAAGCTTTTTCACGTCCCAGTTGGCTTTGTCCGCAGTTGGTTTTTCAAAATAAACTTTCGGAACAGATGGCGGTACGGTGACGTTTTCATTTTTGCTGAATCCGCCCCATTTCGCGGCAAACCAAAGTGGGTCTTGCAGCTGTCCAGCAGTCGCCGTCCCGAAGTCGTAAACAGCCCGGCTCTCTTCCTGGTTAACTTCACAGTTCTTGCAGCCGCCAGATGTATTGATATTGGGGTGGGCAGTACCGTCAGCCTTTGTGACGGTCAGCGTGGTGCTGTCGGTGTAGTTGTAGGTATAGATGCCGGAATGGAAGTGCGCGCCATCTTTCGTACTGCCTGATATGGTGTAGCCAAATCCTTGAGGATTCACCGACGCGGCATTAAAAACCCGGGTGTATACGTACACCTGATTGCCAACCACCTCGTAGCGCAGGATGCCGGAGGCATCGCTGTCGTAGTCGCCGCCCTGTTCCGAGTCCTCCCAGATGATCAGGAATTTTCCTGATGTGGCCGTAGGGGTGCCCACAACCCGAAAATCAACCAGGGTACCGCCGCCGACCGTACCACCCGCAACCAGCTGGTAAGAAGGCTGGATGATGATTTTGCGGCCTGCGATTGTGGGGTGCGGAATTTCAATGCGAGGCTTTCCAGGGGACAGCGCGACTGAAAAGCTTTTGACCTTGTACGCATCCGGGTTGGCAAGGAGCTCCGCAGCACTCGGTGTCCGCACCGCGTTGGTTCTGGCCCAGTAGGCAGCGCCAGACAGTGCATAAGACCCTGCATACGTTGGGGCGTCAGGGCACAAACCGTCTGCGGCAGCCAAGGTGGAAATGGTCTTGCCGGTACAGGTTCCATCGTTTGTTGTGCCATTGTTCCCGATGAAAAACTTGTTGCCGTGAATCCCTTCGTCGTTGCCGATGACGTTAATCATGTTGACCAGACTCGGACTGCCCGGCAGCGTGGCGAATGGGCTCCACTGGGTTCCGGTGTTATTGTCGTAAGACGTCACGCTGGCATTAAAGTTAATGGCGTTGATAGCTCGGCACTGGCCTTGGCCGAAGATGGCATCGGCAGCTGCCTTGGCGGTAGCGTTGGCCCTGTTCACCGGATCAATCCAGGCCGGTTTTGGCAGACCCATGGCTGCATCTTTGGAACCTGTTTGCGTGTAATCGTAAACGGCACTCGGAGCCAGGCCGCCAAGGTAGCGAAGCGTTTCGGTGAACATTTCACCCATGGGGTTGCCCCAACTGGTGCATTGGTTATCCGTCAGCGACGTTAACTGGAAGGTACAGTTGCCGTCTCCAATATAGGTGCCATCGCTGTAGCGGTATCCATAGACTCGCAGCTTGTTAATGGTGTAAACAATACCCTGCGCGGCTGTGAATGTTCCGTCGGTCGTGTAGTTCACTTCGTTGCGGAATGACTGCAAATTACTTCGAAGTACACCACCGCTGATGTTTTTCGCAAAAGAGCCGGTCATCAATCCGAATTCGGCAAGGTTGCCTTCCCCGTACTCATGCAGCAGGCCAATTGGCTTGAAATTGGCGGATGGATATTGCCTGCAATTCTCTGTGCCCAGCAATGCTGATGCGCAAACCTCCACGCGGACAATAAAGTCAGGGCCGGTGCTACCTATAACAACACCCTGGGTGCCCTTGGTAGGATTGCTGGAACCCGAACCCAGCCCTGTGATGCCTACGTTATTGCCGTTGGCAGCAGCCTTTTCTCCACTCCAATGGCACTGCCAACGTTCGTTGGCATTCCAGAGCTGGTAGTCACCCTTGGCGATCCGCATCAAAGGCGGGTTGGCGTTTGTGTGCGAATCGCCATTGCCTGCAGTATTGGTGTTGAACGGCGCGTTAGCCGTCAGGTTGTCACCCAGTGTGGTATTGCAGATGGTGGCGGAGGTCTGGGTAAGATTCAGGATATTCCATTTTTTAATGGTCAGCGTAGGTGTTGCCACGCTTGCACCTACATAACCTGTCGGCGTCACTACCATAGTGACCCAGGCCGGATCTACGGCAACTGCCACGCCCTCCATATATTGGCTTGTTGCGTCTGGGTTCACCGCCCTGATTTGGTCGCCCACTTCGATATTGAAGGTGGTACTTAAGGCGACGGAATGCGTGACGCAGTTGTACTGGGGCGGAGCATTGCTTGCGCCGCCATAGTAGGCGTTGACGATGGTGTCGCAACTACTGGCGGTGGCTGCCGTCGGCGCGGTACCGGGACCGTTTTTGTGGGCCTGATTTGAACCGAAAGCAAGGGTGATGGTGCGCCGTGCGTTGTTGTTGTCGTTGTTGCTGATGAGGCTGGACGATGCAAGCTGGCTGGCCGTAAAAGGGGTGAGCTGATCCAGGTCATCGCCCTTGTAATACTTGGCGAATGAATGGGCGTCCGTTGGCAGGCTGGCGCGTTCCAGAACGGTCGACGTACTGGTGTCCGTGGAGCGCAAACCGCCGTACAACACCTTGCGTACAACGTCCATGCGGGTCATCGTGGCCCAATTCAGGAAGTTACCGCTCCAGTTGCCGGTGCAGTATTTGTCCGTGTTTGTACTGACGGGGGCAAAGCGGTTTGTGGTGCCGCTGTAGCTATAGCATTTGTAGGAGTCGAAGTAGCCGTAGTAATTGAAGCTGTGTTTGTAGGTCGTCTCGGGAATCCCATCGCCGTCGAGGTCGGAGAATTCGTCATATGCCCGATAGAAGAGCTGATGGTCTTTCGACATGTTCAGCATGATCATCGGCCTCGGGGCCGAGGTCACGATGTTTGGCGGGATGGCTGGGGTAAGGGCCTGGGCAAATGCCACCCCTTGGGAGGTAAGGGCCGCGAGGAAAAATCCGGCTATGGCGATAATTTTTTTCATGGATATTCCTTAGCGCATGTAGGGTCGGAAATAGGTTTGCATCACAACTTCAGTATTGATATCCGCACCGAAACCACGAGCCGTAATGCGCATGACCTTGTCATTGCCCGCGGAGAGATATTCAATCAGGTATTCGGGTTGTCGCGCGACGCCCGCGAATCTCGCAACTCCGGTAAACGTACCCAGGGGAACTGCGCCCGTAAAGGTACAGTTGGCTCCGGCCCCTAGCGCATCGCTTGGTTTTGCGCTGGGCGAGGCAGGGGGGCCTTCCCAAAGCCCCTTTTTTCCATTGATCGTTGGCCACCAGGGTTCTGGGTTGGTGACGGTGGTGTAGTTGCTCGTGTCGTAGTACGTCCGCTCAAATCGGCACTGCCCTCTGGGACAGGTGCTGTCGAAATTGGGCGCCCTGGTTGCCCCTGCCGTGGGCCTGTCGTCATTGCGCGCACACAATGCATTAGGAAGCAGGGTGGTGGCCACCGACAACAAGTCTCTCTCTGCGTCGCGCAATGCGGCTTCTGTGGCCTGGCGGGCAACTTCATAATCAAGCTGATTTCTCGACAGCGTTTCGCCGGTAGTCGCGCGCCGCATGCCCAGGGTGCCAAGGATCGTGATGACCAGCAGGAACATCAAGACCACAGGCAGGGACACACCTTTTTGAGGGCGGATGGTTGTAGCGGATAGGCCGGCACGCATCAGTATGTCCCCGTCAAATTGTTGCGTATGGCGAACACGCGCTCATACTTCTTGTACACAGTCCTGTCCGAGGCTGCGTAAGTGACGTTAGCACCCCGGCAGTTGGCGTAGGTGCGCAATGCGCCCGCCTTGTCTTCCGTGCGCGAATTTTCCTGCGTTCGGGTCAGCAAACATACCCTGACGGCCGTGACGCGCTGCCATGCGGTTAAATCCCCAACCTTCGGTAATGCGGTTACTTCGGCGGCGGTATGGTAGGTCTCGGGAGACAGGCTCGTTGCGCCGGCAGCCACTCCATATCTGATCACCATGTCTTCAATGCCCTCAAAAATCGATTGATAGACCGTGTCTTCGGCGGCTTTGCCGTTGCCGTTACAACCCAGGCTTTTGGTATTGACTGTCCGGGTGGTATTGCCGGCTCCTGGGGCTGTGTAGGTGGTAGCAACCAGGCCAAAGCGGTTGGATACATAGCGCGGCCGCCCGTCAGCGATCTGGGCAGCGTTATTCGGGTCAAGGGAAACTGCTTGCCGGAGGCAGTCAAATCCGCTCCCAAAAGTGGACGCGTCGAGCTCCGGCATGGCGAAGTAGTTAATGACGACCGAGTCGGGGGCCGTGGCGACGGTGGCGCCGCAGGCACCTGTTGTTGGGTTGAACATTGCGCCGTCGCATCCAAACAATCCGTAGTTATAGGCAGCAACACCTGTGTTTTTGGTATTGCTGAAACCTCCAATTAAGTTTGACGTGGCGGCACTGGTGGAAATGATCGCGGGGTAGAAGCCGGCCATCTGAAGGTCCCGGCCGATCATGTCCAGGGCAAGCTTGCCGGTTTCGTTCAGCGTCGCCATATTGGCAGTCGCAGTAGCGGTCGCGCGCGTACCCAGGTAGGCCGCGGCGGCAGCGAGGGCGAGCACGAGGCTGATGACCAAGCTGACCAGCAGTTCGATCATGGTCAAACCATGCTGATGGCGGCGCGGTTGAACCATTGCAGTATGAAATGTCTTCATGGAATCATCTCTAGGTTCGCGCATTGCACGCCAGCCAAAGTCGCAGAGGTGCCCAATGCACCAGGGCAGCAGTTTCGTGATGCAATCCCCGTGGTCGTGGCTGTACATATATCAGGTGAACGCAGGGTCGTACCGTCAAGGTTGTCCTTGCTATACCACGCCACTGTTACCAGAAAACGCAGGTTCACACCTTTGGTTCCGCTCGGCGTGACCATTCCCACCGCCCCCGGCAGCTGACTGTTAAGGTCAAGGCGCCAGACGGCAAGGTCGTAGGCAGCAAGCTCGGCCGGGGTGCAGGTTGCGGTGTTGCAATCTTTGGCGGGGTTGAGGTAGGTCGGTGTTCCTTCAATGGATGCGCGTTCGGCTGCGTAGGTACGGGAAAAGCTATAGGCGGTTTCGGTCGCACTGGCATTTGCCCTGATGCGATCTGCAAAGCTGCTGATGCTGGACGACAAGGCAGACCGCACCCAACCGGTTTGCTCGAATTTGAGCGAGGCTGTCTGCATGCCAACCATGCCTAGAATGCCGATGGAAAGAATAAGGATGGCGATCAGGGCCTCAATCAGGCCTGCACCTCGCTGACGACTCATGGACATGTGCTTCCCCCGTATTTTTTGACGCTGACTTTGCCCGCCGAGCTAATGCAGATCAATCTGTGATTTGGGCCGCCCGTCGCTTCTTGAGTGTAGGCCAGCGTGAAGGTGGATTGGATGCCAGTGGAAAGCCCGCGAGAATCAAAAATGAATCGCCGCAGGGGCGTCGCAGTAGGCGATTGCAAAGTGAAGCTGTCAACGCCAGGTTGCCGCACAGAGATCAGAGTGGACCCGACAGTGGTGGGATCATCCTGTGTTGCGCTGCAACTTGGATTGGAAAAAATGATCCATCCCGCCTGCCAGTCGAGCCCCGAAGTTGCACAGGTTGGAGTGCCTCCGGTCAAGGCATTTGCCGTATTGGCCGACATGCACATCGTTACGCAGTTATTTCTGCTTATCGCTTCGGTCCGCGCACGGGATAAGTCGTTCGTAAATTCAGCTGTAATGGCGCCAGCCTGATTTCGAGTCATAAACTCCCTCAAATTAGGCAGCCCTATTGCCAAAATCAGGCCCAGAACGGTCACTGTCACCATGATTTCGATGATCGTGAAACCTGCATCGCGAGCGCGCAGGTCCGCTTTGGGTGGGGGGCGTAAGGATGGTTGGTACACGGTTATGCTCATGCCGTGAGTATAGGAACCGTGCTCGGCGAACGAGGCCCCGGCTGTCGGGTTCTGGCTACCACTAATCAGTGGCGGTTGCGGTACTTTCCCGCGCTCTGGGGGAGCCTCTAGCGCCTGACCTCGTCGACGAGGGTTTTGAACTCGTCGATATCCTCGAAACTGCGGTAGACGCTGGCAAAGCGCACGTAGGCGACTTTATCGAGTTTCTTGAGCTCGCGCATCACGAGCTCGCCCAGGCGGTTGGAAGCCACTTCACGCACACCCAGGCTCAGCAGCTTTTCTTCTATGCGCTCTATGGCCGAATCGATCTGCTCGGTGCTAACCGGGCGCTTGCGCAGCGCCAGGTTCATGGAGCCCAGGATCTTGCTGCGCTTGTACTCGATGCGCCGGCCGTCCTTCTTGACGATGGAAGGGAAGGTGACGTCAGGCCGCTCATAGGTGGTGAAGCGCTTTTCACACGCGCCGCACTGGCGGCGGCGGCGGATGAAGTCGGCGTCTTCGGCCACCCGCGTTTCAACGACCTGGGTTTCAAGATGGCCGCAAAAAGGGCATTTCATGGGTATTGACCTGAATAGATAGGCATCAGTCCGCCCTGGGCCCATGGGCGCGGCGCAGGACTCTCAAAATGGAAGCCTTTGCGCCGCCCATCGCGATCAACGATAAACCGGGAAGCGGCTGGTCAGGGCGTGGACTTTGGCGCGGACTGCTTCTAGGGTAGCCGCATCACGCGGATTGTCGAGCACGTCGGCGATCAGGTTGGCCGTGGCGCGAGCCTCTTCGTCCTTGAAGCCGCGGGTGGTCATGGCCGGGGTGCCGATGCGCACGCCGCTGGTGACCATGGGCTTTTCCGGGTCGTTCGGGATGGCATTCTTGTTGATTGTCATGTGGGCGCTGCCCAGCACCGCTTCGGCTTCCTTGCCGGTGATGCCCTTGGCGCGCAGGTCGACCAGCATCACGTGGCTTTCAGTGCGGCCGCTGACGATGCGCAGGCCGCGCTGCGTCAGGGTGTCGGCGACGATCTGCGCGTTCTTCACGACCTGTTGCTGGTAGGCCTTGAACTCGGGCGTCATGGCTTCCTTGAAGGCTACGGCCTTGGCCGCGATCACGTGCATCAGCGGACCGCCTTGCAGGCCCGGGAAGATCGCGCTGTTGATGGCTTTCTCGTGTTCGGCCTTCATCAGGATGATGCCGCCGCGCGGGCCGCGCAGGCTCTTGTGCGTGGTCGAGGTGACGATGTCGGCATGAGGCACCGGATTGGGGTACACGCCCGCGGCCACGAGGCCGGCGTAGTGAGCGATGTCGACCATGAAGATGGCGCCGACGGCCTTGGCCACCTTGGCGAAGCGCTCGAAGTCGATGCGCAGGCTGTAGGCCGAAGCGCCCGCGATGATCAGCTTGGGCTTGGTTTCATGGGCTTTGCGCTCCATGGCGTCGTAATCGATTTCTTCCTTGTCGTTCAGGCCGTAGGAGACGACGTTGAACCACTTGCCGCTCATGTTCAGGGCCATGCCGTGCGTCAGGTGTCCGCCTTCGGCCAGGCTCATGCCCATGATGGTGTCGCCGGGCTTGAGGAAGGCCAGGAAAACGGCCTCGTTGGCTGAGGCGCCGCAATGCGCCTGCACGTTGGCGGCCTCGGCGCCGAAGATGGTCTTGATGCGGTCGATGGCGAGCTGCTCGGCCACGTCCACATGTTCACAGCCGCCGTAGTAGCGGCGGCCGGGATAGCCTTCGGCGTATTTGTTGGTGAGCTGAGAACCCTGCGCGGCCATGACAGCGGGCGAGGCGTAGTTTTCGCTGGCGATCAACTCGATGTGATGCTCTTGCCGGGCGTTTTCAGCCTGGATGGCGGCAAAGATTTCGGGATCGGTCTGTTCGACCAGGATGTTGCGGTGGTACATGGCAGTCCTTTAAGACGTGGTCCCTGCTATTCATCTATGAGCCGCGGCTCTCAATGAAACAAGGGCTGCCCAGGCGAACGGCTGAACGCTTGGGCCCAACGGCTTTCAGCGGTGCGCTTCCCAGTGGTGTCCCACGTCAGCATCAACGGTTGCGAAAACCTTGAGCCTATCGCCAGTTGCGCACCCGGCTAGTGTACCTGAGGGCGCGCAAAACCTGCGCCGTGCCATCCCCTATTCGTACCTTGGAAAAGTAAAAAGCCGAGCGCTGGTGGCGACCCGGCTTTGCAGTGTGGAAGGGCGGAATCAGGACTGGCTCAGCAGCGCCATTTTTTCAGGCGTTTTGCCCTCGGAGGCCGGCGTGTCCGCCTTGCCGGGCAGGGAGGCCGGAACCGGGCGCGAAGTGCCGGGCTCGGTGAAGAAGGGCGAGGGCTTGCCGCGCTTGGAGGCGGATGCCACCACGGCCAGCAGGCGGGCATGCTCACCCATCACCTTGCTGGCGTAGCCGCCGTCGTCGTCCATGTTGGCGGCGCCCACATAGTATTTGAGGCCGCCTTCGATGGAGCCGGCGCGGGCAATGCATTCCTGCAGTACTTTGACGCCGACGCGCAGATTGGTCACCGGATCGAAGGCTGCCAGCTTGCCGCCGAAATTGTCGTATTTGTCGTGGTGCACCTTGGTCATGACTTGCATCAAGCCCTGGGCGCCTACCGGGCTTTGCGCGAACGGGTTGAAGCCGGACTCGATGGCCATGATGGCCAGGATCAGGGTGGGGTCGAGCTTGGCTTTCTGGCCGATTTCGAAGGCTTCGGCCACCAGCACGCTCAGGGGCTCCGGCGCCACGCCGTATTTCTTGCTGAGCCAGTAGGCCACCGCCGCCTGCTGGGCCGGCAGGTCCTTGGGGTTGGACGCCGTCGCGCGCTCGATGGCGGCGGGCTCGGTAAAGCCGATAGCCGCTTCCTGGCGCTGCTGCAACCAGGTCATGAGCTTGAATTCACCAGCCTGACGCAGGTCGGGCCGGGCGGTGAGTGTGATTACCGCGAACACAACCGCCAGGCCCAGGAGAGCAAAGCTGTTGTGGGTAATCTCGAAAAAGCCCTGGGCGATGTCATCAGCAATGGTTGAAATACTGCTGCGTACACTTTTCAAGTGTGCCTCAAGGCCGAATTGTCCTAGCGCTGTCATAGCACTCCTTTCTACGCTTGCGGGCCCTTCGGGGGCCAAGCAGGCTTTGATTGGGTCGCCATCAAACCAAGGCATGCCTTGTGGGTGTTGACCCCTGTTTGACGTTGCCGTCTTCCTGGCGGAAGGGGGCAGCGGAGATTCGGGTTGTCCCTAGGTTTCTGTGGGACTGGCGGGATTCTATGGGGTCGTTAAATAACCTGTCAATAATAATGAAATGATTTCTTATATCAGATAAGCAAATAAAAACCGTGATTCTGGGCGGAATGCGCCTGAATCAAGGTAGTTACGGCCTCTTTTTGAGATCAAGCTCTAAGTTAAATTTGCCGTGAAAATTACCGGATCGGCGCATTGCGGGTCTGGTTGTAGGCGGATTTCGATGATCGATGTGGGACGGATGGAGCGATTCCGGGCGCCTGCGTGCTTTGCAAAGGCAGTGGCAATCACACCGGTCCCTGTGATTGAAAAGATGGCCTTGCCTCCGGGGCGGCAGGGGTTTAACCTGCAGTTGCCTGTTGATTCGGGCATCCAACCGGGTAGCCAACCCCGGAAAATCTGGAGGCAATCACTTGCCTTCACCGCACTGGAGACGATTCATCTCTTCTTTGCGAAACCCGACGGCATGAGCATAAAGCCCGCCGTCAACCCCGGTCGGTCTAACTGCCCGGGGTTTTTCTTTTCGAGGGCCGCCCTTTCCTTTTCGGACAGGTGACCGTCTTTTTCAAATAAGTCATTGACCGATTGGCGCCCGCGTTAAAAACTCGGCGCCTATGGCAATCAAAGATTTGAAGAATAAATGGCACGACATCGAATGGCGGAACACCGCAAAAACCCTGCCCAAACGGGCTGCCGGCGTGGCCCGGTCGCCTTTGTGGCGCCGCCGTGCCGCGTGGGCGCTGGGCGTGCTGCTTTTGCTTTGGGCGCTGGCTTATGCGGCCGTGCCGGTCATCCTGAAGTCGCAACTCGAGAAGATCGCCTCTGAAAAACTGGGCCGTCAGGTCACCGTGGGCGCGGTCGAGTTCAAGCCCTGGTCGCTCGAACTGACCCTGCGCGACCTGGCCATCGCCAGGGCCGGGGCTGCCGATACTCCCTCGGCCGGCCCCCAACTGGCCGTCAAGCGCATATATATAGATGCGGAGCTGGAGTCTCTGCTGCGGCTGGCGCCGGTGGCCGACGCAGTACAGGTCGACGAACCCGTCGCCTTCCTCACCCATCAGGGCGAGGGCCGTTATGACGTCGACGACATCCTGGATCGCCTGAAAGCGCCGGCAGACCAGCCGGCCACGGACCCGCCGCGCTTTGCGGTTTACAACATCGTGGTGAATGGTGGACGGATGGATTTTTCCGACCGGTCCGTCGGCAAGACCCATGAACTGAGGGATTTGAGCCTTTCCGTCCCCTTCCTGAGCAACCTGAAGTCCCAGCGCGAGATCAAGACATCGCCGCACCTGGCCTTCAAGCTCAACGGCAGCAGTTTTGACACGGCGGCCGAGGGCACGCCCTTCGCCCAGACCCACAAAACCGACGCCACCCTGTCGCTGCGCGGCTTTGACCTGACCCCTTACCTGCCGTACTGGCCGGCAAGCCTGCCCTACAAATTACAAGGTGCCGTGCTGCATGCCGACGCCAGGGTCGCGTTTGAGCAGACGCCGGCCACGGTGGTGCGCATCTCCGGCACGGTGACCGCGGAAAAGGTGCGCGTGCAGACGGCAGGCCGGTCGCCAGCCGCCTCACCGCCCCAGGCCTCCGACCCCAGGGCGGGCGGCAAGCGCGGTGCTGTGGCCAACGAAGCCCCGTCTGCGCCTCGCCCCGACATGCTTGCCTTTGAGCGGCTCCAGGTGGCCATGGCCGATGTTCGGCCCCTGGAGCAGTTCGTCAAGCTCGCTTCGGTCGAATTGACCGTGCCCGCACTGTCCGTTGTGCGCGACCGGGCGGGGCGGATCAACTTGTTGGCGCCCACCGCCACGGCAGAAAAAAACGAAAGAGGCTCGCCGGACCCCGGAAAACCGGCAGCTTCGGCCAAGGCACCGGCATCGGTACCCTGGAAAGTGCAGGTGGCCCGCGTCGCCGTGCGTGCGGGCACGCTGAATTGGCTGGACGAAACCCTGGCGTCGCCTGCCGATATTCGACTGAGTGGACTGCAGCTCAATGCCACGGGCATTGCCGTGCCTTTCTCGGCCACTGCGCCCTTGCAGTTCGATGGCTCGGTTGGATTTGAGCCGCCTGCCGTGCCTGTGCCCGCCAAAGCAGGTGCCAAGGCAGCAGCCAAGCCCGTTGCGCCACCGGCTCCCATGACTCCGGCTCTGCTGGCCTTCCAAGGCAGCGCCACCGACCAGGCCGCCCAGCTCACGGCCAAGGTGACGGCCTGGCCGCTCGCCATGGCCGCCAAATACGTCGGCCAGTTCCTGCTGCCGGCGCTGAACGGCCAGCTTGACGCCGAGCTGGGCGTGCATTGGCAGGCGGCCGCCGGCGACAAGCCGCAGGTGCTGCAGCTCAGCGCACCGCAGCTGGCGATGAGCGATGTGCAACTGGCTCAGGGCAAGGTTTCCCTGGTATCGGTCAAGCGGGTGGACCTGGCGCAGGTGGACATTGACCTGACCGGCCAGAGCTTCAAAGCCGCCAAACTGATGCTGACGCAACCTAAAGCTTTGGTGGACCGGGACAGCGACAAGCGATGGATGTACGAGCGCTGGATGGTCAAGCCCGGTGCGGCCACTTTGCCGCCGGCGCCACCGCCGCCCACCAATGCGGCCACCCGGGCGTCCGCGCCGTCCTGGGCAGTGGCCATCAATGACGTGCAGCTCGAAGGTGGTGCCATGTCGTTTTCCGACAAGGCCGGTGCCAAGCCGGTGGCTTTTGAGGTCACCGCAGCCAAGGCCCAGCTGGGCGGGCTGGTGCTGGACGACAGGCCCGCATCCCGGGCGCAGGCCGCCAAGCCCATGCCCTTGACCGCTTCCTTGCGCCTGGCCGCTGGCCGCTTCGAGCCCGGCAAAGTGGACTTCAACGGCAGCCTGGGGCTGGCGCCGCTCCAGGCCCAGGGACGCCTGCTGGTGGATCGGTTGCCGCTGCAGGCTTTTGAGCCTTACTTCGCCGACACCCTGAACATCGAATTGCTGCGCGCCGATGCCAGCTTCAAGGGCCGCGTGGCCTATCGCCAGACGCCGGCGGGGCCGCAGGCCCAGGTGGCGGGCGACGTGTCGCTGGAAGAGTTGCGCGCCAACACGCTGGCGCCCAGTGAAGACCTGCTGGCCTGGAAGGCGCTGAACCTGCGTGGCTTTCATGTGGCGCTGGAGCCGGCCAAGGCCACGCGCGTGGAGGTCAAGGAAACGGTCCTGACGGATTTTTTTGCGCGCGTGATCGTCATGCCTGACGGCCGCATCAACCTGCAGGATCTTGTCAAACAGGGCGGCACGGCGAAGGCCGGCGCTATGGCCTCCATAGCCGCCGCGCCGGCATCGGCACCTGCCGCACCGCCACAAAGCGTGGCCGCCGATGGAAAAGGGGCCCAGGCCGCGGCAGTCCCGCCGCCCATCGTGAGCTTTGGTCCCATCAGCCTGATCAACGGCAAGGTGCTGTTCTCCGACCGCTTCGTCAAGCCGAACTACTCGGCCGACCTCAGTGACCTGACTGGCAAGCTCAGCGCCTTCTCGTCGGTAGCACCTGCGGCGACAGCCGGCGCGGCTGCGGTACCGGCCATGGCAGACCTGGAGCTGCGCGGGCGCGCCGAAGGCACGGCCTCGCTCGAAATCCTCGGCAAGCTCAACCCGCTGGCCAAGCCGCTGGCGCTGGACATCAAGGGCAAGGTGCGCGACCTGGAACTGCCGCCCCTGTCGCCGTACTCCGTCAAATATTCGGGCTACGGCATCAACCGCGGCAAGCTCAGCGTCGACGTGAGCTACCTGGTGCAGCCCGACGGCAAGCTCACGGCCACCAACAAGGTCATCCTGAACCAGCTTGCCTTCGGTGAGAAGGTGCCGGGTTCCACCGCCAGCTTGCCGGTCAAGCTTGCCGTCGCGCTGCTGGCCGACCGCAACGGCGTGATCGACATCGACCTTCCCATCAGCGGCTCGCTCAACGACCCGCAATTCAGCCTCGGTCCCATCATCGTCAAGGTCATCGTCAACGTGATCGTCAAAGCCATCACCGCGCCTTTCAGTCTGCTGGCCAATGCCTTCGGCGGAGGGGGGGAAGAACTCAGCATCGTGGGCTTTGCGCCCGGCAGCGCCGAACTGCGCCCCGAAGCCAAGGCCGGCCTGGACAAAGTCGCCAAGGCGCTGGCCGACAGGCCTTCGCTCAGGCTCACCGTGGTGGGCACGAGCAGTGTTGAGGCCGAGCGCGAGGGCTTCAAGCGCGAGCGGCTCGATGCCCTGGTGCGCGCCGAAAAACGCCGCATCACGGTGAAGGAGGGCGGCACCACCTCGGCTGCCGTCAGTATCAGCCCGGCCGAGTACCCGGATCTGCTCAAGGAAGTCTATAGACGCGCCGACATGCCCAAGCCGCGCAACCTGATTGGCCTGGCGAAAGACTTGCCGGTGCCCGAGATGGAAAAGCTGCTGCTGGCCGACATCAAGGTCAACGACGACGCCATGCGCGAGCTGGCCGTGCAGCGCGGCGTGGCGGTAAAGGATTACCTCGCGTCGCGCGATTTGCCGCCTGAAAGGCTGTTCCTGGGCGCGGCCAAGGCCGTACCGCCGGAAGCCAAATGGACACCTCGCGCGGAACTGAATTTGGCGATGCCTTAAAAAAGGCGAAAATAGCACCAGCGCTTTATTGATAAAGCTTTTAGGGCCCAGGCCGGTACGCTGCAACGCGGGTTGCGCGGCGCGGCCTCCCATCCACTCCAATACCTGCTGCCGCTGCGCAAAGTTTCCCCTTCACCAGGGTGCCTTGCGGCTGGCGGTACCTATTTTTTTGAGTTTGCGTTCCCATGTTCAAATCTTCCAAACCTGAAACTCCCGCCGTGAAAACGCCATCCCCCAAGCAGGCGGAAACCCATCCGCTGGACGGCCTGACCGGCGGTGCGTTTTCCGCGCCTACTTCCGGCGAGCGCGCCTCGCGCATTCGCAACTGGTTGGCGACCGGGCCCACGGCCGAGCAGATGGCCGAGGTGTACAAGGACCTGGCCAACCGCGACAAGGGCGCGGCCAAGCCGCTGAAGGAAAAGCTCGACGAGATCAAGCGCAGCAAGGGCCAGGAGGCCGTCGCTGCCGAGTGGGCCGAAAAAGCGCAGGCGTTGCTCGCCGTGCCCAAGCTCAACCTGGCCGATGCCCTGGCCTGGCAGCGCGACGCCGCCAAGGCGGGTGCACCCCTGTCCAAGGAGCCGCTGGCTGGCTTCAAGGCGCAACTGGCCGAGCGCGTCAAGACCATTGAAGACCTGCAGCACCGCACCCAGGTGCAACGCGAAGCGGCGGTGCTGATTGCTCAGCGCATCGAAGTGCTGTCCATCAAGCCCTGGCGCGAAGCCGAAGGCGCGCTGGACACCTTGAAGGCCGACGTCGCGCACTGGCAGGGCCAGGCCGATGAGCTCACGCAGGACGCCAACTGGGCCAGCGTGGACGCCAAGTTCCCGCCGCTGCTGGATGCCTCGCGCGGCCAATTGCTGGCCGTGTGGGAGGCCTTCCAGGGGGCGCTCATGCAGGCCGTCAAGGCCGCCGAGGACACGGCCGCGCCCTTGCCGGCGGTGCCCGTGTGGGCCGACGAACTGCGCGCCGCCCGCGGCCAGGCGCCCGCCGAAGGCGAGCAGGCCGCGCGTGCCCCCAAGGCCAAAATCGATCCGGCCGTGCTCAAGGAGATGCGCGAAAAATCCGCGGCCGCCGTGCAGGCCGCGCTCGCCAAGCTCGAGCATGAGGTCACCGAAGGCCACGGCAAGTCCACGCCCAAGGTCGCGGCCGAGCTTCGCCAGGCGCTCAAGGAAAACATACGCAACATCGACAGCAAGCTCGAAGCCGCCGCACATGCCGCGCTCACCGCGGCCGGCGAACTCGAAGGCTGGCAGCGCTGGCGCGCCGACCAGATCCGCGAAGAACTGGTCGCCAAGGCCGAAGCGCTGGCGGCCAAGCCGCTGGGCGGGCGCAAGCAGCAGGAAGCCCTGCGCGCGCTGCGCGAGCAGTGGAAAACCAGTGACCAGGGCGGCACGCCCAACCATGCGCTCTGGAAGCGGTTTGACGACGCCTGCAACGAGGCGCACAAGGTCGTCGAGGCCTGGCTCGAAAAGCTCAAGGAACAGAATGAAACCGTCAAGGCCGAGCGCAAGCTGCTGATTGACGAGGTACTGGCCTGGGCCGAAGCCAACAAGGGCAATACCGACTGGAAGCACCACATCCGCAGCCTTAACGGCTTTGTCGAGAAATGGCGCGAGGCCGGCCACCTGGGCGAAAAAGCCTTTGCCGAAATCCAGCCTGTGTGGAAAGCTGCCATGGAAACGGCCGACGCGCCGCTCACCGCTGCGCGCACCGAAAGCATCGCGCGCCGCAAGGCCATGATCGAAGAGGCCAATGTGCTGGGCGCCGAGCCACAATTGCGCATAGACGCCGTCAAGTCGCTGCAGCAGCGCTGGCAGCATGAAGCGCAGGCCGTGCCCATAGAGCGCAAGCAGGAACAGAAGATGTGGGACGCTTTCCGCAAACCCATAGACGATGCTTTCCAGCGCAAGACCGCCGAGCGCGAAAAAGCCGCTGCCGCCCTGGGCGAATACGACCGCCTGGTGCTCGAAGCGTCCAAGGCCGTGGAAGCCGCCACCGCCAGCGGCGATGCCCGGAAAATCCACGCGGCCGCCAAGGCGCTGGAAGCGGTTGTGCGCGGCCAGGTGCCAGCGCCCGCTCCTGCAGCTGCGGCGCCTGAGGCGGCTACGCCGTCGGTGGAGGCCACGCTGGCCGCTGCGGGCAGTGAACCTGCAACCGAGCCCGTGGCTGAGGCACAAATCGCCGCTGCCGCGGAATTCGCCGAAGCCGGCGAGCCCGCCGGCGCTCCCGCTGAAACAGTACCGGCACCCAAGCCCGCGGCCAAGCCCATCGTGGCAAGGCGCGGCGACGACCGCCCCGGCATGAAAAAGGCTGAACCCGCCGCCGCGGGCCGCGGTGGCAAGTTCGGCGACCGCAAGGACGCGCGTCCCGGCGGCAAGCCGGGCGGACCACGCCAGAGTACGGACAACAAGTTCGAGCCTTACCGCCCTGACCGCGACGGCCGCGATGCGCGCGGGAGCCGGGACGAGCGCGGCCCACGCGGCAGCGGCCGGCCGGCTTTTGAAGAGCGCGGCCCGCGCCTGGGCGACGCCGCTTTCCGCGCGCAGCGCGAAGCCTTTGATGCGGCCAACCAGGCCCTGAAAAAGCTCGCCATGCAGGCGCACGGCGAGGTGCTGACCCATCTGCTCACCGCCTGGGAAAAACGTGACCCGGCACAACTGCCCAGTGCGCAGGAGCTCGGCAAAGCCGTGCCCTCCGCGCTGCGCAACCGCTGGGTGCAGGCCGTCAGCACACCTTCGGGCAAGGACGCCTCCGAGGCGTTGCTGCGCCTGGAAATCGCCGCCGACCTGCCCACGCCGGCCGAGCACATCAGCGCGCGCCGCATGCTGCAGCTGCAGCTGCTCACCAAACGCAATGCACCCGCGCCAGCCGAGACCTGGGGCGAGGATACGGCCCAGGTGCTGGCTGCCGACTTTGACGCAGGCAAGGCCAGGCGCGTGCAGAACGTGCTCAAGGCGCTGCTGAAACGATGAGCGATGGGGGATGTACTGGCGCGGCGGTGCGGACGCAGCGCCGGGCCGCCCCAAGCAGGTCCAGCCCCCTCGGGGGGCAGCGAATTACACGAAGTGAAAAGCGTGGGGGCCTGGAAGATCGGCCGCAATCCTTGGGCGAGGAAATCGCCAACAGCGTCAGCCACGGCGTGGCATTGCTTGCCGCTGCCCTGGCCGCGCCCTTTCTTGTCGTGGCCAGCGCGCGCCAGGGTGATGCCATCGATATCGCGGGCGTCTCGGTGTTCGCCGCCAGCATGGTGCTGCTGTACTTCACCTCCATGCTGTACCACGCGTTGCCGGCGGTGCGTGCCGCACGTGCCAAGAGCCTTTTCCAGGTCCTGGACCACGGCGCGATCTACCTGCTGATTGCCGGCACCTACACGCCTTTTACCCTGGGCGTGCTGCGCGGTCCCTGGGGCTGGACGCTGTTCGGCCTGGTTTGGGCCATGGCGCTGGCTGGCGTGGCGGTCAAAGCCGTCGCGGGCATACGCTACCCGCGGGTGTCCACAACGCTCTACCTCGCGATGGGATGGATTGCCGTCATTGCTGTCAAGCCCATGCTGGAACTGATACCGGGCTGGGGCTTGTTCTGGCTGCTGGCCGGCGGCCTGTTTTACACCTTGGGCGTCGGCTTTTTCGCCACCGATTCCAGGCTGCGCTATGGACATTTCATCTGGCACCTGTTTGTGGCGGCAGGCACCACCTGCCACTGCGTGGCCGTGCTGTACTACGCGAGCTGAAGTACGCCGCCTGAGACGTTGCCGCCTCGTTCAGCGGGCCGCTTCCATCAGGTGCGCAATTCCGTCATAGCCTAGCCGTCGC